>Ga0073934_10000034_pt1 | contig 402387 bp, 330 predicted proteins | sample LarsenN4metaG_FD_76834 | JGI IMG/M metagenome (GOLD analysis project Ga0073934, IMG submission 76834) | Hot spring sediment bacterial and archeal communities from British Columbia, Canada, to study Microbial Dark Matter (Phase II) - Larsen... ...
ACGGCCAAGGGCAAACCGGCGTCACACATCCCGACCACGGCCGCCTGCGAGAGCTGCCACGCGAGCACGACCAGCTTCGCGGGCGCGAAGATGAACCACGCCGGGATCACCAGCGGCTGCACGGGCTGCCACAACGGCACGACGGCCAAGGGCAAACCCGCGGGCCACGTGCCCACGACGGCCGACTGTGCGAGCTGTCATAACACGATGAGCTTCGCCGGCGCGGCGTTCAATCACACCGGCATCACCAGCGGCTGCGCCAGCTGCCACAACGGCACCACGGCCAAGGGCAAACCGGCGTCACACATCCCGACGACGGCCGCCTGCGAGAGCTGCCACCGCAGTACGACCAGTTTTGCGGGCGCGATGATGAACCACGCCGGGATCACCAGCGGCTGCGCCAGCTGCCACAACGGCACCACGGCCAAGGGCAAACCCGCGGGCCACGTGCCCACGACGGCCGACTGCTCGAGCTGCCACAACACGACCAGCTTCGGCGGCGCGCGCTTCAATCACACCGGCATCACCAGCGGCTGCGCCAGCTGCCACAACGGCACCACGGCCAAGGGCAAACCGGCCACGCACCTGCCGACCAGTGCGGCCTGCGAGACCTGCCACACGAGCACGACGAGCTTCGCGGGCGCGAGGATGAACCATACCGGCATCAGCTCGGGCTGCGCCGCCTGCCACAACGGCCGCACCGCGCCCGGCAAGCCGAGCGGTCATGTCGCGACCACGGCCGACTGCTCGAGCTGTCACAACACGACCAGCTTCAGCGGCGCGCGCTTCAATCACACCGGGATCACCAGCGGTTGCGCCAGCTGCCACAACGGTAGTACGGCGCCCGGCAAGCCGGCGACGCACATCACGACCAGCACGCTGTGCGAATCCTGCCACCGCACGGCTGCCTGGACGCCGGTGGCGAGGGTTGATCACACGCAGGTGACCGGCTCGTGCTCTTCCTGCCACAACGGGGTGAAGGCCAAAGGCAAGCCGGCGAATCACGTTCCGACATCGGCGGACTGCGGGAACTGTCATACGACCGCAAGCTTCGCGGGCGCACGGATGGATCACACGGGCATCACCGGCAACTGCATATCGTGCCACAGCGGGGCAATCGCGCCGGGCAAGCCGCCGTCTCACATCTCGAGCAGCAACGTTTGCGAGGCCTGCCATCGCACCACGCTGGCGTGGACCCCCGTGAGCCGCGTCGACCACACGCAGGTGACCGGGACCTGCGCTGCGTGCCACAACGGAACCAAGGCCCCGGGCAAACCCGCTGGACACGTGGCCACCACCGCGGACTGCAGCAATTGCCACAGCACCACCTCCTGGGCGGTGAATTCCTTCGACCATAGCGGGATTACCGCCAACTGCTATTCCTGCCACAACGGGAAGACCGCGACCGGGAAGTCGGCCACCCACATCGCGACCACGAACGTCTGCGAGGCCTGCCACCGCGCGGCGGGCAGCAGTTGGTCGACGAGCAAGAAGCCCGATCACACGCAGATCACGGGCAGTTGCTCCAAGTGCCACACCAAGCCCCGGGAGCATCCGGCCACGACGGCCGAATGCAACCAGTGCCACACCACGCGTAGCTGGGACCGGTAGCCGCTGAGCGTAACCCCAGGGTGCTGCGACAGCCGCGCACACCTGCTGCCTCGTCATCGCCTTCGCCGTCGGCGGCAGCCATTACTTAACGAATCCTTAGGCGTCTCCAGGGTTTTTGCTATTAAAAAATACTTGTTTGTCACGTACTTGAGGGATAATATTAATAATATAAATGACCAAGAGCGCGTAAGATGCCTGAAGTTCGCGGTTACGACCGTGTGGCCGCGGCCGGAGCCAGTTTACGGCGGCTGCGCCGATGGGCGTTTTTCGGCCTGCTGATGGCGGTCTCGCCGCTGGCCATGGCCGCTGATCCCATACTCGAGCAGATCGAGATCCTGCCGGATCCCAAGGGTTCGTTGGTGCGTATCGAGCTGAACACCCCGGTTCGACTCATCAGCCACACCCCGCAGCGCAATGGTGATCTGCTGCAGATTCAGATCCAGCCGATCCTGATCCGCGACGACGCGGAGCTCAGCGAGCTGCTGGAGGAGGGGCGCGCGCGTTCGACTCTGGCGGCGCGCAGCCGCGTGGGTCTGTTCGCGCGCCAGACCCTGTTGTGGAGTCCGTCGGCGACCGTTCCGCTCGTGGAGGTGACCTATGACGGCGGCGGCTTGCAGCTCATCGAGCCGCCCGCGCCGCCCGCGATCCCGGGGCGCGACCTGCCTCAGGACTTCGCGCGCAGGCCCGCCAAGGTCGTAGGCACCGCAGAGATCCTCATGCGGTTCAATCGAACCGTTTTCTACGAGGTGCAGCGCGACCCGAATCCCCGCTTCCTGCGCGTGGTCGTGCTGGGGGCGCCGGCCGGCGAGGTGACGCTGCCCCCGACGGAGGAGATCCCGCAGGAAGGGGTCCCCGGCACCGACGACACCGGCGTGCCGCGCACAGAGGAGGCACCCGCGTCCGGTGTCGAGCAGCCGGCGCCGGCGCCGCCGGAGGAAGGCGCGGCACTGCCCGCGACCGTGCCCACGACAACCGGGCCGTACGTAGTCAATCTGGCCTCGAGCCTGGAACCGTTCCCCGCCGCCGAGATGCAGGGCATCGACGTCCCCCCGGGCAGGCGCCTCTACACCACGACCTTCGAGCAGGACGGCAAGACCTGGCATCGCCTGCGTCTGGGATTCTTTGCCGACGCCCGGTCGGCGCGCGAGGCCTTGACCGCACTGCGTCCGGCGTATCCGGAGGCCTGGGTGACGCAGGCATCGGAGGCGGAGCGAAGCGCCGGCGGCGGCGCTCCTGTGCCGGAGGCAGCGCCGGAGGTGCCGGCAGCCGCGGCCGGGAGGGAGGCCGCGGCCGCTCCCGCCGCGCCGGCGGGGGGGGCGGCGTCCGCCGTCGAACAGGCGCGCCAGGCCCTGATCGACAAGGACTACGACACCGCCATCGGCCTGCTCAGCAAGGAACTGGAAGATCCAAATACCCGCTTCCGCCTCGAGGCGCAGGAGCTGCTCGGCGTGGCAAGGGAGCGCAAGGGGCAACTGGCGCTCGCGATGGCGGAGTACGAGCGTTATCTCGAGCTGAACCCGAAAGGCGAGGATGCCGATCGGGTGCGGCAGCGGCTCGACGGACTCATCACCGCCGAGGAGTCGCTGCGCGAGAAGCTGCGGCTGTCGAGGCAGGAGCAGGTGAGCGCCGCTCCCGGGGCGCCCCCCGCGGCTGAGACCGAGATTTTTGGCGGCATCTCCCAGTTCTACCGTCGCGAGAATCAGTACCTCGAGGGGCAGGGGACCGATCCGGTGCAGTCCGGTCTGCAGAACGACCTGGACCTGAACGCGCGCCGTCGTGGCGAGAACCTCGATCTGCAGGGGCGTTTTTCCGGCGGCTATCTGTACGACTTCCTGGACGATGGCCCGGAGCCCGAGACACGCGTCTCCACGCTGTTTATCGACGCGCAGGACAAGGAGCGCAATTTGCAGGCGAGGCTCGGCAGGCAGTCCTCGACCACCGGCGGGGTGCTCGGGCGCTTCGACGGCGGTCTGCTCGGCGTGCGCCTGGGCGACTGGGCGCGCCTGAACCTCGTCGGCGGCTGCCCGGTGGAGTCGAGCGTCAATCGCGCCATCCACTGCGAGAAGGCCTTTTACGGCGCCAACGTCGATCTGGGGACGTTCTGGGACGCTGTCGACTTCAACGTCTTCGCCATCGAGCAGGACTTCGACGACATCCTCGACCGGAGATCCGTGGGCGCGGAGATGCGCTACTTCAGGCCCGATTACTCCGTCTTCACCCTGGTCGACTACGACATCTCCTACGACGAGCTCAACACCTTCCTGCTGCTCGCCAACTACGTCTTCCAGAACCAGGCGACCGTCAACCTGATCGTGGATCACCGCACCACGCCCTTGCTCACCACCGCCAACAGCCTGCAGGGTCAGCTCGTCGATTCGCTGGATGCGCTGCGGGAGTTCTATACCGAGGATCAGATCCGCGATCTCGCCGAGGACCGTACGGCCATTAGCGACGCAGTGACGCTCGGCGGATCGTACCCGCTGAATGAGCGCTTCCTCGTCAACGGCGATGTGACGCTCACCAGCATCAGCGGCACCGACGCCTCCATCGGGCTCAACGGCGCCCCCGACGTCGCCTCGACGTCGCGTACCGGGGTCGAGAAGATCTACTCGCTGCAGCTGATCGGCAGCAGCCTGTTGAAGCCCGGCGACACCACGATCGCCGGGGTGCGTTTCTCGGATCTCGAGGAGAGCGACACCGCATCGTTCCTGCTTAACACGCGTTACCCGGTGACCGACCGATTGCGCGTCAATCCCCTGCTGCAGTTCGATCACACCAGCAACGACGACGGCTCGGAGGACTGGGTGGTGGAGCCGCAGCTCCTGGTCAACTATCGGATCATGGACCGCATGCAGATCGAGTTCGAAACCGGGGCGCAGTGGGCGCTGCTCGGCGATCCGGTCAGCGATTCCGTGGAGTTCCTCGACTACTTCGCGAGCATCGGCTATCGCTACGACTTCTGATCGGACCGCGCCCGCCGGGATCGCCTGATCAGCGTTTCAGGCTGAAGAGGATGCTCTGTCGGGCGTGGCGCTCCGTGGATGTCGGGCTGTACCGCCATTTCGCGATGGCCTTCAGCGCCGCCTCGTCGAAGACCCCGGCCGGCACTGCCTCGACGACGTGCGGATCGCGCACCGCGCCGCTTTCGGAGATCGCGAACTCCAGCGTTACGACCCCCTCGATCCCCGCCAGCAACGCCGCGCGCGGATACTCCGGCGGCTCGCGATACACGGGCGCGGAATTGCCCTGCCCGGCTTCCCGTGCCGACCCGCCTCCCGTCACGCCTGCGCCATGGCCCGTACCGTTGCCGGCACCCGCGCCGGCTGCGTGGCCGTCGTCGGGCCGCGTGGATGCCAGGGGGGCCACGCCGGCCGCGACGGCCGCCGGCGGCGCGGTCGATTCCATCCTCTTCGGCGGCGCGGGTGTCCGGATGCGCGTGAGCGAGGGGATCGGCGCCAGTTCGAGCGGCGGCAGGTCCATGGGTTCCGCGGGGATGGCGAGCGCCATGAGCCGTGGTTCCATCTCGATGGCGTGCCGGCCGCTATTCAATGGCGCGGTCGAATTCCGATGCATGCCCCCTCGCCGGGGCACTGGCGTCGCCTCCGGCGAAAACTCGATGATGCGCACGAACTGGCTCGCCGTCGCGGCTGGTCCGCCGTGCCCGTCGGTCGCGAGCAGACCGAGGACCATTCCCACGAGCACGACGTTGACCGCGACGGCGGTCAGGCCGGCAGCGACGTAACGGATGGTCCTGGACCGGACAGGCTCGGACCTGTATCGAGGGGATAGCGGGGCCACGACCGTTTCCGAGATCTCCGGTCCGTTCGCCGTCTCGAAAGGCGTCGACTGCACCGATGTGGGCGCAGCGATCATCGGCGTGACGACACGCGACTCCGACGGGGCGACGCGGGCAGGCGCTTCGACGGCCGCAGGCGCCGGTACGCGGAACCGCGCGGGCGCAACCGGGTCGACGGCGGTCGTGAGCGACGCGGATGCCTGGGCTGGTGGCGTCGGCTCGCCCACCGGGGCGGAGGAGTCCGACGGAGGCTCACTTCGCGCCGCCTCGGTGCCGGGGCGGACCGCCCGGACGGGTGCTGACCGCGCGTTTGTTCCGCTGTCGGGCAGCCTACAGGACAGCGGCTGCTCGACATCCGCCACTCTGTTTCGAATGTGGTGGGGTATTGGAGCCGATGGGTCCACCTCGACGATGCTCGCCTCCGGCGGCTGGGTCCCGCTGCCGTCGCGGTGCTCGCCCGCGATCGAGGGCATGATGTGCTCGGCCCGAGCCATAGGCGGCGCTTCCTCCGCACCGGTCACGCTCGCGGCCGTCGGGACGGCCTGCACCGGTGAGGCGTTGGCGAACGCCGGCTCGCCGCTGGCTGCCGCCAGCATCGACGTAGTCGGCGCGGGTGATGGATGCGGCTGGGGTTCCGCCGGGGCGCCGTCGACGTCCGACGCGCCCTCCGCGTTTGGATCGAGGTCCAAGCGCGTGATCGAACAGCCGCGAAATTGATCGGTGGCCGCGATCTCGCGCAGGAAGTCCTCGAGCAGGCGATCGACCGCATCGCCCCTGAAGATCGGCAGGCTCGCCCCGCCGGGCAGGGAATAGAACATCAGCGTGTCCTGGTATGTCGCCGCAAGGGTGACGGCGGCATCCCAGAGTCCGAGGCGCGTCAGCGTTTGGAGCACCGCCGCGGCGGCATGCTCTGCCGCGATGAAGTCCGGCTGATCGTGTATGGAACGCAGCTGGCGGCGAACGCGGTCACGCTGTTCGGCGTGGACCCTCTGCAGCACCCGCTCGTAGAACGCGCGGGGTGGCAGCTGCCAGCGGGTGCGTGGAAACGCGCGCAGGGTCTCGCGCTGCAGCTGCGGAGGGGCCGAGGAGATGATCAGCTGCGAGATGTCTCCCCCGCGGTCCTTGAGCTGGTACAGCAGCCGCCGCCAGCTCTCGTCCAGGGAGTCCGCGAGGAGTACGGCGCCCATCAACGAGGCGCGGCCGTCCTCCGACAGCGCCACGCCCGCCAAGACCTCCCGCACATCGGCGGCGGATGCCGTCGCCGGAGCGATCCGCAATCGCTCGATGCAAAGGTAGGGGGTGGCTTCCGGGTGCGGAAGCGTGTGGACCGACGGCTCACGCGCGCCCATGCGTGCCGGGGCTCAAGCCACTTCGTCGATGATATCGCGGAGATGCTCGATGCGATGACACATGGTTCTTCGGCTCTGCCGCGTTCCGGCCGGGACAAAACGAAAGTTACCTGATCGCGCGCGGCCGCGCTGTGACCGCGGTCCGCAAACTCAATAACAGTGGCTTTCCTAGGCAGGTAACGCGCGGAGATTGCATCGCAGCGCGCCGCGTCTTAAGGCGCGCTTAAGCGGCCGCGGCCTAGGGGCACCGGGATGGTGGCGAGGCCGCGTCGTCACCTCGGCGACCTCCTCCTTCCAGGGCGATGCGCTCAGCATCGGCTCGCCCTCCCTTCAACCGGGCGTCAAGCGGCATCGCGCGAACATGATATTGGAGGACGGCGCTGCCGATCGCGCCCCGCGCCATGGGCCCGAGGGGGCGGTTTCGGCCCATCGCCGGCCGGCCGCTGCCGGGCGCGGCGGGCGTTCGATGGTAGAATGCCCGGCCCACCGACACGGAGGGTCGGTCAACAGTCGATGGTGGCCGCGTCGGTCCCCCCGCGACGCTACGTTGTGAACCCCGTCAGGCCCGGAAGGGAGCAGCGGTAACAGCCGATGCGTGCGCCGGGGTGTGGCTGGCGCGGCCGCCTCCATTCGTTGCCGGCCGGTATGCAGTCGCGTTGGCCGACGCAGCGAGCAAGCTGTCCACGATACCGAGACGATAGCGCCTATGAGCTACCAGGTACTCGCACGCAAGTGGCGGCCGCGCCGCTTCGAAGACATGGTCGGTCAGCAGCACGTGCTGCAGGCCCTGGTGCACGCCCTCGACGAGGGCCGTCTGCACCATGCCTACCTGTTCACCGGCACGCGCGGCGTCGGCAAGACCACGCTGGCGCGCATCTTCGCCAAGGCGGTGAACTGCGAGGCGGGCGTGAGCTCGAAACCCTGCGGAGAGTGCTCCGCCTGCCGCGAGATCGACGAGGGCCGGTTCGTCGACCTGATCGAGGTCGACGCCGCCTCCCGCACCAAGGTCGACGAGACCCGCGAGCTGCTCGACAACGTGCACTACGCGCCGACGCGGGGGCGCTACAAGGTGTACCTGATCGACGAGGTGCACATGTTCTCCAACCACAGCTTCAACGCCCTGCTGAAGACGCTGGAGGAGCCTCCGCCGCACGTGAAGTTCCTGCTGGCGACCACGGATCCGAAGAAGCTGCCGGTGACAATCCTCTCGCGCTGCCTGCAGTTCAACCTGAAGCGGCTGACGCCGGCGCAGATCGAAAAGCACCTCGAGCACATCCTCGCCCAGGAGGGCGTCGAGAGCGACCGCAATTCGCGGCGACTGGTGGCGGAGGCGGCCGACGGCAGCGTGCGCGACGCCCTGAGCCTGCTCGACCAGGCGATCGCCTTCGGCGGCGGCGCGCTGCGCGAGGCCGAGGTCGGCGCCATGCTCGGCACGATCGATCGCCAGCAGATCTTCGAATTGCTGCGCCTGCTCATCGAGGGGGACGCCGCGGCCGTCCTGCTCCAGGCACGGCGCATCGCCGAGGCGAATCCGGACTTCTCCGCCGTGCTCGCGGAATTGCTGGCCCTGCTGCAGCGGATGGCGGTCGTGCAGGTGCTCGGGGCCGGCGGCGAGGCCCTCGAGGAGGACGAGGGGCTGCGCGCGCTGGCGGCGCGGCTCTCGCCGGAGGACTGCCAGCTGTACTACCAGATCGGTCTGATCGGACGGCGCGATCTGCCGTTGTCGCCGGATCCGGCGGGCGGCCTGGAGATGGTCCTGCTGCGCATGCTGGCATTCCGCCCCGCCGGGGGAGAGTCGGCCGCCCCACCGGCGCCGGAGAGCGGCGCGGCAAGAACGGGCGGTGCGGCGCGTTCCGCCCGCGCCGATGCGCCGCCGGCGGCGGTGGCCGCGCCCGCGCCGTCGGCGCCCGGCGGCGCGCCGGGCCCCCGGGCGGAGTCCGCGGACTGGAGCGTGATGCTGAACGAGCTCGGCCTGAGCGGCAGGGTGCGCGAACTCGCCGCGCAATGTGTGTATCTTGGCACCGAAGGCAACCTGTTTCGGCTCGCCCTGGCGCCGGCCTACGCGAACCTGCGCAGCCGGGCGGCGGAGGGTCGCCTCGAGCAGGCCATCCAGGCGCGCCACGGGGCGCACCTCAGACTGCAGTTGAGTCTGCAGGAGGTACAGGGCGCGGAGTCGCCGGCGCAGACTCGCAGCCGGCGCGAGGTGGAGCGCGAGGAGGCGGCGCTCGCCGCGATCGAGAGTGATCCGAACGTGACCGCGCTGCGCGAACGTTTCGGGGCCGTCATCGAGAAGGTGAGCACGCGGGCGCCGGAGTGAACGGATTTTTGAATCGACATCGAGGAGCCAGCCATGAAAGGCCCATTGGGCAATTTGATGAAGCAGGCGCAGCAGATGCAGGAAAACCTGCAGCGCGCGCAGGAGCAGATCGCGGCCATGGAGGTCACCGGCGAGTCCGGCGCGGGCTTGGTCAAGGTCACCATGACCGGGCGGCACGACGTGAAGCGGGTAGAGATCGACCCGACCCTCATGCAGGACGACAAGGCCATGCTCGAGGACCTGATCGCGGCGGCCGTCAACGACGCGGTGCGCCGGGTCGAACAGATGAGCAAGGACAAGCTCTCCGGCCTGACGGCGGGCATGTCGCTCCCGCCCGGCATGAAGCTGCCGTTCTGAGCCGGCGCCGCAGGCGGAGCGTCCCTGCACGGTGAGCGAAGCACCGCTGCTCGACCAGCTCATCCAGGCCCTGCGCTGCCTGCCCGGAGTCGGGCCGAAGTCGGCGCAACGCATGGCCTTTCACCTGCTCGAACGCGATCGGGAGGGCGGGCGCCGGCTCTCCGAGGCGCTGCTCGCCGCCGTTCAGCGCGTCGGGCATTGCGAGCAGTGCCGCAATTTCAGCGAGACCCCGTTGTGTACGCTGTGCGCGAGTCCGAGGCGTGACCGCTCGCTGCTGTGCGTGGTGGAGAGTCCGGCGGACGTGAGCGCCATCGAGCAGTCCGCGGATTACCGCGGACTGTATTTCGTGCTGATGGGACGCATGTCCCCGCTGGACGGCATACGCCCGGAAGACATCGGCATCGACAAGCTTGCCGACAGGCTCGATCGGGGGGAGGTGCAGGAGGTGATACTGGCGACCGGGACGACCGTTGAGGGCGAGGCGACGGCGCACTACATCGCCCAGATCGCGCATCGCCGCAACCTGCGCGCGACGCGCATCGCTCACGGGGTTCCGCTCGGCGGCGAACTGGGCTATGTCGACGGCGGGACGCTCTCGCACGCGCTCGCCGCGCGCAGGGAGCTGTGACTGACCGGTTCGCATCAGCGCCGCAGACCCGCGACACGCGCGGCGCATGGATCGCCTTCGCCATCGCGGTGGCTCCCGCCCCCGCATTGGCGGTGGAAGAGGGTTCCTGCGACGATCCGGTGCACCGCTCCATCGCCTGCGGCACCTTCAGCGTGCTGTTCGAGAACGATCTGTTCACCGGCGACGATCGTTACTATACAAACGGCATCAAGCTGTCATGGATGTCGCGCGACCTGCGCCAGTTCAAGCAGTGGGAGCACACCCCCGAGTGGATGCGCGGGTTCTTCGAATCCATGGATCGCGTCCATCCGGGCCGCGAGAAGAACGTCGGATTCTTCATCGGACAGAAGCTGTTCACGCCCCGGGACATCCAGGAGCGTGCACTGATCCCCGACGACCGCCCATACGCGGGGTGGCTCTTCGGCGGCATGTCGCTGAACAGCAAGAATACCCGCGCCCTGGACACCTTCGAGCTGCAGCTCGGGATCGTCGGGCCGGCCGCGCTCGGTGAGCAGACGCAGAATTTCGTGCACGAGGTCCGCGACATCCCCACCGCCGAGGGCTGGGACAATCAGATCGACAACGAGGTGGCATTCTCGCTGTTCTACCAGCGCAAGCAGCGCTTCTGGGATTATTTCGAGCCCTCCTCGCTGCTGGGTGCCGACGTGATCGGGCACGCGGGCGCGGCGGCCGGCACTGTCTACACCTACGCCAACGCCGGCGTGGAGCTGCGCTTCGGACGCAACATACCGTCGGACTTCGGCACCTCGCTCATCCGGCCGGGCGGCGACGTCAGCGCGCCGGTGCTGACGGCGGACGCGCCACGCCACGATCCCGATCGCTTCGGCGTGCACGTGTTCGGCGCCATCACCGGCCGCGCGGTGCTGCGCGACATCTTTCTCGACGGCAACACCTTCGGGGACTCGCACGGCGTGGACAAGGAGAATCTCGTCGGCGATTTCATCTGGGGCGCGGGCGTGACCTTCCGCCGCATGAAGCTCACCTACTCGCAGGTGTATCGCTCGCAGGAGTTCGAGGATCAGGACGATACCAGCAAGTACGGGTCGCTGAATTTCACCCTGGTCTACTGAATAGCAGGGATACCGTACGCCCTGGTCAGGGATTTCTGGTGACCATGGCCGGACTGAAGGCGGTCTGATGCTTGAGCACCGCGTAGGCGGAATTACCGATCAAGTCCCAATGGATATTCCTGTCGCGGGTCCGGCTACCGCTCACGGGGTGTCCCGTTCCCGGGCTACCGTGATGTCGAACTCCATTCCCGACTGCGCCCGACATCGCGAGGCGCGCCGGGCCCGCAACCGGAGCGGCGCGCCGCCCTGGCTTGTCGCTCTGCCATTAGGAACTGCCAGGGCGCGGCACGCGGCGTGCGGCGCCGCGACGGCCGGCCGTCAGCGGGCCAGCCGGTAATAGGTCTTGTTGAGATACTCCGTCACGTCGGCGACTTCCTCGTCGCTCCAACCCAGGCCGAGGGCCTGCTCGCCCTTGCGCACCTGCGCGGCGATCGCTGCGATGCTCCCGGCCTTGCGGGCCGAACTGCGATACAGGCCGTCGTCGTGACACTGCTGGCAGTTGGCCGCGTTCAGCTGCCGCCCGCGCTCGGCATCGGCCGCCGCTGAATCCGCAGCGTATGCCGCCATCGCGGCCAGCGCCAAGACCGCTGCGCACATCGCCCGCATGGTCAACGCATCAACGCCTGAAGGTGCGCCACGCGTATCGGCGCGGGCGGGTGGGAGTCGTGGTAGGCCGAATACAGGGGATCGGGGGTCAACGTGTTTGCGTTCTCCTTGTAGAGCTTCACCAGTGCGTGGATCAACGCGCGACCATCGGACTGCTCCACCGCGTAGGCGTCGGCCTCGAACTCGTGCCGCCGCGACCATCCGCTCAGCAGCGGCTGCAGCACGAAGGTGAACACCGGCGAGACGGTCAGGAACAGCATCAGCGCCGTGTGCACCGACGGCGTGGAGATCCCCAGTCCGCTGTAGAACCACGGCTGTCCGCTGAGCCACCCCAGGACGGCCAGCCCAATGAGGCTGACGACCGTCATCGCCGCCACGCGCTTGAGGACGTGCCTGCGCTTGAAGTGGCCGAGCTCGTGCGCGAGCACCGCCTCGATCTCCTCGCCGCTGAGCTCCTTCAGCAGCGTGTCGAAGAAGACGATGCGCTTGTTGGCGCCGAAGCCGGTGAAGTAGGCGTTGCCGTGCGCCGATCGGCGCGAGCCGTCCATGACGAAAAGCCCGCTCGAGCGGAAGCCGGTGCGGGCGAGCAGGCGCTCGATGCGATCGACCAGCCCGCCGTCGGTGAGGGGTTCGAACCTGTTGAACAGCGGCGCGATGAACACCGGAAACGCCCACAGCATGAGCAGGCTGAAGCCGGTCCAGGTCAGCCAGACGTACAACCACCACAGTGCGCCGGAGTTCCGCATCAGCCAGATGACCAGCGTTGCGAGCGGCGCGCCCAGCGCCAGCAGCAGCGCCGCGCTCTTGAGCAGGTCGGAGAGGAAGGTCCTTATCGTGGTGCGGTTGAAGCCGAAGCGCTGTTCGATGACGAAGATGCGATAGACCTGGGCCGGCAGGTCGATGATCGCCAGCAGCAGAATTCCCGCGAGCAGGAAGGCAACCCCGGTGGCGACGTCCGGCCATCCGAAACCGCGCACCCAGCGATCCAGCAGGTCGAACCCGCCGCCCAGGGTCCAGCCCAGCAGTACAATCGCGCCGAACACGGTTTCGACGAGGCCAAAGCGCAGTCGGGCCGTCGTATAATCAGCGGCCTTCTGATGCGATGCGAGCGGGATCTGGCCGGCGAAGGCGTCGGGCACGGCGGACCGATGCGCGAGCACGTGCCGCAGGTGGCGACGGTCGAGCCAGATGTGCAGCCCGAGGTTGAGCGCCAGCACTGCGAGGAAGACGTAGGTAAAGGTGTTCATGGTCGGATGCATGCATGGCCGGACCAGGCCCTGAAAGGAAAGCGCAAGTGACAGTCTCCGCCGACAATCTGATCTGGATCGATCTGGAGATGACCGGGCTGGATCCGGATACGGATCATATCATCGAGATCGCGACTGTCGTCACCGATCCGCAGCTCACCATCATTGCCGAAGGGCCGGTGCTCGCGATACACCAGAGCGACGCCGTGCTCGCCGCCATGGACGAATGGAACACCACGCAGCATGCCAAGTCCGGCCTCACGGCGCGGGTGCGCGCCAGCACGATCGGCACGGCCGAGGCCGAGGAGCGGACCTTGGCCTTTCTTGCCGGATTCGTGCCGCCGCGAACCTCGCCGATGTGCGGCAACAGCATCTGCCAGGATCGCCGCTTTCTGTTTCGCCTCATGCCGCGGCTGGAGAAATTCTTTCACTATCGCAATCTCGATGTCAGCACCGTCAAGGAGTTGGTCCGTCGCTGGGCGCCGAATGTTCCCCTCTACGAGAAGAATTCGTCGCACCTGGCGCTCAACGACATCCGCGACTCGATCGAGGAGTTGCGGCACTATCGTGCCCAGCACTTCCGCATCTGAGCCGATGGCGCGATGAGCGGCCTGACCACCGAACTTCCGCGTCATCTCTACCGCGCCGAGGGTGTGCGGGCGCTGGACCGCGCGGCGATCCAGACTCACGGGATCGGCGGCGCCGTGCTGATGGAGCGCGCGGGCAACGCCGCCTTCGAGGTGTTGCGCCAGCGCTGGCCGCAGGCCGCCTCGATCGCGGTGATCGCCGGCACCGGCAACAACGGCGGCGACGGCTTCGTGCTGGCACGGCTCGCGCGGCGCGCCGGTGTTGCGGTCGAGGTCCGCGTGGTCGGTGACGTGCAGACCGTGCGCGGCGACGCGCGCACGCACCTGCAGCGGCTGGAGGCCGAGGGCGTGCCGGCGCTTCCCTGGGAACGGGGCCTCGCGCCGCGCGCCGACGTGGTCGTCGACGCGCTGCTGGGCACCGGGCTGGACCGCGAGGTCGCCGGCGCGCACGCCGAGGCGATCGCCGCGGTGAACGCCTGCCGCGCGCCGGTGCTGGCGATCGACATTCCCTCCGGCTTGCACGCGGACACCGGGCAGCCGCTCGGCGCGGCGATCTGCGCCCATGCCACCGTCACCTTCATCGGCCTGAAGCAGGGCCTGCTGACGGGCGCGGCGCCGGATCACACCGGCCGGCTGTATTTCAGCGATCTCGGCGTTCCGCCGCAGGTCTACGAGGCGGCCCCGCCCTCGGCGCTGCGCATCGCGCGGGCGCCGCTCATGCCGCTGCTGCCGCGGCGCCGGCGCACGGGCCACAAGGGCCACTACGGCCACGTGCTGGTGATCGGCGGCGACGCGGGCTACGCGGGCGCGGTCCGGCTCGCCGGCGAGGCGGCGGCACGTACCGGCGCCGGCCTGGTCAGCATCGCCACGCGCGCCCGCCACGCCGCGGTCATCGCCGCCCAGTGCCCGGTGTTGATGAGCCATGGCGTGGAGTCCCCGGCCGAGCTGGAACCGTTGCTGGCTCGCGCAGACGCGATTGCGATCGGCCCGGGCCTGGGACGCAGTGAGTGGGCACTTCGCCTGCTGGCTCGTGTATTAGAGGCGAAGCAGCCGCTGGTGGCGGACGCCGACGCCCTGAATCTCCTGGCAATGGAGGGTTGCAGACGCGATGACTGGATCCTCACCCCGCACCCCGGGGAGGCCGCGCGCCTGCTCGGAGCCAGCGTCGCCCTCGTGCAGCAGGATCGCTACGCGGCCGCGGCACGTCTGCAACAGCGCTACGGCGGGGTCTGCATCCTGAAGGGCGCCGGCACGGTCCTCTGCAGCGCCGAGGGGCTGGCCGTCTGCGCCGCCGGCAATCCCGGCATGGGCTCCGGGGGCGTGGGCGACGTGCTCACCGGGGTGATCGCCGCATTGCTGGCGCAGGGGCTCGGCCTTCAGGACGCGGCGCAGCTCGGCGTCTGCGTGCATGCCGAGGCCGGGGATCGCGCCGCGGAGTCGGGCGAGCGGGGCCTCATCGCCACCGACCTCATGCCCTGGCTGCGTGCCCTCGTCAACGGCTAGCGCGCCGGTGGAGACGCAGACCGAGACCCGCACCGCGTCGCGCACGTTGCGCTCGGAGCAGGAGACCGAGGCGCTGGGCGCGCGGCTCGCCGCCCAGCTCACGGCGGGGACAATCGTGTTCCTTTACGGAGACCTCGGGGCCGGAAAGACCACGCTGGTACGCGGGCTGCTGCGCGCACTCGGGGTGACGGGGACGGTCAAGAGCCCGACCTACACCCTGGTCGAGCCCTACCGCACGCCGAGGCTGGTCGTCAATCATTTCGATCTCTATCGCCTGCGCGATCCCTACGAGCTGGAGGAGATGGGGATACGCGACTACCTGCAGGGCGAGGCCGTCTGCCTCGTGGAGTGGCCCGCGCGGGGACACCCCGTCCTGAAGGACTGCGACCTCGCCATCACCCTCAGCGCCGGCAGCTCTCCCGGCGAACGGATCGCCCACCTGCAGGCCCGAAGCGCGCGCGGGGCGGCGATCGTCGACGCCCTTTAAGCACGGGACCGGGTTGCCGTCGGGTCTGCATTTCCGGGTCAAATGTCGCGAAAACAGGCATATATCGCTCTTGCATGACTAACAGGTTGAATTTTAGCCGGTAACAGCTAAAAATATGGTGACAATCCCAGAACAAGCGGATCCACGATCCCAAGATGCGTCTCCTCACCCCTCTCGCCGCGTTACTGATGTCGCTGCCCGTGACCGCGCTGGAGGTCCAGAATCTGCGCCTGTGGCCGGCGCCGGACAACACCCGCGTGGTGTTCGACCTCAGCGCCCCGGTCCGGTACGAGGTCTTCTCCATCGATAACCCTCACCGGGTGGTCATCGACCTGACCGCGACCCAGGTGACGAAACCCCTGCCGCAGCCCGATGCCGCGCATCGCCTGCTGCGTGCCGTCCGGCATGGACCAAAGCCCGACGGCGGCACGCGTGTGGTGTTCGACGTGACGCGCCCGGTGGTGGTGCGCAGCGCGCTGCTCAAGCCGAACGATCGCTACGGTCACCGCCTGCTCATCGAACTGACCGATGGGCCCTCGACGCCGCCGCCGCAGACGCTCGCCGCCCTCCCGCCGGCGCCGCGGCCCGCGGCGAAGGCCGAGCAGGAGGACACCGACCAGGTCGCCATGGCGCCCAGCCCGCCGGCCAAGCCGCCGGCGCCGGCCTCGCGTACCCGGCGGGCGCGCGACATCATCGTCGCGGTCGACGCCGGCCACGGCGGCGAGGACCCGGGCGCCATCGGCCGCAAGGGCACGCGCGAGAAGGACGTCACCCTGGCGATCGCGCGCCGGCTGGCCGAGGAGATCGATCGCGTCGAGGGCATGCGCGCGGTTCTCACGCGCGACGGCGATTATTTCATCCCGCTGCGCAAGCGCATCGAGAAGGCGCGCGAACACCGCGCCGACATGTTCGTGTCGGTGCACGCGGACGCCTACAAGAATCCCGATGTCGCTGGGTCCTCGGTCTATGTCCTCTCGCAGCGGGGCGCCAGCAGCGAGGCGGCGCGCTGGCTCGCAGACCGGGAAAACTCCTCCGACTACATCGGCGGGGTTACCTGGGACGACAAGGACAGCGTCCTGAAATCGGTGCTCCTGGACCTCTCGCAGACCGCCTCCATGGAGGCGAGCACCGATGTCGCCGAGGAGGTGCTCGACCGGCTCGACCGCATCGGCAACGTGCGCAAGCCGCAGGTGCAGCACGCGGGCTTCGTGGTGCTGAAGTCTCCCGACATTCCGTCCATTCTGGTGGAGACGGCATATCTCACCAACGCCGCGGAGGAGCGCAAGCTGCGCACCGCCTCGCACCAGAAGCAGCTGGCGCGGGCCATCGCCGGCGGCATACGCCAGTATTTCGAGACTACCCCGCCCCCTGGCACCTTGATGGCCGAACGGCGCGAGCGCCGCATGGCCTCGAACCCCTGATCCGCGGCGCGCGGCGCCGGGCCTCGCCGCTCTTACCCGGCGTCGCGCCGGCCTTTACCATAGCGTGGCATGTCGCCGCGCATCGCCCTACTGCCGGAGTCCGTCATCAATCAGATCGCCGCCGGTGAGGTGATCGAACGGCCCTTCTCCGTCGTCAAGGAACTGGTCGAAAACAGCATCGACGCCGGGGCCGGGCAGGTTGACGTCGAGGTCGAGCTGGGCGGCGCGCGCCTCATCCGCGTGCGCGACGATGGCAGCGGGATGAGCCGGGAGGACATGCCCCTGGCGCTGCAGCGGCACGCGACCAGCAAGCTGCGATCACTGGCGGACCTTTCCGCCCTCGCCACGCTCGGCTTCCGCGGCGAGGCGCTGGCCAGCATCGGCGCGGTGGCGCGGCTGACGCTGACCTCGCGCGAGCGTGGCAGCGGCGAGGCATGGACCGTCTCCATGCAGGGATCGGCCGATATCGAAGGGCCGACACCGGCCGCGCACGCCGCCGGGACGATGATCGAGGTGCGCGACCTGTTTTTCAGCACGCCGGTGCGCCGGCGGTTCCTGAAGAGCGAACGCACCGAGTTTCTGCACATCCAAGACTGGCTGCGGCGCATCGCATTGGCGAGCCCCCACCTGGGCCTGAGTCTCACCCACAACCAGCAGCGCGTGCTGGCGATCAGACCGGCCGCGTCCGATGCGCAGATTGCCCGCCGGCTGGAGAAGATCTGCGGGGCGGCATTCACGCGCCACGCGCGGCCGGTCGAGGCTGCGGTCCCGGGCCTCGCCGTCCGGGGATGGATCGCGGCCCCGGGCGGAGCGCGTAATCAGAGCGATCTGCAATTCTGGTTCGTCAACGGCCGGCCGGTGCGCGATGCGCGCCTGCAGCACGCCACGCGCCTTGCCTACGAGGATGCACTCCCCGAGGGCCGCCACCCGGCCTACGTTCTGTATCTGGAGATCGATCCGCAGGCGCTCGACGTGAACGTCCATCCGGCCAAGATCGAGGTGCGTTTCGCGGACCCCCGGCGGGTGCACGACTTCGTGTTCAGCGCCCTGCGGCGGGCGCTTCGCGGCCGTCAGCTGGAGGCGCACGCGGCGCCCGCGGAGGGAGGACTCTCCGGAGCGGCGCGGCCGGCGGCCGTGTTCGAGCACGATCCGGGCTACGCGCCCGAGATTGCGCCAATGGCGGCGGAGGCGGGTGCGGAGCCGACTGCGGCGGGCGGGGAACCCGTCCCGCTCGAGGTGGACACGGTCATGGCGCTGCCGGGCGGCCTGCTCGTCGCGCGCGCGGCGAGCGACTTGCTACTCGTCGATGCGCAGCGCGCCCGCGTAGCGATGTGGCTGGACGCCCTGCTGGGCGCGGACGATCCCCGGGCGACGGCCCCCCGGCCACTGCTGTTTCCGTGCGCGATGACCGTCGATGCACGGGCCGCGGCCGCCATCGAGCGCGTGGCGGATCTGCTGCCGGCCTGCGGCGTGGAGCTCGAGCGCGCGGCGCCGGCCACCGTGATGCTGCGCGCCGTGCCCGCCGCACTGCGGGAGATCCCGGCGCAGGCCGTGCTGGAAGGGGTGGTGGACGCGGGTGTCGAGAGGCGCGAGCGGCACGGATCGCGGCGGACGGCCCTCCTGGAGGACATCGCGCGGGCCGGAGCCGCCGCGATGCTGCCGTCCACGGACGCGGAGGCGGTGGCGCTGCTGCGGGAACTCGCCGGACGCTACGGGGTCGAGGCGCTGGTGCGCCGAGGCATCGCGGCGCGGGTTACCGCCGCCGATCTCAGGCGGCTGCTCGCGGCCCGCGCCTAGGAAGGCCGCGGCCTTCGCCGCCAGGACCACCCCGGGGATCCCGCCTCATGCCTCCGCAGACACCAACCTCACCGCCGCGCCCGCCGGTCATTTTTCTGATGGGCCCCACCTGCAGCGGCAAGACCGCTGCGGCCATCGAGCTCGTGCAGCGTCTGCCGCTGGAGATCGTCAGCGTGGACTCCGCCATGGTCTATCGCGGCATGGACATCGGAACGGCCAAGCCGACGCCGGAGGTGCTGAGGCGCGCGCCCCATCGCCTGATCGACATCCGGGATGCGACGGAGAGCTATTCGGCCGGCGAGTTTCGCACCGATGCATTGGCTGCCATCGAGGCCATCCACGGTGCCGGCCGCGTGCCGCTGCTGGTGGGCGGCACCGGACTGTACTTCCGCGCCCTGGAGCGCGGACTGGCCCCCTTGCCGCCGGCGAATGCCGCCACCCGCTCCGCCCTGCAGGCCGAGGCCGATCGGCTCGGCTGGGCAGCCCTGCACCGGCGCCTGGCGGCGATAGACCCGCAGGCCGCCGCCCGCATACACCCCAACGACCCGCAACGGATTCAGCGGGCACTGGAAGTGCATGCCCTCACCGGCCGCAGCCTCACCGAGTGGTGGGCTGTCCACGGCAGCGACCTGCCTTACGGCGTGTGGAAGTTCGTGATGTGTCCCGCCGACCGCGAGGAGCTGCGGCGCCGCGTGGAGGCGCGGTTTCACCAGATGCTGTCGGAGGGGTTCCTGGAGGAGGTCCGCAGACTGCACGGGCGCGGTGACCTGGGCCCGGACCTGCCGGCGATGCGTGTGGTGGGCTACCGGCAGGCATGGGCGCACCTGGATGGCCGGTGCGACAGGACCGGCATGACCTGCGCCGCCGTCACCGCCACGCGCCGGCTCGCCAAGCGCCAGCTGACCTGGCTGCGGGCGGAGCCCGGCGCAAGGTGGCTGGATGCCGGCAGGGCCGATCATGCCGATGAATTGATGCGAAACGTGGAACATATTCTTCATCGGCATGTCAAGATTAAACGGTTATAATTTGTACGGAAGGACGTACTGTCGAACCCGGACCTGTTCCCGGCCAAGCGGAGGTAAAAGGGGCCGGATGACGCTGGCGTGCCGCCAGGGAGGCGGGCCGCGCGGCGGTGGAAAATCCTCGTGCGCAAACAATGCACAAGCTGGATGCAATCGAAAACTAGAAGCGCAACAAAAGAAGGAGAACAACAATGAGTAAAGGACAGTCACTGCAGGAGCCGTTCCTGAACGCCCTGCGCAAGGAACACGTCCCGGTGTCGATCTACCTCGTCAACGGCATCAAGTTGCAGGGGCAGATCGAATCCTTCGATCAATTCGTCATCCTTTTGAAGAATTCAGTCAGCCAGATGGTCTACAAGCACGCGGTTTCCACGGTCGTCCCGGCGCGCAACGTGAAGCTGCCGCGTACCGACGAGGATGCGGCGAGTGCAGGGGAGTAAGGTGCGGTCATCCCGCCTCCGGGCGCGGCAGAACCTGAAGCCTACGGGAGCGGGCCCTGTCCACGTCGCTGTTTGAGCGTCCCTCCCAGGGGCGGCGCGCAATCTTGGTGAATATCAGCCTGCGCGGCGCTCCGATCGAGGAGTCGCTGCGGGAATTCGTGGAGCTGGCCGGCTCCGCGGGCGCCGAGGTGGTGGGCACGCTCACCGGTTCGCGCCACGCGCCGGACCCGGCGCATTTCATCGGCAGCGGCAAGCTTCAGGAGTTGAAGGCCGCCGTCGAATCATTGGTTGCCGAGGTGGTCCTGTTCAATCACGGACTCACGCCGGCGCAGGAGCGCAATCTCGAAAGGGAACTGCGCTGCCGCGTCACCGACCGCACCGGCGTCATCCTCGACATCTTCGCCCAGCGCGCGCACACCTACGAGGGCAAGCTGCAGGTGGAACTCGCGCAGTGCCGGCACATGGCCACGCGCCTGGTGCGCGGCTGGACCCACCTGGAGCGGCAGAAAGGAGGCATCGGCGTGCGCGGTGGTCCCGGTGAGACCCAGCTGGAGATCGACCGCCGGCTGGTGGAGCGCCGCATGCGTCAGATCGAGGAGCGCCTCGAGCGGGTGCGACGGCAGCGGCACGAGCGTCGTCGGGCGCGCGCCCGCGCTGACATGCCCACCGTCTCCCTGGTCGGCTATACGAACGCCGGCAAATCCACGCTGTTCAACACGCTGACCGGTGCGGGCACCTATGTGGCCGATCAGTTGTTCGCGACCCTGGACCCGACCCTGCGCAGGCTCGACCTGCCGGGCAGCGGCCACGTGGTTCTGAGCGACACCGTCGGCTTCATTCGCGACCTGCCCCACGAGCTGGTGGCCGCCTTTCGCGCCACGCTCGAGGAGGCCACGCAGTCCGATCTGCTCCTCGTGGTCGTCGACGCGGCGGACTCGCGGCGCGAGGAACGCGCCGCGGACGTGACCGAGGTCCTGCGGGCGATCGGCGCCGATACCCTTCCCAGCCTCGTGGTGATGAACCAGATCGACCGGCTCGGGGGCGTGGAGCCGCGCATCGACCGCAACGATGAGGGGGCGCCGCAGCGCGTCTGGCTGTCGGCGCGGACAGGGCAGGGCATCGATCTGTTGCTTCAGGCCGTGGCCGAGCGAATGCGCCGCGGCACACGGCCGGTTAGCCTGGAGGTACCGCCGAACGCGGCAAGGCTGCGTGCCCGCCTCCACGCCATGGGTGTGGTGACGGGCGAGCGGCACGCCGAGGATGGCGGCGGCTGGATCGTCACCGTGCACATGGAGCCCGAGTACCTGCGGCACCTCTGCGCCGAGGCCGGCCTGCCGCGCGCGCCGGAACCTGCTGCCGAGCAGCGGGCCGAACTGCAGGAGGCCTGAGCACGGTTGGTTGCAGGTCGGGCAGACCTCCCCGTACAATCGCATTCTTGCGCGATGCGGTTGTACAACTCCTTGAAGTGCAAACACTTAGAGAATTCAACAGCGACCGCGACGGGGTATCGGGCGGGAGCAGCGACCTGAAGGCGCGGCAGCGACAATGAACGAAGAGAAGACGGGCGGCACGCCCATGGCGTGGGACGAACCCGGCGGCGGACGCGACCGCGAGCCGCGCGATCCGTGGGGCGGGGGACGTCGCCAGGACGGCCCGCCGGAGCTCGATGAGGTCATCGGCAGGATCCGCGAGCGTCTGCGCGGCCTGTTCGGGGGCGGCAGGGGCCCCCGCAACGGCGGCGGCGGTGGGGACGGCGGCGGTCAGCCGATCCCGACGGCCTACCTGCCCATCGTCGCCCTCTTCGGCGGCATCCTCATTTTCAGCCAGATGTTCTACGCCATCCAGCCCGGCGAGCGCGGCGTCGTCACCCGCTTCGGCAAGCACGTCGATACCCTGGACCCGGGATGGCGGATACGCCTGCCGCGTCCGATCGAGCGCGTCCAGAAGGTGAACATTGACCTGGTCCGTTCGCAGCAGGTAAAGGGATCGATGTTCACCAAGGACGGCAACATCGCGGTGGTCGACCTCGAGGTGCAGTATCGCATCAAGAACGCGGCGCACTACCTGTTCAACGTCAAGGCGCCCGATGAGATGCTGCGCCAGGCCACCGAGGCGGCGCTGCGCGAGACAGTGGGAGCCAACACCATCGATTTCACCCTGACCGAGGGACGCCAGCAGATCGCGCAGGCCACCAAGGAAAGCCTGCAGCAGATATTGGACGCGCACGGCACCGGCATCATCGTCAACCAGGTCAACAGCAAGGACGCCAATCCGCCGGCCGAGGTCAAGGACGCCTTCGACGACGCCATCAAGGCCGACCAGGACTACGAGCGGCTGGTGAACGAGGCCGAGGCCTACAAGAACGAGATCCTGCCGAAGGCCGGCGGCGCCGCCGCGCGCCAGCGCGCCGAGGCCGAGGCCTACAAGCAACAGGTGATCGCGCGGGCCGAGGGCGAGGCCAACCGGTTCCGGGAACTGCTCGCGCAATACCGCAAGACACCGGAGGTGACACGCGAGCGGCTGTATATCGAGACGATGGAGTCGGTACTGAACAACAGCTCGAAGGTGGTCGTGGACAGTGATTCGGCCAACCAGATGCTCTACCTGCCGCTCGACCGCCTGCTGCCGCCGCGAGCGGCGCAGGGCGCCGCCGTCGCGCCCGCGGTGCGCACGCCGGAGGACCTGGCCACCGATCTGGCGGAAGACGCCTCGGTAAGGGCCTCGATCGAAGATCGCGATCGTGCCGCCGAGCGCGTGCGGGAGACACGCTGAACATGCTCATTCCACGTCTTTTCATTGCGCTGGTGATCGCGATCGTCGCGATCTGGTCCTCGACCTTCGTCGTCTCGGAGACGGAGCGGGCCATCGTGCTCAATTTCGGCAAGATCTACCGCTCCGACTACCAGCCGGGGCTGCACTTCAAGCTGCCGGTGGTCATGCAGGTCAGGAAATTCGACAAGCGGCTGCTGAGCCTCGATGCCGAGGCCCAGCGCTTCACCACCAAGGAGAAGAAGGCGGTGATCGTCGACTCCTACGTGCGCTGGCGGATCGACGACGTCGAGGACTATTTCCGCGCCACCCAGGGCCGTGAGGAGTACGCGGCGGCGCTGCTGTCGCAGACGATCAACTCCAAGCTGAAGGAGGAGTTCGCGAAGCGCACGGTCGACGAGGTGATTTCCGGCGAGCGGGGCGTGGTCATGGGCCTGGTGACCGAGGCCGCCAGCAAGGGCGGACAGGACATAGGCGCGAAGGTCGTCGACGTGCGCATCAAGCGTATCGACCTGCCGCCGGAGGTCAGCATGTCGGTCTACAACCGGATGCGGGCGGAGCGGGGGCGCGTGGCGCGCGATCTGCGCTCACGCGGCGGCGAGGCCGCCGAGAAGATCCGGGCCGGGGCCGACAAGGAACGCACGGTGATCCTTGCGCAGGCCTATCGCGACGCCGAGACCCTGCGCGGCGAGGGCGATGCGCGCGCGGCCGAGATCTACGCCTCCGCCTACGGCGCCGACCAGGAGTTCTACAGTTTTTACCGCAGCCTGAGCGCCTACCGTGCCGGCTTCAAGAGCAAGGAGGACATCCTCGTGCTGCAGCCGGATTCGGAGTTCTTCCGCTACTTCAAGAGCCCGTCCCCCTCGTCGGTGCCGCCGACACCGTGACGCATGCAGCGCCGGGGAGGGTAAGGTGTGGCAGGACCTCGCGGCGGCGTTCGGTCTGATGCTCGTGCTTGAAGGCATCGGGCCGTTCCTTAGCCCGGCAGCGATGCGGCGGGTATTCGAGCAGGCCTCGCGGCTGGACGAGCGCACGCTGCGTTACGTCGGACTCGCCTCGATGCTCCTCGGGCTGATCTTCCTTTATCTCTTTCACTGAGTGGCCGGGCCATGACCCTGCGTGAACACTGGCTGCTGCCGGACGGCATCGAGGAGGTGCTACCGCCGCAGGCCGCGGAGCTCGAGGCGCTGCGCCGCCGCGTGCTCGATCTGTTCCGCGGCTGGGGCTACGAGCTCGTCATGCCGCCGCTCATCGAGTACCTTGAGTCGCTGCTGACGGGCATGAGCCACGACCTCGATCTGCAGACCTTCAAGCTCATCGACCAGATGACCGGCCGCATGATGGGGGTGCGCGCGGACATGACCCCGCAGGTGGCGCGCATCGAGGCTCACCGCCTGAAGCGCAACGTGCCGACGCGGCTGTGCTACCTCGGCACCGTGCTGCACGCGCGCGCCTCGCGCCTGGACGGTGCGCGCTGCCCGCTGCAGGTGGGCGCCGAGCTGTATGGGCACGCCGGCGTGGAGAGCGACGTCGAGGTCATCCGCCTGATGCTGGCGACGCTGGCGTGCAGCGGCATCGGTCCCGTGTACCTGGATCTCGGCCACATGGGCATCTTCCGCGGCCTGACCCGGCTCGCGCGCCTGGAAGAATCGCAGGAGAGCGCCTTGTTCGCGCTCCTGCAGCGCAAGGCCATGTCGGATCTCGCCGCGCAGCTGCGCGAGTGGAAGGTGCCGGCGCGCGCCGCCTCGATGCTGGCCGCGCTGCCGGAGCTGGAAGGCGAGCTGTCGGTTCTGCGCGTCGCGCGCAGGGCGATGCGGGGCGCACCGGCGCAGGTGCTGCGCGCGCTCGACGCCATGGCGGCGGTGGGCGCGGCACTGCGGCGCGAGGCGCCGGAGCTGCGCCTGCACGTCGATCTCGCGGAGCTGCGCGGTTATCACTATCACACCGGCCTCATGTTCGCGGCCTACCAGCCGGGGCGCGGCCAGGCGCTTGCGCTTGGCGGGCGCTACGACAATCTCGGCAGGGTGTTCGGCCGCGGCCGCCCGGCGACCGGCTTCAGCGCCGACCTGCGGGAGCTGCTGCCCGCGGCCGCGGCGGCCCGCGGCAGGAACGCCCGCATCCTCGCGCCGGCCAGCAACGATCCGAAGCTCAAGGCGCTGGTGGCGAAGCTGCGCGAGCGCGGCGAGATCGTGGTCGTGGCCCTGCCTGGCCAGACCGCCGACGCCGTGGAGATGGATTGCGCGCGCCGCCTGGCGCGCGTCGAGGGACGCTGGAAGGTCGTCAAGGCCTGAAGGCCGCGCACCGAACCGTCAAACCTGAGATCAGCGGAGTCAACGTGGGGAAGAACGTCGTCGTAGTCGGCACGCAGTGGGGTGACGAAGGCAAGGGCAAGGTCGTCGACCTGCTGACTGATCGGGTGCGGGCGGTGGTGCGGTTCCAGGGCGGGCACAACGCCGGCCATACCGTCGTCATCGAGGGCAGGAAGACGATCCTGCACCTGATTCCCTCCGGGATACTGCACGACGGCGTGGAATGCCTGATCGGCGGCGGCGTGGTGCTCTCGCCGCAGGCGCTGGTCGAGGAGATGGAGATGCTCAAGGTTTCCGGCGTACCGGCGCACGAGCGCATACGCATCAGCGACGGCTGTCCGCTCATCCTCTCCTATCACGTCGCCATGGACCGGGCGCGCGAGGTCGCCAAGGGCAAGGCGGCGATCGGAACGACCGGCCGCGGCATCGGGCCCGCCTACGAGGACAAGGTGGCGCGCCGCGCCCTGAAGGTGGGCGACCTTCCGCACCGCAAGCGGCTTGCCGCCAAGCTCGGCGAGGTGCTCGACCTGTACAACTTCGTACTGACGAACTACTACAGGCAGGAGCCGCTCGACTTCCAGAAGGTGCTCGACGAGGCGCTGCGCTGCGCCGACCTGCTGGTGCCGCTCATCGCCGATGTGCCGGAACGCATCGCCGAGCTGCAGGCGCAGGGCGCCAACATGCTCTTCGAGGGCGCGCAGGGCACGCTCCTCGACATCGATCACGGCACCTATCCCTTCGTCACGTCGTCGAACACGACCGCCGGCTACGCCGCTACCGGTAGCGGTGTCGGCCCGCGGCGGCTGGACTACGTGCTCGGCATCACCAAGGCGTACACGACGCGCGTCGGCGGGGGGCCGTTCCCGACGGAGCTGACCGACGACGTCGGCGAATACCTCTCCAAGCGCGGCCACGAGTTCGGCGCCACCACCGGCCGACGGCGCCGCTGCGGCTGGTTCGACGCCGTGGCACTGAAGCGGGCCTGCATGCTCAACAGCCTGAGCGGGCTGTGCATGACCAAGCTCGACGTCCTCGACGGGCTGGACACGATCCGCCTGTGCACCGGCTACCGCTGCAACGGCAAGGTGGTCGGCAGCGTCTCGGCCGATGCCGAGGCGCTGCTCGCCTGCGAGCCGGTGTACGAGGAGATGCCGGGCTGGAAGGAATCCACGCTCGGCGCCCGCCGCTACGAGGACCTCCCTGGCAATGCGCGCGCCTATCTCGAACGGATTGCGAGCGTGCTTGCCACGCCCATCGACATCATCTCCACCGGCGCCGACCGGGCCGACACGATCATCCTGCGCGACCCCTTCGCCTGAGCCCGGCCCGAGACCCGAAACCCGCGGCGGCAGCGAAGGGCTCGTGACTTGAGGCGGCGGCGCCGGGACGCAGACCCCAGGCCGCCGTCCCGGCGGGGCCGCCGTTCCGGCAAATTAGTTGCAGATCGCGACACGCCGGTTATTTCGATCGAAAGATTGCGCTTAAGATTACCCAAAAAAGCTACTTTGTGGCGTCGCGGCGGGAGTCTGGCCGCCAGCGGGGGCGCGGTGCCGGCCGCGAAGCCGGTGCGCCCGATTGCGCGGCAGCGTACCGTCGGGAGAGGGGGAGGGCATGAGGGTTCTCGTCATCGACGACACGCTGTCGACCTTGCTGACCACCAGCGCGATGGTCAAGGCCAATGGCCACGAGGCGATTACGGCCCGCAGTGGTAGCGAGGGCCTGAGGCTGTTTGCGCAGGAGGCGCCGGACCTGGTGCTGCTCGACGTGGTGATGCCCGAGATGGACGGCCACGAGGTCGCACGGCGCATCCGTGCCGCCTCCGGGGACCACTGGATCCCGATCGTCTTCCTCACCGGGCTGGTGGCAGACTCGGATCTCGCCCAGGGCATCGCCGTGGGCGGCGACGATTATCTGACCAAGCCCGTCAGCCAGGTCGTCCTGGCGGCCAAGCTGCATGCCATGCAGCGGATCGCCGACATGCGCAAACGTCTCGTCGAGCTCACCGGGCAACTGGAGGACGCCAACAAGCGCCTCCTGGAGATGGTGAACGTGGACGGTCTCACCGGACTGCTCAACCGCCGATTCCTCGATGAGCTGCTCTCGCGCGAGTACAGCCGGTCCGCGCGCAACCGCTCCCCGATCTCGCTGCTGATGATCGACGTCGATCATTTCAAGCGGTACAACGACACCTTCGGACATCTCCAGGGTGATGAGTGTCTGCGCAAGGTCGGCCGCGCCTGTCGGGATGCCCTGAACCGCGGCGCAGACGCCATGGCCCGATATGGCGGGGAGGAGTTCGTCGCCGTGCTGCCCGAAACCCCCCTGAGCGGCGCCCGGACTGTCGCCGAGAGAATGGGCCGGCAGGTCTGTTCTCTGGCGCTCCCGCACGCTGATTCGGCCCCCAACGGTATCGTAACGGTGAGCATCGGCTGTGCCGCGCAGGTGGCGGAGCACGGCTCGGCACCGGAGGTACTGCTGCAGGCCGCGGACAGGATGCTCTATCGGGCCAAGGATATGGGGCGCAACCGCGTATGTTGCGCGGAGGACGGGTCGTGAATCGGGCGTCTGCAGTTCCGGATCGCCGTCGCCGACAGTCCGGCCGCTGCGACCGCGGTGGCCGCCCGGAGGCCGCAGGCGTTGCCAACCGCTCCCCGGAGCGGGCACCTTGACCGAATCCTCACGTCCGTTGCCGGCCGACGCGCCGCTGCGGGTACTGGTCGCCGACGATTCGGTCGTGGACAACCGGATAACCTGCGCGCTCATCGCGCGGCACGGCCACACGACCTTCTCGGCCGCGAACGGCCGGGAAGCGGTGGAACTGTATCGCGTCCACTCGCCGGATCTGATCGTCACCGACTGCAACATGCCGGAGATGGATGGATTCCAGGCGACGCGTGACATCCGAGAGGCTTGCCGCGACCGCTGGGTGCCGATCATCATGGTCAGCGGCATGGATGCCCCGGAGGACATCGTCCGCGGACTGGAGGCGGGAGCCGACGACTTCCTCACCAAGCCAGTGCATCCCGACGTACTGCTGGCAAAGCTGCGGCTGTTCGGGCGTGCGTTGTGGATTCATCGCCAGCTCGAGGCGAGCTACTCCCACTACCGCAGCATCAGCGACTCGGCGCTGGATGGGATCATCACCACCGACGCGGAAGGCGTCATCCTGACGGCGAACCGCGCCGCCGAGCAACAGTTCCGTTTCCCTCCGAAAGGCCTCTCTGGCCGTCGCATGGATGAACTTCTGGTCGCGACGGAGGGGAAGCCCGGCGCGCGGTGGTACGAATGGGCCGGCCACGGCGACGGCGGCTACGACGGCGTGGGCCTGCGCATGGATGGCGATCCCTTCCCGTTGACCCTGCGGGTAAGCCGTTTCGAGGCGGAGACGGGCGGGAACTTCGTGGTGATCGTTCGCGACGAGACGCTGCGCAAGCAGTACGAGCGCAGCCTGGAGGCCTACCGGCAGGAGAAGCAGCGGGAGTCCGAGCTGGCCGCGGAGGTGATGCGCAACATCATCCGCGCCGACGGGGCGGCCGATCCGCTGCTCGGCGTCCGCTCGATGCCGGCCACGGAGTTCAGCGGCGACGTGGCTCTGGCCGCCCGCGCGCCGGGCGATGTGCCGTACTTCTTCGTCGCCGACGCCACCGGCCACGGCCTGGCTGCGGCGATCTGCGTGCTGCCGCTGGTGCGCATCTTCCGCACCATGGTAGCCAAGGAATGCGGGCTGGCGGAGATCGCCTACGAGATGAACCGCCATCTGCACGACACGCTTCCCACCGGATTCTTCGTCGCCGCGGTGCTGGCCAGGCTGGATCTGGCGGCACGGACGGCGGAGGTGTGGAACGGCGGACTGCCGTGCAGCTTTCTCGTCGGGGCACGGCGCGACGTCCGCGAGTTCCAGTCCACCAACTTGCCGCTGGGCATCGTCGCGCCGGTGGAGTTCACTGCCGGCGTGCAGCGCCAGGGCTGGGCCCCGGGTAGCCGGCTGGTCGTCTACACGGACGGCCTGACGGAGGCCTGCAACGCCGCCGGCGAGCAGTTCGGCAGACTGCGCCTGCTCGCGCTGCTGCGAGAGGGCGCGGATGCGGAGCTCCTCTCACGCATCGTCTCTGCCCACGCCGCCCATCTGGACGGAGCCACCCCCGTTGATGACGTGACCATCATGGTGGCCACCCTGCCCTGAGGCCGCGTTCGGCGCGGGCGCACGGCCGCTGGTAGTGCCGGCGTCATGCCGCATCCGACAGGCGGCCCCAGGCGTCGAGCGCCTGCCGCACCCGCTCGAACTCCGCCCGCAGTTGCTGCGTGCGCCCGCCGTCGGCGGGGACCTTGCCGGCCTTTGCCATCGCATCGAGTTCTTTCGCCAGTGCGCACAGAACGGTCGCTCCCAGGCTGGCGCTCGTGGACTTCAACGTGTGGGCCGCGCGGTGCAGCTGCGCCGCGTCGCCGGCGAGTGTGGCCGTCTCGATCTGCGTCAGCAATCCGGCGGTGTCGGCGAGGAAGGTCTGCACCAGCTCCGGCAGGCCGTCGCCCATCAACTGGCGCAGGCTCTCCAGGGCGCTGAGGTCCAGGGCGGCGGGGGACGCCAAGTGCGCCGACACGCCATCGTCGAGGCGCGCCGCGCCGGTATCACCGCAGCCGTCGCATCCGTTCATGTCGGCAGTTCGCAGCCATTTGCGGAGTACCTTCTCCAGCGCCTCGCTGGTGACGGGCTTCGACAGATAGTCATCCATGCCCGCCGCCAGGCAGTGTTCCCGGTCGCCTTCCATGGCATGAGCGGTCATCGCGACGATAGCCAGCCGCGCGGCGCCCGATTCCTGCTCGCGCCGGCGGATCTGTCGAGTCGCCTCGTAGCCGTCCATCTCCGGCATCTGGCAGTCCATGAGAACGAGGTCGTAGCGCGTCGCGGCCGTCGCCGCCAGCGCCTCCACGCCGTTGCTGGCGATGTCGGGCGTGATGCCGCAGCGTTGCAACAAGCCGGCCGCGACGCGCCGGTTGACCTCGTTGTCCTCAACCAGCAGCACCCTGCCGCTCAATTGCCTGCACTGACGGACCGCAGGGCCCCCGGGGCACGCGGGTTTCCGGTCGGACAGCGCCGCTGCAATGGCGTCGTGGAGCACCGATTGCCGCACCGGTTTGAGCAGGATCCGGGTTATGCAGCGGCGCTGCTCGGGATCGCCGGGCGTGTCGCTGGAGCTCAGCATGATGATCGGCAGATGCGCAAGCATCGGGTCGCCCTTGATGGCGCGGGCCAGCTGGTAGCCGTCCATGCCCGGCATGTGCGCGTCGAGTATGACGACCGTGCACGGCGAGGGACCAGCGGCAGAGGCCTGCAGCCTCAGGAGCGCCTGCTCGCCGCTCTCCGCGCACTCGTGGCCGATGCCCCAGGAATCGAGGTAGTGGCCGATCACCTGCAAGTTGGTCGCGTTGTCGTCCACGATCAGCGCCCGGACGTTCTGCATCGCCAACGGGGCCTCGGCCGCCGCTGCCAGGTGCTGGTCACCGAGCGGAAGACGCAGCCGCACGCGGAAGGTACTGCCTTGGCCGGGGACGCTGTCCACGTCGATTCTGCCCGACATCTTCTCCGCCAGCATCCGGCAGATGGCCAGTCCGAGACCCGTGCCGCCGAACCGGCGGGTGGTCGATCCGTCGGCCTGGGTGAAGGGCTGGAAGAGCTTGGCCCGCACCTCCTCGGTCATGCCGATGCCGGTGTCTTGCACTTCGATCGTGAGTTTCGCGGCGGCGTGCGCATCCAGTGCCCCCGTGATGCGCAGCGAGACCTCGCCTTGTTCGGTGAACTTGATGGCGTTGCCCAGCAGATTCAGCAATATCTGGCGTATTCTCGTCGGATCGCCCCGGTAGACCCGTGGCAGCTGGGGGGCGATGTAGCAGTTTACGTCCAGGGATTTCTTTTGCGCCGGCTTGGCCAGCAGCGTGCAGACGTCCTCGGCGAGCCGACGCAGGTCGAAATCGATGCTCTCCAACTCCAGGCGCCCGGCCTCGATCTTCGAGAGGTCCAGAATGTCGTTGAGGATCTCCAGCAACGCCGAGGCGGAGCCGTGCGCCGTCTCGACGAACTCGCTCTGCTCGTGGTTCAGCGGCGTGTCGCGCAGGAGGTCGAGCATGCCGAGTACTCCGTTCATCGGAGTGCGGATCTCGTGGCTCATGTTGGCGAGGAACTGGCTCTTGGTGCGGGTCGCCGCCAGCGCTGCATCGCGGGCGGCAAGCAGCTCCTCCTCGAGGTGCTTCTGGGCAGTGAGATCGTGCAGGGTTTCGATCACGGCTGCGATCGAGCCGTCGGCGTTGAAGAGCGGCCCGGCCGCGATGGAGAGATACAGACGCCTCCCCGTCGCCAGCGTGCACCAGTTCTCCGCCGTCATGCCGCCGGGCACCGAGGCCAGATCGCCGACCGTGGCGTAATGCCGGCACGCCAGCTCGGGCTTGCCTGCGAAGACGATGTCGGCGAGTGTCGGGCGGTCCTCGCCGTAGAAGGCGCGGGCGTGCAGCCGCGTGCCGACCACGTCCGCGGCCTTCACCCCCGTCATCTCCTCCAGCGACCGGTTCCAGATGCTGACGCGGCCCTCCGCATCGAGGACGAACGTGGGGGTCACGAGGCGCTGCACGAGCGCCAGCGCGAACGCCTTCTCACGCCTGACCGCCTGGGCGGCCTGCTCGCGCTCCGTGACGTCGCGCTGCACGGCGACATAAGCGAGGCTGCCGTCCTTTGCCGGGATGGGCGTGACCGTGCTCTCCGCCCACCGCAGGGCGGCGGATCCCGCGTCGCCCGTCGTCGGCCGCCCTGCGCTCCTGGGCCGGTAGCGCACGCGGCCGCGCCAGGGTTGGCCGCGTCGCAGCGCAGCCCAAATCGGACCGTAGTCCGCCTCGCTGTCGCCGTAGACCTGGCTGGGCAGCAGACCGGCCGCCTCCTGCCGCGTCCATCCGGTCATGGCCGTGAACGCCTCGTTGACGTACCGGATCCGGCCATCCTCGTCGGCGATCAGAACCGCATCGGCGCTGGCTTCCACCGCCGTGGCGAGCTGCCGGAGCTTCTGCTCCGAGGCCTGCTGTTCGGTGCAGTCGGCAAGGACGGCGAGGAACAGGTGCTGGCCCTCGGAGCGCAGTTCGGAGATCGACAGCCAGGCCGGGAACTCGGCGCCGTCCTTCTTGCGGGCCGTCACGATGCGCCCGATCCTCCCCACGCCGTGCCCGCCGCCTTGCGGATCGTCGGCGATGCGGGCCTCGTCCATCAGGCGTTCCGCATCGGGCATCAGCAGGCCGACGTCTCGACCCAAGATCTCCTCGACCGAGTAGCCGAAAAGTCGCTGCGCCGCCCGGTTGAAAGAGCGCACCGTGCGATCGGTGTCGATCGTGATGAACGGGTCCGGCAGTCCCTCCACGACGGCGGTCGCGTACAGGGCCAGTTGCCGTTGCGCGGACCACAGGGACCGCGCGGTCAGGCGCCAGATGAGCGGCCCGGCCGCTGCCGCCAGCAGCAGAGGGTCGAGGACGTTCTCCCAGGGCGCGGGCACATTCCAGCCAACGATGGCGAGGGAGTCCAGGGCCTGCATGATCAGGAACTCGACGACCGCCACGATCAGTATCGTGTGGGTGAGCGTACGCAGGAGCGTCGGCCGGAAGGCCCCGAATCTGTCTTTTCCGAGCTTCATGCCTCATTCCGGTTGGATTTGGAGGCGGCCTGCATTTCCGGCCTCGGCAGCAGCATGGGTACGGCCGCGCGCCGGGTGCGCACGGATCCCACGCGTTTATCGGCGGAATGCCCGCCGGGCTTTACCGTGGAGTCCTTGCGAAATGAAATGACGCATACCGGAACGTGAGTGGCGGATCACGTGTTCGGAGGAGGTACTCGAGGAGCCGGACCCGGGAGCCGGCGGTACGACCGCCCCCGGGGAGCCCCCCGCGGATGACCGGGAAGACCCCGGGAGCCGCTGTTGGCACTTCATTATCGAGCGTGCTTGCTCCGAGCCCTGTTGACGGTGAAGCCCGTCGCATGCAGGAGGGGAGTCCGTGCAGGTGAGACCGACTGGCCCAGCGCAGCGGCGCCGAACTCGGTCGCGGCGGAGTGGGCGGGCGCCCGCAGTCGGACCGACATCGCCAGCCGGTCTCCACCGGTGCGGGACATGGCCACACGACATTCACCACCGATCTCTGAGACCGCCTTCAGCGCCTCGATGAGCGCTGCACAGGCGTCGCCGCACTCCTTGCACACATCGTGGTTGTCTTCGTGCATGCGGCATTCCTTCGCGCAGTCATCGCGGACGGCCACGCATACCTCGCCGAGCGCCTTCGCATGACCCGCCCCGGAGGTGGGACGTATTCAGGAAGCGGGGGCGGATCGGGACGACCGCTTCGCACCACAGGCCGTCAAATCGCAGGGGGCACGTACATCGGCCTCTAACGTTCTGATCAGGCGCTGGTGTTGGTTTTACGCTATAAATAAATGCGGGGTGGCGCGCGGGCGGCCGTCACGTGCGGGCAAGGGAAACAGGGGCAGCCCCACTTGTCGGCGTATTCGCACTGAGAGGGTCACTACGGATGGACCTTCAACCGAGTCGGGTAACGACGTCATCGATCGGCGCGGTGGCCGAGCAACTCTCGCGTATTCTCGAGAGTCCCCTCTTCGCGCTGTCGGCCCGACGCTCGCGATTCCTGCGCTATATCGTCGAGGAGACGTTGGCGGGACGTGGCGGCCAGCTCAAGGGCCACAGCATTGCAGTGGAAGTCTTCGACCGGCCCCCGGGGTTTGATCCCAACGTCGATCCGCTGGTGCGGGTCGAGGCCGGCCGGCTGCGCGACAAGCTGCGCGTGTATTACGCCGACGCGGGGCGCGACGACCCGGTCATCATAGAGCTGCCCAAGGGCACGTACGAGCCGGTATTCACGCTGCGCTCTGCTGAGCAGGCGGTGCAGCCCGCCTACGGCGGGGCAGCCCGCGAAGTCCGCGCAGAATCCGCCGCATTGGCGGGTCTTGGCAGCGACCTCTGGTCTGAGACAAGGCAGTCGAGGGTCGAATCGGTGGCCGGCAGCGGGCAACTCTACCGCCAGATCCTCGCTCGGGACTCCGCGCCACGACGGGAAGTCGCGCCCGATCCGCTCAAGGCGATAGTGCTGCCGAGGCGGTCTTCCATTGCGGTGCTGGCCTTCGACAACCTGAGCAGCGGCTCGGAGCAGGAGTGTCTGGGTGACGGTATCGCCGAGGACCTCATCACGGCCCTGTCGCACCTGCGCGGCCTGCTGGTCATCGCCCGCCACTCCAGCTTCCGCTACAAGGGCAAGACGTTGGACGTCCGCCAGATTGGCGAGGACCTCGGCGTGCGCCATGTGCTCGAGGGCAGCGTGCGGAGAGTGGGCGCCCAATTGCGGATCACGGCTCAATTGGTGGACGCGCAGACACGCGATCATGTCTGGGCGGAGCGGTTCGATCGCCCGGGGCAGGACCTGTTCGCGGTTCAGGACGAGATCGTCGGGAAGATCGTGGCGGAGCTGGATCTGAAGCTTGCCGACGGCGAGGAGGCGCGCGCCTGGCGCTCCACCACGATGAATACCAAGGCCTATGAACTGTTTTTGCGCGCGCGTGATCTGGGTTTGCTGCACACGCGGGAAGCTCTTTATCAGGCTGTCGAGCTCACCGAACAGGCGCTCAAGCGCGATCCTGACTTTGCAGCAGCCTGGGTCTGGCAGGGGTGGAATCACGACACCATCGCGTGGTCCGGCTGGAGTGACTCGGCAGCGGAATGCTGGGAGAAGGCGATCGGTTGCGCCGAACGGGCACTGGCGCTGCGCGCCTCGGCGGCCGATGCGCACGCGCTCATGGGCGAGATACACATCCTGTACAAGGGAGACTTCGAGGCCGGCATCCGCGAGTTCGAGACCGCCGTCGCGATCGATGCCAACTGCGCCAAGGCATATGCCTTCTTGGCTGGTTACTTGCCCTGTGTGGGAAGGTCGGCGGAGGCGATGGCGGCAGTCCAGAAGGCCTGGCGGATCAATCCTTATCCGGACGACTGGTATCTTTGGGGCGCGGGCTCGGCATACTGGGGTATCGGGCGTTGTGACGAGGCCATTGCCATCTGGGAGGAATGCGCCAGGCGGCTGCCGGATTTCATTGCTGTCCGCATCGACCTGACCATCAGCTACATGAGAGTTGGTCGCGAACAGAAGGCCCGCGCCCAGGCTGCGGAGGTGCTCCGGGTCGATCCGAGGTTTTCCCTCCGTGGCTGGGTTGGCCGCATCTACCGCGAGTCCGACGTCGCTCTGCTGCGCAAAGCCGGTCTGCCGGGATAATTGTCGGCAGTCAATGACCCGATGAAATTGGCCTTGCCGATGTTCGACTGCGGTGTCGCCGTAAAGCGGAGTTGGAAAGCAACGACGCGATTGCGCAGCAGGTAATAAGAGGGCAGTTTCACGTCGCGGGCGTCTACGCGGCGGGTGCTTTGTAGCACCGGCCTGTATCACCCGCTAATCTACTCTCCTCGCCAGCCGCCAACTGTGGTAGGCTGACTTATTGATCAATGCGTTACGAGAGTGGGGAGGATGGTGCCGAGGAGAGGACTCGAACCTCCACGGGTCGCCCCGCTAGTACCTGAAACTAGTGCGTCTACCAATTCCGCCACCTCGGCGTGGAGCCGGGCAATTTATCCAGCCAAGTATCCCTTGTCAATGAGCCGAAAAAGAAACCAACGCTGGTCCAACGATCCCCAGGCGGAGCGCGAAGCCGCCCGCTACGAGCGCCCGATCCCCAGCCGGGAGTTCATCCAGAAGTTCCTCGAGGAGGCGGGCGTGCCGCGCGATGCCGAGCAGATCGCGCGCGGCCTGGGCGTCACCGAGGAGGACGACAAGCTCGCCCTTTCGCGTCGGCTCGATGCCATGGAGCGCGACGGGCAGCTGGTGCGCAACCGGCGCGGCGGTTACGGCCTGGTCGACAAGATGGACCTCATCCGCGGCCGCATCGTCGGTCACCCCGACGGCTTCGGCTTCCTCATTCGCGACGATGGCGGCGACGACGTGTTCCTCTCCGCGCGCGAGATGCGCTGCGCGCTGCACGGCGATCGCGCCCTGGTGCGGCTGCGCGGTCAGGATCGTCGTGGCCGGCCCGAGGGCGCGATCGTCGAGGTCTTCGAGCGCGCCAATCACCGCGTCGTCGGCCGCTACTTCAACGAGGGCGGCGTCGGTTTCGTGGTGCCCGACAACAAGCGCATCGCGCAGGACATCCTCATCCCCGCCGGCGAGGCGGGCAATGCCACTCACGGGCAGATTGTCGTCGCCAAGATTATCGCCCAGCCGGATCGGCGCCGGCAGCCGCTCGGCCACATCACCGAGGTGCTCGGCGAGCACATGGCCCCGGGCATGGAGGTCGACATCGCCATCCGCGCCTACGAGCTGCCCTGCGTGTGGCCGGAGGCGGTGGTCGAGGAGATCGACACGATCGTGCCGGAGGTGACCGCGGCCGACCGGCGCGGCCGGCTCGACCTGCGCGACACGCCGCTGGTGACCATCGACGGGGAGGACGCGCGCGACTTCGACGATGCGGTGTACTGCGAGCGGCACGGCCAGGGGTGGCGACTGCTGGTGGCGATCGCCGATGTGTCCCATTATGTCCGCCCGGGCGCGCCGCTAGACAAGGAAGCGCACAATCGCGGCACCTCCGTGTACTTCCCGGATCGGGTCATCCCGATGCTGCCGGAGCTGCTGTCCAACGGGCTCTGCTCGCTGAACCCGAGGGTGGACCGCCTGTGCATGGTGTGCGAGATGTACTTCGACGCCAAGGGGGTGAAGAAGCGGCATGTCTTCCACGAGGCGGTGATGAACTCCCACGCGCGGCTCACCTACACCGAGGTGGCCGCGGCGCTCATCGACGGCGACGAGGCGGCGCGCGCGAAGCACAGGGCGCTGCTGCCGCACCTTGAGAATCTTTACGCGCTTTATCAGCTGCTCCGCAGGCAACGCGAGCAGCGCGGGGCGATCGATTTCGAGACCAGCGAGACCCGCATCCTCTACGGCCCGGACAAGAAGATCGAACGTGTCGTGCCGCTGGTTCGCAACGAGGCGCATAAGCTCATCGAGGAGTGCATGATCGCCGCCAACATCTCGGCGGCCGAGTTCCTGCAGGAGCAGGACGTGCCGACCCTGTTTCGCGTGCACGAGAAGCCCTCGGCGGAGAAGATGGAGGACCTGCGCACCTTTCTCGCCGAGCTCGGCCTGCAGTTGCCGGGCGGCGAGGTGCCCAGGGCGAAGGACTTCGCGCGCCTGCTCGCGAAGATCGGGGGGCGCGAGGACGCGCACCTCATCCAGACCGTGCTGCTGCGCAGCCTGCGGCTGGCCGTGTACGGGCCGGAGAACATCGGCCATTTCGGCCTGGCGCTGGAGTCCTACACGCACTTCACCTCGCCGATACGGCGCTACCCCGATCTGCTGGTGCACCGCGCGATACGCTCCCGTATCAGCAAGGGCAGGGCGCACAAGTATCCTTACGACTTGGCCGCGATGCAGGCCCTGGGCGAGCACTGCTCGATGACCGAGCGCCGCGCCGACGAGGCCACGCGCGACGCGGTGGCGTGGCTCAAATGCGAATACATGATGGACAAGGTGGGCCAAGTCTACGACGGCATCATCTCATCGGTGACCGGCTTCGGCCTGTTCGTCGAGCTCAAGGACATATACGTCGAGGGGCTGGTGCACATCACCTCGCTGCCCAACGACTACTACCACTTCGACGCGGTCGGCCACCGGCTGCGTGGTGAGCGCAGCGGGCGTGTGTACAGGCTCGGCAATCCCGTCCGCATCAAGGTCATGCGGGTGGATCTCGACGAGCGCAAGATCGATTTCGACCTCGTCGTGGAGGCGGAGCCGCGCGCCCAGCCCGCCGCCCGGATACCCGGTCCCGGGAAGAAGAAAAAGAAGCGCCGCTGACCACGTTTCCACCCGGGACGCGTTGTCGAAGCGGACGAAGGCACCTCCATGGCACGCAGCGAACTCATCTACGGCGTCCACGCCGTGCGGGCCCTCATCGAGCGCGCGCCCGATGCGGTGCTCGAGCTCTGGGTGCTGGCCGGTTCGCACAACCCCGCGCACGCGCCCATCCTCGCCGCCGCCTCCCGGCACGGCATACACCCGCAACCCGCGCCGCGCGCAAGCCTGGACAGGCTCACGGGCGGCGGGCGCCACCAGGGCGTGGTGGCGCGCTGCCGGCCGCGCGAGGAGCAGCCGGCCGTGGATCTGAGGGCGCTCCTTGAGCGCGATCTGCGCCAGGCCCTGTTCCTCGTGCTCGACGGCGTGGAGGACCCTCACAACCTCGGTGCCTGCCTGCGGGTCGCGGACGCCGCCGGCGTCTGGGCGGTCATCCGGCCGCAGCACCGGGGCACCGGACTCACGGCCGCCGCCGCGAAGGTGGCCAGCGGCGCGGCCGAGACCGTGCCGCTCATCGCCGTCAACAATCTCGCCCGGGCGCTGGCGGAGATGAAGGAGGCCGGTGTGTGGCTGATCGGCGCGGCGGCCGAGGCGGAGAAGACGTTGTACGAGGTCGATCTCACCGGGCCCGTTGCGTGGGTGATGGGCGCGGAGGGCGAGGGTCTGCGGCGGCTCACGCGCGAGCACTGCGACGTGCTCGCCCGCATCCCGATGGCCGGGACCGTCGAGAGCCTCAACGTCTCGGTTTCCACCGGCATCTGCCTGTTCGAGACGCGGCGGCAGAGGCTGCAGCGCGGCAAGTGAGGTGCGCGGGCCGAGGTAGCCCGCCTCGACGAGGCGCCCGACGGGATCGGGCGGCGTCGGGTCGGCGCGAGACGCCGCGCCGGAGGCCCGGCAGGCGCGCGGGCCGTGTGGCGATAGGTCGAGGGATTGACGTGCCGCCATTCCTTGGCAGCCGGATGTTGTGTCAGGATGAGCCGACTCCGGTACCCGAAGAAGAGGATCCCATGCGCATCGCAAACAATACCGCCGAGCTCATCGGCAACACGCCGCTCGTGCGACTCAACAAGATCTCCGCTGGCATCGACGCCGAGATCGTCTGCAAGCTCGAGTATTTCAACCCGGCCCACAGCGTGAAGGACCGCATCGCCGTGTCCATGATCGACGCGCTCCAGGCGGCCGGCCGCATCAAGCCCGATACCGTCATCCTCGAGCCGACCAGCGGCAACACCGGCATCGGGCTGGCGATGGTGTGCGCCGCGCGCGGCATCAAGTGCGCGTTCGTCATGCCGGAGACCATGAGCCGCGAACGCAAGCTCATCCTGAAGGCGTATGGAGCGGAGCTGATCCTCACTCCGGGGCCGGAGGGCATGCCCGGCGCGATCAGGCGCTGCGAGGAGATGGCGGCGGCGGATCCGCGCTACGTCATCGCGCAGCAGTTCGAGAATCCGGCCAATCCGCAGATCCATCGCGACACCACGGCGGAGGAGATCTGGCGCGACACCGACGGCAAGGTCGACATCTTCGTTTCCGGCGTAGGCACCGGCGGAACGATCACCGGCGTGGGCGAGGTGCTCAAGACGCGCAAACCCGGAGTCCGGGTCGTCGCGGTGGAGCCGGACGCGAGCCCCGTGCTCTCCGGCGGACAGCGCGGGCCGCACCCCATCCAGGGCATCGGCGCCGGCTTCGTGCCGAAGATCCTAAACACGTCGATCTACGACGAGATCGTGCGCGTGAAGAACGACGACGCGTTGGACGTGGCGCGGCGCATGGCGACCGAGGAGGGACTGCTGGTCGGCATCTCCTCGGGCGCGGCCACCTGGGCCGCCATGCAGGTGGCCGCGCGGCCGCAGAACAAGGGCAAGCTGGTGGTCGTGGTCATACCCTCGTTCGGCGAACGCTACCTCTCGACGGTCCTGTACAGTCATCTCGAGGTCTGAGGGAGGCAGGCGGATCGACGACGCGAGCGTCGCGCGGCGGGGCGCCGGCCCTCACACGATGGAAGGCCGGGACATCTCGACGAGACCGGCGCGGAACCCCGGGTGGCATGCATGAGCGCGGAATTCGATTTCGACCATCCACCGGATCGCCGCGGCACCGACAGCCGCAAGTGGGCTAGGTACGCGGGCCGCGACGTTCTGCCGTTGTGGGTGGCGGACATGGACTTCGCCTCGCCGCCCTGTGTGATCGAGGCCTTGCACGCGCGCGTCGATCACGGCGTATTCGGTTACGGCGACCCGCCCGCGTCGCTGAGCGAGGCGGTCATCGGCGCGCTCGCGGACGATTTTCAGTGGGAGGTCCGCCCGGAATGGCTGGTGTGGCTGCCCGGCCTGGTGCCGGGCCTGAACGCCGCCTGTCGCGCCGTCGGTGCTGGCGGCGACGAGGTGCTGACCGCGGTGCCGATCTATCCGCCGTTCCTGACCGCCCCACTGTTCTCCGATCGCGCCTGCATCCGTGTCCCGCTGGCGCTGAGCGGCGATCGCTGGCACTGGGATACGGACGCCCTGCGCGCCGCCGTCACGCCTCGCGCGCGCCTGCTCATGCTCTGCAATCCGCACAACCCGGTCGGCCGGGCCTGGTCGCGCGAGGAACTGCTCGCGGTGGCGCGGATTGCCGAGGAGCGTGATCTCGTGGTCTGCTCGGATGAGATCCACGCCGACCTGATCCTTGCCCCGGGGCGCCGGCACGTCCCGTTCGCCAGTCTCGACCCGGCGCTCGCCGAGCGCACCATCACGCTGATGGCGCCGTCGAAGACCTACAACATCCCGGGCCTGGGCTGTTCGTTCGCGATCGTCTCGAACGCCGGCCTGCGGCGCCGGCTGCGCCACACGCTGCGCGGCATCGTGCCCGACGTGAACGTGCTGGGATTCGCGGCCGCTGAGGCGGCCTACCGGCACGGCGGGACGTGGCGGCGCGCACTGCGCGAGTACCTGCGGGGAAACGCCGCGCTGGTCCACGAGGAGATCAACGACACACCGGGCCTGTCGATGACGCCGGTGGAGGCGACCTACCTTGCCTGGGTGGATGCGCGCGGCCTGGGCCGTGCCGATCCGCATGCTCACTTCGAACGCGCCGGCGTCGGCCTGTCCAGGGGAGAGGATTTCGGAGCCCCCGGATACGTCCGCCTCAACTTCGGCTGTTCGCGGGCGCTGCTGCGCGAGGCGTTGAGCCGGATCCGGCGCGCCGCCGCGGGGTCATGACGGAGGCAGGGGCGCAGCCCCTGCCTCCGCCGGGCAGGGACTGGCGAGAGCCGCTGCAACTGGCATGGCCGATGCTCGTCGGCCAGCTCGCGCAGATCGGCATGGGTGTGGTCGACACCGTCATGGCCGGCGCGGTCGGGCGGACCGACCTTGCCGCCGTCGCGGCGGGGTTCAGCATGTGGATGCCCGTCTACATCATGTGCCTGGGGGTGCTGAGCGCGGTGACCGCCACGGTCGCCCGCGCCGAAGGCGCGAAGGATCGCGCGGCACTCGCGGCCGCCGTGCACCAGGGCGTGTGGCTGGCCGGCGGGCTGGCGGCGATCGCCTCGACGCTGATGCTGCACGGCGACCGCCTGCTGGCCTTCATGGACGTCGATCCGGGCGTGCGGCCGATGGCGGCGCTCTATCTCGACGGCATGGCGATCGGAACGCCGGCGATGATGCTGTTTCTCGTGCTGCGCGGACTGAGCGAGGGCGGCGGCAGCAGCCGGCCGGTGATGGTCATCCAGGTGCTGGCGTTCCTCAGCAACATTCCGCTGAACTATCTCTTCATATACGGCGAGCTCGGTCTGCCCGCGCTCGGTGGGGCGGGCTGCGGCTGGGCCAGCGGCTGCGTTATGTGGATCCAGCTCACCGCGCTGGCGGTGCTGACGCGAAGGCGCTGGCGGACGCTTCTGCGCGGATTCGGTACCGTGGAGCCGCGACGGCTGTGGTCGATGCTGAGGCTGGGCTTTCCGGTCGGCGCAGCGATGTTCGCCGAGACCAGCATCTTCGCGCTGGTCGCTCTGCTCATCGGCAGGCTCGGGGCCACGACGCTGGCGGCGCACCAGATCGCGCTGAACTTCAGCGCCCTGCTGTTCATGGTGCCGACCAGCCTCGGTCTGGCGCTGACCGTGAAGGTGGGACATGCGCTGGGGGCCGGGGAACCCGCCCGTGCGCGCCGCTACGCCGCGCAGGGTTCCTGGACCGCGGTGATCTTCGCCAGCTGCAGCGCCTTTGTCCTGCTGGTGTTTCCCTATCGGATCGTCTCGCTCTACACCGCCGACGAGGCGGTGCGCCGGCTGGCGGTGGCCATCCTGGCGTACTCGGCGGCCTTCCAGCTCTCCGACGGCCTGCAGGTGACGGCGGCGGGCAGCCTGCGCGGCTACCACGACACGCGCATGACCATGCTCATCACGCTGCTCGCCTACTGGGGCGTTGGGATGCCGATGGGCTATGTCCTGGGGCTCACCGACTGGCTCGGGCCTCGGCAGGGCGTGTTGGGCCTGTGGACCGGGCTGGTCGCCGGCCTCACGGTGGCGGCCCTGCTCCTGAACGCACGGCTGGTGCGGACGGCCAACCGGCGGCTGCGCGCCCGCCAGGGGGGTATCTGACGGCAGGTTAAGGCCATGATCGGCCTTCGATTATCTGCGATCCGCCGTCTGTTGCCTGATTCCGGATGCTGCACTAAACTACGCGCCCCTCCGGGATTCCGGCCAGCGGCCGGCTCATCGGAGCGTCCTTGCCTCACCGCCGGATGACGCCGGTCGGGAGGCTGCCAATCCGAGAGGAAAACACATGCGTCATTACGAGATCGTCATCCTGATCCATCCGGATCAGAGCGAGCAGGTACCCGCCATGCTCGAACGCTACAAGGGCATCGTCTCCGCCAGCGGCGGTGCCGTGCACCGTCTGGAGGACTGGGGACGCCGGCAGCTCGCCTATCCCATCGCCAAGGTTCACAAGGCCCATTACGTGCTGCTCAACATCGAGTGCACGCAGCAGGCACTGACCGAGCTGTCGAACGCCTTCCGGTTCAACGATGCGGTCATCCGCAATCTCATCGTCGCGCGCGACGAGGCCGTCACCGAGCCCTCGCCGCTGGCGAAGGCGCGCGAGGCCGAGGAAGAGCGATACACGCCGCGCCGCGGCGAGTCGGGCGCCGCCGAGGCGGAAGAGGTGTCTGAAGTGGAATCCAGCGAGGCTGAAGCATGAGCATGAGACCGCGGGAAAAGCCGGCGGCGCGTTTCTTCCGTCGGAAGCGTTTCTGCAAGTTCACGGCGGAGGGGGTCAAGGAGATCGACTACAAGGACATCGCCACCCTCAAGCAATACATCTCCGAGAACGGCAAGATCGTTCCGGCGCGTATCTCAGGGACCAAGACCCGCTATCAGCGCCAGTTGGCGACGGCGATCAAGCGCGCGCGATTCCTCGCGTTGCTGCCGTACTGCGACTCGCACTAGCCTCACGCTCTACACGGCGGAACTCGCATGCGCCCGCTGGCTGCGTGGATCATGCAGGGCCGCCTGCACGCGGGTGCGGCCGCGGCGCTGTTCATCGCCATCGGCTGGATCGTCGCGCTGCTGATGCCGCTGACCAGCTGCCTCAGCGGGGCGGCGATCGGCTTGGTGACCCTGCGTCACGGCGCGATCGAGGGCCTGAAGGTCTCCGCCATCGCCACCGCGGCGGTCGCGGTCTTCACCGGTCTGATGTTCCGCTCCGTGCACCCGGCGCTGTGGGTGCTGGGCCTCGTCTGGCTGCCCGCGCTGCTGTGCGCGCTGGTCCTGCGCGTGAGTCGCCGACAGGGCTGGGCGCTGGTGGCGGCAGCGGCAATCACGGCCGTGTGCGCCATCGCCCTGCGCCTTTGGACCGGCGATGTCGTCGCCTGGTGGCGGCGGCTGCTGGACAACATGATGAAGCTCGCAGGGGAGCAGGGCGCGGCATCCGGGATCACGGCAGAGCACCTCGATGCGGTGGCTCGCGTCCTCAACAGCCTGATCGCCGCCTCCATGCTGGTGACGCTGATGGCCACGGTGCTGCTGGCGCGCCACTGGCAGGCGCGCCTGTACAACCCCGGCGGATTCGCACCGGAGTTCCGTGCGCTGCAACTGCCGCGCGGACCGGCGACCGGGGCGCTGCTGGCATTGCTGGTCGCGTTGACCGTGTCGCGGGCGACCGGTGTATCGGGCGCCCCCCTGGGGTATGCTGTGGATCTGCTGGCGATCAGCGTATGTGCCTTGGCATTCCACGGTCTGGCCTACGCGCATCACGAGATCCGTCGCCGGCGGCTGCCGGTGGGGTGGGTGTTCGGCTTATACCTGGCGCTGCTGCTGCTGCCGTTCTACGCGATCGCGCTGCTCGCGGCGCTGGCACTGGCGGACCTGGTTTTCGATTTTCGCGCCCGATTCGCCGCCGGCGCGTAGGCACATGGCGAGAGAAATGACCTCTGAAAGGTGAACGAAGATGGAAGTGATCCTGCTTGAGAAGGTGCACAATCTGGGAAAGCTCGGCGATCGCGTGAAGGTGCGCCCGGGCTACGCGCGCAATTTCCTCATCCCGGAGAAGATGGCGGTGCCTGCCACCGATGCCAACGTACAGAAGCTCGAGACCATGCGCGCGGAGCTGGAGAAGGCGCAGGCCGAGGCGCTGGCCAAGGCCGAGGCGCGCGCCGCGACGCTGAAGGACGCGGTGGTCACGATCGCCGCCCGCGCCGGTGAGGAGGGCAAGCTGTTCGGCTCGGTCGGCACCGCCGACATCGCCGAGGCCCTCAGCAAGGCCGGCACGGAGGTCGAGAAGCGCGAGGTGCGCATGCCGACCGGTCCGATCCGCACCCTGGGGGACCACGCCGTGGAGTTGCACCTGCACGCCGACGTGAACGTTGCCCTCACGGTGCGCGTCGTCGCCGAGAGCGAAGTCAAGGCCTGATTTGGCATGCGGCCCCGCGCAAGCGGGGTCGTTCCGTCCCACCTTGGCCAGCTATGCAGCAGAAGCGGTCACCGATGCACTGAAGGTGCCGCCGCACTCCATTGAGGCCGAACAGGCGGTCCTTGGCGGCCTGATGCTGGACAACGACGCCTGGTTGCTGGTCGCCGAGCGGATCACCGAGCAGGATTTCTACCGCAACGATCACCGGATCATCTTCAGCGCGCTCGCAGGGTTGGCCGGGGCCGGCAAGCCCTGCGACGTGGTGACGGTCGCGGAGGCGCTCGAGGCCAACGGCGAGCTCGAACGCGTCGGCGGACTGCCCTACATCGCCTCGCTCGCCGAGCACACCCCGAGCGCCGCCAACATCTCCGCCTACGCCGACATCGTGCGCGGCCGCTCCGTGCTGCGTCAGCTGATCCGCGCCGGCGCCAGTATCAGCGGCGTCGCGTTCAACCCGGAGGGGCGCAGCAGCGAGGAACTGCTGGACGAGGCCGAGCGCCTCGTCTTCGAGATCGCCGAGCAGAACAAGCGCGGCCGCGCCGGCTACAAGTCGATCAAGGAGCTGCTCGGCAGCGCCTTGGATCGCATCGACGAGCTGTTCACCAAGCAGAGCCCGATCACGGGCGTTCCCACCGGCTGGGGCGATTTCGACGAGCTGACCTCGGGGCTGCAGCCCGCGGACCTGATCGTGATCGCCGGCCGTCCGTCGATGGGCAAGACCAGCCTGGCCCTGAATATCGTCGAGCATGCCGCGATCAAGGACCGGCATTGCGTCGCGGTGTTCTCCATGGAAATGCCCGGCGAGCAGCTGGCCATGCGTCTGATGTCCTCGCTCGGTCACATCGATCAGCATCGCATGCGCACCGGCAAGCTCACCGATGACGACTGGCCGCGCCTGACCTCGGCGGTGCAGATGCTGAACGACACCAAGCTGTTCATCGACGACACGCCCGCACTGACGCCGGGAGAGCTGCGGGCGCGCTGCCGGCGTATCGCCCGCGAACATGGTCTGAATCTCATCGTCATAGATTATCTCCAGCTCATGCAGGTCGCTGGGACCAAGGAGAACCGCGCGACGGAGATCTCGGAGATCTCCCGGTCGATGAAGGCGTTGGCGAAAGAGCTGCACGTGCCGGTGATCGCGCTCTCGCAGCTCAATCGCAGCCTGGAGAGCCGCAACGACAAGCGCCCGGTCATGTCCGACCTGCGCGAGTCCGGCGCCATCGAGCAGGACGCCGACGTCATCGTCTTCATCTATCGCGACGAGGTCTACAACCCGGACTCCGACCAGAAGGGGATCGCGGAGATCATCGTCGCCAAGCAGCGCAACGGCCCCATCGGCACGGTGAAGCTCGCCTTCCGCGGGCAGTTCACGCGCTTCGACAACCTGGCCTACGACGACTACCAGCGATGAGCCGCCCGGCCCGAGTCCTCATCGATTTGAACGCCGCGCGCGCCAACCTGGCGCGCGTGCGCGCGCTGGCGCCGCGATCCAGGGTCATGGCGATCATCAAGGCCGACGCCTACGGCCACGGTCTGACGCGCATGGCGCGCGCCTTCGCCGATGCCGACGCCTTCGGCGTGGCCTGCCTGGAGGAGGCCGTTACCCTGCGCCGCGCCGGCGTGAGCAAGCGCATCGTTCTGCTGGAGGGCGTCTTTGACGCCGACGAGCTGGCCATGGTGCGAGAGCTCCACCTGGACATCGTGGTGCACTGTCCCGAGCAGGTGGCGATGCTGGAGCAGGCGCCCGCCGGCCCGCCGGTGCCGGTATGGTTGAAGATCGACACCGGTATGCACCGGCTCGGCGTCGATCCGGCCGAGGCGCCGTCGCTGTGGAGGCGACTCAGTCTCTGCCACGCGGTCGCGGATCCCCCGAGGCTGGTCACGCATTTCGCGAACGCCAATGCGCGCGGGGATGCCTCCGTGGAACGCCAGCTGGCCGTTTTCGCCGACTCCACCGCCGCGATTTCCGGCGAGCGGTGCATCGCAAATTCCGCGGGCATCATTGCTGTGCCGCAGGCACGCGCGGAGTGGGTGCGGCCCGGGCTGATGCTCTACGGCGTCTCGCCGTTTGCCGACACGGTCGCCGTGCAGGAAGGGCTGAAGCCGGTGATGACCGTGCGTTCGGCCCTGATCGCCGTCAGGCGGGTGCGCAGGGGTGAGGCCGTCGGCTATGGCTGCACCTGGACCTGCCCGGAGGACATGCCGATCGGGGTGGTGGCCATCGGCTACGGCGACGGCTATCCGCGGCATTGCGAATCCGGCACGCCGATCCTGGTCAACGGCAGGCGCGCCGCCCTCATCGGACGCCCCTCCATGGACATGCTGATCGCAGACCTGCGCAAGGTGCCGCTGGCGCGGGTCGGCGACCCGGTCGTGTTGTGGGGCGAAGGTCTGCCGGTCGAGGAGGTCGCGCGTCACGCCGGCACCATTCCCTACGAGCTGCTCTGCAGCGTGCGCGTGCGCGCGCGTTTCGAGGTCATCGGTGAGGTGACGGTGAGTTCGGACCTCGACGCGCCCGACTGGCAGGAACTCAGCGAACCGGTCGACAACGGCATCGTCTGACGCCCGCTCACCAGGCTCGCCAGTCGGTCTCACCGCGGCTCCGTCCCCCAGTTCCGTTTCCAGCATGCGCGCGAAGAGCCAATACCAGTGCCAGGATTGCGGGGCGACGCAACCGAAGTGGGCGGGGCAGTGCCCCGAATGCGGGGCGTGGAACGCGCTCGTGGAGATCGCGGTCGAGTCCAGGCCGGTGAGGTCCAATACGCGCTTCTCCGGCTACAGCGGCGACGCCGAGGAGATCTGCGATCTGCGCAGCGTCGCCGCCGTCGAGGAAGAGCGGCTGCCGACCGGCATTGGCGAGCTCGACCGTGTGCTGGGCGGCGGCATCGTCCCAGGCTCCGTCGTGCTGATTGGCGGCGACCCCGGCATCGGCAAGTCCACGCTCCTGCTGCAGATGCTGGCGGCGGTCGCCGATCGGCTAAAGACCCTGTACGTCACCGGCGAGGAGTCCTCGCGGCAGATCGCGTTGCGCGCGCGGCGCCTCGACGTCGACACCCGGTCGATACGGCTGCTCACCGAGACGCGCATCGAGCGCGTCCTCGAGCTGGCGCGGCGCGAGCAGCCGCAGGTGATGGTGGTCGACTCCATCCAGACGATGTACACGGACGTGATCACCTCCGCCCCCGGCAGCGTCAGCCAGGTGCGCGAGACCGCGGCGCAGCTGGTACGGTTCGCCAAGCAGAGCGGCACTTCCATCTACCTCGTCGGCCACGTCACCAAGGAGGGCGCGCTGGCCGGTCCGCGCGTGCTCGAGCACATGGTCGACACGGTGCTCTATTTCGAGGGCGACAGCGGCGGGCGTTACCGGGTCGTTCGCGCGGTGAAGAACCGCTACGGCGCGGTCAACGAGCTGGGCGTGTTCGCGATGGTGGACAAGGGGCTGCGGGAGGTGAGCAACCCCTCCGCCATCTTCCTCTCGCGGCATGAGCAGCAGTCCCCGGGCAGCGTGGTGATGGTCACGCGCGAAGGCACGCGACCGCTGCTGGTGGAGGTGCAGGCGCTGGTCGATGAAACCAAGCTGGCCAACCCGCGGCGCGTGACCATCGGTCTGGACGGCAACCGGCTGGCGATGCTGCTGGCTATCGCGCACCGCCACGCCGGCGTCGTGACCTACGATCAGGACGTCTTCGTCAACGTCGTCGGCGGCGTGCGCGTCTCGGAGACCGGCGCCGATCTCGCCGTGCTGCTGGCCGTGCTGTCCAGTCTGCGGGGCAAGCCGCTGCCCGCGGATCTGATCGTCTTCGGAGAGGTCGGTCTGGCCGGCGAGATCCGGCCGGTGCCCGGTGGGCCGGAGCGGCTGCGCGAGGCGGCCAAGCACGGCTATCGCCATGCGATCGTTCCGAAGGCGAACGTGCCGCGGGAACGTATCGAAGGCATGCAGGTGACTGGCGCGCAGACGCTGGACCAGGCGCTCGCGCAGGTATGAACCCGGCGTTGCACGCGAACACGACGCATGGCGCGGCGCCTCCGCGCCACCTGTGACCTTCGACACACTCGAGTCGCGCAAGGTCGTTCTTGCGCCCGGGCGACTTCGGTACACTGATCGCGAGAAGGGAGTAGGGATACGGCCATGTACCCGTGGGGATACCTAGCCATCGCGTTCTTCGCGCTGCTCTGCGTGGGAGTCTACGCGTGGGTGCGCGGCAAGGCCGTGGAGGTGAAGGAGAGTGACGAAAACCGCCGCACGCGTGAGGCCCTGGCCAGGCAGGAGGCGGCCTTCCGCCGCGAATTCGACCTGCTTGCGCTCGAGTTGAAGGCCCGTGAGCGCCTGCTCGAGCAGACGCGGCAGTCTTTCCAGGAAGGCTACGTCAACGGGCGCCGCTGGCTCACCCGTCTGATTGCCGAGGCCGACAGGGCCATGGATGACGTGGTCGCAGTCCAGTTGCGGGGCCGTCGGCGGGACGTGCAGTCCGGTGACGTGGAGCTGGCACGCGTGCAGGCCGAGCGCAGGATGCTCAAGGACAGGCTGAAATACCTCGAATACCAGCTGGCGAGTTACAAGGAATACTTTCCGTTCCTGGAAGATTACGAGAACACCATCCTCGACGAGGCGGTCCCGCTGCTGCCGCACGCGCCGGAGGCCCAGGACCCGGTGCTGAGGCTGCTCAGCAGCGACGAGTATCGGCAGCTTTCGAGCGTCGAGCGCGACCAGCTTGCTCTCGACCGCTTCATGCGCCAGGGTCTGACGCCGGCGGCGATAGGAATGCTGTACGACCGCTACATCGGGTATCTGTACGAGCGGGAGGGCTGGGAAGTGCGTTATCAGCCCGTCGCTGCGGGCGTGAAAGGGCTGTCGCAGGATCTCATCTGCTGCAAGGACGACGTCATACACGTCGTGCACGCGCGCTGTTGGGCGTTGGACAAGCTGATACACGAGCGACACATCCTCAATCTCTACGGCACCGTGCAGATGCTCAGCATTCGGCTCGGCGAGGACAAGCTGTTCCCCCCCAAGATCGTGCCGCGCTTCATCACCAACACCCGTCTCAGCGACCTGGCGCGCGAGGCGGCTGCGAGACTGAAGGTGGAGGTGAAGGAGAATTTCAGGCTGAACGTGAACTTCCCCGTCATCAAGTGCCGCATCGACGAACGCACGCGCGAGCGGCTGTACCATCTGCCATTCGATGATCAGTATGACGACGTGCGCGTGGAGCCGCGGCGCGGCGAGTGCTATGCGCGCACGGTGCAGGAGGCCGAGAAGCTCGGCTTCAGGCGCGCCAGTTTCCTCCCCCAGGGCCGCCGCGCCAGCCTTCAATAGCGATTTCGCGCCCGGCCGCACGTACGGCGGCCGGCCGCAGGCGGGGACTGCTACGCGAGCAGGCCGGTGAGGTTCAGGCCGGCCTCGATCGGCTTGCTGGCGAACTGCGGGAATACCGCGCTCTTGGATCCGGCGCTCACCCAGTCACAGGCGCGGCCGAAGACGTGGTCGATCGCGGTCAGGCCCTGGATGTCCGGATTGTAGTAGCGGTTGGGCTGCGCGAGGATGTCGACCTCCCGCTGCGGGAACATGGTTCCGTACACGCCGCCATTGACCGAGTTGCCGATCAGGATGATGTAATTCCCCTCGCCGTGGTCCGTTCCATTGCCGCCGTTGGAGCGGATCTGGCGCCCAAACTCGCCGTCGAGGACGATCACGAGATTCTGCTGCGCGCTCGGCGAGAGATTCCGGTACAGCAGGTCGAGGCCCTGGCCGTCGCCGAAAAGCGCCTCTAGCTTGTCCTCGATCTCGTTGCGCTGGTTGTCGTGGCTGTCCCAGCCATTGAATTCCATGGAGGCCACGCGCAGGTTGACGATGTCGCTGCAGGCCAGCGCATCGTGGAGGTTGCGCAGTTGCATGCCTAGGTACCAACCGTAGGGCGAGTTCTCGATCCAGGCTTGCAGATCCGCGGGCGGCGGGAAGCCGGCAAGGCGTGCCTCGATCTGATCGCCGAAGCTGCGCAGTTTCTCCTCCGTCTCGAAGAAACGGGCAAACGGCGAGCTGTCGGGCACCGTTGCACGCTTGCCGGCATAGTAGCTGCGCAGAGCTCGCGCCACGCGTTCATTGCGGCTGACGCTTCCGACACCGCGAGGCGCATCGTACAGGCCGTAGTCGCGCATGTTGCTGGCGATGATGACGTTCTGGTCGCTGGCCTTCCTCAGGTCACTGGGTGCAGCCGGATCGGGTCCAAAGCTGAAGGCGCGCGGATACCCGGATATCGCCAGGGCGTTGCCGCGAGCCGCGTAGGCGAGCCGTCCGCCCCATCCGGAACCGAAGGCGGATTTCGGGGCGGTGGTGTCGCCCAGCTCCATGACGGTGGTGGCCTGGTCGTGATCGCGGGAGTCGGATCCGAAGACGTTGCACACGAAAGCGACATTGCCCTGGTCCCACATCGATTTCAGCCAGCCGCACCTCTTCAGTATGCCGAACTGGGTGCTGCCCGAGCTCACCGGGAAGAAGTCGTTGGTCCAGCGGTTGTTGAGCGAGGTGTTGTCGTTGGCAATCGAGTGCGACGTGGCCTTGTTCTTCCAGTATGCGTAGCCGACGCTGGTGGTGACGGTGCTGAACGGCGGTACGAAAGCATGCCGCAGATCGGGTCCGCCGCCGAGGAAGATGTTGGCCAGTACGCGTTGGGTCACGTTCTGGTTGCCGGCTGCGAACACGGGCCGGCTGTCGAACAGCGTGCCGGTTCCGGCAATGAGCCCGAGGGCGAGGCTGCGCTTGAGAAAGTCCCGGCGCGAGGTCAGGCTTGCGATGGTATCGTTCCGGCGTTTCATGATTATCGACCCTCCTGCGCAAGCATGAACGGTGTGGCGAGTATGAAGTTGATGGCCTGCCCCACTCGCCTGTTTGCCTCTGTTCGGTCCGCGGTGACGCCGCTGTTGAGATTCATCAGCACGGTACCGTAACCGTTGACGGCCGCGCTCAGTGCCGCGTCGGTCGTCAGATCAGCGGCCGTGATGACTCGATCAGGATCGGACGGCGCGTATGCGTAGGCGAGATCGTTGCCGGTGGCCAGCAGGGCGTAGAGATGAGCGCGCTCCAGCGGCCCGAGGTTCTTGCCGCCGTCGGACACGTAACGCTGCCACAGCCACTCGGCGACCGAGCGCACCGGATAGGTGCCGTTGGTGGCCGGTACGACGGTAGCCCAGTTGCGCGTCAAGGTCAGGCCGTGCCGCGTCAGGGTATAGCCGGTGTTCCTGCCGCCGTTCTCCGTGGCGTTGTCGTAGTTGGACTGGAACAGATAGGCGCTCTTGGATGTCTCCTCGCCGGTCTGGCCGCCGAAGACCTCGTGCATGGGTTCGAACGGCCGCTGCTGATCGAAATCGTTCAGCCAGCGGGTGCGGGGCCATTCGGCGTACTGCTCGTTGTTGCTCAGGGCCGTCTTGTTGGTGATGTTCAGGTGCCGGTCGAAGCTGTTGAGATACTTGACCCGTGCCGGATCATGGAACAGCGTGGAGATGGCGTAGGCCTGCAGGAAAAGGAGCACGTCCTTGCGCGCCATCGATCGCCACGCCTGGCGCAGCGCCGCCTTTTTCGTGTCCGACAGATTGTCGTCCGCCAGCACCTCGACGATCATCACCGGCAGGGTGTCCAGGCTTTCCGGGTGATTGATCTGCGCGGCCGCCTGGTTGAGGAATCGCTGCTGCGCGTTGGTGCCGGTATTGGCATTGTGCAGGATGTCGAGCGTGCCGGCGGGATGCTGGTCGGACTGGTACTGCACCTCCTGCCCCGCCCACGGCTCCGGGTCCGTACTGGGCGTGAAGCCGGGATGGTGAAGATTCATGTCCGTCAGCGCCTTGGCGGTGTTCTTTATCGTGACGTTCTCGTGGTAATCGGTCTCGTTGAGGGCGAGTATTCCGAAGAAGAGCTGGTGATACTCGCGGGCGAAGTCCTCGTTACAGTAGCACTCGCCCGTCGATCGATTGAACCGTGCGCTGTCATGGCCGTACTGACGGGCGACCGCCGCGGACAGGGCGGCCGTTGTCATCACTGTTTCGTACCCGTTCGTGGAGGAAGCAGCCAGCGCGCCCATGACGCGATCGTAGTAGGCGAAGAGCTGCTCGCTGCTGAGGTTGCGCCGGTGCACCGCCAGGTGGTAGTTGGTCTCGAACAGGCCCATCTTCTGGCGGAACGGGTTCAGGCCGCGCAGGGTCGCCGCGTAGATCCATGTGAAGTTTGCGCCGTTGTAGGCATCCATTTCGAACTCAGCGCGGTAATCGGTGTCGGGAATCGGGCTGGAGGGGCCCGAGAGAAAGGCGCTCACGCCCGTGAGCGTGCCGTCGCCGAAAGTCGTGCCTTCCGATGGCGACAGCAGGTTGTTCGTGGTCCCGAGAGTCAGCATCTGCTTGATCGCGTCAGCAGGATTCATGTTCGCCCAGGCCGTAATCTGGGAGTCCCTGGCGAGGCCGCCATAGGCGAAGATCTGCAGCACCTTGCGCACCGCCGTCTCGTCCCAGGCTGCATCGCTCACCGCGGGCAGTCCAGGCAGGAGTCCCGCGCTCGGGGACGCTACGGGTCTGACGACCGGTCGCCGTATCACGACCGGTTTACCGTTGACCACGATCGTCACCGGAACATAAATGATCTCGTAAGTCACCGCGGCGGCGGGCAAGCTGGCGCAGAGCGCGATGAGTGCACCGGCGGCAATTCCTGCGTACCTGGATGTCATGAGCCTTCTCCTGCCGAAAGACCTGTGGTTCATGGCCTGTTGCTCAAGTCTGTCGGGCGCGACGGCGGCGCAGCTGGCAGCCGCCGAGCGCCGCGATGCCGCTCAGCAGCATGGGCAGCGCCGCGGGCACCGGCACCGGCGCCGCGGTGACCGGCTGCCCGGAGGTGATCAGATCGACTGCCAACACTCCGCTCTCCCCCGCGAGGAAACTGAAATTGAGGGTGAGAGTGCCCGTGCTGGATGCGCCGCCCGACTGCGCCTGTTGCGTAAACGTGGTGAACGTGTTGTCGGCGTGAATCACGGTCATGCTCAGGATGGCCAGCGAGAATGCCGACGGATTGCTGTCAACGGTGAAGGAGTAGTCGAACGCAACGCTGCCGGAACCGTTGCCGGGGCCGAAGGTGTACGAGGTCGTGCGCAGGACGTCGATCATCGTGCCCTGCCCGGGGGAGGACGTCTGCAGCAGCGTCGGACTTGCGAAAGTGGAGCCGCCGTTCGCCGAAAGCGGCGTGTCCCAATCCGTGCTTTGACTCAGTGTCTGCGTGGTGAGACTTGGGTCGGTGACTGAAATGGTCGTCAGACGTGTCGGCGTGTCCTCGATTGCGGTCAGCCCATTCGTCAGATTGAGATTGATGGATCCGGGCCATGTGAGCGTCGCGCTGGCTGCGAATGCGTTGGCGGAGGCGAGTAGGCCGAGGGCGATGATCGCGCGCGCGGTCGCCGTGCGAATCGTGGGTATCTTGAGGGCATTCACGTTGACTCTCCTGGATTTGGTACGTCAGCGATCACGGGTTGCGAATCACGGTTGCGAATACGAAGCGGCCGATCCGGGGGCTAGCTCAGAAAAGAAGGTAAAACCGATTCGCTCTGCGAAACGTGAAACCGGACACGCGTGCGTGCGCCAGATATCCGTCTTGCGGCGATCGCGGGTGGTTGGGGGCTCCATTTGCGCGTCATTGGGCCGCAGGACGTTCCAGGCGCCATCGCCGGGGTTCCTCAGGCCGACCGTCTCGAAGCCTGGAGACCGGAGGCGGTGTTGCCGAGGGTGGTGGAGCGCGCAGCGGCGCGGCGGCGGGCGATCCCCAGGACGCTCAGGCCGCTCAGCAGGGCGAGGTAGGCGCCGGGCAGCGGTGTGGGTATCGGGTCGCCCGAGACGTTGAATTCGTAGTTGTAATTGAAGGTGCCGAAAGCAGTGTCCTGTACCCAGAATGCGTAGGTGCCCGGCCCGAGCGGCCCGGTGAATCCGGTCGTGCCGGGGTTCAGGACGTTGTTGCCGATGTCGTCGAGGATGTTGGTGTTGATCTGGGCGAGACTGTAAAGCGCATAGCCAAGCAGGCCCGCGGGACTGCCCCCCGTCGGGTTGACCGTGACCTGGTTGCCGGATTGCACGCCGATGAAGGTCACCTGGCTGCCCACTTCGGTCACCGGTCGAAGGAAGATGGAGTCGAGCTGCTGCCCGGCGGCGAGCGTGAAATAGAAATAGTCGCGATCGACGATGTCGGTGAAGCCGGTGGCGCCCCGTACCGTGTTCGCGCCCGGGTCGAGGGTGATCAGCGTTGGGCTCAGGCCGTCGTTGGAGAACAGGTCACCGCCCGCGGGTTCCTCCCATACCGCCGCCTTGGTTGCAAACGATGCGGTACAGGCCATGGTGATGGTCAGGGCGGGAAGGACGAATCGCATGGTGGCCTCCGGGCATAGGTCTCAACGGCGGTGAGGAGCGCACGCGACGCACATTGATCCGTGCCGTCAGGTCCCGAAATCGCGGACTGCCGGCTTCAGCGCGCGTGCCTCAATTGAGCAGGAAGTTAAACCGGCGCCAGGACCCGAAACGTGAAGGCTTGCACATCGGCGCGCGCCAATAAGCCGACGGGAGCGCGGCAAGGAGGGCGCGCGATTGCGGCGTAGATGGGATGTCATGCGGGTGCCGCTGGAGACGATCAGGCCGGGGGCGCGGGAAAACGGCCCGAGGGACCACCGAGCGGCAATGCCGTCACCATGGACTGGATACGTGCCGCGATCCGCGGCGCCGCGGGCACACGCCGGAGGCGGTGCCCTCAGGGCATCGGTTGGCTCCCGGCGCGGGGCCAGTGTGGCGGGTAAGTCGAGGCGGGAGGCTCTGAAAAGGCAGAGCTTCCTGCGGTCCGTCGACGCATCGCCATGGTCGATGGCCGCAGGCCATTGAAAATGAAGGTCAGCAAGCATCACACTCCTTGCCGACCGTGCTCCGAGGAGTCCGGGAGGGACTCGTTCAGAGCTTCCCTAAGGGGTTGTTGCGGCGGTTTGGTCGGGGTAACACGATTCGAACGTGCGACCTTCTGCTCCCGAAGCAGACGCTCTACCAGGCTGAGCTATACCCCGATTGACGGACTTATGAACGGCGATTGACCGCGAAGTCGGCCAGGGCCAGCAGCGCATCCTTGAACTGCGAGGTGGGCAGCGGATGCAGCGCGGCCGCGGCGAGCCTTGCCTGCTCCGCGGCGAGCGACGCAGTGTACGCGATGGCCCCGGTCGATTCAATCGCCGCCTTGACCTGGCCGATGAACTCCAGCCCGCCCTTTTCAATGGCTTGGCGCAGGCCGCTCGCCTGCTCACCCTGGCTGTTCCAGAGCGCGTGCAGCACCGGGAGAGTCGGCTTGCCCTCGGCCAGGTCGTCGCCGATGTTCTTGCCGATCTCCTCGGCGGAGGCGCTGTAGTCGAGCACGTCGTCGATGAGCTGGTAGGCCGTGCCCAGGTGCCGACCGTAGGCAGTCAGCGCCTGCTCCACGACGCGGTCGCTGCCGGAGATCACGGCGCCGAGCTGAGCGGCGGCCTCGAACAGCTTGCCGGTCTTGGCGTGGATGATCGCCATGTACCGCTCCAGCGTGGTGTCAGGGTCGTGGCAGTGCGTGAGCTGCATGACCTCGCCGGCGGCGATGGTGTTGGTGGCGTCGGCGAGGATTTCCATCACGCGCATGTTGCCGATGGCGACCATCATCTGGAACGCACGCGAGTACAGGAAATCGCCGACCAGCACGCTGGCATTGTTGCCCCAGACGAGATTCGCGGTCAGGCGGCCACGACGCATGTTGGAGGAGTCGACGACGTCGTCGTGCAGCAGTGTCGCGGTATGGATGAATTCTATGATGGCAGCCAGCGCGACGTGGTCCTCCCCGCGGTGCCCCGCGGCGCGACCGGCCAGCAGCGCCAGCAGCGGGCGCAGGCGCTTGCCGCCGCTGTTGATGATGTAGTGGGCCAGCTGATCGATGAGCGCTACCTCGGAGTGCAGCGAGCGCTCGATCAGGCGATCGACCGCCTCCATGTCCTCAGCGAGCAGCGCCCGGATCGCCAGCACGTCCGTGGCCCGGCCAACGGCGTGGGGGCGTGCGGCGGCGTCGACGGCTTTGGCTTGCGGCATTCGGGGCGGTCCGGGCTGGGCGGCACAGATCTTGGGCGCGCGGTAACCCGGATTGTACTGCAATTGCCTGCGGGATGGTTTTTAGCCGCATCAGGCGGGCGCGGCCATGCGCGCACGGGGCGGGAATCCGCCCGGTGCGGGTGTGCGCCGGGGCAACCGGCGGGGGTTCCCGCCCTCTACTGGGAGATCAACTCGTCCCCGATGACCAGAACGGTCGCGGTCTGATTGTAATGTCCGACGGCGCCGCCGAGCGTGATGCCCTGCTCGCCGAAGGTGTTGAAGCCGATGACCGGCACGTCCTCGCCTAGGGTCTCCCTGATGATGCTGGTGTCGCATACGTCCATGCGCGTCTTCAGCAGGTGGCGCAGTATGCAGTTGAAGATGATCACGGCGCCGACCTTTTTCGGGCTCCCGGCGTCGTTGACCGCCTTCTGCAGCGTGCTCTTGAAGCTGGCGATGGCGAAGTTGCGGTCGGTCTGCATATGGCGGAGGTATGCGCCCTCAGGGATCTCGGCGAAGAACGTCAGGCTCCCGTCCTCGCCGTGCTGGGCCACGCTCTTGACCGTGTACTCCGCGAAGACGTCCGAGGACTTGATGCCGAAGGGATTCTTGGCGAACACCTCGCCGTTGAGCTCGTTGATGCCGAGCATCTCCTTGACCACCTCGGTGGCCGGGCGCTTGTTCAGCTCATAGACCGTGCGGCCCTGCGAGCGGGTCACGACCGCGCCCTTGGTGCCGGGGAAATAGGGGTGCCCCATCGCGGTCCCGAGCTTCAGCCCGCTGCTGATGGTGGCCAGCACCGCGGCATTCTGATAGACGCCGTTGCCGAACTGGAAGGTCGTGCTGGCATTGAAATCGTGGGCCGTGGAGCCGCCGACTATCTGCGCCACGGTGCCGGTCTCCTTGATGAGCGCGCGCATGAACGGCTCCTCCTGCGCCGTGGAGCCGTCGGGGATGATGACGTTGACGAACGGCTTCAGTCGCGAGGCCTCGGACGCGTTCTTGCCGTCGAGCGCGATGGCCATCAGCGACATGACCGTGGGATTGGATTTCAGCGACTTGTGCGCGCCGGCGGCCGCCTGCTCGGCCGCAGCCTTGGGATCGGTCGAGAGGTTTTCGCCCACTCCCACGCCGATGCTGAGATAGGAGCTCTGCAGGGTCATCACCGCGACCGTGTCGTTCTGCGGCCCCTGCATGGCGCTGGTGATCTCCCCGCAGGAGGTGCCGCCGATGATTGCGGAGTTGCCGACCACGGAGCGGATTGCGTCATAGCTCTCCTTCGGATCCTTGCCGAAGGCGCTGAAGGCAATCGTCAGGTCCGGCTTCGGCGTCTTCTGCATCGCCGTCTCGGCGGCCTCGCGTGCGGTCTTTGCGTGTCCAATCCCAACTCTCAGTACGGCCATGGGGTGTTCTCCAGATCGTTTTGTCGTGCCGGTCCCGTCCTGACGACGGGCCTACAGGAGCTTGGCGATGCCCTCGGCGGCGCGCCGGGCGTCGAGGAAGATGAGTCCGAGCTTGGCGCTGGGCCGCGCGAGCACGGACAGCACCGCGTCTTCGCCGGCGTGGGTCATCAGAATGTAGCCGTCCTTGCCCTTCACCATCACCTGCTCGAGCGCTCCGCAGCCGAGCTCAGCGGCGCTGCGATCGCCGAGAGTGAGCATCGCGGCGTTCATGGCGCCGACTCGGTCCTCGTCCATGCTGGCGGGCAGAAGGCTGGCAATCATCAGGCCATCCGTTGAGATCACCGCCGAGGCAGTGATATCGGCGGAGCTGCCGTTGAGGTCGCTCAGGATGGAACGGATCATTTCTTCACGCATACGATGTGGCTCCGGGTTTCGATTCCAGGTTCTATTTTCTGACGGTGCTCGCGCGGCGCGAGGTGTCGTGTTCACCGGCATATCGGCGTGTGAGCCCCCACACCAGGTGCGCGAAGGCGGTGCGGTGCAGGCATGGCTCGCCGCTCACCACGAGCACGAAATGCTGGCTGCCGATGAACAGCGGCCAGAATCCCATGCGGCTATGACCGGCCGCGTCGACCACGGACCAGGCGGCCGAATCGATGCCGAGGTTCTCGCGCACCAGACCGTCGTGGCGTGAGGCAACGACGCCGATGTCGGCGGCCAGGGCGCCAAGCGCCTCGGCGGTCTCGTGGGTGAAGCCGCTGGCGGAGAGGAAGAAGCCCTGCGAGTCAGCGAGCAACGCGCGGCCGTCGACCGCCAGCTCCTTCAGCAGGCCCGGAACGTCGCGTTCCATGTGCGTCTCCGGCGCGGTCTGCGCGGCGCGCAGACCCTTTATCCAGCCCACGCTCTGCATGCGGTAGAGCAGCTCTGCGGCTTCGTCCTCGTTGTTCGTCTGCGCCCACTGGCAGACCTTCTCCGCGGACAGTGTCGGTGTCAGCGACTGCGCCATCAGTGCGAACAGCAGCGTTCGCGCCGCCGTGGGTTCGCGGGCCGAGGAGGCGTAGTAGGCGCCGGCGGGAGTGACGCCCACGTGGGCGTTGGAGATGAGTTCGTACTCAGACATGATAGTCCTTTACGCCAGGGTCGATGGAAAAGAGCAATGCCTGTACCAGCATCGACACGTCACCGCGCCGGCGCGCATCGATCTCGAATATCGGCGCGTTGAGCGCGAACCCGCGCTGTACCCCGCTCAGGTGGCGGTGGTAGTCGTCGATATCGGGCTTGCGCGCGGCGCCCGTGAAGTTGACCCCGACTACCAGCCGGGTGCGCTGGATCAGCGACTGGAAGGCATTCAGATAGAAATCCAGATCCTTCATCGGCTCCTTGCGCGAGTTGTCGATCAGGATCACCAGGCCGAGCGCGCCGGTCTGCAGGATGTCCCACATGAAATCGAACCGCTCCTGCCCGGGCGTTCCGTAAAGATGCACGCGCTCGGAGTCCGACAGGCGCATCAGTCCGTAATCCATTGCCACGGTCGTGGTGGCCTTGCGGCTGCGTGTCATGTCGCGCGCCCGCGTGTCGGTGGTGACCAGCGGTATGTCGCTGAGCGCCGAGATCGCGGTGGTCTTGCCCGCCCCGACCGGACCGGCGAACACGATCTTGAAGTTGCGGGCAGCGCGCTTCGGAACGTAGGAAAATGTCTGGCTGCCGGTGATGGGCGGGGCCTTGCTTTCGCCGCGCAGACGAGCGAGCACCTCTCCGACCGACTGCGGGCGGTCCTCGGCGCGAAGCTGCATCATCCAGTCGATGATCCGCAGGAAATCCTCGCTGTACCGCTCGCTGCCCAATGTGACCGCGGGCACCAACGGGTCCGGTTTGTTCTCCTCGGCGGCGCGCTGGCGTTGGGCCGCATCGACCGGCGGACCGACACTGATGCAGCGGTACAGCGTCGCGCCCACGGCGTAGAGGTCCGACCATGGTCCCTGCGGCATGTCCGCGGAGTGCTGCTCGATTGGCGCGTAGCCCGGCGTGAGCACCTGCACGTCCTCGGAGCTGCTGCTGCCGAATTCCATTTCCGCCGCGCCGAAGTCGATGAGCACCGGCGTGCCGTCGTTCCGGATCTGTATGTTCGCGGGCTTGATGTCGCGATGCAGGTATTTCTTCTCGTGGACGATGCGCAAGCCCTCCAGGAGCGGCAGAAAGATGGCACGCAGCTGTTGCTCGGAAAGAGGCTCCTTCGCTGCGCGCAGAACCTCGCTCAGGCTCTGCCCGCTCTCGAAGTCCATGACGATGTAGGCGGTGTGGTTGGCCGGGAAGAACCGCGCCACCCGCAGGATGCTGGGGTGCCTGAACTGCGCGAGCACCTGCGCCTCCGCGATGAAGCGCTGCCGGCCCCATTTGTACAGCTCGCTGAATTCCTCCGACTTCAGCAACACGCTGCCGCTTCCCTTCGGATCCCGCGTGACGAACTCGCTCGGATAGAATTCCTTGATGGCCACCGCCGTCTGCAGATGCGTATCCCAGCCCTGGTAGGTGACCCCGAAGTTACCTTTGCCGAGCACCTTGTCGATGCGGTACTCCTTGAGGTTAAAACCGAGAGGCAGCGTGGAGCCCGTCATGGCGCGGTCCGCGGCTGTTCGTCAGGCTACCAGCCGCCTCAGGCGGCCGACGACCCGATTGATGAAGCCGCGCTCCACGTGCTTCCGCGGCGGCACGCTGGCAACCAGGTTGTCCGCCTCGCGCTTGGCGTGGTTCGCCAGACCCGCGGCCTGCGCAGCGCCGTAGAAGGCGAAGACGTGGCGTTGCGGGATCTGCAGGGCCTCGGCCACCCGGGGGAGGGCGAGCGGCTGCTCGATCAGCAGGGCGGATATCCGCATGGCATCCGGGATCTCGAGCAGGCGCGGCAGGTTGGGCCAGCGCCGCAGGTACACCCGTTCCTTGACCGAAGTGCCCGCGGGCAGGCGCCCCTGATACGTCCACAGCGCCATCTTCCACAGCAGCGCCTCCAGGCTCACGGGTTCGCCGACGAGCTTGTGGGCGGCCTGCGGGCCGTCGGTGGCAATCTCCGTCATGCGCACCTGATTCGCTATGAAGCGCTTGGAGGCGTTGTTCTTCAGAATCTCGTCGCTCAGGGTCACTCTGGCGATGCGTTCGACGCTGGAAATGATGGCAACGTCCTTGTCCTGTATGTTCAGGCTGACCGGCTTGCGCATGTTGTCGGAGCGGATCTGGGTGCGGCGCAACCAGTCGAGCAGCGTGCCCTCGGCGTCGAAGGAGCGCTGCCGGACCTGCTCGATGTCCTCGCAGTTGATGTCCGGGTGGCTGCCGCAGACGTCGCGGTAGTCCCGTACCGGTTCCGGCCCGGACGGTGCGGCGGGCTTCGAGGGCGCGGAATGCGCGGCGGCCGGCGGCGAGGCCGCGATTGCCCGGCGGCTCTGTGAGCCGCCGGTGGCCTGCGCGGTCGCCGTCGTTTCGCGCTTGGAGGGCCGGGTCGTGGCGGTGATCCGGGTCGTCGGTCCCCCGGCTCCACCGACGGTCTCGGTCGTCGCCCTCAGCGTGATCCCCGGGGCGTCGATGTCGCCGGTCTCGATACGGCGGCGCACGTCGTCCACGGCGCTCAGCAAGGCTTCGATGCGTATCGGCTTGATGAGCACGATCGCCGTCTCCGGCACGGTGCAGTCGTTGACGGTCAGCAGCACGCTTGGGCGATGGGGGTGCTGGTGGCGGTACTTGCTCCATTCCGCGCGCGCTCCAACGCCGTCGAGATCGACTATCACCGCGTCGGCCGTACCGCCGTTGGCGAACTCGCAACTGCCCCTCGCACGACCGGCGAAAGCCATCTGCAACGCGTTGCGCGTGCGGTCGTTGGCGCCGATGAGATCGAAGCGGATGGGGGTGGATGCCGGCATGGACGGTGGCGGGAGTTATCGGCCAGCGGCGGAAGCCTCGAGCAGGGACAGGGTGTCCAGCCAGTCCTTCTCGACGGCGCTGTCCTTGACATTTATCCTGCTGTACATCGACTGGCAGCCGTCGAGGTCGCGTGCCCGCCGGTAGATCTCCAGGAGTTCCCGATGCATGTCGCTGTCGTGGGCGTGCAAGGGCAGGGCAGCCTCGAGGACCTTTCTGGCCTCCTCGACCTGCCCGTTCTCCAGGTATTCGCGGGCCTCGCCCAGCGGCCCCCGCGCGCGGTCCCCGGGCCGGTGCGCGCGGGCCCCCAGCGTGACCAGCTTGGCGGACCGTTTCGGCGCGAAGCGCGAGGTGGGCAGATCGAACATACTGGTGACGGTCTCGGTCACCGCCAGCTGCGCGCGAAGGCTGCTGACTTGCGATGGCGACAATACGGGGGCCACGCGCTGCAGGATATCCTTGCGCAGCTCCAAGCCCTTGGTGCCCAGCACCTGGAACAGGTCAGCCAGAGCGCGGTAGCTGGCCTGGCGGTTCCCCGCCGCAGCCCATAGCAGCACCCGGCGCACGTGCGCGAGCAGGTCGCGATTTCTCGCCGTGACATGAAAGCCCAGATGCTCGGCATACCGCTGCCGCCAGCCGGTAACGGGCAGGGACGGCAGCAGACGCGTGCCTGGAGAGAAGAAGGCCGGCTCGAAGGGGACTTCCGCCCACGGGTGGTGGCGATCGGCCTGGGTCTTCGGGCGGATGATCGTCAGACAGTCGTCGTTCATCGCCTGGGTCCTCCTCTGTGTCGGTGTACGCGGACACTGGCCACTGCAGGTTCTCCGCACGGGGCGCGGGCGACCGCACGGCCCGGTCCTGAGTGGAAGTATCGACCTTGCAATGCAAACCTTTAAAATCTAAAGAAAGCGGCGGACCGCGGCAGACTCGAAGCTGCCTCGATCCAACCGCTGCGAACGTGGGGTATCCGGCCCTCTCCGGTTACCTTGTCTGTGCTTAGCAAATTCCGTACAATCGCGCCCCTCGTTTCCGCAACAGCACCCAGAGGCCCGCGGTATGTACGCCGTCATACGCACAGGTGGAAAACAGTACAGGGTAGCCCAAGGCGACACCTTGGACGTCGAAAAACTCCCTGCCGAACAAGGCGCTAGCGTGGAGATCGGCGACGTCCTGTTGCTGGTGGACGGCGACAAGGTCACGGTCGGCACGCCGACGGTCGCCGGAGCCAAGGTTTCGGCCAGGGTCGTCGAGCACGGTCGCGGCGAGAAGGTCCGGATCATCAAGTTCCGCCGCCGCAAGCACTATCGCAAGCAGGCCGGCCACCGGCAGGATTACACCCGGCTGGAGATCACGGGCATCACGGCCTGAACCGGTCCGAGGGCCGGACAGAAATCCGCAGGAGACATTGAGCGATGGCACATAAGAAGGCAGGCGGCAGCACCCGCAACGGCCGCGACTCGGAGGCGAAACGCCTGGGCGTGAAGCGCTTCGGCGGCGAGTTCGTCAAGGCGGGCAACATCCTCGTGCGCCAGCGAGGTACCGAGTACCACGCCGGGCAGAATGTCGGCACCGGCCGCGACTATACGCTGTTCGCGACGGTGGACGGCAAGGTCAGTTTTGCCGTGCGCGGCAGGAAGCAGCGGACCTATGTGAGCGTACAGCCGGCCGGCTGAGACCGCTGCATATCCGAATCTGCAGAGAACCCCGTCCACGACGGGGTTTTTTGTTTGCGGAGTTTGAAGAGCGAAGCACGACCATGAAGTTCGTCGATGAAGTCACCATACGCGTGGACGCGGGCAAGGGCGGCAATGGCTGCATGGGTTTCCGCCGCGAGAAATTCATCCCCCGCGGAGGCCCGGATGGCGGCGACGGCGGCGACGGCGGCAGCATTTACCTCGTCGTCGATGAAGGCCTCAATACGCTGGTCGATTTTCGCTATGAGCGGCGCTTCAAGGCCCAGGACGGGCAGCCAGGCATGGGCAAGCAGTGCAACGGCCGCAAGGGCGAAGACCTGTATGTGCGCGTGCCGGCGGGCACGCTCGTCTATGACGCGAGCACAGAGGAACTGATAGGGGATCTCGTCAAGCAGGGCGACACGTTGCTGGTGGCCAGGGGCGGGCGGCACGGGCTCGGCAACGTGCATTTCAAGAGCAGCACCAACCGAGCGCCGCGCAAGACCACCAAGGGCGAGCCAGGCGAGGGCCGCGATCTTCGCCTGGAATTGCGGCTGTTGGCCGACGTGGGCGTCCTGGGGTTGCCCAACGCGGGCAAGTCCTCGCTCATCCGCGCCGTGTCCGCCGCGCGACCGAAGGTCGCCGACTACCCCTTCTCCACGCTATACCCGAGCCTCGGCGTGGTGCGCACGGGGCCCGGAAGCAGCTTCGTGATCGCGGACGTGCCCGGCCTCATCGCGGGAGCCTCGCAGGGTGCGGGACTGGGGATACAATTCTTGCGGCACTTGGGGCGCACGCGCCTGTTGCTCCATCTCATCGACTTGGCTGTCGGGGCCGAGGGGCGTGACCCCGTCGCCGACTTCCAGACCGTGGACGCCGAGCTGCGCAACTATTCCGTGGAGCTTGCGCGGCGGGAGCGCTGGCTGGTGCTGAACAAGATCGACATGCTCCCTCCGCCGGAGCGCGACGCAGCGGTGGATGCCATCGTCCGCGGCACAGGCTGGTCTGGACCAGTTTACGCGGTGTCCGCCTTGAGCGGAGAGGGGTGCGAGGCCCTGATGCTGCGCGTACAGGACCGGCTCAACCAGATGCAGGTTGAGCGGCAGGCGGCCAGTGAGGCTGGGTCGGCACGGGTCGTCGATGCGAAGGAGGACAAGATCGGGCATAGCGATGAGTCAGGGGCGAACAAGGCTTAAGCAGGCCCGGCGCTGGGTTATCAAGATCGGCAGCGCCCTGGCGACCAACGACGGCCAGGGGCTGAACGTGGCCTTTATAGAGGCATGGACGGCGGACGCCGCAGTGCTGTGGCGGTCGGGCAGGGAGGTCGTGTTGGTGACTTCCGGTGCGGTGGCCGAGGGCGTCGCACGCCTGGGCTGGAAGAAGCGTCCGCATGCCCTGCACGAACTGCAGGCGGCCGCCGCGGTCGGCCAGATGGGCTTGGTTCGGGCCTATGAGACCTGTTTCCAGCGCCATGGGATAAGGACCGCACAGGTTTTGCTCACCCATGAGGATGTCTCCAACCGCCAGCGCTACCTCAATGCGCGCAGCACGCTGCGGACCCTGCTCGAGTTGCGCGTCATCCCGGTCATCAATGAAAACGACACGGTGGCCACCGAGGAGATCAGGCTCGGTGACAACGACACGCTCGGGGCGCTGGCGGCGAATCTCATCGAGGCCGACGTGCTGGTACTGCTGACCGACCAGGCCGGTCTGTTCGACAAGGACCCGCGGCACCACCCCGACGCGAGACTCGTGGCCGAGGCCAAGGCCGGGGACCCCGCTCTGGAGGCAATGGCCGGGGACGGGGGAGCCTGGGGTCGGGGCGGCATGCGTACCAAGGTCCGCGCCGCGAAGCTGGCGGCCCGGTCGGGCACGGCCACCGTCATCGCCGCCGGCCGGGAACCGGGGGTCATGTCGCGGCTTGCCGCCGGCGAGGCCCTGGGCACCCTGTTCCTGCCGGGCCAGGAGTCGCTGGCTGCCCGCAAGCAATGGCTGGCGAGCGGCCTGAAGGAGCAGGGCAGTCTGCGCCTGGACGCGGGCGCTGTCAGGGTCTTGCGGGAGCAGGGCCGCAGCCTGCTGGCGGTGGGTGTGCGGGAGGTGGAGGGCGAATTTCAGCGCGGGGCACTGGTCGTCTGCCTGGACCCGGAGGGCCGCGAGGTGGCCCGGGGGCTCGTCAATTACTCCGCCAGCGAGGCGCGCGCCATAAAGGGCCTACCGAGCGACCAGATCGAGGCCACGCTCGGGTACGCGGACGAGCCGGAGCTGATCCACCGCGATAACCTGGTGCTTACCTGAGGCGGAGGCGGATTCGACCTCCCCGAAGGTCTGGCGCTCCCGATCGGTCCAAAAAAAAAGCCGCACATCGGAGCGGCTTTTTTTGGGATCGGGGAGGCCCTAACTCAGGCCATCGCGCGCAGGCGAGCCGTGAGGCGTGACTTGTGGCGGGCGGCCTTGTTGGCGTGGATGAGGCCCTTGGTGGCCATCCGGTCAATGACCGGCTCGGCGGACTTGTACGCGGCCTCGGCGGCGGCCTTGTCCTTGCCGTCGATTGCCTTGATGACGTTCTTGATGTAGGTGCGCAGCGCCGAGCGGCGGCTGGCATTGTGCTCGCGGCGGGCTTCGGCCTGGCGCGCGCGCTTTTTCGCGGACTTGATGTTGGCCAAGGGGTACTCCGTTATTCGTTGCCGGGTCGTAAAGGGGCGGAACTATGCTGGTTTCTGGCCTGATTGTCAATCCTGTATGATACCCGCTGCCGACGGGATTTCGGCGACAATTCAACGGCTTTTCGTGCCTTCAACTTCGCGGCTCAGCGGGAGATAACGGCCCTGGCATCCCTATTCCGCGCCACGGCGACCGTGGGGCAGATGACCCTGCTGTCGCGCATCCTCGGCTTCGTGCGCGACATGGTTCTGGCCCATCAGTTCGGCGCCAGCTACGCGGCGGACGCCTTCCTGGTTGCTTTCCGCATTCCGAACCTGCTCCGGCGCCTGTTCGCCGAGGGCGCGTTTTCGCAGGCGTTCGTGCCGGTGCTTGCGGAATACAAGGCGCAGCGCTCGCAGGCGGAGATCAAGGCACTGGTGGACCGCGTGGCCGGCACGCTGGCGGCCGCAGTGCTCCTGGTAACAATCGTGGCTGTGCTGGCCGCGCCCGTCATCGTCTACGTGGTGGCGCCCGGCTTTCGGGCCGACGCCGACAAACTGGCCGTCACCCAGCAGATGCTGCGCATCACCTTCCCCTATCTGCTGTTCATCTCCCTGGCCGCCTTCACGGGGGCGGTTCTGAACACCTGGGAGCGATTCTGGGTACCGGCCTTCACCCCGGTGCTGCTGAACGTCTGCATGATCGCCGCGGCCCTCTGGCTCGCCCCGAATTTCGCGCAGCCGATAGTCGCCGTGGCCTGGGGAGTGTTTCTTGGCGGAGTCATACAGCTCGCCTTCCAGCTGCCGCAGATGGCCAGGCTCGGCCTGCTGCCCCGTCCGCGGTTCGCCTGGCATGACAGCGGCGTACGCCGCATCATGGCCCTCATGGGCCCGGCGATCTTTGGCGTCTCCGTCTCCCAGATCAACCTGCTGGTCAACACGATGCTGGCCTCGTTCCTGCCCACCGGCAGCGTGTCGTGGCTGTATTACTCGGACCGATTGCTCGAGTTTCCGCTGGGAATCTTCGGCATTGCGCTCGGCACGGTGATCCTTCCCTATCTGTCCGAGCGCCATGCGCAGGGCGCCGGCGAACAGTTCTCCCGGCTGCTGGACTGGGCGCTGCGCGGAGTCTTTGTCATCACGCTGCCGGCGGCGGTGGGACTGACGATCCTGGCCGGCCCCATACTGACCACGCTGTTTCAGTACGGAAAGATGACTCCGCGCGACGTGGAGATGGCGATGTTGAGCACGATCGTGTACGCGCCGGGCATCCTCGGATTCACGCTGGTGAAGGTGCTCGCGCCAGGCTACTTCGCGCGGCAGGACACGCGCACACCGGTGCGGATCGGCGTCGTCTGCGTGCTGGCGAACTTTCTCATCAATATTGTCATCATATGGCCGCTGATGAAGCTGGGCATCGGGCACGTGGGCCTGGCCTTCGCGACCGCCTTCACCGGCTTCCTGAACGCCGCATTGCTGTACGTCGGACTGCGCCGGCGCCGCATCTACTCGCCGGCGCCGGGGTGGCTGAAGTTCTGGATCCAACTGCTCGTCGCCAGCGCGCTGATGGCGGCCGTAGTGTGGTTCGGACGCGGAGATCTCGATCGGTGGATGGCCTGGAGCGCCTGGCAGCGCGCCTGGCACCTGGGCCTGTGGATTGTCGCTGGCATGGCCTCATACTGGATGGCCCTGCGGCTGGTCGGTGTGCGATGGAAGGATGTGACCGCCAGCGGCGCGCCGGTATAATTTCGCGGTGATCACACCCGTTCGTTCCCGCTGACGGCCCTACGCTGATGGAACTCATCCGCGGCCTGCACAACCTGCGCGCCCGACACAGCGGCTGCGCCGTGACGATCGGCAATTTCGACGGCATGCATCTCGGCCATCAGGCATTGCTGGCGCAATTGCGCCGCGCGGCGGCCCGCGAAGGCCTGGTGCCGGCGGTGGTAATCTTCGAGCCGCAGCCGCGCGAATACTTCAGTCCGGCGGCAGCGCCTTCGCGCCTCACCCGGTTGCGCGAGAAGCTGGAGTTGCTGCGGAAGTACGGCGCCGAGAGGGTGCTGTGCCTGCGCTTCGACGAGCGGCTGGCCTCCCTGGAGGCCGAGACCTTCATCGAGCGGATCCTGGTGAACGGGCTGGGCGCGCGTGTGATCATCATCGGCGACGACTTCCGCTTCGGTCGCAGACGTCGCGGCGACCTCGCACTGCTCGCCGCCGAGGGCCAGCGTCACGGCTTCCGGGTCGAGCGCGCCGAGACCTATCGCATCGATGGTCACCGTGTCAGCAGCTCGAGGGTGCGAGCCGCCCTGGAGGCGGGCGACATGAGCAAGGCGGCGAGGCTGCTGGGCCGGAATTACAGCATGAGCGGGCGCGTGGCACACGGGGAGAAGCGTGGGCGGGAGATAGGTTACCCGACTCTGAACGTCGACCTGCATCGCGTGCGCACCCCGGTGGAGGGGATCTTCGCGGCGCGGGTGCACGGTCTGGACGCGGGACCGCTGCAGGGGATGGCCTACATCGGGGATCGGCCGGTCGTGCAGGGCGAGTACAAGCGGCTCGAGGTGCACGTGTTCGATTTCGCCGACGATTGCTACGGCCGGCATGTGCGCGTGGAGCTGGTGCGCAAGCTGCGGGAGGACATCTCGTTCGTATCGCTGCAGGCAATGCAGGAGCAGCTGCATCAGGACGCCATCGACGCCCGCGCCGCGCTGAGACCGATGCCGTGAGCGGCCAGAGAGGATTGAATTGAGGATTCAAGGACCAGGCACGTGGAAGAGAAAGACAAGACCGAGAGCCGCTACAAGCGCACGCTGAATCTGCCGCGGACGGATTTCCCGATGCGCGCGAACCTGCCCGAACGCGAACCGAAGATTCTCGCGCGCTGGGGCGAGCTCAAGCTGTACGAGCGGATCCGCACCGCTAGGCGCGGGCGCGAGAGGTTCGTGCTGCACGATGGACCGCCGTACGCAAACGGCGACATTCATATCGGTCATGCCGTCAACAAGGTGATGAAGGACATCATCGTCAAGGCGCGCTCGCTCAGCGGTTTCGATGCGCCATACGTTCCAGGTTGGGACTGCCACGGCCTGCCGATCGAGCTCATGGTCGAGAAGAAGATCGGCAAGGCCGGGCGCGAGGTCGGGGCCGGCGAATTTCGCGCCGCCTGCCGTGCCTACGCGCGGGAGCAGGTGTCGCGGCAGCGGGCGGACTTCCAGCGCCTGGGAGTGATCGGGGATTGGGAGCAGCCTTACCTCACCATGAATCCCGCCTTCGAGGCGGACATCGTGCGCTCCCTGGGACGCATCATCGCCAACGGTCACCTCATCAAAGGCTCCAAGCCCGTGCATTGGTGCATAGACTGCGCCTCGGCGCTGGCCGAGGCCGAGGTCGAGTACGAGGACAAGGAATCCCCGGCCATCGACGTGCGCTTTCCGGTCCCGGACGTCGAGACCATCATGGCGCGGAGCCGTCATGTCGAGGGACACGAGGGCAGGGGGCCGCTGTCGGTGGCTATCTGGACGACGACGCCCTGGACGCTGCCCGCAAACCAGGCGGTGGCGGTGCATCCGGAGTTCGAATATTCAGTGGTCCAGTGCGACGGTCCGGCCGGCGCGGAACGGCTGCTCCTCGCCGAGGCGCTCATAAAGGACGTGATGGTGCGCGTGGGCATCGAGGACTACCGGGTTATCGCTTATTGCAGGGGCGACGCGCTGGAGGGAGTGAAGCTGCGTCATCCGTTCTACGATCGCGAGGTGCCGATCGTCCTCGGCACGCACGTGACTCTGGACGCAGGTACGGGCTGCGTCCACACCGCGCCGGGCCATGGCCAGGACGACTACGTGGTCGGCAGCCGCTACGGCCTGAAGGTCGACAATCCGGTAGGAGATGATGGCAGATTCCTGCCGGGCACGCCGCTGTTCGCCGGCGAGCACGTGCTCACGGCGAATGCGCACGTCATCGAGGTCCTGCGCGCGCACAACTGCCTGCTGCACCACGAGACGCTGCGGCACAGCTACCCGCATTGCTGGCGCCACAAGACGCCGGTCATATTCCGCGCCACCCCGCAATGGTTCCTGAGCATGGACGCGGGCGGTCTGCGCGCGCAGGCGTTGCGGTCCCTCGAGCCGGTGCAGTTCACGCCCGACTGGGGCCGCGAGCGCATCCGCGGCATGGTCGAGAACCGGCCCGACTGGTGCATTTCCCGCCAGCGGACGTGGGGCGTGCCCATCCCGCTGTTCGTGCACAAGGAGACCGAGGCGCTGCATCCGGATACGCTGACGCTGATCGAGAAGGTAGCGCAACGCATGGAGAAGGCCGGGATCGACGCGTGGTTCGATCTCGATGCAGCAGAACTGCTGGGTGACCAGAGCGGACAATACTGGAAAGTGAGCGACACGCTGGACGTGTGGTTCGACTCGGGCGTCACCCATGAGGGTTGCCTGCGCCGCAACCCCGCACTTAAGTTCCCCGCCGATCTCTATCTGGAGGGATCCGACCAGCACCGCGGCTGGTTCCAGTCCTCGTTGCTGGCGTCCGTGGCCATGAACGGAACGGCGCCCTACCGCGGCGTGCTCACGCACGGCTTCACGGTAGACGCCGAAGGAAGGAAGATGTCGAAGTCCCGCGGCAACGTCGTCGCCCCCCAGCAGGTGATGAAGAGCCTCGGCGCCGACGTGCTGCGCCTTTGGGTGGCGGCGACCGACTATCGCGGCGAGATGAGCGTCTCGGAGGAGATCCTCAAGCGCATGGCCGATGCCTATCGGCGCATCCGCAACACCGCCCGTTATCTGCTCGCCAATCTCGACGGGTTCGATCCCGTGCATCACATAGTCGGTACGGATCAACTCCTGACGCTGGACCGCTGGGCGGCCGATCGCGCCGCCGACCTGCAGCGGCAGATCATCGCCGCCTATGACAGCTACGAGTTCCATCTCGTCTACCAGCTCGCGCACCAGTTCTGCGCCGTCGACCTCGGCAGTTTTTACCTCGACGTGCTCAAGGACCGCATCTACACCATGCGCACGGACAGCCTCGGACGACGCTCGGCGCAGACCGCGATGTACCACATCGCCGAGGCGCTGGTGCGGTGGATCGCGCCGGTGCTGTCGTACACGGCGGACGAGATCTGGGGCTACCTGCCGGGCGAGCGTTCGGAGTCCGTATTTCTGGAGGAGTGGTACCCTGGGCTGCCCCCGAAACCTTCGCAGGCATTCACCTTCGATTACTGGTCCGACGCCCTGCGGGTGCGGGAAGCGGTTTCCAAGGAGCTCGAGCGGCTGCGGGTCGCAGGCGGTATCGGAGCCTCGCTGGAGGCGGAGGTCGACCTGTATTGCGACGCGCGCTGGCAGCGCGCGCTGGACAGGCTCGGTGATGAACTGCGCTTCCTGTTCATCGTGTCGTACGCGCGGGTTCACGCCGCCGATGCGCGGCCGGACAACGCCGTGCCCGCCGGCGACATCGAGGGGATGTGGATTGCGGTTGCGCCCAGCGATCACGGCAAGTGCGAGCGGTGCTGGCACCGCCGCGAGGATGTCGGGAGCGATGATGCGCACCCGACCATCTGCCGCCGGTGCGTGGACAACGTCGATGGCGGCGGCGAGCGGCGCCTTCACGTATGAAAACCCTTGGCCCAATCGCACGGCGGTCGCTCGCCGCCGCGTCGGTGCGACGCTGAGCGTCAGGAAGGAATGCGTCGATGAAATGGTTGTGGCTGTCCGCGCTGGTCGTAGCACTGGATCAGGCGACGAAATACGTGGCTACCTCGACGATGGAGTTGTACGAATCCATCGAGGTGCTGCCGTTCTTCGATCTCACGCTCGTGCACAACTTCGGCGCCGCCTTCAGCTTCCTGAGCGAGGCCGGCGGCTGGCAGCGCTGGTTTTTCAGCACGCTCGCCTTCGTGGTCAGCGTGGTCATCATCGCCTGGCTGCCGAGGCTGCGTGATGCGCACTTTCACCTGCCGCTGGCCCTGAGCCTGGTGCTCGGCGGCACGCTCGGAAACCTGGTCGACCGGTTGGTGCTGGGCTACGTCGTAGATTTTCTTGATTTCCACGCCGGCGGCCGTCACTGGCCGGCCTTCAACGTCGCCGATACGGCGATTACGCTGGGCGCCTTTTTCCTCGTCCTGGACACGCTGCGCAAGCAGCCCCAGGAGAAATCCCCGCAGAGTTGACAGGGTCCGGGGCCGGCCGTAGTGTTGCGAGAGGCCGCACAACCCTTTGCTCCGAATGGAGCGATCTTTTCAGGAATACGCCATGCAAATCATCCTAGCCAACCCCCGCGGATTCTGCGCCGGAGTCGATCGTGCCATCGGCATCGTCGAGCGCGCACTGGAGCTGTTCGGCGCGCCGGTGTACGTCCGGCACGAGGTGGTCCATAACAAGTACGTCGTAGATGGACTGCGCGACAAGGGAGCCGTATTCGTCGATGAGCTAAATGAGGTGCCGGATGACGCCACTGTGATCTTCAGCGCCCATGGCGTGGCCAAGTCGGTGCGCGAGGAGGCCGCGCGCCGGGGCCTGCGCGTCTTCGACGCGATCTGCCCCTTGGTCACCAAGGTGCATATGGAGGTCGGGCATTACCAAAAGGAGGGGCGTGAGTGCATACTCATCGGCCATGCGGGCCATCCGGAGGTCGAGGGGACTCTCGGCCAATACCATCGCGCCGACGGCAAGGGTGGCATGTACCTGGTCGAGTCGGTCGAGGACGTCTGGAAGCTCAAGGTCAAAAACCCTGAATTCCTTGCCTTTGTCACCCAGACGACCCTGTCCATGGACGACACCGCCGAGGTAATCGACGCGCTGCGCAAGCGCTTCCCGAACATCGCCGGCCCGAAGAAGGAAGACATCTGCTATGCGACGCAGAATCGGCAGGACGCGGTGAAGAAGCTGGTGAAGCAGTGCGAGCTCATCCTGGTGGTGGGCTCGCAGACCAGCTCGAATTCCACCCGGCTGAAAGAGATCGCGGAGAAACAAGGGCTGGCGGCCTACCTCATCGACAACGCCGACGAGATCAGGCGTGAATGGCTGCAGGGTATCAAGACGGTCGGCGTGACCGCCGGCGCCTCGGCGCCGGAGGTGCTGGTGGAGCAGGTCGTGGCGCGGCTGCGGGAGTGGGGCGGGGAGACCGTGAACGAGGCCCCGGGGATCCGTGAGCAGGTTGTTTTCAGCCTGCCGCGCGAACTCGCCCGTACCGGCACGGGTTAGCCAATCGCGTACCGGCTTTACCCTGGGCCCGTTACCAGCAGGTATCGGCGGTTGCGCAATCGCACTGCGCGCCAGTTCCGCCCTTGGTGCCGGTATTGTCGATGGTCATCGTAGTGCACTTGGTATCGTCGCTTTGACCGCCTTGCGCCGTGGCCGTCAGCACGTAGCAGGTGGCGATGGTTCCTCCTGCACAGGCTGCCGCGTCCACCGAATAATAGCCGCTCTCCGTGACGGCCGGGTCGGTGGCGTCCAGACCCAGCGCCATCATGTCGGTCGTGTAGGTGTTGTTGTTGGAAAAGAACTTCTCCTGCAGGGCGGCGGCGTTCATCAACTCGCTCTTTCCCTCGGCACGGTTGGATCGGCGGACGTAATCGCGGTAGGACGGATAGCCGATGGCGGCGAGGATGGCGATGACCACGACGACAATCATCAGCTCGATCAGGGTAATGCCGTACTGCCTGCGTTGCGTAGCGTGATTTCCTCGCATCGGTTTCGCTCCGGGTTGGGTCCGAGATTAGATCCGTGAACCGTCCTGCTGGGTATACGCCGGGTCGCGGCTAATTGTTGAGCGCGGCACCGGGCTTCCACGTGCCCTGGTTCAGTATGGCCTCGGCATTGTTTCCGGCCGCGGTGCCGCTGGCCAGGCCATCGGCGCCGGCGGTCATGTTGTTGCCGCCGGTGCTGGTCACGTTGAAGTAATAGGCGGCCAGATTGGCGCCCTGGTTGGCCTCGGTGCCTGATCCGACAGGCACTGGCCCGGAATCGACGAACTCGGCGGTGATGGTGGCTCCGGACTGGGTCGCCGTTCCGGCCGTGGGGTCGTTGTCGAGCATCTGAGAACCGCTGGCGGGCGGACTAAAAATGAGCGTGGAGAGGTCGGCACCCGGCAGCATCGCCAGCAAGCCCTGCGTCAACCCGGACTCTGCCGCGTGGAAGGCCCTGTTGTGTTCCTGACTGTTGGCGGCCATGCGCTCCTCCAACGTGGTCGTTCTGAGCGCCGCAACGCCGAGCAGGGTCATCACGAGCAGGAGTATGAGCGCGATCACGAGCGCGGCGCCGCGCTGGCGCGATTCGGAATGAGTGTGCGGGTGGGTCGTCGCCATGGGTAATCGTTCTCCTGACAGCATCCGGACAAAAACCGCCTATCTCTGATTGGTGTTGCGCAGCGCCACCGTTGCCACGAGCATGCGGCGCGTGTGCGCATCGTTCGGCGCGGCGCCGCCAAACAGGTCGGTATCATTCAGGGTGTAAACGCGCGTGTCCGGTTGCAACGAACGCGGGAGTTCGGTGCGTGCGAGCAGACCGATGCGTACGCTTACTACCTGGGTGTCCCAGTTTGCCGCCGTGCCCAGGCTGGCGTCGTCTGCGCGCACGTAGGAATCGGGAATGCGGTCGCCGCTGGTATCGATGCCATAGGTGATCTGCATGTTCTCGATTCCGGCCAGCAACTGCTGGCGGACGACGCTGCCAGAGGTCGAGTCCCAGATCTGCCGGAACAGGGCCGGTCCCGTGTTCGTACAGGTCGCCGTGTCGCTGTCGGAGTCCGGATCCATGCAGCCCAGGCCGATGTAGTACGCCACGGGAGAGAACTTCGAGAGCCTCGAGGTCGCGTACTCCACCGTGGTGCCGGCGTCGTTGGTGAAGGTCTTCGTTTCGCCGTACTCGGTATTCAGCTTGCCGCTCGGCGTCACCGATGTCGCGCTGGAACCGGCGACCTGAAAAACGTCGGCGGAATTGCAGTTCGATACCGAGACCAGATCGCCGGTGTTGACCGATACGCCATTGACGGGCGAGTTGTCGATGCTGACGGCGCTGGTCAGGTTTGTCATCTGTGCGGTCACTTCCCAGTGTACGCCGCCCGCGTGCCGGATGATGATGGCGTCGGGACTTCCCGTGGAGATCGGGGCGCCGAAGTTCGTGGCCGACATGGCGGCGTTCGACGCCACCGGCGCGGCGATCCATGCCGAGATGTCGACCCCGCTCGGTAGCCACTCGGCGGTCGCGGCGCTGCCTTCCCATCCCTCGATGCCGCCGCCGCTTGGATCGATGATGTGATTGGCATCGGTGATCAGCCCCGCCGGGATGGCGCTGTGCAGCTTGGTCGGATTGGCAGCCGTCGACGGGATGTCGGTATTGGCGCAACCGTAATACCCCGACATACGGACGTCGTGCGTAAGTATTTCGCTGGCAAACCGCAGGTTTTCCTGCAGGCGGGAGCTCACTTCGTTCTCGTTGTAGGTTCGCTTGCTGTTGGTGAACACCGTCACCGCGCCGAACATCAGGAAAATGCCGATGGCCATAGCGACCATGAGCTCCACGAGGCTGAAGCCGCGTTGCGTTCTGGAGTGCATCATCATGGCTCTGGTGCTCAAGGTTGGAAGCTGACCATCACCGGAGTGGCAGCGGCGCCGCCGGCTGCGCGGTTCACCCAGCTCAGGTTTACCTGGTAGATGTCGTTGCTTGGATTGCCATCGTCGTTGCAGGGATTGCAGGTGACGGTGCCGTTCGTCCCTCCCGGCAGCGTGCGATCGATTTCCAGCTGCCAGCACTCGAGCTCCTCGGCCACGTCGGTGCTGGCCGTGTCGCACGCGCCGTCGGAATTGGCGGCGGTCGTGGTATAGAGCCGCATGGCATCCTCGAGCTTGTTCTTGTCCGGGTCGTTGCTGAGCGGATAGGAACGCGTGCGCATGCGATCGATCAGGTCGTATGCGAGCATGGTGGCCTGGGTGCGCGCGTAGGCATCGGTGTTGTACTGCATGCCGCGCGCCTGCAGGGCGGCGATGCCGAGCATGCCGACAGCCAGCACCACGAGGGCAATCAACACCTCGAGTAACGTGAAACCGCGCTGATGGGGCTCGCCTGGTGCGGGCGACGCGCAGATCGGGTGGCAGGTGGCGTTCTGGTTCATGGGCATTTCACGTCGTTGTTCGATGAGTCCTTGGTGTTGCTGGTCTGCACCTGGCCGACCGGCGAGACGGTGACGACACGGCCGACGACGCCGGACCTGCACACCTCCGTGATCAGCGGTGATGCATTGGCGATGGTGCCGTTGGGGTTGAATCGCAACGCGGCCGGCGAGGTGGTCACCGAGCTCGGCGGCTTGATGGTGTAGCCGGACGCCTGCGCGCTCTGCGCCCGCAACAGGGTTTCGGTGCTGTCGACGACGTTGTCCGCGTCGGTGTCCAGCCAGACGCTCCAACCGCCGCTCCAATCGGTGCTGTCGGAGCCGATGGTGACGACGGCATTGCGCCGCAGCGCCTCGCTGCGCGCGTATTGCAGCCCGGCCACCAGCGAGTTGACCTCGGTGGTGAGCCGATTGTTGACGATCATCTGCTGCAGGTTGGGCGCGCCAAGCGAGATCAGCACGGCCAGCACCAGGATCGTGATCATCAGTTCGACGATCGTGAAGCCGTCCGATTTCCGACCCATGCTCATGAGCATTCTCCGCTGCGTGCCCGCGTTATACGCCATCGACGGTTGCCTACTGCTCATACCAGTAAGTGCGGCGCCACAGCTCGCTCTCCGCCAGCTCTATCGATTCGCTGACGGATTGCGGCCCGCCGGTGATCGCCGTCACCGTGCCGTCGCCGAAGGCGAACTGGGGCGTGGAGCCTATGCCGCCCGTGGTCTCTACCGCCACGCCAGTCGGATTATATGTGGGATTCTGGCCGGAGGTGTCGTAGGTGGCGAAGGCCGCGCCGCTGTAGAGGTTCAGCTTGTAGGTGCGATTGATGCCCTCCTGCGGCGTGCAGGCATTGACCGAGTCCGTGGTCAGCGGCGCAAAGGTGGTGAAGAGCAGCGTTCCGGCCAACGCTCGCGCGCGGCCGACCACCTTCTCGCCCGTATTGGTGAGCTCGAGCCGCCAGCCCCGGCCGGTCTGCAGCGCCTCGAGCGTGTCCAGCTGCGCGTCGCTGAAGATCGGCTCCCCGGTGGACGGATTGATCTCGGCGGGCACGAGGTCCGACGGGGTGATGACGGTGAGGCCGTTCGGATCGGTGGGGCCGCTCTGATCGCCGGTGACGGTGACGTAGGTGGAATCCACCACTCCATCGGCGTCGGCGTCCAGGGTTCCAACCGCGTAGTCGCGGATGGCGTAGAAACTGTTGAGCACGACCTCGTCCCTGGGATGGTTGCGGTGGCCGCTGCCTATCAGCACCAGGTCGTAGCGCGGCTTGCTCGGGTCGCTGAAGGTCAGTTCGTTGGCCTGGACGATGGTCGGCTCGAAATAGAAGGCGCGCGTGTCCGCCTCCAGGGGCACGGGTGCGGCACCCGCATTGGTTACGGGATTGAGGTCCGCCAGCTTGGCGGCCAGCCCCACGTCCGTCCCGGTCGAGCTCGTGGTCAGAGTGCGCTTGAGGTCGACGCGCCAGACGTTGCCGCCGAGATCGCCGAAGTACAGCCGATCCGTATTGCTGTCACCGTCCGTATCGAGCAGCGCGATGTTCGAGGGGATGGGATAGTTCATCCCCACTACCTTCAGCTTGGCATTGGTACCTACCCCACCTATGGATGTGATCAGGCTGCCGTTGGTCGCATCGACGATGTAGACGATGTTGCCGCGGTTGTTGGTGCTGTCGCCGTTGACATCCACTGTCTCGTTGCCGAACTGATCGTTCAACTCATAGACGTTGCCGCCGCCGAAGACCAGCACGTGCGTGGACGTCTCGTCGGTACCGATGCGGATCCGGGTCTTCTTGGGCTCCGACCAGGTGTTGGCCAGGGCCTGGAAGGGATCGGAGACGTCAGTCGCGCCGTCGCCGCCCTGGATGCGCCATAGCAGCTTCGGATTCACTGTGACGTTGGTGCAGCCTGCGCCGCAGGTCGTGGACGGATTGAGCTCGAGGCCCCAGTAGTGCGTGCCGCCGTCGCGCTGACCGAGGAACATGGCGACGAAGTCATCGGTATCCGCCGTCGTGTTCTCGTCCGCCACGTCGCCGCCCGCCGCGATGCGCCCGTCGCCGTTCTGATCGTTGAACCAGACCACGGGAGTCGCATCGAGGCCGTACTTGCGGTCCCCGACCGGGGTGCTGGTATTGGCGCGTACGACCTTCTGGAACGGCAGCAGCTCCTGCGGGATGAACATCCACTCCTCCACACCGCCGTTGGCCGTATCCTTCGGCTCGGAGGCCGGGCCGACGATGCTGGCCGCGTTGAACATGTGCAGACCGCCGCCGTTGGTCGGCAGGAAGACCTTCTCCACCGGGGCGCTCGAGGCGCCGCCGTAGGAAACGACCACCGCCTGCGCGTGCAGCGGGTCGGCGATCATGTGGCGCGTCGTGGTGGCCGCATCCTCGTCCTCGTCGTCCACGTCGACGCCGCGGATCCAGTCGATGAGCGCCTTGCGCTCCGTGTCGTCGGCCACATCGAGCATGGCGTTGGTGAGGTTGGGGTTGGTGATGGTCCCCGCCACGGCGTCGGCCGCAACGTTATTCTCGGCGCTGCTCAGGTCCGTCGTGCCGGTCGCGACGTTGCCCGAGTAAGTGCCGGTGAAGGTGTATATGTTACGGTCCGCCGGCAGCGGCATGCGTGACAGCGCCCCGCCGGTCGCGGTATCGCCGCCGTTATCCGGGTCGGCCGGACTCCAGAAACTCTGCGTAGTGGAGTCGATGAGCCCGGTGCTCGCGTTGAGCAGCGGCTGTTCGTCGGCGGAATAGTACTCGCCCTGGTTCAGCGTCAGGCTGCCGACGGTGCAATTGGTCTGCAGGCAGATCTTATATTTCTTAAGATTGCCCTGCCAGTTCTGCGTCATGGCCGGCTTGAACAGCGACACGTAGACGTTGTCGCGGTTCTCCAGAGGGCTGAAGGAGTTGATCGTCAGCGCCGGCGGATTGAAGGAACGCGACTCGTCCAGCGCCCCGCCAAGAATGGACATGAACACGTCGACCAGCTGGCTGGCCGTATTGGCGCTGTAGGTCCGGCCGCCCCCATCGGCAGCGAGTGCGGCCAAAAAAGCCTGTGCGCCGGGTGCTTCGGCCTCGGTGAGATTGAAGCCGATAGTGTCCAGAATAGCGTACTGCTTGCCGTCAACGGTCGGGCGCAGATCGGTCTGGAATAGATGCCTGGCAACTTCGCGGCCACATTCGAAATTGTTGTCGGAGTAGTCAATGCAGGACGTGTCGCCGGTCATGGTCCGTACGCTTGAACGCACGTTGACCGTCGGGCCCGTTTGATCGTTTTGTGTGGGCTGACCATCGGTCAGCAGGATTATGTAATCTGCTTGAGCGCATTCCGTGTCGAGGTCGTCCTGCGGAATGCTTGCATCGGCGGCGTCCGGCAAGCGCGCGACGTCCAGGGGGCTCTTGTACACCGGCGTGCCCGAGTAGTATTCGCAGCCGGCACCGGTGGCGGCGTTGCATGCCTGACCGTCGTTATTGAATCCGCCGCCACTGCCGGTGTAGTTTTGCGGTGTACCACCCGTTTGCGACGCGACGTGGCTGATGCCCTGATTGGGCGACTTGTTGCGATACCGCCCGCTTTGGCTGCCAAGATCGATGCTCAGCCCCTTGTAGTAACGCGCTGCCTCATAGAGAGTCGGTACAATCGGTGTGCCCCCGCTCGCGGTCGTTGCCTCGACCAGTTCTACGATGCGGTCGCGTACAGTCTTAGTAGTGTCCGTTCCGCCCTCGACCGTGCTATTAAGCGCAGTCAGCTCGGCTACGGGGTAGCGAATGGGCTGGTAGACGTGGAATCCGCCGAAAATCAGCAGCCCAGCGTGAATGCCCTGGAATATCTTCTCGTTGCGAAACAGGCCTGAGCTGTCGCGCTGCCCGCCACCGATGGGGTTGCCGATGAGTGCGCGCTTCAGGTTCTCCAGGCGCGAGGCGCCGGTGCCCGCGACAGTCGTGCTCATACTGCCCGACGTATCGAGAATGAACAGTACGCGGGGTTTGTTGCTCGTGCCCGGCGTGGGGGTCGCGGAGCCCGCGATTAGCACCTCGGTGTCGTCGGTGGTCGCCAGCGCTAGATGGGGCGCGGCCAAGGCGGCGAGGGTGCCCACCATCGCTGCGCCCGCCAGGTGGCGAATTCGGGAGGTGACGGTGTTGGATGCCAAAGTGCGGGTCGTCTTCATTGCTGTCCTCGGTACGCTTTCAGCCCGGTGGTGCCGGTTCCTGCGACGAGCAGGCACGCTGCGTGCCACCATTTATCCGTGAGCAAAGGTATAGCAGCGGGCATCGTGGCCGCCTACGCCGGGTCGACCGACGGCGCCCGTCCGCCGATGAGCGGCCACACGCCGTGGCAATCCTGTGAACTGGTTCGCTGGGGCGGCTGGTGCCGGCGCCAGGAAGCCAGACTTCGAAGACGCCACCCGTCGGCGGTCTCTTGCGGCCACATCCCGGGCTTCGACGGCGAACCAGGCGATGGGAGGCATGAAGCTTGCCCTGTCCATACTTGGGTCGTGCCTGCGGCCGGGTTATACTTTGTATAAACAGGAGGGCGACCATGGTCCGAGAAGAGATTGGCAAGCTGCTCGAGGCAAGGGGTATACTCGCCACGCCACAGCGGATGGAGATAGCGGCACTCATGCTGTCCTGCCACCAACACCTTTCGGCCGATCAGGTCCTGGCTCGGGTAAACCAGAACGGCGCGGCGGTCTCCAAGGCGACGGTCTACAATACGCTGGGGCTGTTTGCGGAGAAGGGCCTGCTGAGGCAGGTCATCGTCGATCCGACCAAGGTGTTTTACGACTCGAACGTGTCCACGCATCATCATTTTTACAACGTGGACAGTGGCCTGCTGACCGATATCGACGCGGCTGAATGCAGTGTCGCGAAGCTGCCGGAGCTGCCGCCGGGGACGGTGGCCGACGGAGTCGACGTCATCGTTCGGATCCGCAACGCGCACGCGGCCGCATAATCCGCCGCCTACTCGCCGTTTCGGGCGCAAGCCCACTTGCCGTACTCAAAATGCCGGCGTAGCTCAGTTGGTAGAGCAACGCATTCGTAATGCGTGGGTCGGGGGTTCGACTCCCTCCGCCGGCACCATCTGCCGTAAGCCATCCCACCCAGGTGTCGGAATGTCGGATTGCGCTGCGGCCGAGGCGCCAACGTCGGCCCAGGAGCGCGTATCCCGGATGCCGAAGTCAGGCTGCCAGCGGCCACGGCGGGATTGCCACTGCATGGCAGCGTTGCGCTGAACGCGGCGAGGGGGCCTAGCTGCGCAAGGGCGTGACCTGCCCCGTCCTGCTGCCGGGGGAACGCGGCCACCCGGTGCGGTCCGAAGGCTGTGCGGCACGCCCGGGCCGTCGCCGTTCCTGCGCGCGCCCAGGAACGCCTACTGTATCGTCGAGCTGCTGAGGTGCTCTTCGAGCACCAGCCGCTCGCGCTCGCTGATGTTCTTGTCCTCGAGGCGGGCGCGCACGAACTCCATCGGAACCAGGCCGCGCTTCAGGAGCTTGCGCTTCTCCTCGGGCAGGACGGTCTCGCGGAAAAAAATGTCGCCAACCGGCATGAGTTTGGTGTCGACGATGATGCCGACCTCGTTGATGAGGGCCCGAAATCCGCTATGTGTGTTGCTGAGACGGGACTCGGCGAAATCGATCTGAGCAATGCCCGAGGCGTAGATGGCGTGCATCTCCTTCTTGTAGCGTTCGATGACAAGCGGATTCACCGTTGTCTCGATGTGCTGCTCGATGCCCGCGAGCCGGCGAGGCAGCAGGTATTGCATCATGTCGATGAGCGCGTATTGATTCTTGATGGCCTCGTACAGCGCCAGTATGTCCTCGATGCTCAGCTTGACATATACGTCCTCGACGAAGGCGGAGTTGCGCTCCTGCACCAGTTCTTCGTAGCTGCGATAGCCCAGCGCGTCGATGACGTCCGGAAGTTTCGTGATCGCCGGATGGAATCCAATCCCGCACAGCACCTGCGTCGACCGCATTCCCAGTTTGTAAGCGACGCGCCGAATGCGTTGCTTGGGCGTGAGGCTGGAGCGGCCGGCGACGCCGTACAGGAGATTGATCAGGCGTTCGGGTGAGGCCGTCAGTATGTCGGTGATGGTCGCCATCGAGGAGAACGGGCCGCGGCTCTGTGTGATGGCGTGTCAGTTCTGTGAAGGCTGCTGTAAGAGGCCCTGAATGGCGCCGAATTGTCTGATCCACGGGTTTGCCTTGCGCAGATCCGCCGGGAGCTGGCCGCGCGCGGCCTCCGCGTCCGCCGGGCTGGCGAACACGCCGTAGATCGCCGAGTAACGAGTCTGACCGTTCACGTTGGCACGGAAGTAAGCCACGTCGCCGCTCAACGGCTGGCGTTGCAACAAATCTAGCAGGGCGTCCTCGCGGCTGCTAGACATGATCTGCAAAGTGTAGTGGTCCTTGGGTTGCGCGGCGATCCAGTCCTCGCGCCGTACCGCGCCGGACTCGCCCGGGCTCGGCGAAGGGGCGGCTGCAGGGGGGGGCGAGGCGGCGCTATCCGGCTGCACGACTGCGGCGGGCGCTGCGATAGCCGGGGCGCCGGCTCTCGTGGCCGTCTCGGGTTGGGCAGCAGCCGTTGGGGGCGGCGGCGCCGCGCCGCCGCCCGCCTGAAGCGCGGCGAGCTTGCGACTCGCCGTTTCAAGGCCCTGGTCGGCGGCAAGCTTGTACCACCTCCGCGCCTCATCGGGATTCTTCTCGACTCCCTGGCCATTCTCATAAAGCACGGCGAGGTTGTACTGCGCCTGCGCCATGCCCTGCTCGGCGGCCTTGCGGAACCACTGCGCGGCCTGCGCGAAGTCGACCGGAACACCCTTGCCGAAAGCGTGCATGACCGCGAGGCTGTACTGCGCAAACATGTGATTCTGGGCCGCCGCCTTGCTGTACCACGCCAGCGCCTCCTTGTCGCTCGCCGGCACGCCGAGACCACGCGAATACATGTACCCGAGGTTGTACTGGGAGTCCGCCAGGCCGTTCTCGGCAGCCATGCGCCACCACTTGGCGGCCTGCTCGTAATCCTGGGCAACATCCTGCCCCCGGTAGTATTTCACCCCCAGATCGTGCTGCACCGCAGGGACGCCCTGTTCGGCCGCCTTCTTGTACCAGTCGATGGCCTTGGCCACGTCCTTCTCCACGCCGTAGCCGTAGTCGTACATGATACCGAGCGTGACCTGCGCCTTGGCGTCACCGCTCTCGGCCAGGGGTTTGAGTATGGCGAAGGCGCGGTCATACTCCTTCGCGAGGTAGGCGGCGCGCCCGGCCTCGAACGACGCAGAAGCAACGTTGCCGGCTCGGCCCGCCGCAGGCTCCGCTGCTGGCAGGGCGGCCGAAGACCCCAGCCACAGGCACAGCACCCCCAGTACGCAACGGGTCGACGTCATGCTGCCGTAAACCTCCTGTGGCCGGGTTCGTGAATTGACCGACGGCTATTGTAACGCCCTGTCGGGGGCTTTAGAGGTTTCCGACCATCTCCTTGGCGAGAGCGTAGATCTGCGGGGCGTCGAAGACCTGGTTGTTGGCCTCGTAGAGCTTGCCGATGCAGCGTCGGTGCAGGTTGAGCTTGAGGTTGCCCACGCCGAGCGCGCCCCAGCAGAGCTTGCCGTGGCGTTTCTCGCCCTTGTCCTTGGCCTTGACCCCCTGGATGCCGAGCGGCGGCGTCGCGTTGGCGTCGGACAGGGCTTCGATGGTGGGGTGATCCTTCCACATGTCCTCTGACATCAACTCGATGCCCGCGGCGCCGGTCGCGAGCACGATGTGCGTGCCCTCGAGCAGGTCTGCGGTGGAGGCCTTGTCGGCGGCGGCGGCGGCGGTCATGCTGACGCCGAAAGCCTTGTTCATCGCGTAACAGGCCGCCTGCGCGCGATCGACCTTGCGCGAGGTGAGGATGACTTCAGCACCCTCCTGAGCCATCATCACGCCCGCGCGCTGGCCGACCGGTCCGGTGCCCGCGAGTATCACGGCGCGCTTGCCCTTCAGCGGTATCTCCTTGGCGAGCAGGGCGACCATGGCGGCAGCCGTGGTATTGCTGCCGTTGCTGTCGATCATGATCGAGACGCGGAAATCGCCGAAGAACTGGCGCTTGACGGCCTCGAAGAGTTCCTCGCCGGCCTGCATGTTGCTGCCGCTCACGAAAATGGCGGAGTTCTTCTTGTCGCCGCGGGTGAATATCGTCCCGGCTACCAGCGGCGTCACGTTTTCCGGGGTGACTCCGCCATATCCGTGCACGTGATCGGCGCCACCGTCGTAGGCGACGACGGTATCGAAGACGCTCGGCATCGGGTCGGTATCCAGGTGGAACAGCAACTTCTTGGCCATGTAAGGATCTCCTCAAGCAGATTGCTCGGATTTGAACGAATAAAACCTCACGAACGCGAATTCGCGCGGCCGCGAAGCCAGCCGTCATGCGATGAAGTTCGTTTCACACGGGGAACAAGGCGGGCCTGCATGGCCCTGCCCGGAAAAACCGCCGCCCTAGGAACCCCGCAGGGAGGGGCGACCGTGGAAGCGGCCTAACCTTAACGCATCGCCGTTTGCCCGACAACCGGGCCGGATCAGGTGCGCAGGACGATTCCCGGGGGCTGCAGACGGCGTCGCGACATATATAATGCGCGCCCTGTGCCGACCCGCCCGACGGCGCGGGCGGAGGGCCAACCTGCTGGAGTATCCCGAGATGATAAAAGACAAACCCGTACAAGTTTTCCTCGATGAACTCGCGAGCAAGGCCTCCACGCCGGGCGGCGGCAGTGCCGCGGCGATAATGGGCGCGATGGGCGCGGCGCTGGCCAGCATGGTCGGGAATCTCACCATCGGCAAGAAGGGTTACGAGGCGGTGGAACCCGAGATCAAGGACCTGCTCGCCCGGACCGAGGCGCTGCGCGCGAAGCTCACCGACATGGTCCGTGCGGACGTCGAGGTGTTCGACCAGGTCATGGGGGCCTACGGCATGCCCAAGGACTCCGAGGAGCAGAAGGCCAAGCGCTCCGAGGCCATCCAGGCGGCACTGAAGGCCGCGACCGATGTGCCGCTCGCCTGCGCCCGCGCCTGCGCCGAGGTCATCGATCTCTGCAAGCCGATGGCGGAGAAGGGCAACAAGAACGTCATCAGCGATGCGGGAGTCGCCGTGCTGGCAGCCTATGCCGCGCTCCGCAGCGCGGCCCTCAACGTCTACATCAACGCCCCCGGGATCAAGGACCGGCAGTTCGCCGACAGCCGCACGGCCGAGCTGGAGGGCATCCTGAAGGGCAAGGACGCACTGATGGAGGAGATCTACGGCATCGTGAAGGCCCGCCTGTAGTCTACCTGAGGCCTGCCGCGCCGATCGCCGCCGCCGCACGGGGGCGATCGGCGGGTTCGAACAGGGGGTGCCGGGGGCGGAGTTTCGCAGCCGCCGTCAGGCCAATATGCGCATCGACAGGTCGATCGCGCGCACGTGCTTGGTCAACGATCCCACCGAGATGTAGTCCACACCGGTCTCGGCGATGGCCCGGATCGTCTCGCGGTCCACTCCGCCGGAGGCCTCGAGCTTGATGCGGCCGGCGTTTACGGTGACGGCCTCGAACATCATATCGAGGGTGAAGTTGTCGAGCAGCGCGCTGTCGCTGCCGGCCTCGATGGCTTCCTCGAGCTGGTCGATGCTCTCCACCTCGACCTCTACGGGCTTTCCGGGATTCAAGCGGTGCGAGGCGCGCACGGCCGCGGTGATCGACCCGCATGCGGCGATGTGGTTCTCCTTGATCAGGACGCCGTCGTACAGGCCCATGCGATGGTTGGTGCCCCCGCCGCACCGTACCGCGTATTTCTGCGCGCAGCGCAGGCCGGGGATGGTCTTGCGGGTATCCAGCAGTTTCGCGTGCGTGCCGGCGATGAGATCCGCGTACTGCCTCACCGCCGTGGCCGTGCCGGAAAGCGTCTGCAGGAAGTTGAGCGCCACCCGCTCGCCGGTGAGCAGCGCTCGGGTCGGTCCGTCCAGCCGGCAGATCTCCTGGTTAGCCTGCAGCGAATCGCCGTCGCAGACGTGCCACGCTACCGTGACGTGCTCGTTGACCTGGCGGTAGACCTCGTCGAACCACGGCACGCCACACAGCACGGCGGGCTCGCGCGTGATGACGCGCGCCTGCGACCAGGCATCGGCCGCGATGAGTTCGGCGGTGATGTCGCCGCTGCCGACGTCCTCGCGCAGGGCGGCCGAGACGTTCTCTTCAACACAGGCGAGCAGATCCATGGCGTGGGGCGGTTGCGGGTTCGAGGAGAATTCGGTGGAATGGCGAGATGGCATTGACGTCCTGCGGCCACTATACCAGCGAGCGCGCCTCTTGAAACTCGATCGCAATACCGGCTGGGTCTCCGGCGCGCGGCATGTTCCCTCGCCCAACCATGACGATCGGCCGCCGGGGACCGATGTGGATCTGCTCGTGATCCACGGCATCAGCCTGCCGCCGGGCCGCTTCGGCGGCGATTGTGTGGAGCGTTTCTTCACCAACGCGTTGTCGCCGGAGGAACATCCGTTCTTCCGCGGAATCGCGTCGATGCGGGTCTCTGCGCACCTGTTTCTGCGCCGTGACGGGACGGTCGTGCAGTTCGTGTCCTTGTACAAACGCGCCTGGCACGCGGGCGCGTCCTCGTTTCGGGGCCGCCAGCGCTGCAATGACTACTCCATCGGGATCGAACTGGAGGGCACCGACACGCTGGCATACACGGCGCGCCAGTACCGGCGGTTGGCGGCCGTGGGACGGCTGCTCATGCGGCACTTTCCCCGCATCACGCCGGAGCGAATGGTGGGCCACGACGAAGTGGCGCCGGGGCGCAAGACCGATCCCGGGCCGGCCTTTGACTGGCAGCGTTTCAGAGCCGCGTTATAACGGTTAGGATCGCCGCAGTACCGCAGCCCCCAGGAGAGCCGCAAGTCACGCCCGCCATGAAACTCATCATCATCGTCATCGCGTTTCTCGCGGAGCAGCACCTCGGTTCACTGGAGCGCTGGCGTGATTGGCGCTGGCTGCACTGGCTGGCGGACAAACTGCATACGGTGTTCGCGGAACGGTCGTTCTGGGCTGGTCCGCTGGGTGTGGTCGCCACACTTGCGCCGCCGCTGCTCCTCGCCAGCGCAGTCTTCCGGCACTTTTATGAGCACTTGTGGCTCCTCTGGGTGTTGTTGCAGGTCGCAACGCTGCTCTATTCGATGGGACCTCACGACCTCATCAACCTCGTGGACCGGTACGTGAGGGCGTTGAAAGCCGGCGACACGGCGGATCTCAACGCCACGGCCGCGGAGCTCACGGGGCAGGCGGAGCTGACGGCGGAGCAGCGGCCGCAGGCGGTGCTCGAGTCCATCTTCACGGGCGCCAACCGGCGGCTGTTCGCACTGTATTTCTGGTTCGCCGTTCTGGGCGGGGTCGGGGCGTTGCTGATGCGCGGACTCGTGGAGCTGCGTCCGGTCTCCACCTCACGCACGCTCGGCTTCTCGCATGCCGCCGACCGGTTGCACGCCCTGATGATGTGGATCCCGACGCGCCTTTTCGCCCTCGGCTTCGCGCTTGCGGGCAGTCTCACCCATACCTTCGACCGCTGGTCGATTGGACAGACCATGCACGCCGAGGAAAACGACAACCTCGTGAAGGCGGCGGGCCTCGGGGCCCTGCAATTCGATCGCGCCGGCCAGGCGCTGACCGTGGACGAGGAACGTGAATGGGTGGAGCAGGGGCGCGGCCTGGTCGGGCGCACGTTCCTGGTCTGGCTCACCGTCCTGGGCCTGATGACACTGGCCGGCTGGGCCGTTTGAGCTCGCCGCGCAGGATCCTCGCGCCGGCCGTTATCCTGGCGAACGGACGCGGCCGCGCCCGAACGGTCCGTCGTATACCGGCTGTCAGCTAGTCCAGGCCCGCCAGAAACTCGCTGGCCGGCATCAGGCGCTGGCCGGCGGCGTCGCACGCCAGCACCGAATCCTGCACGTACCAGTCGCCAAGCACTATGCGACGCGCGGGCGCGCCGTCGAGCTCGAAGTCATGGATGCCGGGACGGTGGGTATGGCCATGGATGAGCAGGCGCACGCCATGCGCGCGCATGGTGGCCTCGACGCTGGCCTGCTCCACATCGATGATGTAATCGGCCTTGCGGCGGGAGGCATGGCGACTGCGCCAGCGCGCGTAGCGGCCAATGGCCTTGCGCAGCCACAGCGGCCGGCTGAGGAATCGCTGTTGCCAGGGCAGCGCGCGTACCTTCCGTCTGAAGGCCAGATAGTCGGTGTCCTGGGTACAGAGCAGATCGCCGTGCATCAGCAGCACGCGCGTCCCGTATAGGTCAGCGGCATGAGGATCGGCCAGCAGCCTGCATCCGGTCTTCTCCGCGAAGGTCTCGCCCATGAAGAAATCGCGGTTGCCGTGCATGACGTACAGCGGCGTGCCGCGATCGCTGAATGCGCGCATCGCGTTGAGGATGTCGGGATTGGGCGGCGTATCGTCGTCGTCGCCGACCCAGACCTCGAACAGGTCGCCGAGTATGTACAAGGCATCGACCCGGCCGGCGGCGCGACTCAGCAAGGTCTGGAACACGCGCAGTTTCTCCGGGCGCAGGCCGCTCAGATGGAGATCCGAGATGAAGATTGTTCGCATGACGGTCGCAGTGGGAGCGGATTCGGTGCGGAGCTCGCGGTCTCAAATATCGATAGCATCATTCAGTCTCGGCACCACGGACTCGATGCGGGCAGTGCGCCGCATCGCGTCCTGCAGCGCCGAGAGCGCCGCTTCCTCTCCGTGCACGAGGTAAAAGCGCGGTTTGCCCTTGAAATGCCGCGCCCAGCCGAGCAGTTGCCCCTGCCCCGCATGCGCCGAGAATCCACCGAGGGTGTGGATCTGCGCCTTGACGGCAATCTCCTGTCCGAAGAGCCGGACAGACTCGGCCCCGTCGACGATGCGCCGACCCAGCGTGCCCTGCGCCTGAAAGCCGACGAAGATGAGATGTGTCTGCCGGCGCCACAGGTTGTGTTTTAAATGATGCCGGATGCGTCCGCCCTCGCACATGCCGCTGCCGGCGATGATGATGGCGTCGCCCTGGAAGCGGTTGATCGCCATCGAATCCTCCGGCGTGCGCGCCAGGCGGAGGAAATCCAGCGCCTGCTTGAAATGCCCGCTGCCGCCCAGTTTCGCGAGGTCCTTTGGATCGAGCAGCGCGCGGTGACGCTGGTAGAGATGGGTGACGTCTATGGCCATGGGGCTGTCCAGCACCACGAACGACTGCTTCAGTTTTCCGGCGCCGCGCAGACGCGCCACGTGAAACAGCACCTCTTGGGTGCGTCCAACGGCGAAAGCGGGGATCAGCACATTGCCGCCGTCGCGATGCGCGGCTTCCAGCGCCTCGGCGAATTCCGTTACCGTCTCGGCGTATGGACGATGATCGCGATCGCCGTATGTGCCCTCCATGAGCACGACGTCGGCGCTCTCCATGGCGGTGGGCGGCGGCATCAGCACCGATTCGGCGTTGCCGAGATCGCCCGAGAAAACCACGCGTCGCGTCTTCTCGCCCTCACTGACCTCCAGTTCGACGATGGCCGACCCCAGGATGTGCCCGGCATCGTGGAACCGCAGCGCGATATCGCACGACACCGCCGTTGCCACGCCGTAGCCGACTTCCACGCACAGCTTCAGCACGGCCTCGCAGTCCTCGGGCAGGTATTGCGGTTCGAGCAGCGGCTTGCCGGCCCGCTCACGCCAGTGATTCTCCGACTGAATGTCCCTCAGGTGCAGGAACACCGCATCCATGAGCAGCACGCGCAGCAGATCCGCGGTCGCCGGGGTGCAGTAAATGGGGCCATGGAAACCCTGCCGGACGAGGCGGGGGAGGGCGCCAGAGTGGTCCAGGTGCGCGTGCGAGAGTATGACGGCGTCGACGTCGGCCAACCCCGCCGGCAGTTCGTCGTGATTTCCCCGATCCGTATCCTCCGCTTCGCGCCCCTGGCGGGCCCCGCACTCGAGCAGCACGCGGCTGCCGCGGGTGGAGAGCAGGTAGCAGGAGCCGGTCACCTCCCGCGCCGCCCCCAGGAACCGTATGGTCGCCACTGCCGCCTGCTCCCTCCGATTGATCCAGTCGCATCCTAAGGGTTGATCGACGCCGGTGCCACCCGGCCCGCGTCACGCCCGCCACTGGACCGGCATGCCGACCAATCGACGTAACGGCCCGGATGCGGGCCCGATAACCTCGGCGGCTGCTATACTTGCACGACGTTTTTGAGGATGGCACCGGCGCCGTGCGCATCGACAAGGCCAGACTGGTACTTCCCGCCCCGACCTGGGAGGCCCCTGCAGGTGCGCTGTTGCGGACGCGTGCCGCGGCCGCGCTGCGTCAGGAGGCATCGGCCTTCGCGGAGCCTGGGCGCCGCCTTTACGAAGGTGTTATCAGCCGTGACCAGGCCGCGCAGGGCGCCGTCATCGGCCAGTACGTGCGCATGGCGTTTGCCCATGCCGACGATCACGGTTCCGGCGTCGCCGCCGCGGGTCTCGAGGTCGCGCCAAATCTCCTCCGCCGCGACCTGATCGGGGCCATGCTGCATTCCATGGCCGGTGGCGACGGTGGAGGCGAGCGCGGGCGGTACGTCCGCGACGTCGTCTGAGGCGGGAACACGCCCGAATTCCCGGCCAAACGCGAAAACCCCGCCGCGGCGGGGTTCGAGACCGTCAGGGCTGCTGCAGGGAGCCCTCGTCGGCCTTGATGGGTTCGGTCCTGCCGTCGGCTTCCTTCTTCGGCGTGCCGTACTTGGTCGTGTATTCAGCGGCGAGTTTTTCGGCCTCCGCCAGTTCCTCGGGCGTTAGCTTGCCATCCAGCGAGGTCAAAGCGGTCGGCGCCAGCTTGCTGCCAAGCTTGTCGGCGACCTTCAGCCAGGCGTAGGCGTTCTCCAGGTCCTGCGGTACTCCCTGACCGTCGCGGTAGGCTACACCCAGCCGGTATTGAGCCGGCGCGATCCCTTTTTCCGCGGCGGACCGATACCACTTTGCGGCCAATTCGGCGCTCTGATCCACGCCCTGACCCTTCGCGTACATATTGCCGAGGAAGTATTGCGCCAGTCCGTCGTCGGCGGTCTCGGCGAGCGGGATGAGCTGTTGGGCCGCCGTGCTGTAATCGCCGCGCATATAGGCGGCCACGCCGCTGTTGAAATCGGCCACGGCGACGGAACTCGGTGCGAGGATAAATAGGGCAACGGCTAACAGTTTCTTCATGACTCCAGACTCCCAGATATGCTCTTGTTCGTAACGGCCAGCCGGTTGGTCAGGGCGTGATGACGTGCTATTAATGTCCGGCTGCGACTACGCCATCTCCTCGTTCAGCGCCGACCGGCTGCGACGGCGCAGGGCAGGCGGGGCGCAGAGTGTAGCCGGTTTGCAGCGACCACGACATTAGGCCCGGTCCGGTGACCGGAGTTCCATCCATGAAATCCAGATACGACAACATGCCAGATACCTTCAGAGTGCTCCGCGCCGTGCAGACCCAGGGCCGCACCACCTCGGCGGTCGTACGGGCGCGGCTCGATGACCTGTCGCCCGGAGAGGTCGTCATCCGGGCCTGCTATTCCGACGTCAACTACAAGGACGCCCTCGCCGCCACCGGGCGAAATGGCATCATTCGCCAGTTCCCGCGCATCCCGGGGATCGATGTCGCGGGCGTGGTCGAGTCCTCCTCGGACCCGCGATTTCGCAGCGGCGATCCGGTTCTGGTGACGGGCTACGAGTTCGGCACGGGCCACGACGGAGGCTACGCAGAGTACGTGCGCGCGCCCGCGGACTGGGTCGTGCCCGTGCCCGACGGGCTGAGCCTGTACGAGGCCATGGCACTGGGAACGGCGGGATTCACCGTGGCCCTGTGCGTGAAACGCCTGGAGGAGAACGGCCAACGGCCCGGGCAGGGGCCGATCGCCGTGACCGGGGCTACCGGGGGGGTGGGGAGCATCGCCATCGATGTGCTCTCGCGGCTCGGCTACTCGGTGACGGCCATAACCGGCAAGGCCGACGATGCGGACTACCTGCGCATGCTGGGGGCGGCCGAGGTGCTGGATCGCCGGTCGATCGTATACGGGAGCCAGCCGCTGGAACGCGCCATATGGGCAGGCGCCATCGATAATGTGGGCGGCGAGACGCTGGCGTGGCTGACGCGCACGGCGAAACCCTGGGGGAACATCTGCGCGGTCGGGCTGGCCGGCGGCACGGGGCTGAACGCAACCGTGCTTCCGTTCATACTCCGCGGCGTCGCGTTGCTTGGCGTCACGGCGTCCAACTGCGTGCCGGAGTGGCGCGAAGGCCTTTGGCGTCGTCTTGCGACGGATCTGAAGCCGCGTCATCTCGCGACGATCGTGAGGCGCGAGGTGACCCTCGAGGAGCTGCCTGCCGTATTCGACGCCATGCTGGCCGGAACATTGACCGGCCGCACCGTCGTACGCATCGCCGAACCCTGACACCGGCGTGCCAGCGGGGCCCTGCAACGGCGCGGTGCTATACTGGAGTCCCGCCGTCACACCGCGGTCCGCGTCGCCCTGGAATGCGCCGGGGGCGACCTTTAACACTAGGGTCAACACGATATCAGCTCCCGAGACATGGCTGCCCGTACGCTCTACGACAAACTCTGGGATGCGCACGTCGTGCGCAGCTTCGACGACGGCTCCTCGCTCATCTACATCGATCGGCACCTGCTGCACGAGGTGACCTCGCCTCAGGCCTTCGAGGGCCTGAGACTGGCAGGACGCAAGCCATGGCGCACGGATGCCAATCTCGCGGTCTTCGATCACAACGTTCCGACAGATGATCAAAGCCACATCGACGACCCCATCTCGCGGCAGCAGCTGCAGACCCTGGAGCAGAACGTCGTCGCCTGGCAGATCCCGAACTTTCGCATTCGCGACCCCCGCAACGGCATCGTGCACGTCGTCGGGCCGGAACAGGGCGCCTCGCTGCCGGGCATGACCATCGTGTGCGGCGATTCCCACACCTCGACCAACGGCGCGCTCGGCGCCCTGGCCTTCGGGATCGGAACCTCGGAAGTCGAACACGCGCTGGCGACCCAGACTCTGGTGCTGCGCAAGGCCAAGAACATGCTGATCGATGTCCACGGGGAACTGCCGCCGGGCGTGACCGCGAAGGACATCATCCTGGCCATCATCGGCAGAATCGGGACCGCCGGCGCCACCGGATACACCATCGAGTACGCGGGGGAGACCGTACGGGCGTTGTCGGTCGAGGAGCGTATGACCATGTGCAACATGGCCATCGAGGCGGGTGCGCGTGCGGGCCTCGTCGCCGTCGACGAAAAGACCATCGAGTACGTGCGTGGGCGGCCGTATTCGCCGCAGGGCACGATGTGGAAGCGGGCCGTCGAGGCGTGGCGCGATCTGCATTCCGACCCCGGCGCCAGATTCGACGCCGTGGTGGAGATCGACGCCGGCTCGCTGAAGCCGCAGGTCACGTGGGGTACGTCTCCGGAGATGGTGATCGCCGTGGATGCCCGCGTGCCGGACCCGGCCAAGGAGGCCGATCCCGTCAAGGCCGCGGACATGCGCAGGGCGCTTGACTACATGGGGCTCGCCCCGGGCACGCCGATTACCGACATACCGATCGACAAGGTGTTCATTGGCTCCTGCACCAACTCGCGCCTGAGCGATCTGCGGGCGGCCGCCGCGGTGCTCCGGGGACGCAGGGTTGCACCGAGCGTGAAGCAGGCGCTGGTCGTGCCCGGTTCCGGGCTGGTCAAGCGGCAGGCCGAGGCCGAGGGTCTGGATCGCGTCTTTCGTGACGCCGGATTCGAATGGCGCGAGCCGGGCTGCTCCATGTGCCTGGGCATGAATCCGGATCGGCTATCGCCGGGTGAGCGCTGCGCATCGACGTCGAACCGGAATTTCGAGGGTCGCCAGGGTCCGCGGGGCCGTACACACCTCGTCAGCCCGGCCATGGCGGCCGCGGCGGCGATCGCGGGTCATTTCACCGACGTGCGCGACCTGTCCTGAGGGCCGGCGACGCGCGTATTCGGCTGCACGGCTCACGTCCATGACGCGTTGGCTCACCCATTTATGGGGAGTGGGAAGTCTCGATGCGTGCCATGCGCGCAGCCACCGCCGTCGCGGGTGACAGGCCGCAGCGTGCGAGGCACTGATATTCAGTTCGCAGTTGTCCCGCCCTGCGCGATCCTTTCTGGACCTGGATTGCGCAGGCAGTCGCAGTGATGGCGGCTGCCCCTGGCTGATACCGCGTCGCATTGATAATTTCTGCGGCATGTCAGTGGCGCTCCGCCGTTCGCCGGCATCACCTACACGGCCATGAACAAGTCGCGTCGCCGCCGCGCGGGCGCACGGGCCGAGGTCGGTGCACCGCCCGTCACACACCTTTCCCCTGGCTGTCGCGTGGCGGGCTACACGGTGGCGGACATCATCCAGTATGACGGCTTCGTGACCACCTATCGCGCCCGCGGCGTGCGGCACGGCGGCGATGTGCTGTTGCGCGAATACTTTCCCGCAGCCTTGGCGGCCAGGAACGACGATGGCTCCATCGCTGCTTCGGCTCCGGACCGGGAGGGGGAGTACATGCGGGGTCTGGAGCGGTTCCTGAAACTCGCCGGCAGGCTCGCCGCGGTCCGGCATCCCAACATCGCGGAGGTCGCCGACGTGGTGGCGCTCAATGGCACCGGCTTTCTGGTGACCGTGGAGCATGACAGGGAGACCCTCCAGCAACGCTACGCGGAGCGGCAGCGATTCCCTGCGGAAGAAGTGCTTGCCCTGGCGCTGGCACTGTTGGGCGGACTGGAAGTGCTACACCTCGCCGGCATGGTGCACGGGGACGTGCGCGAGGGCAGTGTGCAGTTCAGGGGAGAGGTCCCGCAGCTTCTACACTCACCCGCGTCCCTGCTCGCCAATTTCCGAAGAATGACCTTGACAGTGCCATCCATCGATCCGCGTCTCAACCCGGCGGCGGATCCCGACCGCACCCAGGATCTGTACGATTTCGCTCTGCTGTTGCATCGCCTGGCGAAGGGCAAGTCGGCGCGGCAGGAGACGGGGCCGGACGATCCGCGCAGCGCCCTGCTGCGTGCGGTGCTCCGGGTCGTGGAGCGCGCCTTCTCGGGCCCGCGGGAGTACCGGCCGCGAAGCGCCGGGGAATGGCGCGGCGAATTCGAGATGGTCCGCGAGCTCCCGGGGACCGAAGCGCACTAGGCCGCATACGCAGTCGCCGCAGCGAGGGCGGCGCCTGCCTCGGTGTCCGGGGTCGGTCGTGGCAATGCGCAGGTGGCATCTCCGTGTGTGACTGCTCGCATTCAGCGCACGTAAATCTGGCGGGCGTAGGCTCCTCGTGGCAGCCTGAGTATTCATCCTGGTGCCCGATGTGGTGGGGCGATCGGCCTGCCGCAGCATCTCCCCAGACGAATGACAGGAGTTCTTATCGTGAGTCCCCGCGCCCTGCCTTCCGATACCCGGCTCGGTCATTATCAGGTCGTGTCCCTGCTCGGGCAGGGACCGTTCGGCCTGACGTATCTGGCCAGCGACCCGGTCTCCGGCGCGATGGTGGCCATCAAGGAATATCTCCCCGCCGCCTATGCATTGCGACACCCCGATCAGTCGGTATCCCCCATCTCGGGTTTGGAGCAGGACGATTACGAGTTCGGCAAGGAGCGCTTCCGCGCCGACGCGCAGGCGCTGCAGCGAGTCCGGCATCCGAGTCTCGTCGCGGTACTGGATGTTTTCGAGGCCAATGGCACCGTGTGCATGGTCATGGCCTACGAAGACGGTCCGTCACTGGCCGAGGCCCTGAATCGCGAACCGACCCCGACCGAGTGGGAACTGCTTAATATTGCCGTGTCGTTGATCGACGCATGCAGGGCGTTGCACGGCGCCGGCCTGATTCATCGCGATATCAAGGAGACGCATGTCAGGCTGCGCCCCGACGGGACGCCGGTCCTGCTCGATTTCGGGGCCGCGCGGGTCGGTCTGCTTCGTCGACGGCTTGCCATCGGAACCGGCGACCCCGAGCTTGACCCGGCGAAGCTCGACGGCTCGGCCGGTCCGTGGACCGATATACACGCATTGGCCGCCATGCTGTTCCGGGTCGCCAAGCGGCTGGGCCAGAGATGCTCGCCGCGCGTTGTCGACGCCATGCGCCGGGGTATCTCGGTGCAGCCGGACGATGTCGCGGCCCTGACCGCGCAGTGGGCGGATCTGATCGGAGGCATGGTGCGCGAAATGCCCGCGCCCGAGCAGCCGGCCTTGCTGGCGCGGCGGGAAGATGCCGCCGCCGCGCCGGTGACCGCCGAACATCCGGAGGGTGGAGCGGTCCCGGCGGTGAACGCCGATGCGGAGCCCGAGGGCGCCGGGGCCCACCTGGGCGGGAGCGGACAGGTGGCTGCATGCCGGGCGATGCGAAGGGACCCCGAACTTGCCGCGCGGCCGTTTCAGGTGACCTCATCGGAGCACGCGGCAGCGTCCGAAGACGATCGGTCGACCCCTTCCGGCCAGTCGGCGCCCGCCGACCGCGATGCGGAGATTGCAGGGGAGAACGCTGATTTCGATGTCCCGTCCGGCCTGCCGCGCGCCGATGTCGCACCCGTGATCGAGCGGCTGCCGCCGCGTGAGAGCCCACCCCCGTGCCCCACCCCTCCGGCTGCACCGAGAGAAGGTCCGGGCAGAATCCCGATATCCGCCGCGGTAGAGGCCGCGGGCGCGGCCGTCGTGCGACCCGTAGAGGCGCGACCGCAGACGTTCGCGACGCCCCCCGAGGTCGACGATGCACCGAATCTGGATCGCGTCACGCGATGGGTCGCGGCTGCCGCGGTCGTCGCCATCGCTTTCGGCGTGGTGATGTGGAGGCTGGACGCGCGCTCACCGTTGCCGCCGACGGCGGAGGTTCCGCCTTCACGGCCACCCGCCCCCGCGGCCGGGCAGCCCGCGCCGGCGGGCGGGGTGAGACACGACGCTGTGTTGGCAGCGGCGCCGGTTCCGCGGGTCGCCGAGCCGCCCGGCGATCTCGGTATGCCGTTGCCCCAGGCACCCAACCCGGCGCCATCCGCAGTCACCACCCCACCGCCGGAAGCCGCCAAGGCGGCGGAGATCGACGGCCTTCTTGCCGAGGCGGCCAAGGACTTGGCCGAGCTGCGGCTGACGACCCCGCGTGGCAGCAACGCCGTGGAGAAATACCAGGCCGTCCTCGCGCTCGATCCGGACAACGATGCAGCGCGCGAGGGCCTGAGCGCCGTGAGCGATCGTTACGTGGATCTGGCGAGCACCGCACTTGCCCGCGGACAGATGGCCGCCGCGCGCCGCTACCTGGAGCTTGCCGAGTCGCTTGTGCCGGACAACGCCAGGGCGCGGACGCTTCGCCGTGAACTGGAGGCGCGCAAGCAGCCGCCGCCCGGCCGTAGCGCCGAGGAGACGGTCGCTGCGGATTGGCACGGCGGGCTTTACGATCGGGTGCAGGACTTCCTCCAGAGCAACCAGGCTCGCCCACCGCGGCCGCCCAGCCGCGCCGAACAAATCCCGGACCGCCTCGGCGGCCAACGCTAGGCGATTCGCCCTCGCGCGACGCGCTTGCAGCGCGCCCCGGCATTCGGTAGAAAGGGGCTCCCCGATTCACGCGCCGCGTCCACCTGCGACCCGGCATTCAGACGCTGGAGCATCTCGTGCAACCTATCAGGCAGATAGAGGGAATCGTCGCGCCCCTGGACCGACCCAACGTAGACACCGATCAGATTATTCCCAAGCAGTTCTTGAAGGCGATTGGGCGCACGGGCTTCGGGCCGTACCTGTTTGACGAGTGGCGCTACCTCGATCGGGGCGAATGGGGGCAGGACTGCAGCAAGCGGCCGCTGAACGAGGACTTCGTGCTGAACCAGCCGCGGTATCGCGGCGCGCGCATCCTTCTCGCGCGCGAGAATTTCGGTTGCGGTTCATCGCGCGAGCACGCGCCCTGGGCGCTGCTCGACTTCGGCATTCAGTGCGTTATCGCGCCGAGTTTCGCTGACATCTTCTTCAGCAATTGCAGCAAGAACGGCCTCTTGGCCCTGACGTTGCCGGCGGACCAGGTCGATGCGCTGTTCAAGGAGGTCTTCGCGCATCCGGGCTACCGCCTGAAGGTCGACCTCCCGGCGCAGACGGTCACGACCCCATCGGGGGTGGAGTACGGTTTCGAATTCCCCCCGAGCCTCAAGCACAGGCTGGTCGAAGGGCTCGACGAGATCGGCGTGACTCTGCAGTACGCCGAGGACATCCGTCGCTACGAGGCGCGCCGCGCCTCGGAGGCTCCATGGCTGTATCGGCAGACGCCAACCTAGGGAGCGCCGTCCGGCAATTCAATCCTCCAGGTACGTCCTGCCGCCGAAGCGCTCCTTCAGGAATTCGACGAAGCTGCGCACCTTGGCAGGCAGGTGCCGGCGATTCAGATAGACCACGTGCACGCCGATGCTCGGCGTCTCGTAATCCGTGAGCACGGGTTCGAGCTCCCCGTCTCGCAACTCCTTGCCCACCATGTAGGCCGCCTGCAGGATGAGCCCCAGGCCCTGCTTGGCCGCCACGCGCGGCACATCGGCGACATTGGACTCCAGGTTGCCACTGACCGTGACTTCGACGAGCTCCTTGCCGGACCTGAAGGTCCAGACGTCCTGATGCATGGGGGAGGAGCGCCAACGCAGGCAGTTGTGCTTGAGCAGATCGTTGGGATGCAGAGGCCGTCCGTGCTTGCGGAAATAGGCCGGCGAGCCGCAGACGAGCGTCGGGGCGTGCGATAGGGTGTGCGCGATGAGCCCGGAGTCCTTCAGGTCGCCGAGGCGGAATGCCACATCCAGCCCTTCGGCGGCCAGATCGAGCCAGTGATCGCTCAGTGTGAGCGAGACGTCGACCTCCGGGTAGGCCATGATGAAATCGGCCACGGCCGGCGCCACGTGAAGCAGCCCGAAGGATGGCGGCGCGGCGACGTTCAACGTGCCGCGCGGCGTTGACGTGGAATTGGTGGCCTGCCGTTCGGCATCGTCGAGATCCTCCAGGATCTGCGAGCAGCGCTCCAGATAGGTCTCGCCGATATCGGTGAGACTGAGCGACCGCGTCGTTCTGTGCAGGAGCCGCACGCCGAGTTGATCCTCGAGATGCTTGAGCTGCTTGGTCACCATCGAACGGGAGACGCCGAGCTGGTTGGCCGCGTTGGTCAGGCTGCCGCTGCGCGCCACCCGCACGAAGGTGCGGATGCAATCGAACTTGTCCATGAGAATCGCTTCTTCGGGTGGTCGAAACCTTCACCAAGCCGGGCTCGGTTCCGCTGTTGATTCCGATCAGGATGCCGGGAAGGAATTGGTGCGCGGTACTGGGATCGAACCAGTGACCCCTGCCGTGTGAAGACAGTGCTCTCCCGCTGAGCTAACCGCGCACTGGGGAGGGAGATATTACGTTCGGGGCAGTTCGGGGTCAATCGCAGCGCCGGACTGATATACTGCCGCGCCTGAATTCGTCAACCAACCCCGAATCCGCATGACCGTAAGAACCCGGTTCGCCCCCAGCCCGACGGGATATCTGCACATCGGCGGCGCGCGCACGGCACTTTTCTCATGGCTCTATGCCCGGCGCTATCGCGGCACCTTCATCCTGCGTATCGAGGACACCGATATCGAGCGCTCGACGCAGGATGCGGTGGACGCCATCCTCGAATCGATGGACTGGCTGGGCCTGGACTACGACGAGGGTCCCTACTACCAGACCAAGCGCTTCGACCGCTATCGTGAGGTCATCGCGCAGATGCTGCGGGCCGGCACGGCCTACCGCTGCTACTGTTCCAAGGAGAAGCTCGAGGCGATGCGTGCCGAGCAGATGGCGCGCAAGGAGAAGCCGCGCTACAACGGCTGCTGTCGCGACCGCACCGATCCTCCCCCTCCCGGCGTGCAGCCGGTGATCCGCTTCAGGAATCCGCTCGAGGGCGAGGTCGTGGTGAACGACCAGATCCATGGGCGCGTGGTCTTTCAGAACAGCGAACTGGACGACCTCATCATCGCCCGCGCCGACGGTACGCCGACCTACAACTTCACGGTCGTCGTCGACGACATGGACATGCGGATCACGCACGTGATACGCGGCGACGATCATCTCAACAACACCCCGCGGCAGATCAATATATTGCAGGCGCTGGGCGCCACACCGCCGCTGTACGCGCACGTGCCGATGATCCTCGGGCCGGACGGCAAGAAGCTCTCCAAGCGCCACGGCACGGTCAGCGTCATGGAGTACGAAAAGGAGGGCATACTGCCGGAGGCGCTGCTCAATTACCTGGTGCGACTCGGCTGGTCGCACGGCGACCAGGAGGTGTTCTCGGTCGAGGAGCTGATCGAGATCTTCGATGCCGCGCACGTGAACAAGTCGGCGGCGGCGGTGAACCCCGAGAAGCTGCTGTGGCTCAATCAGCACTACATCAAGACCCTCCCCGTTGCCGTCGTTGCGCGCCGCCTCGAGGTCTACGTGCGCCGCATCGGGCTGAGTCCGGAGTGCGGTCCGCCGCTGACGGACGTCGTCGAGGCGCTGCGCGAACGCGCGAAGACGTTGGTGGAAATGGCCGCGGCCTGCCATTGCTTCTATGCGGACTTCGAGCACTACCATGAAGAGGCGGCGCGCACCCATCTGACCGCCGCCGTGCTACCGGCGTTCGAGGCCCTGCAGGCGCGGCTGGCCAAGCTCGAGCCATGGTCGGCGGCCGGCGTCCACGAGGCCGTGACCGGGGTCGCGGAGGTCCATGGGCTGAAGCTCGGCAAACTCGCCCAGCCGCTGCGCGTGGCGGTCACCGGCGGCACGGTATCGCCCCCGATCGACGCCACGGTCGCGCTCATCGGCCGCGAGCGCGTCCTGAACCGCCTGGCTCGAGCAATTGAGACCATGCGCAGGCTGCCGGCCTAGGGAGTCGGGAATACCCGCCGGATCCGCCTAAGGGATTGCATCGGAACGGTTTCCGCCTTGACAGGGGAGGCGCCGGCCCGTACATTCGCGCTCCTGTTCCGGGGCCATAGCTCAGCTGGGAGAGCGCTTGCATGGCATGCAAGAGGTCGGCGGTTCGATCCCGCCTGGCTCCACCAATTTCCAAAAAGGCTGGCCTCCCAGCCTTTTGTTTTTGCGCAGTTCGGCCGTCACTACGTCCCCATCGTCTAGAGGCCTAGGACATCGCCCTTTCACGGCGGTAACCGGGGTTCGAATCCCCGTGGGGACGCCATTCGTGCCGCAAGGTCCCTGCCCAGGGCGCCCCGAGAGCGCGATCGCACGACCGCGTCCGTCAATCGCGGTCGCCCATGCGGGCGGACAGCGCCTCGCGAATCGGCGGCCGACGTGCAGATACCCTCATGCAGGGCCTGCCGCTGGTTCGCGCTACCGCGGCAACTGGCCCCGAGGAAGCTCTGAACAAGTCCATCCTGCATTTCTCAGAGCAGGGTCGGCACGATGCGTGATTCTTGCCGAACTTCCTTCCCGATGGCCTGCGGCCATCGACAATGGACAATCGCGGTGCATCTGTGCACCGCCAGAGAAGCTCCGCCTTTTGCGGAGCTTCTCTGACGCGTCCGCGCGCTGGGAGGCCTCGCGCTGCGGGGCTGGCTGAATGGAAGCTAAACGCCGGACTGGGGCGATCCGCGATTGTCGTGCATCACTCACAGTTCGCGTCGTGCGTGATTGTGAAGGCGCTGCAGATGCCCTAAACACTTCCCAAGAGGCCGCCCGCCGCATCCCGCGAATCGGCTGGATGCGCATGCACAGGCGGTCAGAGCTTCATCTTTCGACACAGGAGTTGCCCGATGAAATTCAGCGCCACGAAGGTCAGGAGTCTTTTCGCACTTGCGGCCGGTGGATTGGTTCTTGCGTCGCAGGGAGCGTTCGCGGCCGGACCCATAGGAGCGACACTGCAGACCAACGTCAACGAGCGCGACGCCGATGACACGAACGCCAATCCCGTCGTCGTAAGCGTGGTGCTCACACAGAACAACGGCCTTCCGACTCCTCGGCTCGGCGAGGATGGAGCGGGCCTCCCCGCTGGCTGGTGGCTTTATACGACATTCAACCAGCCGGACCTCGGGGTCGCCGGCTGCAAGCTCGTCACCTCGAGTTTCGACAACGTCGGAGCCGGCATCTACAAGTTTTCCATCGCTCCGAGCACCTGCAATTGGGCCCCCGGTGAGTACCACTACGTTCTCACCATAAACAAGGTGGGGGTCGGGGGAGGGCGGTACCGGGGAGCCACTCTCGGCTCGTTCGTCATTCCGGATAACACCCCGTAACTGCAGGAGGCGAACGCGCCGACGTTGCGGTTTTGACGATTGTCCCTAATCGATAGCCTGGGGCCGCAACAACGGCCTCAGGCAGAATCGACCCAGATCGAATCGGGCGCAGCGTGCTCGGTTTCGCCGTGCAAGTTTGGGACATCGGCCCGCACGCACCGCGAGGCTGTTCTCTCGAATGTCACCTCCCGCACCGCCCGCGTTGAACCCGACATTCGGATAGTGACGGGGGATGACGCTCGCCGTTGTCCAAGGACCTGTCGGAAGATCTCCGGGCCGCTAACGGGCTTAGAGTCCGCGTGGGCCTGCAGATTTCTCGGAGAGTCCCCGACGGGGCCCTGCTCGCGCCCGGGCGCGTCGCCGGCGCATCAGGGACTGCGCAGCCCCGCGATGTAGGCGGCTATCACGGCCTCCGCGACGGAGGCTATGGCGAACTCCTCGGGCTTGAGCAGCCAGCTGGAGACCAGCCCCTCCACCAGCGCGTGCAGACCGATGGCGGCCTTGCGCGGCGTTACCCCCTTCTTCAGCTGCCTCAGCGCCTTCGCGGCGCGAAAACCGCGCTCCATGGTTGCCATGCAGCGGCCACGGCATTTCAGATAGGGTTCGCGGGCGACCTCCATGTCGTCCACCAGCTCGCACTTGTTGATCAGAATGTCGAATACCCGTTGTGTCTGCTTGTCCGTCGAGACCCGGCGCAGCATCTGCACGGTCGTGCGCTGCAGGTCGCCCAAGGGGTCCTCGGACTCTGCGGCAGGCAGGGTGTTGGCGATCTCCTGCATGGGCAGCGAGACGCGCTCCAACATCGCCTCGATGAGGTCCACCTTGTTCTTGAAATGCCAGTAGATCGCGCCGCGCGTGACGCCGGCGTGGGCGGCGATGTCCGAGAGTGTTGCGCGGGCGACCCCGAGTTCAAAAAAAACGACCTCCGCGGCATCGAGGATCTGGCAGCGCGTGGCTTCGGCTTCTATTTTCGTGCGTCGCACCATAAACTTGTTTACATACAGACGTGAACGTATGTAGAGTACCCGGAAAAATCTACAAATCCAAACTTGGAAGGGCCCCTATGGGTGCGAACGTGAATTTAGCCCGTCGTGGTAGCGCGAGAATCGGGTTGACGGTGCTGCTGCTGGGCGTCCTTGTCTCCGGCTGCAAGCCGCATGGCACGGCGCACGCTCAGGGCGCGGAGGGCGGCGGGGCGCCGCAGATGCCGCCGCCCGCGGTCAGCGCGGCAGAGGTGGTATTGAGGGAAGTCGCCGAATGGGACGAGTTCACCGGCCGCCTGGAGGCGGTGGACAGCGTCAGTATCCAGCCGCGCGTCGCCGGCTACATCGAGAGCGTGAACTTCAAGGAGGGCGCGGAGGTGAAGAAGGGCGACGTGCTCTTCGTCATCGATCAACGCCCCTTCAAGGCCGAGCTGGCGCGCGCGGAGGCCGAGTTGGCGCGCGCTCGCGCCCGGGCGCAGCTGGCCGATGCGCAGGCCGCGCGCGCGCGCCAGTTGCTCGCTACCAACATGATCTCGCAGGACGAAGCCGACGAGCGCTACGCCGCGCAGACGCAGGCGGCCGCGGACATCCGTGCCGCCGAGGCGAACCTCGCCGTGGCGAAGCTCGACATGGAGTACACCGTCATCCGATCCCCGATCGACGGCCGTGCCGGCAGGGCATTGGTGACGCCGGGCAACCTGGTCAGCGGGGGGGAGATGGTGCCGAACGCGACGCTGCTCACCACGGTGGTGTCGCTCGATCCCATGTACGTCTACTTCGATGCCGACGAGCAGACCTATCTTCGTTATGGCGCCATGGCCCGCAGCGGCAAGCGGCCGAGCTCGCGTGAGGTCGCGAACCCCGTGCAGATCGGGCTCGCCAACGAGGAGGGCTTTCCGCACGAAGGCCGCATGGACTTTGTCGACAACGCCGTGGATCCGGCCACCGGAACGATCCGCGCGCGCGCCGTCCTGGACAACCATGATCGGATCTTCACCCCGGGACTTTTCGCGCGCGTCCGCGTCATTGGCAGCGGCAAGTTCCAGGCGATCCTGATCGATGACAAGGCGGTGCTTACCGATCAGGATCGGAAATACGTCTACGTGCTCGGACCGAACAACGTGGCAGAACGTCGTGACATCAAGCCGGGGCGCATCGTCGACGGACTGCGGATCGTCACGGAGGGTCTGAGCGCCGGCGACAAGGTCATCATCCACGGCGTGCAGAAGGTCTTCTTCCCGGGTATGCCGGTCGCGCCGCAGATGATAAAAATGGGTGATCCGCCGCCGCCGGCGGCGATGGGCGGGCCGCCGCCAGCCGCCACCGGCGGGGCGGGCACGGAGTCCGCCCCGGCCCCGGGGAGCCCCGGGGAGCCCGCGAACGAGGGGACGAACGCGACAAGGCCCGGAGCATGAAGGACTTCTCCGCGTTTTTCGTCGACCGTCCGATCTTCGCGGCGGTTCTGTCGATCATCATCTTCACGGCGGGGCTCATCGCGATCCCTTTGTTGCCGATCAGCGAGTATCCCGACGTCGTGCCGCCGTCGGTAGCCGTGCGCGCGGTCTACCCCGGCGCCAATCCGAAGGTGATCGCCGAGACCGTGGCCACGCCGCTGGAAGAGGCCATCAACGGCGTGGAGAACATGATGTACATGAAGTCGGTGGCGGCCTCCGACGGCGTGCTGACGCTGACGGTCACGTTCAGGCCGGGCACCGATATCGATCTGGCGCAGGTGCAGGTCCAGAACCGGGTGAACCAGGCGCTGCCTCGCATGCCGGAGGACGTGCGCAGGATGGGCGTGACGACCGTAAAGCAGTCGCCGAACCTGACGATGGTCGTGCACCTGCTGTCGCCGGACGAGCGCTACGACGCCTTGTACCTGCGCAACTTCGCGACGCTGCGTGTGAAGGATGAACTGGCGCGCATACCCGGTGTCGGCCAGGCGGAGATATTCGGCGGCGGCGACTATTCGATGCGGATCTGGCTGGACCCGGAAAAGGTCGCGGCGCGCGGGATGACGGCCGGCGAGGTGGTCAGCGCCATCCGCGAGCAGAATGTCCAGGTGTCCGCCGGCGCGATCGGCGCGCCGCCACAGCCCCAGCCCTCGGATTTCACGCTATCGATAAACGCCCAGGGACGGCTGGTCACCGAGGAGGAGTTTCGCGACATCGTCATCAAGACCGGCGCCGGCGGCGAAGTGACGCGGCTGCGCGACGTGGCGCGCATCGAGCTGGGCGCCTCGGACTACTCCCTGCGCTCGCTGCTGAACAACCAGCAGGCGGTGGCGGTGGTGATCTTCCAGGCCCCGGGTTCCAACGCCATTCAGCTCTCCGATGAGGTGCGCGCGAAGATGACCGAGCTCGCGCGCTTCTTCCCGCAGGGCGTGGAGTGGAAGGTCGTCTATGACCCGACGGTGTTCGTACGCAACTCCATCAAGGCCGTGGTGACGACCCTGATCGAGGCGGTGATGCTGGTCGTCCTGGTCGTCATACTTTTCCTGCAGACCTGGCGCGCCTCCATCATCCCCCTGCTCGCGGTGCCGGTGTCGATCATCGGCACGTTCGCCGTGCTGCTGGCGCTCGGCTTCTCCATCAACACGCTCACGCTTTTCGGCATGGTGCTGGCCATCGGCATCGTGGTCGACGACGCGATCGTCGTCGTCGAGAACGTCGAGCGCAATATCCAGAACGGCCTCTCGCCGCTGGCGGCCGCGCATCAGGCCATGCGCGAGGTCAGCGGGCCGATCATCGCCATCGCCCTGGTGCTGTGCGCCGTGTTCGTACCGATCGCCTTCCTCTCCGGCGTGACTGGCCAGTTCTACCGCCAGTTCGCCGTGACCATCGCGATCTCGACGGTCATCTCCGCCATCAACTCGCTGACCCTGTCGCCGGCGCTGGCGGCGACGCTGCTGAAGGCGCACGACGCCAAGCCGGATTGGCCCACGCGCATTATCAACGTGCTGTTCGGCTGGGTATTCAAGCCGTTCAACTTCCTGTTCAACGGCGCGGCGCACCTCTACGCGCGCGCGGGCCGGCCGGCCCTGAAGTTCGCGCCGTTGATGCTGCTTTTGTACGTTGGACTGGTGATCGCCGCGTTCAAGCTGTTCCAGACCGTGCCCGGCGGCTTCATCCCCAGCCAGGACAAGCTGTACCTGATCGGCGGCGTGAAGCTGCCCGAGGGCTCCTCGCTCGATCGCACCGAGGCGGTGGTGCGCAAGATGACCGATCTCGCCTTCGGCACCGAGGGCATCGTCGGCGCCGTGCAGTTTCCCGGGCTGAACGCGCTGCAGTTCACCAACACGCCGAACACGGGCACGATCTTCTTCAACCTCGAGGATTTCGACAAACGCGAGCGGACAGCCGGGGAGATAGTCGGCGAGCTGGCCATGAAGTTCAGCGCGATCCAGGAGGGATTCGCGTTCGCCATCGCGCCGCCGGCCATCCTCGGCATCGGTACCGGCTCGGGGTTCTCGCTTTACATCGAGGATCGCAATGGCATGGGCTACGGCGAGCTGCAGAACGCCGTGTCGTCGTTCTCCGGCGCGCTGTCGCAGGTGCCCGGCATGGGTTTCCCCATCAGTTCGTACCAGGCCAACGTACCGCAACTGCAGGCGGAGATCGATCGTACCAAGGCCAAAACCCAGGGTCTGGCGCTCACCGACGTGTTCGAGACGCTCCAGGTCTATTTGGGTTCGGTGTACGTCAACGACTTCAATCGCTTCGGCCGGACCTTTCAGGTCTTCGCGCAGGCCGACGCACCGTTTCGCGACGAGCCGGAGGACGTGACAGAGCTGCGCACGCGCAATGCTGCCGGCGAGATGGTGCCCATCGGCAGCGTCGTGCAGGTCGGGCGCACCTACGGGCCCGACCCGGTCATCCGCTACAACGGCTACCCCGCCGCGGACCTCATCGGCGAGGCCGATCCCCGGGTCATGTCCTCCGCGCAGGCGATGCAGACCATCGAGGCCATGGCGCCGCAGATCCTGCCGGCCGGCATGGGCTTCGAGTGGACCGATCTCAGCTATCAGCAGGCCAACGAGGGCAAGGCCAACCTCGTGGTGCTTCCGCTCTGCGTGCTGCTGGTGTTCCTGGTGCTGGCGGCGCTGTACGAGAGCTGGGCGTTGCCCTTGGCCGTCATCCTGATCGTGCCGATGTCGATGCTTTCGGCGCTGTTCGGCGTCGCTTATGCGGGCGGCGACAACAACGTCTTCGTCCAGATCGGACTGGTCGTGCTGATGGGGCTGGCCTGCAAGAATGCCATCCTCATCGTCGAGTTCGCGCGCGAGCTGGAGATGCAGGGCATGGGCATTATCGAGGCCGCGATCGAGGCCTGCCGCCTGCGTCTGCGTCCCATCGTCATGACCTCGGTGGCGTTCATCGCCGGCGTGGTGCCTTTGGTCATCTCGGAGGGCGCCGGTGCCGAGGTTCGCCGCGTCATGGGCGTCACCGTGTTCTCGGGCATGATCGGGGTGACCGTGTTCGGCCTGCTGCTCACGCCGGTGTTCTACGTCAAGATCCGGCAGTGGTTCTCCCGCCGTCACCGCGCGCCGCAGGTGGAAGGCGCCGCGCACGGGCTCTCCGGCCCCTGAACAGCGGGCGGTGTTTCACTACGGGAGCACAGTCTCGCACGCGCCGTGAGCGCGGCCCGCACGCGCTCGCCAGACGCGCGCAGATTCAACCGGTTGCCCGCGGCTGCCCGTCTTTCCGCCGGCACCGGATGCGTGTCACATCTCCGAAACATTACGGCGCTAGCGTGCCTGCCGTCGTGCCCTGGATCGCGTGGCCGGCCCGCGGAAGTCCCGGACGTCGGCCGTGCCGACACCGGGTTGGGCTTGGCTATCACCTCTGCATTGGTCGATCAACAACGTTGCCCCCGCCGCATGGAGAATCCTCGTGTCACTCGCAAAAGACCTCAACGAACTACACGGGCCGCGGCTACTCGCCGCCGTCATCTGCCTCGTGGTGACGCTGCCGTCCAACGCCTGGGCGGCCGAGGCGGCGGATGGCAAGCAGCGGGCGGCCGAGGTGCCGGCCCCTCAGGCGCTCGAGCAGGAAGATGTCACGATCCTGCTGGGACTATTGCCTATCGAGCAGCGCGAGGCCGTCCTCGGCGACGAAAAGGCCTTCAGGCAGCTCGCGGAGCAGGAGGCGCAGAATCGCGCGGTCCTGGCGGCGGCGCGCGCCAACGGAATGGCGGACAGCCCGGATGTCAAGCGCCTCATGCAGCGCGGCGCCGACCGGGTGCTCGCGGACGTCTACCTCAACCAGGTCATCCGATCCAACCTGCCCCCGGATTTCCCGAGCGACGCGCAGGTCGCGGAGTACTACAAGAGTAACAAGGGGACCTTCCAGACGCCCGAGCGCGTGCACCTGTGGCAGATCTACCTGCCTTTGGACAAGCATGCCAAGGCCGCCGAGGTCGAGGCGATGACCCGCAAGGCCAATGCCCTGGTCGTCGATCTGCGCAAGGGCCGCAGGGGTTTCGAAAGCGTTGCCGGGGCCGAGTCCCAGCATCAGCAGAGCCGCCTGAACGGTGGCTATCTCGGCCTGCTGCGCATGGATGAGCTGCTGGTGGAGGTGCGCGCCGCCATCAAGGGCATGAAAGAGGGCGACATCAGCCACCCCATCAGGACCGAAAGCGGCATCCACATCGTCAAGCGCGGCGCGACGGTTCCAGCGCAGACACTCGCCTTCGAGGACGTCCAGATGCAGATCCGGCAGCTGCTGGTGCGCGAGGCGATCGCGCAGATACGCGCCGCCGTGCTGACGAAGATTGCCGAGACCTACCCCGTCTCGGTAGACGCGAAGAGCCTGGAGCAGTGGCGCCAGCAGCTCAAGGCGCAGCCGCTCGCCCAGGAGACCCCGAGCGGAGCGAGCGCCACCGGCGCAGGCAAGCGATAGCCGTCACCGATTCGACGTCGCGTCCCGCCATTTTCGGGGTTGGCGGCGCGGGGGGGCTGTGAGACGATCACCTGCCTATGGCAAAGCGCATCGAGACCCCCCGCCGGTACCGCCACGCGGCCGGCTTCACCCTCATCGAAGTCATGGTCGTCGTCGTCATCCTCGGCATCCTGGCGGCGATCGTCGTGCCGCGCATCATGAGCCGCCCCGACGAGGCGCGAGTCATCAAGGCGCAGCAGGACATCCGCGCGCTGGAGGCGGCCCTGAGCCTGTTCAAGCTCGACAATTTCGAGTACCCGACCACGGATCAGGGTCTGGAGGCGCTGGTGAGCAAGCCCAACGATCTCGCCCCCGGCGCGAAGTGGAAGGAGGGAGGCTATCTGGATCGGTTGCCCAAGGATCCTTGGGGAGCGGACTACCAGTACCTGCGTCCAGGCACCCATGGAGAGTATGACCTCTACTCGCTGGGCGCCGATCGCGCCTCGGGTGGCGAGGGCATCAACGCCGACATCGGCAACTGGGGACTCGATGCCGGCAAGTGACCGGGCCGACAGCCGTCCGCGAGGCTGAGGGACGGCGGTTCGCGACCGCGATGAGGGCGAGCACGCCACCGATGACGCCGCGATCGCCCGGCAAGACCGTGCGCACCCGGCCGCGGGCCCCGGGGTTTACCCTCATCGAGGTTATGGTCGTACTGACCATCATCGCGGTGCTGGCGGGCATGGTGGCGCTGCGATTGGGCAATCGCGGCCGCGAGGTCCAGCACGAACGCGAGCTTCGGCGGCTGCAGCAGGCAATCACCCTCGCCGCCGAGGAGGCGATCGTACAGGGGCGGCCATACGGCCTGGCGATCTCGGCGCGCGAGTACCGCTTCTGCCGCCGCGAGCAGGGCAGTTGGAAGCCTATCGAGACGGATCGCGGACTGAACCCGCACGATCTGCCCGAGAACCTGCTGCTGCAGATCGACTCGGAGCTGCCGCAATCGTCGTCCGCGCGGGGCGATGGCGAGGCCGAGGGGAGCTGTCCGATGATCCGGCTGTTCCCCAGCGGCGAGGCCGAGCCGCTGCAGCTCACGCTGAGGGACACCGCCGGCGAGCGCCAGGCCACGCTCGCGCTGGCCGCAACGGGCAAGGTCGTGCAGCTTGCCGATCGCCCCGAGGAGTCCGGCAAGTGAGGCGTGGAGGACGGCATACACAAGCGCGGGGGTTCACCCTGCTGGAGGTTCTGGTCGCTCTCGCGGTCGTTGCCATCGCCCTGGGCGCGGCACTCACCACCGCCTATCGCCAGACCCACACCCTGGTCGAGCTGCGCGATCGCACCTACGCGCACTGGGTGGCGATGGATCTCGCAGCCGCCTGGCGACTCGGGCTGCAGGACGACGGCGCCGGCAATGCCAATGGCTCGCTGCAGATGGGCGGCAGGACATATTACTGGACCTTCATCCCTGCGCGATCCGCCGACGCCAACGTGCTGCGCACGGAGGTGCAGGTGCGCATCGAAGGTGAGGAGGGGCCCGTGCTCGCCACCGAGACGGCCTACCGGCTGGTCCCTGCCGCCGCGAAGAATTCCTGAACCGTGCGCACGCGCCGCCGTCATCCGAATCTCAGTGCCGGCTTCACCTTGCTGGAGCTGCTGGTGGCGATGCTGGTCTTCGCCGTGCTCTCCGTCATGACCTATGGCGGCCTGCGCAACGTCATGAACACCGACCGTCATAGCGAGGCTGCCTCCCGGCGGCTCGGCGATCTCGAAATGACCTTCATGTTCATCGGCCGCGACCTGGGGCAGGCCGTCGACCGCACCGCCCGCGATGCGCTGGGCACGCCGATGCCCGCGTTCATGGGCGACTCCGTCACCATGGCCTTCACCTGCTACGCCGGCGGCGACGGCGAGGTCGGTCGCGTGGAGTATTTCCTGCAGGGCGGCTCGCTGCGGCGCGGGCGCTGGCCGGTTCTCGATGCCACCCAGGAAACCGAGCTTCAGCACTCGGAGCTGCTGGGCGGCGTCGCCGCCTTGCAGGTTCGTTATCTCGCCAGCCAGTGGGCCGAGACCTGGCCCGCGCCGAACGTGACCACGACCCTGCCGCGCGCGGTGGAGATAACCCTGAAACTGCAGGAAGGGACCGAGTTCCGGCGGCTGTTCGAGCTGCCCAATGTCGAGGAGCCGCCTTCGTGATCGAGCGTGTCGGCCGGCGCGACGCGGCTCGCCAGGCCGGTGTCGCGCTCATCACCGCCCTGATCGCGGTGTTCCTCGCCACGGCCGCCGCGGTGGCAATGTCGGAGCGCCAGTTCTTCGCCCTGCGCCGCGCCGAGAACCTGCAGCGCCTCGACCAGGGCATGCTCGCGGTCAAGGGGGCGGAGGCATGGGCGCAGGGCGTGTTGCGCGAGGACCTGCTCGCCAAGCCCGGATCGCGGCGCGCGTCGAGTGCCTGGGTCCTGCCGACGACCGAGATCCCGGGCGGCACGGTCAGCGCCGAGATCCGCGATGCCGGCGGCTGCTTCAACGTCAACAACCTCGTCGACGGGACCGAGCCGAGCGCCGCCGACCTGGAGCGGTTCCGGCGCCTGCTGCTCGCGCTGTCGATCGACCCCAAGCTCGCGAATGCCGTGCTTGACTGGATCGACGCGGACTTGAACACTACCTTGCCGGGAGGTGCGGAGGATGACTACTACACGCGGCTCGATCCGCCGTATCGCAGCGCCAACCGGCCGATCGCGTCGCTCGGCGAGCTGCTCAAGGTCAACGGGATGGATGCACGAACGCTCGAGCGCCTGCGGCCCTACGTGTGCGCCCTGCCCGGGCGCACCACCATCAACGTGAACGCGGCCAACACGCTGGTGCTGATGAGCCTGGCCGAGGGCATCAGCAGATCCACGGCGGAGTCGATCATCGCCATGCGCAGCAGCCGTCCGTTCTCGCAGGTGGAGGATTTCCTGAAGCGCCTGCTGACTGTCCAGGTCGAGGTGTCCCCAGACAACCTCGACGTCCAGAGCCAGTACTTCGAGGTACTCGGCCGGGTGAAGGTGGGCAGGGTGGAGGTGCGTGCCGCCACGCTGATGGCGCGTTCGGATGCAGGCGTGCAGATCGTAGCGCGGCGTCTTGGGGACGAGGACCTGGCGCCGGGAGATGCGGGTGAGTGAGGCAGTGCTGATCAGGCCGGCGGGCGTCCCGGACGTGTGGGAGTGCGCCCGCGTGGCCGTGGACGCGGCAAAGGACGCCGTGCGCGGATCGCTCGAGGAGATCGCGCGGCTATGCCGTGGCCAGCGCGTGGTCGCGCTGGTTCCGGGCACCGCCGTCACGCTGCACCACGTGCAGGTGCCGGCACGCAGCGCGAGCGAGATCCGCATGGCGGTGCCGTTCGCGCTCGAGGAGCAACTGGCGGGCAAGATCGAAGGTCTGCATTTCGCCATCGGTCCGAAGGCGGCCGACGGCACGGTGCCGGTGGCGGTCATGAACGGCGACGCCATGCGCGCGTTCCTCAAGCCCCTGCAGGAGGCCGGCATCTCACCGGATGCGGTGGTGCCCGAGCCGCTGGCCCTGCCCTGGACGGACGGCACGCGCAGCGTGCTCATCGAGCATGGCAACGCCGTCGTGCGCACCGCCATCACCGGCGGGTTCGCGATCGAGGCGGAACTGCTGCCCTCGGTACTGCAGCGCATCGGCGATGCGCAGGCGCCGGTGCGGCTTTGGTATGACCCCGAATCGGTGTCCGCCGCGGAGGTGGCGAAGATCGCGGCCGGGATCGGCAAGCCGACCGAGCAGCAGGTCCTGCCACCGGTGCTCGCCGCCGTTTTCGCGCAGGCGCTGCACAGCCAGCCTTGCAAGATCGATCTGCTGCAGGGCGAGTACCGCGCGCAAAGGCGCGGCGGACTGCGGCGATTCCTCCCGGCGATGGTCGTCGCACTGGCGGCCCTGTTGGTCCATCTGGGCTGGTCGGGTTGGGACCTGTACACGCTGAAGCGCGAGAACGCGGATCTCGATCGTCAAAGCGAGGAGCTGTTTCGTAAGACCTTCCCGGAGGTCAAGCGCGTGGTGAACATGGACGCCCAGGCCGATCAGGCTATTGCTGCCCTGCGCGGCGGCTCGGGCGCCGGCGATTTCCTCGATCTTTATGCGCACGCGGCTTCCGTGTTGCAGTCGGTGCCCGGCACTGCGGTCGACACGATCATTTTCCGCGACGGGCAGCTCAGCCTGGAGGTGCGGCCGGGTGAAGCGGCGACGATCGGACAGATCGCGGAACAGATCGCCAAGGCCTCCGGCGTGCCTACGATGGTGCAGGGCGACACCCGCATCGTCATGAAAGGCGCCACGCCATGAAGGAGTGGTGGGAGAACCTGGCGGAGCGCGAGCGGCTGCTGCTCTCGGTCGGAGCGCTGGTGCTTGCACTGCTTCTGGGGTACCTCTTCGTCGTAGAGCCGCTGCAGAACGAACTGAAGACGGCGACAGCGGAGCGCGACGCGAAGACCGCCCTGTTCCACAAGCTCCAGGGGATTGCCGCGGAGGCCGACGCGCTGCGGGCTCAGCGGGTCCTCGCCGGTTCCTTGCCGGACGGCGCTGACGCGCAGAGTCTGGTGCAGCAGAGCGCCGAGGCCGCCGGACTGAAGGAGCAGGTCAAGAATGTGGGCCCTGGGGATGCCGGCAGTGTCAAGCTCCGCCTGGAGCAGGCGCGGTTCGACACGGCATTGCTCTGGCTCGCGACGCTGCGGCAGCAATATGGCCTGCGTGTCGAGGCATTCAGCGCCAAGCGCGCCGGCGAGCCAGGCACGGCGGATGTCGACGTCACGCTCGGGGTTCCCTGATCGCGTCTATCGCGCGCTGATGCAGTAGCTCCGATCCGAGCGTAGCCGGTATTGCCGCGCGCCACCCAATGGCGCCAGCGTGGTTGGCGATGGCGGCCACGGGATTGGAGAAAGTGGTCCGACGTCCCTGTCGGACCGAACCTGAGCTTTATGCCCAGTCCCGCGCGTTCCGCGCGTCTTTTTGCTTCATCCGCCAGCCGATAGATCCCGACGATGTCGTCGGCGCGGTAACCGTCCACATTCTCGCCATCGGTGCCGGCGGTGCACGCGGCATCGTCGATGCGCCGGATGCAGACGCAGGCGGTCGTGCCATCCGCCGTGAGCGCGAGGCGGCTCGGCGCTCCGATGCTTCACGGCTAGGACGCGGATGCCGCCGTGCGTCTTGATTTCGCCATTGTCACGGTCCTCGATCACCTGCGTGTCGCCGGCGGTCTTCCCGAACTCGGGATGGTCCACGGAGTGGACATCCGTATCGCCCTCCACGAAGCGGTTCGCGAATCCTTGGCCGGGAACGCTGTCCGGCGTCGGCTCCGTCATGCAGACGACCTCGCCGTAGTTGCTCTCACCTTCCTTCAGTAGCAGCAGGAACTCCGGGCGTGGTCGTTGCAGGTCCTCGACCTCAGCCGAACGATAGGGAAGGCCTGTGACCAAGGGGTTGCCGGATGATGACTGTTCTGTGAACTGCACCGCGCCCGGGTGCGTTTCGCATGCAAGGCGACTTCACGATGTCTTTGACTTGGCATGCACGCCATCGCACTAGCAAGAGGGCGCATGCCGAACCGTCAGGATCGCGCTCGAGACCCGGGAGCACGTGCGACCGAGGCTGGCACATCCACAGGATGGTCCGCACGCTGCGAGGATCTCGCGGCCCGCGTCGTCGACACGGAGCCTCGCGCCAGTACAACTCGGTCACGAGCCGGTAACGCGCCGCGCACATACTCGCACCACCACTCGCAACGGGTGGTGCACGCCCCCCGATACAAAAAAGGCTCAGGAGGACTAACCACATGACCGTTCGTATATGGCATGCCGTCGCTGCGGCCGGCACTTCAGCCGCATTGTGCGTCGCCTACCCGGCCGCGGCGTACGACGCCGCGCCGACGCAGCAGTTTGAGCGCGTCGCGACATTTCTGGTCTGCGAGAACACCAGCTGTGACCGCGCGCAGGTGGAGGCCACGGCGGCGGAGATCGTGGCCGCGAGCAGAGACGGCCGCACGCTGGTGTACACGGACAGCCCGAACAAAGCCCTGGGCTTCGTCGATATCGGCAATCCTGCGAAGCCAAAGGCCCTGGGAGCGTCTCCGCTCGACGGTGAGCCCACCTCGGTGGCCGTGCATCGCGAGTGGGCGCTGGTGGCGATCAACACCTCTGGCAGCTTCACGTCGCCCTCCGGCTATCTCGGCGTATTTCCGCTTGCCGCCTGCGCGCAGTCGCCGGCGAGCTGTCAGCCGGTGGCGAAGCTGGACCTGCGTGGCCAGCCGGATTCCATCGCCGTGAGCCCGGATGGGCGCTACGCGGCGATCGTCATCGAGAACGAACGTGACGAGGAGGTCACCGTCAACGGTGTCGAGGGCGGTCTGCCGCAGCTGCCGGGCGGCGCGCTGCAGGTGGTGTCGCTGGCCGGCGCCCCTGCGCAATGGTCGATCAAGCACGTCGATCTCGCCGGCTTTGCCGACTATGCTCCCACCGATCCGGAACCCGAGTACGTCAGCATCAACGCGAACAACATCGCCGCCGTCACGCTGCAGGAGAACAACCACATCGTCCTGGTGCACCTTCCCAGTGCCAAGGTCATCCGCGACTTCCCGGCCGGCGCCGTCGATCTCGAGGACGTCGATGCCGACAACGAAGGCCTTCTGGACCCCGTGTACACCCTCGAGGACGTGGTGCGCGAACCGGACGCCGTGACATGGCTCAATCCGCGGTTCTTCGCCACTGCCAACGAGGGCGATCTCCTCGGCGGCAGCCGCGGCTTCACGATCTTCGGCGCTGGCGGGCAGCCGTGGTTCGACTCCGGCGTCGAGCTGGAATACCAGGCGCTGGCGCACGGCCACTATCCGGACGACCGCGCCGACAACAAGGGCGTGGAGCCCGAGGGGATCGCGTTCGCGCGCTATGGCAACCGCGATTACCTCTTCGTCGGCGCCGAGCGCGCCAATTTCGTCGCGGTTTACGAGCACTCGGCCTACAGGCGTCCGCGGTTCGTACAGATCCTGCCCTCGGGCATCGGCCCGGAGGGCCTGCTGCCCATCCCGCAGCGCAACCTGTTCGTGATCGCGGCGGAAGACGACGAGGACCTGCGCTCGACGATCTCCGTCTATGCGCTGAAGAGCGGAAGGGCGAGCTATCCGACCGTCGTTTCCGAGCTGCGCGACGTCGGTCCGCTCGCCGGCAAGGCGCCGATCGGGTGGGTGGCGCTGTCGGCGCTGGCCGCCGACCGTCGACATCCGAAGCGCCTTTACACGGCGCACGACAGCTTCCTCGAGGAGTCGCGCTTGTACGTGATGGATGTCAGCCGGAAGCCGGCCCGCATTGTCGACGAGATCCCGCTGGTCAAGGACGGCGCGACGGTCAACTACGACATCGAGGGCCTCGCGCAGCGCGCCGACGGCGGCTTCTGGATCGCGAGCGAGGGCTCCGGCAGTGGGCTGGGAGGCAATCCCAATCTGCTCGTGAAGGTGGCGGCGGACGGGTCCGTATTGAGCGAGATCGCCTTGCCCGACGACGTGGCGGCGCTCAAGAAGAGCAACGGCTTCGAGGGCGTGGCGGTCACCGGCGCCGGCGACACGGAGCAGGTCTACCTCGCGTTCCAGCGCGAATGGAACGGCGATCCGACGGGCCTCGTGCGCATCGGGCGTTACACCCCGGCCACGGGCGAGTGGAGATTCTTCCACTATCCGCTCGATGCGGCGGCCTCGCCGGCCGGCGGGTGGGTGGGCCTCTCCGAGCTGGTGGCGCTGGACGATCGCACGCTGCTGGTGCTGGAGCGGGACAACCAGGCCGGTCCCGACGCGCGGATCAAGCGTCTCTACGAGGTATCGATCGATGGCGTGAGGCCGCAGCCGCAGGGCAGCCCCTTTCCGATCCTGGCCAAGACGCTGGCACGCGATCTGATGACGGATCTGGCCGCGCCCAAGGGGTGGCTGCAGGAGAAGGTCGAAGGCGTGGCCGTCGGCAAGGATGGCTACGTGTACGTCGTCACCGACAACGACGGCGTCGACGGGAACACCGGCGAGACGCAGTTCCTGCGGCTGGGCAGTCGCAGTCAGCTCGGTCTGTAGCAATCCTTACCGATTGCACTCGGCTCGTCCCCGGGCAACCGGGGATGAGCTGGCTCAGAGACAGGGGAGGTTTGCGTTCGCCGGCGCGTGCAACAAAAAAACCCGCCGGGCTTGCACCCCGGCGGGCGGTGGTACTGCCATCCGCTGATTGGATTACCGGTTTTGAGATCTGCGTCGGCGCAGTAGGCCGAGCGCCACCAGGGACGAGCCGAGCAGCGGGAGCGCCGGCGGCACGGGCACCGCCGCGACGTGGATGTTGTCGATGCCGACGGCAGAATTGGTGATCACCGGCAGCACGTCCAGGTTCTCCTGTAGTCCAAAGATCAGGTAGTAGACGGTGGAAGGCGACGCGGCCGGCGCCAGCGCAACGGTGGCGCCGAACGTGCCGGAGCCGTAACCGGAGGCGGTGCCGCTTTCCCGGTACTCGATCTGCGTGAAGTTCACGCTCAGGTCGAAGATGCTGCCGATGAGGGTGGCGAGCGTGCCGGTGGCCACGTTGGCCTCCACGCCGAGGATGCCGACGCGGAACTTGTCGTTGATGGCGCCCCCGGCATCCACCCCGTCGAAGGCCCAGTCGTAACTCACGCTCACGTGAGTGGTCCCGGCGGCGGGCTGGAAAGGTGCGGCGAAGGCATGCACGAAGGTTCCGGGGATCCCGCCCAGGCTGCCGGCGTCATCGCCGAGCACGAGGAAGTTGTTATTGCTGGCGACGGGCGTGAAGTGACTGTCGAATCCGCTCGTGCCGGTGCTCGTGTTGAGGGTGTTGTCAGTGCGCCGGACGTTGGTCTCGAGCACGCCGAGCGAGCGCAGATCCACGGATGTACCGATCTGCACGCGCGGCAGTTGATTCGGCGTGGTACCGAGCAGGTAGCCGCTGATCGTCTCGACGTCGCGCGTGGCCCCGGCCGTGCCCAGGCCCGTGACATCGTTGAAATCCTCGGCAATCAACGCCGCGCGCGCAGGTGCCGCCGCGACGGCGAGGGCCGTGCCGTACAGCGCCATGCGCAGCGCCCTCTCGGTGAAGCGTTTCATGGCGGAGTCCTCCCCAAGTTCAACTGGTTCCTCACTGTGTCTCTCCGGACTCTCGTCCGGCCGCCGGGTGCGGCTCCGGCCCGGCACTCCAGCACTGCCGGAACTCGAGGAGGAAAATAGCGCGGCTCCATGACGACGCGGTGACAGGCAGGCGCGCCTTCCCCGCGGCGGGGTGCGCCGCTCAGACCAGCGTGTTCAGATCGAATATGGGCAGCAGGATGGCGACGACGATGAGGCAGACGATGACGCCCATCGTCAGTATCAACAGCGGTTCCAGCAGCGCCAGGAGCGTCTGCAGCGTGGTCTGCACGTTGCGCTCGTGCGTGCGTGCGGCGGTCTCCAGCATCGCCTCCAGATTGCCGCTCGCCTCGCCGTTGGCGATGAGATGCGCGGTCAGCAGCGGGATGCGCTTGGTCTGGCGTATCGCCTGGTGCAGCGAGACGCCCTCGTGCACGTTGGTCGCCGCCGTCGCGATCGCCTCGCGCATGGGCACCATCACCAGCGCCTCGGAGGTGATGCGCAGCGCCTCCAGCATCGACACGCCGCTCTGCAGCAGCACGGACAGCGTGCGCGCGAAACGCCCGGCATCGGCCTCGCGCAGGACCCGTCCGACGATCGGCAGTCCCATCAGGAACAGGTGCCAGCGCCGGCGCGGGGCGGGGCGCTTGAGGATCTGCCTGAAGATAACGAAGGCGCTGACCAGAAAGACCAGCACGTACAGCCCCCAGTTCTTGACGAAGTCGGCGACCGCGATGAGGCCCACCGTCAGCAAGGGCAGCTTCTGGTCCATGTTCTCGAAGATCTTCACGACCTCGGGCACGACGTAGGTGAGCAGGCCGGCGATGACGAGCACCGCGACGACAGTCAATATCGCCGGATAGAGCATGGCGAGCTGCAGCCTCTGCCGCATCTGCTGCTGATCCTCGATGTAATCGGCCAGGCGCTCGAGGATCATGCCGAGCCGCGGCGACTGCTCGCCCGCGCTCACGGTCGCGGTGTAAAGCTCGGGGAACACTCCGGGCATGGTCTGCATGGCATGCGCCAGACTCTGTCCCTCGAGGACCCGCGCGCGCACCTCCATCATCACGCGGCGCGTGGGCGTGTGCTCGGTCTGCTCAGAGGCGGCGTAGAGCGCGTCGTCCAGGGGCAGTCCGGATCGGATCAGCGCCGAGAGCAGCCGGGTCAGCATGGCCAGGTGATCGCCTCGCAGCCGCGGCGAGAACAGCTTGAATCCGGCCTTCTTGCCGGTCGTCTTCCGCTGGGAGAGCTCGGCGATCGTGAGCAGGGTGAGGCCCTGCTGGCGGATCTGCTGTCGCACCAGCCGGTCGCTGTCGCCCTCCAGCACGCCGCGTCGGCGGCGGCCGGCGGTGTCCAGCGCTACGAATTCATAGGCGGGCATCGGAGGCGGCGGGCGATCGGCGGCGGAAAGAAGGCGCGCGAGCGTTACGGCGTGAGCGCATGGCTCGGAATTTCCTCAGCGGCGGTCACGTCAGCTGTCGCGGATCACGCGCAGCACTTCCTCCGGAGAGGTGATGCCGGCCAGCACCTTGTCGCGGCCGCAGTCGCGCAGGCTGCGGGTGCGGATGCGGGCGCGCCCCTCCAGCGCGTGTTCGGTCTCGCCGTCGTGGATCATGCGGCGGAACTCGTCGTCGACGACCACCAGCTCGTAGATGCTGGTGCGGCCGCGGTAGCCTGTCTGGTTGCACAGTGAGCAGCCCTTCGCCTGGAACAGCTTCGGTGCGGCCAGATGCGGTATCGTGAGCGCATTGAGCTCGCTCACCGGGCCTCGCCAGGGTTCGCGGCACTGTGCGCACAGCACCCGCACCAGCCGCTGCGCGAGCACGCCGATGAGGCTGGAGGCGAGCAGGAAGGGCTCGATGCCCATGTCGCGCAGGCGGGTGACGGCGCCGATCGCGGAGTTGGTGTGCAGGGTCGAGAGCACGAGGTGGCCGGTGAGGCTCGCCTGCACCGCGATCTCGGCGGTCTCCAGATCGCGGATCTCGCCGACCATCACCACGTCCGGGTCCTGGCGCAGGATGGCGCGCAGGCCGCGCGCGAAGGTGAGATCGACCTTGGTGTTCACCTGCGACTGCGCGATGCCGTCGAGGTAGTACTCGATGGGGTCCTCCACCGTCATCACGTTGCGGCTGGCGTCGTTCAGGCGCGAGAGCGCGGCATAGAGGGTCGTGGTCTTTCCGGATCCGGTGGGACCGGTCACCAGCAGGATGCCGTGCGGACGGCGGATTAGTTCGTCGATCATCGCACAGGTCTGCTCGTCCATGCCGATCTCCTCCAGCCGCAGCCGGCCTTCCTGCTTGTCGAGCAGGCGCATGACCACGCGCTCGCCGTGGCCGCAGGGCAGGGTGGAGACGCGCACGTCCACGGGGCGGTTGGCGATGCGCACGGAGATGCGCCCGTCCTGCGGCAGTCGCTTCTCGGCGATGTCGAGCTTGGCCATGATCTTGATGCGCGAGACGATGAGCGGGGCGATGAGCCGCGGCGGCTCCAGCACCTTGCGCATCACGCCGTCGACGCGGAAGCGCACGGCGAGCCGACCCTCGAATGGCTCGATGTGGATGTCCGAGGCATTCTCGCGAATGGCCTCCGAGAGCATGGCGTTGATGAGGCGGATGATCGGCGCCTCGTCGGCGTTCTCGAGCAGGTCGGTCGGCTCGGAGAGCTGCTGGGCGGCAGTCGAGAGGTCGAGCTCCTCGCCGATGTTGGCGACCATCTGCTGGGTCTGGGTCGACTGCTCCTCGAAGCTCTGCTGGAGCATCTGGTCGAACTTGCCGGCGTCGACCTCCACCACCTTGAAGGGGCGGCCGAGCAGACGCCGCAGCTCGAGCAGCGCCTGCGCGGAGGTATCCGCCTTGCAGGTGACCTGCGGCACCCCCCCATCGCCGTCGGACACCAGCACGCCGTGGCGCTTCGCAAAGGCGAAGGGCAGTCGGGCGAATCCCTGGGTGTACGCAGCGTCGGTGGTCATGCGGATGCCGGTGGGGCGTGGCCCGGAGCCTCGAGAATAACGGCAGCGATGGCCCGTTGTCAGCAGCCTATCGTCTCATGTTTGCAGGCGTGCATGGGCGCGGGCAGCGCTGCCGGCCCCGGGACGCCCAGGGTTCCCGGGTATCGAGCGGGGCGCAGTTCAATCCCGGCGAGAGGAGAGGAAGCCGGGGACCCGGGGCTTCTCTGGCGCCGGCGCCGGCTCTTCCGGCGTGCCCGCGGCGTCGGGGGGAGCCCCGGCGGGGAACGCCGCCGAGGTGGCGACGCCGCGCGCCGGTTGCGCCCCGGCCGGCACGGGCTGCGGGACAGGCACGGTCGTCGACGCCGGCAGCGGCTCGGCGATGGCCAAGCTGCGCGCGGGATCGACGGCGGGGGCCGCTGCCGCTGCAGGTGTGCCGGCGGCGGCCGGGCTGCCGCCGCCGGACAGCGGCGGCGCCGAAAGTCTCAATTCACGTCCCTGGCCATCCATGTCGGGCGAGGCCGCGCCGGGCGGGACGTTCAGGAACTGCTCCCGCTGCAGGTTCTCTACCGGCGGCGGCAGCTCGCCGTCCCTGAGTTGAGGCATGGGATACGGCGGCAGCTTCGGCGCCGGCACCTGCGGCAGCAGCTGCACGCGATTGTAGGGCTCGACCAACTGCTTGTCGCGGATGAGGCTGTACTTGCCCATCGTGAGATTGTGGGCCGTCAGGTTGTCGCGAATGATGGTCGGCTGCAGGAACACCATCAGGTTGGTCTTGGTGACGTCGCTGCGGCGATTGCGGAAGGCGTTGCCGATGACGGGGATGTCGCCCAGCAGCGGGACCTTCTGGGTCGACTGACGCACGTCGTCCTGGATCAGGCCGCCGATGACGATCATCTGGCCGTCCTCGACCAGCACGTTGGTCTTGATCGCACGCTTGTTGGTGATGATGTCCACGCCGGAGGTGTCGGGAGAGATGCTCGACACCTCCTGCTCCAGCGTCAGCTTCACGGTGTCGCCTTCGTTGATCTGCGGCTTGACCTTCAGCAGCACGCCCACGTCCTTGCGCTCCACGGTCTGGAACGGATTGGTCACGCCGTCGCCGGAACCGGTGCTGGTGAACTGACCGGTAATGAACGGCACGTTCTGGCCGACCGTGATCTCGGCCTCCTCGTTGTCCATCGTGACCAGCGTCGGCGTGGCCAGCACGTTGGTGGCGCTGTCGGTGGCGAGCGCGCGCAGCAACGCGCGCACCGTGGCGCCCTCCAGGAAGCCCAGCGAGAGGCCCGTTCCCAGCGTGAAGTCCGGCGGGTCGAGCGACTGTATGTTTCCGGAGGCGGTTCCGGGGAAGATGATGCCGCCCAGGAATCCATCGGTCGGGTTGCCGGTGCGCCACTGGATGCCGAGCTCCGCGGCCTTGCCGGCGCTGACCTCGGCGATCACGCCCTCGACGTGCACCTGGGCGCGCCGTATGTCCAGGGCCTGGATGATGCTGCGCATCTCGCGTATGCGCTCCGGGGAGCCCTGCAGGATGAGGGCATTGGTGGCCTCGTCGGCGTAGATCTGCACCTCCGGAGCGCCGGCGGCGGGGGCAGCGGCCGCGGCGCCCTGGGCCGCTGCGGCCGCCGCATCCTGCGCCGACCGCGTGTCGAGCTTCTTGCCGACCTCCTTCAGCGTGTCGACGAGGTCCTTGGCGACGGCGTTGCGCAGGTAGATTACCTCGACGTTGCTCTGCACGTTGATCGGCGTGTCCAGGTGCGAGATGAGCGTGCGCAGCTGCAGGCGCGTCTCGCGATCGCCGCCGATGATGAGGCTGTTGGTGCGTTCGTCGGCCACCACGCCGACCGGCACCGCGCCCGTGGTCGGGTCCGGCGTCTGCGGGCGCGTGGCGTTGAGGACCTTGGCGACCTCGGCGGCGCTGGCCTGGTTCAGCCGTATCACCTCGACGTCGCGCTCCACCTTGCGATCGATGCGCGAGATGATCTGCGCAAGACGGGCGACGTTCGCCTCCGCGTCCGAAACGACGATCGCATTGCTGGCGTTGTGGGCGGCGATGTGCGCCTCGGGAGGCAGCAGCGGCTGCAGCACGGGCACCAGTTCCGCGGCCGTGACGTGCTTCAGTTCGATGACGCGGGTGACCGGCTCCTCGCCGAGGAAACTGCCCCCGGGGCCGCTGTCGCCGCCCTGGGTCTTGGCGACCACGTCGGGGATGATCTTCACCACGTCTCCGGACTCCACCGCGGTGAAGCCGTGCACCTTGAGTATGGAGACGAACACCTCGTAGAGGGTTTTGGGGTCGGTGGGCATGGCCGAGATGACCGTGACCTTGCCCTGCACGCGCGGATCGATGACGAAATTGCGGCCGGTGAGCTCGGCCATGGATTCGATGAAGGCGCGGATGTCGGCGTCCTTCAAATTCAGGGTCATCGGGTCGCTGTCGGCGCTGTAGACCGGCGGCGTGGAGCCGATGACGGCGCAGAGCGCCGCGGCCAGCGCCCCCAGGCGCCAGCGGGATAGCAGGGTCTTTGCGGCCGTCGCGGCGGCGGCCGGTCCCAATCCTTCCTCGCTTCTCACCCTCACATCCAACCTCTCCGACGGATGCCCATCTGACCTGGGAATTGCGGCTTTGAAGACTAGGCTAGCATAAAAATTCAATAAGTTATAGTGACAGCTTAATGTAAATATGAAGAAAACGGCGACAACCGCGCAGATAGTAGCAAAATATGGCACAAGAGCATTCGAAGAGGCCCAAGATATGGGGCTTGCGGGGCTGGGTGCGAGGTCATGATCGACGCCGCTGCACCGTGCTCGCTCCCCGTGCGCGGCAGGACACTGCGTGGTGGGCCGGGGGTGGCCATCGGATGGCGACGAGGGCGGTGGCGGCCGACCCACACGCGTTACGGGTCGCCACGCTGGACCGGCGGACGCGCGCTGCGGCGGGCTGCGTTTCCAGAATCCCCGCGATCGGAAGGGCGAGAGAGATCTCTGGCGAGAGAGATCTCTACTGCACCGGCTCGTCCGGCGGCAACGGGGCTTGCGGCACGGGTGATGCGACCGGCGCCGGCGGGGCCTCCGGCGCGCCGACTTCTGGCGGCGCGGCCCCCTCGTCCGCAGGCGGCTCGCCTGCCGCGGAAGTTTGCAGCGGCACCTCCGGCACGGACAGCTCGGCGGGCGGCGTGATGATGGCCGTCGGCAGCGGCACTTCCGGTGCCACGGCCTCGGGCGCGCCGGTGGTCACCTCCGGCAGCGGCAGGGATTCGAGCTTGTCGCCCCGACGGATGATCACCTTGCGGTTCTCCACTCCGGCGAGCACCGCGCCCTCGACGATGGCCTCGCCCACCGAGTAGGTCTTCTCCACCCCGGCCTCGTCGGCGATGATCGCGCGCCCCGACTCCTTCGTCGGGCCGGCCACGACGCCGTGCAGTCTCACGTTGAGCGGCGTCTGCTCGACCACCGCGGGCATGACGGTATCGGCCGGCGTCGCCGGCACCCCGAACGGATGCCAGGCGCCGAGCACGCCCAGATCTGCCTGCGGCGTGGTCGGGACAGGGACCTCCGCCGGCGCGGCCGGCTGGCCGTCGGGCTCGTCGCGGCCCTCGAGAAGGCCGCGGGCGTGCCAGGCGACGGTCAGTAAGACGAGGACAAGCGCCGCCAGCAGGGCAATCGCTGCCGGGAGATCGGGGTTCTTGCGGGTCAGGGGCGATGGGGCCACGGCCATGATGCGGCAAGTCTACCCGCGGATCCCGCAATTTGTCTGCGATCGAACCGACACTCAGACCTGAGCAAGGTGCAGAGAAATCGCCCAATGCGAGTTGAGGATGGACGTAGCGCTGTGCTTTAGTGAGTTCAGCCTTGGTGTCAGAGTGACTACTCCCGCGGTTTCTCTGTTCCGGCCATTGCCTGTCGAGCGGCCTTCCTGCGGGCAAGCGCCTCCTCGTGACGAGACAGCGGACTGATGAACGCCGCAGTGGGGAGGGGCGGCGTTTGCGCCGTCAGTGGCGTGTTGGTGTCGTTACCGCCAAGTTCCGGCATCGACAGGATCTCCAGGGAGTTTCCGCGCTTGACGATGACTCTTTGCGGCTCGATACCGACGATGGTCATAGTCGTACCGAGGCTTTCACCGATGCCATATGTCGTCTCATTGCCATCGGCGTCGGCGATGATCGCAACCCCGGAATGGTTGCCCATGCCGGCAATTACGCCGCGCAGCTTAATATCGAGTGCAGTGGACGCTCCGACAACCGCGTTAAATGGCACGACCTCCGCAGCCGGCTCGCCGAACGGACGCCATGTCTTTGCCGCGTCGAGGTTTGCCGGGCGCGGAGGCTTGCTATATGGAATTGGCTCCGGAGCGGCTGCCAACGCTTGCCGCTTAACCGCGGCGCCGTGCCAGGCAATAACGGCAATAACCAGGCAACTCGCTGCCAACAGGGCAAGGACTGGGAGGCGATCGGAGTCGAATCGAAAGAGCGCTAATCGACCACGGCTATTGCCTGTAGTGGCACGCGAAACCATGACAGTCTGTGCCAGGGGGTATTTCGCCGTCGGCCAATACCCGCGCCGATTCCCGTGCGGCCGCTCAGGGTTCTTCAGCCTGCGCGGCGTGACCGTTGCCCAAGTACTTCTCCCGCAGGTATTGCGTCAAGGCTTCTTCGAGCGCAAACGGGTCGAGCTTGCGGCCGAGCAGCTTCTGCAGGCGATGGTAGAGGTGACGGTTGGGCATCGTCAGCATGGCGAGTAACTCGATATCTTCGGCAGCGACCCGCCGCGAAGGGTCCGGATCGCCTGCGTTGACGATGATATCCAGATGCTTGGCATCGAGCTCGAAGTATTTGACAAACGCCGGTCCGTGCCTAACGAGGAACGGGACTAGGTCGATCCCCTTGGCCTTGCGGTCGAACAGCGGATCCAGGCTTTCCAGCGCCAGTTTCAACCCGAAACGAAAGACCTCCGACTCGCGCATCCGGAATCGCTCGGCAATGGCGCGCATCTTTCCCCAGTCCGAGCACGGCACGCGCAGAGAGATGCTGCGCATGGCGTCGTCGAAAAACAACGGTTGGGCGGGCGGCGGGAAATCGCCGGACGGGTTCACGTCCGTCAACTCGTCATTGTTCATCAAAGTGCCCATTCGGATATGCGCGCCAAGGAACATGGGCAGGGGGCCATTTTTTTCCGTTTCCCGGCCACTTATGTCACCGAGCGCTTGTGCACCGGCCCATGGTCTGGTCGAATCTCCACTCGAGTGCTCCCCGCTGAAGGAGTGAAGTGACCTCGAACACTAAAGACGAATTGTTACAGTGATATAACAATTATGTGAAATGGCGGGAAGCTCGCCGCGTTGGCCGGCAGGTCGGGCGTCTTGGCGTATCGGGTGCCAATACAGGCACTGTCATTGTGTGGTTTGCCCCAAGGAAGGTGCCCGCTCGTTCTCTGCACGTCGTTCGTACTCAGCTTGCTTCGCGGGTTTGCCCCACTGCCGGTACAAAATCGCGAGAGACTGGAGTACTTGCGCACGACCCGGGTCTTCGCCTTGCACCCAGTCGTGGAAGTCCAGCGCGGCGAGATACAGCTTTTCAGCCTCTTCGAACCTGCCCATTGACCGATAGATATCCGCAAGGTCGCTCTGCGCCTGGGCGAGCAGCGGATGCCGCTTCTTCACGGTTTCCTCGGCGAAATCCAGGAGACGCCGATAGTAGGGTTCGGCCTGTTCGTAGTTGCCCTGCTCGCGATGGATCTGGCCAAGCGCGGTGATCGTCGAAATGATGTCCGGGTGTCGAGGCGCCAGCGAGCGCTCCTGCAGAGAGAGCAGACGCTCGTACGCTGCAATCGCTTCGTCGAACCGACCGTTCGCGCGCCGGAGTCCAGCCAATCGGCCGAGCGTCGGCATCAACTCGGGGTGCATATTGCCCAGGGCCTGTTCCTGCACTCGCAGGGTCTCTACCGTCACCGTCGTCGCATCCTCGACGCGACCCAGTGTCATCAGCATATCAGCCAGCGCGCCCGAAACGCGCACCGTGGCCCGATGATCGGAGCCAAAGGCTGCCGCGTACGCCGCGATCGACTTGCGAAATGCAGCCTCCGACTCCTCGTAGCGGCCAAGGATGTTCTGGATCTGGCCAATGCGCTCGAGCATCGCACCTGCGTCCGCACTGTTTCCCCCATTCGACTGTGAGGCCGACTCGAGCCCCTCCATTGCCTTGCGCAACGCCAGCTCGTAGTCGCTGTTCCGGATGGCCGCATCAACCTGCTCCGCGGTTGTTGCCTCATCTGCAGGCTGCGCAGCATGCAGTTGTGTGCACGTCGCTCCGGAAAACAGGGTGGTTAGAAGAATGACGGTGTGTGTCCGCAAGGTCGTTTCCCGCATGGTCGCCGGCCTCCTTTGAATCGACGTCGTACACGGCGGACGTCCTTGTACCGGAATGGCATGACAGACAGGTGAAATTACGTGTCGTATTTCCGATGCGTGCAGCGTTCTTACGTTTCACCAAATCTTCAACAGTTCTTAAAGCTTCGGACACCGCTGCCCCGGCAGAATGCTCGCCGTCCCGGGGTGGGAGCAACGGAATGGCCGGCTGTTAGCGGCGGGGTGACAGGGACTGACACGGACCAGCCCACCAATCAGGACGCAAGCGGAATCGCCACACCCGTCGCAAGACGGGGCCGGAAAGCCACGGGTCTCGCGGGGAGTGCGAGATGGCCGGGTTGCCACCGCGAGGGGGAAGGGCAACTCGGGTTGTCGCACATGGGGAACCATCAATGCGGCCCGTACAGGGAGGTCCCGCAAGGTTGCCAGGTAGTGAGCTCAATAGCGGTGTCAACCTATTCTGGCTTTCCTTACCAAAGGAGAATTTTATGAAATTGAAGTATTTCGCCGCCGCCGTCGCGCTGGCTGCCGCCGGGACCAGTGTCCAGGCAGCACCGGTTCCGACCGACGGTCTGTTCATCTCGATCGTGGACAATGCAACGGCTACGTCGTTCTTCGGAAACATCGGTGTCACGACCAGTACGTTTCTCTCTACGTATGCGAACAGCAATTACACGGTCGCGGGCGACCTGATCTCGGACTTGTCCGCATGGATCGCAGGAAAGAGCGATCTGACGCAGATTGAGTGGAACATTCTCGGAACCACTGGGGGCGCTTCCGCTGCTGGAACGGGTGGTCTGACCACGGTACGGGAACTGAACGCGGCCGGTACTGTTACCACTAGCATTGCCGTGGACGCTGGGTTGAATTCCATCGGGACGTTTCTGCTCACGCAGAACACCGATCTTGCAGCGACCGACGGTGTCGGTTATACGCAGGTTAACTTCATCAAGGACTTCGGTAACGGGGCAATGGGAATTTTCTCGGCAGGCAACTTTGCTCAACTTCTGCCCTTCTATCAGTTAATAGAGGGTAGTCGTAGTGGCCCTGGCCAGATCAATGCACTCGCGGGTAGCTGGGCATTTGACTTGAATGGCCCCGGTAATTCCCTCCGCCTGCAATACAACGCCGCAACCGCCCCGGTGCCCGTCCCGGCCGCCGCGTGGCTGCTGGGCTCGGCACTGCTCGGCATGGCGGGGATCAGCCGTCGCAAGAAGAAATGAACAACGACCCAAGGTACGAGTAGCGAGGTTCCACCCTGCGGCTGACACCGCAGGGTGGCATGTAGTCCCCGCACATGAACGTGACGCACACATCCGATAAGGAGACCACAATTATGAAGTCTAGCAAACTGATTGCCTCGGCGGTCGGCGCCGCCCTTGTACTGGGCAGCGGCGCGGCCTTCGCCTACATACCGACCAGCAATACCGACGCCGACATCACCCTGCACTGGGGCGGTGCGACGGCCTCCTCGCTGTCGGCAATGGAACTGACCGTCAACGCCATCTGCACCAGCAACACCGACATCCTTTACGTCAACACTTCGGCCACCAACGGCGCCCCCCTCAACGACTGGGCTGTCGCCTGCCAGACCGACAGCACCAAGATTGCCGGCATCACCGGGTCGCCGCGCGTGCTCATCGTCAAGCGTGACCGTGGCGGTTCGGGCGTGGGCGTCGGTCCCGTGCAGACCAAGGCGGCCGACAGCGGTGCGCAGATCAGCTTCCTCAATCTGAGCGGCAACTGCACTACGGTAATCCCCCCGACTCTTCCCGGAGCTCCGAACATCCAGGCCCCCGGCCAGCCCCCAGGCACGCTGGTTCCGTTGCGTGGTTGCACCGCCGCCTACACCTTTACAGCTTACACGGAGATGGGTACCTCCGACATCGAGCCGGACAAGTTCTTCGGAATCAATACGCCGATCGTGGATTCGGTCGCTCTGCCGTTCCGCACCGAGGCTGATCGCAACTTTGCCGAAAAGGCCTCGCTGGCGGCATTGATGTTCAACACCCCAGTGACGCTGGCCCTGCGCAACGCGCTGCAGGGCCTGCAGTTCCCGGCCGGCAGCGTCTGCAACCCGTCCAATCCTGCCTATAGCAGCCTGACTGCCAGCACGACAGACCGCGCCGACACCACCAACGCCGAGTCCGAGGCCTGTATGCCGTCGCTGTCGCGCGCGGAGATCAACTCGCTGCTCACCGGCAAGATCCTGACGTGGGAGCTACTGGATCCGGGTCTTCCAGCGCAAGACGTCATTGTCTGTCGACGTGTCGACGGGTCGGGTACTCAGGCGACGATCAATGCTCTAATCAGCTCTTGGCCTTGCGACCCCAATCAGAAGGACAACAGCATTGACATCAATCTGCCGCTGACCCCGGATGGTACATACGTGATCGGCAACTCCGGTTCCGGCGACGTGTCGAACTGTCTCAACACCCGCTCGGCTGGCTATGCCATCGGCGTTCTGAGTGTCGAGGGCCGCAATAACGGCAACAACCTTGGCTACCGCTACATCAAGGTCGACGGCGTGGCCCCGACCCTGAACAACGCGCACAATGGCGACTATTGGTTCTGGGCGCAGCAGTCCTGCCAGCGCCGCAACGCGGCCCTGCCCTACAACGTCGACGCAGGCCGCCCGAATGACACGATTGCCAACAAGGATCGTCTGTTCGACGCGCTCTGCGGTCCGACGGCCACCCGCGGGCTGAATAGCCTGGATACGCTCACGAAGCTGAACAATCCGCTCAATGGCGGTGCCACTTGCGGCACGACGGGAACAGTCACTGCCAACACCTGCAACAGCTTCTACACATGGGGCCAGAGCGGTTGGCTAGCGACTCCCACCAACAGCATCGTCTTTGACCAGGTGTTGAACTCGCTGACCCGCCCGGTGAACGCCTACACTCGCGAAGTGGCAATTGGCGCCCCAAACATCTGCACTACGCCTGTTAAGTCCGATGTGGGCAGCAACTCGCTCGTGCCGGGCGACGTGACGCCGAATCCGAACTGGACGCCGTAATCCGGATCAATCGGTGGACCATTGGTGGCAGGGACGCCGCCTCAATGAGAGGTAGCACGACCCGGTGTCCGCAAGGGCACCGGGTTTTGAGTTAAGTGTGTTCTGCACAGCGCCTCGTGGCCGTCATCCGTGAATTCGTCGGGATGGCGGCGTAGCTGGATCTCGGAAACCGACGATGTCGCAAGTTATTGATAGGCGTTGGACCCATCGCTGTCGGCGCATCGTGGTCGGCGCTTTCGCCGCGCTACTCTCGGCGTCTGCCGGCGTGCCTTCGGCCCAGGAACTCCCGCAGCCCTGCGCGGGCGGATGCGGCGGCGCACAGTTCGCCGTACCGGGGCGGGCGACCTACACAGTCAACGGCGCGGGCACGGTAGGCACAATCAAGCAGAACGTCGACCGTGCAATTCTGAACTGGCAGAACTTCAACATCGGCGCAGGCAAGACCGTCCAGTTCAAGCAGCCGTCATCCACGTCGGCGGCACTCAATCGAATTCATCAAAGCGATCCCAGCAAGATCCTCGGTGCCTTGAAGGCCAACGGTGAGGTCTATCTCATCAATCAGAACGGGATCGTCTTTGGTGCCGGCGCCCAGATAAATACCGGTTCCCTGACGGCCTCGACGCTCAATGTCAGTGACGAGGTGTTCAACAACACCGGCGTCACCGGCGCCCTCAACCAGGAGACGGCATTGCCGGCCTTCTCCGGCGAGAGCAAGGGCGGCGTCAGGGTGGAGAAGGGCGCGACGCTGCGCTCCGGCAAGAACGGCCGTGTCCTCCTCATTGGTTCTGATGTCGTGAACGCGGGGCGCATCGAGACACCGGACGGACAGGCGCTGCTGGTCGGCGCGAAGGACAAGGTCTATGTCGCCGCCGATTCCGAGGTGCGCGGGTTGCTGGTCGAGGTCGATACCGGCGGCACCGTGACCAATCTCGGCGAAATCATAAGTGAGTGCGGCAATACGACCATGGTCGGCCTTGCTGTCAACCAGAAGGGGCGCGTGAGCGCCACCACATCGGTTAACCTTAATGGCTCGATACGCCTGAGCGCCCGTGATGGCGCATCCGACCCGGGCCAATGGCAGCTCGTCGATGGCAAGAGAACGCCGCTGGCGACGCGCACCGGCAACGTCGCGCTGGGCAAGGGCAGCCAGACCGAGGTGCTGCCCGACACGAGCGCCGAGACGGCCACCGATGCGGTCGCGCAGCCCAGGTCTCGTGTCGATATGATGGGCCGCACGGTAAAGCTGGAATCGGGTGCCAAGGTCAAGGTGCCGGGCGGCATCGTCAGCGTCAAGGCGACCAGCAACCCGCAGCTGCCGCTCAGCGGCGGCGACCGTACGGCGAAGGTATCCGTGGAAAAGGGAGCGATGATCGACGTCTCCGGCGATGCTTCCACGGTGGTTCCGATGGAGCGCAATCAATCGCCCGCGGTGAAACTTCTTGGAGACGTGGTGGCCGACTCGCCGGTTGTGCGGCAGGGACCGCTGGCGCGCCAGGACATCTACTTCGACCTGCGCCGGGGTACCACGCTGGCGAACGTCAAGGCCTTCCAGGAAGGCATCAAGCGCACCGTTGCCGAGCGGCTTGCGAAGGGCGGCGAGGTGCAATTGTCGGCCGAGGGTGACGTGGTTCTGAAGTCCGGCTCGATCGTCGACTTCTCCGGCGGCAGTGTCAAATACCTCGCCGGCTACTTGGCAACCACCAGACTTGTGACCATGGATGGCAGACTCGTAGACATCGGCGAGGCAGATCCGCTACTTCCGTACGCCGGCATCTTCGGCCAGATGATTGTCGAGCATGCGAAGTGGGGCGTGCGCGACACCTACCAGTTCAACCCGACCGGTACGCTGCCTGCGTTCCACGCAGGTTACATCGAGGGCAAGGATGCAGGTTCGCTGCTGATCGAATCACGTACCGGCGGTGTCGAGCTAGCAGGTAAGTTGCGCGGCGGCACCCGGCGCGGGCACCTGCAGCGGGATCCAGCGGCCGACATCGATGCCGACCCCGTGCGCCCGTACGACGAGGTGCCGCTGGGTGGAAAGCTCTCCATCGCGACCAGTGCCGCGGCTTTGATCTCCCCGCAAGCGGCGGCGCAGTCCGTCGATTCTGGAGATGTGATTGATACCGCGCGGCCGCTGGTGGTCGACCCGCAGATCTTCCGGGACAGCGGTATAAACCGCTTCTCGCTCGCGGCGGCGGGTTCGATCGAGTTGCCGCGTGCGGTGAATCTGTACCTGGATGCCGGTGGCGAACTCGAGTTGCGATCGGAGCGGGTACGCATCGACGGGCGGATACGATCGCCGCAGGGGAGCGTGAACCTGATCAGCACGGCCTCGCAGCAGGGAAATGTCGAACTCGGCAGCGCTGCGGACATCGACGTCAGCGGTCTCTGGGTCAATGATTCCCGACTGCTCAATCCCGACGGAGCGCCGGCCGCCGATCACAGTGGTGGCGGCAATGTGACGATCAACTCGGTCGACAATCTGGTGCTTGCGCGCGGCAGTCGAATCGACGTCAGTGGCGGCGCGCGCCTTACCCTCGACGGCGACCTTCGTGCCGGCAACGCGGGAAGCATCACTCTGGCGAGCAAGCCGGGCGCCACTGACCGCACGCGACTGGTTCTCGACGGCGATCTGATCGGCTACGGAATGAAGCAGGGCGGCAGCCTCAAGCTCGACGCCAATGGATTCCGCCTGGCGAACGTCGCGCGGTTGGGCACCGATGCCGACGGCAACCTGGTCTTGCCGCCTAATTTCTTCACTCGCCATGGCTTTACCGATTTCAGCTTTGTCGCCCGTTTCGGCGGTTTCGAGGTCGCAGATGGTACCCGGGTTTTAGTCCGGCCGCTGAACACGCGGCTGCTGGCAGACTTCGCCGTGCAGCCGACCGGCGAAGATCTTGATCTGTTCAGCGAGGCGGTTCTGCTGCCGGATTACCTGCGCGGCAGTTCGTCATTGACTGCCAGCGTCGAGCGAACCGATACGGTTGCGGACGCGGAGGCCGTAATTCAAATCGGGCGCGGTGCTCGCATCGAAACCGAGGCGGGCGGCGCCATCGTCCTGAGATCCGACTCCGACATCACTGTCGATGGCACACTGCAAGCTGCTGGCGGATCGATCTCGCTGGCGCTCGGCACGCCGCGCTCGGCCAACGACACCGGTTTCCGCCGCGACCAGGCGATACGACTCGGCGCGGCATCGCGATTGCTGGCCCCGGGTCAGGTCGAGCTGGAACCCAATGCCGCCAACCTGCGGCTGGGGGAGGTGCTGGACGGCGGGTCGGTGTCGCTGACGGCGGATCGCGGCTACGTCATCACTGCCAAGGGATCGATCGTCGATGTGTCGGGCGCTGCGCAGACGCTCGACGTGCCGACCGGAAGTTTCGGCCGGACACAACCCCTGAAGGTGGTATCGAACGCGGGCCGCATCAATCTCACCGCTGCCGAGGGTTTGCTGCTGGCGGGCTCCCAGGTCGGCCGGGCGGGGGCCGCCAACGCGGAGGGAGGAAGCCTTTCGGTCACGCTCGACAGTTCGAAGCGTGACCAGGGCGGCGGTGTGGCAAACAATCCGCGTTTGAACCAGTTCCTGACTTCGCAGCCGCAAGTCGTGGTGGGCGGTGCGGTACCTGCGTATGTAAAGGCGGGCACCGACATCCCGGATGCATTGAACGGGTTGGCCTTCGTCGACACGACGCAGGTGAACAACGGCGGATTCTCGGTGCTCGAACTCAAGTCCGGTCCTGTGTTTGCAGGCACCACGGCGATGAACCCCGGAGTCATCCGCTTCGATGGCGACGTGAATCTTGCTGTTGGGCGCAGTCTGCGCCTGGACGCGCCGGTCGTGGCCTCGGACGGAGGCGGCGTCACGATCGCCGCGCCCCACGTCGCCATCGGCTCCACGGATACCCGATCGCGCCTTCCCGCAACGGCCGCCGAAGGCGCGGGCGCTTTCACCGTCAACGCGCAGCATATCGACCTCCTCGGACCGGTCACGCTCACCGGATTCCGCGGTGAGAGCGGGGGACGGGCCGCCGTGCGCTTCAACAGCAGCGGCGATATCCGCGCGGTCGGCGTGCGCAATATCTCGGAGACGTCGATCTATGAACCCGGGTCGCTGACCAGCCCGGTATCCGTGGCCATGAGGGCGGCCCAAGTCTATCCCGCGACGTTGACGGACTACACGATCAACGTCACGGGCGCCAGCGGACGCATCGTCATCGACGGAAACGGCAAGGCGGTCCCGCCGCTGTCTGCTGGCGGCAGACTGACACTGTCGGCGAATGAAATCGTTCAGGGCGGCGTACTGCGCGCGCCGTTCGGTGAGATCCGCCTCAACGGCGCCGAACGAGTGAATCTGCGAGCGGGCAGCGTGACATCGACCTCCGGCGCCGGTCTCGTGATCCCCTTCGGGCAGACCGAATTCGGCGAGGACTGGGTATTCCCGCTTACCGGACTCAAACGCCTGTTCGAGGGTGTTCCCGCGAAGAACATCGCGCTCAACTCTGCCGATGTGCAGCTCGACGAGGGTTCGATTCTGGATCTCCGCGGCGGCGGCGACCTCACCGCCTACGAGTTCACGCCGGGGCCGGGCGGGTCGAAGGACCTGCTTGGCAGTCTCAACGACGCCGGAAGCTTTGCGATCATCCCGGGATATTCGAACCGCTACGGCGTTTACGATCCGCTGGAATCGCCCGGATCGGGCATCGCGCCCGGGCAAACCATCCATCTCGCTGGCGGCGCAGGTCTCAAGGCGGGCGAATACGTCGTGCTGCCGGCGCGCTATGCCTTGCTGCCCGGCGCGTATCTGGTCACGCCAACCGGCATCAGGGACGTGTCGCCCAACGGTATCCAGACCATCGCGGACGGCAAGACGCCGATCGTTGCCGGCCAACTGGCCTATGCCGGAACCCCGATACGCGAGAACCGCTGGTCCGGGTACATCGTCGAGAACGGCACGCAGCTCAGGGAGCGCGTAGACTACATCGAGTCGAGGGCGAGTGGGTTCTTCGGCAATGATGCGGGCAGTCGGACCGCCGATGCAGGCCGTCTGATCATCGAGGCGGATCGCAGCGTGGCGCTGCGTGGTTCGCTCCTGTCCGCGGCGGCGAAGGGCGGGCGCGGTGCCCAGGTCGATCTGGTGGCCGACGACATCGCAGTAGTCAAGGCCGCGACCGGCAACACGGCGCGCGTGGAGTTCGTGCAGGACGAACTGAGCGCTCTGCGCGCGGAGAGCCTGTTCCTGGGTGGCACGCGCGTCAAAGCAAGCGATGGCGCTGCGAGCCTGCAGGTCGCAAGCTCGACTGTGCGCGTCGAATCAGGTGTGTCGCTCAGCGGTACGGAGGTCCTGCTTGCCGCAAGAGACGAGGTAACCGTGGCCGCTGGTGCGAATGTTAGGGCCGGTGGCGCTTCTATCGGGCGCGGGGCATCGACGCTGAAGGTCGACGGCGATGGTGCCCTCGCGCGCGTGTCGACTGGTTCGCAAGTGAGCATAGAACGAAGCAACATCAGTGGAACCACGGGTCGGCTCGCAATCGAGTCGGGTGCGGAGCTGTCCGCCACCGGCTCGATCACCCTCGATGCGACGTCCGACCTCGTCTCCGCGGGCGAACTGTTTACCAATGGCGGCTCGCTGGGTCTGAATGCCTCACGCATCAGTCTCGGTGATGTCACTGGCGCAGTCGGCGGGCTCGTGCTGTCGGGACCGGAACTTGCCCGCCTGCAGGGCGGTGAACTGCTCCTTACCAGCCGGTCCACGATCGACCTATACGGTGGCCTCGCGGCCAACTTCGATCTCCTGCGCCTCGATACGGCCGGGCTTCGCGGCTTCGACAACCGGGGAGAAACAACCTCGCTGGGCGCGCAACGCATCGTCCTCGCAAACGGCCGGACCACTGCATCCACGGATACGGCGACGGGGACGGGCACGCTGGTGCTGTCGGCGCAGGAGGTTTCACTCGGTGGCGGCGATACCACGATCGACGGTTTCGACAGTGTCCGGATCATTGGCACCGATCGCATCACGGGCAGTGGCGATGCCGGCTTGCAGGTCGATGGCCACTTGCGGTTGGAAGCCGCCCGGTTGACTGGCGGCAAAGGGGCAGCGGTGGAGTTTGTCGCGAACGGCGATCTCGTTACCGCTCGTTCGGGCGCCGCTGGCGCGGGGGCATCTGAAAATGTGCTCGGCGCCACGATGACGCTTACCGGCGCCAGCGTCACGCATGGAACCGACATTGAACTACATTCCGGACGAGCGATTCTGCGCGCCAACGTCGTTGGGGGCGACGTGATACTCGCGAACGATTCGAGCATCGATGTATCGGGCGTGGATCGCGATTACGGCGATGTGCGCGTGAGCAGTCCGGGCGGCACAGTCGACCTGCTCGCTGCTGCCGGTGGCGTGACCATCCACGATCTGGCCCGCATCGATGTGTCCGGAGCGACGGCAGCGGACGCAGGGGAACTGAATATCCTCGCTGGCGGCGAGGCGTTGGTCGTCGAGAGCCGCGCGCAGCTGGAGGGTAGAGCCGCAAGCAAGTATCGAAGCGGTGCCATCGCCATGGATGTTGCCGCGCTCGACAGAGGATTTGGCGCTCTCAACGCCATCATGAACGCCGGCGGGTTCAACAGCAGCCGCTCCTTGACCCAGCAGACCGGGGACATTGTCTTGGGCGCGTCAGACATCGTGCGTGCCTCGGCGGTGACGCTGGTCGCCGATGGCGGCGCAGTGGATGTCGCAGGAATGTTGAACGCCACGGCCGAAAAAGGCGGCCAAGTGCGTCTGGTCGGTCGTGACAACGTGACCTTGCGGCCATCGGCACGCATCGACGCCCGCGCGACCGGCAAGGGCTATGCAGGGGGCGACGTAGAGCTGTCGACCCGTCAGGGGACAATCACGATCGAGGCGACGGACGTGCCCGGCCAGTTCACCATCCATGTCGGAGGCACCGATGCGAGCGGTGCGCCAACCGCGACCGGCGAGGTGCATCTGCGTGCCCCGCGAGTCGGCGTCAATGGTGTGGCCGTCGGCGGCCTTGCGGGTCAAATCACGGGGACCGAGGCGGTCGAGATCGAGGCGTTTCGCGTCTACGAGAACGTCACCAGCCTGAACCCGGGCACCTATTCGGCCATAGCCGCCGACACGGCTGCCTACATGGCGAACGCCGATGTCATCAAGACCACGCTGGGTGTCGGGGAGAACGCGTTATATCGCCTGATTGCGGGTGAGGAACTGCGCAGCAGTGGCGACATGGCGATCAGTGGCAGGATCGAAATGCAGACGCGCCGCTATGGCGGCGAGGCCGGTGTGCTCACCTTGCGCGCGGCCGGAGATCTGAGCATCAATGCTTCGCTCAGCGACGGTTTCGCAAGTCAGTCTGTCGGTGGTCAGGCCACGCGAGAGGTGGTCCAGACGGGACCGTCCTGGTCGTACCGCCTGGTTGGTGGTGCGGCGACTGGCAATGCCGATCCTCTCGCAGTGGTCGAGGGAGCCGGCGGCGTGACCGTCGCCGGGAATACCTACGTGCGCACCGGTACGGGTGATATCGACATCGCTGCCGGTGGCGACGTAACGCTCTCGGCCGCGAACTCAGCAATTTACACGGTCGGAGAGAGTCGCGGACACGGTGCAGTGGACGCCGTCGCTGCCGAACTTCTGCTGCGGGGCGACTTTGTTCATCGTGGCGGTGACGTACGCGTCAACGCGCTGGGTGATGTCAACGGCGTCGCCGAACAGGTTCTGCCGGACTGGTTGCCGCGTTTTGGCGGTGTGCTGTCGGGAACCACCAACCCGGCATTGCGTGACGTCGATTTCCCGGCCATGTGGGCCATCGCCGCCGAGAAGTTCCGGCAGGGATTCGGTGCGCTGGGTGGCGGCGATGTCACGATTCGGGCCGGTGGTGATACCAGCGGCGTTTCCGCGGTGGTCGCGACCACTGGCCTGCCCATGGCCATGGACGGTTCCGACCTCAGCGTCGCCGGCGGCGGCGACCTGAGAGTGCTGGCAGACGGCAGCATCCAGGGCGGTGTTTTCACCGTCATGAAGGGTGAGGCAGAACTCCGCGCTGGCGATGCAGTCACCTCCGTGGCTACAGCAGCGACAACGACGCCGGTCGCGCCGATTCTGCAAATGGGTGATACAGCCTTCCGCGTAAACGCTCGCACGGGCGTCGACGTCGAGACCACCTTCAATCCGACTGTGGTGTTGCAGGATCCGCGGCAGGGTGTCACTGGTAGGGGTCTGAATGCCAAGCCATCGTACTTCTTCACCTATACGGACCGCAGCTCAGTCGATCTGTCGGCGATCGCCGGTGACACGGTTGTCGCGGGACGCTCGGCGAATATCGAGACGCTCGCCGCACGGGACCTGGGACCGATCAACGACGCGCTGCGCGTCTACCCGGGCACGTTACGCGCACGCAGTCTAGAAGGCGCCGTCATCGTCGATGGTGACATAAGGTTGTTCCCGCTGGCGAGCGGGAATCTGGACCTGATCGCCGATGACGACGTCACCTCCAACGGCAGCGGCTCCATTTTCATGTCGGACGGCGACGTCACCGTTCTGCCGCTTACCTCGAATCCTGCCCAGTTATTTGACAATGCCGTGCTGAGCACTGCGTTGCTCGGTCATGCTCCCACGCCGATCCACGAAGGAGATGATGTGCCTGTTCGGATTCTCTCCCGTTCCGCGAATGTCGGTCCGCGCGGCAACGGCGAACTGAACATCAGCGTTCCGAAGCGCGCATTAATCTACTCGGGTCATGATGTCAGCAACCTAAACCTTTCCGTACAGCACGACGACGATGCGGACTACTCCGTGGTCGAGGCGGCGCGTGACGTCATCTTCCCCACGCTGCGTAACGGCCTGGGCAACGTGGACGCGAACGGTCGACGCATAGACGTCAGCGGCCCTGGATCATTGCATGTGCTTGCCGGGCGAGACGTCGATCTCGGCGCCTCAGATGGCATTGAAACCCGCGGCAATCTCAACAATGCCGCCTTGCCCGAATCGGGTGCGGACATCAATGTCATGACCGGTCTCGCCGGTGACGCCGATTTGGACGGCTTCTTCAACAGGTACGTGCGCGATGGCCAGGAGTATCGGGATGAGCTGTCTGCATTCCTGCGACGTTTTCCCCAGATGCCTGGTGCGGACGCGCCGACTCGTTTCAAGGCCCTTGATGACGCTTATCAGCGGGAGTTCCTGTTGTCGGTGCTGTTCAACGAGGTGCGCGAAGCTGGCATCGCGGCGACGGGCGGCGACACTTCAGAATTTGATCGTGGCTTTGCCGCCATCAAGACGCTGTTCCCAGCAGGCTCCTATGCGGGCGACCTGCGGTCTTTCCTCAGCAAGATCACGACACTTGATGGCGGCAGCATAAACCTGGCCGTGCCAGGCGGCTTGGTCAATGCCGGCGTGGCGTCATCGTCCGCCCTGAGCAAGTCGGCGGACAAGCTCGGCGTGGTGATCCAACGCGATGGCAGCCTGAATGCAATTGTTGACGGTGACTTTCTCGTCAACCAGTCGCGCGTCTTCGCGCTAGACGGCGGCGACATCATGATCTGGTCCTCCAAGGGTGACATCGATGCCGGCCGAGGCGCCAAGACGGCCCTGGCGATACCGCCGCCAGTCATTAGTTTCGACGCAAAGGGCAACGTTACTGTCGAGTTCCCGCCCGCGATCTCTGGCAGCGGCATACGCGCCGCCGTGACGACCACGGGCCGCGCGCCGGGCGATGTGTTCCTATTTGCGCCGTCGGGAGTGGTGAATGCCGGCGACGCCGGTATCGAATCGGCCGGCAATATCACCGTTGCAGCAGTCCAGGTGCTTGGGGCTGACAATATCAACGCCGGTGGCGTCTCCGTGGGTGTTCCCACGGTGAGCACGGGCAGTCTCGCAGCCGGTTTGGCAGGCGTCGGCGACGTCGCCGCCGCCGCGACCAAGTCGGTGACCGAAGGCGTCGCATCGGCCGACGCGGCGGACGCGGAGCAGGCAGCGCAGGAGGCGGTGGAGTCAATGGCGGCCGCGCTCTCCTTCATCAGCGTCGAGTTCCTCGGTTACGGCGAGGGTTGAATCGGGCCTCGACCGCTGACACGATCGCTCACGGGACGTCCCCAGGACGGCCCGGGCCGGAGCAGCCTCGCCAGCGCGGGGCTGCCCACCCATTCCAATCAGGAGTCACTCCCCATGAAGACCACTCTGGCCCACCGGGTACTCACGCTCGCCGTGACCGCATTTCTTGCCGGCGCCGTACGAGCCGAACCGCCGCTCACGCGAACGGATGTCGAGCAGATCGTTCACGACTACATCATGAGCAATCCTCAGGTGGTGGTGGACGCAGTGACGAAGCTGCGCGAGAAGCAGCAGCAGGAGGCCGCCGCCGCGCAGCGCGACCAGATTCTGGCGAGCAGGGCCGCGCTTACCGAGGACGCTCGCGACCCCGCCATAGGCTCCGCAGCGGGCGACGCCGACGTCACGATTGTCGAGTTCTTTGACTACAACTGCGGCTACTGCAAGCGCACTACGCCGGAGCTGGTCAAGCTCGTCGAGAAGGACAAGCGCGTGCGCGTGGTGCTCAAGGAGTTTCCGATCCTGAGCGCGGAGTCGATGACCGCCGCGAAGTACGCCCTGGCCGTGAACACCATTGATCCGGCCGCGTATTTCCGGTTTCACCGCGCCCTGATGGAGCAGCAGGGGCAGAAGACCGATGATGCGCTGGCCAAAGTGGTCAAAGATGTGGGTCTGGATCTCGAGACCGTGCGAAAAAAGATGGAGGACCCCGCGATCGCCCGGCATCTGCAGGACACGCAGGTGCTGGCGGGACAGCTCGGCGTCACCGGCACGCCCGCCTTCATCATCGGCGACCGGATGCTGGCCTCGGCCATGAGCGTGCAGATGCTCGAGGAGCAGGTGGCGGCAATGCGCCAGCAGGCCGCGCAAGGCGCGATTCAGCAGAAACTCGACGAGGCGGCCGCCAGGCAGTGATGCCGGCAGCGGGAGCTGCGGTTGCCGCCGTCGGCCTCACGGCGCCCTACCCTAATCAATACGAATGCCCAATTCGTGGTGACGGCGACGGCGGGCACCAGGATCGCCCGGGCCCGGGATGCGGTGCAAAGCCCGTAGGGCCCCTCTTGCTAATGTCTCGAGCCGTCGCGCCGATAGTCTCCGTATCGAGTATACGGACGGCTTCGGCGGGCGATGGCTGCCAGACGCGGGTTCACGTGGATGCTTGCCGTGATCGGCCTGCAGGTGATGTGGGCCTCGATGGCATGCGGCGATCAGGTCAATCCGTCGGGCCGCGCCGGCGCCTCCACCGGACGATTCGCCGCATGGCAGGCGATCATCGCGTCATCACGTGCTCGCCCCGATCTGCAGCGGGCGTCAGTCATCAACCGCTTCTTCAATCAATTCCGTTCCGTCCCCGACTCCGAACTCTGGGGTATGGTTGACTACTGGGCCACCCCCGGAGAGCTGCTCACGGCCGGCGCCGGCGACTGCGAGGACTTCGCGCTGGCCAAGTACCTGTCGCTGATCGGGACGGGAGTCGCCGCGAACCGTCTCTGGCTGGTCTATACCCGCGCGCTGAGGCCGGACGGGCGACGCATCGAGCCGCACATGGTGCTGGTGTTTCGCGCCAGCGACGGTCGCTACTGGGTGCTCGACAACCTGCGTGCGGACGTGGTCCCGCTGGCGCAGCGCCGCGACCTGTCCGTATCGAAGGCGCTGAACGGGAGCGGCGTCTGGCACCTTACGAAGACGGAGGCACCGGTGCGGGTCGCCGGTCGCGAGGCCCTGCCGCCACAGGCGCTACGTGTGCTTGCGGCCGACGATCCCGGCACGGCGCTCGCGAGAGCGGATGGAACGTCGACGACTGAAGATCGTAGCGCTCGCCGTTGAAGTCTATACTGTGGTTGTCTCGCCCCAGGGGATTTGCCGATGATGCGTCGCAGTCTGCCGTGCGTGCTGTGCATGCTCGCGGGATTGCCTTTTGTGGCCGCGGAAGAGACGGATCCCGCGCCTTCCAGCCTGGACGTCACGAAGGAATGCGCGCAGGGTTCGACAGTCTACAGCGAGGTCCCCCTGCACACCGGCGTTGCCAATGAACGCGCGGTGGCGATCCAGCCGATCGGCACGCTGAGGATCCCCACCGGCTACGAGGGCGGCCAGTACGCGGACTGCCTGCAGCGTGAAGGGGTCACGCGCGATATAGCGAAGGATCCCTTCTTCGCCCGGCGCGAGGAGTGTCGTCGGAAGGTGCGAGGGCAGGTGACGGTCACGCCAGCCGGTACCGGCCCCCCGGCCATCGGCAGCGCGGAGGAGAGCCGCGCCATGGACGCCTGCATGCGGGGCGAGGAGATCGCGCAGCCGACGGCGAGGGCCGCTTCCGAGCATCGCATCGAGGTGGAGGTCGACAAGCCCTGACGACCGGCTGACCGAGAGTCGGGGCTTTCGAAAGCGCCGGGCCTTCCGGTCGTGCGGGCTTCGAGGGTCCGCGCGAGCAGGTTCGTCATCTGCCGGGCCCCGGCATTCGCCGGCGCACCAGTGACGTAGGGGTCTCGATCTACTCCGTCCGCGTCACCGGGCAAGGCCGCTCCTGGCCGCGTCCCACCTTGTTCCTGCCCGAGTTGCAGGAATCGCCCACGGGCTTGCCGGCGCCGACCGGCACCCGTCCTGGACCTGTCCTTCGTCGGTTTGCACAGGCGCATATCAATTCGTTTGTAATATTTTAAAATCATCAAGATATTTCACTTTCCTAACCTATATATTAAACTCTTAAACGAGGAGATCTTGCCAACCTGCTGAAACATGAGCTTGGTGTCGAACAATGTGTCCCGTCCGCTGGCCGCTTGGATGCTGCTTGCGGCACTGTCGGCGTGGATACCCGCCCAGGCCGCTCCCGGGGGAGCAGGGGCGGGCGACGCAACGGCAGCCGCGGCAAAGGTGCAGCACGCCGCCACTGCCGAGATGAAGCGGCAGTTCACGGATAGCGCCACGGCCGCGGCGGCGAGCCCGCCGACGGCTTCCGAATCCGCACCTCGGGCTGAAGGAGGAACCGCTGCCGAGCCCCCGGAGGCCGCTGCCGCTGCGCCCGGGGGCGAGGCGGCCGCAACGGTGGACCAGGCGCCTGCGGAGACCTTCGACATCTGGGAGTACCAGGTCGAGGGCAACACGCTGCTGCCGCAGAAGGACGTCGAGCGTTCCGTCTATCCGCACCTGGGGCCGAAAAAGACCATCGACAGCGTCGAGGCCGCGCGCAAGCAGCTGGAACAGATGTACCAGGAACGCGGCTATGGCACCGTGTTCGTCGATATTCCCGAACAGGACGTCGTCGGCGGCGTGGTCAGGCTCAAGGTCAACGAGGGCAAGGTGGAGCGCCTGCGCGTCACCGGCTCGCGCTATTTTTCGCTCGGCCGCATCAAGGCCATGGTGCCTTCGCTCAACAAGGACAGCGTGCCGCACCTGCCGACGGTGCAGCAGGAGCTCGTCGCCCTCAACAAGCGTTCCTCGGACAGGGCGATCACCCCCGTCCTTCGCCCGGGCAGGACGCCGGGCAAGGTCGAGGTGGAGTTGAGGGTCGAGGACGAGTTGCCGCTGCACGGAGGCGTCGAGCTCAATGACCGGTACTCCCCCGACACCACGCGCCTGAGGCTCGGCGCCAACCTGCGCTACGACAATCTCTGGCAGAGGGAACACAGCGTCTCGGCGAGCTATCAGACGTCCCCCGAGGACACCGAGGAGGTGAAGGTGTTCGCCGGCACCTATCTCTGGAAGTTCGAGAACTCCGACCATCTGTTCGCCCTCTACGGCGTCATGTCGGACACCAGCGTCGCGACCGTTGGCACGCTCGGCGTGATCGGCTCGGGCGTCATCGTCGGCGGACGGTACATCGTGCCGCTGACGACGCTCGGAAACTACTATCACAACGTCACACTGGGCGTGGACTACAAGGATTTCAACGAGTCCGTGGGTCTGCTCGGCGCCGACACGCTGGAGACGCCGATCAGCTACGTGATGTTCGGGCCTGCGTACAGCGGCACGTGGATAAAGGGCGAGGCGACGTCGCACGTGAACGCGACGGTGAACTTCGCGCCGCGCGGCATGGGCAACACGCAGGAAGAGTTCGAGAACAAGCGCTTCAATGCCGAGCCGAACTTCGCCTATCTGCGCCTGAGCGGCGATCACAGCGAGCCGCTGGGTCTCGGAGCAGCATTTTTCGCACGACTGTCGGGGCAGATCGCCTCCGGGCCGCTGGTCAGCAACGAGCAGTTCGGCATCGGCGGGGCCGATACCGTCCGCGGCTATCTCGAATCGCAGGCGCTGGGCGACGATGGCCTCAACGGCACGCTGGAGCTGCGTTCGCCGTCGCTGGGCAAGTATCTCGGGCTGAAGGAGGACAAGGTGCAGAACCTGCAGCTGCTGGCCTTCACCGACGCGGGGCAGGTGCGGATTCGCCAGCCCTTGCCGGCGCAGGAAGAGAGCGCGTTCCTCTGGAGCACCGGCACCGGCATGCGCGCGGGGCTGTTCAACCACTTCGACGCCGAGCTGATGTGGGCGTACCCGCTCGAGGAATCCGGCACGGTGCGCGAGGGCGAATCGCGCTTCCACTTCAACTTCGGTTACCAGTTCTAGTCCTCGACCCACGCCAGGGCGGCGCGCGTCCCCCGCCCGCGTGATTGTCATGATGCGGTAACAATTTCGTTGCGTGATCGCGCGGCACGCGTTGCCGCGAGGTGGCCATCACCGCGACCCGCGGTCCGGCACCGCGGCCGACTACCTGGGGGCACGATGCGCGAACTCAGCTTCGGAGTCCTGTTCCTCTGCACCGGCAACTCCGCCCGCAGCATCATGGCCGAGTCCATCCTCAACGGCGTGTCGAAGGGGAGGTTCCGCGCCTACAGTGCCGGCAGTCACCGGGTAGGAAAGGTCAGTCCCTACGCACTCGAGCTGCTCGAGAAACACGGCTACAACACCGAGGGATTGCGCAGCAAGAGTTGGGACGAGTTTACCGGCCCCGGGGCGCCGCCGTTCGATTTCGTCTTCACCGTCTGCGACCGTGCCGCCAGGGAGGTGTGCCCCGTCTGGCCCCACCAGGTCATGACCGCCAATTGGAGCGTCGAGGATCCGGCGCTCGTGTCTGGCAGCGAGGAGGCCAAGCGCCGGGCCTTCTGGAATGCCTATACCGTCCTGTACCGGCGAATCGAGCTTTTTACCAATCTGCCGATCGCCAGCCTCGACCGGCTGCGCCTGCAGTCCGAGGTGGATGCCATCGGCATGCGCTGACGCCCCCCGCGCCTTGTTCGCAACGGTCGGCCACGGCGGTTCATGTGCTTGCCACATACATGCAACAGACAAGTCACGCTGCTGCAACACGTCGGCCGCAGAATGCTCCGCCGGGCGCGGCCGCGCTCGCCGTGCCGGGCACTGACGCAAGGAACCAAGGAGATGAAGCTGAGACTAGCTGCGATAGCCGCGGCGCTGTTGTCGACTGCAGGCGCCGCGCAGGCATGGTGGGATACCGCCTGGGGTTACCGCAAATCCGTCACCGTCGACACCAGCGCGACCGGCGCCGACGTGGCCACGCCGCTCAGCGCAGTTCCGGTGCTGGTGCGGTTGCATACCGGCAATTTCACGCATTTCCTCGACGTCACCGAGCGCGCCGGCGATATCCGCTTTCTCGCCAGCGACGACAAGACCGTGCTCAAGCATCACGTCGAGCGCTTCGACGCGATCAACGAACTCGCCTACATCTGGGTGCACGTCCCAACCGTGCAGGGCGGCAGCACCGCCAACAAGTTCTGGATGTATTTCGGCAATCCCGCGGGCGTACAGGCGGAGGACCTGATCGGCACCTATGGCCCCGACTACGTGCTCGTGTACCACTACGACGAGGCGAGCGGTGCGCCACAGGACAAGACCGTCAATGCCAACAACGCCGCCGCATTCACGGGCACGCAGAATCCGGGATCGCTGATCGGCGCCGGCGCCCGGTTGCAGGGCAGCGGCCTGGTGAGGGTAGACGATGCGCCGTCCTTGAGGATTGACTCGGCGCAGGGTTGGACCTTCTCCACCTGGATCAAGATCGACGGCCCGCAGAGCGACGCCTTACTAATGGAGCGCCTCGATGGCGGCAGGCAGCTCGTCCTGGGCATCGACGGCATCAACGCCTACGCGAAATTCGTCGATGGGACCGGGGCGGCGATCGAGACGCCGCGCACCGCCGCACTGACGCCCGGAGCGTGGCACCACGTCGCGCTCGTGGTCGGTGACGGCAAGGTGAGCGTCTTCGTCGACGGAGCCGAGGGCGCGAGCATCGCCGGCAGCCTCGGCAGCATGGGCGGTGCGATCTCCATAGGCGGGGCCGGCGACAACAGCCGGTTCGTGACCGCAGAGATCGACGAGACCCGGATCGCCAGCGTCGCGCGCACGCCGGACTACCTGCGGTTCGTCGCCGCGGCGGAGGGCATGGATGGCAAGGGTGTCGTCTACAGCGCCGACGAGACGCCGGATACCGAGGGAGCGAGCGAGGAATCCCACGGCCCCTCGACCTTCGGGATCATCCTGAAGTCCGTCTTCGACAACGAGGAGGCCATCGTCGAGCAACTCGTGATCGGTTTCTGCGGCCTGATGGCGCTCGTGGCGTTCGCGGTGATGGTGCTGAAATTCATCTACCTGACCAAGGCCAAGGCTGCGAGCGCGAAGTTTCTGAAGGCCTACCACGCGCTCGGCGGCGAGCAGGGCAAGGGCAGGACCATCAATGCGCTGTACGGGGAGGAAGACGCCTACGGCGACTCGCCGCTGTTCCGGGTCTACAAGCTCGGCATCGACGAGATGCGCAAGCGGCTGCAGAAGACCAGCCCGTCGGTCGGGGCGGCGGCGGTGAGGCCCAGCGGGCTGGAGGCGAAGTCGATCGAGGCGATCCGGGCGGCCCTGGACGCGACGATGGTGCGCGAGGGCCAGAAGATGAACGCGCAGATGGTCCTGCTCACCATCGCGATCTCGGGCGGTCCCTTCATCGGACTGCTCGGCACGGTGGTCGGCGTGATGGTGACCTTCGCCGCGATCGCCGCCTCGGGCGACGTGAACATCAACGCCATCGCCCCCGGCATGGCCGCGGCGCTGCTGGCGACGGTGGCCGGCCTCGGCGTCGCGATCCCCGCATTGTTCGGCTACAACTACCTCGGCTCGATGGTGAAAGAAATCTCCGCCGACATGCACGTGTTCACCGACGAGTTCATCGCCAGGGTCACCGAGCAGTATGGACGTTGAAGCAGGCGACGCAGAGGTCATCGCGTGCGTCGTCGCGGTCACCGGTGCGAGTCGGTCGCCAGCGGTACGGCAGTGAACTCGAGTTGGAGGCGAGACGATGGCTGAAGGCCCAAAGCAGGACAACGAACCCTACGACGACATCAACATCACGCCGATGCTCGATCTGGCCTATGTGCTGCTGATCATCTTCATCATCATGACTACGGCGAGCGTGCAGGGCATCAAGGTGAACCTGCCGAAGGCGAGCAACACGCCGAGCCTGGCCAAGCCGAAGACAAAGGCGGTCACGATCACGGCGGAGGGACAGATCTATCTCGACACCTATCCGGTCTCGATGACCGATCTGGAGGTCCGCCTGCAGCAGCTCAAGGCCGCCGACCCGGAACTGCCGGTGGTGGTGAAGGGTGATGCGACGGTGCAGTACCAGAAGGTGATGGAGGTGCTGGACCTGCTGGGACGGCTGGACATCACCCAGCTGGGCCTGGTGACCCAGAAGGCGAAATAGGCGGGGCGCGCGAGGGTCACCATGGCGAAGAGGAAGGACAGGGGGGGCCGCCGCGGACCGGGCACGGCGACGATCGTCGTCGGCGTCGGGGTGCTGCTGTTGGCGGGAATCGGCTTCGGTGTCGCCAGGCTCATGGACGGCGCCGATCTCCCGCCCAAGCGCAAGGAGATCGCCATCCAGCTGGTGCAGCCGCCGCCCCCCCCTCCGCCGCCGCCCCCGCCGAAGCCGCCGGAGCCTCCACCGCCCGAGGAGAAGATCGAGCAGCCCGAGCCGGAACCGGAGCCCGATCCGGAGCCCCAACCCGAGCCCGAGCCGCAGGCCGAGGAGGCCCCGCCGGTCGTCTCGGAAGGCCCCGCCGGTACCGACGGCTTCGGGCTCAGGGGCGGCAAGAATGTCGCCGGCAAACCGGGCGTGATCGGCGGCGGCGGGGACAACCGCCGCTATGGCATCAGCGTCGCCCGTGCCCTACAAGCCCTTGTTTCGTCCAAGGAAGACGCCAAGGCGGCCACGTATCAGATTAAGGTCAACGTGTGGGTTGGCGGCGACGGTCGGCTGCAGCGCTACGAGCTGCTGTCCTCCTCTGGCAACCCAAAGGTGGACGCGGCTGTGCGGGCCGCTCTCAGCGGATCCCCGGACCTGGGCGGCCCTCCGCCCGAGGGCGTAGCGCAGCCGCTCCGCCTGCTCATCGCGTCCCGATCCGGAGGTTCTTCGTAATATGCACGTAACAAGGTTATTTATAACAGCATCTTAGACTTTCTTTTTCAAGTTTAATAGCTAATAATTGGGTTCAAGTAACCTACTTAACCCTTGAGCTATTGGCCATGAGCAAGAAGGTCGGGCAGCTCCTGCTGACCCTCCCACTGGTATTCGCTACACCCTCCGTGCAGGCGGCGAACACCGAGGAGATGCTGCAGCTGAAGAACACCGTCACCAACCTCCTCGAGGAGCTGGTCAAGGCGGGAGTGCTCAAGAAGGAGCAGGCCGACGCCATGGTCAAGCGCGCCGAGGAGGCCGCCGCTGCCGAGGCGAAGTCGCAGGCCGCCAGCGCGCCGCCGGCCGACAATGCCGCGCAGCAGCTGGCCACCGAAACCGGCAGCCCCGAGGCCGCCAATGCCAACGTGGTGCGCGTGCCGTACGTCCCGGAGTTCGTGAAGGACGAGATCCGCGCGGAGGTGCGCAAGGAGCTCAAGAACGAGGTCGTCAAGGAGGTCACCGACAAGGCCAAGCAGGAGAAGTGGGGCACGCCCGACGCCCTGCCGGCGTGGGTGAACAAGGTCAAGATCAGCGGCGACGTGCGCCTGCGCGACGAGTTGAATCTTTACGCCGACGACAACGCCGAGACGCTGAGCGGCGCCAATCTTTATGCCGACATCCTGGAACTCAATGACGAGGGCGGATTTGCGTGTCGCATCGTCGATCCGACATGCGGTGTGCTGAATACCTCGGAGGACAGGAATCGCTTCCGCGCGCGCGCGCGTCTCGGGATCCAGGCCCGGCTCACGGACAACCTCAAGTTCGCGATGCGTGTGGCGACGAGCAACGACTTCTCACCGGTGTCCACGAACCAGACCCTGGGCAACACCGGGCAGGGCTACGAGGTTCAGCTCGACCACGTCTACCTGCAGTACGACGGCATGAATCGAGGATTCAACTGGGGAACGTTCACGGCGGGACGAATACCGAACCCGTGGTTTTCCACGGATCTCGTCTGGGACGAAGACCTGAGCTTCGAGGGTGCTGCGATGACGCTGCGTCACCGCCTCGCCGGCAAGGGCGACCTCTTGGCCATGCAGGATCAATCTAAACAGATCTTCATGACGTTGGGCGTATTCCCGATCGACGAATTCGAGATTTCGAGCCGTGACAAGTGGCTCGCGGGCGCACAGGTAGGGGCGGAAATGGAGTTCGCCAATCAGACGAAGGCGAGGCTCGGAGTCGCGTACTATGACTATATGAATATCACGGGCAAGCCTAACCAACTCGGCAGCACGCTCAATGATTTCACTGCGCCAGAATTCGTCCAGAAAGGCAACCTGCTGTTCGACATCGCCAATGACACCAACCTCAATGGTGTCGACGATGAGGACAGACTGGCACTTGCGTCCGATTACAACATCGTGAATATCACCGGTGAGATAGATTTTGCACAGCTCGCTCCTTATCACGTCGTACTCGGACTCGATGTTGCCAAGAACGTCGGCTACGACGAGGATGAGATACTCGACCGAATTGGCAGCGTCGCGGCCGCGTTTCGCAATGGCGGCGCCGCAGCGGGGACGTTGCTCAAGGACCGGACTTGGGGCTATTCGGCAGACCTCTTGGTCGGCTGGCCGCAGATGAACAAGCTGTGGGACTGGCAGGTATTCGGCAGCTACAAGTACCTGCAGCGAGACGCGGTGCTGGACGCCTTCACCGACTCCGACTTCCACCTCGGCGGCACGGATGCGCAGGGTTACATCGTCGGCGGCAAGCTCGGCCTGGCCAAGGACGTCTGGCTGCGCGGGCGCTGGCTCTCGGCCAATGAGATCGACGGCTCCCCGCTTGGCATCGACGTGCTGCAGCTGGATCTCAACGCCAAGTTCTGATGGCCGCATCGATACGCAGCGGTTGGTGCATCCCGCTCGGGCCACTGACGCCCATACGCGCCTGCGTCCTCGCAACATTGTTTCTGGCTGCGGCCAATTCCGAGGCGCAGCAAGCGCAGGTCGACCCCGCCCTCGCCCGCGCCCAGCAGCTGCTAAAGCAGGTGGCCGCCGAGAAGCAGCAGCTCGAAGGCGAACTGGCGAGGCTGCGCGAGGAGTCAGCGAAGAAGGATCTCGAGTACCAGAGGCAGCTGGATGCGCTGAAGTCGGAGAACGAGTCGGCGAGAACCTCGCTGTCGGAGACGCAGGCAACGCTCGAGGAGGCGCAGCAGAGCAACCTTTCGCTCGGTAAGCAACTGGGCGGCACGCAGAGCCAGCTCGGAAGGACCCAGGCCGAACTGCAGGCGATGACTCAAAGGCAAAAGGAGACCGAGGCCACGCTGCAGCAGACGATTGCCGAGTGCGACGCGACCAAGGCAGATCTCGAGGCGCGCCTCGCCGAGCAGACGCGAATCCGCGAGGAGGCCGAGGCCAAGAACCTGAAGCTCTACGAATACAACGTCGAGCTGATGAACATCTACGCCGACAAGGGCGTGATGGACTCGCTCCTGCAGCGCGAGCCGTTCACCGGCATCAAGCAGGTCGAGGTCGAGAACATCCTCGAGGAATACAGCTACAAGCTCGACCAGCAGAAGGTCGAGCCGGTTCCACCCGCCGCCCGGTAAGCCGTACCCGCCTCGCCGCACTGTCCATCGTACGGTCCGATGTGCCGCGGCCCGATCGACGCTTCTCAATGGTCGCGGCATCGGATTTAATGCCGTGGTCATGACGACGTCCGATTCCCCCTCCGGCAGCAGCGCGTGGCAGTTCCTCGGGCTTGGTCACGGACTGGATGTCCTCGGAATACGCAATTTCCGCCTGTTCCTCGGCGCACGCCTGCTCGCCAATCTCGCCGTGCAGATGCAGAGCGTGGCCGTGGGCTGGCAGGTCTACACGCTCACCGGCGACGTGCTGGATCTCGGCCTCGTCGGCCTGGCGCAGTTTCTGCCGTTCGTCCTTCTGGTGCTGGTCGCCGGCCAGGCCGCCGACCGCCACGATCGCCGCGTGATCCTGGCGCTGTGCTTCGCCGTGGAGCTGCTGTGCGCGCTGCTGCTGCTGGCCTACAGCGTGACCGGACCGACCGACGTCTGGCCGGTGTTCGCCGTCCTGGCCCTGTTCGGTGCCGCGCGCGCCTTTGCGATGCCCACCGGGCAAGCGATCGTGATCAACCTGGTGCCCCCGCAGAAGTTCAGCCGCGCGGTGGCGCTCGGTTCCTCGGTCTTTCATTTCGCCGTGATTGCCGGTCCGGTGTTGGGCGGCGTGCTCTATCTCGCCGGCCCCGCCGTGGTGTATTCGGTGGTCGCCTGCCTGTTCGTCGCCAGCGTGCTGTTCACGCTCGCCATAAGGCCGGAGCGGCGCCCCGCCGGCGCGCGCGAGCCGGTATCGTGGCACGGGCTCTCCGAGGGCCTGCGCTTCGTGTGGTCGCGCCCGGAGGTCCTCGGCGCCATCACGCTCGATCTGTTCGCGGTGCTGTTCGGCGGTGCCACCGCGATGCTGCCGGCCTACGCGCGCGACGTGCTGCACATCGGCCCGGTGGGGCTGGGCGCGTTGCGCATGGCGCCGGCGATCGGCGCCGCGATGACCTCCCTGGTGTTGGCGCTGCGGCCGATCGGACGCAACGTCGGCAGGTGGATGTTCGGCGGCGTCGCCGTGTACGGGGTCATGACGATCGTTTTCGGCCTGTCCACCCATGCCGTGCTGTCGTTCGTGGCGCTGGCCGTCATGGGTGCGGGCGACATGGTGAGCGTGTACATACGCCACATCCTCGTGCAGCTGGCCACGCCGGAGGCGATACGCGGGCGGGTCAGCGCGGTGAACGCGGTCTTCATCGGTGCGTCGAACGAGCTCGGCGAGTTCGAGTCCGGTGTGGCGGCCAGATGGTTCGGGCTGGTGCCGTCGGTGGTCCTTGGTGGCATTGCGACTTTGCTGGTGACCGGTATTGCGATGCGGGCCTTTCCCTCCCTGCGGCGGATGGATACCTTCCCTGCGGCCGCGCACGGGCAAGGCCATCGCTGATCGGCGTTCTTCCGAACTCGACCGAGCGTCTGGCCTGGGCTGTTGCAGGGGCTGGCCAACGCTCGCGGGACTTTACTTTACAGCTCGCTTCCGCGGCGTCGTGCTGGCCTTCCTGCTGCGCGCGCCGTCGAGGCGCGCGCCCGGCCTCCGGACAGGCGTGGCGTCGCCGGCGTGAAACAGCCTGTCGCTCTGCAGCCCAGGCGCGGAACGAAAGATGCCTACGCTAGAATGAGTGGCCGCTTCCGCGACCGGCTGTTGCGGGCGCACATTCGTGCGCGCGGCTAGAATTCAAGAGTGGCTCGTGACGACGGGGGTGCAGCGAACATGACGCCGAAGGCGCCGGGCGGGATACCCGATATCGACCCGCAGGAGACGCGCGAGTGGCTCGAATCGCTGCAGGCGGTGATCGAGCGCGAGGGCGTCGAGCGCGCGCACTACCTGCTCGAGCGGCTGATCGACAGCGCGCGGCGTTCCGGCGCGTATCTGCCGTACTCGGCGAACACCGCCTACATCAACACCATCCCGCCGCACCGCGAGGAGCGCATGCCGGGCGACCCGGCCATCGAATGGCGGCTGCGCTCGCTGGTGCGCTGGAACGCGCTGGCGATGGTGGTGCAGGCCAACCGCGCCTCCAGCGAACTCGGCGGACACATCGCCAGCTTCGCCTCCTCGGCGACGCTGTACGAGGTCGGCTTCAACCACTTCTTCCGCGCGCCGACCGCGGAACACGGCGGCGACCTGGTGTTCATACAGGGCCACTGCGCGCCGGGCATCTACGCGCGCGCCTTCCTATACGGCATCCTCTCGGAGGAGCAGCTGCACAACTTCCGCCGCGAGGTCGACGGCAAGGGCCTGTCGTCGTACCCGCACCCTTGGCTGATGCCGGATTTCTGGCAGTTCCCCACCGTTTCGATGGGCCTCGGCCCGCTGATGGCGATCTACCAGGCGCGCTTCATGCGCTATCTCGAACACCGCGAACTGGCCAACACCGCCGATCGCAAGGTCTGGTGCTTCTGCGGCGACGGCGAGATGGACGAGCCGGAGTCGATGGGGGCCATCGGGCTGGCCGGGCGCGAGCGGCTCGACAACCTCATCTTCGTCATCAACTGCAACCTGCAGCGGCTCGACGGGCCGGTGCGCGGCAACGGCAAGATCATCCAGGAGCTGGAGGCCGCGTTCCGCGGCGCGGGCTGGAACGTCATCAAGGTGATCTGGGGTTCGTACTGGGATCCGCTGCTCGCTCGCGATCACAAGGGGCTGCTGCTGAAGCGCATGGAGGAGTGCGTCGACGGGGAGTATCAGGCGTTCAAGGCCAACGACGGCGCCTACGTCCGCAAGCACTTCTTCGGCAAGTACCCAGAGCTCGCGGCCATGGTCGCCAACATGTCCGACGAGGATATCTGGAGGCTGAACCGCGGCGGCCACGATCCGCACAAGGTCTACGCGGCCTACGCGGCCGCGGTGAAGCATACCGGTCAGCCCACGGTCATCCTCGCCAAGACCGTCAAAGGCTACGGCATGGGCGAGGCGGGCGAGGGGCAGAACATCACCCACCAGCAGAAGAAGATGGGAGAGGAGGCGCTGCGGCACATCCGCGACCGGTTCTCCATACCCATACCGGACGAAAAGATCGCCGAGGCGCCGTTTTACCGGCCGCCGGATGACAGTCCCGAGATCCGCTACCTGAAGGAGCGCCGCGAGGCGCTCGGCGGATTCCTGCTCTCGCCGCACGTCGCTCCGCCGCTGCCGGTGCCGCCACTCAGCGCCTTCGAACCGCTGCTGAAGGGCTCCGAGGGGCGCCCGATCTCCACCACCATGGCGTTCGTGCGCCTGCTCGGCATACTGGTGAAGGACAAGGCCATAGGCAGGCACATCGTGCCCATCGTGCCCGATGAGGCGCGCACCTTCGGCATGGAGGGCATGTTCCGGCAGCTCGGCATCTACTCCTCCGTGGGACAGTTGTACGAGCCGGTCGATCGCGACGAGGTGATGTATTACCGCGAGGACAAGCGCGGTCAGATCCTGGAGGAGGGGATCTGCGAGGCCGGCGCCTTCTCGTCCTGGATCGCCGCCGGCTCCGCGCATCGCCACCACGGGATCTCGATGATCCCCTTCTACATCTTCTATTCGATGTTCGGCTTCCAGCGCGTCGGCGACCTGGCCTGGGCCGCCGGCGACATGAAGTGCAGGGGATTCCTGCTCGGCGGCACCGCCGGGCGCACGACGCTGGCCGGGGAGGGCCTGCAGCACCAGGACGGGCACAGTCACATCCTTGCCTCGACGATCCCGAACTGCGTCGCCTACGACCCCGCCTACGCCTACGAGCTGGCGGTGATCGTGCACGCGGGACTGGAGCGCATGTACGTGCGGCACGAGAAGGTTTTCTACTACATCACGGTGATGAACGAGAACTACGAGCAGCCGCCGATGCCGGCCGGCGTGGCGGAAGGCATCTTGCGCGGGATGTACCGCCTGGTCGACGGCGGCGAGGCGGAGCTCAAGGTGCAACTGCTGGGCAGCGGCACGATATTGCGCGAGGTCCTGGCTGCCGCGGATCTGCTGAAGGCGGATTTCGGGATCGCCGCCGACGTCTGGAGCGTCACGAGCTTCAACGAGCTGCGGCGCGACGGGCTGGACTGCCGGCGCTGGAACATGCTGCATCCGACCGAGACGCCGCGCGGCAGCTACGTGGGGCGCTGCCTGGAGCCGACCAGCGGGCCGGTGGTGGCGGCCTCCGACTACATGCGCGCCTACGCCGACCAGATCCGCGAGTTCGTGCCGCGGCGCTACCGCGTGCTCGGCACCGACGGCTTCGGCCGCAGCGACACGCGCGCGCAGCTGCGGCGGTTCTTCGAGGTCAACCGCTACTACGTCGCGGTCGCGGCGCTCAGCGCGCTGGCCGAGGACGGCCGCCTGCCGGGTGCCACGGTGGCGGAGGCCATCCGGCGCTACGGGGTCGATCCCGACAAACCCAACCCGGTGACGGTGTAGCGGACATGTCGGCGCAACTGTTCGTGCTGCCCGACATCGGCAACTTTGAAGGCGTCAGCGTCATCGAGCTGCACGTGCGGCCCGGCGATCGCGTGCAGGCCGAAGACCCGATCATCACGCTGGAGAGCGATAAGGCCACGATGGATATACCGGCGCCTTACCCCGGCGTCGTGCGCGAGTTGAAGGTCGCCGTCGGCGACAAGGTGAGCGAGGGCGTGCCGATCGCCGTCATCGAGCCGATCGAGCAGTCGGCGCCGCCGCCCGCGGCGGTCCCTCCGCCCCCCCAGGAACCGAAGACCGCGGCCCTGCCGCAGGCCGCCAGCGTCGAGGCCTCGACCGCTGCGGCCTCGCCGGCACCGCAGAGCGCCGCTGTAGTGCCCAGGCCTGCCCCGGCTGGATTGCCCCAGGGCGCCGAGACGGTTGGGACGAGCGAGTCGGCGCGGGCGCACGCCAGTCCCTCGGTGCGCCGGTTCGCGCGCGAGCTCGGGGTCGATCTCGGGCTGGTGCGGGGCAGCGGGCCGCGCGGACGGGTGCTCAGGGAAGATGTGACCGCATTCACCAAGGCCGTGATGAGCGGCACGAAGTCCGTCGCGGCAGGGCCGCCGCCGGTGCCGCAAGTGGACTTCTCGCGCTTCGGCCCCGTGGAGCATCGCCCGCTGTCGCGGGTGAAGCGGCTGGCGGGGCAGGCGCTGCATCGCAGCTGGGCGACGGTGCCGCACGTGACCCAGTTCGACGAGGCGGACATCACCGACCTGGAGGAATTCCGGAAGGGCAAGCTCGAGGAGGCCGAACGGCGGGGCGTGAAGCTCACGCTGCTGAGCTTCCTGCTGAAGGCCGCGGTCACCGCCCTGCAGAAGTACCCGGAGTTCTGCGCCTCTTTGTCTGCCGACGGCGAGACGCTGGTGCTCAAGCAGTACTTCCACATCGGCGTGGCGGTGAACACCGATCACGGCCTGATGGTTCCGGTCCTCCGCGACGTCGATCAGAAGGGACTGCTCGACCTGGCGCGCGAGGTGGGCGTGCTGAGCGAGAAGGCGCGGGCCGGCAAGATCGCGCCGGCCGATCTGCAGGGCGGATGCTTCACGATCTCCAGCCTGGGCGGAGTCGGCGGCACTGGCTTCACGCCGATCGTGAACGCGCCGGAGGTGGCGATACTCGGCGTCTCGCGCGCGGCCATGCGCCCGGTGTACCGCGACGGGGAGTTCGTGCCGCGTCTGATGCTGCCGTTCGCCCTGTCCTACGACCACCGCGTCATAGACGGGGTGGCGGGCGCCCGCTTCACGCAGTTTCTCAGCACCGTGCTGGCCGACATCAGGCAGATTCTGCTCTGAGCGCGCGGCGCGGCAGCGAGCGCAGGCACGGCGCTGGCCGCCCCTGGTCTAGCCGCCGATAGCGGTCGTCAACGGCAGCTCGCCCTGGAAGATCGCCCCCCGGCCTTGCGGCGCGCCGCCAGGCGACAGGGCGCTCGCCCTCACGCCCAGCAGCCGCAATCGCCGATCCAAGGACACGCGCCGCAGGCATTCGGCGGCGGCACGGCGGATGGTGCGGGGGTCGTCCGTGGCGCTAGGCAGCGTCACGTCGCGCGTCACGGTTCGAAAGTCCTCGTAGCGCAGCTTGATGCCGATGGTTCGTCCGCGGTATCCCTTGCGCTGCAGGTCCTCGGCCACCTTCGCGCACAGCGCCGTGAAATGCTCCGACAGCGTGGCGCGATCGCGGCGCGGATGGAGATCGCGACCGAAGGTGGTCTCGCGGCTCACCGACTTCGGTTCGGCCCACGTGACCACGGGCCGCTCGTCGATCCCGTGGGCGACCTCGTGCAGCCAGGCGGCGTAGCCGCGGCCGAAATGGCCCTGCAGCATGGCCGGTTCGGCGCGGGCAAGCTCGCCGATGGTGTTGATGCCCAGGGCGGCGAGCCTCGCGGCGGCCTTCGGGCCGATGCCGCTGATCCTTCGCGCCGCCAGCGGCCAGATCCGCGCCGGAACATCCGACATCCCGAGCACGGTCAGGCCGTCCGGCTTCTCGAGGTCCGAGGCGATCTTCGATAGCAGCTTGTTGGGGGCCACGCCGATCGAGCAGGACAGGCCCGTGGCAGCGCGCACGGCCTCCTTGATTCGCCGGGCGAGCGCCACGGTCTCCCCGGGCAGATCGCTCAGGTCGAGGTAGATCTCGTCGATGCCGCGGTCCTCGATCCGCGGCGCGATGGCCGTGGCGGCCATCTTGAACAGGCGCGAGTAGTGGCGATAGGCATCGAAATCCACAGGCAGGAGGATCGCGTCCGGAGCGAGCCGGGCGGCCTTCATGACGCCCATGCCGGAGTGGACCCCGAGCTCGCGCGCCTCGTAGGTGGCGGTGGTGACCACGCCGCGGCCGGCGTATTCGCGCAGCCGCGCGAAACGGGGCGTCCCGTCGGCGCTCACGCCTCGCTCCCGATCACCGCGCCCGGCAATTACAACGGCCTTCCCTCGCAGCTGCGGATAGCGCAGCAGTTCCACCGATGCGTAGAAGGCGTCCATGTCCAGATGTGCGATGCGGCGCGGAAGGTTGTTCATCGTGCGCCAAGATACCCGAATCGGCGCCGCCGCGCGCGCTCTCGCAGCGCGATCGCCGCCTCGGCGTCGGAGGAAGAACCGCACCTCCACGCCGGCCCCGCGGGCGAGGCCTAGAGGAGCTTTTCCATCTGCGCCACGCGATCGAGCGCCTCCTCCATCGTCGCGCGTGCGCGCGCCGTCATCTCGTGCAGGTATACGTGCAGGGCGGCGTCGGCGGCGTTCCGGTTCTCGCACTGCTCGCTGTACTTCTCGAAGGCGGCCAGGCTGCGCACCAGCTCGACCAGGTGACGCGGGCATTCGCACTTGATCGTGGTGCTCGAGGACGCGAGGCGTTCGAGCGTTGCGCCGTCGAACTTGCGGGGCGGCACGCCGGCTTTCAGTCCATCGCTCAGCCACTCCGGCTTGGCGCGCGCGCGCGCATTGCGCGAGGCAGTGCACAGCCGCTCCAGCGTGAGCAGATCGATGGGCCGCCGCATCAGCGTCAGCCGATCGGAGGCGCGCGAGAGCGCCTCGGGGGCGGCGAATCCGTAGAGGATGATCACGTGCGCGATCCCGCGCTGCTCGGCGGTTTTCAGCACGCGCTCGAGCGTGCGCGGATCCACGGCGTCGATGTCGATCACCAGCACATGCGCCTCGATGCCGGCGTCCAGCGCGGCGACTTCCTCGAGGGTCTCGACCGCCGCGGCCACGATCATCGAGGTCATTCCCGTCGGCGACAGGCGGTAACGCTCCACCAGGGCATCGCCGGCGAGGATCACCCGCACGGTGGGCTCATCGTTGCTCGCTCGCGCGCCGGGTAGCTCGTCATAGCCGTTGCGCACGGACTGGAGCTGCTCGAGGTCGAGGTTCGCCACGGTGCTGATGGCATTGCCGAGATCGACCAGTTGCTTGATGAGCGTCAGCCGGGCCACGTCCTGTCTGGAATAGAGCCGCACGTGCTTGTCGCTGCGGTGGGCCTTCACGACCCCGTAGCGGCGCTCCCACATCCGCAGCGTGGGGGCAGGGATGCGAGTCGCCTTGGAGACGGCTCCGATGCGGAAGATGGCCTCGTTGAAGCCTGAGTCGGTGTTTGTGCGTGCCATGAGGACCCCTTTGCAATATTTGTACAGGTTGCTAGCTTAAAATAGACTATTTGTACACATTCTATGCAGTAAATTATAAAATATGAATGAGAAAAATGACTAGATGTGTAATTAATGTAAACCAAAAAATGTTGCAAAGACTGTCATGGATGATATCGTTGGTCTTGTATCCGCAAGGGGTGGGCGCGATCGGCGGCCGCGTGTGGAGGAGCCAGAGCGGCCAGCAGCGTGCGCCCCGGGGCGAGGGCTGTTTCTGATTTGGCCATCGCCCATGGCCGGACGCCGGGCGCCGGAGGCAAGCCGAGCGACTGCCCTGGAGCCCGGTCGCCCCTGACTCGCCGGCGCGGGGCGTCGTTTCTTCACGGCGGCTTCACGGGCGGCGCGATAACTTGTCCACCCGTCGACACTGAATGGCGGCCACGTTGGGGCTTCGACACCGTCAAGACGAGAGAGCGACAAATGAATGTGATGCAAGTGGCCATCAATCTCACCGAGCAGGGGTTGATGCCCGATGCCGTCGTGCGGCGCGGCATCAACAGCCTGCTGGGACGCCGTCTGCGCGGCATGCCCGGGGATTGCGAGGCGCAGGCGGAATGGACGGAGCGATTCGTGCGCGCGCTGCGGGAGGCGCCAATCGCACTGCTCCCGGAAGCCGCCAACGAGCAGCACTACGAGGTGCCGGCTGCCTTCTTCGAACTCGTGCTGGGACCGCATCGGAAGTACAGCTGCGGGTACTGGGCCGACGGATGCGCAACGCTGGGCGAGGCCGAGTCCGAGGCCTTGCGCCTGACCTGCGAGCACGCGGGGCTGGCTGACGGTCAGAATGTGCTCGAGCTGGGATGCGGCTGGGGCTCGCTCTCTCTCTGGATGGCCTCGCGCTTTCCGCGCTCGAGAATCACCGCGGTCTCCAACTCGCAGTCGCAGCGCGACTACATACTGCACCAGGCCCGGGAGCGCGGCCTGGACAACATCGAGGTGCTGACGGCGGACATGAACGGCTTCGATCCCGGCCGGAGATTCGATCGGGTGGTGTCGGTGGAGATGTTCGAGCACATGCGCAACTGGCCGGAGCTCTTCAGGCGCATCAACGCCTGGCTGGCGCCCGAGGGGCGTTTTTTGATGCACGTCTTCTGTCACCGCGCCGTTCCCTATCTCTTCGAGGCGCACGACAGCAGCGACTGGATGAGCCGTCACTTCTTCTCCGGCGGCATGATGCCGAGCGACGGGCTCGCCGGCCGACTCCAGGGTGATCTGTTGCTGCAACGGCAGTGGCGGTGGAACGGCGTGCACTACCAGCGCACGGCGGAGGCATGGCTTGAGAACATGACCGCGAATCGCGATGCCGTGCGCGAGGTGCTCGCCGCGGCCTATGGCGCCTCCGAGGTCGAACTCTGGTGGGGTCGTTGGCGCATGTTCTTCATGGCGTGCGCGGAGCTGTTCGGCTATGCCCGCGGACAGGAGTGGTGGGTCAGCCACTACCAGTTCTGCCGCGCGGCGGATCGCGGCGCCTCGAGCGGGGTGAGCGCGTGCTGAGCCGGCTCGCGGACATCGCGCGTGCGCCCGCGAGCAACTTTCTGCTGGCGCAGGCAGGCTGGTTCGCCTGCGTGCTCGGCGCTGCCGGGGATCTGGCGCTGCCCGGGGCAGCGGTGGGGATCGCGATTGTGGCGATACATCTGCTCGTCAGCGCTTCGCCGCGGCGCGAGGGCAGGCATTTGGCCTTCGCTGCCCTGGTCGGGCTGTTGTTCGACTCCGCGCTCGTGGCCGCTGGCGTCCTGGAATACCGCAACGGAGTGTTCGCCGACGGTATCGCCCCGTACTGGATCGTCATCATGTGGCCGCTGTTCGCCACGACCCTGAACAGCAGCCTTCGATGGCTGCACGGCCGCTGGTTGCTGGCCGCGGCTCTGGGCGCGGTCTTCGCGCCGCTGGCGTATGTCGCCGGCGCCCGTCTCGGGGCGGTCGAGATCGTCGCGATGACGGCGGCGATGTCCGCGCTGGCGCTGGGCTGGGGCGTCCTCCTGCCCTTGCTCGTCGGCTGCGCGGCCCGGAACGACGGCGTGCGTCCGGCAGGTACCCTCGGCGAGGCCGCTCTCGTTCGGATTGTCGGCCATGTCTGAGCTCGCTGCGTACGCGCACGGCCTGCTGTGGATCCTGCCGCTGGCCGGGTTGGGGTGGGGTGTGAGCCTGCTCAAGCGCAATGTCGCCATCGTCGACAGTCTCTGGGCGCTGTTCTTCGTGGCGGCGTGCGCCGCCTACGCGAGCGCTCAGCATGCGCTATCCGAACGCGCGTGGATCGTGCTCGTGCTCGTCGTTTGCTGGGCCTTGCGTCTCAGCGGGCACATCACGATACGCAACTGGGGCGAAGGCGAGGATTATCGGTATCGCGCCATCCGCAGGAACAATGAGCCGGGCTTCGAATTCAAGAGCGTCTACATCGTCTTCGGCCTGCAGGCCGTGCTGGCCTGGATCATCTCGCTGCCGCTGTTCGTCGCCATCGGCAGCGACAGGCCGCTGAATGCCATCGACTATCTCGCGCTCTGCCTGTGGCTGTTCGGCTTCGCTTTCGAGGCAATCGCGGACTGGCAGCTGGCCGCCTTCAGGCGGGCGCCCGGAAACGCCGGAAAGATCCTCGATCGCGGCCTGTGGAGATACAGCCGTCACCCGAACTACTTCGGCGAGTGCTGTCTTTGGTGGGGCTTCTACCTCTTTGCCGCAGCAGCAGGGGGCTGGTACGCGGTGCTGGCGCCGTTGCTGATGACCGTTCTACTGCTGCGTGTCTCTGGCGTGGCATTGCTCGAGCGGGCCATGGTCGTGCGGCGCACCGAGTACCGCGAGTACATGGACCGGACCAACGCGTTCATACCCGGACCAACCCGGACTCTCGAGGCAAATCCCGGCGGAGCGAAATCATGAAACGGATCAGAGCGGCAATCGGCAGGTACGGCCGCCATTGCGCCGTGGTCGCGATGTTCATTGCGGCGATTGGCGTGCAGGCGGCGCAAGAGCAGGCGTGGCACTTCCGGGTCTTTCTCGACGACAAGCCGATCGGCACGCATAGATTCAGGCTGATCGACGAGGGGGAGAGACGGATCGTGCAGAGCGAGGCCGAGTTCGACGTCCGTCTTTGGTTCATCGAGGCCTACAACTACCTGCATCGAAACCGCGAGGTCTGGCAGGAGGGCTGCCTGGCGGAGATCGACGCGGCGACCGACGACAACGGCCGGCGGCAGCAGGTGACCGGCAGCCGGGCTGAGGACGGATTCAGGGTGTCCAGCAGCGCGCAGGGCGCTCGGACGCTGCCGGCGTGCGTCATGACATTCGCCTACTGGGACCCGGGGTTCCTGGAGCAGGGCAGGCTGCTGAATCCGCAAACCGGAGAGTACGTTTCGGTGAGCGTCGAGCGTATCGGCACCTCGCTCGTGGCATACCAGGGCCAGCAGGTGAGCGCCGAGGGCTACCGGCTGAAGGCCGGCGAGATCGTCATCGATGTCTGGTACTCGCCACAGCGGCAGTGGTTGGCCCTGGAGTCGATAACCGAGGGCGGGCGGAGATTGCGTTATGTGGCGCAGTAGCGAGGGCGCGATGACGGGGCAGTCGGTGAGGGCGCGCGGGATCAATGCGCAGGTGCTGGCGGTCGTTGCCGTGGCCGCGGGGATCGTCCATCTCGCCGGATGCACGGGTGCTCCTCCGGCGCCGATGCCGACGGTGCCGCAAGTCGATCTACATCGCTACATGGGAGACTGGTACGTCATCGCCAGCATACCCACGCGTTTCGAGGTGGGCGCCCACAATGCGGTCGAGCACTACCGGCTGGATCCCGACGGAAGCGTTTTCACCCGCTTCACCTTCAGGGCCGGAAGTTTCGACGGAAAGCTCAAGACCTACGATTCGCGCGGCTACATCGTCGACACCCGGACCAACGCCACCTGGGGAATACGGTTCCTGTGGCCGTTCAAGGCGGACTACCGGATCGTGTTCCTCGACGGCGATTACCGTCATGTCGTGGTCGCCCGCCAGAAGCGCGACTACGCCTGGATCATGGCCCGGGATCCGAAAGTGGACGAGGGCGTGTACGCGCAGATGGTCCAACGCTTGGCGGATCTGGGCTACGACGTGAAGAAACTGCAGCCGGTGCCGCAACGATGGCAGCCGTGAGCGGGCCCCGCGCATGAGCCGGAGAGTGGTGCGATGAAGATTGCCGTGGTGGGGACCGGGATCTCCGGTAACGTCGTGGCGCGGCGCCTGTACCGTGAGCACGAGATCACGGTCTTCGAGGCTGCCGATTACGTCGGCGGCCACACCCACACGGTGGACGTCGAGCTGGGCGGCAAGCGCTACGCCGTGGACACCGGATTCATCGTCTTCAATGATCGCACCTACCCGAACTTCATCGCCCTGCTCGCGGAGCTGGGCGTGGAATCCAACCCGACGCAGATGAGCTTCAGCGTGCGCTGCGAGCGCACTGATCTCGAGTACAACGGCGCCTCGCTGGGCACGCTGTTCGCGCAACGGCGCAATCTGCTGCGACCGTCTTTCCATCGCATGCTGCGCGACATCCTCCGCTTCAATCGCGAGGCGCCCATGCTGCTGGACTTGGATGACGACCAGCGCGTGCTCGGAGACGTGCTTCATGCCGGCGGCTACTCGCGCGAGTTCGTCGAGCAGTACCTGGTGCCGATGGCGGCGGCGATCTGGTCGGCGGAGCCCGACAACATCTATCGGTTCCCGGCGCGATTCTTCATCCGCTTCTTCGCGAATCACGGGTTGCTCGAGATCGGCGGCCGCCCGCAATGGAGGGTGGTGGCAGGAGGGTCCCGCAGCTACGTCGATCCGCTGGTGCGGCCTTTCCGAGATCGGATCCGATTGCGCACGCCGGTCCGCGGCGTGGTCCGGCATTCCGACCACGTGGAGATCCGTTGCGAGGGTCGCGCGCCGGAGCGGTTCGACTGCGTCTTCATCGCCGCCCACAGCGACCAGGCCCTGGCGATGCTGAGCGACGCCACTGCGCAGGAGCGCGCGGTGCTGGCGAGGATTCCCTACCAGGAGAACGACGTGGTGCTGCACACCGACGCCCGGCTGCTGCCGCGGAGGCGACGCGCTTGGGCGGCATGGAACTACCACATCTTTCCGGAGACGCGCCGGCGCGTGGCGGTGACCTACAACATGAACCTGCTTCAAGGGCTCGACGCCCCGGAACAGCTCCTGGTGACGCTGAACTGCGCCGACCGCATCGATCCGAGCCGGGTGCTGGCGCGATACCGCTACGACCATCCGGTATTCCTGCCCGCCAGCGTGGAAGCGCAGGCGCGCGTGGCGGAGATAAACGGGGCGCGGCGCACCTTCTACTGCGGCGCCTACTGGCGAAACGGGTTCCACGAGGACGGTGTCTGCAGCGCGCTGCAGGCACTGCGGCATTTCGAGGACTGGATGAGACATGCACAGCGGCCTCTACGTCGGGTGGGTTAGGCATCGGCGCCTGCGCCCGGTGCTGCACCAGTTCCGGTATCCCGTATTCATGGTCTATCTGGACCTGGCGGAGCTGCCCGCGCTGTTTCGCGGCCGATGGTTCTGGTCGACTCGCCACCCGACATGGGCGTGGTTTCGGAGAGGCGACTACCTGGGCGAGCCAAGTCAGCCGCTCGAGGTGAGCGTGCGGGCGCTGGTCGCAGCCCGCACCGGGCACACGCCGGCGGGACCGATACGCGTGCTGACGCATTTGCGCTACCTGGGTGTCTTCTTCAGCCCCTTGTCCCTCTACTACTGCTTCGATGCGAGCGGGCAACACGTGGAGGCAGTAGTGGCGGAGGTCAGCAATACGCCTTGGGGTGAGCGCCACTGCTATGTGCTCATGACCTCTGCCCGGGATCGAGACAGGGCAACGCAACGTCACGCGCACCGCAAGGAGTTCCACGTCTCGCCGTTCATGCCGATGGACGTCGTCTACCGCTGGCGGCTGTCGACGCCGGGTCAGCGCCTGCTGGTGCACATCGAGAATCACCGGGAGGCCGCGAAGCTGTTCGACGCGACGCTGCTGCTGAGCCGCCGTCCGCTCTCGCGTGCAGAGTTGCGGCGGGCGCTGCTCCTGTTTCCGGCGATGACCGTCAAGGTCCTCGCCGCCATCTACTGGGAGGCCCTCAGGTTGTGGCTAAAGGGCTGCCGGTTCATACCGCATCCGCGCACGCGCGCGCAACAAACGGAGAACAGTGCATGAACGAGATGAGGTTGGCCGCCTCGGGACGGGTCGGGCGAACGGGTTCCGGTATGATCGCGCTGGCGCGGCGCGTCGTGCTCGACAGACTGCGTCGATTGCGGCATGGGCAGATCTGCCTGGTGGAGGGCGACGACAGGGTTCTGCTCGGACGGGTGGATGGGCAGTTCCCGGTGCAGGCGGAGGTGAGGGTGCGCGACCCGCGCTTCTACGTCGACGTCTTGCTCGGCGGCACAATCGGCGCGGCCGAGGCCTACATGGACGGCAAGTGGGAGGCAGACAGCCTGACCGACGTGATCCGCATCGCCAGTCGCAACATGGCCGTCATGGATGGCATGGAGCGCGGCGTCGCGCGCGTTGCACTGGCAGTGCACGGGCTGGTCTCCCGGTTCCGACGCAATACCCGTCGAGGCGCCCGCCGCAACATCGCCGCGCACTACGACCTAGGCAACGACTTCTTCGCCACGTTTCTCGACGAGACCATGATGTATTCGAGCGCGGTCTTCGAGCGCGACGACATGAGTCTGCACGAGGCATCGATCGCCAAACTGGATCGGATCTGCCGCAAGCTGGAGCTGCAGCCCGGCGATCGGGTGCTGGAGATCGGCAGTGGCTGGGGCGGGTTCGCGATACACGCCGCACGCCACTATGGCTGCCACGTCACCACCACTACCATCTCACGCGCGCAGTACGAGCTCGCCGTCGAGCGGGTGCGCAGGGCTGGACTGTCGGATCGTGTCGTCGTGCTGTGCGAGGACTATCGTGACCTGGATGGCCGGTACGACAAATTGGTCTCGATCGAGATGATCGAGGCCGTCGGCCACGAGTTCTTCGATACCTATTTCGAGAAGGTGAGCTCGCTGTTGACGCCGGAAGGCATGTTCCTGATGCAGGCAATCACGATCGCCGATCAGCGCTACGAGCAGGCGCGCCGTTCCGTCGATTTCATTCAGCGCTACATCTTTCCCGGCGGCAGCCTGCCTTCCGTGGCGCGGATCGCCGAGGCCATCGCCCGAAGGACCGACATGCGCATGTTCCATCTAGAGGACATCGGACCGCACTACGCTCGAACCCTGCGCGCCTGGCGGGACCGGTTCGCGAGCCGGCTGGCCAACATCGCGGGCATGGGCTATCCGGAGGCTTTCATCCGCATGTGGGAGTATTATTTCTGCTACTGCGAGGGGGCATTCGAGGAGCGGGTGATAGGCGCGGCGCAGTTCGTGTTCACCAAACCGCTGTGTCGGCGCGAGGCTCTGATCCAGCTGCCGCACTGCGGCACGGCATCGCGCAAGCCGTCGCTCGCGCTCGCCTCAGGAGGTCGATGATGCGCCCGCATCTGCTCTGCTTCATCCTCGGTGTGCTGGCCGTCGCTGCGGCGAGGGCGGAAGGCGGCTGCGCCCCAGCGCTGGACTTCGCAAAGCGGCCGCTCGCCGGCAGCGAGCCTGTCCGACTGTGCGAGGTGTACCGCGGCCAGGTGGTGATGATCGTGAACACGGCGAGCAAGTGCGCCTTCACGCCTCAGTATGAGGCGCTGGAGGCCCTCTATGCGAAGTACCGGGATCGCGGATTCGTCGTGCTGGGTTTCCCCTCCAACGACTTCGGCGGCCAGGAGCCCGGGACCGAGGCCCAGATCCAGGAGTTCTGCCGATCGACCTACGGCGTGAAATTTCCGATGTTCGAAAAGACCCATGCAGGCAGGGCGGAGGCCGATCCCCTGTTCCGCAAGCTCGGGGAGCTGGCCGGCGAGTATCCGCGATGGAATTTCCACAAGTACCTGCTCGACCGCGACGGGAACCTGGCGGCGAGCTTCGGCAGCTTCACCCGCCCGGACAGCCGGGAGGTCGTCGAGAAGATTGAGGCGTTGCTGGGCGATTGAGGCCCGCGGCGGGCCGTCCGCTGGTTCGGCAGGCGGAGCGGCTGTGCGCTGTTCGATGCGGGAAGCCGATCTTCGTATCCGCCGACAGTGCGATTTCGCGACCTCCCTTGGCGCGGCCGGAAAAAAAAAGACCGCCGCGGCGGTCCTTTTCGTGCATTCCTGACTGTCGTCGCCCGGCTATTTCTTGCCGGTGCGGGCTCCGGATTCGTTCTTGCTCTTCTCGTTCCGCGCGGGCACGGTCGTGGCACTGACGACCTTCGGCTTCGTCGCCGCGATGGCCGACATCGCATGCAGGCCGCGGAACTGCGTCGCTATCTTCTGGGCGTTGCTGGTTTGCATACACTCCTCGTAATGTTCAACTCCACCGTAGGACCCCGAAAGGCGGTATTGGTTCGCGTCAACGGTTCGATTCCGCCTCGCCAATCAGCCCGCTTATCGGCCATGGCCTCAGGAACTTTCATCCTTTGTAAGGATACAGGTCTCGAACTGAACACAGCCTTAAGGAAGCCCTGCAAAAGGCCGGGCTTCCTGCGGCGCATCGATGAACCGCCGCTTTCGATGGACCCAGTCCATTGATGGCGGAGTTTGGCAAGAATCGCACTTCCTGCCGACCCTGCTCTGAGAGGTCCAGGATGTAGTTATTCAGAGCTTCCTCGAGCGCACTGCCTCACGGGCGGGTGCCAGGCTCGCGACGGCGGGCGAGTCCTGGTGGCCGGCGGCCTCCCTCGTGCGCTGCAACGTCGTGCACGACTCGCCGCCTGAGCGATGCTGCGCCCGCTGGTTCAGGGAGTTGGCGGCCGGCCCGATGGGGACGAATCAGTAGGATTCCGGGGCGGGGGAATTCTTCGCGGCCGACGCCGGGATAGGCGGCGCCGTCGTCGCGGCCTCGTCGGCGGTTTGCGATGCCTGCTCCGCGGACGTGGCTGCGCCCGCCGCCCCTGGCCCCGGTTCGGGAGGGTAACCGGCCTTGTCGAGGGCAGCCGTCAGCGCGGCCGCGTCGTATTCGCGAAGTATGGTTTCGTCGATGTGGACGACCGGCACGTTCATCAGCCCGTCCTCGACGCCGAGCAACTCCTGCAGCTCCTTGCGAACCGCCCCGTCGGTGGAGGCGTCCTTATCCGTGAACGGTACGCCGCGCGCCTTGAGCTGCAACCGCACCAGCTCGCAGCTGTCGCAGTTGGGGATGGAATACAGGGTGACCGGATGCTTCGCCACGATCTCCGACAGCACCGGCGTGGGCGGGCTGACGTTGCCCCGCAGCCGCTTCTCACCCTTCTTGATGCTGCCCGGCGGACAACTGTCCCGGAAGGAGCTCTGGCCCGATTCGTCGATGCATTCGACGACGGTGACGGCCATTGCCGGGCCGAGGCTGGCGAGGACGGTGAGCGCCAGCGCCTGGCAGGTTCGAAGCAGGGTCGTTCGCATCATTGGCGGGTTCCCGATTCTCAAGGTTGAACTAAGCGAACCGGCCGCACGCGAACCACCATGTTCACGGTCCCGGCGGCGCGGGCGTTCCTGGTACGCGAAAAGTATAGCAATCAATTGCTTGTTTTCCGTCCTCTCAGGGGAACGGGGCGGGGGTTACCTGCGTGTTTGACCTCAGTATAATGGCCGGTGTGCGGCAGGCCCCCCGGTATTGAGCGCCCTCCCGATCGGCCCGAGCCCAGTTCCCCCCTGCGAGACCTCGACCCCAGCCTCCCGGGTGACGGTTCAGTCCTCCGGGGGGAACGCCATCGGCATGCGAAAGTGGCGGAACTGGTAGACGCGCTGGATTTAGGTTCCAGTGGGGTAACCCGTGAGAGTTCGAGTCTCTCCTTTCGCACCATCTGCCGGGAGACCAGGCCGCTGCCGGGCGCCGGAGAGCTTGCCGCGCCGCGCGGGACCCGGCCGAAAAAACCCAACGGCAAACATACATATATATAGGGCAGGAACATATGCAGGTATCAGTCAGCAGCACCGGCACCCTGGAGCGCCGCCTCACCGTAGAGGTGCCCGAGGAACAGATCAGCAAGGAAGTCCAGAGCCGCCTGCAGGCGATCACGCGCACGGCGCGCATCGATGGCTTTCGGCCGGGCAAGGCGCCTATGCGACTGGTGGAGCAACGCTTTGCCGCGCGGGTTCGTGACGAGGTCGTCGGCGAGGTGGTGCGCCGCAGCTTCGCCGACGCCGTCATGCAGGAGAAGCTGCGCCCCGCCGGCGCGCCGGTCATCGACCCCCTGAGCGTGGAGCCGGGCAAGGGTCTGTCCTACACGGCGACCTTCGAGGTCTACCCCGAGGTGACCATGAAGCCGGTCACCGAGTTGCAGCTGAGTCGGACCACCTGCGAGATCACCGACGCCGATATCGACAAGATGGTCGCGAAGCTGCGGGAGCAGCGACGCACCTGGAAGAAGGTGGAGCGCAGCGCCGCCACAGGCGACCGGGTCACCATCGACTTCGTCGGCAAGGTCGACGGTGCGCCCTTCCCCGGGGGCACCGCCCACGATTATCAACTGGAGCTGGGGGCAGGGCGGTTCATCCCAGGGTTCGAGGAAGGCCTGGTCGGCAGGGGGCCTGGCAGCCACGAAATCCAGATCACCTTCCCGAACGACTACCCGCACCAGGAGCTCGCGGGCAAGGGGGCGGTGTTCGAAATCACCCTCAAGCTGGTCGAGGAGCCAGCCCTTCCGGAACTCGACGAGGAGTTTTTCAAGGCCTTCGGCGTCGAGGAGGGCGGGATCGAGGCCTTCAGGGCGGACGTTCGCAAGAACGTCGAACGGGAACGCGACCAGGCCCTGCGCACTCGACTCAAGCACGGCACCTTCAACACCCTGATCGAGGCCAATCCGCTCGAGCTGCCCAAGGCGCTGGTCGAGAATGAGGCACGGCGATTGCTTTATCAGAGCCAACAGGGCCTGATGATGCGGGGCATACCCCGCGCCCAGGTGGAGGGTATGTCCGCGGACTCGTTCCGTCCGCAGGCGGAGCGGCGCGTCGCGCTCGGCCTGCTGCTGGGAGACATCATCCAGAAGCAGAAGCTGGAGGCCGATCCGGTCCGGGTGCGCAACCTGCTCGAGCAGATGGCGTCCACGTACGACGACCCGGCGGCCGTGATCAAGTGGTACTACGAGGACGAGGAGCGGTTGAACGAGATCCGCACGGCGGTACTGGAGGACCAGGTGGTCGACTGGCTGATGACGCAGGCAAAGGTCACGGAACAGCGCATCTCGTTTGACGACCTCATGAATCCAAGGCAGACTGAAAACGACGCTAAAGCATGAGCTTGAGATGACCGATAACGCCCCCATGAACACGACCACCCGCGCGCTGAACCTCGTGCCCGTCGTCATCGAGCAGACCGCGCGGGGCGAGCGCGCGTACGACATTTATTCGCGCCTGCTCAAGGAGCGGGTGATTTTTCTCGTCGGTCCGGTCGACGACCATGTGGCCAACCTCATCGTCGCCCAACTGCTGTTTCTGGAATCCGAGAACCCGGACAAGGACATTCACTTCTATATCAACTCGCCCGGAGGCTCGGTCAGCGCCGGGCTGGGCATCTACGACACCATGCAGTTCATAAAACCGGACGTCAGCACCATGTGCATAGGCATGGCCGCCAGCATGGGCGCCCTGCTGCTGACCGGCGGCACGGCGGGCAAGCGCTACTGCCTGCCGCATTCCCGCGTCATGATCCACCAGCCGCTGGGCGGCTTTCAGGGTCAGGCGACCGACATCGAGATCCACGCCAAGGAGATCCTGAAGGCGCGCGAGCGGCTGAACCTGATACTCTCCCAGCACACGGGACAGCCCCTGGAGCGCATCGCACAGGACACGGACCGCGACAATTTCATGAGCGCTGACGAGGCGAAGAGGTACGGCCTCATCGACGAGGTGTTGAGCCGACGTGGCTGAGCGGCCCGTCAATCATAAGGTGCAGTCGGCGCGCGGGACGCGCTCCACCGCGGTGTGGTCTAGAATTCCAAGTGTGGGCAATCGGAGAGCAAAGCGATGAGCGACAACAGGCAGAACAAGGGGGAGGGCGACCGACTTCTGTACTGTTCTTTCTGCGGCAAGAGCCAGCACGAGGTGCGCAAGCTCATCGCCGGTCCTTCCGTGTTCATCTGCGATGAGTGCGTCGAACTCTGCAACGACATCATCCGCGAAGAGATACAGGACAAGGCGACCGGCGGGCTCGGCAGCCGGCTGCCGACGCCGCAGGAAATCAAGAACACCCTCGACGACTACGTCATCGGCCAGGAACAGGCCAAGAAGATCCTGGCCGTGGCCGTGTACAACCACTACAAGCGGCTGGAGACGCGCAGCAAAAACAGCGACGTCGAGCTGGCCAAGAGCAACATCCTGCTCATCGGCCCCACCGGCAGTGGCAAGACGCTGCTCGCCGAGACGCTGGCGCGGTTGCTGAACGTGCCGTTCACGATTGCCGACGCCACGACTCTCACCGAGGCGGGCTACGTCGGCGAGGACGTCGAGAACATCATCCAGAAGCTCCTGCAGAAGTGCGACTACGACGTCGACAAGGCGCAGACCGGCATCGTCTACATCGACGAGATCGACAAGATCTCACGCAAGTCCGACAACCCCTCCATCACCCGGGACGTCTCGGGCGAGGGGGTGCAGCAGGCGCTGCTCAAGCTCATCGAGGGCACGGTGGCCTCGGTGCCGCCACAGGGCGGACGGAAGCACCCGCAGCAGGAATTCCTGCAGGTGAACACCTCGAACATCCTGTTCATCTGCGGCGGCGCCTTTGCCGGTCTGGACAAGGTCATCCAGAACCGTACCGAGAAGAGCGGCATCGGCTTCTCCGCGGACGTGCGCAGCAAAGTCGATCGCAAGACCACGGCGGAGTTGCTGCACCAAGTCGAACCCGAGGACCTCATCAAGTACGGTCTGATACCCGAGTTCGTCGGCCGGCTGCCGGTGCTGGCGGTGCTGAACGAGCTGGACGAGAGCCAGCTAGTGCAGATCCTCACCGAGCCGCGCAACGCGATCACCAAGCAGTACGCCAAGCTCTTCGAGATGGAGGGCTGCGAGCTGGTTTTCCGCGAGAACGCCCTGCGCGCGGTCGCGCGCAAGGCCGTGGAGCGCAAGACCGGGGCGCGCGGGCTGCGGTCCATCCTGGAGCACGTGCTTCTCGACACGATGTACGAGCTGCCGTCCATGGACAATGTCGCCAAGGTGGTGGTCGACGACACGGCCATCGAAGGGGAGTCCAAGCCTCTGATCATCTATGAGAGCTCGGAGCAGCAGCGGCCCAAAGCTGCCTCCGATTGACGCGTCCACGACCGGCGCGACAGCAGCCATCCGAGGGGGGCGGCGCCCCCCTTGATCTTCCCGCCAGCGACCCCAATTTAATCCCCGTGGTGGTTTGTTTGTTGCTTGCGTCACCGGACCCGCTTCCAGTCCGCCACTGGACCCGGGGCGGTGCGCCGTGACGCTGCCGTCGCTCGCCAATCTGTCGATTACAGATATACTCAGTTTAGGCAATACCGCGTAAGAGGGCGCGTCACCGAAATGACTGAATCCACGCTCGTAGTCCCTGTGCTCCCGTTGCGGGACGTCGTTGTGTATCCGCACATGGTTATCCCCCTGTTCGTCGGCCGGGAGAAATCCGTCAAGGCGCTGGAGATGGCGATGGAGAGCAACAAGCAGATCCTGCTGGTGGCGCAGAAGAGCGCCGGGGAGGACAACCCGGAGGTGGGAGACATTTACACGGTCGGCACCCTCTCGAGCATACTGCAGTTGCTCAAGCTTCCGGACGGCACCATCAAGGTCCTCGTCGAGGGCAATCAGCGCGCCAACGTTAAGCGCTACATCGCCACGGATGCGATCTTCACCGCGGAGGTCGAGGTCGTTCAGTCCCGGGAGGTCGATGAACGCGAGGCCGAGGTCCTGATGCGCTCGGTGATGTCGCAGTTCGACCAGTATGTGAAGCTCAACCGAAAGATACCTCCCGAAATCATCTCGTCGCTCTCCAGCATCGACGAACCGTCGCGCCTGGCCGACACGATCGCCGCGCACATGGCGGTCAAGATCCCGGAGAAACAGAAGATCCTCGAGATCGTCAGTGTGCGCGAGCGGCTCGAGCACCTGGTTGGGCTGATGGAGGGCGAGATCGACCTGCTTCAGATCGAAAAGCGCCTGCGTACCCGCGTCAAGAAGCAGATGGAGAAGAGCCAGCGCGAGTACTATCTGAACGAGCAGATGAAGGCCATCCAGAGCGAGCTGGGCGAGATGGATGGCGGCAACGAGTTCGACGAGCTGCAGAAGCGCATCGACAAGGCCGGCATGTCCAAGGAGGCCAAGGCCAAGGCGAATGCGGAGCTGAAGAAGCTGCGCATGATGTCGCCCATGTCGGCGGAGGCCACGGTCGTGCGCAACTACATCGACTGGATGCTGAACGTGCCCTGGAAAAAGCGCACCAAGATCAGCCAGGACGTCAAGCGCGCGGAGAAGGTTCTCAACGAGGATCACTACGGGCTGGAGAAGGTCAAGGAGCGCATCGTGGAGTACCTCGCGGTGCAGGCGCGGGTCCAGAAGATGAAGGGTCCCATCCTGTGCCTCGTCGGTCCTCCGGGCGTGGGCAAGACCTCGCTTGGCAAGTCGATCGCGCGGGCGACCAATCGCAACTTCGTCCGGATGTCCCTGGGCGGCGTCCGCGACGAGGCGGAGATCCGCGGCCACCGCCGGACCTACGTTGGCGCCCTGCCCGGCAAGATCCTGCAGAACATGGCAAAGGCGGGCACGCGTAATCCGCTCATTCTCCTGGACGAAATCGACAAGATGGCGATGGATTTCCGCGGCGACCCGGCGGCGGCGCTGCTGGAGGTTCTGGATCCCGAGCAGAACAGCACCTTCAACGACCATTACCTGGAGGTCGACTATGACCTCTCGGAGGTCATGTTCGTCACGACCGCCAACAGCATGAACATCCCGGCGCCGTTGCTCGACCGCATGGAGGTCATCCGGCTGTCCGGCTACACCGAGGACGAGAAGATCAGCATTGCCGAGAAGTACCTGATCCCCAAGCAGATCAAGGGCAATGGACTCAAGCCCGAGGAGATCGAGATACCCACTGCCACCATCCGCGAGATAGTGCGTTATTACACGCGCGAGGCCGGCGTGCGCAATCTCGAGCGCGAGATCGCCACCATCTGCCGCAAGGTCGTGAAGGAGATACTCTCCAAGGGCGGCGGCAAGCGTATCGTCGTCGCCGCGAAGAATATCGAGAAGTTCCTCGGCGTGAAGCGCTATCGATTCGGACTCGCCGAGGAGCAGGATCGCGTCGGTCAGGTCACCGGCTTGGCGTGGACCGAGGTCGGCGGCGACCTGCTCACGATCGAGGCGGCCGTGGTCAGCGGCAAGGGCAAGGAGACCTATACCGGGCGCCTGGGCGACGTCATGCAGGAGTCCATCAAGGCAGCGATGACCGTGGTGCGCAGCCGCGCCCCGGCCCTGGGCATCGATCCGGAGTTCTACCGCAAGCGCGACGTGCACTTCCACGTTCCGGAGGGTGCCACCCCGAAGGACGGTCCGAGCGCGGGCGTCGGCATGTGCACGGCTTTGGTGTCCGCCCTCACGGGGATCCCGGTGCGTTCGAACGTGGCGATGACCGGCGAAATCACGTTGCGGGGCGAAGTCCTGCCCATCGGCGGTCTGAAGGAAAAGTTGTTGGCCGCGCTGCGTGGCGGCATCAAGACGGTTCTGATTCCGTTCGAGAACCAGCGCGAACTCGCGGAGATTCCGAAGAACATCAAGCAGAACCTTGATATTCGGCCGGTGCGTTGGATCGACGAGGTGCTCGAGGTGGCACTGCAGCGTCTGCCGGCCCCGGCGAAGTTCGAGGAATCCACCGAACCACCGACGCCCGCGGCGAAACCGGAAGGCGAGGAATCCGCCGATCTGCTGCGTGCCCACTAGCGCGCCGACTTCCCTAATTCGCTGCCAATCCCGGGACAAGTCGTTAATGGTTTCGTGAAACGACTTCGCACGTTGCGTTTGCTTGACGCCTTCGAAGAGCTGTTGGTATAAAGCCGTCTCTCGAGACGCCCGAAGTTCCTCACGTCCAGGCAAGGCGGCGCAATAATCGCGCCGCCGCATACCATGGAACTCAGCGACAACAAGCCAAAGGGGATGAGCGACAATGAACAAAGCAGATCTCATTGAGAAGATTGCCGAGGCTGCAGACGTATCGAAGGCAACGGCGACGCGGGCCCTGGATGCGACGCTGGAGAACATCACCAAGGAACTCAAGAAGGGACAGGCGGTCACGCTGGTGGGCTTCGGTACCTTCACGGTTCGCAAGCGGGCCGCCCGCACGGGCCGCAATCCGAAGACCGGTGAGACCTTGAAGATAAAGGCGGCGAGAGTCCCGGGTTTCAAGGCTGGCAAGGCCCTGAAGGATGCCGTAAACTAGCGCGCCCCGCTGGAACGGGTGCAGCGCCTGGGTGCTTAGCTCAGCTGGGAGAGCGTCGCCCTTACAAGGCGAATGTCGGGGGTTCGATCCCCTCAGCACCCACCAAAATTCCTAGGAGCGGTAGTTCAGTCGGTTAGAATACCGGCCTGTCACGCCGGGGGTCGCGGGTTCGAGTCCCGTCCGCTCCGCCAATCTCCAGGGCGCTCCCGCGCACGCAGGGTGCGCCCTTTTTCATTGTTGCTTCGAACAATTGGCCCTTGATAATTGTGCCCTCACGGGGTTGACCGAATCGCGAGGTAGACGAACGTGTTGCAGAACATTCGGGATCGCGCCCACGGCTGGTTTGCCACCGTCGTTTTCGGCTTGCTGCTCATTCCCTTCGCGCTGTGGGGCGTGAACTGGTACGTCCGGGAGCGCTCGGAGATCGTGGTCGCCAAGGTGAACGGCACCAAGATCCGACTGCAGGACTACGAGCGTGCATACCAGGAGCAGCGCCGTTACATGCAGTCGTTGCTGGGCGACATCAGCCAGCTCGACGGCAACGCCCTCAAGCAGCAGACCATCGACAAGCTTATCAGCGATCGTCTGCTCGAGACCGCGACTCAGCGGCACGGTCTGCGGGTCGGGGACGGCGATCTGGTCGGCGCCATCCAGCTTTTCCCGGCGTTTCAGAAGGACGGCAAGTTCGTGCCGCAGCTGTACGAGAACAGATTGCGTGACCTCGGGCTGTCGCCGACGGGTTTCGAGGAGCGCATGCGAGTGGACCTGGCCGCGGAGCAGCTGCACCAAGGCATAAGCGATACCAACTTCGTCACCCAGGCCGCGGTCGAGGTCGTCGAGAGACTGAAAGGGCAGCAGCGCGACGTCGTGTATGCGACAGTCGCCGCGGAACCGTTGAAGAGCCAGATAACCCCGACGGAGGCCCAGATCGAGGACTACTACCAGCGCAACAGCGCGCGCTTCATGTCCCCGGAGATGGTGAAGCTGGCCTACGTGGAGCTGTCGGCCGACGAGTTGGCCAAGGAGGTGGCGATCGACGAGCAGGCCCTCAAGGACTACTACGAGACCCACAAGGCGACCTACAGCACGCCGGAGGAACGCAGCGCCAACCACATCCTGGTGCATGTGAAGAAGGACGCGAAGCCCGAGGAGGTCGAGGCGGCACGCAAGCTGGCGGAGGGTTATCTGAACGAGGCCAAGTCGGGCAAGTCCTTTGAAGAGATCGCGATGCAGAAATCCGACGACGTCGGATCCAAGGCGGAAGGCGGCAAGACGGGCTTCTTTCCGCGCGGCGTGATGGCCAAGGAGTTCGACGAGGCCGCCTTCTCCATGCAGCCGGGCGAGCTGCGAGGCCCGATACGCACCGAGTTCGGCTGGCACGTCATACGCCTCAACGAGATCAAGGCGGCGACCTCGAAGACCTTCGAGGAGGCCCGCGCCGACGTCGAGGCGGCGGTGCGCAAGGAGCAGGCCGAGAAGATGTACTTCGATCAGGCCGACCAATTGTCGACGCTGACCTACGAGAACTCCGACTCGCTCGAGCCGGCGGCCAGGGCGTTGAACCTGAGCGTGAAGGAAACCGGGTTCGTGACGCGCACTGGCGGGGAAGGGCTGTTTGCCAACCCGAAGGTGGTCGAGGCGGCGTTCAGCAGCGAGGTGATCACGGAGCGTCTGAACAGCCAGCCGATAGAGATCGGCCCGACGCACGCGCTGGTGCTGCGCCTGGTCGAACACAAGCCCTCGGCCCTTCGGCCGCTGGCCGACGTAAGGGCGGAGGTGGTGGCGCTGGTGACCGCGGAGCTCGCGAAACGGAAGGCCGAGGAGCGCGGCAAGGCGCTTCTGGAACGCCTCGCCAAGGGCGAGGACCGCAATGCCCTGGCCCGCTCCGAGCAGCTCGCGTGGACGGAGGTCAAAGGAGCGACCCGCGAGGGCGACACCAGGCTCAGTCGCGCGGTGGGACGCCTGGCGTTTCGCATTCCCTACACTACCCGCGGCGAGGTCCGTTACGACGGCCTGTCGCTGGGAACGGGTGATTACGTCATCGTCGGCGTCACGGGTGTGGCCGAGCCGGACCTTTCGAAGCCGGACGAGGACAAGCGCAAGGCCGAGCGGGAGGCGCTGTTCGCGAATTACGCCAACAACGACTGGCGCGACTACCTTGCCGCCCTGAAGGCCGGCGCGAAGATCTCCACGTACACCGACAAGCTCTAGGGAAGCGCTGCGGAAGGCTGGGCTTCCCGCGGTGCGTGGATGTCCCCGCCATGGTCGATGGCCGCAGGCCATCGAAAAGAAAGGTCGACAAGAATCACGCTCCTTGCCGACCGTGCTCTGAGAAGTACAGGATGGACCTATTCAGAGCCTGCCTGGTCGCGAGGCGGATCCCGCCTCGCCGTCGCGGGCCGTGGCCTGCTGCCCCACGCTCCGCCGGGCGAGGCGGGGCCGCGGCGCTGCAGCGCCCTCAGACCTCCGCGAGCCCGATCGCGTTGTAGCCGCAGTCGACGTAGGTGATCTCGCCGGTCACCGCCGAGGCGAGATCCGAGCACAGGAACGCGCCGACGTTGCCGACCTCCTCGATCGTGACGTTGCGGCGCAGCGGGGCGTGCTTCTCGACATACTCGAGGAACTTGCGCAGATCCTTCACACCGGATGCGGCGAGCGTACGGATGGGACCGGCGGAGATCGCGTTGACGCGCGTTCCCTCGGGGCCGAGGTCCTGGGCCATGTAGCGCACGTTCGCCTCCAGGCTCGCCTTCGCAAGCCCCATGACATTGTAACTCGGCATCGCCCGCACCGCCCCGATGTAGCTAAGGGTCAGCAGCGCGCCGTTGCGTCCCCTCATCATCGGCCTTGCCGCCTGCGCGAGCGCGGTGAAGCTGTAGGAGCTTATCTCGTGCGCGATCCGGAATCCTTCGCGCGTCGTCGCGGTCATGTACTCGCCCTCCAGGCATTCGCGCGGGGCGTAGGCCAGCGAGTGCACGAGTATGTCCAGATGATCCCAGCGTTTGGCCAGGGTCTCGATCGCCGCTGCGATCTGTCCGTCCTCGGCAACATCGCAGGGCATGGTGATGTCCGAGTCGAGCTGTCGCGCGAATTCCTCGACGCGCTCCTTGAATCGCTCGGTCTGGTAGCTGAGAGCGACTTCCGCGCCTTCCCGGTGCATGGCCTGGGCGATACCCCAGGCGATGGACTTGTTGCTCGCAACGCCGACGATGAGAGCGCGCTTGCCTTGCAGAAAACCCATGAATGCTGCCCCCTGTTGATCTCCGTTCGACGCAAAGTGTACCCGGTCGCCGTCGGGTTTATAATCCCCGACGGATCGCAATCCATGCGCTCGACCACGTTCATCGCCGTCCTGATCCTCGCCGCCAGCGATGTCGGGGCAGCGCCGTGGAACAACCCCTACCCAGCCGCCGACGCCGCCGCCAACGTCTATTACGATTCCTTCGAGGAGCGGCCCAAGCACCTCGATCCGGCGCGCTCCTACGCCGAGAACGAGAGTGAATTCATCGGTCAGGTTTACGAACCGCCGCTGCAATACCACTACCTGCGGCGTCCCTACGAGCTGGTGCCGCTGACGGTCACGGAGGTTCCCACCCCGGTATACCTGGATGCCGACGGTCGCGCGCTGCCGGCGGATGCGCCGGCCGATCGCATCGCCCGCAGCGTGTATCGGTTCAGGCTGCGGCCGGGCATCCGGTTCCAGCCGCATCCGGCGCTGGCCCGCGATCCGCAGGGAGGTTTTCTCTACCATGCGCTCGCGCCCGCGGACCTCGCCGCCGTGCACACGCTCGCCGATCTCCCCGTCAGCGGGACCCGTGAGCTGGTGGCCGCCGATTACGTATACCAGATCAAGCGACTGGCGGATCCCGCGCTGGCCTCGCCCATCGCAGGCCTGATGTTCGAGCACATCGTCGGTCTGCGCGAGTACGCCGAGCGGCTGAGGCGACTCCGCACCAGCGCGCCCGCAGGCGGCTACGGCGGCTTCCTCGACCTGCGCGAACTCGATTTCGACGGCGCGCGTGTGATCGACCGGTATAGCTGGGAGGTCGCGATCAAGGGGAAGTACCCGCAGTTCCTGTACTGGCAGGCGATGACATTCTTCGCGCCCGTGCCCTGGGAGGCGGACCGCTTCCACGCGCAACCCGGCCTGGCCGAGCGCAACATCACGCTCGACTGGTTTCCGATCGGCACCGGACCATACATGCTGACGGAGAACAACCCGAATCGACGAATGGTTCTGGTGCGCAATCCGAATTTCCGCGGCGAGCGCTACCCCGGCGACGGCGAGATGGAGGATGGACCGGCGGGACTGCTGGCCGACGCCGGAAGGCCCATGCCCTTCGTGGATCGCGCCGTCTACAGTCTGGAGACCGAGAGCATCCCGCGCTGGAGCAAGTTCCTGCAGGGCTATTACGACGTCTCCGGGATCCCCAGCGACAGTTTCGATCAGGCGGTTCAGTACACGAGCACCGGGCTGACGCTGACCGAGGAGATGCAGCGCCGCGGCATCGCCCTGTCGACTGCGGTGAGCGCCTCGACCAGCTACGTCGGATTCAACATGCTCGATCCGGTGGTCGGCAGCGACGGCGAGCGCGCGCGCAAGCTGCGCCGCGCCATTGCCATCGCGGCGGACACGGAGGAGTTCATCAGCATATTCCGCAACGGTCGCGGCGTGGCCTCGCAGGGACCCATACCTCCCGGCCTCTTCGGCGCGCGCGAGGGGCAGGCGTCGATCAATCCCTACGTCTACACGTGGGGTAACGGCCAGCCGCAGCGGCGGCCGCTGGAGGAGGCCAGGGAACTGTTGGCCGAGGCAGGCTATCCCGGGGGACGCGATCCGGCGACCGGGCGAGCGCTGGTCCTGTATTTCGACACCTCGGCCTCCGGTCCGGATTTCAGATCGATGCTCGATTGGTGGCGCAAGCAGTTCGGCAAGCTGGGCATACAGCTCGTCGTTCGCGACTCCGATTTCAATCGATTCCAGGACAAGCTTGCGCGCGGCAACGCCCAGATCTTCCAGTTCGGATGGAACGCCGACTATCCGGACCCGGAGAATTTCCTGTTCCTGCTGGCCGGGGGCCAGGCGAAGGTGCGATACGCGGGCGAGAACGCGGCCAACTATTCGAATCCCGAGTTCGATCGGCTGTTCGAGCAGATGCGGCACATGGACAACAGCCCCGAGCGGCAGCGCATCATCGACAGCATGGTCGAGATCGCCCGTCGCGACGGACCGTGGCTCTGGGGCTTCCATCCCACCGGCTACACGCTGATGCATTCCTGGTACGCCAACGCGAAGCCCAATCTCATGGCGCGCAACACGCTGAAGTACAAGCGCGTGGATGCGGACCTGCGCGCCGAGCGTCGATCGGGGTGGAACGCGCCGATCTGGCAGCCCCTCGCGTGGTTCGCGGCGGTTCTCGCCGCGGGACTTCTCCCGGCCATCCGGGTCTATCGTCGCCGCCAGCGGGCGACCGCGTTATGACCGCGTACATCATCCGCCGGTGCCTCTACGCCGTTCCGATCCTCATCGGCGTGAACCTCATCACCTTCTGGCTCTTTTTCTTCGTCAACACGCCCGAGGACATGGCGCGGCTGGCGCTGGGCGCGAAACACGTGACGCCGGAGATGGTCGCCAGCTGGAAGCAGCAGCACGGTTACGATCGCCCGCTGCTGTTCAATGCCGCGGCCGGCGGCACGGCAAAGCTCACGGAAACCCTGTTTTACGAGAAGTCACTGCGGCTGTTCGTCCTCGACTTCGGTTCCTCCGACGGGGGACGGGACATCGGGCACGACATCGCTCAGCGCATGGGGCCGAGTCTGGCGATTGCGGTGCCGACACTGCTCATCGCGCTGGTCGTCGAAGTAGGCATCGCGCTGCTTGTCGTGATGTTCCGGGCGACCTACATCGATCTGTTCGCCCTGGTGACGTGCGTCGTGCTGATGTCGATCTCGATGCTGTTCTACGTCATAGGCGGTCAGTACCTCATCGGCAAGGTGTGGCGCCTGGCGCCGATCTCCGGTTTCGGCGACGGCCTGGACGCGTGGCGCTTCGTGGCCCTGCCCGTGTTCATCGGGGTCATCGCCGGCATGGGCGCGGGCGTACGAGTCTATCGCACCTATTTCCTGGAGGAGCATGGCCGGGACTTCATCCGCACGGCGCGCGCGAAGGGGCTCACGGATCGGGTGGTGCTGTTCCGCCACCTGCTGGGCAACGCCATGATCCCCGTGCTCACGGGGCTGGTGGTCGTTCTCCCGTCGCTGTTTCTCGGCAGCCTCATCATGGAATCGTTCTTCGGCATCCCCGGCCTGGGCAGTTACACGATCGAGGCCATACAGAACCAGGACTTCGCCATCGTGCGCGCCATGGTCTTCCTGGGCTCGCTGCTGTACGTGCTCGGGCTGCTGCTGACGGACATCTCCTATACGCTCGTCGATCCGCGGGTGCGCCTGGGATGAGCCTGTGGCTGGCATTGCAGCAATGGTGGCGCGGCGAGGCCGTGCTGCTGTGGACCGATGCACTGCTGTTCCTGCTCCTGATGGCGCTCGGAGCGGCGTTCGTATGTGTGCGTGGTGATGGACCATTGCGCCGCGGCTGGCGTCGCGTGCTTGCGAGTGCGCCGGCCATGGCCTCGGCGGTCGTGCTGTCGGCCTACCTTCTGATCGCGCTGCTGGATTCGCTGCACTTCCGGCCGCTGCAGGCGGCGGGGGAGGCAGAGCGCTACGAGGCCGCCGTCCTCAGCGTGCTCGATGCCGCCCTCACCCCCCTGCGCGCGCGCACGGAGCGCTCGTATTCGCGTCCGTTGGACATCTGGGCGCTGGAGATGACCACCATTACCGGCCCCGACGGCCGCTCGCGGCAGGAGTATCCGCGCCTGCAGTACGGGGGTTCACATCTGGAGGACCCGGGTGAGCGCGATGCCGACCTACTGATTTCGAGCGCGCGCGCGCTCGGGAGAGCCATGGTGATGGTGCTGTTGCCGTGGGCGGTGACCTGCTGGATGGTGGCGCGCCATCGCGGCCTGAGCTGGCGCGCCGTCGCCCTTGGCACGCCCGCACGGGTCGGCGCGGTTCCCTGGCGGACTATTATGGTCACCCTGCTCGTGCTGGTATCGCTGGGGAGCCTATGCGCGGAGCTGGGTGCGCGATACCACCTGCTCGGGACCGACAAGGTTGGCAACGACGTGCTCTACCAATCGTTGAAGGGCGTCCGTACCAGCGTCATCATCGGCACCCTGACGACACTGCTGTCGCTGCCGCTGGCGATCGGACTGGGCGTGGCCGCGGGCTATTTCCGCGGTGCGGTCGATGATGCCGTCCAGTATCTGTACACGACGCTGGATTCCATTCCCGACGTGCTGCTCATCGCAGCCATGGTGCTGGTCGTGCAGGCTTACATGGCCGGCAATGCGGAGAGCTTCGGCAGCGTGCAGCAGCGCGCGGACCTCCGCCTGCTGGTGTTGTGCGCGGTGTTGGGGATCACGCGCTGGACGGGGATGTGCCGGCTGCTTCGCGGTGAAACCCTCAAGCTGCGGGAGCAGGACTACGTGCAGGCCGCGCAGGCGCTCGGCGCGGGCCACCTGCGCATCCTGGGGCGCCAGATCCTGCCGAACCTCATGCACCTGGTTCTGATAACGCTGGTCATGCAGTTCAGCGGACTGGTGCTCGCCGAGGCGGTGCTGTCCTACCTCGGGATCGGAGTCGACCCCGGCATGCACAGCTGGGGTAACATGATCAACAGCGCGCGCCTGGAGCTTGCCCGGGAACCGGTGGTGTGGTGGTCGCTCGCGGCCGCGCTCGCGCTCATGCTGCTGCTCGTGCTGTCGGCCAACCTCTTTGCCGACGCCGTGCGCGACGCCTTCGATCCGCGCGCGACGCGCGGAGCCGGTGCGACCGGCACGTCGCCTACCGCCGCGCCGCATTGACAAATGGCACGATGCCGACAAGGATCGCGCCCAGCCTGGGGGCGGGCGGTACGCCGTGCCGCGAGGCCCGGCGAACCTCGGCCGGCGCCGATGGCCTCCGGTCACGGAACGAAAGCGGACGGCCCCGGCTCCAAGACTGACCGCCCCCCCGGGGATCGCCGACGCAGTCGCGGCACCGCCGTTCACTGCCGATTCAAACCGCATCCGAGAGCGACGAGTATGAAAAGACTGATTCTTGCCCTGAGCATCGCGCTGGCCTCGGTCAACACCCCTGCCGGCACGCTCGCCGAGGCCAAGGCCGCATTCAACAGCGGCGACCATGCCACCGCGTTCCCGGCTTTCGAGGAACTGGCCGGCGCGGGCGACCACGAGGCGCAGTTCTATCTCGGGCTGATGCATTACGCGGGATTGGGAACCAAGGCCGACAAGGCCGCGGCGCTGGAGTGGTTCCGCAAATCGGCAGAGGCGGGCAACCCCAAGGCCCAGAACAACCTGGGCGCCCTGTACCAGAAGGGCGACGGCGTCGAGCAGAATTACGCCGAGGCCATGAACTGGTACGGCAAGGCCGCCGAACAGGGCATGGGCATGGCGATGCAGAGCATCGGCTACCTGTATTTCAAGGGCGAAGGCGTCGAGCAGAGTTACGAGAAGGCCGTGCAATGGTGGACCAAGGCCTCCGAACGCGGCGATTCGCAGGCGAAGTTCAACCTCGGCCTGATGTATTTCTCGGGCAGGGGCGTGAAGGCCGACGTCGGCAAGGGCATCAAGCTGTGGCGCGAGGCGGCCGAGATGGGCAATGCCGAGGCACAGAGCGCGCTCGGCAACATCTTCTTCAACGGCACCGAGGTCGACCAGGACTTCCAGGCGGCCTACATGTGGTTCAGGCTCGCCACCGCTTTCGGCAGGCCCGGCGACGATTTGAAGGCGACGATGGCCGCCCAGCGTCTGAAGAAGAAGGAGCTGGATCAGGCCGAGAAAGAGGCACAGCAGAAGTTCGAGGTCATCAAGGCTGGCCTGATCAAGCAACAACAGCAGGACGGTTGAGCGGCCCCATGGCCCGGGCCCGGCGGGGTTGGGGCGTAAGGGGCGCGTGCTAACATTTCGCGGTGGACGGACGACCGCGCATTTCTGCCAAGGGGTAGATCGGATGGCCGGGCCATTGCTCACGGTGTCCGATCTGCGCGTGCACCTGGACACCGACGGGCCGCCGGCGCGTGCCGTCGACGGGGTGTCCTTCTCCATCCTTCCGGGACAGACCTTCGTCTTGCTGGGCGAGTCCGGCTGCGGCAAGTCGATGACCGCCCTGGCGCTGCTGCGCCTGCTGCCGCCCGGTGGCCGCTACGTGAGCGGTTCCATCATCCTCGACGGCACCGACCTGTTGCGGATCCCGGAGCGCGCGATGCGCGATGTGCGTGGTCGCCGGATCGCCATGGTCTTCCAGGAACCGCAAACCGCGCTCAATCCCGTGCTCACGGTCGGCGTGCAGGTGGGCGAGGTGCTGGCGCGGCACCGGGGACTGCACGGCGCCACCGCGCGCGATCGCGTAGTCGAGCTGCTCAACGATGTCGGGATCGCCGATCCTCGGCGCCGCGTCGAGGAGTATCCACACCAGCTCTCCGGCGGCATGAAGCAGCGCGTCATGATCGCCATGGCCCTGGCCGGCGAGCCCGACCTGCTCGTCGCCGACGAGCCGACCACGGCGCTGGACGTCACCATGCAGGCGCAGGTGCTGCAGCTCCTGCGCGACATCAAGCAGCGCAGCGGCATGGCAATCCTGCTCATCACGCACGACCTGGGCGTGGTCGCGGAGATGGCCGATCGAATCGCGGTGATGTACGCCGGTCAGATCGTCGAGGAGGCGGGGCGGGCCGAGTTCCTCGATGAGCCGCTGCATCCGTATTCCCGCAAGCTGTTCGAATCGCTGCCCGACGGCGGCCGGCGCGGCGCGCCGCTCGCGGTCATCCGCGGCGCAGTGCCGCCGCTGACCAAGGAATTCCTCGGATGCCGGTTCGAATCGCGCTGCGAGCTGCGCCGGGAGACCTGCCGGCTCGTACCGCCGAAATGGATCGATGCCGGCGGTGGCCGCTACGTGAGGTGCCACCTCCATGACGATGTGGCAGGTAGTTTACCGGCCGGCGTCGCCCGCGCGGGCCCGGCGCAACCCGCGCCCGGCCACCGGTGGCAAAGCTCGGGCGTCGCCGCCACCCTGACCGTACGCGATCTGAAGGTCCACTTCCCGATCCAGCGCGGGATCTTCAGGCGCACCGTCGGCCACGTCTACGCGGTGGACGGCGTCACGCTGACCGTGCCGTCGGCGCGCACGCTCGCCCTCGTGGGTGAGTCCGGCTGCGGCAAGACGACCGCCGGCAAGGCGATCGCGCGCCTCCTCCATGCGACCGGCGGCGAGGTGCGGTTCGGCGCCATCGACGTGCTCGCGCTGCGGGGGAAGGAACTGCGGCGGCTGCGCCGGGAGATCCAGTTCATCTTCCAGGATCCCTACGCGTCCATGAATCCCCGCATGAGCGTCGCCGACATCGTCGCCGAAGGGATGGTGGCCCAGGGGCTAGGCCGCACCGCAGCCGAGCGACTGCAGCGGGTCGACTCGCTGCTGCTGCAGGTCGGCCTCGATCCGGAGGCGAAAAGGCGCTACCCGCATGAGTTCTCGGGCGGCCAGCGGCAGCGCATATGCATCGCGCGGGCACTGGCAGTGCAGCCGCGCCTGGTGATCTGCGACGAGCCGACCAGCGCGCTCGATGTCTCGGTGCAGGCGCAGATCCTGAATCTGCTGCAGTCGCTGCAGAGGGATCTGGGGCTGAGTTACCTGTTCATCACGCACAACCTCGCGGTGGTGCGCTATCTGGCGCACGAGGTGGCGGTGATGTACCTCGGCCGCATCGTCGAGCACGGTCCGGTCGATGCAGTGATGACGCAGCCGCGGCATCCCTACACCCGCGCCCTGCTTTCCGCTGTGCCGCAGGTGGATCCGGAGACGAGAATGGAACGTATCCGTCTGGCGGGCGAATTGCCGTCTCCATCCTCTCCGCCCGCGGGTTGCTATTTCCACCCCCGCTGTCCGGTGGCGGAGCCGCGATGTCGCGAACACTACCCAGCGGCGGTGAACGTCGGCGCGGGACATACGGCGCATTGCCACCTGCTGGCGGCGCCGTAGACGCAGCACGCGCTCCCCGGCGCAGCGACCGCAGCGGGCGGTCCTCAGGACATCAGGCGCGCGACGATGGCGCGCGTCATGTCCTTGGTCGTGGCGTTGCCACCGAGGTCGCGCGTGCGCACCCTGTCCTCCGACAGCACCTTGTCGACGGCCGACCGTATGCGGCGCGCGGTGGCATGCTCGTCGACGTGGTCGAGCATCATGCAGGCGGCCAGCAGCAGTGCGATCGGGTTGGCGATGCCCTTGCCCGCGATATCGGGCGCCGAGCCGTGCACGGCCTCGAAGATGGCCGCGTCCTTGCCGATGTTCGCGCCGGGCGCCATGCCCAGTCCGCCGACCAGTCCCGCCATGAGATCCGAAAGGATGTCGCCGAACATGTTGGTGGTCAGCAGCACGTCGAACTTGCCCGGATCGATCACCAGTTGCATCGCGCAGGCGTCGACGATGCGATCCTCGATGGTCAGTTTGTCTTCGTAGAGCTTGCCCACCTCGCGCACCGTCTCCAGGAAAACGCCGGTCAATGTCTTGAGGATATTTGCCTTGTGCACGATGGTGATCTTGCGGCGGCCGTTGCGCAGCGCGTAGTCGAAAGCGAACTCGGCGATGCGCCGGCTGCCCGCGCGGGTATTGACGCCGGCTCCGATCGCCACGGCGTGCGGATCGCCTGCGATCGGAACGAAGTGCTCGAAGCCGACGTAGAACCCTTCGGTGTTCTCGCGCACCATGACCAGGTCGACTCCCTCGTACCGACCGCCGGGCAGCAGGGTGCGTGCCGGGCGGACGTTGGCGTAGAGATCGAACGTCTGCCGCAGCGCCACGTTCGCCGACCGATAACCCCCCCCGACGGGCGTGGTGAGCGGACCCTTCAATGCCAGCTTGGTTCGACGGATGCTGTCCAGCGTGACCTGCGGCAGCGGGTCCTTGTGCTTCTCCATGGCGGCCATCCCGGCCACGTGCTGTTCCCAGCGGAACGGGGCGTCGACGGTATCGAGCACCTCCAGTACGGACTCGACGATCTCCGGGCCGATGCCGTCGCCGGGGATCAGGGTTACGGGGAACCTACCTTCGTGTTTCGTGGGCATGGCAGTCCTTAATCGTTGGTTTTTCCCGGTGCATCGGCTTTATTTTACATGAGGGGCACCGGCAGCGGGCGGACCTCGCCGCCTTTTCGCCGCCGGCGGCGCCGGTTCGGTGCGGCATCGCAATCTGGTAAGGTTTCCCGGTTCGCAATTGGTTCCACGGCAATTCACGGGCCTTGGAAGAAATTCTGGGAGGGCGAGATGTCGACAGAGTCCAGACCGACGCAGAAGTTGCGCGAGCTGATGAGGAAGCCGGGTATCGTACGCTCGCTGGGCGCCCACGACGTGCTCACCGCGGTCGCCATCGAGCAGGCCGGATTCGAGACGGTCTTCATCGGTGGATTCGGCACCAGCGCCAGTCTGTACGGTCTGCCGGATCTGAACTTCCTCGGCATGACCGAGATGGCCGATGCCGTGCGGCGCATGGCGCAGCGCGTGTCGATACCGGTCATCGCCGACGGCGATACCGGCCACGGTGATCTGCACAATGTCATGCGCTGCGTGAGGGAGTTCGAGGCGGCGGGAGCTGCGGGCATCATCCTCGAGGACCAGGTGTTTCCCAAGCGCTGCGGCCACTTCGAGGGCAAGCAGGTGATACCCATGGAAGAGATGGTCCAGAAGTGGAAGGCGGCCGTGCGCGCGCGCAGCGACCAGGACTTCCTGTTCGTCGCGCGCACCGACGCGCGCGAGCCCTGCGGGCTGGAGGATGCCATCCAGCGCGTCAACGCCTACTGCGCCGCCGGTGCCGATGTCGCCTTCATCGAGGCGCCGCTGGCGATCGCCGAGATGGAGATCATCTGCAAGAAGGTGCCGTACCCGAAGCTCGTCAACATGCTGGCCTTCGGCAAGACTCCCATCCTGGCCAACGCGGAGCTGGAGGAGATGGGCTTCAAGATCGCCGTGGCGCCCATCGACTCGGTCCTGATCACCGCGCGCGCCATGCGCGAGATGGCGGCGGTTTACATGCGCGACGGCAAGACGACGGCGCTGCAGGATCGCATGCTGCGTTTCGACGAGATCAAGGAGATGCTGGGCGTCGAGGAGTTCCTGTCGCTGCGCGACACGCTCTGAATGCGCCTTGCGGCGCCTTCTTCGGGCGGGACGGACGTCGCGGCTCGGGCGCAGCGGGTGCCCCGCCGGAACGGCCTGGACGAGGCGTCTCGATCACCGGCCGACCGGCCGCCATCCGATACCACGGCGGCGCGCGCTTTCGGTATCATCGCCGCCATTCCGGTAATCTCCGGTTTCGGGCTTTCGGGGGAGACAGCGCGCATGATCAGGATCGCCGTGAGCGGCGCCGGTGGGAGAATGGGACGCACCATCATCGAGCTGCTGAAGCAGCAGGAGACGGCGAGGCTCACGGCCGCCCTGGAGCGCCCCGACTCCCCGCTCATCGGCGGCGACGCAGGCGAGATCGCAGGGGTTGGCCGACTCGGCGTCGCCGTCACGGCCGACGCGGATGCGGCGATCGCTGTGAGCGACGTGCTGATCGACTTCACACACCCGGCTGCGAGCCTGGCGCACCTCGAGGCCTGCCGTGCCGCCGGCGGGCGCATCGTCATCGGCACGACCGGGCTGGACGAGGCGGGCCGGCGGGCGATCGAAGAGGCCGGCCGGACCATACCCGTCGTTTTCGCCCCCAACATGAGCGTAGGTGTGAACGTCTGCCTTAAGCTCCTGGACCTCGCCGCGCGCGCGCTCGGCGACGGCGTCGACGTCGAGATCATCGAGGCGCATCATCGGCACAAGATCGACGCGCCCTCGGGCACCGCCCTGCGCATGGGAGAGGTCGTGGCCGCCGCGCTGGGGCGCGACCTGAAGAGTTGCGCGGTATACGGCCGGCAGGGACAGACCGGCGCGCGCGACCGAAGGACGATAGGCTTCGAAACCATCCGTGCCGGCGATATCGTCGGCGAGCACACCGTGATGTTCGCCGACATCGGCGAGCGCGTGGAGATCACCCACAAGGCCAGCAGTCGCTCGACGTTCGCCGGCGGAGCCATACGGGCGGCCCTGTGGCTGGCGCGACAACCGCCCGGCTGCTACGACATGCAGGACGTGCTCGGCCTGCGCTGAGGCGCCGGCGCAGCCGCGGGCGACAGCCGGCCATCGGTGCTTCGGACGCCGCAGCGCCGGCCGGCACATCACGCGTCGCAGGTCAGGAAACGCCCATCACGCGTGGCCGGATTCGTCCAGTTCCACCTCGCCCCGTTCGTTCACGCGCACGGGAACGCCGCGCAGGCGCATGCCGGCGCACGGCCCGCTCACGCAGTAGCCGTCCTCGACGCGGAACAGCGCATCGTGATTGGCGCACTGGAGGAACTCGCCGGCAGGGTCCATGAAACGGTCCGGAACCCAGTCGAGGTTCAGGCCCCGGTGTGGACAGCGATTATGGTATGCGCGCACAGTGCCGCCGCGCCGGACGATGAAGATGTCGACCTGCCGCGGCGCGGCGGGAAGGCTGACGGTGTAGCCCCTGCCGCCGTTCTCGGGAATATCCTCGAGGCGGCAGAGCGATCGCTGTTGGTCCGCCATCCTCACCGACGACATGCGCCGCGATCGACCTCAGTCCTTGTAGCCGCCCGCCACCTTCACCATGTAATCGACGGCGGCCTTCACCTCCTCATCGGTCAGATTCGGGTTGCCGCCACGCGCCGGCATGCCGCGTAGCCCCTTGATGGCGTTTTCGTAGAGCTTGTCGCGGCCCTGAGCGATGCGCGGTGCCCAGGCGACCTTGCTGGCGAATTTCGGCGCGCCGTTCATGCCTGCCTGGTGGCACGCCATGCAGATTCCCTTCGCTACGGCCTCACCGTCAACCGGCTTGGCCGGTGCCGCCGCTGCCGGAGCCGCTGCCGGAGTCGCTGCCGGAGTCGCTGCCGGAGTCGCTGCCGGAGTCGCTGCCGGAGTCGCTGCCGGAGTCGCTGCCGGAGTCGCTGCTGGAGTCGGCGGCGCTTCACCCTGCGCGGCGGCTGGAGGCGCCGGCTCAACTCCCGGCGCGGGCTCGGCCGTCGGTGCGGCCTCGGTCGTCGATGGCGGAGGCGGTTCCGCCGCCGCAACCGGCGCCGCGTCGCTGGGTGTTGGCGCGGCAATCGCGGCAGGCTCGGGGGCGGGCGATACCGGGGCGGCCGGCCCGTCGGCGCTGGTGCCCGGGGCCGCCGGCTCCTCCTTCTTGGAACAACCGGTCAGGGCCAGGGCGAGAGACAACGCCATGAACGGGAGGGGTGCGCGATATTTCGGCATCGAGGTGATTCCGTTGGGTTTTTGGGTAAGCAGTACATTGAAGTCTAGCACCGGATCGGAGTCAGAACGCCCTGCGCGCGTGGGCGCGCACGACGGAGTTTTCGCCTTTCATCACCGTTCCCGCTCAAGTACAATTCGTGAGGTTCGCGGGAGCAGACCAACAGGAGATGGTCGCTCCCGCTTTCGTATGTGTTTCCCGCTGGAGATCCTCTACCAATGCTGATTTCGCAACCGGCCCTGCTCGCGCTGGAAGACGGCAGTGTGTTCCGCGGCACCTCGATCGGCGCCGCCGGACAGTCTGTCGGCGAAGTCGTGTTCAACACGGCGATGACCGGGTATCAGGAAATCCTCACCGATCCCTCCTATTGCCAGCAGATCGTGACGCTGACCTACCCGCACATCGGCAACGTCGGCACGAACGCCGAGGATGCCGAGTCTGCCAGGGTCCACGCCGCCGGGTTGGTGGTGCGCGATCTGCCGCTGAAGGTCAGCAACTGGCGGGCGCAGTGGTCCTTGTCGGAGTACCTGCGCAACAACAACGTGGTGGCCATCGCCGATGTCGACACGCGCCGGCTGACCCGGCTGCTGCGCGACCAGGGCGCCCAGCGCGGCTGCATCGTGGCCGGCGAAGGCCGCATCGATGAGGCGGCCGCAATCGCCGCGGCGAGGGCCTTCCCGGGCCTGAAGGGCGCGGACCTCGCCAAGGTGGTCAGCACCTCGAAGCCGTACGAGTGGACGCAGGGCAGCTGGCGGCTGGATGCGCCCAAGGGGCGCGCGCCGTCCAAGCGGCCCTACCGGGTCGTCGCCTACGACTATGGCGTGAAGTTCAACATCCTGCGGCTGCTCGCCGATCGGGGTTGCGAGCTGACGGTGGTGCCGGCACAGACCACGGCCGCCGAAGTCCTGCGCGGGAAGCCGCACGGCGTTTTTCTCTCCAACGGCCCCGGCGACCCGGAGCCTTGCGACTACGCGATCGCGGCGATCCGGGAGTTCATCGCCGCCGGCGTGCCGACCTTCGGGATCTGCCTCGGCCATCAGCTGATGGGGCTGGCCTGCGGCGGCCGCACGGTGAAGATGAAGACCGGCCACCACGGGGCCAACCACCCGGTGCTCGATATCGACACCGGCCGGGTCATGATCACCAGCCAGAATCACGGCTTCGCCGTCGACGAGGCGACCCTGCCGGAGGAGCTCAGGGCCACGCACCGCTCGCTTTTCGACGGCACCCTGCAGGGCATCCATCATCGGCAGAAGCCGGCGTTCGGCTTCCAGGGTCATCCCGAGGCGAGCCCCGGGCCGCACGATGTCCAGCCGCTGTTCGATCATTTCATCGACCTGATGCGCGCGGGCAGGTAACGACACAGCGAAAGACGACGATAGATGCCAAAGCGGACCGACATCCACAGCATACTCATCATCGGCGCCGGCCCGATCGTGATCGGGCAGGCCTGCGAGTTCGACTACTCCGGCGCACAGGCTTGCAAGGCGCTGCGCGAGGAGGGCTTTCGCGTCATTCTCGTCAATTCCAACCCGGCGACGATCATGACCGACCCGGAGATGGCGGACGCGACCTACATCGAGCCCATCCGCTGGGACGTCGTCGAGGCCATCATCGCGAAGGAGCGGCCCGATGCCATACTCCCGACCATGGGCGGACAGACCGCGCTGAACTGCGCTCTGGACCTCTGGCGCAACGGCGTCCTGGACAAGTACGGCTGCGAGCTGATCGGGGCCTCGCCGGAGGCGATCGACAAGGCCGAGGATCGCCAGAAGTTCAAGGACGCCATGACCAGGATCGGCCTGGCCAGCGCGCGCTCCGGCACCGCTCACAGCATGGAAGAGGCCAACGCCGTCCAGGCCGAGATTGGCTTTCCGATCATCATCCGCCCGTCCTTCACGCTGGGGGGCACCGGCGGCGGCATCGCGTACAACCGCGAGGAGTTCAACGACATCGTGCAGCGAGGGCTCGACGCCTCGCCCACCACCGAGGTGCTGCTCGAGGAATCGCTGCTGGGCTGGAAGGAGTTCGAGATGGAGGTCGTGCGCGACCGCGCCGACAACTGCATCATCGTCTGCTCCATCGAGAACCTCGACCCCATGGGCGTGCACACCGGCGATTCGATCACCGTCGCGCCTTCGCAGACCCTGACCGACAAGGAGTACCAGATCATGCGCAACGCCAGCATCGCGGTGCTGCGCGAGATCGGCGTCGACACCGGCGGTTCTAACGTGCAGTTCGCGATCAATCCCGACGACGGACGCATGATCGTCATCGAGATGAATCCGCGCGTTTCGCGTTCCTCGGCGCTGGCCTCCAAGGCCACCGGCTTCCCGATCGCCAAGGTCGCCGCCAAGCTGGCCGTGGGCTACACGCTCGACGAGCTGAAGAACGACATCACCGGCGGCGCCACACCCGCCTCCTTCGAGCCCTCGATCGACTATGTGGTGACGAAGATACCGCGCTTCACCTTCGAGAAGTTCCCTCAGGCCGACGATCGGCTCACCACGCAGATGAAATCGGTGGGCGAGGTGATGGCGATAGGGCGCACCTTCCAGGAGTCGCTGCAGAAGGCGCTGCGCGGGTTGGAGACCGGCATGGACGGCCTGAACGAGATCATCGAGCCGGGCGACGAGGAGGGCATGGCGCGCCTGCGGCGGGAGATCCGGGTGCCCGGTTCGCACCGGCTGTGGTACGTCGCGGACGGTTTCCGCGCCGGTCTGGGGATCGACGAGCTCTTCGAGCTGAGCAGGATCGATCCGTGGTTCCTCGCGCAGATCGAGGATATCGTGCGGGAGGAGAGCCGGGTGCGCGAGGAGGGCATGGCGGCGCTCAATGACGCCGCGCGGCTGCGCCTGCTCAAGCGCAAGGGGTTCGCCGATCGTCGCCTGGCGAAGCTCGCCGGAACGACGGAGCAGTCCATACGCCGCCTGCGCGGCGACCTGAAGGTCCACCCCGTGTACAAGCGGGTGGACACCTGCGCAGCGGAGTTCGCGACCACCACCGCCTACATGTACTCCACTTACGAGGAGGAGTGCGAGGCTCGCCCGAGCTCGCGCGAGAAGATCATGGTGCTGGGCGGGGGGCCGAACCGCATCGGACAGGGCATCGAGTTCGACTACTGCTGCGTGCAGGCCGCCTTCGCGCTGCGCGATGCCGGCTATGAAGTCATCATGGTCAACTGCAATCCCGAGACGGTGTCGACCGACTACGACACCTCCGATCGACTGTACTTCGAGCCACTGACCCTGGAAGACGTGCTGGAGGTCATCCGCATCGAGCGGCCCAGGGGTGTGATCGTGCAGTACGGTGGGCAGACCCCCCTTAAGCTGGCGCGGCCGTTGTACGAGGCCGGCGCGCCGATCATCGGCACCACTCCGGACGCCATCGACGAGGCCGAGGATCGGGAGCGCTTCCAGCAGTTGCTGAAGCGGCTCGAGCTGCGCCAGCCGCCGAATCGGACCGTACGCAGGCCGGAGGACGCGGCGGCCCTTGCGCGGGAGATCGGCTACCCGCTGGTGGTGCGGCCGTCCTACGTGCTGGGCGGACGGGCGATGGAGATCGTCTACAACGAGGACGATCTCAATCGCTACATGAACGAGGCGGTATCGGTATCGAACGATTCGCCGGTCCTGCTCGACCGCTTCCTCGACCAGGCAATCGAGATCGACGTCGACGCGATCGCCGACGGCGAGGACGTACTGATCGGCGGCATCATGGAGCACATCGAGCAGGCCGGCGTGCACTCCGGCGACTCGGCGTGCTCGCTCCCGCCCTACAGCCTCTCGCGCGAGACCCAGGACGAGCTGCGGCGGCAGATGGTGGAGATGGCGCGCGCGCTCAACGTCGTCGGCCTGATGAACGCGCAGTTCGCGATCCAGGCCGACGGGCGGGGCGGACAGGACATCTACGTGCTGGAGGTCAACCCGCGCGCCTCGCGCACGGTCCCGTTCGTGTCCAAGGCCATAGGCGTGTCGCTGGCGCGCGTCGCCGCCCTTTGCATGGTGGGACAGGGCCTGAAGGCGCAGGGCATGACCGCCGAACGGGTACCGGGTTATTTTTCGGTCAAGGAGGCCGTGTTTCCGTTCGTGAAGTTTCCGGGGGTGGACCCGCTGCTCGGGCCGGAGATGAAGTCTACCGGCGAGGTGATGGGCGTGGGCCGCAGTTTCGGCGAGGCCTTCTACAAGTCGCAGCTGGGCGCGAACGTGGCTCTGCCGCGCAGCGGGCGCGCCTTCATCAGCGTGCGGGAGCAGGATCGGCCTGCGGCGGTGGACGTCGCCAAGCGGCTGCGCAGGCTCGGCTTCCAGATCGTCGCGACGCGCGGCACGGCGAGGGCCCTGAAGGAGGCCGGTGTGGACTGCGATCCGGTGAACAAGGTGCTGGAGGGGCAGCCGCACATCGTCGACATGATCAAGAACGACGAGATCAGCTTCATCATCAATACCACGGAGGGCAAGCAGGCGATCGCGGATTCCTTCACCATCCGCCGCACCGCCCTGCAGCGCAAGGTCGCCTACACGACCACCATCGCCGGGGCGTTCGCCACGGTGATGGCGCTCGAGGTCGAGGGCACGGGCCACGTGAACCGCCTGCAGGACCTGCACAAGGAGCCGATGCGACGATGAACAAGACACCCATGACGGTGGCCGGAGCGCAGAAGCTGCGCGAGGAGCTGCAGTACCTCAAGACCGTCGAGCGGCCGCGCATCATACAGGCGATCGCCGAGGCGCGCGCGCACGGCGATCTCAGCGAGAATGCCGAATACCACGCGGCGCGCGAGCAGCAGGGCTTCATCGAGGGCCGCATCAAGGAGATCGAGAACAAGCTGGCGACCGCCGAGATCATCGACGTAACGCTCATCGAGGCCAGGGGCAAGGTGGTGTTCGGCGCCACCGTCGAGATCGCCAACGTCGAGACCGGCGAGAGCGTCGTCTACCGTATCGTCGGCGAGGACGAGGCCGACATTCAGGCGAGGCTCATATCGGTGAAGTCGCCGATTGCGCGGGCGCTCATCAACAAGGAGGAGGGCGACATCGCGCTGGTCGATGCGCCGGGCGGCCGCATCGAGTTCGAGATCATCTCCGTCCGCTACGAGTGAGGCCGGCGCGGAGACGGCGCCCCCATCCCCGACCCGACAGGCTATGTCCAAGCGCAAGGCCGGCAGCAGGCGATGGTTGCGCGAGCACGAGCGCGACGTCTACGTCCAGAAGGCGCGCGGCGAAGGCTACCGCTCGCGCGCGGCCTACAAGCTCAAGGAGATCGACCGTCGCGACCGCCTGCTCCGCCCGGGGATGAGGGTCGTCGATCTCGGCGCTGCGCCCGGCGGCTGGAGCCAGGTCGTGCGCGAGCGTCTCGGCACGCGGGGGACGGTCATCGCCGTCGACGTACTGGAGATGCCCTCGCTCGCCGGCGTGACCTTCATTCAGGGGGATTTCACCGACACGAACGTGCTCCGGGCCGTCCAGGAGGCTGCCGCCGGCGGAGTCGACCTTGTATTGTCGGACATGGCCCCCAATATGTCCGGTATGCGGGCCATCGACCAGCCACGCATGATGTACTTGGCCGAGTGCGCCCTGGCCTTCGCCGAGCAGGCCCTGAACCCGGGGGGTGACCTGCTGCTCAAAGTGTTCCATGGCGAGGGGTTCGACGAATTCCTGCGCATGCTTCGTGCTAGGTTCGCCAAGGTGGCAATCCGCAAACCGGATGCTTCCCGTGACCGCTCCAGTGAAACCTATGTCCTGGCGAGGGGTCTAGTGTATAGTGGGTCCCAGACAGGGTAATTTGAGGTAAGACGTTGAACGATATGGCTCGAAATCTGATTCTCTGGGTAATCATCGCGCTCGTGTTGATGCTGGTATTCAACAATTTCGGGCAGCGGCACCCCAACGCGGCGACCGTGGATTACTCGCAGTTCATCAGCGACGTGAAGAGCGGGCGCATCGAGCGGGTGAACATCGTCGACGGCGCCGCGATCTCCGGCCGTACCGTCGACGGCACCGACTTCGTCACCTACAGCCCCGAGACCAACAATTCTGCGCTCATCGGAACGCTGCTGGAGAACAACGTGCGCATCAGCGGCCAGCCGCCGGCGCAGCAGAGCATCTTCACGCAGATTCTCATCTCCTGGTTCCCGATCATCCTGATCATCGCCGCCTGGGTCTTCATCATGCGGCAGATGCAGGGCGGCGCGGGCGGCCGCGGCGCGCTGTCCTTCGGCAAGAGCCGGGCGCGTCTGCTGGGCGAGGACCAGGTGAAGGTCACCTTCAGCGACGTCGCCGGCGTCGACGAGGCCAAGGAGGAGGTCGGGGAGCTGGTGGAGTTCCTGCGCGACCCGGCGAAGTTCCAGAAGCTCGGCGGCAAGATCCCGCGCGGGGTGTTGATGGTCGGCTCGCCGGGCACCGGCAAGACCCTTCTCGCCAAGGCCATCGCCGGCGAGGCGAAGGTCCCGTTCTTCACCATATCGGGCTCGGATTTCGTCGAGATGTTCGTCGGCGTGGGCGCCTCGCGCGTGCGCGACATGTTCGAGCAGGCCAAGAAACACGCCCCCTGCATCGTCTTCATCGACGAGATCGACGCCGTGGGCCGCCATCGGGGCGCGGGCCTGGGCGGCGGTCACGACGAGCGCGAGCAGACGCTCAATCAGCTGCTCGTGGAGATGGACGGGTTCGAGGGCAACGAGGGCGTGATCGTCATCGCCGCCACCAACCGGCCGGACGTGCTCGACCCGGCGCTGTTGCGCCCGGGCCGCTTCGACCGTCAGGTGGTCGTGCCGCTGCCGGACATCCGCGGCCGGGAGCAGATCCTCAAGGTGCACATGCGCAAGGTGCCGGTGGCCGACGACGTACAGGCCTCGATCATCGCCCGCGGCACGCCGGGCTTCTCGGGCGCCGATCTGGCCAACGTCGTCAACGAGGCCGCCCTGTTCGCCGCCCGCGCCAACAAGCGGCTGGTGGACATGGAGGACTTCGAGAAGGCCAAGGACAAGATCATGATGGGCGTGGAGCGCAAGTCCATGGTCATGAGCGAAGAGGAGAAGCGCATGACTGCCTATCACGAGGCCGGTCACACCATTGTCGGGCGCCTCGTGCCGGAGCACGATCCGGTATACAAGGTGAGCATCATCCCGCGGGGCCGCGCCCTGGGCATCACGATGTTCCTGCCCGAGGAGGACCGCTACAGCACCAGCAAGCGGCGGTTGGAGAGCCGGATCTCCGCGCTGTTCGGTGGCCGCATCGCCGAGGAGCTGATTTTCGGGATCGATGCCGTGACCACCGGCGCGTCCAACGACATCGAGCGCGCCACCGAGCTGGCCCGCAACATGGTGACCAAGTGGGGACTCTCGGCCAAACTCGGTCCGCTGACGTACACGGAGGACGAGGGCGAGGTCTTCCTGGGACACTCGGTCACCAAGCACAAGCAGGTCTCCGACGACACCGCGCACGTGATCGATCAGGAAATTCGTGACGTAATCGATCGCAACTATCAGCGTGCCAAGAGCATACTGACGGAGCATTTGCCCAAGCTGCACATGATGGCCGAGGCCCTGGTCAAGTACGAGACGCTGGACTCGGATCAGATCGACGACATCATGAGCGGCAACGAGCCGCGTCCGCCCCAGGGGTGGGGCGATGAGGATCGCAAGCCGCCGAAGAAGAGCGCCACGGGGGCGCAGTCTCCGCAGGACGCCGCGCCGAGCGCGCCGAAGGACACCACCATCGGCGGGCCGGCGAGTTCCCATCAGCGATAGCGGTCCCTCGGCGGGCAACGGCGCCGGCTGACTAAAGCGGCGCGGGTTGCACGCCGATAAAACGACGAGGAGAGCGCCTTCGGTGCCAGTGCACCGAGGGCGGCGCTTTTTCAACCGGGGATTTCATGAGGAGCCGCTAATGGCTGTGACGCGCAGGTATTTCGGGACGGATGGCATACGCGGGAAGGTCGGTGATTACCCGATAACGCCGGATTTCGTCATGAAGCTGGGCTGGGCGGCGGGCCGTGTTCTCGCCGACGGCAAGACGCACGGGAAGGTCGTCATCGGCAAGGACACGCGCATATCGGGCTACATGTTCGAATCCGCCCTGGAGGCGGGACTCGCGGCGGCCGGCATGGACAGCCACCTCCTCGGACCGATGCCTACTCCCGGCATCGCCTACCTCACCCGCACCCTGCATGCGGTGGCCGGCATCGTCATCAGCGCCTCGCACAATCCCTATTACGACAACGGCATCAAGTTCTTCGCCAGCGACGGCATGAAGCTGCCGGACGACGTCGAGGCGGCGATCGAGAACGAGCTCGATCGACCGATGCAGGTCTGTGACTCGCGCAACCTCGGCAAGGCTTTTCGTGTCGAGGACGCCCGCGGCCGCTATATCGAGTTCTGCAAACGGACGGTGCCCTACACCACCAACCTGACGGGCCTGAAGATCGTCATCGACTGCGCCCATGGCGCGACCTATCACGTCGCGCCGAGCGTCTTCGAGGAGCTCGGCGCCGAGGTGATCATGATCGGGGCGGAGCCCGACGGCCTGAACATCAACGACGGATTCGGGGCGACGGCGCCCAAGGCGCTGCAGGCGCAGGTGCTGGCGCACGAGGCCGATGTCGGCATTGCGCTCGATGGCGACGGCGACCGCCTGATCATGATCGACGGCAAGGGCGAGATCGTCGACGGTGACGAATTGTTGTTCATCATGGCGCGAGAGCGCATGCGCAGCAACATGCTGCGCGGCGCGGTGGTCGGGACGCTGATGAGCAACCTCGGCCTCGAGCACGCGCTGCGGACGCTGGGCCTGGACTTCAGGCGTACGAAGGTCGGCGATCGCTACATCATCGAGATGCTGAAGGAGAACAACTGGAGCCTCGGCGGCGAGAGCTCCGGCCACATCGTCTGTCTGGACGTAACGACCACGGGCGACGGCATCATCTCGGCGCTGAGCATCCTCGAGGCGATGGCACGCTCCGGTACGCCGCTCAACACGCTCAAGGCCGGCATGCACAAGTACCCGCAGACCCTCATCAACGTGAGGCTGGAGCGAAACGGTGTGGACGTGATGTGCCTGCCCTCGGTCACGGACGCCGTACGGGCGGCGGAAGCCGAACTCGGCGACAAGGGACGCGTGCTGCTCCGCCCGTCGGGCACCGAGCCGCTGGTCCGCGTCATGGTCGAGGGTACCGATACCGCGAAGGTCAAGACCCTCGCGCAGCAGATCGCCGACGCGGTCGCCGCGGCGATCAGGCAGGCCGCCTAGCCGCCGCGCGGGTCGCGCGCGCGGCTCAGATGCCGCGCAGCAGTTCGTTGATCCCCACCTTCGCCCGGGTCTTGGCGTCGACCTGCTTGACGATGACGGCGCAGTAAAGGCTGTGGCTGCCGTCCTTCGCCGGCAGATTGCCGGAGACGACCACCGACCCTGGCGGAATGTAGCCATAGGTGATCTCGCCGGTCTCGCGGTTGAGTATGCGGGTGCTCTGACCGAGGTACACGCCCATGGAGATCACCGAGCCCTCGCCGACGATCACTCCCTCGACGACCTCCGAGCGCGCGCCGATGAAGCAGTCGTCCTCGATGATGGTCGGACTGGCCTGCAGGGGCTCGAGCACGCCGCCGATGCCAACACCCCCCGAGAGGTGCACGTTCTTTCCGATCTGCGCGCAGGAGCCGACGGTCACCCAGGTGTCCACCATGGTGCCGCTGTCCACGTAGGCGCCGATGTTCACGAACGAGGGCATGAGCACGACGTTCGGGCCGATGAAGGAGCCCTTGCGCGCCACGGCGCCGGGCACCATGCGCACGCCGGTGGCGGCGAACCTCTTCTTGCCGTAGCCGGCGAACTTCATCCCGACCTTGTCGTAGTACTGGTGGCAGCCCGACCTCATCACCTCGTTGTCGTGCAGCCGGAACGACAGCAGCACCGCCTTCTTCAGCCACTGGTTGACGACCCAGGTGCCCGCCTGCTTCTCGGCCACGCGCATCTCGCCGGCATCGAGCGCGGCGATGCACTTGCCGACGGCGTCTTTCAATTTCTTGCTCGCCTTGGCCGGCGTGATCTCGGTGCGGCGCTCGTAGGCCTCTTCGATTATGGTCTGCAGGTTTTTCACGTTGGCGGACTCCTCGGTGTCGTGGCGTTATCGTAGGGACTCGACGAAGTTGCGTATGCGGTGTGCCGCTTCGATGCACTGGACGAGCGGCGGCACCAGGGCGATGCGCACGCGCCGCGTTCCAGGATTGCCGCCGTGCGCATCACGGGCAAGATAGCTGCCGGGCAGAACGGTGACGTTCTCCCGGGCGATGAGTCCGCGTGTGAACTCCACCTCGTCGATGGGCACGCGCGGCCAGAGATAAAAGCCCGCGTCGGGGCGCGTGACCTCGAGAACCGGCTGAAGTATCGGCAGGACGGCATCGAACTTCTGGCGGTACAGGGCGCGATTCTCGCGCACGTGGGCCTCATCGCCCCAGGCGACGGCGCTCGCCGCCTGGGTGTACAGCGGCATCGCGCAGCCGTGGTAGGTGCGGTACAGGAGGAACGACTTGAGGATCTCCGCGTCGCCGGCCACGAAGCCCGAGCGCATGCCGGGGACGCTGGAGCGCTTCGAGAGGCTGTGGAACACGACGCAGCGCCGGTAGTCATGGCGGCCGCACCGCGCCGCAACCTCGAGCAGACCGGGCGGCGCACTCGTCTCCTCCAGATAGATCTCCGAGTAACACTCGTCGGCGGCGATGACGAAATCGTGGCGGTCGGCGAGCGCCAGCAGCCGCTCGTAGGCCTCCGGCGGCAGGACCTTTCCGGTCGGGTTGCCGGGAGAGCAGACATACAGCAACTGGCAGCGATCCCACACCTCCGGGGGCACCGCGTCGAACTGCGGTGAGCCGTCGGCGTCGTCACGGTTGTCGACGTAGTACGGATGCGCACCGGCCAGCAGCGCCGCGCCTTCGTAGATCTGATAGAACGGGTTTGGCATCGCGACCACCGGTTCGGGCCTGGAGCGATCAACGATGCATTGCGCGAACGCGAATAGCGCCTCCCGCGTCCCCGCCACCGGCAATACGTGCAGATCCGCGAGGAGCGAACCCTTCGGCAGCCGGAACCGGACCGTCAGCCACTTCACGATGGCGGCGCGCAGCTCCTCGGTTCCGCGCGTGGTCGGATAGCGGGCCATCTGCGGCAGCTGCCGGGCCATGGCTTCGAGGATCAGACTCGGGGTCTCGTGTTGCGGCTCGCCGATGGACAGGTCGAGCGGCGTCTTCTGCTGAGCGGCGCGGGTGAGGTTCTTCAGGCGCGCCAGCTTCTCGAACGGATAGGGGTGCAGGTGCGCGAGCGCTTCGTGCATGGCTTGGGCGGGTGGGGCAGTGGTCGGCGGACCGCTTCAGAAAGCGGCGTAGTATAGGCGATGCGGCGGGGCGCTCCAACGCGGCGGCAATCCGCCGACGGCGCATCCCGCCTGGCCCGGTGTCCCCGCGGTGAGGCCGGGCCGCGCTGGGGATCGGACCGTGGCCACGGTGCGCGAGCGCGGGCCGGTTGGCATTTCGGAGCCAAAGATGCTGCAATGGCAGGTTATGTCCCGCGCCAAAGGGACTGCACGAACCCGAAGTGAAACGAGATACATGACGACCAAGAAGATGCTGGTACTGCCGGGCGATGGCATAGGCCCGGCCATCGTCGCTCAGGCCCTCAAGGTGTGTCGCGCGCTGCGCGATCGCCACGGGCTGCGCCTGGACTACGAGGAGGCGCTCATCGGCGGCGCGGCCATCGACGCCACCGGGGATCCGCTGCCAGAGGCTACCCTCTCGGCGGCCAGGGCGGCGGACGTGGTGCTCCTCGGCGCCGTCGGCGGGCCGAAGTGGGAGGCGCTGGATATCTCCATGAGGCCGGAGAAGGGCCTGCTGCGCATCCGCTCCGGACTCGGCCTGTTCGCCAACCTGCGGCCCGCGATCCTGTACCCGCAGCTTGCGGCCGCCTCCACGCTTAAGCCCGAGGTGGTGGCGGGCCTGGACATCATGATCGTGCGCGAGCTGACCGGCGGGATCTACTTCGGAGAGCCGCGCGGGATCCGCACGCTGGCCAACGGCGAACGCCAGGGATACAACACCGAGGTCTACAGCGAGAGCGAGATCCGCCGCATCGCACGCACTGCCTTCGACTTGGCCATGAAACGCTCGCGCCGCCTGTGCTCGATCGACAAGGCCAACGTCCTGGAATGCACGGAGTTGTGGCGCAACGTGGTCGCGGAGGTCGCGGGCGAGTATCCACAGGTCGCGCTGAGCCACATGTATGTCGACAACTGCGCCATGCAGCTGGTACGCGCTCCGAAGCAGTTCGACGTCATCGTCACCAACAACATGTTTGGAGATATACTCTCGGATCTCGCCTCGATGCTGACCGGTTCCATCGGCATGCTGCCATCGGCCTCGCTCGATGGACAGGGCAAGGGCATGTACGAACCGATCCACGGCTCGGCGCCGGACATCGCCGGCAAGGACCTCGCGAATCCGATTGCCACGGTGCTGTCGCTGGCGATGGCGCTGCGCTACACCCTGGGTGAGCCCGGGCTGGCGGCGCGGGTCGAGCAGGCGGTGGGCCGCGTGCTCGACCAGGGATTTCGCACCGCGGACATCATGTCCGATGGCATGCAGAGGCTCGGCACCGAGGCGATGGGCGATGCCATCGTGGCCGCGTTGTGATGAAACAGTCAGACACTTTCAAGCCGATTTCCCATAATTATTTTCTACGACGCTGATTATGAGCCGTAAATTCAATGTTGCTGTGGTTGGTGCCACCGGCGCGGTGGGCGAGGTGATGCTCGACGTTCTTGCCCAGCGGAAATTCCCGGTCGGTCGTGTACACGCGGTGGCCAGCGCCCGTTCCGCCGGCAAGCAGGTCGACTTCGGCGGCGAGAAGCTCACCGTGCAGGCGCTCGAGGACTTCGATTTCTCCGACGTGCAGATCGGTCTGTTCTCGCCCGGCGCGTCGGTTTCAGCGGTGTACGCGCCGAAGGCGGCTGCGGCCGGCTGCGTCGTGGTGGACAACACCTCGCAGTTTCGCCAGGACAAGGACATCCCGCTGGTGGTTCCCGAGGTCAATGCGCACCGGATCGCGGAGTACACCAACCGCGGCATCGTCGCCAATCCGAACTGCTCCACGATCCAGATGGTGGTGGCGCTCAAACCGATCCACGACGCGGTCGGCATCGAACGCATAAACGTGGCCACCTACCAGTCGGTATCCGGCACCGGCAAGGAGGCCATCGACGAACTCGCAGCGCAGTCGGCGGCGCTGCTCAACGGCAAGCCAGTGGAACGCAACGTCTATCCGAAGCAGATCGCCTTCAACTGCCTGCCTCACATCGACGTCTTCATGGAGAACGGCTACACAAAAGAGGAGATGAAGATGGTCTGGGAGACGCGCAAGATCATGGAGGACGAGTCCATCCTCGTTAACCCGACCACGGTGCGCGTCCCGGTGTTCTACGGCCATTCCGAGGCGGTGCACATCGAGACCCGCGAGAAGATCTCCGCCGAGGAGGCCCGCAAATTGCTGGAGCGTGCACCGGGGATCGTGGTGCTCGACGAGCGCAAGGACGGCGGATACCCGACCGCGGTCACGGAGGCCGCCGGCCAGGACCCGGTGTTCGTGGGCCGGCTGCGGGATGATCTCTCCCACCCGCGCGGACTCAACATGTGGGTGGTCTCGGACAACATCCGGAAGGGCGCGGCATTGAACAGTATTCAAATCGCGGAAATTTTGGTAAAAGACTATTTGTGAGCTATAGTTATGCCTAATTTATAAAGTCCGTTCGCAGGTTTCGGGTCACGGCCGGCCGGCGGCGGGGTGCGGCAGGTCCGGCCCGGGGTGGGGTTTCTGCGAGGATTTGCAATTATTACAAACGGTTAAGGATCGGGAAATGAGACGGCTACTGCGACTCGGGTTGGCAGTTTTCATGTCGCTGCCCATCAGCAGCTACGCGCTGAGCCTGGGCAACCTGGAGCTCAGGTCGGCATTGCACCAGCCGCTGGACGCGCGGGTGCCGATACTGAGCGCAACCGGCGACGAGATCGAGTCGCTGCGAGTGAAGATCGCCTCCGCCGAGGAGTTCGCCCGCGCGGGCGTCAGTTACGCCGGAATCCTGACGCAGCTCAAGTTCGACATCCAGCAGACGAGCAAGGGCCCCGACTACATCCGCATCACCTCGCAGGACCCCGTCCGCGAGCCCTTCCTGAACTTTCTGCTCGAGGTGAACTGGTCCAAGGGCCGGCTCATCCGCGAGTTCACCGCCCTGCTGGATCCGCCGCTTTACGATCCGAGCCGGCGCGTCGCGTGGGAACCGGTCCGCGTGCAGCCGACCGGGCCCGCAGGCGCACCGGTCTCGGGCAGCGGGCGGGAGCTGAAGGTCGCCGAAACGCCACCGGCGCCGACTGCCGCCCCCGCCCCGTCGCCGTCACCGGCTGCGACGGCAGCGCCGACGTCGGCCCCGGCGCCGGCAGCGCCGCCTGCCACCGGCGGCACGTACAACACGCTCTGGTCCGCGGCGACGGCCATGCGGCCGGACAATTCGGTCAGCATCCAGCAGATGATGCTGGCCCTCCTGCGCACCAATCCCGACGCCTTCATCCGCGGCAACATCAACCTGCTGAAAAAGGGTTATGTGCTGAAGGCGCCCGAGCGCAGCGCGATCGACAGCATCTCGCGCGCCGAGGCCCTGGCGGAGGTCCAGCGTCATCACACCCTCTGGCGCGAGTACCGCGAACGCGGCGCGGCAGCCGCGCCGCGGCAGCCGGAGGGCGGCGCTACGGTCGCCGCGGACCCTGCCGGCGGCGCGGCGAGCCCCGCGGCGACGGCCCAGGACGAGGCGAATCTGCGCCTGCTGGCCGGAAACGAGAGCGGCGCGGCCGCGGGCAAGGGCGCTGACAGCGACCTGGCGCTCGCCAAGGAATCGCTCGAATCGAAGGTGCGCGAGAACGAGGAATTGCGGGCGCAGCTGAAGGAGTCCGAGGAGATCATCGAGAAACTGAAGAGCCGCGTCTCGTTGCAGGACGAGCAGCTTGCCGAGCTGCAGAGCAGGCTCGGCGAGTCCGGGGCCCAGCCGCCCTCTGCGGCACCTGCCGCCGAGACGCCGTCCGCGCCGGAGATGCCCGAGGAGGCCGCGGCCGAGCCGAGTGCCCCGGTAGTCGTGACGCCGGAGCCATGGCGTTCGCTCGACAATGTCGTCCAGATGCCCACCTATCCGCTGCCGGATACGACGCCCGCGGCGGAGGAGATGCCCGCCACCGGGGAACCCGCCGTCGAAGCCCCGGCCGAGGCTACACCCGAGGCGGCACCCGAGGCGGAGGCGCCGCCGAGCGAGGCGGTGGCGGAAGCGCCCGCCGAGCCGCCGCCCGCAATGGAGGAAAGTCCCCCCGAGAGCGTGGCCGCCGAGCCTCCGGCCGAAGCGGCCGCGGAGGAGACCCAGCCGCAGGAGGTGCCGCCGGAGGCCACCGCGGAGGCGCCACCCACCGAGCCCACACCAGAGGAACCCTCGCCCCCCGGCGGAGGCTTCATAGACACGCTAAACAACCTGTTCGGCACCGTGGTGCCGAAGTCGCTTTTGGAGGCCGTGCCAGGCGGGGCCGCGACGTTGCTCGGTGCGGCGCTCGCGCTCGTGGGCGGTCTGATCGCCCTGCTGGCGCGCCGTCGCGCCGCCCCCGAGGCGGTTACGGCGCCGGCCGAGGAGGGCGAGAGCGCCTTCGAGCTCGCCCTCGGCGAGGCACGGGGCGCGGGGGAGCAGAGGCCGGAGGAGGGCGCGTTCGCGCCGGCGGCCGCCGCGGAGGACGAATTGTTCGCCGCCACCAGCCATACGGAGCCGATGGCCAGGGAGCCCGGCACGGAGCGGGAGGCGGAGGCGGCGGTGCCGGAGGAGGATCCGCTCGCCGAGGTCAACGTCTATCTCGCCTACGAGCGCTTCGACGAGGCTGAACGGCTGATCAAGGAGGCGATCGCCGCCAATCCTGCGGAAAGCAAGTACAGGCTGCGCCTGCTCGAGGTGTATTACTCGAGCAACGACAAGGGCAAGTACGAGGCCGCCGCGCGTGAGCTGCGCGATGCCGTCGGCGGTCAGGGACCGCTCTGGGACAGCGCCGTGGCGATGTGGCGCGAGATGTCACCAAACCGCGAGCTGTTCGCGGGCGGCGAGGAGCCCGCAGCCGCGGCCGCGGCTGCCGCGCGCGAGCAGCGTCAGTTCGTCGACATCACCGCAGTCGAGGACATGGCGAGCCGCACCGTCACCACCTTGGCTCCAGCGGCGGCGGCGATGGCCGGCGAAGCGGCGGCAGCGAGCACCAGCGCCGAGCTGGGCGAGGCCGGAGAGACCCCCTCGGTGTTCGACGTGGCGAGCGCCGACCAGGATTTCGATCTCCTCGACATCACGGCCTCCGGCGACGTGCGCGAGGCGGATTCCGACATCCTCGACATCTCCGCCGGCGTGGGCACCGGCACGGGCGAGCTGGCCTTCAGCGAACCGGCGTCGATCGAAGGCGCGAGCTCTGCGGTCAATGAACTGCTCAGCCTGACAAAGAGCAACGCGGTCGCCCCCTCCCCGCCCGGGGAGCCGGATTTCCTCGAATCCAGCCTCGACTTCGACACCGGTCTCGCTGCCTCCGGCGGCAGCCCGGAAGGCGCCGGCGCGGCCACGGTCGGACCGGACCACCTGCTCGATTTCGATCTCGGTACCGACACCGGTACAGCGGTCAGGGCGCCGGAGACCAACGTCGTGGACTTCCCGGCCCGTGGCGAACCCGCCGCCGCCGGGCCGACACCGGAGTCGTTGTCGACCATGATCGATGTGGCACCCGAGCCATCCGCGGGCGGGCAACCCGCGCCGGAGGTGGAATTCGATATCGGCGGACTGGACCTCGCTCTGGATGCCGAGTCCACGGCCGGCGCCAAGGGCGAGGAGGCCAGTCTGGACCTGGCGCTGGAATCTCCGGGCGCCGCCGAGGTAACGATGGGCGACATCGACAGCCTGAGCCTGGACGAGGACACCGTGCGCCTGTTCGAGAACGATCTCGCCTCCACCAGCGCCCAGGACACCATGCCCATGTTCGAGCAGGACGCGGACATGGCGGCCACCGACCGCGGCAAGGGTGGCGGTCTTGGCAAACCGGCCGTCAGCGAAGACGAGCTCACGCTCGACAACGACGACCTGACCCTGGACGACATCACCAAATCGCTCGAGGAGACGGTCGGTTCCAAGGCCAGGACCTACAGTGAATTCGAGACGGTGGACCTGACGCTGGACGCCAAGGCGCTCATGGACAACGAGCAGACCGCCGAGCTGTTCGAGCAGGAACTGAAGAATGACGGGGCCGACGACGGTTTCGGTCCGGCCGCCGCCACGCTGGGCACCCAGGGTGGCGACGACGTCGACACAAAGCTGAACCTCGCGAAGGCCTATATCGAACTGGGAGACGCCGCCGGCGCACGCACCATCCTGGATGAGGTCACCGGGGAGGGCAGCGACACCCAGCGCGAAGAGGCCCAGCGCCTGCTGCGTGAGCTCACCACCTGATATTCCCATCCTGATCGCCTCGCGGGGCTGGACAGCGATGTCCAGCCCCGTTTGTTTATCCGCCGCGGCCTGAGCAGACGGCCTGGCGCCCGAAGTCATGCGTGTCGTTCTCGGTATCGAATACTGCGGCAGCGGCTTCAGCGGCTGGCAGCATCTCGGCCCCGGCCGCCGGGTGCGCACCGTTCAGGATTGCCTGCAGCAGGCCCTGGCGGCGGTTGCCGCCGAACCCGTGCGGGTGGTCTGTGCCGGCCGCACCGACGCCGGTGTGCACGCGTGCGGTCAGGTGGTGCATTTCGATACGGGCGCGAGACGCAGCGCACGGGGTTGGGTGCTCGGCGCCAACAGCGCGCTGCCGCCCGATATCAGCGTTGCCTGGGCGCAGGAGACGCGCACGGACTTCCACGCCCGCTACAGCGCCACCGGCCGGCTGTACCGCTACTTCCTCCTCAACTCGACGTCCAGGTCCGGTGCGCTTGCCGGACGCGTCACGTGGCACCACTGGCCGCTCGATCACGCGCGCATGCAGGCCGCGGCCGACACGCTCATCGGCGAGCACGATTTCTCCGCATTTCGCTCCTCGGAATGCCAGTCGAAGTCGGCGCTGCGACACCTGCGGCAGTTGCGGGTGCGTCGTGACGGCGATTTCATCGTCATCGATGCGGAGGCCAACGCCTTCCTGCATCACATGGTGCGAAATCTCGTCGGCGTGCTGCTCGCCATCGGCGCCGGCAGGCAGGAGATCGGCTGGGCGCGCGAGGTCCTGGAAGGCCGCGACCGCCGTCTCGGGGGCGTGACCGCGCCCGCCGAAGGGCTCTACCTGTGCCGGGTCGACTACCCGGCGCATTTCGGGATCCCGGCGCCACGGGCTGCCTTCCTGCCGGTGCCTCCTGCATAATCGCCGACCATCGCTGAACCGCCTCTCCGCGACGGAAGCCCGGCATGCATCGAACGCGCGTCAAGTTCTGTGGGATCACACGCCGCGAGGACGCGCTGGCGGCGGCGCGGCTGGGCGCCGACGCCATCGGGCTGGTCTTCTACGCGCCGAGTCCGCGCGTGGTCACCATCGGGCAGGCGCGCGAAGTCGTGGCCGGCCTGCCGCCCTTTCTCAGCACGGTGGCATTGTTCGTCAATCCCGCCGCCGAGGAGGTATGGGCGGTCGCCGATGCAATCCGCCCGAGCCTGCTTCAATTCCACGGCGAGGAGCCGCCCGCGCAGTGCGCGCAATTCGGGATCCCATACATCAAGGCCGTGCGCGTACGTCCCGGAATCGACCTGCCCGCGGAGATCGAACGCTACGAAAATGCCACGGCGATCCTGTTCGACAGCTATCACGACGACCGTCACGGCGGCACCGGCGCGACGTTCGACTGGTCGCTGCTGCCGGCCGCTGTCGCCAAACCGTTTATCTTGGCAGGCGGGCTGACTCCTGATAATGTCGCAGCCGCTATAGCCCGGGTCCGCCCCTACGCCGTCGATGTCAGCGGCGGCATCGAGATCAGCAAAGGCATCAAGGACCTGACCAAGATGCAGGCATTCCTGCGCGAGGTGCACCGTGGGAGCAATTGAAAAGTCCGTCACACGTACCCAGCCGTTGACGCTGCACGACAGCCGCGAGGACACGGGGCTGCCCGACGCGCGCGGCCACTTCGGGATCTTCGGTGGACGCTTCGTCGCCGAGACCCTGATGCAGCCGCTGCTGGAGCTCACGGACGCCTACAACCGCTACCTGAAAGATCCGGATTTCCTGCGCGAGCTCGACGACGACCTGCGGAACTACGTCGGCCGTCCCTCGCCGCTGTACCACGCCGAGCGCATGAGCAAGCGGATGGGCGGCGCCCAGATCCTGCTGAAGCGTGAAGACCTCAATCACACCGGCGCGCACAAGATAAACAACACCATCGGCCAGGCCCTGCTCGCGCGACGCATGGGCAAGACCCGCATCATCGCCGAGACCGGCGCAGGCCAGCACGGCGTTGCATCCGCTACCGTCGCGGCGCGGCTCGGCCTGGAGTGCGTGGTCTACATGGGTTCGGAGGACATCAAGCGCCAGGCCCTCAACGTCTACCGCATGAAGCTGCTGGGCGCGACCGTCGTCCCCGTGGAGTCGGGCTCCAAGACCCTGAAGGACGCGCTCAACGAAGCCATGCGCGATTGGGTCACCAACGTCGACAACACCTTCTACATCATCGGCACCGTCGCCGGTCCGCACCCCTACCCGGCGATGGTACGCGACTTCCAGGCCATCATCGGCCGCGAGGCGCGCGCGCAATGCCAGGATCGGTACGGACGGCTGCCGGATGCGCTGGTGGCCTGCGTCGGCGGCGGCTCCAACGCCATCGGGCTGTTCTACCCGTTCATCAACGATCCGCAGGTGAAGATGTTCGGCGTGGAGGCCGCCGGCGACGGCATCGCCACGGGGCGTCATGCCGCCTCGCTGTGCGCGGGCAGACCGGGCGTGCTGCACGGCAACCGCACCTACCTCATCGAGGACGCCGACGGACAGATCATCGAGACGCACTCGATCTCCGCCGGGCTGGATTACCCCGGCGTCGGGCCCGAGCACGCATGGCTGAAGGAGACCGGGCGCGCCCAGTACGTCGGCATCACCGACGAGGAGGCGCTGCAGGGTTTTCATGACCTGACGCGGATAGAAGGCATCATGCCGGCTCTCGAATCCAGCCATGCCGTCGCCTATGCCTGCAAGCTGGCGTCGACGATGAAACAGGAGGAGATCGTGATCGTGAATCTCTCCGGACGCGGCGACAAGGACATACATACCGTGGCCTCGCGCCAGGGAATCCGCTTCTGACACGTCGATCCCATCGGCATCCATGAGTCGCATCCAGGCATGTTTCGAAGGCCTGCGCCAGCGAGGCCGCGCGGCGCTGGTCCCCTTCATCACCGCGGGCGATCCGCATCCGGGAGCGACGGTTCCGCTCATGCACACGCTGGTCGCCGCCGGCGCCGATATCCTCGAGCTGGGCGTGCCGTTCTCCGATCCGATGGCCGACGGTCCGGTCATCCAGCGCGCCAGCGAGCGCGCGTTGAAGCATCACGTCAGCCTGCGCGGCGTCCTCGGCATGGTGAGCGAGTTCCGCAGGACTGATCCACTGACCCCTGTTGTGCTCATGGGCTATCTGAACCCCGTGGAGATCATGGGCTACGAGGCGTTCGCCAACGAGGCCTCGAAGGCAGGCGTCGACGGCGTGCTCACGGTCGATCTGCCTCCCGAGGAGGCCGGCGCGTTCACCTCGCTGCTCAAGGACAGGGGCCTCGATCCCGTGTTCCTGTTCGCCCCGACCACCAGCGAGGAGCGCGCGGCGAGTATCTGCGCTGCGGCCTCCGGGTTCGTGTATTACGTCTCGCTGAAGGGGGTGACGGGGGCGAGCTCGTTGAACGTCGAGGACGTCGCCGAACACATCCGGGAGATCCGCCGCCACACCGGGCTGCCGGTCGGCGTGGGTTTCGGCGTGAAGGACGCGTCCACCGCCACGCAGCTGGCGCGCGTCGCGGACGCCGTCGTGGTCGGCAGCGCGCTGGTCGCCGCCTTGGAATCCGCGGCAGGGGACGAGGCGAGGATGCACGCGGCGGCCCGTGAACTGATCGGCTCGCTGCGCGCGGGAATGGACACCGTGAGCAAGGCGGCATGACCGAGGGAGGCTTCGGGACCATGAGCTGGTTCAAGCGGCTGCTGCCATCGCGCATACGCACCGAGGGCATCAGCAAGCGGGCCGTGCCCGAGGGGGTGTGGACGAGCTGTCCGGCCTGCAAGGCGATGCTCTATCGCGCCGAACTGGAGCGCAATCTCGACGTGTGTCCGAAGTGCGGTCACCACATGCGCATCAGCGCCCGCCGGCGCCTCGACAGGTTCCTCGACGCGGAACCGAGAACGGAGATTGCGGGTGACGTGCGGCCGGTGGACTTCCTGAAGTTCAAGGACACCAAGAAGTACAAGGACCGGCTCGCGCAGGCGCAGAAGGACACCGGCGAGGCCGACGCGCTGGTGGTCATGCGGGGCGCGCTGCGAGGCATGCCCGTGGTGGCCTGCGCGTTCGAGTTCGAGTTCATGGGCGGGTCGATGGGATCGGTCGTTGGCGAGCGGTTCGTGCGCGCGGTGGACGCGGCGCTGCGGGAGCGCGTACCGCTGATCTGTTTCTCCGCCAGCGGCGGCGCGCGCATGCAGGAGGCGCTGGTTTCGCTGATGCAGATGGGCAAGACCGCCGCAGCGCTGCGGCGGCTCGGCGATCAGGGCATTCCGTTCGTCTCGGTGCTGACCGATCCGACCATGGGCGGGGTCTCGGCCAGCCTCGCGATGCTCGGCGACGTCAACGTCGCCGAGCCCAACGCGCTCATCGGATTCGCCGGGCCCCGGGTCATCGAACAGACGGTGCGACAGGTGCTGCCGGAAGGCTTTCAGCGCAGCGAATTCCTGCTCGCCCACGGCGCCGTCGACATGATCGTCGATCGCCGGCAGATGCGCGACCGGCTCGCCTCGATACTGTCGATACTGAGCGACAAGCAGACAGCCTGAGTCCTGCATCGGCCCCGAGGCGCCGCGCCGCGGCTGCGCCCGGCGGCCCCGGGCGACTTTCACCCCTCAACTTCCGGTATGATCGAGGCGTCTTCCCCGACCCTTGCAGCGCCGCCTGATGACGCCGACACCCGCCCTAAGCCCGCAAGGCACGTCACCACGCTTCACCACGCTGCGCGAGTGGCTGGCCTGGCAGGAGTCGCTGCATGCCAAGGAGATCGAGCTTGGGCTGGATCGATGCCGGGCGGTCGCCGAGCGCATGCAGGTCATACAACCTCGCTACGCGACCGTCAGCGTGGCCGGCACCAACGGCAAGGGTTCCAGCGTGGCGATGCTGGACAGCATCCTGAGCGCCGCCGGATACAGGGTCGGTCGCTACACCTCGCCGCACCTCATCCGCTACAACGAGCGCATCCGGGTCGCCGGTGAGAACGCCGACGACGCGACGATCTGCGCGGCCTTCGATCGCGTCGATCGCGCGCGCGGGGAGATCTCACTGACCTATTTCGAGTTCGGGACGCTGGCAGCGCTGGACATATTCATGCGCGCGGGCATCGACGTGGCGGTGCTGGAGGTCGGTATGGGCGGGCGACTGGATGCCGTCAACCTCGTGGACGCCGACGTCGCTCTGATCGCCACCATCGACATCGACCACGTCGACTTTCTCGGCTCCGACCGGGAAAGCATCGGCCGCGAGAAGGCCGGAATCATGCGCGCGCGGCGTCCCGCGGTATGCTCCGATCCCAATCCTCCGAACAGCCTGATCGAGCATGCCCGCGGGTTGGGCACGGTGTTGTACGTGCTGGGAGAGGAGTACGGCTACGAGATCGGCGAGGGAAGCTGGTCGTGGCACGGCGCCGGCCGAGTCATGAAAGACCTGCCGCCGCCGCACCTGCACGGCGCCTTCCAGTTCCAGAATGCCGCCGGCGTGCTGCGCGCCATCGAGGCCCTGGCTCCACGCTGTCCCGTGTCGCGTCGGGCGATAGAGACCGGACTGCGAGACGTGCAACTTGCCGGCCGCTACCAGGTCTACCCTGGCGAAGTGTCCTGGATACTCGATGTCGCGCACAATCCCCAATCCGCCCGCGTGCTGGCCGAGACCCTGCGCAACGAGCAGGTGTGCACCGGCCGTACCCACTTCCTGGTCGGAATGTTGAAGGACAAGGATGTTGGCGGGGTCTTCTCCGTCCTTCACGATCTGGCCGACGAATGGCATCTGGTCACGCTCGCCGCCCGCCGCGGCGCGACCGCCGCGGCCTGTGCGAGCAGCTGAGGATGCACTCGCCCCGCGTGCCGGTGCACCTCTACGATTCCATTCCCGAGGCGTATGAGTCGGTGTCGGCGGTCGTGCGCCCCGGCGATCGCGTGCTGGTCTTCGGTTCGTTCCTGACGGTGGCCGGGGTGGCCGACATCCTCGAGCGGGCAGGACGCGCGTCGGACTAGGTGCACGGTGATGGAGCGCCCGCTCAAACAACGACTCGTGGGTGCGGCCGTGCTCGTCGGGCTTGCCGTCATCTTCGTCCCCATGCTGGTAGAGCGCTCGCCGATCGAGACGCCGCGCATCGTGGAGAGCAACATCCCCCCGGTTCCGCCGACGGCGCCCACCGGCGAGTTCACATCCAAGATCGTGCCCCTGGAGCCGGTGGAACCGGTGACCCCCGTGGTGCCGCCGTCGGCCGATCAGGCGATGGAGGCGGCGGTGCCGACCGCGCCGCCCGCAGCCGCCGGCGGGGAAGCCGCGACGACGGCCACCCGCGAGGGCGCGGTGCCGGCAGTCCCACCGTCGGCCGTGGAAGATGGCGGCGAGCAGGCGCGGGTGGGCGCGGATCAGCGCGCGGGCGTCAATGCCTGGGTGATACAGCTGGGAAGCTTCGCCAGCGAGCAGAACGCCCGCGATCTCGAGGCCCGGCTGCAGAAGGAGGGTTACGCCGCCTTCGTCGAGAAGATCGGTACCGGCGAGGAGCAGAAGTTCCGTGTGCGCGTGGGTCCGGAGCTCCTTCGCGCAAAGGCAGACCAGGCGCGCGAGAAGCTCGAGAAGGAGCTCAACCTGAAGGGCATCGTGGTGCGTTATCCCTGAGCACGCACGGCGGGTCTGAAGCGCATGCATCCGGTCGATATCGGGATCCTGGCGATAGTCGGCATCTCCGCGTTGCTGAGCCTGATTCGCGGACTGGTGCGCGAGGTTCTGTCGCTGGCGGCGTGGGTGGTGGCCTTCTTCGTCGCGCGTACCTACAATCCCGTCGCCGCCGGCTGGATGGAGGGCGTGGTCAGCGTACCGTCGGCGCAGTACGTGCTGGGATTCGGGCTGCTGTTCTTCGCCGCCCTTCTCGCGATGGGCGTGGTCAACTACGTGCTCGTCAAGATCGTCGCCGCGACCGGGCTGAGCGCCACCGATCGGATGCTGGGCGTGATCTTCGGTGTTCTGCGCGGCGTCGGCGTGGTGACGCTGCTGGTCTTCCTGGCGAGCTTCACGCCCATGACGCGCGATCCATGGTGGACCGGTTCCATGTTCGTTCCCAAGCTGTTGCCGGCAGCCGACTGGCTGCGAGCGAAGATCCCGCCGGAATTCCAGAAATATCTCCCTGAATAGGGTTTCGGGTCTAGAATAGACACTGTCTCCCCACACGGTCAGCTTCCATGTGCGGCATCGTCGGCATCGTCGGCAGGACCCCCGTCAATCAGGCCATCTTCGACGGCCTGACGGTCCTGCAGCACCGCGGCCAGGACGCCGCCGGCATAGCGACCTACCACGACGGCCACATCTACCTGCGGAAATCGAGCGGGCTGGTGCGCGACGTGTTCCACACCCGGCACATGCTGCGACTCATCGGCAACATGGGCATGGGCCACGTGCGCTACCCGACGGCCGGGTGCAGCTCCTCCGAGGAGGCGCAGCCCTTCTACGTCAACTCGCCGTACGGGATCTGCCTCGCGCACAACGGCAACCTCACGAATGCCGAGGCGCTGAAGGAGGACCTGTATCGCGAGGACCTGCGCCACATCAACACCGACTCCGACTCCGAGGTACTGCTCAACGTCTTCGCGCACGAGTTGCAGCGCATGGGCAAGATGCGTATCGATGCCGAGGACGTCTTCGCCGCAGTGCGGGCCGTGCATCGCCGCTGCAGCGGCGGCTACGCCGTCATAGCCATGATCTCCGGCGTCGGTCTGGTCGGATTCCGCGACCCGCACGGGATACGACCGATCGTGTTCGGGCGCCGCGAGACGGCCGAGGGACCGGAGTGGATCATCGCCTCGGAGAGCGTGGCCATCGACGCCCTCGGCTTCCAGCTGGTGCGCGACATCGGTCCCGGCGAGGCGGTGTTCATAGACAAGCGCGGCGGATTCCAGTCCAAGGAGTGCGCCGAGGAAGCGCAGAGCGCGCCCTGCATCTTCGAGTACGTGTACTTCGCGCGCCCTGACTCGATCATCGACGGGATCTCGGTGCACAAGGCACGCATGCGCATGGGCGAGAAGCTGGCCGCGAAGATCCTGCGGCTGCGCCCCGAGCACGATATCGATACGGTCATACCGATCCCCGATACCAGCCGCACCGCCGCGCTGGAGCTGGCGCATGCGCTGGGCGTGAAGTACCGCGAAGGCTTCATCAAGAACCGCTATATTCCGCGCACCTTCATCATGCCGGGCCAGAGCATGCGCAAGAAGTCCGTACGGCAGAAGCTGAACGCCATCGATCTGGAGTTCCGGGACAAGAACGTGCTGCTGGTGGACGACTCGATCGTCCGCGGCACGACCTCCGGTCAAATCGTGCAGATGGCGCGCGAGGCGGGCGCGCGCAAGGTGTACTTCGCCTCGGCCGCGCCGCCGGTGTGCTACCCGAATGTCTACGGCATCGACATCGCGACCTCCGAGGAGCTCATCGCAAAGGGGCGCACCACCGAGGAGATCTGCAGGCTCATCGGCGCGGACTGGCTCATCTACCAGGATCTCGAGGATCTGATCGACGCCTGCCGCCGGGGCAATCCACGCATCACCCAGTTCGACACGTCCTGCTTCGACGGCAAGTACGTCACCGGCGACGTCAGCAGCGGCTATCTCGATCGCATCAACCAGCTGCGCAACGACGACGCGAAGGCGCGCCGCAACGATGTCGTCGAGCTGAGCGACGACCTGACCGCCACCGCGTGAGTCCGCCGCGGAGGCTGCGGCATTGGCGGCCGCAATCCGCAAGGGATCGGTCGCCGGAACCGGCGAGGGTCCCGCCGAGTCGTCGGCCCTCGACGAGGGTTCAGATTGACAGCCCCTGCCCCATCCACTAGATTCGCCGACAGCAGCAGCGCCGATTTGAATCAGCTTGCGGGCGCGGGAAGCAGCACTCCCAAACAGCTAAAGCGATGCCACCCGCACCTGCTTTAGCAAGCGGGTTTTTTCGTGCCCGCCGCCGGCCGCGCATCGCCGATGCAGATCAGTCTCGCGCCGCATGACGAAACGTGGAGGCAACACGATGCCGGGCCCTTACGACCAGTACGAAACCGATACCCTGGCGGTGCGCGCCGGTCAGGTGCGCACGCACGAGGGCGAGCAGAGCGAGCCGCTGTTCCTGAGCTCGAGCTTCACCTTCAGGAACGCCGCCGAGGCGGCGGCGCGATTCCGCGGCGATCTGCCAGGCAACATCTATTCGCGGTTCACCAACCCGACCGTGCGCGCCTTCGAGCAGCGGCTGGCGGCGATGGAACGCGGGGAGCGGTGCGTGGCGACCGCCTCCGGGATGGGCGCCATCCTCACGCTCTGCCTCGGATTGCTGCGCTCCGGCGATCACGTCGTCTGTTCCCAGAGCGTTTTCGGCACCACGGTGACATTGCTGCAGAATCAGCTGTCGAAGTTCGGCGTCGCGACCAGCTTCGTGCCGGTGACGGACTACGAGGCGTGGGCGGGGGCGATCCGACCGGAGACGCGACTGCTTTTCCTCGAAACGCCCTCGAATCCGCTGACCGAGATCGCCGACATCGCCCGCATCGCCGAGATCGCCCACGCGCGAGGCTGCCTGCTCGCCGTCGACAACTGCTTTCTGACGCCGGCGCTGCAGCGTCCGCTCGAGCTGGGCGCCGACATCGTCATCCATTCCGCTACCAAGTACATCGACGGCCAGGGCCGCTGCGTGGGCGGCGCGGTGGTCGGTCCCGAGAAACTGGTGGGCGAGGCGGTCTTCGGCGTCGTTCGCAATGGCGGCATCTGCCTGAGCCCCTTCAACGCCTGGGTGTTCCTCAAGGGTCTGGAGACGCTCGGCCTCCGCATGCAGGCCCACGGCGCCCGGGCGCTCGAGCTCGCGAGCTGGCTGCAGGGGCAGCCGGGCGTGCGCAGCGTCCATTATCCCGGGCTGCCGTCGCATCCGCAGCACGCGCTGGCGCAGCGGCAGCAGCGAGGATACGGCGGCATCGTCGCCTTCGAGGTCGAGGGCGGGCGCGAGGCGGCGTGGAAGGTGATCGACGGCGTGCGGCTCTTCTCCATCACCGCCAATCTCGGCGATGCCAAGAGCACGATCACGCATCCGGCGACGACGACGCACTGGCGGCTGACCGACGCCGAGCGTGCGCGCGCCGGCATCACCGACGGACTGATACGGCTGTCGGTCGGGCTCGAGGACGTGGAGGACCTGCGTCGTGACCTCGCCCTGGCCCTGCAGGCGTAGCGGTCGTGGCGGCGCGGCACGCGCCGGGACCACTGCACGATTGACCGCGATCAAATTCATGCGCTGAGTTGGTGCGCCGGAAAGGGCTTGCTTCCCGGCTCCGCGCGGTCGAGAAAAAGTCCAAGTCCAGCCTTGCCGGATCCTGCTAAAGATCCGGCGATCGTGGCCGTTAGGCAGGACATCAATGAGGCTTGACGCCCTCGGAACGGCGCACCTGCTGATCCACCGTGCGCCGCTGCCAGGGAGGTGGAAGGCCGCACCTGGACATGGAGGAGCAATCATGCGCGTGAATCAGCCCGTCACGGGCCGTGAACGGGGGTTCGACGATGACGTCCAGATCATCTCGACCACCAATCTGAAGGGCGTCATCACCTACGCCAACCCGGCGTTCGTCGAGGTATCCGGTTTTTCTCTCGCCGAGCTGCAAGGGCAGCCGCACAACATCGTGCGGCACCCGGACATGCCCGAGCAGGCATTCGCGGATCTCTGGCGGCATCTCAAGGCCAACAAACCGTGGCTGGGCGTCGTCAAGAATCGCTGCAAGAACGGCGACCACTACTGGGTGAGCGCCTACGTGATGCCGATGTTCAAGAACGGCGAGGTGGTCGGCTATGAATCCGTGCGGACCAGGCCGGCGCGGCAAGTCGTGGAGCGGGCCGCGCGGATCTACGAGGCACTGCGCGCGGGCAGGCGCATCGTGTCCCGCTTCAATCCCGGTTACGCGACGCGGCTGCGCGTGGCGATGGCGGCCTGCTGCCTGCCCGCGATAGGGGCGGCCGCCAGCTACGGCGGCGCGGGCCCCGTGACGCTGGCCGCGGTGGCGACGAGCGGACTGCTGTGCGCGTCACTGGGTGCACTGCTCGCCCGCCCGGTGCAGCGGCTGGCCGCGGTCGGTCGCGCCGTCTACGACAACCCGCTGGCGTCGCTCGTGTACACTGGTCGCAGCGACGAGATCGGACAGATCGAAACGGGCATCAGGGTGTTGGAGGCGCGCCTGCACACGGTGACGGGTCGGCTGACTGATACCGCGGCGCAATTGGCGCAGCTCGCCAACGAAACGCGCACCGCGGCGGAGACCAACGAGTCCAGCGTCGACGTGCAGCGCAGGGAAACCGAGCAGGTGGCCACCGCCGTCAACGAGATGAGTGCGACGGTGCAGGAGATCGCGCGCAACACCGTCAACGCCAAGACCAAGGCGGAGGAGGCCCAGGCCGCGGCCAGCCATGGGCGGAAAGTCGTGCAGCATGCGAGCGAGGCCATCGAGACCATGGCCGAGGAGGTGGCGCAGGCCGCCGGGACGGTGACGCAGCTCGGCGAGCAGAGCAAGGACATAGGCATGGTGGTCAACGTCATCCGCGACATCGCCGAGCAGACCAATCTGCTGGCGCTGAACGCCGCGATCGAGGCGGCGCGCGCGGGCGAATACGGCCGCGGCTTCGCCGTGGTGGCCGACGAGGTGCGCAAGCTCGCCTCCAACACGCAGAGCTCCACGACCCGGATCAACGAGATAGTCGAGGGACTGCGCCGGGGCGCTGCCGCGGCGGCCGAAAGCATGGCTCGCGGGCAGGCGCGAACCAGTGAGGCGGTGGAGCGCGCCGTCGAGGCCGGCGTGGCCTTGACCGCCATCGGGGAGTCCGTGTCGCGCATCACCGACATGAACGTGCAGGTAGCGAGCGCCGTGGAGGAGCAGGCGGCGGTCGCCGAGGAGATCAACCGCAATATAAGCAACATCAATCGTTCCACGGAGGACCTGGCGCGGCTGGCCAAGTCGACCACGCGGCAGAGCGAGGATCTGCTCCGGCTGGTGCTGGAGATGGAGGACATGACCTCGCGTTTCGCGACGTGAGGTTGGCAGGGGATTTGTAGAGTAGTTGCGCAGGCCCGCGTGCCGCCCGCGGTCGTCCGGGGGCGGGCCGGCGCGGCGGGCGTCCCGCGCCGTGCCGGTGCGGGAGGGGCGGCCCGGCCCGCGCAAGCAGAGGAGCGACGTTGATACCCTCACAGCGCCTGTGGTTCCTGATCGCGGCCGTGGCCGCCTGGATCTGCGTCGATTTCTTCCGTACGCCCACGGACGCCACCGCCGCAGTCCGCAAGGGCGGCTACGCGATCACCGAGCTGGAGCGCTACGAGCAGACGGTGCGCGTGCTCGGCCGCGAGGAGTACCGTTTCGGGCGCGAGGCCGAGCTCTCGCCCATGGACATCGCCGTGGGCTGGGGCGTCATGGCGCAGCCCGAGATCTATCGGCAGTTCCGCATCACCCAGAGCGGGCGCTGGTATTACTGGAGCGCGGACAGTCTGCCCATCTCCAGGCGCGAGGTGGAGGTCAACAGCAGCAACATCCACCTGGTCCCGGCCAACCCGGAGATCGCCGAGCGGCTGCGCCGAATAAGACGCCACGATGTCCTGGCGATCGGCGGTGCGCTCATCGAGGTGACCGGCCCCGACGGCTGGCGCTGGCGCAGCTCGCTAAGCCGCGAGGACACCGGCGAGGGCGCCTGCGAGCTGTTGCTCCTGAAGCGGCTCGACTGGGTGCGGCCGCCTCCCGGCGCTGCGCCCTGAGGCGGGTGCCTTCCCCGAAATCCGCGCCGGCCCGACGCGGACGGGGCCGTTCCCCGTCTCGTGCACCAGAACCGGGGCCCCGCCGGTCCGCCGGAAATTCCTTTTTGCGCCGCGGAAGGGAAAAGCGGTGTTTTTACGAGGTCTTACGTACCTGTTGCATCTTGCGCCATGTTTGACGGTCATGTTAAGTTTGCGCTCCTTTTTGGGGGACCGTTCTCTCGCGTGTGGGTGCCTGCCAGCGTGCAGCCTGCGGTCAATAACTAACTCGCGGTAAATCTCGATCGTGTGGTTGGCGCAAAAGCCGGGAAGTCTCCGGCGCTTCGTTGCGTCTACTTCTCAATGCCGACGTTGGAGGAATAGCTATCATGGCTGGACGTAACTTCCTGTTTATCCCTGGTCCGACGAACGTGCCGGACCGCATCAACCGCGCCATGCTCCTCGCCCAGGAGGACATGCGCGCCCCGGGTCTGCCGAACTTCACCAAGCCTCTGTACGAGGACATGAAGAAGGTCTTCAAGACCACGACCGGCCGCGTCTTCATCTTCCCTGCCTCCGGCACCGGCGGCTGGGAGGCCGCCATCTCCAACACGCTGTCGCCCGGCGACAAGGTGCTCATGTCGGGGTTCGGCCATTTCTCCAACTTGTGGATCGACATGTGCCAGCGCTGGGGCCTGAACGTGCAGGCGCTGGACGTGGAATGGGGCGAGGGCGTGCCGGCGGAGAAGTACGCCGAGATCCTCGCCGCCGACAAGAAGCACGAGATCAAGGCCGTCTTCGCCACCCAGAACGAGACCGCCACCGGCGTGGCCTCCGACATCGCGGCCGTGCGCAAGGCGATGGACGCCTGCAACCACCCCGCGCTGCTGTTCGTCGACGGCGTCTCCTCCGTGGCCTCCATGGACTTCCGCATGGACGAGTGGAAGGTCGATCTCTGCGTGTCCGGCTCGCAGAAAGGCTTCATGCTGCCGACCGGCCTGGGCATCGTCTGCGCCAGCCAGAAGGCGCTCGAGGCCATGAAGACCGCCAAGCTGCCGCGCTGCTTCTTCGACTTCAACGACCAGATCAAGACCAATGATCTCGGCTTCTTCCCTTACACGCCGCCGATGATCCTGCTGCGCGGCCTGCGTGAGGCGCTCAACATGATCTTCGAGGAGGGGCTGGAGAACGTCTTCGCCCGGCACCACCGCTACGCCGAGGCCACCCGCGCCGCCGTCAAGGCCTGGGGCCTCAGCCTCGTGGCCAAGGAGCCGAAGTGGTACTCCGACACCGTGAGCGCCGTGTACGTGCCCGAGGGCTTCAACGGCACCGAGGTGGTGCGCACCGCCTACCGCCGCTACAACCTGGCGCTGTCCATCGGCCTGGCCAAGGTCGCCGGCAAGATCTTCCGCATCGGCCACCTGGGCGACCTGAACGAGCTGCAGCTGCTGGCCTGTCTGAGCGGCGCCGAGATGGCGATGCGCGACATCGGCATCACCACCGTGCAGCCGGGCTCGGGTGTGGCGGCAGCGCAGGAGTTCCTGCGCGCCAGCGCCAAGCCTCCGGTGGAGGAAGCCAGGAAGATCTAGCCCTGCCGCGCTGCTCCTTGATCCTGCGCACTGCGCCCGGGGCCGCAGCGTATTATCAGTAAGGCGTCGTGAATTCCGCACCGGCCGGCCCAGGCGGCCGGTGCGGCTCGCCCCGGCATGCTCCCAGCGCCGGGGTGCCATCCATCAAGGGAGGAGGATTGCATGAGCTTCACACAATACAAGCCGGTGCGTACCCGGCTGCAGCGCAGCGAACTGGCAGTTCCCGGTTCGAATCCATCGATGTTCGAGAAGGCGTTGAAGAGCGACGCCGACTACGTCTTCCTCGACTGCGAGGACGCCGTCGCCCCGGATGACAAGGAGCAGGCGCGCAAGAACATCATCGAGGCCCTCAACGATCTCGACTGGGCCGGACACGGCAAGACGATCTCCGTGCGCATCAACGGCCTGGACACCCACTACATGTACCGCGACGTGGTGGACATCGTCGAGCAGGCAGGCCACAAGCTCGACACCATCCTCATCCCCAAGGTCGGCACGCCCTCCGACGTCTACATGGTCGACTGCATGCTGACTCAGATCGAGGAAGCCAAGAAGATCAAGAACCCCATCGGCATCGAGTGCCTCATCGAGATCGCGCTCGGCATGGCCAACGTCGAGGCGATTGCACAGTCGAGCAGGCGTCTCGAGGCACTGCACTTCGGCGTGGCCGACTTCGCCGCCTCCTGCCGCGCCCGCACGGTGGTCATCGGTGGCCTGAATCCGGACTACCCCGGCGACCAGTGGCATTCCTCGCTGCAGCGCATGGTCATCGCCTGCCGCGCCTACGGCATCCGCGCCATCGACGGTCCATTCGGCGACTTCAACGATCCGGAGGGTTACACCGCCGCCGCCAAGCGCGCGGCCGCGCTGGGTTACGAGGGCAAGTGGGCGATCCATCCCTCGCAGATCGCGCTGGCCAACGAGGTCATGTCGCCGCCGCCGAAGGAGGTCGAGCGGGCCAAGCGTATCCTGGCTGCCATGGACGAGGCCGCCAAGGCCGGCAAGGGCGCCGTGGTGCTCGACGGCCGCATGATCGATCTGGCCTCCTCGCGCATGGCCGAGAACGTCGTGCGCATGGCCAACGTGATCGAGGCCAAGGCGAAGAAGTGACGAGCACCGGCTCGGTCATCGCGCAGCGCTCCGGCGGCCGAAGACGCGCCCGGTGACTGCCAGCGGATTTCAAACATCAACACGAGACTGATTTGAAGGAGGTCTTCCGTGGAAATTCATGAGTATCAAGCCAAAGAGATCCTCTCCGGATTCGGCGTCAACACCCTGCCAGGTGGCCTCGCCTACAGTCCGGAGCAGGCCGTATACCGCGCCAAGGAGATTGGTGGCGAGGTGTGGGTGGTCAAGGCACAGATACACTCCGGCGCACGCGGCAAGGCCGGCGGCATCAAGGTGTGCAAGACCGATGACGAGATCTGGGAGGCGGCCGACGAGCTGCTGGGCAAGCGCCTGGTGACGCACCAGACCGGCCCGGCCGGCAAGGTCGTGCACCGCCTTTACATCGAGGCCGGGTGCGCCATCGAGCGCGAGATCTATCTCGCCTTCGTGCTCGATCGTGCCGCCGAACGCGTCGCGGTGGTGGCCTCCGCCGAGGGTGGCATGGAGATCGAGGAGATCGCCCGCGTGCGGCCGGAATCGATCGTGCGTTGCGCCATCGAGCCGGCGGTGGGCATGCAGGAGTTCCAGGCCCGCGAGATCGCCTTCGCGCTCAAGCTGCCGGCCTCCATGGTCAGCCAGGCCGTGACCACCTTCATGGGCTGCTACCGGGCGTTCCGCGATCTCGACGCCACCATGGTGGAGATCAATCCGCTGGTGGTCACCAAGGACAATCGGCTGATAGCGCTCGACGCGAAGATGTCCTTCGACGACAACGCGCTGTTCCGGCATCCGAACATCGCCGAGCTGCGCGACAAGTCGCAGGAGGATCCGCGCGAGATGCAGGCCGCCGACCGCGGCCTTTCCTACGTCGGCCTGGACGGCAACATCGGCTGCATGATCAATGGCGCCGGCCTGGCGATGGCGTCGATGGACATGATCAAGCTGGCCGGGGGCGAACCCGCCAACTTCCTCGACATCGGCGGCGGCGCGAATCCAGAGCGCGTGGCCAAGGCCTTCCGCCTCGTGCTCTCGGACCAGAAAGTCGAGGCGATGCTCGTCAACATCTTCGCCGGCATCAACCGCTGCGACTGGGTTGCCGAGGGAATCATCCAGGCGCTGCAGAAGATCGAGATGAAGGTGCCTCTGGTCGTGCGGCTGTCGGGCACCAACGTCGAGGCCGGCCGCAAGATGATCAAAGAAAGCGGCCTGCCCATCATCGGTGCCGAGACCCTGGCGGAGGCGGCTGAGAAAGTCGTCGCGGCCTGGAAGAAGCACACTGGCAGAGCCTAACCCACGGGTATCCACGGGAGTTTACGAACATGGCAATTCTTCTCGACAAGAACTCACGCGTGATCGTCCAGGGTTTCACTGGGCAGATCGGCACGTTCCACGCGAACGACATGATCAAGTACGGCACCAACGTCGTCGGCGGCGTGACGCCGGGCAAGGGCGGCACCACGCATCTGGATCGCCCGGTATTCAACACGGTCAAGGACGCGGTGCGCGAGGTCGGCGCCAACGCCAGCATCATCTTCGTGCCGGCGCCCTACGCGGCCGACTCGATCATGGAAGCGGCCGACGGCGGCATCAGGTACTGCGTGGCGATCACCGACGGCATCCCGGCCCAGGACATGATCCGAGTGAAGCGTTACATGCGCCGCTACAGGGAAGCCAACCGCATGCGCCTTACCGGTCCCAATTGCGCCGGCAGCATCAGCCCCGGCAAGTGCATGATGGGCATCATGCCGGGCCACATCTACATCGAGGGCGATGTCGGCATCGTTGGCCGATCCGGCACGCTGGGTTACGAGGCGGCTTCGCAGATGAAGGCGCTCGGCATCGGTGTGAGCACGTCCGTCGGCATCGGCGGCGATCCAATCAACGGATCGTCCTTCAAGGACATCATCGAGCTCTTCGAGCAGGATCCGGAAACCAAGATGATGGTCATGATAGGGGAGATCGGCGGCCCGCAGGAGGTCGAGGCGGCGAAGTTCATAAAGGAGAACTGCAAGAAGCCCGTGGTCGCGTATATCGCGGGTCTGACGGCGCCGAAGGGCCGCCGCATGGGGCACGCGGGGGCCATCATCTCCGCCTTCGGCGAGTCGGCGGCGGAAAAGGTCGAGGTGCTCAAGGAGTGCGGGGTGCATGTGTCGCCGACTCCGGCCGACATCGGCAAGACCGTCGCCGAGGTGCGCAAGAAATACGGCATCTAGCCGTCTCGGAAGCCAAAGCCGGTCATGGCCGGCCGCCGCCCGCCTCGGCGGGCGGCGGTTCGCGCCAAGAACCAAGAAGAAGAACAGCCGCGTGTGATCGCCTAGAAAAGTCTGGAGACATCGTATGAGCAAGCCCAAGGTCCTCGTTACCCGTGCCTGGCCCCAGGAGGTCGAGGCGGAGATGCGCAAGCGCTACGACGTGACGCTCAACGCCACGGACACGCCGATGACTGTTGCGGAGCTTCAGGATGCCTTGCGCAACTACGACGCCGTCTGCCCGACGGTATGCGACAGGATCACCGCCGAGGTGCTCGGCGCGCAGCCCATGCGCGCGAAGATACTCGGCAACTTCGGCGTCGGTTTCAATCACATAGACCTCGAGGCGGCCAAGAAGGCCGGCCTCACCGTCACCAACACCCCTGAAGTGCTCACCGACTGCACCGCCGACATCGCCATGACACTGATGCTGATGGCGGCGCGCCGGGCGGGCGAGGGCGAGCGTCACGTGCGCACCAAGGCGTGGACGGGCTGGCGGCCGACGCACATGATCTCCACCAAGGTCACCGGCAAGACCCTCGGCCTCATCGGCATGGGCCGCATCGCGCGCGCCATGGCGCACAAGGCGCATCACGGCTTCGACATGAAGATCGTGTACTTCGATCCGTTCCCGCCCCCGCCGGAGTCGATCAAGGATCTGAACGCGACGCAGTGCAGCTCGATCGAGGAGGTACTGAAGCAGGCGGACTTCGTTTCCCTGCACTGTCCGGGCGGCAAGGAGAACTTCCATCTCATCAACGCCGAGCGGCTGAAGATGATGAAGCGCGACGCCATCCTCATCAACACGGCGCGCGGCGACGTGGTCGACGAGAAGGCGCTGGTGGAGGCGCTGAAGAACGGCACCATCAAGTCCGCCGGCCTCGACGTTTTCGAGGCCGAGCCCAAGGTCTCGGAGGACCTGCTGACCATGGAGAACGTCGTTCTGCTCCCGCACCTGGGCAGCGCCACGCGTGAGACTCGCGTGGCCATGGGGATGCGCGTGCTGGAGAACCTCGACCTGTTCTTTGCCGGCAAGCCGGTCCGCGACAAGGTCGTCTGAAGCCGGATTCGGGCCGCGCCCGCTGACGGCGGGTGCAGCCCGTGCGCCCCCGGGGTCCACCGCCGCTCCCCTCGCCGCGGCGGAGAGCGTCCGCGTCTCCAACGTTGCGCGCACCGCGCCGCGGTGCGGTATCATTTCGCCGGGATCGACCCCCGTGTTGCCGCGGGGATAATCCACGGCACCGTCACGCAGTCACGAGGCTTTCGAATGACCGTCACCAGCAGCGAATACTTCAAGGGTCTCACCGCCGCCGCGCCCAACGAGGGCCCCATCGCTGCCAACACCGCTGCTTATGCCGGCGAGGTCGTCAGCCTGCTGACGGAGCTGCTGCTGGAGGTGCTGCGCACGCGTCAGCCCGATATCGTGCCGCTGCTGAGCGGCGAGGCGCCGCCGCCGAGCGACGACAGCGAGCTGCTGCGGCGCATGATGCAGGCGCGCGGGATCTGGTTCCAGCTGCTGAACATCGCGGAGGAGAACGCGGGCATGCGCCGCCGCCGCCTCATCGAGATCGAGCGCGGCCCTACCGCCGTGGAGGGCACGTTCGCGTTCGTGCTCGACGAGGCGGTCAAGAGCGGCGTCACCGCGGAGGAGGTACAGGCGCTGCTGAACACCGCGCGCGTGCGTCCGACGATCACGGCGCACCCGACGGAGGCCAAGCGGGTCACGGTTCTGGAGATCCACCGCCGCATCTACCTCTTGCTGGTGCAGATGGAGTCGAGCCGCTGGACGCCTCGCGAGCGCGAGGACTTCATCGACCAGCTGCGCAACGAGATCGATCTCCTTTGGCTGACCGGAGAGCTGCGGCTCGAGAAGCCCACTGTCGACATGGAGGTCGCCTGGGGGCTGCACTTCTTCAACGAGTCCCTTTACGATCGCTCGCCCGAGCTCATGCGCAATCTGGAAGAGGCGCTGGCGCGCGCCTACCCGTCGCGCAAGTTCGATGTGCCGCCGTTCTTCAAGTTCGGCTGCTGGATAGGCGGCGACCGTGACGGCAATCCGTTCGTCACCAACGAAGTCACGCGCCGCACGATCAAGCGCAACCAGCTCTCGGCGCTGCGCAGGTATCGGCGGCAGCTCGAGGAGCTGAACCGCAAGCTCAGCATCGCGCATCACGCCATCAGCGTGCCGGAGGCCTTCGCCGCGGTGCTGAACGAGAATCTCGAACGCAGCGGCGACGGCGAGAACATCGCCAGGCGCAATCCCGGGGAGCTGTTCCGCCAGTTCGTCACCTGCATCAAGAGGAAGCTCGATGCGAGCTTGAGCGCGGTCGAGCGCGACACGACCATACACACCAGCTTCGCCTACTTCACCCCTCAGCAGATGGTGGACGATCTGCTGGTGATGGAGCGCGGCCTGACCGAGGCGCGCTGCCAGGCGGTCGCGGCCAACTACGTCAAGCCGCTGCGCCGGGAGGTGGAGATCTTCGGCTTCCGCACGGTGAGCCTGGACCTGCGCCAGAACACCACCGTCATCAACCGCACGCTCGCCGCCGTGTTCGAGCGGCTCGAGGGCGCGGCGGCGCCGGAGCCGGACTCCGAGGCGTGGAAGGACTGGATCCTCGCCGAGCTCGCCCGCCCGCTGCAGCGCTATCCCGATCTGAAAGGGTTGCCCGAGGAGGCCGCCGAGACGCTGGGCATGCTCCACCTCGTGGTCGAGCCGCGCTCGCTCACCGACGCCGAGGCATTCGGCGCCGCGGTGTTGAGCATGACGCAACGCGCCTCCGACGTCCTGGGCGTTTACCTGCTTGCCAAGTACGTCGGGCTGTTCACCGACCTGGAGGCGGTGGAGGCCTGCCGCATCATGGTGGTGCCGCTGTTCGAGACCATCGACGACCTGCACGCCGCCCCGGCCATCATGCGCGAACTTCTCTCCCACGGCGTCGTGCAGCGCACCGTCAGGCAGTTCGGCGGCGTTCAGGAGGTGATGATCGGGTACTCCGACTCGAACAAGGACGGCGGCTATCTGACCGCCAACTGGGAATTGTCGCTGGCGCAGGCGAGGCTGACGGACGTCGGCAACGAGATGGGCCTGCCGATCTCGTTCTTCCACGGCCGCGGCGGCTCGGTGAGCCGCGGCGGCGCGCCCACCGGCCACGCGATCGCCGCGCAGCCCGCCGGCTCCGTGCACGGGCAGATGCGCATCACGGAGCAGGGCGAGGTGGCCTCCGCCAAGTTCGCCAACAAGGGCACCGCGCTGTACTCCATGGAGTTGCTCGCCTCGAGCGTCTTCGCGCACTCGCTGATGTCCAAGCGCGAGGCCGAGCTGCAGCCGCACCCGGAGTTCGACGAGGTGATGCGCGCGCTGTCGGCGAGCTCTCACGCCGCCTATCGCGAACTCGTCGACATGCCCGGGCTCGTCGAGTACTACGAGGCGGCCAGCCCCGTGGAGGAGCTGGCGCTGCTGAACATCGGCTCGCGGCCGGCGCGCCGGTTCGGCGCCAAGACCCTGTCGCAGTTGCGCGCCATCCCCTGGGTGTTCGCGTGGACGCAGAACCGCCACATGATCACGGGCTGGTACGGGGTTGGCACGGCGCTGGAGCGCTTTCTCGGCGCCCACGGTGCGGAGGGGGCCGCGATGCTCAAGCGCATGATGGAAGGGTCGCGGCTGTTCCGCCTCATCATCGACGAGGTGGAGAAGACTCTGCCCCAGGTCGATCTCGATATCGCCCGCAGGTACGCGGACCTCGTCGAGGACGCCCGGATCCGCGAGACCGTCTACGGCATGGTGCGGGACGAGTACACTCGCACGGTGCAGCAGGTGCTGCGCGTCAGCGGCGGCAACTCGCTGGCCGAACGATTTCCGCGATTCCGCCGTCGGCTCACGCGCCGCCTGCCTGCCATCAATCAGGTCGGGCTCGTGCAGGTCGATCTCATACGCAAGTTCCGCACGACCAAGCAGACGGACAAGCAGCTCGCCGAGCAGCACCTCGTCTCGCTGCTGTTGTCGATCAACTGCATCGCAGCGGGCCTGGGCTGGACCGGTTAGGACGTATCGATCGCCCGCGGGCGGACAGGCGACGAGGGGACGGATCGCCATCCGACAACGGCCTGGCGCGGCAAGAGTGGCTCGAGGACGCTGACCGGCATGCCGCAGTGGGCACAGGACTACACCCCGATCGCCGACGGTCTGTGGTGGTCGACGCTGATCGCGGCGCTGCCGCTCGCGCTGTTGATGGCGTCGCTGGCGCTCCTGCGCATGCGCGGCCACGTCGCGGGCGTGCTGTCGCTGGCCGTCGCGCTGCTGGTGGCGATACTGGGCTACGGCATGCCCCCGGCGATGGCGCTGTCAGCGGCGATCTACGGCTTTCTCTATGGACTGTGGCCGATCGCATGGATCGTGGTCGGAGCCGTGTTCCTCTACAGGATCGTGGTGCACAGCGGCCAGTTCGAGGTCATGCGCGCCTCGGTGCTGCACATCACCGCGGACAAGCGGCTGCAAATGGTGCTCATCGGCTACGCCTTCGGCGCGTTCCTCGAGGGCGCCGCGGGGTTCGGCACGCCCGTGGCGATCACCGCCGGGCTGCTGGTCGGCCTGGGCTTCAATCCGGTGTATGCCGCGGGACTTTGCCTCATCGCCAACACCGCGCCGGTGGCGTTCGGCGCTTTGGGTTTGCCTGTCGTGGTCGCCGGCAAGGTCAGCGGCATCGACCCGTTCGTGATCGGTCAGATGGCCGGCCGGCAACTGCCGCTGCTGTCGCTCATGCTGCCGTTCTGGCTGGTGGCCGTCATGGACGGCTGGAGCGGCGTCCGGGCGACCTGGCGCGCGATCCTGGTGGCCGGCGGATCGTTCTCGCTCACGCAGTTTCTGACCTCCAACTACCTCGGGCCGGAACTGCCCGACATTGCCTCGGCAATGGCGAGCCTGCTCGCGACGACGCTGTTTCTGCGTCGCCAGTCGCGGAGGTACGGGCGCGCGCCCGCAGCGGCGCCTTATTCCGCTTTCGAGATCCTGCGCGCGTGGGGACCGTTCATCGGGCTCACCGCCATCGTGACGATCTGGACCCTGCCGGCGGTAAGGCAGCACATGCAGCAGTACACGCTGACGGTCGCGATCCCGGGTCTGCACCATCTGGTGGTCAAGAGCGCCCCCATCGTGCCGGCCGCCGCGCCGCACGACGCGGTCTACAAGCTCGACCTGCTCGGCGCCACGGGCACCGCGATCCTCCTGACGGCCCTGCTCAGCGCGTTGGCGCTGCGCGTTCCCGCGCCGGCATGCGCCGCGCTGTTCGGCGCGACACTGCGTGAGCTGGCCCGGCCGATCCTGACCATCGGCTCGGTGCTCGCGCTCGCCTTCGTCGCCAACTACTCGGGCATGTCCTCGACGCTCGGACTGGCATTCGCCGCCAGCGGCGCGCTGTTTCCGCTGTTCTCGGCCCTGCTCGGGTGGCTCGGCGTGTTCCTCACCGGGTCGGACACCGCCAGCAATGCGCTGTTCGGCAACCTGCAGCGGGTCACGGCGGAGCAGATAGGGGTGGATCCCATCCTCACCGTCGCCGCCAACACTGCCGGCGGCGTCACCGGCAAGATGATCTCGCCGCAATCCATCGCGGTGGCATGCGCGGCGGCCAAGTTGAGCGGGCGCGAAGCCGACCTGTTCCGCTTCACGCTCAAGCACAGCCTCATCTTCGCGCTGCTCATCGGGCTGATGACCTATTTGCAGTCATACGTACTGACGTGGATGATCCCGGCATTGCCGGTTCGATGAGCCGACTGGCGTGTTCGATCTGCTATCACCCAATCTCGACACGGTGACCAGCGTGGAAGACCTGCGCGTGATCGCGCGCCGCCGCGTTCCGCGCGCCGTCTTCGAGTATGCCGACCGCGGCGCCTACGACGAACTGACGCTGGCGGCGAATCGCGAGGCCTTCCAGCGGTTGAGGCTCCTGCCGCGGGTCATGGTCGACGTCGGGGAGCGCCGGCTGCAGACCACCATCGCGGGGCAGCCCGCCGCGCTGCCGCTGGGGATCGCGCCGACCGGGCTGGCGGGGCTGAGCTGGCCGGACGGGGAGATCCACGCGGCGCGGGCCGCGCATCGCTGCGGCATCCCCTACTGTCTCAGCACGATGTCAATCTGTTCGATCGAGGACGTGCGGGAGGCCGCCGGCGTCCCGTTCTGGTTTCAGCTCTACGTCTTTCGTGATCGCGGCTTCTCGCGATCGCTCATCGAGCGGGCGCGCGAGGCGCAGTGTCCGGTGCTGGTGCTCACGGCCGATCTCCCCATCCAGGGGCAACGCCATCGCGACATCAAGAACGGGCTGGCCGTGCCGCCGCGTCTCACGGCGAGAACGGCGATCGACCTGCTGCTCAGGCCGCGATGGACCGCCGGCGTGCTGCTGGGACGGCGCAAGTCCTTCGGCAATCTCGAGGGTCGCATCGCGGGGGCGGAAAACCTGCGCACCCTCGCATCCTGGATCGCCGATCAGTTCGATGCCACCCTGACCTGGAGCGATCTCGAATGGATACGCGAGCGCTGGCCGGGCAGGCTCGTCCTCAAGGGCGTCATGAGCGTCGATGACGCGAGGATTGCCGCCGGGCATGGCGTCGACGGCATCGTCGTTTCCAATCATGGAGGACGCCAGCTCGACGGCGCGCCCGCCGCTCTGGAGATGCTGCCGGCCATCGCGGAGGCGGTGGGCGAGCGCTGCGAGGTGCTGTTCGACAGCGGCGTGCGCAGCGGGCAGGACATCCTGAAGGCGCTGGCGCTCGGCGCCCGCGCCTGTTTCATCGGCCGGCCCTTTCTCTACGGTCTCGCCGCGGCCGGCGAGGCGGGCGTCGTCAAGGTCATCGACATCATGCGGCGCGAGCTGGACGTCACCCTCGGCCTGGTGGGGCTGCGCAGCGTGCAGGCGCTGACGCCGGAGGTCCTCGCGCCGCTGCGCGATCGCTGAGGTCCGAAGCTCTGGCAGACGCCGTTCGCGTGCCCGGCGTTGCCCCGCGATGGCTGCGACAATTTGTCGCACCGTCGGCACCACTCGCGTCGCTACACTACCGCCGCGTTATTTCATAGAGAACAACAAAGCGAGGGGCAACGAAATGCGTCTTTCCATTCCGCGGGTCCTGACCGCCACAGCGCTGCTGGCGGCCGCCGCGTCGCCGGCTCACGCCTGCGATTTCTGCCTCATATCACAGGGCATCTCGCCGCTGGAGACCCTCTCCGGCTCGGGTCTGCGCCTCACGCAGCGCTATGCGCTCAACGACAGCGTCTACCGCGGCACCGACGAGATCGACAACCCCGGCGGTCGCGAGAGCTTCTGGACGACCGACCTCGGCATCTTTCACAGCGTCGAGCAGGTTCCGGGCCTGCTGCTGACGGCGAACGTGCCGCTGCGCCGCACGGAACTGGACGGCCACGTGCACGCGCACGAGGACGGCGAGGTCGAGGCGCATGACGATCAGGGCGAGGAGACGGGCATCGGCGATGTCTCGCTGCTGGCGCGCTACACCTTCCTGACCCGTCACACCCTCGACAGCACGCTCTTGCTCGCGGGCACCGTGGGCGTGAAGCTGCCCACCGGCGCCACCGACGGCAAGGTCGACGGCGGCGACGAGTTCATGGACGCGCATACCCAGCTCGGCACGGGCTCCACGGATCTGCTGCTCGGGGCGTCGGCCAACCTGGCGCGCGGCCGCTTCGGCGTCGCGGCCAACCTGCTGAGCGGAATCACCGGCGAGGGCGAGGTCGGCGACGTCGATCACCGCTTCGGCAACTGGCTGAACTACGACCTGACCGGCCGCTATCGCGTCTGGCCCGCGGCCGCGGGCGCGGGCGGCAGCTCGGTATTCGTGTCCCTGGGCGCCAACGGCGAGCTGCGCGGCAGGGAGACCGAGGCCGGCGTGGAGCTGGACGATTCCGGCGGCCACACCGTGTACGTATCCCCGGGCCTGCAGGTCAACGTCGAGCAGAACTGGGTGTTCGAGCTCTCGTATCAGCACGCCGTCTACCACGATCTGAACGGCGTGCAGCTCGGGGAGGACTACAAGGTCTTCGGCAGCGTGACCTACCTGTTCTGAGTGATGGCCGAGCCGCGGCCGGCCGGCTGCCTGCGCGACGGACAGCACGCCGAGCGGGCGTGACGGGACGAATCGGAATGGTTCGAAGGCTGAGATCGCTCGCGCTGTGCTTCTGCATCACGACGACATGGGCGGCGTCCAGCGGCGCCGTCGCGGCGGAAGGCCTGGCCCTGGATCGCCTCAATCAGCCGGCGCCACCGCTGCTGCTCGACGAAGGCAGGACCCTCGCGGACTACCGCGGCCGCTGGGTGCTGCTGCATTTCTGGGCCACCTGGTGCCGGCCATGCGCGAAGGAGATGCGGGCTCTGGACCGCCTGCACCGGCGATGGGCCGGCAGGGTCGCGTTCTTCACGGTCTCGATCGACGAGGACGGAGATCAGTCCGTCCCGCCGTTTCTGCGCGAGCACGGCATCGAGATGACGACCCTGCTCGCGCGCGACACCCGCGCCACCGATCGTTACTGGCGCCAGGGCGTGCCCGTCACCTACCTCGTTGATCCCGACGGCAGGCTCGTCGCCCGCGCGCTCGGCGTGCGTGAATGGGACACCGATGCCGCCAATCGGACGCTCGCGGCACTCACGGGCCTCCGCCCCTGACGGATCGCGGCGATCCCGCCGCGCCGTTTTCCGATCGGGACATACCGGCGCAGGTCCGCGTCGGCGCGCTACGGCGTCGCGGCCTGCTCCAGGGGCCCGATGCGATACTCCTTCAGCAGGCTGGCCGCGTAAGGGGAGTGCGGCCGGCCGCGGTTCTTCGTGGCGTAGGCGGCGGTGGCATCCGTTCCGCACGACGGCACGATGACGGATGGGGGCGTGGGGTGTTGCGGAAGATAAGCGGTCACGTCGTAGACCTCGCCAGCGATGGCCATCCAGCAGTCCTCCGCGCTGTCGTGCGCGGCCACCTCCTGCAGCGTGTAGCCCGACTCCCGGGACTGCGCGACGACGCGTTGCCCGGAAGGCGCGAGGAGACTGCCGGCCCAGATCGCGGACAGCGCGATCCAGAAGGCGATGGTGGAACCGGCGTAGATGCGCTTCATCATCGGAAGTCGAAACGCTCGTGGTGGACATGTTGTGGCGGAACGCCGCGCCGTCGCAACCAGTCCCCGAGCGCGTCGACGAGGGGCGGCGGGCCGCACATGTAGACCTCGCGGTCAGTCAGATCGCTCACCCGGGCGAGCAGGGCGTAGAGCGGTTCCGTGTCCTCCTGCATCGCCAGAAAGTGCGCGTGCAGTCGGGGTTGCGCGGCGGCGAGGCCGGCCAGTTCGGCGAGGTACGGGGCACTCTCGGCGCTGCGAAACGCGTAGAAGAACTCGGTGGGCCGCGTCACCGGCTGCGCGCGCAGCAGGGCGAGGAACGGCGTGACGCCGATGCCGGCGGCGATCCACAGTTCGGGCGCCTCGGCGCGGTTCAGGAGAAAGCTGCCGTAGGCTCCCTGCACACGCGCGGCCACGCCCGTCCGGATCGACTGAATGTTGCGCGTGCAGTCGCCGAGGGCCTTGATGCCGAGCGCGAGCGTGCCGCCCGGCGCCACGGCGCTGACCGTGTAAGGGTGGTATTCCCCGCAGCCACGAAAGTGCGGGCCGTCGAAAAACGCCGCCATCACGAACTGTCCGGGCGCCACCGTGATCGGCGCAGCCAGAGGTCGCAGCGTCACCTCCGTGGTCAGCGGCGCGGGATGATCCACGGCGCTTACCTCGTACGGACACGCGCCGCCGCCCCTGTCGGCGCGCGTTGCGCGCCAGCCCAGCGCGATCACCGCCGCCGCGACCGCCAGCATGCTCTTCGCGGTGACTCCGTCGATCGCAACGGCGTGCGCCAGGCCGAGCAGCACGCCGATGCCGAGCGTGGCGTGCAGCGGTCGCCACAGGCTGTAGCGCAGCCGGACGGCGAAGGTCGCGCCCAGCCCGGCCATGAGCGCAAGCAGGGCGAGCCAGCCGAGGAGCGTATGCCAGGACTGCGCCGCCGGCGAGAGCACCCGCCACGCCGCGGCGGGACCCGCCGGTAACGACGCGGCAGCGAGAACGACGGGATGCGCGAGCAGCACCGCGTAGCCGAGCGTGCCCATGCCGTGGTGCCAGCGGTACATGCGCTCCAGATCGCCGAACCACGCCGCGAGGCCCGGCTCTCGCACCATCAGCAACAGGCTGGCGGCGATCAATCCGCTGCCGAGCCAGCCCAGCCACGCGCCCGCGCCGGCAAGCGTCATCGGCGTGCCGGGCAGCGCGATCATGGCTGGGGCGACCGCGAGCGCGGTGAGGAGGGCGGCGGGCGCCAGCGGGGCCCTCATGCCTGAGGCGCCGCGCGTGCCGTGATGGCAGCCCTGAAGGTCATGGCCACGGCGGGTGCGATTTCCATGGGCATCGTTACTCCGTACGCGACTCCCGTGCACGCCATCTGCTCTCATGGCGTTCCGCTCCCTAGTGTCCGGCCTTCGCGGGTGGAAGTAAATTGCGGTCCCGCGCCGTCCCCCGCTGCGGACGCGCGAGCGCTGGTGGCGTCGCCATGCGCGATCGGGCAGGATCCGGGGATCGAAACGATGTTCCCGACGAGGTGTGGAATGAAAGAAGCGGCGGTGAAGGAACTGATGCGCAAGCTGCACGACGAACTCGAGTCGGCCGACAGGATCGATCCCGAGCTGCTCGGACTGGTCCGCGACCTCGACTCCGACATCCACAGGATCCTGAAGTCCGGCGCCGGCGCCGCTGAGGCGGAGTCCCTCATGGATCGGGCGGCGGCGCTGGAGACCCGATTTGCCGCCCGGCATCCGGTCGCCGAGCAGGTGCTGAGGGAGATCGTCGAGGCCCTGGGCAAGATGGGTGTATAGCGGCCGCTCGCGCGCCGCGGGGGCCACTCGCCGGGGGAAGAGCGGCGAGTCGCCGCAGCGCGCGCATCACACCGGTTGGCAGACCATCATGGCCAAGCATTCCACCGTCATCGTGTTGCCGGCTCTGATCCTCGGACTCGGTGTCTGCGAGGATGCCTCGGGCGATGCGACGTCCGCCCCGTCGGTCGCCGTGCTCGCGCCGCAGGACGTTCGCTATGTCGAGGACGCAAAGGTGCCCGGCGTCGCCGCGGCGGTCGTGGCCGGGGATCCACGCACCGGTCATTACACGCTGCGGGTGCGCTTCGCCGCCAGCGCGAAGGTGCCGGCGCACGTGCACCCGGACGACCGCACGGTGACGGTATTGAGCGGTACCTATTACTTCGGCGTCGGCGATCGCTACGATGCGCGTGGACTGTCCGCGCACGGGCCCGGGACGGTGATCGTGGTGCCCAAGGGCATCGCGCACTACGCGGCGGCCGGCCAGGAGGAGGTGGTGCTGCAGGAGAGCGGCCCCGGGCCGACGGCCAATACGATCCTCGAGCCCGTCCCGCCCCCTCGCCCCTGATATCGATGGTCGAATCCCCCTGCAGGCAGATCTGCCACATTCCATCTGGACTGGATTTTTGCATCGGTTGCGGCCGCACGCGCACGGACATCCAGGACTGGCTGCAGATGAGCGATGAGCGGAGGATCGAGGTCAAGCGCGATGCGGCCTCGCGACTTGCCGGTTACGAGCGCCGTGGCGTGCCGAATGGCGAGGACTGAGATCGATTGCCCGCGGACCGCCGTGCGCGCCGCGCGCCGGCACGGCCACCGGCCGTCTCGACGGAAAGGTTGACTAATTGCCGGCGCCGACCGATCACTGCGTCGCCGTCATCGGCGGCGGCCCCGCGGGACTGATGGCCGCGGAGGCGGCAATGGCCGCCGGCGCGCGCGTGGAACTCTACGACGCCATGCCGTCGGTGGGCCGGAAGTTCCTGCTCGCCGGCAAGGGCGGGCTCAATATCACGCACTCCGAAGACCCGGCATCCTTCCTGGCGCGTTACGGCGATCGCGGGACGCGGCTGCAGCCGCTGATCGCCTCGTTCGACGCGACGGCCCTGCGCGCCTGGGCCCGCAGCCTTGGCGTGGAGACCTTCGTGGGCTCCTCCGGACGCGTGTTCCCCACCGGCATGAAGGCCGCGCCGTTGTTGCGCGCCTGGCTGCACCGTCTGCGCGCGGGCGGCGTGCGCTTCCATGTGCGTCACCGGTGGTGCGGCTGGGGTGAGTCCGGCGCCCTGCGATTCGCCACCCCGGCCGGGCTCCACGAAACAATCGCAGGCGCCACCGTGCTCGCGCTCGGCGGCGGGAGTTGGGCCAGGCTCGGATCGGACGCGGCCTGGGTGCCGCTGCTGGCCGGGCGCGGCATTAACGTCGCGCCGCTCAAGCCTTCGAACTGCGGATTCGAGGCGGCCTGGAGCGAGCACCTGCGCACCCACCGCGCCGGCCAGCCGGTGAAACCGGTAATCGTGACGCTGCCGCGCGCCGCTGAACGGACACTCAGTCTGCGGGGGGAGTTCATCCTGACGGCGTACGGCGTGGAGGGCGGCGTCATCTACGCGCTGTCGGCGGCGATCCGCGAGGAGATCGCACGACACGGCAAGGCCACGATACGGCTCGATCTCGCCCCTGGCCGGGACGAGGCGCGCCTCGCCGAGGCCCTGGCGCGGACCCGTGGCTCGCATTCCCTTGCCAAGCACCTGCGCCGCTGCGCCGGAATCGAGGGAGCGAAATCGGCATTGCTGCGCGAGATCCTGCCGGCCACGGACTTCCGCGATCCCGCGCGGCTGGCCGCGGCGATCAAAGCGCTCCCATTGACGCTGGTCGCGCCGCGGCCGATCGAGGAGGCAATCAGCACGGCCGGCGGCGTCCGCTTCGAGGAACTCGACGGCAGCCTGATGCTCACCAGGCTGCCGGGGGTCTTCTGCGCCGGCGAGATGCTGGACTGGGAGGCGCCGACCGGCGGTTACCTGTTGACCGCCTGTCTCGCCACTGGCCGAGCGGCCGGCGCCGCCGCCGCGGCGTGGCTGCAGCGCGCGCAGTGACCCGCGGGACGGCCGGGGTCCAGCGAGGGAGATGGGCAACAAAAAACCCGCAGGTGCGGGTTTCTTGCCGGTCGATTGTCACTTGATCCCGCCCTTGCCGTGTCCTTCGGTGACCGAGCACCGACGGCGAGCGGGGCAACTCCCGCGCATTGGGGAGTTATTTCCGAGGTCCGCCCGGCTACGCCTTCATGGTAGCGGCCCCGGCGCATCGACGACGCTACGCGAGCCCTGCGGCACTGACCGGCGCGTCGCATAAGCAGCAGCGTGTCTATCTTGAACTTTAGTTCGTCAGCGCCGGATCGCAAGGCGCGATTGTGACCCCACGCACCAAACCTTGATCGCGATCAGGTGAGCGCCACGGCGGCAATGCGAGGGGCGGGGCACGTCCGTGCCAGGGCGCAGCGATCCCGCGTGGAATCAGTCGGCGGGCTTCAGGGCCTCGAGGATGTCCGCCGGCACCTGGTAGTCGGGGTAGGCCTTGACGAAGCGTGCCAGCGAGAGCTGCGCATCGGTGAACTTGCCCGCGCGCACGAGTTCGCGTATCTCCTGCAGCCAGCGCTCCTCGGGCGTCTGCGCCGCTGGGCCCGCCGCCTTCTCCTTCGCGAGCCGTTGCGCGGTCGCGGCCATCCCGGTGTCGTCGGCGGACGCCTCGCGCTCCGCCGACCCGGGCGCAACGCCGCGGGGCGGCGCGCCCGCGGGAGCGGCCTGCGAGCTCGCGTCCGGTGTGGCCGGCATGGCGGGCGCGCGATCGGGCGTTCCCGTCGGTGGCATTGCCTGCGGACTGACCGTGGTATCGGCGGCCGGCGCCTCGGCGGGAAACGCCTCCGGTGAGGTGTGGCGCTCTGCCGTGGGGGCCGCTGTCCCTGCCCCCTCGACGGAATCGCGGCCCGGCACGATGGCCGTTTCCCCAACCGCCGGCGCAGGGGCGTCGTGACGCGGCCTTCCAGCCGGTGGCGCCGGGGCCGCGGCGCCGGCCTCCGGCGAGATCGTCGCATTCGCGGACGCGGGTGCCTCCGCCTTCTTGGGCTGTGCCTCATCCCGGGGCGCGATCGCGCCGGTCTCCTCCTCCGCACTTGCGCGAGCCTGCGGGGGCGCGGTCGGGGCCGCGACGTCGTCGGCGCCGCTTTCGATCGCAGTCGCTGCCGGTGCCGGCACGGCCTTCTCCTGCGTCGCTGTTGCCCGTCTCGCCTCCGTCCCCGCGCGCTGGCCGAGCATGCCCTCCTCGCGCATGAGCAGCATGAGGGTCGCGCTCACAAGCACCACGGCAGCCGTCGCCAACGGGGCGTCGATCCAGCGGAACCAGAGGTGCCTGCGGCCGCCCGGGCGGCTGCCGACGGCGCGATGCGCTGCGGCGAGGATGCGCGCGTCGAGCTCCGCGGGCGGCATCTCGGCGGACCGCGCGCGATAGGCCGCGGAGAGCTCGCCATTGCCAGGCTGGTCGTCGTTCCGCGTTTCGGTCACAGGTATTCCTCGAGTCCCCGGCGCAGTTTGTCGAAGGCGTAACGCAGCCGGCTCTTGGCCGTCTCGCGATTCACACCGGTGGCCTCGGCGATGGCATCCGGGCCGAGCCCGCCCTCGTGGTGCAGGAGAAACGCCTCCCGCTGTGCCGGCGGCAGGGCCTCGACCAGCTCCACGACGCGCTCGAGCTGCTGCTGCGCCCACCGGCGCGCCTCCGGCGTGCGCGCGGGATCGTCGGCGATCTGCAGTGGAGGATCCTCCTCCGCGTCGTTCAGGTCCAGCGACACGACCTCACGACCGCTGTGGCGGCGCACATGGTCGATGAGGCGGTTGTGCGCGATGCGATACAGCCAGGTCGAGAACTTGGCCTGCACGGTGTACCGATCGCGGGCATTGACGAGCTTGAGCCACACGTCCTGAAACAGCTCCTCGGCGAGCGCCGGTTCGTGCAACTGGCGCAGCAGGTAGCGGTAGACGCCGCCCTTGTGGCGCGCATAGAGCATGTCGAAGGCGATGGCGTCGCCGGCGCCGTAGCGCAACATCAGCTCTTCGTCGGATGGCGAGTCGTCCATGTCCGCCTCCAGTGTAGCGGATGCGCGCATCGCCACAACACGGTGCCGGGGGGCTGCACGCACGCCGGACTCCGCGCCCGTGTTAGGCGTCAATCCCCTCCCGCGGGCGCGGGGAGGGGATTGACGCAATGCATGTCCCTGCATCGCCCGTCGTGCCCGGCAGCGAAGGGCACGCGCCCTGGGCGCGCGCGGCTGCCGGCCTCAGGGGTCGGGCACGAAGCCGCCCGGGAAGGGGTTCACCGCCAGCGGTCGCACCGCATCGGCGGGAATGATGCCCTGGGCGATGAGGTTGCGGCGGCTGTCGTAGCGGATGCTGATGATCTCGGCGGGCGCGTCGGTGGCGCGCTCGAAGGTGGTGTAGCGCGCGTAGGAGGTCTCGCTGCGGCCATGACCGGTCCCGAGCCGGGCGGCTTCGGCATCACGGTGTGCGCGTTTGGAGAGCTCCGCGGAGTTGGCCTCCTGGCGCGATTCGGCCGGGGCGCCCGCCGACGCGGCCGCCTCGTCCGCCTGAGTCATGGGCGCGGCATGGGGAACGGGAACCGGCGCCGGTTTGCGCTGGAAGACCGCCACGCCGATGACACCGACGTTGTCGGCGCGACCGGTGCGCGCGGCGTAGGAATCGGGCAGGCGTGTGAAATAGAACGCGGCGGTGCGCTCGAGGCTCTTGCGCCAACCCTTGATCTCGAGATTCTGCCAGTTGTCGAGGACATAACCGCTCTGCCGCCAGTGCGCGGTCTCGCCGCTGACGACGTTCACGCCGTCGACGGAGACCACGGCCAGCACATCGCCGCCGCTCTGGTTGCGGATCTGGATCTGGTATTCGTGACCGGGCTCGCCGGCGACGAAATACTGGCCGTCCTTGTAGTAGACGGGCAGCGTCTGGCCGGCGCTGCGGTCGTAGATGCAGACGTCGGTCAGTGAGCCGACGGCATGCGCGGCCGGGGCAAGCCCCAGCAGGGCGGCGAGGGTGAGGACGAGGGTCGGGCGTGACATGCAGGGTTCCTTTCGTTTGGATGCCGTGCAGTCTTTAACGCGGGCATACGCCCGCCGGGGTTAACGGCGCGCGCCCGGGCCCGCGGGAGCCGTGGGCCCGCACGGCGCGTCCCGCCCCGCCCTCGAGGCGGCGCTCAGTTCATCATGCAGGAGCCGGGGGCGTTGCCGCAGCGGCCGCAGGTCTCCTCCGGGGCGCCGGCGGGGGCCTCGGCGCTGACCGCGAAGGCGGACAGCATCTTCTCCAGCCGCGTGCCCTGGCAGGCGGGGCATTCCGGCCGGCTGTCGGCGCGCACCAGCTGCTCGAACTGTTTGCCGCAATCCTTGCAGGTGTACTCGTAGATGGGCATGTGTCTGACTCCATGGGAATTGGTCCGGGTTGCGCCCGATCTTACCGGCTCGCGCGGATGCCCGACATACGCCCCGGTGCGGGTCTCCGGGTGGATCGGCCCGCCGGCCGCTGCCGGACCGCCTCGGGACCAGACGCTCAGCGTGGATTAAGGATCCCGGCCTACGCTGCGCGCATCCAATTCGAGAGCCGGGTGGTGCATACATGAACAACGCTGAGAAGGTCATGGTCTGGGATCCGTTCGTGCGCATCTTCCACTGGTCGCTGGTGGCAGCTTTCACGGTGGCTTACCTCAGCGCCGAGGAGTGGGAGGACGTCCACGTGATCGCGGGCTACGTGGTGCTGGGGCTCATCGCGGCGCGCATCGTGTGGGGATTCCTCGGGACCCCCAATGCGCGCTTCTCGAGCTTCGTGCGGTCGCCGCGGGAGGCGGGGCGCTATGCGCTGGACGTGCTGGCGGGCAGGGCGGCCCGGCATCTCGGCCACAACCCCGCCGGCGGCCTGATGATCGTGCTGATGATCCTGGCCCTGGCGGCGACGACGTTGACCGGGCTGGCGCTCTACGGCGCCGACGAGGGTGCAGGTCCCCTGGCCTACTGGCTGGCGGGCAGCAGCGAGCATCTCGAGCATACGCTCGAAGAGCTCCACGAGTTCTTCGCCAACCTCATGGTCGCGTTCGTGGCCATCCATGTGCTGGGCGTGATCGTGGAGAGCTTCCTGCACCGCGAGGACCTCGTCGGCGCGATGTTCCACGGTCGCAAGCGGGTGTAGTCTGAGCGCATGCGCGGGCAGGGAACGGACGGATGCCGGAGGACGACATGCGGGCGGTAATCGTCCTCGCGGCGGCGACGATGATGGCGGCTCTCGCCATCGGCACGCCGGCGGCGGAGGATCGCTCGGAGTCCGAGCACGACCGGGCGTTGCGCCTGGTGAAGGAGGGCAGCGTGCTGCCGCTGGAGCAGATCCTAGCGCGGGCGGGAAAGGATGCGCCCGGTCATCTCATCGAGGCGGAGCTCGAGGAGGAGGACGGGCGCTACGTCTACGAGCTGGAGGTCGCCGATCCCGCGACGGGGCGGGTGACGGAGCTGCGCTACGATGCCCGCGACGGCAGCCTGCTGGACGCGGAGATCGAGGACTGAGAGGGCGGGCGAGGCGTGCGACTCCTGCTGGTCGAGGATGACGAGGCCCTCCGCGCGGAGCTGCGCGAGGAGCTGACCGCGGCCGGCTTTGCCGTCGACGAGTCCGGCGACGGGGTGGACGCGGAGGCCCTCGGCGATACCGAGCCCTACGACGGCGTGGTGCTGGACCTGGGGCTGCCGGGCCGGGACGGCCTGAGCGTGCTGCGCAACTGGCGCGACCGCGGCAACATGGTCCCGGTTATCGTGCTGACGGCGCGCGATGCCTGGCACGAGAAGGTGGCGGGATTCCGCGCCGGCGCCGACGACTATCTGGCCAAGCCGTTTCACGCCGCCGAGCTGCTGGCGCGCATCAACGCCGTGCTGCGGCGGGCGCAGGGCCAATCCCCGGCGCAGATCCGCCACGGCGGTTTTACGCTCGACGAGGAGCGCCAGTCGGTGACGACCGCCGACGGAAGCACGATCGCGTTGACCGGGCTGGAGTTCCGGCTGCTTCGCTACTTCATGATCAATCGCGGCCGCGTGCTCTCCAAGGACAGGCTGGCCGAACACGTCTACGACCGCGACAGCGATCAGGAGAGCAACGTGATCGAGGTCTACGTCAACCGGTTGCGGCGCAAGCTCGGCGAAGGCTGCATCCGCACGCAACGCGGACAGGGTTATGTCTTCGAGGGTGATGCGTGAGGTCGCTGCGCGGGCGGCTCACCCTGGGGATGGCGGTCATCGTCACCGCGGTCTTCGCGCTGCAGTGGCTGCTGGTGACCTCCGCCATCAGCGCCGTCATCGAACGCTACGTGCAGACTCGCCTGCAGCACGACAGCGACAGCCTGCTCGCCGCGCTGAGCCTCTCGTCCCCGGGGCGCATCGACCTGCCGGCGCAGCAGGTGCCGCTCATCTACACGCAGCCGTTCTCGGGTCACTACTTCCGCATCGCCACCGCCGCCGAGGTGCTGCGATCCCGATCGCTGTGGGATCAGGACATCGAGGTGCCGGTTGCCGCGCCCGGCACTCGCCGCACGCTCGCCCTGACCGGACCCAAGGCGCAGCCGCTGCTGGTGCTCGTGGGCGGATACGAGAAGCAGGGCGTGGCGCTGAGCATCGCCATGGCCGAGGATCTCGGACCCCTGCAGGACGACCTGCGGCGCTTCAAGATCCGCTACCTGCTCGTCTCGGCCGCTGCCTTGCTGCTGCTGCTCCTGCTGCAGCGCGCAGGGGTTCGCTGGGGGCTTAGGCCGGTCAACGCCATCCGGCTGTCCCTGCAGGATCTCCGGCTCGGTCGGATTCAGCGTCTGGACACCGGCGTTGCCGAGGAGATCGATCCGCTGGCCGGGGAGATCAACCGCCTGCTCGAGTCCCTCGCGCGGCGCGTGTCGCTGTCGCGCCACGCGGTGAGCAACCTGGCGCACCGGCTGAAGACGCCGCTCAGCCTGCTGGTGAAGACCGCGGAGCAGTCCGGGCAGTCCCTGGCGCCGTCGGCGCGAGAGCAATTGCTCCGCAGCACCGCGGAGATCCGCACGCTCATCGAGCGGGAGATGCGGCGCGCGCAGATCGCCGGCGGCGCCGTCGGCCAGCGGTTCCGCCCTGCCGAGGACATCGCCGAGCTGGCATCGGTCCTCGGGAAGATCCACGCCGAGAGGTCACTCGCGTTTCGAGTCGACGTCGAGGACACCGGTCCCGTACCGCTCGATCAGCAGGACATGCAGGAGCTGCTGGGCAACGTGATGGACAATGCCTGCAAGTGGGCGAAGGCCGTCGTCGCGGTGCGCGCCTCGTGCGATGAGGCGATGAGGGTCACGGTGGAGGACGACGGCCCGGGCTGCAGCGCCGGGGATCGGGACCGTCTCGGGCAGCGCGGCGTGCGGCTGGACGAGTCCATGGCCGGGCACGGACTCGGCCTGGCCATCGCCCGCGACATCGTCGAGCTCTACGGAGGGAGCATCGATTTCGACGATAGCGCCACCCTCGGCGGCCTGCGCGTGAATATCCGCATTCCCCTCGCGCGCGGCTAGCCGGCAGTGCGGAAATCCGGGTCGGCGCCACGGACGTGATCGACTCTTCCGCTCTGCCACTCCGCCCCGGCGCTCGCGGGCCGCCGGTTCCGTCGCTGTTCGAAAAGTACGAACGGCGGTCGCGAAATCTTCGATCGCACGACGGCAACCTCATGCGCGGCAGCGACTCTATCCCGTCAAGCCTCGCGGCTGCGCAGGCATGCATGCCGGTGCGACCGCAAGCGCGATCAGGCCAATCCGACCCGGCTCTCCGGGCGGTACGCCGAAACCGACGAACCGATGAGGAGAACAGAGATGAAGAAGGCTACGACGATGGGTATGGCCGCGGTGCTGGCTTTGGCTTCGAGCATGGCCATGGCGGCGCAGGGCAATGTCACCAACCCGTATGCGGTTCAGCCCGACGAGGTTCGCTTACTCAACAAGGCGCCGAGTGCCGATGACATCATGAAGATCTGCGAGCACAAGGCCACGTATCGCAACCTGAGCGGCGCCGAGCGCGACAGCTTCCTGTCGAGCTGCAAGCAGGACGTCTGAGCCCCGGCGCTACGGAAAGCGAGGAACGGCGGTCCGCGGACCGCCGTCTCTTTCTCGGGTCGTTCAACCCGCCAGCGCGAGGCAGACGGATTCGACGTGGCGGTGATCGGTGCCGCAGCAGCCGCCCACGACCGACAGCCTGGGCAGGCGCCGCCTGAGCGAACCATACTGCCGCCCGAGCTCCGCCGGGTTGCCGACATCGAGCTCGGTGGCTGCGTCGAGCTCCGCGTGGCTCTTGCACGAGGCGTTGGCGCGCACGCCGCGTATGCGATCGATCCAGTCGGCGTCGCCCGCCAGCACGTGTTCGAAGTGGGTGGGATGGGCGCAGTTGATCATGAAGTATTCCGCATAGCCGTCCGTGGCGGCATCGACGCGCCTGATGGCAGTCTCCAGCGCATCCCCGGACGGCAGGCGGCCATCGGTCTCCAGCGTGAAGGAGATCGCCACCGGCATGCGCGTGGCGCGCGCCGCTCGCACGATGCCGATGGCCTCCTCGATGTAGTTCAGCGTGAACGCGCTCACCATATCGGCATCGGTATCCGCAAAGGTGCGGATCTGCGCGAGGTGATAGCGCTCCGCCTCCGCCGCGGTCATGCGCGATTCCGGCCGGTAGCCGTCGCCGCGTGGACCGAGATTGCCGCTTATGACGATGGCTGTCTTCTCGGTCTCGAATTCGCGGCGCACCTCCACGAGCAGATCGATGGCCTTGCGGTTTAGGCGCGCGAGCGCCGCGGCGTCGTAGCCGAGCCTCGCGGCCCAATCGGGGTTGGCGCGCCACGTGGCGCTCTCGAGCACGGCGCCCAGCCCGTGACGGCGGGCGATGTCGGCGTAGATCGCGAAATAGCGCCGCAACTGCGCGGTTCCTTCCTCGCTGTCGAGCAGGGTGAAGGAGGCGAAGGCGGGAAGCTCGATGCCCTCGTGATAGATGAGCGTGGTCTCCAGCCCGCCGTCGCTGAGGAAGAGCGTGTCGGCGAGCTGGGGCAATCGGTGGCGATAGCGTGTCATGGTCATGCTCCTGTGAATTCGGCTGTCATTGGGTTTCCCCGGAGCGCAAAGGTAGTGAGAGAATGACGTCCGCACCAAAGCCGATTCGGCGCAAAACCGGACGAACCTGCCATGGCACTGGCCGAACGACCGATAAATGTCGCCATCCTCGCCTTCCCCGAGGTCACCGCATCCACGGTTTACGGCATGTACGATCTGTTCAAGTCGGCCGGTCGCGACTGGGGGTACATCGTCGAAGGCAGGCCGGGTCCCGAGCGCATGCGCCCGCTGGTGGTCGCATCGGGCAGGGAGCCGTTCGAGGCGGCAAACGGCGTCACGATCCACCCGGATTGCGAGCTGGCGGATTGCCCTGCGCCGGACGTGGTGTGCGTTCCGGAGCTCTTCGTGCCGCCCGGTGAACCGCTCGCCGGGCGCTTCCGCCCGGAGATCGAGTGGCTGCGGCAGAACTATGCGCGCGGCGCGACGATCACCACGGCATGCTCCGGGGCGATGCTGCTGGCGGAGGCGGGCCTGCTCGACGGCCAGGAGGCCACCACGCACTGGGCGTACTGCGACGTCATGCGGCGGCGCTATCCGCGGATCCGGGTCGTGGGTCAGCGCGCGCTGGTCGCCGCCGGCGAGGGTCAACGCCTGATCATGGCGGGCGGCGGCACTTCATGGCTGGACGTCGCGCTGTTCGTCGTCGCGCGTTTCGTCGGCGTGGAGGAGGCCATGCAGCTGGCGCGGCTCTCGCTCATCGATTGGCACGACATCGGTCAGCAGCCGTTCGCGAGCCTGGCCTATGGCCGGCAGAGCGAGGATGCGCTCATCGCCCGCTGCCAGGTCTGGATTGCGGAACACTACGCGCAGCCCGCGCCGGTGGCGGCGATGACCGCGTACAGCGGCCTGCCTGAGCGGTCGTTCAAGCGCCGCTTTCAACAGGCCACCGGCATGTCACCGCTCGACTACGTGCATACGCTGCGTATCGAGGAGTCCAAGCACATGCTGGAGAGCACGGAGACGGCCGTGGAGGCCATCGCGCAGGAGGTCGGTTACGAGGATGCGGGCTTTTTCGGGCGGCTGTTTCGCCGCAAGGTCGGCCTGACTCCGGCGCAATACCGTCGGCGCTTCGGCGCGATGCGACGCGCCCTTAGCCAGGCGGAAAGGGAGCCGGGGAAGGCTGAGCCCTGAAGGAGTGAGGCCCGCTGCGGGTCGCTCGCGGCGCAGGGCGTCAGCGTCGCATCTCGAGCGATCCGCCTCCACGGCCGTCGTCACTGCCGGAACCAAGGCTCTGTCGGGACCGGTGGTGGCCGTGATCGGGCCGCCCGTCGTGCCCGGGTGGCGGCCGATGACCGTGGTGCGGGTCGAACGGCGCCTGCCAGCCGCGACCGGGGTGCCGGCCCGGGCGGATCGGAAATGTCGGGGCGCCGTAATACGGCGGGAAGTACACGCCGGCGCGCCAGACGCCCAGCTCGTCGGGGTAGACCACTGCGGGCGCTGGCGTGGCGGTGGCGTAGCGCGCCTGTTCCTCGGCCTCCCGCTGCAGGCGCGCCAGGCGTTCCCGCTCCAGGCGATCCGCAAGCTCGCGATCCCGCTCGCGCAGGTCCTCGCGCGCCTGCTCCATCGCCGCGGCGTCTTCGGGCGATACCGGGCGCGGCTCGGGCACCTCCACGACCGACTCGCTGCTGCCGGCGCGGCAGGGGGTGTCCTGGTAGGTGACCGAGCCGTCCGGCGCCCGGCACTTGTACGCCTGGCCGTAAGCCGCGGGGATCATGCCGAGTGTTGCGAGGACGGCGATCAGGGCTTTCCGCGGCGTGGTTCTCATCGGACACATGCAATGAGCGTATGCGCTATAGACGCGATTCTCCAGTGCCAGGTTCAACCGGGAGACGTCCGCGCATCGGTGTGGCCGCGTTGTCGCCAATGGCCGTGGCTTCTTCGGTCTCCCGACCAGGTCCGTACGGCGCCCCGACGTCTGAAGGCCATGTCATACCGCTGTCATTTCAGGCGCAAGATCACAAAGCGAGCGCCGGAAATCTGGCGCATCTCCTGCCGACGCAAACGGCCATTGCGCGCGCGGTTGCGCAAGAGTACTGTGGTCCCGTCACGTCTGCCCACCGTACATTCCCAACGAGTCAGTACCGTCTGTGGTCGTAAAAGAACAATGAACCGCAAGGAAGCTGGCCAGACGCGGAAGGCGCGTGACAGCTGCAGTCCAATTGTCGTTTGGCCAAATACAATGATGTGGATTTTTTCAAGGAGAGCAAAATCATGATGTCCAAATCGAAAGCTCGGACGTTCACGCTGGCCGCGGGTGTCGCGCTGAGCCTCATGGCGAACGCCGGTTATGCCGACAGCAAGGGCAAGGGCCACTCCGCGGCTTGCCGCGGCCTGCCGTCCCACGCCACGCTGAAATCTGCCCTGACCGCCGCTCGCAATCAGGCGAACGGCGGTTTCAACCTCGACATGTGGGGAACGATCGTCAATCGCGACGGCGTCGTCTGCGCCGTGGCCTTCACCGGCGGCAATCGGGGTGATCAGTGGCCCGGCAGCCGCGTCATCTCGGCCCAGAAGGCCAACACCGCCAACGCCTTCAGTCTTCCCGGGCTGGCGCTGTCGACCGCGAATCTGTTCAGCGCGGTGCAGCCGGGCGGCAGCCTCTACGGGCTGCAGCACAGCAATCCGGTCGACACCGGCGTGGCCTACAAGGGACCGGCGCAGCACTTCGGCAAGCCGCAGGATCCGATGGTCGGCAATCGCATCGGCGGCGTGAACGTATTCGGCGGCGGTCTCGGCCTGTACAAGAACTACAATGGCACGAAGGTGCTGGTGGGTGGCCTCGGCGTCAGCGGCGACAGCTCCTGTGCCGATCACAACATCGCCTGGCGCACCCGCAACCTGCTGGGTCTGGACGCGGTGCCCGCCGGCGTCAGCGGCGATGCGGCCCGTCCGGACAACATCGTCTACGACATCAGTGGCGGTGTCAGCGCGAGCGGCTGGGGTCATCCCAGCTGCGCTCCGGGCGTGGTCGAGCCCATCGCCGCGGCGTTGCCTCCCGTCCAGCCGTGAGCCTCGGCGCCTCACCCGCAGCGCGTGAGGCGTGATGGTGCGATGTACGGGGAGCCGCCCGGCGCAGGTCGGGCGGCTCCTTCGTTTTGTCGCCGAGCAGTGACCGGGATTTCGGACTTCGATCCATGAAACTCATCCTCCAGATCGCCGCCGGCGTGTTCATCGGCATGTCGGCCTCGCAGCTGCTGATCGACGCCTGGCGCACGCACCGCCAGGAGCAGCTGGCCCAGGCGGAAAGCGCGAAGCGCGAACAGCTCGCGCGTGAGCGGCAGGAGCAGGGCGAGAAGATCCGGGAGATGGTCCGCCAGAAGCTGCAGCAACAGGGGACCGCAACCTCCGCGGAGCCCGGCACGGACATCATGCCTCAGGAGCCCGAGGAAGGTGACGACGCTGCGGAGCCGGCTGCCGATCTGCCTTGAGGCCATCGGCCCGGGTCGTTGCGCCCCTGCGTCGGCCGCCATCCGATCCCCGGGCCCGAGCATGTCCGTGTCCCGCCGCTGCCGGCCGGGAGGACGCGGAGCAGAGGCGGTGCGCCTGCATGCCAGGCATCTAAGTCACTGGTTAACAAACCCCCTGCGCCTGCAATCAAGAATTCGAGCCTGGCGGCCGATGTAACAGGGGTCAGGTTCCGATCTCTTGCGTGCGCCGTGGGCGGCCGGTCCGGCCCTGCAAAGGCGAGCGCCAGGGACGAAGCAACTTGGGGGGAATTGCCCATGACTAGCGAGGCCGTGCGTCTGTCAGCCACCGACGTGCTGATGGAGCAGATCATGAAGTCCAAATCGATGTCGCGCGTCTCCAAGAGCGCGTTGCGATCGCTCATCGCGCGCATCGAGATGCTGGAGGTGAGCGCCGGCGAGACCATCTACCGGCAGGGCGAGGGCGGCGAGACGTTCTATATCATCGGCGCGGGCAAGTGCCGGTTGTTCAACTACCCGGCTGGCGGCGGCGCCGTCGTGGAGCTCGGGTCCCTCGGGTCGGGCGACACCTTCGGCGAGGATTCGCTCATCCGCGGCACGCCCCGCAGCTTCTCGGTCGAGATGGTCACCGATGGCACCCTCGCGTGCCTGAATAAGGAGGAATTCGACAAGCTCTTCAGGGAGCCGATGCTGAAGGCGGTCGACATCAACGAGGCGAAGAACCTCGAGGCCTACGGCGCCCACATCATCGACGTGCGCGCGCCCTCGGAGTTCAAGCGCTACGCGGTGGGCGGCAGCCGCAACGTGCCGGTCGGCGAGGTGCGTCGCGAACGCCGCGGCTTCGACAAGCAGCTCACCTACGTCACGGTGAGCGACAACGAATCCGACAGCGCGCTCGCTGCCTTCCTGCTGACGCAGAAGGGCCTGGAGGCACGCTATCTCACCGCCACCGTCGCCGACTACATGCGTGCCTGCGCGGCGGACGATCTCGACAAGCTGCAACTGCCGGGCACGGCCACCGAGACCGTCATCGAGATCCCGGAGGAATATCTGAGCGCCACGGCCAGCATCGCGACGAACGTGAGCTCCAGCGCGCCGCCCGCCGTCGCCGCGGCGCCTCCGCCCGAAGGCGCGCCGGGCGCCGCCGGCGCGACGCAACCGCACGCGGTCGCCGCGGCGTACGCGATCAGCGCGCCGATACGCGAGGAGCTCGCGCGCATGCTCAAGGAGCACGACGCCGAGCTGCAGCACGAGATGCACGTCATGCGCGTGAAGATCCGCGGCCTGCTCACTCAATACCAGAACCGCATCTTCGAGCTCGAACGCAAGGTCGAGGAACTGCAGCAGGCCGCTCGGGTTCCCTCGGCGCGCGCCGCCAACGGTTGATTCCGGCGGCGGCCGGCCGCCGTCGACACCGGCCTGGTCACCCACGCACGCCGCCCTGCGTGCCCGCCCTCTATGCCGTCGCCTCGCCGGACGGGTCGGCCGATGCGCACCGTCACCATGCCGATCCCCCCCCGCTTGCACGCCGTCCACCGGGTACCTCCTCGACTCCCTGGCCGGCCACTGCGCGGTGACGTACGGGCCGGAAGTTCGCGCCGCCGCTCGCTATACTTGTGTTGCACTCGCGAACGATGGTCCTGGAGTAGCGGGAGAGAACGATGTGAACGTGGCGCCTCGCTATCTGCCGACGGCCGAAACCGCGGTTGGACTGCGCGCGCCGCGGGTGCTCATATTCGACTGGCATGGGACGCTGGTGGACACGCGCAAGGCGATGTACAGCGCCATGGACGACATGCTGGCGCGCTTCGTGGAGCTCGACCTGCTGCCGCGGCTCGTCGGCCCCGGCCTGTCCAAGACGGCGGAGGACGAACGCCTGGTCGAATTCGTGCGACAGCATCGCCGCCTGCCGGATAAGATCCGCGGCGCCGGCCGGCTCTCGCGCACCGACCTCTTCGAGATCCTGTTCGGCGCGGATGCGGAGGGCAAGCGCATCGCGCATGCCGCCTACAACGAGGCCTATCGCCATCATTACGGCGAGGTGCGCCACCTGCACGGCGACGAGCAGCCGGTGCTCGCGGCGCTGCACGCGCAGGGCATCCGGCTCGCCATCGCCAGCAACCGCGACCGGGAATTCCTCGAGCGCGAGCTCGCGGTGCTGGACGGCGGCAGCTGGCGCGGACTGTTCGACGTCATCGTCTGCGGCGGCGACACGCCGAATCGCAAGCCTGCGCCCGACCCGATCATTCATGCCGTCAACTCGCTGGGGCGCGTTCCGGATCGCGACTGCTGGTACGTCGGCGATGCGGCGAGCGACGTCGGGGCGGCGCGGCGCGCCGGCGTGGCCAGCGTGTTCTTCAACAGCGCCGGCTGGACGCCGGAGTGGCTCGCGCACTATTTCCCCGGCTCCGCCGAGCATCCGGACGTTCCCGACGTCGTCCTGAGCGACTGCCGGGAACTGGAGCGTCTGATCGCGCGGCTGGCCCGCCGAAGCGGTGCGCATCGGCCGCATCCGGTCGACTGACTATAATGCGCGGGCTGCACGATACTTGCACACGCGATGCAGCGCAGCACGAATAACATAACCAGGAGGGATCGCGCATGCCTTGGCTGCTGGCTTTGGTCGGGGGGTTACTCGGGGCTGCATGGTTCGAGGAGCCGGGACTGGTGCTCGGAGCCCTGGGCGGCCTGCTCCTCGGTCAGCAGCTGCGCCTGGCCGATCGCCTGCGCAGGCTCGAGCAGAAGGTCGCCGCCCTCGCGGGCCGCGCGGCGGCGGCGCCCGCGGACACCGACACGGCGCCTGTCGCCGCGGGCGCTGCCCGGATCGACGCCGAGGCGACGCCGGAGGCGGGCGTGGGCGCGGCGCCGCCTCCCGGCGCGCCGCCGGTCGCCGCCGCGCACGCCGTAACCTACGCGCGACCGCCCACGGCGCCGGTCACGCGGCCGCCGGATCGCCTCGATCGGATCCTCACCCGCGTCCGCGAGTATTTCACCACCGGCAACGTCGTGGCCAAGGTCGGCGCTATCGTCCTGTTCTTCGGCGTGGCCTTCCTGCTGAAGTACGCCGTGGAGCGCAATGCCGTGCCGGTGGAGCTGCGGCTGGCGGGCGTCGCGGCGGGCGGGCTCGCCCTGCTGGCGAGCGGCTGGCGCAAGCGATCGGCGCGCGCGGCCATCGGCCTCATCCTGCAGGGCGCCGGGGTGGGCGTGCTCTATCTCACCGTCTTCGCCGCGGCCCGATTGTACGACGTATTGCCACATACGGCGGCGTTCGCGCTCATGCTGGCGGTCGTGGCGCTGTCCGGCATGCTGGCGGTGTTGCAGAATTCAGCGGCGATGGCGGTGGCCGGCAGCATCGGCGGGTTTCTCGCGCCCGTGCTGCTCTCGCAGGGCGGCGGCAGTCACGTTGCCCTGTTCTCGTATTACGCGCTGCTCAATGCCGGCATCTTCGGCATCGCCTGGTTCAAATCGTGGCGCATGCTCAACTGGACCGGATTCCTCTTCACCTTCGTCATCGCGACCCTGTGGGGCGCCACCTCCTACCGCAGCGAGCACTTCGCGACGACCGAGCCATTCCTGATCCTTTTCTTCCTGTTCTACCTCGCGACCTCGATCCTCTTCGCCCACCGACAGCCGCAGCGGCTGAAGGGATACATCGATGCCTCGCTGGTGTTCGGGCTGCCCGTCGTCGCCTTCGTGCTCCAGTGCGTGCTGGTGGAGGACTACGAGTTCGGCAGGGCGATCAGCGCACTGGCGCTCGGCGGCCTGTACCTGGGCGTGTCGTGGGCGCTCTGGGGTCGGTTCGGCGCCGAGATGCGGCCGCTCGCGGAGGCCTTCCTCGCGCTCGGCGTCGTCTTCCTCACGCTGACGATCCCCTTCGCGCTGGACGCCCGCCTGACCGCGGCCGCATGGGCGCTGGAAGGTGCAGGCATGGTCTGGATCGGTTTCCGCCAGCACCGGGTGCCGCCACGGGTGTTCGGACTGCTGCTGCAGCTGCTGGCCGGATGCGCCTTTGCCATGAAGTCCTCGAGCCTGCCCGCGGCGACGGCGGTGCTGAACTCCGCGTACCTGGGCGGCGTCTTCCTCGCCCTGGCGGCGCTGTTCTCGGCGTACTGGTACGAGCGCCGGTACCAGGAGCTGCGGCTCGGCGAACGCGGACTGCACAGCCTGCTGCTCATCTGGGCACTCGTCTGGTGGTTCGCCGCCGGCGGGCAGGAGATACATCGGCAGGTGCCAGCGGAATACCGGCTGCATGCGCTGGTGCTCTACTCGTCGCTGAGCTTCTATGCCGCCGGGCTGCTCGCCGCGCGCCTGCAATGGGTGGCCATGGGTCAGGCCTCGATGCTGAACATGCTCGCGACCGCAACGCTGCTGGCGCTGGCGTTCCTGTTCTTGCGCCACGCGCAGCCGCTGCGCAATCTCGGCTGGCTGGCATGGCCGCTGGCGATCTACGTCTGGTACGACCTGCTGTGGGGCTATGGGCGTGCCTGGCCGCGAGGCGCAGTGCGATACGGGCACGCGGTTGCGGCCTGGAGCGTCGCGTTCCTCGGCGCGTGGGCGCTGGCGCGCGGTCTGGCCGTGTGGTTGGGCGACGGCGCCGCCTGGCCATTCGTCGCCTGGGGGCTGGTGCCGGCGATCGTGATCGCGGCGGCGCTGCGCTGGGGCGAGCGCCTGCCGTGGCCGGTCCGCGCACATCCGGGGGTATATTTTGGCGGCGCCCCGGCCGGCCTTGCCGCCTTCCTGCTCTGCTGGCTGCTCGCGTCGTGTTTCGAGGTCGGCAACCCCGCGCCGCTTCCCTACCTGCCCATCGTCAATCCGCTCGAGCTCACGCAGGGACTGGCGTTGGTCAGCATCGTGTTCTGGGCGCTGCAGGCGCAGCGCCACGACATTCCCGTCATTCGCGGCTGGCGGCCGTCGCGGATACCCGCGATCCTCGGAGTGTCGCTCTTCATGGTCGCCAACGCCGTGGTGGCGCGGGCCGTCCACCATCTCGCCGGCGTGGCCTACACACTGCCGGCGCTGGTGCGCTCGGCGTTGTTCGAGGCCGCGATCGCCATACTCTGGGGGGTCACCGCGCTGGCGGTCATGAGCTACGCCTCCCGCCGCGGCGTACGGCAGCTTTGGTTCGCGGGCGCCGGTCTGCTCGCACTGCTGATCGTGAAGCTCTTCCTCATCGATCTGTCCGGCACCGGAACGGTCGGGCGCATCGTCTCGTTTCTCGCCACGGGCGGCCTCATGCTCCTGATCGGGTACGTCTCGCCCATACCGCCACGCGAGGAGGCGGCGCGTACATGAGCAGGGCGGCGCTGGTCCTGGTTCTCGTCGCCCTGCCGGCGGTCGCCGCGGCGGAGTCCGACGGCGCGAGGCTCGAGGATTTCGCCTATGTCATGCCGATCGAGACCGGCCCGCAGGCGAGGCCTTTTTACGCGCTGTCGCTGCCCGAGTCCGTCTACCGCACGGTCACGCGCGCCGACTGCGGCGACATACGCGTCTTCGACGCCGAGGGCCGCGTCGTCCCTCACATGCTGCGTCCGGCCCCGGCGCTGCAGCGGACGGCGTCGTGGTCGCCGCTGCCGGTATTCCCCCTTCCGCGGGGAGCCACGAGCGCTGCGCCCGGGAGCGACGTGCATGTGCGCGTCGACGAGCAGGGCGCCGTCATCGACGTCGTCGGGGCGAGCCCCGCACCGGTGGAGTCGCGCTACCTCGTCGATGCCAGCGCCCTCGCCGGGTCGATCGACGCGCTGCGGCTGGACTGGGGCCAGGGGCACCAGAGGCTGCTCGCACGCGTACGCGTGGAGTGCAGCGACGACCTCGATCGATGGCGCGAGGTGGCGACCGGCGGCATCGCCGAACTGCGCGAGACAGGGGCGCACCTTTATCAGAACCTCATCACGCTGCCGCAGCTTCGCTGCCGATACCTGCGGATCGGATGGCCGGTGAGCGAGGCGGGCATCGCCCGGGTGGAGGCGCGCTTGGCCGGGCCGGAGGCGGAGCCGGTCCCGTCGCGGCCTGTGCAGTGGCGAGCCCTGGACAACGCTCGATCCCTCGACGAGGCCTATGAGTTCGACGCCGGCGGTTTCTTCCCGGTCACGCGCGTAAACGTGAGTTGGCCGGGCGCGCGTGCGCTGGCGCGCCTGCGCATCGAGGCGAGGACCGACGCCGCCGCGCCGTGGCGCCCGGTCCACACGGGGTTGTTCTTCGCGCTCGAGGTCGAGGGCGGGCCGTTGAGCAACGAGGCCGTGGCCGTGCCGACGACGCTCGCCCGGCACTGGCGCATCGGACTGGCGGAGCCAGGCGACCCCCCGATGCCGGCCGCGCCGCGCCTGCTGCTCGGCTGGGAGCCGGACCGGCTGGTGTTCGTCGCCTCGGGGACTCCCCCGTACCGGCTTGCCTACGGCAACGCGGCGGCGGCGCCGGGCTCGAACATCGCCGCCTCCCTGTTCGAGCGCGTCCGACACCCCGATGGCGGCGATGAAGTCGGCCACGCGCTCGCCGGCGCGCCGCGCGCCGTGGCCGGCGACGACGCGCTCGTGCCTCGCTCATCGCCGCTGCCGTGGCAGAGGATCCTGCTGTGGATCGTGCTGATGCTGGGCGTGGTGTTGCTGGGCCGCATGGCGCTCGGTCTGTACCGCGAGATGATGCGCCGCGGTTGAGGTGGCCGACGCTGCCGACGCGGCACAGGCGTGCGCCGGCGCGATGGCGGCCCCGGCTCCGGATCTCGGACTACGCGCCGCCTGCGCGCTCGAGGACGGCGATGAAGAACCCGTCGGTGTGGTGGTCGGCCGGGGTGAGCAGCAACGCCTCATCGCTGCCGTCGGCCGAGACCGGCGGATCCGTCCCGATCGCGCTGCGCCACTGCTGCCGCCACGGAACGATGGCGAATCCCGGCTGCTGCGCGAGGAAGGCGCGGACCTGATCGCCGTTCTCCTCCGGCAGCAGCGAGCAGGTGACGTACACCAGCCGTCCGCCGGGCCTGACGTGCGGCGCTGCGAGCGCGAGCACCGCCTGCTGATCCCGCAACCGCTGTGCGAGCGACTCCGGTTTCAGGCGCCACTTCGCATCCGGCCGCCGCCGCCAGGTGCCCGAGCCCGTGCAGGGGGCGTCGACCAGCACGATGTCGAAACGATCGCCGAGCGCCGCCAGCGCCGCGCGATCCCCGCCGTCGAGCACCTGTACGTTGCGCGCCCCTGCGCGCCGGAGCCGCTCAAAGATGGGCCGCAGCCGCGCCCGCTCCTCATCGTAGGCGTAGAGCTGTCCGGTGTTGTGCATGGCCGCGGCCATGGCCAGGGTCTTGCCGCCGGGGCCGGCACAGACGTCGAGGACCTGCATGCGCGGCCCGGCACCCGTCAGCAGGGAGGCGATCTGCGAGCCCTCGTCCTGCACCTCGAACCAGCCCTTGCCGTGGGCAGCCTCCGCCTCGACGTTGGGCTGGCGGCCGTCGCCCGCCGGCGCGGGCATGCGGACACCGAGCGGCGACCAGCGCGTCGGGACCGCGCCGAGATGCGCCAGGGCCTTCAGTACGCGCGGCCGATCGGCCTTGAGGGTGTTCGTGCGCAGGTCCACCGGCGCGCGCTGCGCCAGCGCGGCGCACTGCACGTCCGCACGTTCGCCGAATGCGCGGGTGAGCGACGGCGTCATCCACTCCGGGTAGTCGCCGCTGACGTGCGGCGGCGCGCCGGCCGTGCTGCCGCGGCGCAAACGCTCCAGCTCCTGTGCGCTCAGCGGCTCCAGCTCGTGGTGCCCGCCGGTGCACAGCCGCTGCAGATCGTCGATGGAAGTGCCGTGCCGGTGCACCGCGCACAGCACCAGCGCCCGCGCCGTCTCGCTCTCCATGATGTAAGCGCACGACGCCTTGTGACGGAGTGCGTCAAAGACGATGTTGCCGATGGCCGCGCGATCACCGGAGCCCGCGAACCGATGGCCCCTGCCCCAGTCGGCCAGCGCATTGCCCGCGGGGCGGTGGCGTAGAAGGACCTCCTCGAGGACTTCCACTGCTGCCTGGATGCGTGCGCCGGGGCGCATAGCGAAGCCCTTTCCTCGGAGTGCCTGTGTGATGCCGCCCCTCTACATAAACGCGCGACGTGGCAAAATCAACCCGGCCGCGCGGATCCGGCGCGGCGTCACGCGGGCGAAATCGCCGCGCGAAGGCGCGCGGCGGCGCCCTGCCGGCCTCAGTCGAGATCGATGGGGGTTACCAGGCCGCTGGCCAGATCGTAGACGCCGGCGGCGACCACCAGCAGCCCGGCGCGCACGCGTTTGGCGATCACCGGCGACGTCTCGGCGAGCAGCTGCGCCTGGATGCGGGTGTTTTCGACGATGGATCGCTCGAGATCCCCGCGTGCCGTGCGCACGGCCGGTTTGATGTGGTAGAAGAGCGAGCTGATGAGGCCGGGCACCTCCTCGCCCTTGACGGTCGCGGTCACCGCGCCGCAGGCGGTGTGGCCGAGCACGTAGATGACCTTCACCCCGAGCACCTCGCTGGCGAACTCCAGCGATCCCACCAGCTCGGCGGTGGCGATGTTGCCGGCCACCCTCGCCACGAAGATGTCGCCGAATCCCTGGTCGAAGATGATCTCCACCGGCACGCGCGAATCGGCGCAGCCGAGGAAGGCGGCGAACGGGCGCTGCCCGCCGGCGACCTGTTTGAGGTGCTCGATGTTGCGGCGTGGCGCGAGTATGTTGCCGGCGACGAAGCGTCGGTTGCCGGCGTAGAGACGTGCCAGGGCGTGCTCGGGCGTGTCGGCCTCTTCCCAGTAGGACTCGATGTCGCTGTCGGTAATCATCGGGATCTGTCCACGGCTGGCGGCCTCGGTCCGTGTGCACAGACGGGAAGACGCCGCCGCCGACCATTCGTTGAATCGCGAGGAAAATTAACAGCAGAACAGGATTCGGCGAATTCTCTTTTTCCGAAGTATGGCCGCGGATTGCGGACCGGCGCATTGCGGAGAACCCCGGCGCCGGCCCTGGCGCTTTTCGCGGACTATGCCCGGCTGGATCCCGTGCCCCTGCCCGGCTGGGGCTGCGGGATCGCCTCCAGCACCGCCGCCGTCCTGCGGAATCCCAGGTCGATCATCTCGCGGGCGCGGTGGAACTCCAGCATGCCGCAGGCATTGCGGGGGATCTCGATCAGCAGGTCGGGCGCGTGGGCGGCGAGCTTCAGCCTCGCCACGGTGCTCTGCATGATATCCAGCGACCGGCCGGCCACGTCGAAGAGTCCGGGCGCCGGCGCTTCGCTCTCGCCGGGGTGGATGTCGTTCAGGAATTTCGCCACCGCGCGGCTGTACTGGTCGAGCACTCCGCCCGGCGGCGCCTCGTCAGGGGCGGCTTGCGGCATTTGCTCGGCCTTGCCGCCGAGGTTGACCGCGATGATCAGGTCGGTGAGATCCTGCAGCGTCGGCGCGATCGGCACCGGATTGGTGAGGCCGCCGTCGACGAGCACGCGGCCCTCGTACTCGTGCGGGGTGAACACGGTCGGTATCGCCATGGACGCGCGTATGGCGTCGAACAGGCGGCCGCGCCTGAACCAGACCTCCTTGCCGGAATCGAGATCGGTCGCCACCGCCGTGAAGGGGATTGGGAGATCCTCGATGTTGCGATCGCCGACGAGCTGACGCAGCAGGTCGATGATGCGTTCGCCCTTGAACAGGCCGCTCCATACGAAGGCGAGGTCGAGCAGGCGCAGTACGTCGCGGCGGGTCAGGGCGCAGACCCAGTTCCGGTAGACCTCGAGCTTGCGCGCGGCGTAGATGCCGCCGATCAGCGCCCCCATCGAGGCGCCGGCGACGGAGCGGATCTCGTAGCCGTGCTGCTGGATGCAGTCGATCACGCCGATGTGCGCGAGGCCGCGCGCGCCGCCGCTGCCCAACACCAGCGAAACCGTCCTGCTGCTCACGCTGGCGCCAGCGCTCAGAAACGCAGGCCGATGCCCAGCGTCGCCGACCAGCTGCTCCAGTTCACCTCGTTCAGACGGGTGTCCACGCTCGTGCCGTCGGAGAAGTAGACGCGATCGGTGCCGGCGTCGGCGGACCAGTCCTGCCAGGTACCGCGCGCCTGCAGATACCAGCGTCCGCCCTCGCGCGTCGTGCCGCGGCGATTGAGCAGGCCGGGGAACCAGTCGGCGCCGACGGAGACGACCCAGCCGTTGGCATCGGCGTCCTGCTCGAAGCTCCTCGGGTGCACGAACGCCTCGCGCAGGTTCCAGTTCGCCTCCCCGTGGACATCGGCCCAGTGGTACTCGCCGGTCGCGAAAAACTGCAGATTGCGGGGAAGCTCCATGCTGGCGCGCATGCCGACCCACGGGCCGTTCCATTCCGCCTCGTAGGTGCTGTCCAGGCCCGGGATCGGTCCGCTGCCGCCGACCACCTGGATCGCGTCGGTGTCGCGCAGACTCTGCACGTGATGCGAATAGCCGGCGAGCGGGATGAGGTAGCCGCGACCCGCGGCGGGCGTGTCGTAGATGCGCAGGCGCCAGCCGACGCCGCCGCTCGCGTCGCGCACCTCGTCGTCTTCGGTCTGCGCCAGCGAGCGGGAGAACTCCCCGGTGCGATCGTCGCCGGCGTAATCCGAATCGCGATTCTCGCCGTCGACGATCCCGCCGTAGGCGAACATGCCGGTCAGGTAGAGCCCCGGGCGGAAGGCGGCCCAGGCATCGGCGCGGAACATGGCAATCTGCAGATCCTCCCAGGTCAGCTCCGAGAGGATGTTGGGCGTGGCGGTGCCGCTCGGATCGCTGGCGATGTTCCAGTCCAGGCTGTCCTCGCGGTAGCCGGCGGAGAGGTCGATCCCGAACTCCGTGCGCGCCGTGCGTCCGACCAGCGACCAGCGCCCGTCGTCGCCACCCGCGCCGGATCCGGTCACTGCCGCTGCCGCGCCGCCGCCCGCGTAAGCGTCCAGCGGGCCCGTCTCGGTGAACGCCGGCGCGCCGGTCGTCTCGCGATCGACAGCGTCGTTGCCGAAGCGGTATTCGGCGCTGAGAAAGACGCTGCGGCCGGGCGTCGGGAAGCCGCCGGTGAATTCCGGCTGCTCGTCGAGGAGATCGCTGACCGTCACATTGAAGTACCAATGCTTGCGCATCGGCTCCCAGGTCGCCGTGATGCCGGTGAGCCAGTAGCCGTCCAGCCGCACGGTGTTGAGCGGATCGTCCCAACGCTCCCCGACGTAGCTCGCGAACACGCTGGCGCGCACGTGCCGCGGGTGCACCCAGGTCAGGCTGAGATCGGCCTGGCTCTCCTGGATGAGCGGCAGATCCAGGCCGTCGGCCGGGTCCTCGCTCCACAGGCGCAGATACTGGCCGCGCAATCCCCAGCGCTCGCCCAGCCAGATGTTGGTGCCGACGCGCGCGATGTCGATCTCCCCCTCCTCATAGTCGAACCCGGAGCGGGAGAAGTCCTGCAGCTCGCTGTGGCCGTAGCCGGCGAAGGTGAAGAACCGCGGCGTCCACTCCGCCTCCCAGCGGACCTGGTAGTCGTCCACGCTCGGCCCGCCCTCGAAGAAGGTGAAGAACTGATCCTCGACCACGAAGCCCACGGTATCCACGGGCGCGAGCGTCTCGGAGGCCCGCTGCGGGAAGAGCAGCTTGCGTTGGGCCGCCGCGCGCAGCCAGTGACTGTCGGTCACCCGCCACGCCAGGCCCAGGCGCGGATCGATCTGTTCCTCCTCCGTGGAGCCGGTGAAGCGCGTACCGAAGAGATCGGGATCCACGTCCTTGACCTCGAGACGGCGCCCGAACGCGCCCGCGTCCAGCCACAGGTCGGGATTGATCCTCCACCGCCCCCGCACATAAAGCGTCTGGGCGCTGACGTCGCGGCTCGATAGCTCGGTGAAGAATGCCGGACCGAAGCCGGTGAAGGCCACGGTGTTGATGTTCGTGCTGCCGTTGGCGTCGTACCACTCTGCGCCCCAGGTGAATTCGACCGGGCCGATGTCGAGCAGGTGGCGCAGCTGGAACTGGAAGTAGGTGTTCTCGGTATCGACCTCCGAGTTGCAGGGCAGGGTGCAGGTGAAATTCGGATCGATGGGAAAGTCGAGGTTGTTGTAGGTGCGGCCCTCGCCGTGCTCGGTGCCCCCGAACACACGCACCATCAGCCGGTTGTCGAAGCTGAAGCGGTGCTGGTAGCCGAGCGAGGCGAAGATGAACTCGTCGAGCGCGCGATCGTCGCGATCGTTGTCGGTATCGCGCGTGCCATTGTCAAAACGCTGCGCATCGAGGATGAACAGCAGGTTGTGCTTGCGCTCGTCCAGCGTCGACCCCAGGCCGATGAACACCGACTCGTTGGTGAAGTCGGCATTGTCGCGGTAGCCGTCGTCGTCGGTGCGCGAGCCGCTGACGTAGTAGGCAAGCGGATTCGGCGTGCGCAGATAGCCCTGCGAGGTGGCGCGGGCGGTGTAGTTGGCTGCCCCGCCGTTGGAGCCGATCGTCGCGCCGGCGCTCAGGTCGTTGCGCGGCTGGCGGAACGGCTCGTAGTAGCGCGTCGGGAAGGAGATCGCCGTGGGATCCAGCAGCAGGCCCTGGCGGTTGGACCCGAGCCGCGCGTCCTCCGAGGCGAACTGGTTGTCCTGCGAGAGATAGAAATAGCCGTTGGCCAGGTACGGATCGAAGGCGAGCAGGGTGTAGTAGCCGCCCCATTCGTACAGGCCGAGGTTGGTGTACGCATTGCCGAGCGTGGCGCTGCCGCTGCGCGCGTTGGCCAGCGTCTCCACCGCGAAGGATTCGCTGCGCAGCGTCTTCTGGAAGCCTTCGCGCGCGTAGCGTATGGCCTCGCCCGCCTCGTACTGGTCGACCGCCATGATCGATCCCATGACATCGGGGATGGGGTCGTCGGGGTCGAACCGGCGCGCGGTGTCGAGCTCCTTCTTCGCGTCCTCGAAGCGCCCCGTCTGGTAGTAGGCCGCGGCGAGATTGCGATTGACTCCCGGCAGCTCCGGGTCGATGGCGCCGGCGGCGAGAAACTCCCCGGCTGCGGAGTCCGGATCGCCGCGGAACAGGTCGAGGAATCCCAGGCCGACCTGGCTGTAGGGCTGTGCCGGGTCCAGGCGCGAGGCCTCGCGGAACTGGGCCTCGGCGTCGTCGAGGCGGTCGAGGAAGGCGAGGATGAAGCCGTAGTTGGACTTCGTGATCGGACTGCGCGGATCCGAGCGCAGGGCCTCCTGCATCGCGATCTGCGTGGCCTTGTAGTCGCCGCGGTCGAAGTCGACCAGGGCGAGATTGTTCCAGCTCGCCGTGTGGTTCGGATTCGACTTCACGGCGCGCGCATAGGCCGCGCGCGCGGCGGCCGCGTCGGGTTCGGCATAGTGGTGATAAAGCCCCTGCACGTACCACGCGAACGGCATTTCCGGATCGATGGCCAGGGCGCGATCGATGCCCGCCTTCATCTCCCCGGGCTGCCCGAGCAGAAAGGCGACGTAGGCGTACAGCGCGGGAAAACGGGGGTCGTGCGCGAAGGATGCCTCGCCGTCGCGGGCGATCCCTAGCGCCTCTTCGTGCCGGCCCGCGAACGACGCCAGCCACGATTGGAACAGCTTCACCTCGGGGTAGCGCGTTGCCTCGCCGTCGTGCCTCCGTACCTTCGCCTCCGCCTCGGCGTACCGCCGCCGCTCGACGTCGACGCCGGCCCTGCCCAGCTCGGCGATGACCTTCTCGCGACCGGCGAGATTGGCGGCGGCGGCATCGAGCGCTCTGCCGGCCGCATCGAGATCACGGCGGCGAACGTCGAGCAGGCCCTGTACGAGTTGCGCGCGCGCCCGGTCGTGCGCGCTGGGATTGGCGCCTGAGGCGCGCTCGATGGCCGCTGCCGCCGCGGCATAGTCGCCCTGGTCGTAGGCGACCGCGGCGAGGTCCACGAGCGGTGCGGCCCGCGGGCCCGCCGCGACGGTCTGCTCCAGCTGCTCGCGGGCCCAGCCGAGCTCGGCGCTGCGCCGGCCGCCGATGGTCAGCATGTCGAACCATTCCAGCTCCGTCTCCATGACGATGAGCGGGCGGTTGCGCAGGTCGACCACGGTGCGTTTGGTCGGCGGCTTGCCGCGTTCCACCGTGCCCTGCTCGCCGCTGCCGACCTTGATGGCGCCGAGCTCATTGGCGAGATCGACCTCGCCGGCGAGCACGATGACGTCGGTGCGGCCGTTCTCGCCCACGCTCACGTACCAGTCCGTGCCGCGGATGCCGATGGTGGCGGTGGGCGTGGACATCTCCACGGCCTGGCGGCCGATGCCCATCTCGCCGGTCACCGCGCGCAGCAGCGCCTTGGCGCGCGACCATGCCGAGCCGGTGAGGAGCCGGAACTTGCTGAGCTCGCCGCCGGCGCCGCGCACCTGCCCGATCTCGAAGGTGCTCTGTCGATGAATGCGGATCTGCGTGTCGTCCCGCAGCAGGATGGCGGCCGAGCCATAGGGCCCCGTCTTGACGACGTCACCGGCCGCGATGCTCTGGCCGACCTGCAGCGGCCGCGCCCCGGCCGCGCCCGCAGCCTGCACCGTCTCGTCGCCCTTGGCGGCGACGACGCGGCCGACGGCCGCGCCTTGCCCGTTGGCGCCCTTGGCGTCGACGAAGGTAAGGCCAAGCACGACCGCCAGCACAGCCGCCCAGCTCGCGCGCCACATAGGATTTCCCCCGGAAACCGCCCCCCGTTGATCGACGATTATAGGGATTGTGATGAGGGAAACAATGCGCGGTGCTCGGGGTGCGCGAGGACTCCCGGCGTGGCGCGAGTCGCACGGTCGCGCGGGGCACGCGCGACACTTACACCATTCGGAGTACCGAAAACACGATCGGCGCTTGCGCGCGTCCGCGCGCCTTGTTCCCGATCAACACCGGGTTGGCCGGATCGCCCTAGCCTTTGCACTGGGCGTAACGCCGGGGAGACAGTCGCGTGGGCCAGGAGATTAACCGCGTGGAGTTCTCGGATGCGCACTTTCGCGAGTTCGAGTCGCGCCTGCGTCGCGAGACCGAGGAGTTCGAGGAGTGGCTGGCCTCAAACCGTCTCGAGCACGGCGGCCACGTGTTCGGGCTCGAGGCCGAGGCCTGGCTGGTCGATCACAACCACTTCCCCGCTCCGCACAACCAGGCGTTTCTCGATCGCCTTGCCAATCCGCTGGTGGTGGCGGAGCTTTCGAGGTTCAACGTCGAGCTGAACAGCACGCCACGCGCCCTCGGCCACGCCGCGTTCCGCGGCTCGGAGGAGGAGCTGCTGGCGACCTGGCGCGAATGCCAGCGCGTCGCCCACGAGATGGGCGATGCCCTGATCCTGATCGGAATACTGCCGACCGTACGCAATGCCGACCTGTGCCTGGCGAACATGTCGCCGCTGAATCGCTACTATGCCCTGAACGACCAGGTGCTGCGCCGCCGCCGGGGGAGGCCGGTGAAGGTCGACATCGAGGGCCGGGAGAGGCTGGCGGTCACCCACGCCGACGTGATGCTGGAGGCCGCGACCACCTCATTCCAGGCGCACCTGAAGGTGCCCGTGGAGGATGCCGTCCGTCATTACAACGCCTCGCTGATCGGTTCCGGGCCCATACTCGCCGCATGCGTGAACTCGCCGTTCCTGTTCGGGCGATCGCTGTGGGAGGAAACGCGGGTGCCGCTGTTCGAGCAGGCCGTCGCCGTTGGCGAGCCGGACGCGATGGCCGCCCGCGTGACATTCGGATCCGGCTACCTGAGGAACTCCGTCGCGGAATACTTCCGTGAGAACCTGGAGCGCTACCACATCCTGCTGCCGATCCTGTTCGAGCGCGCCGGTCGGCTCGATCACCTGCGCCTGCACAACGGCACGATCTGGCGCTGGAACCGCCTGTTGCTCGGATTCGACGATACAGGGCGGGCGCACGTGCGCATCGAGCATCGTCCGCTGCCGGCCGGTCCCAGCATCGTCGACATGATCGCCAATGCCGCCCTCTATGTCGGGCTCACGCACTTCCTCGCCACGCTCAGGGAACCGCCAGAGGCCGCGCTGCCCTACGAGGAGGCGCGTTCGAACTTCTACGCGGCTGCGCGGCTGGGCGCCCGCGCGCGGCTGCGGTGGCTGGGCGGCGCCGTCGCCGATGCGCGCGCCCTGTTGCTCGATGAGGTCCTGCCCATGGCCCGTCACGGGCTGAAGGCGCTGGGTGTCGACGCCGCGGAGACCTCGCGCTACCTGGAGGTGGTACGCATGCGGGTGCAGACCGGCCAGAGCGGCGCCGCCTGGCAGCGCGGCTTCGTCGATCGTCACGGCCGCGATCCGCTGCGCCTCTCGGCCGCGTACCTGGAGAACCAGCGCAGCGGCGCGCCGGTGCACGAATGGGAGCTTTGAATGCTGACGGTGCTTGAGGAGTTGCCCGAGGGACTGTACACCTGCCGGGCCGCGGATCTGCATGGGATCCTGCCGGGTCCCAGCCTGATTCACCTGCCGGGAAGGCGCAGCGAACCGCTGTTCGTGTCCGTGCTCCTGCACGGCAACGAGGACACGGGCTGGCAGGCCGCGCAATCGATCCTTCGCAAGTATCGCCAACGGGCGCTGCCGCGCGCGCTGTCGCTGTTCGTCGGCAATGTCGCCGCCGCCCGCGCGGGCGTGCGGCGCCTGCCCGGGCAGCGCGATTACAACCGGATCTGGCCGGGTTGCGAGGACGGCGGGACGCCGGAGCACGCGATGGCGGAGCAGGTCGTGGCGGCAATGCGTGCGCGCGGCGTGTTCGCCAGCATCGACGTCCACAACAACACCGGCCTGAATCCCCATTACGCCTGCGTGAACGGCACCGATCCGCGTTTCCTGCACCTCGCGCGCCTGTTCTCGCGGATCGTCGTCTATTTCGAGCGCCCGCGCGGCGTGCAGTCCATGGCCTTCGCGAGCCTATGTCCGGCCGTCACCGTGGAGTGCGGAAGGCCCGGCAGCCTGCGCAGCGACGAGCACGCCGCCGAGTTCATCGATGCCTGCCTGCACCTGGCCGCGCTTCCCGGCAGCCCGGTGCCGGCGCACGACCTCGACCTGTTCCGGACGGTGGCGACGGTGCGCATTGCGGAAGGTCGTGACTTCGGGTTCGGCGAGCACGGCGGCGGCATCCGCTTCGAGCGCGACCTCGACCACATGAACTTTCGCGAGGTCCCGCGGGGAGCCGTGTGGGGGCGACTGGCAGACGATCGGAGCCCGCCGCTGCGGGTCATCGACAACGACGGGCGCGACGTGTTTCACGACTACTTCGGGATCGAGGCGGGCGTGCTCACACTGCGCAAGAGCCTGACGCCGGCGATGCTCTCCTGCGATGTCGAGGCGGTGCGCCAGGACTGCCTGTGCTACCTGATGCAGCGGCTGCCGCAGCCGGACTGAGCCGGAGCGGCGCCGGCGCACGCCCGACTGCGTGCGGCCGGCCGGCGTTGCGGCTGGCGGATCGACTCCGCCACGGCCGGGGCGCCGCGGTGCAACGGCGGTTGGCGGCTGGATGGCGGTCACACCCCCGCCCGTCTATCCTTGCTGTATACGCGCGGTAATCTCCTTTGGGCACAGCCATACGCCCGGGCGTCAGGGGTTTTCGTCTCCAGGCTGTTGGGGAGCGCGCCCGCGGCACGGCAAGTGGAGAGCACAGCCATGAAGTCAGCAGCGGGATTGCGGCAACGGAGTGGTCGGGACTCGGAGTGCGTACTGTCGCTGTTCGATAAACCCAGGAGCAGTCAGCTCTGGACGCATGAGTTCAGGGACACGCGCTGGATGCCGGGAATACGCATGCTTCGGCAGCGGCTGAAGCGCGGCGAGCGGCTGTACCGGGCCGGCGAGCCGGTGCGCTCCCTGTTCGTGGTGCACGTGGGCGCCTTGAAGACTCAGATGGTCCGCAGTGATGGACGCGAGCGCGTCACCGGTTTCAAGCTCCCCGGCGACCTGGTCGGCATCGACAGCCTCGGGCTGGCGCGCTACTACGCGGACTCCGTCGCGCTGCAGGACTGCAGCGTCTTCGTCATTCCGCGACGGGACGTCTTCGAGGCGGCCAACCGCGATCCGAATCTTCTCTGGCGGCTGTCGGCGCACGTCAGTCGGGAGATGTTCTGCGAGCAGTACGCGATGCTGATGCTGGATCTCTCCAACGCTGCGGAGCGGGTGACGACGTTTCTAATGCGCTATTCGGCGCGCCTGGCGGCACGCGGTTATTCGGGCAGACGCTTCATCCTGCCGATGCCGCGCGCCGACATCGCGAGCTACCTGGGACTGAGGCCGGAGACATTGAGTCGGGTGTTCCTGCAGCTGCGCCAGTCCAACGTGTTGACCGTGCACGGTGGCAACGAGCTGTGCCTCAACGCAGAGAGCATGGCGGGTCCCGGGCCGGAGCGCGATCGCCTTCCGCAGTGGTAGGAGGGCGGCCCCTCGGGCGGCGCAGCGCGGCAGGCGAGGCCTTCATTCGATCCACGCGTCGATCAGCATCGCCACGTATACGCATATTGCGGCGGCGCTCAATACGAGCACGGCCGCAGCGCCGCAGTCCTTGGCCGTCCTGATCGCCGGATGCAGCTCCGGGTGCAGATGATCGAGCATGCGCTCGAGCGACGTGTTGAACAGTTCCGCCGCCAGGACCAGTGCCACCGTCAGGGCGACGGTCGCCCACCAGACGGGCGCCGGTCTAATGGCGACCAGCGATGCGAAGACCAGGGCGGCGGCGGCGACCTGGACGCGGACGCTCGACTCGCCGCGAAACGCCTCTGCGATACCGGCGAGCGCAAAGGCGAGCCGCTCGCGGAAGGGCCTGTGCTTCATGCTGTTCACCGTCACGGCAGATTATCACCGGCGCCGGCTCCGCCGGAACTCCCGGCCACGACGCCGCGACCTTCCCGGGGCGGGCGTCGACGGCCGAGCCCGCGTCGGCTGCCAAGGGATGCAGGGGCCGGAGACGCGTGCCTTTCGGGCCACGGGGGAATTGCCGATAATCCGCCCAGGCATCAACGTCGAGGCGGTACATGGCGGATGAAAGGTCGGACCCCGGCACGCTCGACCGGATAGTGGCCGCGGCGCGGCGGGCGAGCGAGGAACGTGAGCGCGGATATCGCGAACAGGCGCTCAAGATATATCCGTGGATCTGCGGGCGGTGCGGGCGCGAGTTCACGCGGGTGAACCTGCGGGAGCTCACCGTTCACCATCGCGATCACGACCATGACAACAATCCCGCCGACGGCAGCAACTGGGAGCTGCTGTGCGTGTACTGTCACGACAACGAGCACACCCGCCACGCCGACAAGGTTCGCGGCTACGGATCCGCGGCCGAGCCACGGCGGTCGTCCAATGCGACCCATCAGCCGTTTGCGGATCTCGCGGCCCGCCTGAAGCGCGGGCAATGAGCGGACGGCCGTGGCGGCAGCGCCGCGGCGGGACGGTGATTGGGCGAGCGTCTGCGGGGCCGCGCCCGTTAAGCGTCCATTAATCTTCTGCCTCGCGCCCCCGAATCAGGGTGTTGCAAATCGGCACAATCGCCGCGCTCGGCTCAACTTTTTTCGGCATAGCGGTTGCTAATGTCACGTAATTCCCGTACAAAGGCGCCAACTTTTTGCCGTTCAACTTCTATTTTTTTGCAGTGGGGTGACTTTCATGCAACGCACGTTTTCGATCATCAAACCGGATGCCGTCAGGAAAAACGTCATCGGCGACATCCTCAATCGCGTCGAGCGCGCCGGCCTGCGCATCATCGCCATGCGCAGGATGCACCTGACCCGCGCCGAGGCCGAGGCGATCTACGCCGTCCACAAGGGGCGTCCGTTCTTCGCCGATCTGATCGATTTCATGACCTCCGGTCCCGTGGTGGTCTCGGTGTTGGAGGGCAAGAATGCGGTAGCGGTGTATCGCGAGCTGATGGGCGCGACCGATCCCGCCAAGGCGGCTCCGGGCACCATCCGCGCCGACCATGCGGAGAGCATGGCGAGGAACGCCGTGCACGGTTCGGACTCCGTGGAGTCCGCCCGCTACGAAATGGGCTGCGTGTTCACCGCGGATGACCTGGGACTCGTGGTTCCGGATCAGCACGCCGCCTGACGGCATCCGGACAAATGCAGTGACGAAGGGGCCCGCGGGGCCCCTTCGCATTTTGGGCCGGCGGCGGCAAACGCGATCGGTCAGATGCGGCGGCGTATGCGGCGATGGACGGGAGCGGCCTCGGCCAGCCTCGCAGCCAGGATCCCGAGCGGACCGGGCGGCCAGACGACGATGACCTGGCTCATGGCCTCTTCCTTCCCGCCCCAGCGTGACTTGTACTTAAGGTTGCCATTGCCCATGTCCATGGTGCGAACGCCGTGCTGCGCGCAGTCCTCCAGGTCGCGCAGGTAGAGGATCCATCCGAGCCGGAACCGCTCGTAGCGCTGATCGTACTGGTTTGCGATCATGTACCGGACGGAGCCGGTGGTGATCGTGAACCGGAATGCCACGGGCTCGCCGTTGAAGTAGGCCAGCCATACGTTGAGCTGACCCTGCGGACCCAGCTGATGGGCGCACACGTGCTCCCAAAAGCGGCGACTCTCCTGCGATATGAACCGCGGCCGGCCCTCCTCTGTGCTGGTCAGCCATGATCTGCTTTCGATCGCGGCGCAGTCCTCGATCATCTGCCTCAATTCATCGCCGGAGGGATTCCGATGGTGACGGATCGAGGCCTCTCCCTCTCGCTGCATACGCCGCTCGTAGGAGAGCACGCGCTTCATCGATGCGTGGCTTTGAACCAAGCTTCGATACTCCTCCGGCGAGGAGGGGATGTTTCGGGCAACGATCGTGCGCTCCTGATCGAAGCACACCAGGCGACGGCAGCGTCGCGCCAGTTCCCTGACGAGCAGCAGTCGTTCAGCAACGGCGGTGTCGTAGGGGCCGAAGCGGAGAACCTCGTTCCAGCCCTGCATGTCCAGCAGAGCCTGCGCGAGTGCGGCGCAGATCTCGTCCTGGCCGTCGTGCACACAGACGATGCCGCGATGGGGCTGGTAGTAACCTGCAAGCGCCCAGATGGCGAGGCCGTGATAGCGCCGCTTCGCCAAAGGCACGATACCAACCACCCGACCGTCGATGTCCCGGGCGAGCAGGATCCGCACGTCGCCTGTCCATTCGCCAGCGTTGCCGAGGTGCCGCAGCCACCCGTGGATCCAGTGATACCCGAACAAACGCTCGTGCTCAGGCGTCCTTTCCAGACATTCGTTCCACTCGCGCTCGATGTCCGGCATGACTCCGCCATGCCCTTCGAGGATCTCGACTGCGATTCGTCCAGTTCTTGTGTTGGAAACGCTGCGGACGGGCGTCCGTGGAGTTTCGTTGTCTGCGGCGACGGCCATCAGCTCCTCCATGCAACCATGGAGCGATGTTACGATGAGATGCGCTAGGCGCCAGCTGCGAACGGCGGAAATGGCGGCGTGCTACGCAGAAGAGGCAACTTCGCCTCGGGAGCGGGGACTTCGGGTGCCCCTCGACCAATCTTAAGGAGCCGTTAAGAATTGAGCCGCCGGTTGGACATGGAGAAGGGCGCTTAGGCGTCGGACGGCGTCGCAGGATCATTGCGATGCGCTCGGTCTGCCGTCCGGCGTCGCCGCTGCACGCCACGCAAGAGAGGACATGAACGCCGTCACGCCGTCCCCGGACATCGCGAGCCTGTTGCCGCGATCGGATTTCACCCGCCGCGATTTCATCGGGGCGACGCTTGCCGTGGGGTTTGCGCTGGCGGTCCGGCCGCCCGGCGCCGAGACCATCACCACCGACGGCGAGGGTCTCGAGGCCGGCGAGGTCCGCATACCGGTCGCCGACGGCGAGATCCCGGGCTACCGCGCCATGCCCGCGCGCGGCGGTCCGTTTGCCACCGTGCTGGTCGTGCAGGAGATATTCGGCGTGCACGAGCACATACGGGACGTCTGCCGCCGCCTGGCCAAGCGCGGCTACTTCGCCGTGGCGCCGGAGCTCTTCGTGCGGCAGGGCGACGTGGCCGGACTGGGCGACATCCAGACCATCATCTCGACGGTCGTCTCCAAGGTTCCGGACTCGCAGGTGCTGTCGGATCTCGACGCCACCGCGGCCTGGGCAGGCGCGACCGGCTCGGCGGACATACAGCGGCTCGGCATCACCGGGTTCTGCTGGGGCGGCCGCATCGTCTGGCTGTATGCCGCGCAAAACCCGGCGCTCAAGGCCGGGGTGGCGTGGTACGGCCGCCTGGTGGGCGAGGCGACACCGCTGCAGCCGCGGCACCCGATCGACGTCGCTGACCGGATCACCGCCCCGGTGCTGGGACTGTACGGCGCTGCCGATCAGGGCATCCCGCTGCAGACCGTCGAGCAGATGCGCGGCGCGCTGCAGGCGTCGACGGCGGGCTGCGAGATCGTCGTTTACCCGGACACGCCGCACGGCTTCCATGCCGATTACAGGGCGAGTTTCCGTCCGCGCCAGGCCGCGGATGCGTGGCGCCGTCTGCTGGAGTGGTTCGCGGCGCACGGCGTGGCCTCATAATGGCCTTCCGCGATACGCGCGACGGACGCAGACTATGCGTACGGGCGCACGCAGTGCGTGCCCTTGAGGAAGCTCCGAACGAGTCCATCCTGGACTTCTCGGAGCGCGGTCGGCAAGAGGTGTGATGCGTGCCGACGTGCATCTTCAACGGCCCGCGGCCATCGAAGATGGCGGTGCATCCATGCGCCGCAGGAAGCTCTGCCTCTTGCAGAGCTCCCCCTGAATCAGGTTCAGCCACGACCACCGATCAATAGGGAGCACCGGCATATGGCCGCCGACCTCGTCGTTACCGCCGCGAATCTCTGCCAGTTATCCATCCCGTTCATATCCTTGACGGGATACCTGCCGCAATGGATCCGCATCCTGCGCACCCGTTCCTCGGATGCGATCTCGCTGCGGGCGTGGGGCCTTTGGACCGTGTCAGCGGCGTTTGCGGTGTTCTATGCCGTCGTCCAGCTGATGGTCACGGGCAGGGGCTGGCCGTTGATCATCTCCTCCACGCTGGCGCTCGCGTCGGTGCTGGTAACCGTGACGCTGGTAATGATCTACCGCACGAGGCCGCGGCGGAACGCTCCGGCACAGTGAGCCGTACTCGAGCCCGAAATGGCACCAAGCCCTGGCCGGGTCCTGGCTGGGCGGCATCCGGCAGGTGCCCGGTGCCAGGCATGAAGGTGCCGACTTCGTCGAGATGTAGTAGGCAATCGGGATGGTGCGCGGGGGGGGCTCGCAGCGGGCATGAGCAGCGCCCCGGCAATCGTCGACATGGCCGCGCGATACGCGCCTCGGGCGGCCTGCCCGCGTTGCCGCGGCGCACTTCGCCCAAGGCCTCCCGGGGATTCGAATCATAGCACCGCCAGGGGCCGGTTCGCAGGCTCGACGCGGCCGCGCGGATGGCGTATCGTCCGCTCGCTGCCTACGGTGAAGGGAGCGTCAGCGGGAGGTCTCGAGGGGGTGGAGTGGTCCTACTGAGTCGACCGACATGAAGGCCCACGCGAACGCCTACGACGTCGATGGAGTCTTCGACGTGACGGCCGGTGTGGGCGCCGCTGCCGCACGCCAGCTCGATCGCGAGCACATCCTGTGGGTCGGGGAGCGGCTGGCCGACGCCATGGACTTCTACGCCGACGAGGGCCAGCACAACGAGGAGCTGCGCGAGCTCGCGCGCGACCTGCGGGCCGCGATCACCGCCATACGCCTGGCCGACAGGATCTTCAACTCCGACCGTCCCGCCGCCGAGCGGGCCGAGTTCCACCCCGCGCGGCAGCAGCACTGGTGGCGGCTCATCGCCGAGGGTTGCCGCACCATCGAGCGCAGGCTCGCCTGCCGCGAGGTGGGTCACCAGAAGGCATTGCCCTCCGGCGCGTAGCGCCGGGCATCCCGGTCGTCAGGCAAGCGGCGAGGCGCCGTCCGCGGCACGCTTCTCCTCCCCACGCTCCAGGTCGATGGTCGCCAGATCCACGCGCATCTGCGCGGCCTTGGCGCTCCCGGTCCGCGGCCAGGCGCCTGCCCGCGTCGGGTAACGCACGAGGATCTGCCGCGCTCACGCCGCGCCTGGCCGGCATTCGAATTCGTGCACGCAGTAGCCGAAGTTCAGGTCGCGCAGCAGCGTGCGGCGGATCAGGCGCGGCATCCACATTGCTCCGAGCTCCGCCGCGCGGTCGACCAGCGGGATCTCCTCGACTTCGCGGTAGCCCTCCGACAAGACTATCTCCGCGGGTCTTGCACACTCCAGCCGCCAGACCGCGCCGAAACTCGCGAGGGTCTCGCGCAGGGGGCGGGCGTAGCGCAGGAAGCGTTGTTGCAGCAGGTCGCAGATCAGGGTGTGTCGCGGAAAGGCACGGCGGAAGGCCCTGAGGTTGCCGCGCAACTGCTTCTCCTCGAGGTACATCGTCACGCCCTCCATGACCACGCTCACGGGACCGCTCAGTCCGAGCGCCAGAAGCTTGTCCTCCAGTGACTCACTCGCGAAATCGATGGATATGCGCGCGAGCCGGTTGCCGCATTCGGACGTGGGCAGTCTCGATTCCTTGTAATCGATGACGCCGGGCTCGTCGAACTCGAACCATCGCCCGCCACTCAGCCTGTAGGGACGGCTGTCGAAGCCGGTGCCGATGACGACGACCGGCAGATCCGGATTGGCCGCGAGCATGGTTCGAAGTCTGTCGTCGATCACCCTGGCGCGCGTGACGCTGGTGACGGTGCCCCGTCGCATCGATCGGCACAACTCCAGCATGTCGTGCTGATCTCGGTCCATGAATCGATGGGCGTAACGGTCCCCGCAGATGGGGTTTGCGCTCTGTGCATCCAGCATGCGGACAGCACAGCAGTAGAAGGCGGTCTTCGAGACTGGTTTCACGGTCGTGGCCGGGGGGACAGGGGAGGGCTCCGGCGGAATGTTCTCACGGCTGCGCCGCGGCGTGTCACTTCAGCAGGTGATCCGGGTGTAGGAACCGGGGATGACCCTGCCTCCGTCGTCATCGGCCCGGCGGAACGTCTGTCCTCCGGGGCGTCGCCGGTTCAGGGAAAGGCCGGGATGGTGGGCTCGAAGCCGTGATCCTCGACCTCGGGGTGGCGCGAGAGGACCATGTGGCGCACGGCTTCGATCTGCTCGCGCGGCACGTCGACCATCAACAGGATGTGTCCCTCCGCCATCGTCCGCTCGAAGCGCCGCAGTACGCTGTTCGGGGTGCTGATGCCGACCATGCCGGCCACCCAGATGCCGAACAGTGCTCCGCCGAGAGCGCCGGCGAGCACCTTGGCGGGACCGGGGCCGCTGCCGAGCACGGGATCGACGAACAGGTAGAGGCCGAAGAGGGCGCCGGCGATCCCGCCCGCCACGAGTCCGATCGCCATGCCGTGGATCAGATCGGATTTCTGCGCAAAACCGGCCTCCGGCAGGTCTTTCAGATCGGTGCCGCGCTTGCCGAGGAAATGCATGTGGCGGCTTTCGATCCGCGCGAGCAGCAGGTCGTTCTCCACCTGTCGCGCGACGTTCACATCGGGAAGCACGAAGTACAGACGGCGTCGCATGCGCACCTCCAAAGCCGGGCCAGCGGATCGCGCCTCGCGCCCAGGGCTCACGCGCGTTCCGCAGAACGCGGAGCCGGCCGCAAGCGCGGTCGGTTACGGCTGCGGCCTCCGGCGACGACGAGCCGGGGACTCCAGGAAAGTATAGACCGTCGGTGGGAACGGATTGTGGGCGCCCGCGGCAGTTGGTGGTCCGCGGCCTGACGGGGAGCCGCCGCCTCATGAGCGATCACGCTCAACCCTCTGTATTGACGAAGAGATCCGGAAATGGATGCCCGTGGCATGGCCGTTGCCCTCACACCGACAGCGAGGCGGCATATCGCCGCCACGATCGACCCATTCTCGTGGAGGCGGCTATGGACGATTATCTTTTCACCCTTGGTGATGTCATCGACGACGGTTCGAACTTCCGCGTCGCCGAGATCCTCTCGCGTCTGCAGAGCCAGGACTTCGAGGCGGCCTGTTCGCTGCTGGGCAGCGAGAGCGACACGCTGGCGGGTGACGAGGAGGATTTTGCGGAGTGAGCTGCAGGTTCGCCGCGGTCGGCGCAGGTAGTCGGGGCGGCGCATCGCGGTGACGCGGTCTCCAGCGCACCGCGCGCGAGGCGCCCGCGCCATGTCGACCTCGGCACCGGCGTCGACGCGCCGGTCGTGGGTCGTTGTTTCAGGTCATCGGCCCCACGAGGACCCCGGCGGCTCCAGCATGTCGATCGTCGCATCCATGGCCTCGGCGCCGGCGGCCTTCAGTTCCTCGTAGATCGCGCGCAGCGTGTTCTTCTTGTTCATCAGGATGTTCAGGGCCGTCTCGCCGACGCGGTTGGCGCGGCCCTGCTCGAGCTGGGTCTCGAGACTGTTCAATTCCGCCTTCAGCAGGTCGGCAATCTTGATCGCCATGCCGCGGCTGATTTCGATCGTGTCTGTATCCGCCATACGACGCGCCTCCCCTGAGCGCACCCGGCTTGCCCCGCCAGCCCGCCGGCCCGGCCCGGCGCCAAAGTATATCCAACTATGCGGAGGAGGGGCATCTGCTGCGGATTCGGACAGCGGACCGAGGCGCCGTTGCCTTTTCCCGCGGATGATGCCTAAATCCAAGTTTTGACATCACCCTGCCGGGAAAAACAGAGGAACGAGCCGTGGCCGGAGCCAGCCTGCTGACCCTGATCGACGACATCGCCAGCGTCCTCGACGACGTCTCGGTCATGACCAAGGTCGCCGCGAAAAAGACCGCTGGCGTGCTGGGCGACGATCTCGCGCTCAACGCCCAGCAGGTGGCCGGCGTCAATGCCGACCGGGAACTGCCGGTCGTGTGGGCGGTCGCGAAGGGCTCGACCAGGAACAAGCTCATCCTGGTGCCGGCGGCGCTCGCCATCAGCGCCTTGGCGCCGTGGGCGGTGCTGCCGCTGCTCATGATCGGCGGCGCCTATCTCTGCTTCGAGGGCTTCGAGAAGCTCGCGCACAGGTTCATGCACAGCCGCTCCGAGGCCGAGGCGCATCACGCCGATCACGTGAAGGCGCTCGCCGACGCCTCGGTCGACATGGTCGCCTTCGAAAGAGAGAAGATAAAGGGCGCGGTGAGGACCGACTTCATCCTGTCGGCGGAGATCATCACCATCACGCTGGGAACGGTGGCGGAAGCGCCGTTCGGCACGCAGCTGGCGGTGCTGGCGAGCATCGCGGCGATCATGACCGTCGGCGTCTACGGGCTCGTGGCCGGCATCGTCAAGCTCGACGATGCCGGCCTGTACCTGAGCAGGGTGGCCGGCGGGGGGACCTGGTCAGGCCTGCGGCGGGCCCTGGGACGCGGACTGCTGCGGGTGGCGCCGAAGATGATGAAAAGCCTCTCGATCCTCGGCACGGCGGCCATGTTTCTCGTGGGCGGCGGCATCCTGACGCACGGCCTGTCCGGCGCGCACGATCTCATCCATCACATCGTCGAAGGAGCGGCAGCGATCCCCGGGATCGGCAGCGTGCTCTCCGCGCTGACGCCGACGCTCATCAATGCCCTGGCCGGGGTCGTTGCGGGGGCCGTGGCCCTGTTCCTCGTCGCCATGGCGACGCGATTCGCCCGCGCCGTCAGGAGCTGAGCTCTCGGCCATGGCGCCGGTGACTGCGACGGCCCCATCGGGCAGCAACCGTCCCTTCCTATCCGACCACAGGAGCAACCGGTGCCCACGCTGCACACGCCATTGAAAGTCGGAGACCTCACCCTGCCGAACCGCATCGTCATGGCGCCGCTCACGCGTGCCCGGGCCGGCCCGACGCACGTGCCGAACGACATGATGGTCGCGTACTATTCGCAGCGCGCCTCGAGCGGACTCATCATCACGGAATGCACGATGGTGGATGCGCATGGATGCGCGTTCATCGGTGAGGCCGGCATCTACGGCCCAGAGCACGTCGCGGGATGGCGGCGCGTGACGGAGGCCGTGCACGCCCGGGGCGGGCGCATCTTCATGCAGATCTGGCATCCCGGGCGCGCGGCGCACTCGCTGCTGAACGACGGCGAGCAACCCGTCTGCAGCAGCGCGAAGCCGATCAGGAACGACACCACCTCGACCCCGCAGGGTCCCAGGCCTTATGAAGTGCCGCGCGCCCTGCGCACCGAGGAGATCCCGCGCTACGTCGGGATGTTCCGGCTCGGCGCCCGCAACGCCAAGGCGGCGGGATTCGACGGCGTGCAGCTGCACGGCGCGCATGGCTATCTGATCGACAACTTCCTGCGCGACGGGGTCAACGATCGCACGGACGCCTACGGCGGCAGCATCGAGAACCGGGCGCGCTTCCTGCTGGAGGCCACCGATGCGGCGATCGAGGTGTGGGGCGCGGGCCGTGTGGCCGTGCGCATCTCGCCGCTGGTGGCGTTCAACGACATGGTGGACAGCCAGCCCGAGGCGTTGGTGGCGTACGTCGCCGCCGAGCTCAGTCGCAGGCGCATCGCGTTCCTGGAGCTTCGGCACGAAGATCACGCCCTGCCCGCCGAACAGGCGGTCCTGCGCATCGCGCGCAATGCCTTCTCCGGCGCGCTGATGACCAACGGCAGCTACACCCGCGACAGCGGCGAGCGGGCCGTGGCGAGCGGGGCGGCGGACGCCGTGGTGTACGGGCGCCCCTACATCGCCAATCCCGACCTTGTCGAGCGCTTCGCCAGGAACGCGCCGCTGAACGAGGTGAACGAGGACCGCCTCTACGGCGGCGGCAGCGACGGCTACAGCGACTACCCGACTTTGGCGCAGTAGCCGGTAGCCCGCGAAGGGGTGCGGGCGGGATGGCCCGCGCCGGGGCGACCGCGGCTTGCGGGGAGCGGGCGTCCCCCCCCGGGGCGGGCCTCAACCCCTGCGCGACGCGACCGATACTTGATTTGTCCACCTCCGCGCGAGCGGTCTATGCTTCCCTAGGCCCCCCCAACCGTCTCATTTGACATGGAAATCAGGTGCCGAAGGTTCGTCCTGGCGGTGCTCTTCCTGGCCTGCACGACGGGTCCCTGGGGCGCGGTGGCCCGTGCCGACACCAAGCGCGTCCTCGTTCTCAATTCGTATCACGAGGGGTATCACTGGACCGACCGCATCATGGCCGGCATCCACTCCGTCTTCGACGCGCAGGCGGACGTCGAGCTGTACATCAACTACATGGACGCGAAGAGGGTCTCGGACGAGACCCACTATCGGCTGTTGCGCGATCTCTACAGGCACGAGTACCGCTCCCAGCGGATGGACGTGATCATCGCCACCGACGACCATGCGCTCGATTTCCTGCTGCAATACCGCGACGAGCTGTTCCCGGGGGTTCCCGTCGTCTTCAACGGCATCAACGACTATCACCCGTCGCGCATCGCCGGCCACGAGCTCATGACCGGTCTGGCCGAGACCTACGATGTGCCGGGCACTCTGGATCTGATGCTGCGGCTGCACCCGAGGACCACCCAGATTGCGGTGGTCTCCGACGCTACCGGGGCGGGGATCGATTTCAGGCGCCAAGTTCAGCGGGCGGCGCAGGCATACGCGAGGCGCGTGCGCTTCTCCTACCTGACGAATCTGGCCAAGGAGGAGTTGCGCGCCGCGCTGCAACGGCTTCCCGGCGATGCTCTGGTGCTGTGGGTGACCTACCTGCGCACCCCTGACGGCGTTTCGATCTCGAGCCGTGAGAGCGTCCGTCTCGTCACGAGCGCGAGCAGGGCGCCGACGTATTGCCTGTACGACGTCGTGGGTTTGGGCGTGGTGGGCGGCAAGGTGACCAGCCCGCGGGCGCAGGGCCGCGAAGCGGCCATGATGGCCCTGCGTTACCTGCGCGGCACCCCCATCGAGGACATGCCGGTCACGCGGACGCCGCTGGAGTATCTGTTCGACTACGAGGCGATGCAGCGCTTCGGGATACAGCGCAGCGCCCTGCCGCCGCACAGCATCGTCCTGAACGAGCCGCATTCCGCCTACGAGCGATACAAGCGGATCATCTGGGGACTGGTCGCGTTTCTCGTGGCGCTGGTGGGGATAATCATGGCGCTGGGCTACTACATCCGGAAGCGCAAGCGTGCCGAGGAGGCCCTGCAGACCAGCGAGGAGCGATTTCGCGCCCTCTATTACGACAATCCGGCGATGTTCTTCACCATCGATCCGAAGGGCACCGTCATTTCGGTCAACGAATACGGCGCGGCCCAGCTCGGCTACACGATCGCGGAGCTCACCGGCAGCTCGGTTCTCGACGTCTTCCACGAGGAGGACCGTGACGCGGCGCTGCGCAACCTCGAGACTTGCTACGCGCATCCCGAGGCGATACACCGCTGGAACCTGCGCAAGGTGCGCAAGGACGGCTCCATGCTCTGGGTGCGCGAGGCGGCCCGCCTGGTTCGCGACAACGACGGCAATCCCTCCGTTCTGATCGTATGCGAGGACATCACGGAGTCCTACGAGCTCGCGGAGAAGCTGTCCTACCAGGCGTCCCACGACGCGTTGACCGGACTGGTCAATCGCCGGGAGTTCGAGCGGCGCGCGGAGCTGCTCCTGTCCGCCATGAGGATGGGCAACGACGAGCACGCGCTGTGCTTCATGGATCTGGATCAGTTCAAGGTCGTCAACGACACCTGTGGACATGTCGCGGGCGACGAGATGCTGCGGCAGCTGACCTCCGTGCTGCAGAGCACGGTCCGGCAGCGCGACACCCTGGCGCGCCTGGGCGGAGACGAGTTCGGCATACTGATGGAGCATTGCTCGCTGGCGCACGCGCAGCGGGTCGCGGCGTCGATTCAGAAGGCGATACAGGACTACCAGTTCCTGTGGGAGGGCCGCAGCTTCAAGGTAGGCGTCAGCATGGGGCTGGTCGCCATGACGAAGGGGACGTCGAACCTGACGGAGCTGATGATGGACGCGGACGCGGCGTGCTATATCGCCAAGGAAATGGGCCGCAACAGGATCCACGTCTACCATACGAAGGACTCCGAGATCGCCCGGCGCCACGGCGAGATGCAGTGGGTGGCGCGCATCCACCAGGCCCTCGACAGCGACCGCCTTGCGCTGCATGCGCAGGTTATCGTTCCCCTGGATGGCGGCCCGGACAGGCACTACGAACTGCTCCTGCGCATGCTGGACGAGGACGGGAGGCTCGTTCCTCCGGGTGCGTTCCTGCCGGCCGCCGAGCGGTACAACCTCGCATCGAAACTCGATCGATGGGTGATCGGGCGCGCCTTTCAACTGCTGGTCGGTCACCCCGGGTTCCTCAGCCAGGTGAACTTCTGTTCCATCAACCTCTCCGGCCAGTCTCTGGCAGAGATCGGTTTTCTCGATTACGTGGTGGCGAAGCTGGCGGAGTCGGGTCTGGACGGGGCGAAGATCTGCTTCGAGGTCACCGAGACCGCCGCGATCTCGAACCTCAACGCGGCCACGGCGTTCATATCGACCCTCCGGGCGCGGGGATGCAGGTTTGCGCTCGACGACTTCGGCAGCGGGCTGTCCTCGTTCGGCTATCTTAAGAACCTGCCGGTCGACTATCTGAAGATCGACGGCATGTTCGTCCGCGACATCGTCGAAGATCCGATCGACCACGCGATGGTGAAGTCGATCAACGAGATCGGCCAGGTGATGGGCATGAAGACGATCGCGGAGTTCGTGGAGAACGACGTGATCGTCGGCATGCTGAAGGGGATCGGCGTCAACTATGCGCAGGGCTACGGGGTGGGCGAACCGCAGCCCTTCGAGGAGCTGCTGCGCCGGTCGCGCAACGTGACCGATATCGGTCAGGCGCGGGGCGAGGCGGGCCGGCGCGTCTAGCCCCGGCCGGGAGGCGGCGCGGCAGCCTCGCATCCCGATGTCCTGGCGCTTGCCGCGCCTCGCGATCGCATGCCGCGACGATGACGCCGTCAAGAGCGGGATCGCCCGCGCCTCCAGGACGCTGCGCGGCGTGAGCGGCGCCTGGGTCAAGGAGCGGAAGGTCGGGGGCGAAGACGGCAAGGTAACCGAGTTCCAGGCGAACCTGATGGTGACCTTCGTCCTGGACGATTGAGGGGAAAGAAAAGGGGCCTCGTGGCCCCTTTTCCCTTGTTGCGCATTTCCGGCCGGCGCCCGCAGGCCGTTCGGCCGCCTATGCGGAGGCCATCTGCCGCAGCATGTACTGCAGCACCCCGCCGTGCCGGTAGTACTGCCACTCCACCGGCGTGTTGATCCGCACCCTGGCCTTGAACGTCACCACCTTGCCGTCGGCCTTCTTCGCGTTGACCGTGAGCTCGGTCGCGCCCTCCGTCAGGCCCTCGAAGTCGTAGACCTCGGTGCCGTCCAGGCCCAGCGACGCGGCGCTCTGCCCGTCGACGAAGTTCAGCGGCAGCACGCCCATGCCGACCAGGTTGGCGCGGTGGATGCGCTCGAAGCTCTCCGAGATCACCGCCTTCACGCCGAGCAGGATGGTGCCCTTGGCCGCCCAGTCGCGCGAGGAGCCGGTGCCGTATTCCTTGCCGGCCAGCACCACCAGCGGCGTGCCTTCCTTCTGGTACTTCATGGCCACGTCGTAGATGGGCTCGACGGGACCGGCGGCGCCGTTCATGTGCCGCGACACGCCGCCCTCGACACCCGGGGTCATCGCGTTCCTGATGCGGGTGTTGGCGAAGGTGCCGCGCATCATCACCTCGTGGTTGCCGCGGCGCGAGCCGTAGGAGTTGAAGTCCTTTTTCTGCACGCCGCGCTCCGTGAGGTACCTGCCGGCCGGCGAGTCGAGCTTGATGTCGCCGGCGGGCGAGATGTGATCGGTGGTGATCGAGTCGCCCAGCACGGCCAGCGCGCGCGCCCCCTTGATGGGCTTGATGCCCGGCGGCGTCATGGTCATGCCCTGGAAGTACGGCGGGTTCTGCACGTAGGTGCTCTGCGCATCCCAATTGTAGGTCTCGGACCTGGTCACCTTGATCGACTGCCAGCGCGCGTCGCCCTTGAGCACGTCCGCGTAGGTCGCCTTGAAGAGCTCCGCGGTGACGGCCTTCGCGACCGTCTCCTGGATCTCGTGCGAGCTCGGCCAGATGTCCTTCAGGTACACGTCCCTGCCGTCCTTGCCCTTGCCGATCGGTTCGCTGGTGAGATCGATGTCGGTGCTGCCGGCGATCGCGTAGGCCACCACCAGCGGCGGCGAGGCGAGGTAGTTCATGCGCACGTCCTGGTGCACGCGCCCCTCGAAGTTGCGGTTGCCGGAGAGCACCGCGGAGACCGACAGCCTGTTCTCCTGGATGGCCCTGCCGATGGGCTCGTTCAAAGGACCGGAGTTGCCGATGCAGGTGGTGCAGCCGTAGGCGGCGACGTTGAAGCCGAGCGCCTCGAGATCCTCGAGCAGTCCGGCCTTCTTCAGGTACTCGGTGACGACCTTGGAGCCCGGCGCCAGCGAGGTCTTCACCCACGGCTGGGTGGCGAGGCCGAGCGCGCGCGCCTTGCGGGCGAGCAGGCCGGCGCCGATCAGCACCGAGGGGTTGGAGGTGTTGGTGCACGAGGTGATCGCGGCGATCACCACCGCGCCGTCCTTGAGCGTGTAGGTCCTGCCCTGGTCGGTGACCTGGGCGGGGCCCGCGGACGGGCGCATCTTCTGCTCGGCCTCGAAGGCCTTGCGGAAGTTGGCCTTCACCTCTGAGAGCAGCACGCGGTCCTGCGGGCGCTTCGGCCCGGCGAGCGAGGGCTTGATGGAGCCGAGATCCAGGTGCAGTACGTCGGTGTACTGGGCCTCCGGCGCATCCGGCGTCCACCACATCCCCTGCGCCTGCGCGTAGGCCTTCACGAGCTCGATCTGCTGCGCGCTGCGGCCGGTGAGGCGCAGGTAGTTCAGCGTCTCCTCGTCGATGGGGAAGATGCCGCAGGTGGCGCCGTACTCCGGGGCCATGTTGGCGATGGTCGAGCGGTCGGCGGCGGCGAGGTTCGCCAGGCCGGGGCCGAAGAACTCCACGAACTTCTCCACCACGCCGCGCTTGCGCAGCATCTCGGTGACGGTGAGCACGAGATCCGTGGCGGTGGCGCCCTCGGCGAGCCTGCCGGTGACGCGCACGCCGATGACGTCCGGCATCAGCATGGAGGAGGGCTGGCCGAGCATCGCCGCCTCCGCCTCGATGCCGCCCACGCCCCAGCCGAGCACGCCGATGCCGTTGACCATCGTGGTGTGCGAGTCGGTGCCGAAGCAGCTGTCCGGATAGAGAAGGCCGTCCTTCTCGAATACGACGCGCGCGAGGTACTCGATGTTGACCTGGTGGACGATGCCCGTGTCGGGCGGCACCGCCTTGAAGTTCTGCAGCGCCTCCTGGCCCCAGCGCAGGAAGGCGTAGCGCTCCGCGTTGCGCTCGAACTCGACCTCGGCGTTCTTGTCCAGCGCGTCCCTGGTGCCGTAGTAGTCGATCATCACCGAGTGGTCGATGACCAGCTCCACCGGGCACAGCGGATTCACCTTTTTCGTGTCGCCGCCGAGGGCCTTCATGGCATCGCGCATGGCCGCCAGATCGACCACGCAGGGCACGCCGGTGAAGTCCTGCAGGATGACGCGCGCCGGCGTGAAGTTGATGTCCTTGGAGGGCAGCTTGCGCAGATCGGCGGTGGCGAGCGCGAGGATGTCTTCCTTGGTGGTGTTGGCGCCGTCCTCGTGGCGCAGCAGGTTCTCGAGCAGGATCTTGTAGGAGTACGGCAGGCGGCGGAGGTCGGTCTTGCCCTCGAGCGCCTTCAGACTGAAGTAGGTGTATTGCTTGCCGCCCGCCTCGAGGGTGGATTTCGCGTTGAAGCTGTTACTCATCGTGCTCTCCGGACTTGATCGTTGGTGTTGCCCATGACTACGTACCGTTGTTGCCGAGATCCTGCGCCGTCATCCCGGTGGCGGCAGCGCCGCGGACGGATCGCGGGCTCTTTTCCGCAAGGCGCGCCCGGCGGCGATGAACGCCCACCTCCTGCTCTCGCGGCGCCGCCGGCAGCGGCGCGCGTCAGGGACTGCGATGTCGCGGCGCAATATGCTGCCGGCGTGTTAGTGCGTGCCGGGGCCCGCATCGGGACATCGGCCGCCTCATGCACGCGACGCCGCAGGGGCTACCTACAAGGAAAAGAGCGCAATATTATGAGTCATTTAGCGTCGCCGTAACAGGCCTGCCCGCACTCGTTGTGGGGGCGCGATCGAGAAACGGGACGCGCGCACGGCGTGGTCACGGGCGGTCCGACGCCGCCGACTCGCAGACCCGACGGGTGGTCCCGGCGCCTGCCCGATCAGCCAGTTGGCAGGTCGCCGGCGCCGGATCCCGGCTGCGGTGGCGGGCCCGGGGCCTGCCCGCCGGTTCCGCGAACTGTCCCGGCAGCCGCCCCGACGGCGCCCCCCTCAGGCGCGCTCGTTCATCATGCGGGCGATGGCCTCCTCGCCGGCCGGGCGGGGGTCCTTCACGCGCAGGCTGTCGACCCATTCGCGGGCGAAATCGCGCTGCAGCCGGGCGTTGAGGAGGGCCGTCAGTGCCATCGCGAGCAGCGCGCCGACGCTGGCGCAGAGCATGTCCTTCTGCGCGTCCCAGGCGTCGCCCTGGGTGCCGAGGTAGGCGATGCCGAGATCGCCGCCGAACAGCGAGGCCGCACCCCATTCGATCATCTCGTAGAGCGCCGAGGTCGACAGCGTCAGATCGAGCGGGAGGAAATAGCCCCAGAAGCCGCGCACCACCGCCACGCGCAGGAGCAGCTCGCGCACCGGGTAGGCCAGCAGCAGTCCGTAGGCGAAATGCACGAAGCGATCGTAGTGATTGCGCTGCCAGCCCATGGCCGCATCGAGCGAGTACCCCCCGGTCAGCTGCCGCAGCCAGCGATCGTAGGGGACCTCGGAATACGTGTAGTGCGCGCCGAGCGTGTGCAGGCAGAGAAACAGGAAGATGAGCGTGTAGGAGACGCGCGAGAGCGTCAGTCTCGGGTAGGTGATGGCGAGCAGCGGCACGAACACGAAAATGAGCACGTTCTCCAGCAGCCAGTCCTTCGGATAGAGCGGTTCGATGGCGAGCGCCAGCCATACGGCGAGGAAGGCGAGCGCGAGCGCGAGGACGTAGCGGCGGTTGGACATGGACGGGCCATAGCATAGCCGAGTCCCCCGGGCTTGGCTGAAACGCGCGCGACGGGAATCCCAGGCCCGTTGAACTCCGCCGCGCATTGCAGCGTCGTAGAGCATGTCGAGGAAGAATCGGCGCCGCTGCTCGCGAGGCGCCGCATCGAGGAGGCGAGAATGTGGAAGAACGGTCCTGACCGCTACGGGGTGCCGTCCAAGCTGCTGCACTGGGCGATCGCGGCGCTCATCTTCGGACTCATCGGCCTGGGCTGGTGGATGGTGGGCCTGGACTACTATCACCCCCGCTATCACTCCTCGCTCAGCCTGCACAAGTCGCTCGGCATGATCGCGCTCGGGCTGGTGCTGGCGAAGATCCTCTGGCGTGTCGTCAGTCCGTATCCCGCGCTGGCGGCCAGCCTCGTCGGCCTGCAGCGCAAGGCCGCCGCAGCCATGCATCGTCTCCTGTGGCTGGCGATGGTGCTGATCCCGGTGACCGGTTACGCCATTTCCACCTCGGAAGGGGCGGCGGTAGAGGTGTTCAACTGGTTCCGCATCCCGGCGTGGCTGCCGAAGAACGAAACGCTGCGCGACATCGTCACGGTGATGCACGAATGGATCGCATACGCGGCCGGCGTCCTGGCGCTGCTGCACGCCGGCGCCGCGCTCAAGCACCAGTTCATCGATCGCGACGGCACCCTGCGCCGGATGCTCTGGTGAGGTCCTGAATGCGCGGCGGCGAGCACGCGCGCAGTGCGATGGCGGCGGCGGCCCGCGGGCCGCCGCCGCATGGCGTCACTTCTTCCGTATGCCTTCGATGTGCAGGTCGAACTGCATCGTCTCGGCGGTGGGGCCGAGATTCTTGGTGATGCCGAAGTCGCCGCGGTTGATCGTGGTGGTGCCGTCGAAGCCGGCGCGGTAGCCCCCCCACGGGTCCGCGCCCTCGCCGACCGCCTTGACCTCGATGGTGATGGGCTTCGTCACGCCGTGCAGCGTCAGCTCGCCCTCGAGCTTGCCGCCGCTCGCGTCGCCCGTGTACCGGGTGCTCTTGAAACTCGCCTGGGGGTACTGGTCCACGGCGAGGAATTCCTCCTCGCGCAGATGCTTGTCGCGCTCGGCCCAGTTGGTGTCCACGCTGGCGGTGTCGATGGTGATATGGATGGCCGATTGCTCAGGCTTGCTCTTGTCCCATTCGAATTCGCCCTCGAACTTGTTGAAGCGCCCCACCATGGTGCTGAAGCCCAGGTGCGAGATGCGGAACTGGATGAACGTGTGGCTGGGATCGATCGTGTAGCCGGCCGCGTGGGCCGCCATGCTCGCGAACAACGTGCCGGCCGCGACGGCGGCGGCGAGTAGCCCCTTCTTCATTGCTGTTACCCTCCTTTGATTTGACACCGCTCGAAGGCCGCACGGAGCAGGGCGGGCGTCGACCAGACGTCGATCCTGCCGTACATGCGAATGCCAATCGATTACGACAGCAGCCCGGGGAGGACGTTCCGTCGGCGGGACCCGGGCCGCGAAGCCGGACCGGGCTCGCGCCGCCGCGGCGGGGATCGGTGCGACAGGACGGATCGCCCGCTATCGCTCCTGCGTCTCGATCGCCTTGTCGAGCTCGTCCATGCGCTGGTCGTTGGCGTCCAGCGCCGCATCGACCTTCTTGCCGATGGCCTGGCCCTCGATGCCGATCGCCTCGGTGGCGCGAATGTTCGCGGTCTCCGGCCGCCCGCCCTCGCCGGATGCGGCGGGGGGCGTGCCGGTCGTACCGTCGCCGCAGGCCGCAAGCGCCGCCAGCAGGCAGCCCAGTCCCGGGATACGTATCGTCGTCATGCGAATTCCTCCTGCGATTGCGCGGGCGCAATCAGCATAGCCGAGTCCGTCGCTATGATGGTGTCCACGTTTCGCATTCGGCAGCGCTGCCATGCCCATCGATCAGGAATCCGACGCGCGGCTGACGGTCACCGATCACTGTCGCGATTTCACCGGAATGCGCTACGTCTACCCGGTGATCTCCCGGCGCGCGGGCGGCGTCTCCGTCGGCGTCAACCTCAACCCGAATAACGCCTGCAACTGGCGGTGCGTCTATTGCCAGGTCCCCGACCTGCGGCGCGGCGACGCGCCGCCCGTGGACCTCGGGCGGCTGCGCGCCGAGCTCGAGGACTTCCTGCGCGAGCTGCAGGAGGGCGAGTTCATGCGGCGCCACGTGCCGGAGGAGGCGCGCCGCCTCGTCGACGTCGCGCTCGCCGGCAACGGCGAGCCGACCAGCGCCAGGGAGTTCGCCGACGTGATCGCGCTGGTCGACGGCGTCCTGCGCGCGCGCGGGCTTCAGCGGCAGCTCGTGCTGCGCCTCATCACCAACGGCAGCCGGGCCGCGCGCGCAGCGGTCCAGGAGGGCATCCGCCGCATGGGCGCGGGTCATGGCGAGGTCTGGTTCAAGGTCGATGCCGGATCGCCGGCGGTGCGGCGGCGCGTCAACAGCGTGGTCATGAAGACCGAGGCCGTGGTCCGGAATCTGCGCACCGTGGCCGGCCTGTGCCCGACCTGGGTGCAGACCTGCGCCTTCGGCTGGGGGCAGGGCGTGCCGCTGGCCGAAGACCTGCGGGCCTACCTCGATCTGCTCCGGGCTGCCGGTCCGGAGCGGCTGCGGGGCGTGCACCTCTACAGCCTCGCGCGCCCGTCGCTGCAGCCGGAGGCGCCGGCCCTGCGCCGGCTGTCGACCGGGGAGCTGGAGGCCATCGCCGCGCCGATACGCGAGCTGGGCCTCCAGGTGCGGGTAAATCCCTAGTAGCCACGCCAAGACAGGCGCTTGGATCTCGCCCCCGGGGACGCACCGCTGTCCCAATATATATTCGTATGGCCTAAACAAAGCAGAAAATATCATTTCTGAATATTACGGATGCCGCGTAGATTGCCCGCACATCCCCTTTACCCCGCCGCGGGAAGACCATGCGCATCCGCCACCTCGACGAACGCAGTCCGCTCAATGCCGAACACGACGCGCTGGGGATCCCGCCCCTGGAGGAGACGATCGCGGCGCCAAGGCCTCGCCTCGCGCAGCACTACGCCCTGTCCTTCGGCGTCTTGGCGCTGCTGGCCGCCATCGCGTACGTGTTCGGCGACCGGCTGCTGCCGCCGGCGGCCGTCGAGGCGCTATCCGGGATCGGCGACGGGCTCACGACCCCGATGTTCTGGTCGGCGGTGGCCGTCGGCCTGCTGGCGCAGGTCATCGACGGCGCGCTCGGCATGGCCTACGGGATCACCGCCACCACGTTCCTGCTCAGCACCGGCGTCTCGCCCGCCGCCGCCTCCGCCTCCGTGCACATCGCCGAGATCTTCACCACCGGGCTTTCCGGCTGGTCGCACTGGCGCTTCGGCAACGTCGACAAGCGACTGTTCAAGCGGCTGCTGCTGCCCGGACTCGCGGGCGCCGTGGTCGGCGCTTACGTGATCACCAGCGTCGACGGCAAGGCGATCAAGCCCTGGATAGCGGGCTACCTGCTGCTGATGGGCTTCTACATCCTCTACAAGGCGTTCCGCCACGTGCAACGCAGGCGTCACGACATGCCGCGCCACGTGGGGCCGCTGGCGCTGCTCGGTGGATTCGTCGACGCCGTCGGCGGCGGCGGCTGGGGGCCGGTGGTGACGAGCTCGCTCATCGGCACGGGCAACAACCCGCGCACGACGATCGGATCGGTGAACGCCGCGGAGTTCTTCCTCGCCATCGCCACCAGCGCCACCTTCGCCGTGCTGGTTGGCGCTACCTACTGGACGGTGATCGCCGGGCTGGTGCTGGGCGGAATGTTCGCGGCGCCGCTGGCCGCCTGGTTGTGCCGTCACCTTCCCGCCCGCATCCTGCTCGTGCTGGTGGGCGTGCTGATCACGGTGCTGAGCGTGTTCAATCTCTACAAGGCGCTGGCGTAGCCGCCGTCGGGTCGCGCGGCTTGGCCGACCTCGGGATCATCGCTCAGGCTCGTAGTTGAGCCAGAACATCGCGTCGAACGGCGCATTGCCTCTCCGCGTCGCCATCGGCGCATACTGCTCCGATGGGCCGACCAGGACCTTCTCCACGCTCACGCTGTGCAGCGTCCAGCCGGCGATCAACGTCTGCAATCGCGGGTCGGCGCGCAGCAGTCCGGCGACGAAGGCGTTGATGCCCTGATCGCCGCCGCGCAACCCTCCACGCCTCGCATCCCAGCGCGGCGAGGCCAGGGCAGTGTCGACCAGCGCGCCGCTGAGCCACGGATACTCCTCGACACGACCCATGAACAGGCTGATCGCGCCGGCGACTGGCGTGTCATCGAGCGCCCGCGGCAGCGTCGCGGCAAGCGCCGCGCGCGTGGATTCGATACCGAGCTTGCAGGCCGGCCGCAGCCGCAGGCTCGGCTGCGGGCCTGAGGGCTGGACCTCGAGCGCGACCTCGCACTCCCGGGCCGCATGATGCAGGACGACCGGCTCGGCAGCGCCGGCGCGAGCCGCGAGCAGGATCGCGACGGCCGTCGCGCCGGGGATCAGGCGCGGCGCGTGTCGCTTGCGGGCCATCGAGCGCGGGGCGGCTGGTCGCCTAATCGCTGGAACGCTTCAGCAGCACGTACACCGCGCCAGTGCCGCCGTGCGCCGGGCGCGTGGAGCAGAAGGCGAGCACCGCGTCGATCCGGCGCAGCCAGTGATTGACCTTGCCCTTGAGCACGGGCTGGCGGCCGTGCGAGCCATGGCCCTTGCCGTGCACGATGCGCACGCAGCGCCGGCCGTGGGCCTGGGCGTCGTGGAGGAAGGCGGCGAGGGCGGCGCGCGCCTCGACCACGGTGTAGCCGTGCAGGTCGAGTTCCGCCTCCACGGCATACTGGCCGCGGCGCAGCTTGCGCATCACGGAGTGCTGAAGGCCCGGGCGGAAATAGACCAGCTCCTCGCCGGTCTCGATCTCGGCGCCGTCGAACAGGCCCGAGGCCATCTCCCGCAGCACCTGCCGTTCGTCGAGCATCCGCTGCTGGGGAATGGGCGCGGGGCGCGGCGGCGCCGCATCGGCCAGATCGTGCGCGAGCGGCCGCACCTCTCCGACCGTCTGCCGGAAGAGCAGGATGTCCTCGTCGCTGCCGGAGTCCTTGCGTTCCATGTGAGCCTGCCGCGGATCCGGGGGAGAGCGCCCCCCTTTCCTCATTGGTCAACAGATTATGCGTGGAGTTCGGCGAAGAAAGAAGCGGAGCGGCCACACGCCGCCGCTCCGCCTGCCGTTCTTGCGTGTGGCGCATGCCCGTTTCCCCGACGGAAGGTATCCGCGGGGCCGTCGCGGCCGATGCTGCGCGCCCTGCGGTATCAGGCGAAGTCCGCGGGGCTGGTGACGCTGACGCCGGGCCGGTTGAGGACGTGCGTGTAGATCATCGTCGTCGAGACGTCGGCGTGGCCGAGCAGTTCCTGCACGGTACGGATGTCGTAACCGGCCTCGAGCAGGTGGGTCGCAAACGAGTGTCGCAGCGTGTGGCTCGTGACCCGCTTGCGGATGCCCGCGCGCGCTGCGGCGTCCTTGATCGCCCGCTGCAGCGCCGTCTCGTGGAGGTGATGGCGCCGGACCTTGTGGGATCGCGGATCTGCGGTGACCCGTGCCGACGGGAATATGTACTGCCACTTCAGCTCGCGGGGTGCGTTCGGATACTTGCGCGCGAGCGCGTCGGGCAGGAACACCTCGCCGTGACCGGCTTCGAGATCAAGCCGATGCAGCGACTCCACGGCGGCGATCTGCGCCTGCAGTGCGTCTCGATATCGGCGCGGCAGCGGCACGATGCGATCCCTGCCGCCCTTGCCATCGCGGACGACGATCTTCGAGTACTCGAAGTCGACGTCGAGCACGCGCAGGCGCACGCACTCCATCAGCCGCATGCCCGTGCCATACATCAGTCCCGCCATCAGGCCGAAGAGCTGATGCCCGATGGAGGCGAGCAGGCGTGCCGTCTCCTCCCGGCTGAGGACGGTCGGCAGGTGACGCGGCTTACGCGCCGGCGCCAACTCTGAGAACTGTCCGAGATCACAGCCCAGGACCTGCCCGTAAAAGAACACCAGGGCGCACAGCGCCTGGGACCGGGTCTTTGCGGAAACCTGGCGCTGCAGCGCAAGATGATTCAAGTAGTCCTGCACGTGTCCTGCACCGAGTTCGCGCGGATCGCGATCGCCGTGGAAGCGCAGGTAGCGATGAAACCACTGCACGTAGGCATGCTCGGTACGGATCGAATAGGCGCGACGTCGGATCTCGGCAATCAACTGGTTCGTCAGCGTCCGATCGAGATCGGCGTCTGGCTCGACGGGCTCCGGCCGCCGCGGGACGGAAACCGGCGTGTTGTGGCGCGCCACCGTTGCGTGGCCGGTTTCGAGTTGCCTCGCCCCGTCCATCCAATAGGCCCAGTCGAAGGCATCTGCCCAGTGCGCTCGCAGCACGCCTCGAAACAGCAGCTGCAGGGCATGAACCAGCTGTCGAAACTGCCACGCCTGGAGGGTCAGACTGCGGCCGGCTCTTTGGAGGTAGGCCGTCAGCGTTCCCGGGCCGTGCTGGGTGAGTGGAAGGTCTTCGTGCGCCGCACAGTACTGCTCGATTCGACGCACGTACCAGCGCAGGGCGCGCTCGGGGACATTGGCGTTGCGGGCAAGATCGATGAAACGGTCCCAGCGACGGGACTCAGGCGCCTTTTCCATGGCCATTTGAGATCTCCTTGATTGTTGACTAACCTGTCAAAATCGAAAGTTATCGTAGTAAACGGGACCCGCCGGAGCAAGGATTGTGCAGAGTCTGTCTATCCCAATAATTCCTGTCTGCTGTCTAATTCACTGTTAGCCATCCGGTGGAGACGCAATGCCATTTCATGCGATAGCCGTTCTTTCCGGTAATCGACAGAAGACAATTCCGAACAGAACGGAGGAGCAACTGCTGTCCCAGGTCGTCCTGCCCTTCGTATCCAAGGGGGTCATCACCGCGAAGTGGGGGAAGAACACCCAGTCCTATCAGGTGCTCGAGCTTCGCATCTATGAGACCGATGCCGCCTGGGACAAGCGAACCGGCCCTCTGAGTGAAGTAATCAAGCGAAAGAAGAACCAATTTTCGCGTTTTGAGGCTAAAGCGCAGAGGCTTCTCGGAAAGGACAGCCCGCGTGTATTCGTGGTTATGCCAATTCAAGGCGAAAAGCACGGGACCCAAGAGGACCAGCGCGTCTACCGCGAGTACGACGAGCGTTTCGTTGCCATAGAGACTGTGGTTGGAAAATTTGGTGGCGTCGCTATTCGGATCGACAAAGAGCACCCCCTCGAGGATCTCGTTGGTCGCATCAAGAAAGAAATACGCGATTCGGCGTTTGTCATCGCCGATTTAACCGATGAGCGGCCTTCGTGCTACTTCGAGGCCGGCTACGCCGAGGCACTTGCCCGTCCCGTCCTGTATGTGGCTAGCAAGCAGAGCGTCTTGAAGCCAGGCACGCCGACGAAAATCCATTTCGATATTCACATGAACGTGCAGTTCTTTACCAACCATACGGAGCTAAGGAGCAAGCTCACGGATGCGATTGAGAAGAACAAAGACCGTCTCTTCGGTGAGGGGCGCGTGTAGATGGCTAACCTGCGCGTCAACCGGACCGCCCGCAAGCTGCGCTTGCGGGTCCTCTCGTTGCTTCGCTCCTCGGCGGCCGGTTACGCGCGACGTTAGGCCACACGCCCCATGCTCGGACTGATTGTGCTTCTGCTAGCGATCTCGATTCCTCTTGGCATCATCTTGCTCACCGTCAAGACCACTGAGGCGGAACGCAATCTTTTCGACCACCACCCCGTCAGTCAGCGTTTCTGCGCGTTTGTGTTCGCAGTGGCTGCCTTGCTGGCTGTGCTGTGGGTGTTCCGAGGCACCGGGCCTGAATACTCCCCTACTATTGGCCTCTTCTTGGGTATCCCCGCAGCCGTGATCGCTGCGTTAATCGCAGCGGCCAGTCATCGTTTTCTGGTCGGCCGCTCCAAAGTCGTTGCAAGCATTACGGGCGTTACCATCACAATTCTTACGGCTCTCAGCACATCCACGCTGTTCGCTGTTTTCTTCGCTCCTGGCCCGCTCAACTCCTATTTCGCGGCTTTGGGGCTCGTCACAGTTTTGTCACCAGGCGGCATTCTTGCGCTGCTCGTTGGCGGCCTCGCCGGCTTGCTACTCAGTCATCTTTCCAACCGCAAGCGGCCTAACCCGCCGCTCAACCCGGACGCGCCGACAAGCGGCGCGCCGGTTAGCTAGCACGTTAGCTGCCAACGACACACGACATATGCCCCGTGTTCGGAAGATATGGAGGAATCCTAATCCGGGTAAGAACTACTATCTCGTCGATGCCAACTTTCTTGCAAATCGATTCATTCCACCAGGAATAGCACCAGACAAGCATCAGAAAACACGAATCGAAAGATGCAACGAGTGGTGGGACGAAATCGAGGCCCAGTTAAAGAAAAACAAAGCGCGAGTTTACGTGCCAGATATTTGTATTGCCGAAACCTTTAAAACTCTTGCCAAGAAATACTACGAAGAAAAATGGTTCAAAAGACCAACTGATCTTAATAACGCCCGTAAACGGCTCGCAAAGTTTGTGGCTGTTCCAGCGAAAACATTGAAGGCAGCAAAGCGAGACATAAAAGTTCACGACATCTCAACAACGCGTGATCTCATTATTTCTGTGGACAGATTCTATGAGCTGTTCCATAAATACAATAAGAAGGTTTCTTTGCCAGACCTTATCGTGGTTGCCACCGCAAAGTACCTCATAGACTTTTATGACATACCACGGGATCACCTGCATATTGTCACCCTCGATACAGGTCTATGGGAGGGAAGCAAGAAAATACAGGAGCTGCCAAATGCTTATAACCCTACTCAACCGAGCAATCTTCGCGATCGAATCTTCCAAGACAACGAAAATGGCAGCTAACCCCCCGGTTCCAGTCGACGTCGGCGCTGACGCGCCGCCGCGCCTGAACCGGAACGTTAGGCCAATCGAGAACTCATGAAGATTTCTGACCTGCACCAGTTTGAGCAATTTCGCAATGACCATAGCGTGAAGGTTCTTCGCCACAAAGATTCTCGATGGAATCTCTGGGAGCTACGAAACAAAGGCCGTTTCGGTCATTACCAAAATGGGCAGTCATGGGATGTCTTCGGGAGCGCCCGCTACGTAATAAGCTTCATTGCAGAACGAAACAGATATGCCAAGTTCGTCGGGGTCTGGGAGGTAATTTCAAAACACAAAAAGAAAACCAAAGGCTACCGCTACAAAACGAAAGAACTTCCGGGCTTCGAAGAGTTGGCTGGTCGGTTAATCGTTCGGTGGGGAGAAGGAACAAGGTCTTGGGCCCAATGGCTACACCGCCAAGGCAACAAAGTTATCGTTGAAATTCTCCCGCCCAATTACGTAATGGATTTTCCGGGTTACTACAACGTCGTGCTTTCATACGACCAACTCACCACGATGGTTAACAACCCAGATTCAAATCGTGAGTGGCAAAGAATGTTGTCATCTGTTAGCGGGGTTTACGTTCTGCTAGATCAGCGAACTGGAAAACAGTACGTGGGCAGCGCCTACGGCGCTGGAGGAATCTGGGCCAGGTGGAGAAGCTATGTTAAATCGCCGTCTGGCGGAAACATCCTCCTGAAGGAACTTCTTGAGAGAAGTCCGTCTCGATACAAGCAGTTTCAGTTTTCAATCTTGCGTGTGCTGGAACCGAGTGCAACGAAAGACGAAGTGATTGACCAAGAAGTTCTTACAAAAAGAAAACTTGGAAGCAGAGCCTTTGGACTCAACAGCAATTAGCCTAACAACGGGGTCCAGGCGACGTCGGCGCTAACGCGCCGCCGCACCCGAACCCGAGCGTTAAGCGCGACGCCCCCCCTGTTCGGCGCTGGGAGTTGCGAGTGATCGTCCTTCAATGGGTGAAATTGGCCGCGATCTATTTCGCCATCGTGTTCGGTGTCGGGTTCGCGCTCGGTCCGATCCGTGTACTGTGGTTGGAGCCACGTCTCGGCGCGCGGACGGCGGAGTTGATCGAAGCTCCTTTCATGCTTCTGACGATCATCCTTGCCGGGCGGTGGGTCGGCCGGCGGCTGTGCGCGGGCTACAGCCCCGCGGTGCGGCTCGGCGTCGGACTGGTTGCAGCTGGCATCGTACTCGTCGCCGACCTGGCTGTTGGTGTTGGCCTTCGAGGCATGTCCGTTCTCGAGGTGTTCACCGCTCGGGACCCGGTGTCCGGCTCCGTGTACTATGCGCTTGTTGCCTTGACCGCCTTCGTCCCGTGGGTCTTCGGCCGAGTTTCGGCGCCGGGTGCGCGTGAGCGCGCCTGACAAACGCATCAATACGGGCCCACAACAGCAGCGCTGGGTGCTGCTTTTGTGGGCCGCTTACGCGCGGCGTACGGCGCCACCGGAGAGGCGATGGACATAGTCACACGCTCCGTACTCACCTGCCCCTCGTGCGGCGCCCGGTCCGTGGAGGAGATGCCCCTCGACGCCTGCGTCTACTTCTACGAGTGCGAGGCTTGTCGCACGCGTCTGCGACCCAAGCCTGGCGACTGTTGCGTTTTCTGTTCCTACGGCAGCGTCAAGTGCCCGCCGGTGCAGCGCCAGGCGGGCTGTTGCCGCGGTTCATGATCAACTTCGCCGGCGCGAGGACCGCGATGGTCACGCCCACGCCCACGTTCGAGCGGACATCGGATCGCAGTTTCTCGCAGAGGGTTCCTAATCGCCGAGGGTGACGGCCGCGGGTACCGCGGCCGCCACCGGCGCCGGCTTGCGGCGCAGGCGCTGGAACACCGGCGCGCGCAGGGCGAGCAACGCCACCAGTATCACCCCGTACAGGATGGGGTAGTAGGTGTCCTTCTTGACCAGCCACAGGTAGTGCAGGATGACCAGGGTGCCGATCACGTAGACGAGGCTGTGCAGCCGCTTCCAGCGCGCTGCCCCAAGCCTCTTCACCATGCCGTTGGTGGAGGTCAGCGCCAGCGGTATGAGCAGCACGAAGGCGCTGAAGCCGACGGTGACGTAGGGCCGTTTGCGGACGTCCTTGGCCATCTCCATCACGTCGAAGAAATGATCGAACACCAGCCAGGCGGAGAAGTGCAGGGTCGCGTAGAAGAAGCAGAACAGGCCCAGCATGCGGCGCAGGCGCACGATGGCGCCGTAGCCCGTGAGCCGGCGCAGCGGCGTGATTGCGAGCGTGATGAGCAGGAAGTATAGCGCCCAGTCCCCGGTGTGGTGCTCGATGGTCTCCACCGGGTTGACGCCCAGTCGGCCGATGAGCGCACGGTACGCGAGCCAGCCCGCGGGCAGCAGGCCGGCCGCGAACAGCAGCGGCTTGGCGACGGAGATGGGGTCGGCTCGCCGCATCAGAAGTACTTGTTGATCAGATCCATCCCGCTGTAGAGCGAGGCGACCTGGTCGGCGTAGCCGTTGAAGGGCAGCGTCGGCCGCTTGAAGAACTCGCCGATGCGGCGCTCCCTGGCCTGGCTCCAGCGCGGGTGATCGCGCTCCGGATTGACGTTGGAGTAAAAGCCGTACTCATCCGGCGCCGCGCGGTTCCAGGTCGAAGCGGGCTGCTCCTCGGTGAAGCGCAGCTTCACGATCGACTTGATGCTCTTGAAGCCGTACTTCCACGGCACCACGAGCCGGAGCGGCGCGCCGTTCTGGTTCGGCAGCACCTCGCCGTACATGCCCACGGCGAGCAGGGTCAGCGGGTGCATCGCCTCGTCCATGCGCAGGCCCTCGACGTAGGGCCAGTCGAGAACCGGCCGGCGCTGGCCCGGCATTTGCTCCGGGTCGAGCAGCGTCGTGAACTCCACATACTTGGCGTTGCCCGTGGGCTCGAACCGCTTGATGGCATCCGCCAGCGGGAACCCCACCCAGGGGATCACCATCGACCAGGCCTCCACGCAGCGCAGGCGATAGATGCGCTCCTCGAGCGCGTGGGGCTTGAGGAAGTCCTCCAGCGCATAGGTGCCCGGCCTGGCGCACTCGCCCTCGACCGTCACCGACCACGGGCGGGTCCTGAAGTCCTTCGCGTAGAGGGAGGGGTCCTCCTTGGCGGTGCCGAACTCGTAGAAGTTGTTGTAGGTGGTCGCCGACTCGTAGGGGGTCAACTCCTCGTCCACCACGTAGCCGGATTTCGCCACGCCGGGCAGCTTCTCCCCGGCCAGTACCCGTGGCGGCGCCAGGCTGCCGAACGCCCCGAGGGCGGCGGCCGCGAGGCCGGCGTCGATGGATCGGCAGAGGAACTCGCGGCGGCGTAGGTACACCGATCGCGCCGTGATCTCCGAGGAGGGGATCCCCTGTGGACGTTTGATCAGCATCTCGGTGCCCTCTCTTTGGACTAAAGCCCGGCCCCGTGTCGCTCGGGGTGCGTGCGGCAGGGCTCGCCTCCACCCCGCACGCTCGGTTAGAGAGGGTGTCGCCGCCGATCGTTACGTGCCGCAGTCTTTGGGATATAAAAACCTTGTAATTCCTTGAGTTATCGATTATTGTTCATCATAATGTCGAAGTGTCGGCAGTGTTCTGGATCCGCCAGGGGAGGGATGCGGTGTCGGGATTACGTCGAAGTCTCAGGGGCTTAGCGATAGGCTGCACCCTCGCGGCGACGGCCGGCGTGGCCGCGGACGAGGCGCTGTATGCCAAGGCCCGGGAACTGCTCGCCAAGCGCAGGGGCGCGGAGGCCTACGAGGTCCTCAAGCCCGCGGTCGCCGAGAAGGCCGGCGATCCGGAGTTCGACCTGCTCTACGGCATGTCGGCGATCGACGCCGGCAAGCCCACCGAGGCGACCTTCGCCCTCGAACGCGTGCTCGACGTCCAGCCCAACAATGCCGCGGCCCAGGCCGAGCTCGGGCGCGCCTACTACGAGATGGGCGAGAACGACGCGGCCAAGGCGCAGTTCGAGCAGGTCAGGGGTGAGAAGCTGCCGCCGACCGTGCAGCAGAACATCGACCGCTACCTCGCGGCCATCGACGTCCGCAACGAGGCCAGGCGCACGACCTATCGGGCCTACGTGGAGGTCGGCGCGGGCTACGACTCCAACGTCAACAGCGCGACCGACCAGACGCAGATCATCGTGCCGCTCATCTCGCCGGTGATCCCGGCAACCCTCGGGGATTCCGCACTGGAGCAGGACAGCGCCATCTGGAGCATCGACACGGGATTCAGCTTCAACAGTCCGCTGGCCGATCCATGGACGCTGTACGGGGGCGTGAACCTCCAGCACCGCGCCGCCATGGCCGAGACCGTCTGCAACACGCCGGAGGGCGAGACGTCCTGCTCGACCGCGGCCGCCGACGGCACGCTCGGCGTGGCCTACGCGCTGTCGGACAGCGATCGGCTCCGCGGCTCCGCGTACGGCCAGAAGTTCTTCGTCGGCAGCGAGGAGAATCGCGATCTGGCGGCCTTCAACTTCGATTACACGCACACCCACGGCAGGTCGGACCAGGTCAGCCTGTTCAGCCAGGTCGCGATGATCCGTTATCCCGGGCAGAGCCTGCGCGACGTCAACCGCTACGTGGCCGGCGCCGGCTGGGTGCACGCGTTCCCTGGCAGGGGCGCACCCGTCGTCTACGCAAGCGGCTACGGCGGCACCGAGGTCAACCTGAACGACAACGACGATCCAGTGCGGCCCGCGCTCGGCGTCGGACGAAACCTTGCCGGCGTGCGCGTCGGCGGCGAGTACTCCCTCACCAACCGCGCCAGGGTGTTCGGGAATCTCACCTACGAGGGCAGCTGGTACGACAGCGCCTCGCCCGGCTTCTTCCTGGCCGGCACCGACCCCACCGACTGCGACGAGGTGGACTGCCGCGAGGACGACTACGTGAGCGTCAACGGCGGCGTTCGCTACTCCGTGACGCGCATGATCAGCATACGCCCCGAGGTCCGCTACACCTCCAACGACTCCAACGTCGTGCTGAACGATTACGACCGGTGGGAGGCGATGGTCTTCTTCCGCAGCGCCTTCTGAAATTCGCCCCCGCGCGGCCCCGCGCCCACACGGGCCTGGGATTTGCTTCGATCTGCCCGTCCACCGGCGGGGACGGCGAGGGAACTCGTCGCGGTCGGCAGCCGTGTCGCCCGGCGGCCGGCGTGGCGGCACCGATGCCGCCGGTCGCCGTCGTTGACGCGGGGCCGCCGACGGCGCGACGGCCTGCGCCATGGGCGCCGGCGATGGGCGAGGGCGGGCCGGATCACCCGCCACCGGGCCGGGGCGCGTTGCGAAGACGGCGGTCAACGGCCCGGGTGCCAGCGCTGATTCAGGCGCGTATGATTGCAGTGAATCGACCAACAACCAGGCCAGCCTGCCGGGCATCGCTTCGACCGCCCGCAGAAATGCCGGCCAAGGAGCGAGTCATGGGCGCAGTACGCGGTTTTGGAATGGCGGTGTCCGTGCTGGTTGCGTTGATGTCCGCGAATGCGGGCGCGGCGCCCGCGGCCGACGTGGTCTATGCGCACGGCGACGTGCGCGTCGTGGATGCAGCGGGCGGGGCGCAGCCGGTGCAACGCGGGATGGCGGTGCAGGCCGGCCAGACGCTGGTGACCGGCCAGGGCCGCCTGCAGATGCGCATGGCCGATGGCGGCTTCATCGCCCTGCAGCCCGACACGCAGTTCCGGATCGACGAGTACAACTACGCGGGCGCCGAGGACGGCAGCGAGCGCAGCTTCTTCAACCTCGTGAAGGGCGGGATCCGCTTCATCACCGGGGCGATCGGTCACAGGAACAAGGAGAACTTCCGGATCAAGACGGCGGTGGCGACCATCGGCATCCGCGGCAGCGCCGGCAGGGCCAACCTCTGCGCAGGCGGCAGCTGCGGCGGCCATCCCGACGGGCTGTACGTGACCGGCAACCAGGACACCCTGACCCTGCAGAACGAGAAGGACAGCCAGGACATCGAACCGGGCGAGACCTACTACACCGAATGCGCCACCTGCGACATCCGCGAGGTCGACGCCGGGCCCAACGCCTATGCCGCGGTCACCCCCGGCGAGGGCGAACAGGAGGAGGACAAGGATGGAGAAGGAGAAGGGCAAGGCGAGGCCGGCGCCCCGTCCGAGGGCGGGTTTGCCGCCGGCGACCAGCGCGACGCCGAGGGCGACCTGCTCGGGGCGCCGGAAGCGGGCCCCGCGGCTCCGGAGAGCGGCGACCTGGTCGCCTCGGTCGTCGGCGGCAACGCTACGCCCAAGCCCGAACTCGCCTTCCTGGTGGGCGTGGACAAGAATCCGCCCACGGCGATCACCGGCGTGGAGAGCGCGAGCGGCGTGCTGCATTCGGCGGTGCTGGGAACCGCCAGCGTGCAGGACTCCTATGCCAGCGCCAACGGCGCCCTGTTCCTGGCGCGCTGGGGCGGCGGCACCTACACGGATATTCAGGACGGCGTCAGCAAGACCGAGACGCTCAGCGACAACCAGGGACTGCACTTCGCCTACGGCACCTCCGCGAGTTTTCCCGATCCGGATTCGAGCATCGGCGCCGTGGCGTTCTACGACCTCGCAGGCTTCACCGCGCCGACGCGGGCGAGCGGCAGCGGCGCGCCGGGTTCGGTGACCGGCGGCACGCTGGCCGTCACTTTCTCGGTCGAGCCGACGGCGCAGCTCGCCGGGATGACCGTGGCACAGGGCGGCGCGAACTACAGCGTGAGCACCGGCCCGATGGCCATCCTGTTGCTGTCGACCTCCGGCGGCGGCGTGAATCCGATCTTTTCTGACACTGGAACAGCGATCGGCAGCGGTCGCACCAGTGCGTGCGCAACGGCTGCGGCGTGGACGTCGCCGGTTTCCTGAGCGGCTCGACGAGTTCCCAGATCGGCACCATCCCGTCGCACGCGGGATTGACCTACACGATCCAGGACGTCGATCCGCTGTCGGGCGCCGCAGCCTTCCAGTTCAACAACGAGGTGTCCGTTCCCTAGGTTTGCCGGGGCGGGGAGACAGTCGACATGCATATGAATGGCGGGGCGACGGTTGCACGCGTGACGGCGGTCTGCGCCATGGTGGCGGTGATGACGGGTGCGGCCGTGGCGGCGGATCCCCCGGGCCGGGTCGTGTCGGTGAGCGGCCAGGTGCAGGCCACGGGCGCGGATGGGCAGACGCGGGCCGTGCGCAAGAACGACATGGTCAACGTCGGCGAAACGCTGAGTACCCACGACGGGCGCGCGCAGATCCACTTCCGCGACGGCGGCGTCATCGCGTTGAAGCCGCGCACGCAGTTCCGCATCGACGAGTATCACTATGCCGGCAGCGAGGACGGCAGCGAGCGCAGCTTCTTCACCCTGCTGAAGGGCGGCTTCCGCGCCATCAGCGGCGCCATCGGCCACAAGAACCGGAATGCCTACCGGGTGCAGACCGCGGTGGCCACGATCGGCATCCGCGGCACCGCCTACGAAGCCGATCTCTGCAACAACGATTGCGAGGGCAGGGAGAACGGCCTCCACGAGACCACCGACGATGGCACGACGAACCTCTCCAACAGGGCCGGGTCCCTCGACGTGCCGGCGGGCAAGTCCGCCTGGGTGAAGGACGAGAACACGCCGCCCGTCCTGGTGGAGGAGAATGGCGGCGGCGGCCCGCTGGATGAGTTGGGTGAGAATCCGCTCGACGATCCGAATTTCAGGGCCGGCGAGAATCCCGTGGACATCTCGCCGCCGAAGATCGATCCGGTGCCGCCGCCGACGCCGGAGATCCCGCCGCCGGGCACCGGCGGCGGGGTGATCACGCCTCCGACCGGCGGCCCGATCAATTGATCAAATAGCCTGCACGGAGTCAGGTCGCGCCCACCCAGGCGCGCGCATTTCGGAACAATTGCAGCCACGGTCCTTCCGGCTGCCGCCAACGCGGGTCGATCCACGAGAACTGCTCGCGCAGAAACACCCGTTCCGGGTGCGGCATGAGTATGGTCACGCGGCCGTCGGTGTTGGTGAGCGCCGTGATGCCGAGCGGCGAGCCGTTGGGGTTGCACGGATAGGTCTCCGTCGCGCGGCCGCGATGGTCGACGTAACGCATCGGGACGAGCTTTGCGTGCAGCGCCTGGCGCGGACCGCGCTCGTCGCCGAACAGGGCACGGCCCTCGCCGTGCGCGACCACGATCGGCAGGCGCGAGCCGGCCATGCCGGAGAAGAAGATCGAGGGGGTATCGAGGATCTCGACCATCACCAGGCGGGCCTCGAACTGCTCGGAGCGATTGCGCACGAAGCGCGGCCAGTGCCCGGCCCCGGGGACCAGCGAGCCGAGCTGCGAGAGCATCTGGCAACCGTTGCACACCCCGAGGGCGAAACGGTCCGCCCGCGCCAGGAAGGCGGCGAATTCCTCGCGGGCGCGCGGATTGTAGAGTATCGACTTCGCCCAGCCGCCGCCCGCGCCGAGCACGTCGCCGTAGGAGAAGCCGCCGCAGGCCGCCAGGCCGTGAAAATCGCGCAGCGTCGCGCGGCCGCTCAGGATGTCGCTCATGTGCACGTCCACGGCGGTGAATCCGGCCGCGTCGAACGCGGCCGCCATCTCGTTGTGGCCGTTCACCCCCTGCTCGCGCAGTATCGCCACGCGCGGCCGCACCGAACCGACGAGCGCCGGGGCGGAGTCGATGCGGAAGGTCGCGTGGACGCTCAGGCCGGGGTCGGCGCGGTCGAGCAGCGCATCGAACTCCTGCCGCGCGCAATCCGGGTGGTCGCGCAGCGCGCGCATCCGATGACTGGTCTGCGACCACAGGCGCCGCAGCTCCATGAGGTCCGAGTCGTAGAGCGCGTCGCCGCCCCGCCGGATCCGCAGTCTCAGGTCGTCGGCCGGCGTACCGATCGCGTGCACGCAGTCGCCGAGCCCAACGGCGGCGAACTGCGCGCGCACCTCCTCGCCGTGAGCGCGGGCCACCTGCACGACCGCGCCGAGCTCCTCGCTGAACAGGGCCGACATGACGTCGCCGCCGACCGTGTCGAGATCGAGCGTCACGCCGGTGCGCCCCGCGAAGGCCATCTCCGCGATCGTTGCGAACAGGCCGCCGTCGGAGCGGTCGTGATAGGCCAGCAGCAGGCCTGCCTCGTTCAGGATCTGCACGGTGGCGAAGAAATGCCGCAGGTCCTCGGGCGCCTCGACGTCCGGCGCCTCGGCGCCGAGCTGGCCGTAGACCTGCGCCAGGCAGGAGCCGCCCAGACGGCAGCGCCCGCGGCCCAGGTCGACGAGCAGCAGCTCGGTCTCGCCGCAGTCCGTGCGCAACTGCGGCGTCAGGGTCTGCCTGACATCGACCACCGGCGCGAACGCCGAGACGATGAGCGACACCGGCGCCACGACGCTGTGCTCGCCGTCCTCGTCCGTCCACACCGTCTTCATCGACAACGAATCCTTGCCGACGGGGACGGCGATGCCGAGCGCCGGACAGAGCTCCATGCCCACGGCCTGCACGGCATCGAACAGGGCGGCGTCCTCGTGGCCGTGTCCGCAGGCCGCCATCCAGTTCGCCGAGAGCACGACGTCGGACAACTGCATGATGCGCGCGGCCGCCAGGTTCGTGATCGCCTCGCCGATCGCCAGGCGCGCGGAGGCCGCCGCATCGATGAGAGCGACCGGCGTGCGCTCGCCCATGGCCATCGCCTCGCCGGTGATGTCGCGATAGCCGCTGGCGGTGACCGCGCAGTCGGCGACCGGAACCTGCCATGGCCCGACCATCTGGTCGCGCGCCGTCAGGCCCCCGACGGTGCGATCGCCGATGGTGATGAGGAAGCCCTTGTCGGCGACGGTCGGCAGGCTCATCACCCGCTCGATCGCCTCGCGGAGCCTCGCCTCGCGCAGGTCGAGCGTGCGCCCCGCCGGCGCCGGCCGTGTCGCGACGCGGTGCATGCGCGGCGGCTTGCCGAGCAGCACGCTCATCGGCATGTCGATCGGTGTGCCGCCGAGCAGACGATCCGTCAACCGCAGTTGCGGTTCGGCGGTGGCGGTGCCCAGGACGGCAAACGGGCAGCGCTCGCGCGCGCAGATGGCCCGGAAACGCTCCAGCTCGCCGGGGCCAATCGCCAGCACGTAGCGCTCCTGCGCCTCGTTGCACCAGATCGCCAGCGGCGACATCCCCGGCTCGTCGCTGGGGATCTCGCGCAGCTCGAGCCGACCGCCGCGGTCGGCGCCGTGCAGCAGCTCCGGCACGGCGTTGGACAGGCCGCCGGCGCCCACGTCGTGGATGGAGAGTATCGGATTGGCGTCGCCCAGCGCGACGCAGGCGTCGATCACCTCCTGGCAGCGGCGCTCCATCTCGGCGTTGTCGCGCTGTACCGAGGCGAAGTCCAGGTGCTCCTGGCCGGCGCCGCTCGCCACCGAGGAGGCCGCGCCGCCGCCCAGCCCGATCTGCATTGCCGGGCCGCCGAGCACGACGACGAGCGCGCCGGGCGGGATGTCGCGCTTCTCGATGTGGGCCGCACGGATGTTGCCCACGCCACCGGCGATCATGATCGGCTTGTGATAGCCGCGCACCTCCTCGCCGGCCTGCTGCTCGTAGGTGCGGAAGTAGCCGCCGAGCGCCGGCCTGCCGAACTCGTTGTTGAAGGCCGCCGCGCCGATCGGGCCCTCGATCATGATCGACAGCGCCGAGGCCATGCGCGCCGGCCTGCCGTGCTCGCGCTCCCAGGGCTGCGGCAGCCCGGGGATGCAGAGGTTCGAGACCGAGAAGCCGGTCAGGCCCGCCTTGGGCCTTGCGCCGGTGCCGGTCGCGCCCTCGTCGCGGATCTCCCCCCCGGCGCCGGTGGCCGCGCCCGGATAGGGCGAGATGGCGGTCGGATGGTTGTGGGTCTCGACCTTCATGACGATGTGCACGTCCTCGGCGTGGTGGCGGTACTCGCCGCTGGCGGGATCGCGCAGCCAGCGGTGGCCGGCATAGCCGCGCGTGACGGCGGCATTGTCCTTGTAGGCCACCAGCACCCTGCCGGGATTGCGCTGGTGGGTGTTGCGGATCATCTGGAACAGCGAGTGCGGCTGCTCCTGGCCGTCGACGGTCCAGCCGGCATTGAAGATCTTGTGCCGGCAGTGCTCGGAGTTGGCCTGCGCGAACATCATCAGCTCGACGTCCGTGGGGTTGCGCCGCATCGCCGTGAAGCTCTCGTGCAGGTAGTCGATCTCCTCCTCGGAGAGCGCCAGCCCCAGGTCGCGGTTGGCCTCGAGCAGGGCGCCGCGTCCCGCGCCGAGCACGTCCACGTGCCTGAGCGGCGCGGGCGCAGTGTGCGCGAACAGCCGCGCGGCGTCGGCGGGGTCCGTGAACACCGACTCCGTCATCGGGTCGTGCAGGACGCGCTGCAGACCTGCGAGGACCGCGGCATCGAGTGCGCCGGCCGCATCGATCTGCAACCGCCAGCGCGTGCCGCGTTCCAGGCGTCTCACCTTGGACAGGCCGCAATTGCGGGCGATGTCGGTCGCCTTGCTCGACCATGGCGAGACCGTGCCGAAGCGCGGCGCGGTATGAATGCCGAGCGCGGGCCCGCTTTCGGCATCGGCCGCCGGGGAGCCATAATCCAGGAGCGAGTCGAGCCGCGCGCGCTCCTCGGCATCCAGCTCCTCCGCGACGTCGACGAAGTGCATGTAGCGCGCGCTCAGCGCGCGCACCCCCGGGTGCACGGCGCGCAGCTCGTTCAGGCGCTTGGCGAGGCGAAAGTCGGAGAGTGCAGAGGGGCCGTTCAGGACGAGCATGACGGGCGAGTCGGCGGCTGCGGCGCTGTCGGAAAAAGAGCGCGTGATCATACTGGAAACGGACGCGGATCGGGGCTCGCCGGCCATCGCGATCGGCGGCCATCGCGCCGGGGAGGGTTTGCATGACTGACCTGAGGATGCTGGCGCTGGCGGCCGGATTGCTGGCGTGCCCGACGCTCGTCGATGCGTGCTGCGGCCTCTACGTCGCCAAGTCCGACGCGAGCCCGTTCGACCGCGGTTCCCGCGTCGTGCTGGCCCGCGACGGCGTGCGCACGGTCATGACCATCGTCAACGATTACGCGGGTCAGCCGGCCGAGTTCGCGATGCTGGTTCCGGTCCCCGCCGCGCTGGAGCGCGGCCAGGTCCATCTCGGGGAGAACGCGCCCCTCGATCGCCTCGACGCCTACACGGCCGCGCGCCTGCACGAGCAGTTCGATCCGGATCCCTGCCAGATGATCAAGAGCGAAGCGGCCGCTCCCGCTAGGGTCGCCGAGGCTGCACCGGGCGAGCGGCGCGAGCGGGCGCGGGGGGTGGGCATCCAGTCGCGCTACGCGATCGGTGAATACGAGGTCGTCATGCCCTCTGCGGCGCAGGGCGCCGCGCCGGCCGCGTGGCTCGAGGAGGAGGGTTACGCGTTGAGCGAGGAAGCGGCGGCCAGGGTGGCGAGCTATGTCCGGCGGGGCATGTCCTTCGTCCTGGTGAAGACGACGCTGCGCGAACGCACCGGTGCCGGTTACGACACGCTCCAGCCGCTGCAGATCGCCTTCGAGTCCTCCGGGCTATCGCTGCCGATCCGGCTGGACGCGCCGAACGCCGGGGGACCCCGCGACCTGGTCATCTACGCACTGACGCGTAGAGGACGCGTCGAGCCCGCCAATTACCCGGCGGCGAGGATGCCGACGGACGTCGAGGTCCCCGTCTTCGTCTTGGACGAGCCGGAGCGGTTCTACGCCGCGGTCGTGGACGCGCAGGTCGCGCGCTCGGCCGCGGACACGGTCTTCCTCGAATACGCCGGCGATCTCGACGCCTGCGATCCCTGCACCGCGGAGCCGCCGACGGATGAGGAGCTACGGGCGCTCGGCGTGTTCTGGGAGCTGGGCGAAACGGAGCCGCAGGGCGTGTTCAGCCCGGAGCATCCGGAGCGATCCATCGCCCTGCCGCGCGCCCGCGACGTGTTCGTGACCCGGTTGCGGCTGCGCCAGGGCGACGGTGCGTTTCCGGAGGACCTGGTCCTGCGCGAGACGGCGGATCGCGCACCGTTCCAGAGCCGCTACCTGCTTCGGCACGCCTGGGAGGGCGCGACGGCCTGCGAGGCGGCGCGCATCTACCAGGCCGGACTGCCGGCGCGCAGCGAAAGGTTGGCGCAGGCGCTCGCCGATCTGACCGGCGCGGAGCTGAACCCGATCCGCGCGAAGATGGGACTCGCGGTTCCCGAGCCGCCGCCGCCGGCGGAGAGATGGTGGGGCAGGATCTGGAAGGATTAGCGGCCGGACCGCGTCTCGCCTATCATCTGCCGCCGCACCGCGCCGGGCCGCACGCCGGCCACGCGCACCCCGCCAACATTCCTGGAGACATCGCATGATCGAGCTGCTGACCGACCCGCAGGCCTGGATTGCCTTTTTCACGCTCACGGCGCTGGAGCTCGTCCTCGGCATCGACAACGTCATCTTCATCTCGATACTCGTGGACAAGCTGCCGCGGGCGCAGCGGACGATGGCGCGCCGCATCGGCCTGCTGCTGGCAATGTTCATGCGGCTGGGATTGCTGATGCTGCTGGCCTGGATCGCCGGCCTCACCGTCACCGTGTTCGCCGCCTTCGGCAACGAGTTCAGCGGACGCGATCTCATCCTGCTGTTCGGCGGGGTCTTCCTGGTCTGGAAGAGCACCAAGGAAGTCCATCAGCTGCTGGAGGGCGAGGAGGGGCGCGAATCCAGCGCGGTGAAGGCGACGTTCACCGCGATCATTCTTCAGATCATCATCATCGACATCATTTTCTCCCTGGACTCCATCATCACCGCGGTCGGCATGGTCGACGAAGTTGAGGTGATGATGGCCGCCGTGATCGTCTCCGTGGCGCTGATGATGGCGTTCTCCGGCGCGATCGGCGAGGTGGTGTCGCGTCATCCCACCATCAAGATGCTGGCGCTGTCGTTCCTGATGGTGGTGGGCGTGGTGCTCATCGCCGAGGGCTTCGGCCACCACGTGCCCAAGGGCTACATCTACTTCGCCATGGCGTTCTCGGTGGCGGTGGAGACGCTCAACATCCGCGTGCGCAGGCGCGCCGCGGCGCCCGTGCATCTGCACGAGCCTTACACTGCCAAGGAGTGAGGCGCGCCGGCCCCGCGACCGGCACGGCCCGCCGGCCCGTGATCGGGATCCCGGGCCCGTTACCCGGGTATCGCTACGGGCGGTCGGGCGAGCCGGCGCGGAAGATCCCGGGAATCTCGCGCAGGTCGGCGACGATGGCCGTCGGCCGGAACTCCCACGGGTCGAACGGCGTGTGCGCGGCGCGGCGCACCCATACCGCCTTCATGCCCGCGGCGACGGCGCCGATGACGTCGAACGGATTGGCGGAGACCAGCCAGGCCTCCTCGTCGCCCGCGCCGGCGCGCTGCCTGAAATAGCGATAGGCCTCCGGGTCCGGCTTGTAGGTGCGTATGTCCATGAGACTTACCACCCCGTCGAGCCGCTCGCCCAGGCCGGCGTTCCGCAGCAGTCCCTCGACATCGTCGGCGCGGCCGTTGGAAAAGGCGAAGATCCGCAGTCCCTTGCCCCGCAAGGCCGCCAGGGCCGGCGCACTGTCCGGGAAGGCGGGCAGCTGCCGGTACTGCAGCAGCAGCTCGTCCCTGGTTGCCGCATCGAGCGTGATGCCGATTGCCCCGGCGCAGTAGTCCAGCGACTGTGCCACGCATGCGGCGAAGTCGACGTAGGTCCTCATCAGCGCGCGCCGGAAGGTGTACTCGAGCTGCTTCTCACGCCAACGCGCCGCGAACTGCGGGGCGTGCTCGCCGAGGACGGGGCGCAGCCGATCGGTCACGCCGGCGGTGTCGACCAGCGTGCCGTAGATGTCGAAGGCGATCGTGACGGCCACGCGCGCATGCTAACACCGTGGGACGCCGCGGAACCGCGCCCCTCGCCGCGCGCGTGCGCAGCCGGAGCGTCGCCGCCCCCGCGAGCCGACGCCGTTTCGCGCCGGCGCTCTCAGTTCTCCCGCGCGAACAGCGCCGTCCAGAAGATCTCGCAGCCGCCGCCGTGGCGGGTGGCCAGCGCGACGCCGATGTCGTCGGCATCGGCGGACAGCATGTTCTCGCGGTGTCCGGCGCTGCCCATCCAGCTGGCGACGATGCGTTGCGGCGAGTCCTGTCCGCAGCCGATGTTCTCGGCCACGTAACGCCAGCGGTATCCCTCGCGCGCCACGCGCTCGTCGGGTCCGCTGCCGTCGGAACCCTGGTGGGCGAAGAAATCGCCGCCCGCCATGTCGATGCTGTGGTTCGCGGCCGCGTCCGTCAGCCGCGGATCGGGTTTTAGCGGCGGCAGGCCCGCGCGTGCGCGCTCACCATTGATGAGGTCGATGACCTCCTGCTCGACGGGCGCGATCGCGAGCGGCCGGGTTGCGTGCGACTCGACTGCCGGGCTGCGGGCGCCGTCGTACTCCGCCCGGGCTTGGGCACTGGCGATGATCGCCGCGAGCGAGAGGGCGCAGGCGAGAGCCGGGAGGCCGACGCCCATGCCGCGTGCGCCCGCCCTCAGCGGACCTCCTCGACCTTCACCCATATGCCGCGCGTCTCCCCGCCGCGCTGGCGGGTGCTGGTGAGGTTGACGTTGTCGGCGCGCTCGAAGCCCTCGTTGGACCCGCCGACGCGGATCCACTCGCCCAGCCGCCCGCTCACCTGGGTCTGGGCCTGCTGCCGGTCGATGGTGTACTCGCCGCGCTGGTCGAAGCGATCCAGCTGCGGGGCGATGTCGAGGGTGACCTGGCTGCCGCTCACGCGCGGCACCACGTAGAAGCCGCGATTGGCGTCCTGGTACTGGATGCTGTCCTGCACGCTCGTGCCGCCGGGCCCGACGTACACGTCGCGCGTCGGCACCGGCAGCGATTCGCCGGTCTGGATCCAGGCGGGCTGGCCCTCCAGCGCGGTCACGAAGTGCGAGTTGTAGCTGTCGGAACTGCCGCGCGTGCTGTAGGTGCGGTACTGCACGCTGGCGTCCTCGGTGCCGATGCCGACGGTGGCGCCGCCGCGGCCGGCATCGGGCAGGCGGGCGCGCACGTCGCCGGCGCGGCCGGTGGCCGAGATGGCGTCCTGGCGAGCCTCGAGGCTGTCGGCCACGTCCTGGCGCACCGTGATGCGCAGCTGGCGCGGCGTGCGGTCGATGCTCGCGAGCACGCCCTTAAGCTGCTCGATGTTCCCGGGCGTGGACTTGATGATGAGCTGGTTGTTCATGCCGGTGACGGTTCCGCCCGGCGTCACCAGCGGTTCGAGCACCGGCACCACGTCGCTGACCAGGGCGTGCCGCAGCGGGATCACCTCCATGACCATCTCCTCCTGCGCCTGCGCGCAGGCGCCCGCTGCCACGAGAAGCGCGGTCAGCAGCGCGCGTAGGAGGCTCACAGGCTCAGCCTCCGGAAGTTCTGGTCGATCAGCCCATGGTCCCACAGTCCGTCGAAGCGCCGCGCGAGTTCGCGGACGTAGGCGCGCTCGTTGAAATGGGCGATGCCTTCGTAGCGGTCGGCGAGCCTGCGATGTATGTAGCCGGCATCGTCCGCGATCAGCATGGCCTCGTTGAAATCGCGGTCCTCGATGCCCGGCACGCGCACGTGTATGTAGGTGGGGAGCTCGTGGGCCAGCAGCAGGAGCTGGTGGCCGCGCGTGTACAGCTGCTCGGGCTGCAGCACCAGCAGGCGTACGCGCGCGAAGCGGCTGCTGAGCGCCAGCGCCTTCACGGCGTTGGCGAACTCGACGTTGTCGAACACGTGCGGGTCCAGCGCCCGCCCGCAGATGTCGAGGGTGCGCCGGCACTGCAGGACGAGCGCGGTGCCGATCGCGCGCACCTCCTCGCTGCTCCCGCAGGACAGTCTCTCGCCGGCCTTGCCCAGCGATTGCGTGCTCAGATCCATAGCCCCTCCCCATCGCGGCCCGCCGTGGCGGCGGCGCGGGGAGCATGATTGCACAAGCGGGCCGCGCTCACGGGAAACGCAGATACCCTTTGTTATGCAATTCACAGAGCAATTGCACGAATCCTGGACGCTGCCGTTCCCGCGCGAGATCCGTGTACGGGAAGCGCCGGCGGCCGCTGAGCAGCGCGCCGGCGAACGCCAGCGGCCGCGGCAGCGCGAACGCCTGCCCGTCGGCATACAGCGTGCAGGTGCGGCCCCGGGCGATGTGCGCGAATCGGCAGCGGTCATCGCGCAGCAGTGTGCCGCGCCGGGCCCAACGGGCGCTGAACTGATCCGGGGTGAGCGGGCGTCGTGGCGGATCGGCGTGGCGCCACGGTCCGCTCTCGGTGAGATAGCGTCCCAGCCAGTCGTCCAGTCCCGGCTCCGCGCGTTTCAGGGCGCGGACCATGCGCCGGACGCGCCGGCGCGCCTCGGCGCTGATCTCCCCGGGGGCCGACTGCAGGCGCAGGCCCGGGTCTTCGTAGCGCGCCTCGGGATCGAGCGTAGCGGCGACGTGGTCCGCGTAGGCGGTGACGAGGTCCCGCTGCGAGGGCGCGCGGAAGCCTATCGAGTAGGTCATGCAGCTGCCTTCGGCGATGCCGTAGTGCGCCACGCCGGGCGGCAGGTACAGCATGTCCCCCGGCTCGAGCAGCCATTCCTGGCTGGCGTGAAAGTCCCCAAGGATCCGCAGGTCGAGTCCGGGCACCCAGTCCCCGGCGGTCTGGCGGCGATCGCTCAGCTTCCAGCGTCGCCGGCCCTCGGCCTGCAGCAGAAAAACGTCGTAGCTGTCCACGTGCGGGCCGACGCTGCCGTGATCGACGGCGTAGGAGATCATCAGGTCGTCCACGCGCCAGGCCGGGATGAAGTCGAAGTGCTCGAGCAGATCGCCGGCGGCCCGCACGACCTTGTCGACGTCGGTGACCAGCAGGGTCCAGTGAGTCCGCGGCAGCCGGCGGAAGTCCGCGGGCGAGAGCGGACCGTGGACCACCTGCCACGGCCGGGCCCCGCCCTTCTCGATGACCAGCCGGGAATGGACGTCGTCCTCGCAGGCCAGCCCGGCGAGCTCCTCGGGAGTGAGCATGGGGCGGAGATCGGGCATGGCGCCTCTGACCAGAAGCGGCTTTTTCTGCCAGTGCCGGCGCAGGAAGGTGCCGATGCGCAGACCGCCCAGCAACGAGGCCGGACGCGGCAATGGGTCCCGCGGCCGGCGGCGGGCGTCGGGCGCGGCCGCTGCAGCGCGTGACGCCGGCCTCCGCGCGGCCATCTACGGGCCGCCGACGGCGAGCGCCTGCGCCGCGGCGTTGCCGAGGTAGCTCGCGGGCGTCATCGACTTCAGGCGCTGCTTCTCCTTCTCGGGAAGATCCTGGGCGTCGATGAACGCGTGCAGCGCCGCCTGATCGACACGGCGGCCGCGGGTCAGCGCCTTCAACTGCTCGTAGGGGGCCTGCAGGCCGTAGCGGCGCATGACCGTCTGGATGGGCTCGGCGAGCAGCTCCCAGGCCTCGGCGAGATCCTGCGCGATCGCCGCGTGGTTGACGTCGAGGCGCGAGAGGCCGCGCATCACCGACTGATAGGCGATGAGCGAATGGCCCAGCGCGCTGCCGACGTTGCGCAGCACGGTGGAATCGGTCAGGTCCCGCTGCCAGCGCGAGATCGGCAGCTTCGCGCCCAGGTGCTCGAGCAGGGCGTTGCCGACGCCGAGATTGCCCTCGGCGTTCTCGAAGTCGATGGGATTGATCTTGTGCGGCATCGTCGAGGAGCCCACCTCGCCGGCGACCGCCTTCTGCGTGAAATAGCCGAGCGAGATGTAACCCCAGACGTCGCGGCACAGATCGATGAGGACGGTGTTGAAACGGGCGACGACGGCGAAGTACTCGGCCATGAAGTCGTGCGGCTCGATCTGCGTGGTGCACGGATTCCAGGTGAGGCCGAGGTCCTCGACGAAGGCGCGCGCGATGGCCGGCCAGTCGGCCTCCGGATACGCCGCGTAGTGCGCGTTGAAGTTGCCCACCGCGCCGTTGATCTTGCCGAGCAGCGGCAGCGCCGCGAGCTGTGCGCGCTGGCGCCTGAGGCGGTGCACGAAGACCGCGATCTCCTTGCCGAGCGTGGTCGGCGAGGCCGGCTGGCCGTGGGTGCGCGCCAGCATGGCCACGGCGGCGTGCTCCCGCGCCAGGTCCTCGAGGGCGCGCACGATCCCGTCCATGTGCGGCAGCAGCACCTGCGCCCGCGCCTCCCGCAGCATCAGCGCGTAGGCGAGGTTGTTGATGTCCTCCGAGGTGCAGGCGAAATGCACGAACTCGGCGACGGCCTCCAGCTCGCGGTTGCCGGCCACCTTCTCCTTGAGGAAATACTCCACGGCCTTGACGTCGTGGTTGGTGGTCGCCTCGATGTTCTTCACCCGTTGCGCGTCGCGCAGGTCGAAATTGATGGCGATGGCGTCGAGCGCGTGTGCCGCCTCGCTGCTGAGCGGGGCGATCCCGGTGATCTCCGGACGGCCCGCCAGCGCCTTGAGCCAGCGCACCTCGACGTGGGTGCGATGGCGGATGAGGCCGTACTCGCTGAACACGGCACGCAGCTCGCTCGTCTTGGATGCGTAGCGTCCGTCCAGGGGGGATATCGCGGTGAGGGCTGACAGTTCCATGGGGTGTTCCGTGCGCGGCGGTGATGAGGTCGGCGCGCGGATCATACACCGTCGCCGCGGGGCTTGACCGGCGCCGCGGCGCGCCAGGCGCGGGCGGCGTCGCCGGCCTCAGGGGCAGGGATTCGGGTGGCGCCGGTGTATGGCTTCGATCTCCGCGAGGACGTCGGCGGAGAGCGTGCGATCGATGCTGGCGATGTTGTCGGCCAGTTGCTCCATCCGGCTGGCGCCGACGATGGTGCTGGTCAGGAACGGGCGGCTGTTGACGTAGGCGAGCGCGAGTTGCGCGGGCTCCATCCCGTGGCGGCGGGCGAGCTGCACGTAGGCCAGCGTCGCCGCCTCGCCCTCCGGGGTCAGATAGCGCTTGAAGCGAACGAACATCGTCAGGCGGGCGCCCGCCGGCCGCGCCCCGCCGACATATTTCCCGCTGAGCACGCCGAAGCCGAGCGGGGAGTAGGCGAGCAGGCCGACCTGCTCGCGATGCGCGATCTCCGCAAGCCCGACCTCGAAGGTGCGGTTGAGCAGGCTGTAGGGGTTCTGTATGGCCTCGATGCGCGGCAGGCCGAGACGCTCGCCGGCGGCCAGCGCCTTCATGACGCCCCAGGGCGTCTCGTTGCAGACGCCGACGTGGCGGATCTTGCCGACGCGCACGAAGTCGCGCAGCACGCACAGCGTCTCCTCGATCGGCACCGCCTCCCCGTCGTCCCCGGGCGTGTAGCCGAGCTTGCCGAAGTAGTTGGTGTCGCGGTCCGGCCAGTGCAGCTGGTAGAGATCGATGTAGTCGGTCTTCAGACGCTTCAGGCTGCAGTCGAGGGCCTTCTGGATGTTGCCGCGGTCCAGCCGCAGCTTGCTGCCGCGTATCCATGGCACCCAGTCGGCGCGGCCGCAGACCTTGGTCGCGAGCACGACCCGCTCGCGGCTCCTGCGCGCCCTGAGCCAGCGGCCGATGATCTCCTCGGTGCGGCCGTAGGTCTCGGCGCGCGCGGGCACCGGGTACAGCTCGGCGGTATCGATGAGATTGACGCCCTGCGCGACGGCGTAGTCCAGCTGCGCGTGCGCCTCGGCCTCGCTGTTTTGCTCGCCCCAGGTCATGGTGCCCAGCGCTATCCGGCTCACCTGCAGATCGGTGCCGCCCAGCCGCGAGAATTTCATCCGTCCCTCCCTAACCCATAGCGCCGTTTCGCAGTTAATATGCCGCCGTGCCCGAGAGCCTCGTCAACGCCTTCATCCTGCTGTTCGTGGTCGTCGACCCCATAGGGGTGGCGTCGCTGTTCTGCGCCATCACCAGGGGCTACTCGGCGCGCGCGGTCCGCGCCGCCGCGGTGCGCGGCGTGGCGGTGGCCTTCCTCCTCGTGCTGGCCTTCGCCCTGGGCGGCAGCCTGCTGCTCAGGTACCTCGGCGTGAGCATGCCCGCGTTCACCGTGGCCGGCGGCATACTGCTGTTCCTGCTGGCGGTCGACATGGTGCTGGTGCGGCAGTCCGGCCTGCGCACGGCCACGGCGAGCGAGCAGGAGGAGGCGGAGCACCGCGCCGACATCAGCGTCTTTCCGCTTGCCATACCGATGATCGCCGGGCCGGGCACCCTGACCACGGTGCTGCTGCTGACGGGCGATCGAGGCTGGTCGCGGCAGGCCCTGGAGGTGATACTCGCGGTGGTCCTCGTCCTGGCCATCACGCTCGCCATGCTGCTGGCGGCCCGCCTGATACAGCGGGTACTCGGCGAGACCGGGGTCAACGTCATCGTCCGCGTCTTCGGCATACTGCTCGCGGCGCTCGCGGTACAATACGTCAGCAACGGCATTCATCAGCTCGCCACGACCCCCTGAGAGCCACGACCTGAAACGACTGGCGCCCCTGCATGCGCGCCGCGCGACCACATCATGGAACTGACCATTACGCGCCCTGACGACTGGCACGTGCACCTGCGCGATGGCGCCGCGCTGTCGGCCGTCGCGCCCGACACCGCGCGCCAGTTCGCCCGCGCCATCGTCATGCCCAACCTGAGGCCGCCGGTGGTGACCGTCGCGCAGGCGCGGGCCTACCGCGAACGCGTACTGGCTGCGCTGCCGGCGGGATCGGATTTCCAGCCGCTGATGACGCTGTATCTCACCGACAATACCGCGCCGGAGGAGATCGAGCGCGCCCGCGACGGCGGCATCGTGCACGCGGTGAAGTATTATCCGGCCGGCGCGACCACGAATTCTGATTCCGGCGTCACGGATGTGACACGCGTGTACCGCGTGATCGACGCCATGCAGCGCCTCGGACTGCCGCTGCTGGTGCACGGCGAGGTCAGCGACCCTTTTGTCGACGTCTTCGACCGGGAGATGGTCTTCATCGAGCACGTGCTCGCGCCGCTGCTGGAAAGGTTTCCGGATCTCAAGCTCGTATTCGAACACGTCACGACCGCCGACGCGGTGGAGTTCGTGCTGTCGCAGCCGGCGAACGTCGGCGCCACCATCACGGCGCATCATCTGCTCATGAACCGGAACGCGATGTTCGAGGGCGGCATCAGGCCGCACCACTACTGCCTTCCGGTCCTCAAGCGCGAGGACCACCGCCAGGCCCTGCTGCGGGCGGCGACCGGTGGCAGCCCCAAGTTTTTCCTCGGGACCGACAGCGCGCCGCACGCGCGTCACGCCAAGGAGGCCGCCTGCGGCTGCGCCGGGCTGTACACCGCGCACAACGCGCTGGAGCTGTATGCCGAGGCCTTCGAGCAGGCCGACGCGCTCGACAAACTGGAGGGCTTCGCGAGCTTCCACGGCGCGGACTTCTACGGCCTGCCGCGCAACTCCGGAACCGTGACCCTCCTCCGGCGCCGGCAGCCGGTGCCGGAGGCGTTGCCGTTCGGCGATCACACACTGGTGCCATACCGGGCGGGCGGGGAGTGCACGTGGACGTTCCGGCCGACATCGTAGAGAAGTTCGCGCCGAAGAGCCTGCTCGCGAAGCGCTTCCGCGGCTTCCTGCCGGTGGTGGTGGACGTGGAGACCGGCGGCTTCAATGCCCAGACCGACGCGCTGCTGGAGATCGCCGCCGTCACCCTGCGCGTCGCCGAGGGCGGCAGGTGGGAACGCGGCGAATCCATACACCGCCACGTCCAGCCCTTCCCCGGCGCCAACATCGAGAAGGCCGCGCTCGAGTTCACGGGCATCGATCCCTACCATCCGTTTCGCAACGCCGTGCCGGAGAAGCAGGCGCTCGAGGACATCTTCAAGGCCGTGCGCAGGCTGGTCGTCGAGCACGGCTGCAGCCGCGCCATCCTGGTCGGGCACAACGCCTTCTTCGATCTCGGCTTCGTCAGGGCGGCCGCGGAGCGCTGCGGCATCAAGCGCAATCCGTTCCACTCTTTCAGCACTCTGGACACCGCCGCGCTGTCGGCGCTCGCCTATGGCCAGACGGTCCTGGCGCGGGCGGTGGAGGCCGCGGGACTGAAATGGAGGGCGAGCGAGGCGCACTCGGCGCTCTACGACGCCGAGATCACCGCCGACCTGTTCTGCGCGATCGTCAACCGCTGGGACGAGATGGCGCGCGCCGCGGCCGCCGCGGACTGAGAACGGCGGCGCGGGCAGCCGGGGTCTGCATTCGCCGGCGGGGAGGGCGGCCCTGCCCTCACCGCGCGGCGAGTCGGTCTTGCCACTGGCGCGCACGCTGGGCGAGATCGATCTCGTCCAGTGTGAGCAGCGCGCGGCCGCGCAGCACCGGCCGGCCAGCGACCCACACGTCCGTGACCTGGTGGCGGCCGGTCGCGTACACCAGGTGCGAGACGGGGTTGTAGACCGGCTGGGTGTCGATCCCGCCCAGGTCGACCGCCACCAGGTCGGCGGCCTTGCCCGGCACGAGGGAGCCGAGCAGTTCCTCCAGGCCCAGCGCGCGCGCGCCGTTCAGCGTCGCCATGCGCAGCGCCGCGGCGGCAGGCACGGCGCTCGCGTCGCCGGCGACCGCCTTGGCGAGCAGGGCGGCGCTGCGCATCTCGCCGAACATGTCCAGATCGTTGTTGCTGGCCGCCCCGTCGGTGCCCAGCGCCACGTTCACGCCGGCGGCGGACAGCCGGGCGACCGGGCAGAAGCCGCTGGCGAGCTTCATGTTGGACTCCGGGCAATGCAGGACGTGCACGCCCTGCGCGGCCAGCATGGCGATCTCGTGCGGCTCGAGCTGCGTCATGTGCACGGCCATCAGCTGCGGCGACAGCAGGCCGAGGCGCTCCAGGCGCGTGAGTGGCCGCGCGCCGATCTTCGCGACCGACTCGCGCACCTCCGCCTCCGTCTCGTGCACGTGCATGTGCACCGGTACGTTCAGTTCCGCGGCGTAGGTCACGATGCGGCCGAGCGCCTCGTCGGTGACGGTGTAGGGCGCATGCGGCGCCAGCGCCGTGCGCACCAGCGGATGATCGCGGTAGCGATCGTGGAAATCGATGCCCTTGCGCAGGTAGTCGTCGCAGTCGCTGGCGTAGGCCGACGGGAAATCGATGACGATCATGCCGACCACGGCCCGCATGCCGGCCGCAACCGCGGCCCTCGCCACGTCGTCGGGGAAGAAGAACATGTCCCCGAAACAGGTGGTGCCGCCCGCCAGCATCTCGGCGGCGGCGAGCAGCGTGCCGTCGCGCACGAACTCCGGACTCACCCACTTCTGTTCGGCCGGCCAGATGTAGTCCTGCAGCCAGCGCATGAGCGGCAGGTCGTCGGCGTAGCCGCGCATCAGCGACATGGCCGCGTGCGTGTGGGCGTTGACGAGCCCGGGGATGAGCGCGTGGCGATCGCAGGCGACCAGCTCGCGCGCGGCGTACTGGGCCGGTGCGTCCGCCGCCGGCAGGATCGCGACGATGCGCCCGGCGTCGATGACCACGGCGTGGTGCTCGAGCACCGCCCCCTCGGGCTCCACCGGCACGACCCAGCGGCCGGTCACGATCAGGTCGACGGTCTGCGCGGACATGGCGCCAGTGTACATGCCCCCGCCGCCCGGTTGTCATCGCCCCCGCGAGCACCGATGATCCGGCAGCCGACGAGGGCCCGACGCCATGATCACCCACCTCCCCGAATCGTTTCGCGCCGTCGACTGGAAGGACGGCGCGCTGGTGCTGCTGGATCAGCGCGAGCTGCCGCGGCGGGAGATCTATTGCAGCTATACCGACGCGGGAGACGTGGCTGACGCGATCCGATCCATGGTGGTGCGCGGCGCGCCCGCCATCGGCATCGCCGCGGCCTATGGCTACGTGCTGGCGGCTCGCGCTGCCTACGGGGCGGACCGGGCGCGCTGGCGTTCGCATCTGCGCCCGCGGATCGAGCGCCTCGCGGCGTCACGGCCGACCGCAGTGAATCTCGCCTGGGCCCTGGCCCGCATGGACCGGGCGGCCGAGCGCGTCGAGGGACCGCCCGAGGCGGCGTTGCTCGCCGAGGCGATCGCGATCCACGAGGAGGACGTCGCCGCCAACCGTCGCATGGGCGAGATCGGCGCCGCGTACATCGGCGCCGGCGCCGTGGTGCTGACGCATTGCAACGCAGGGGCGCTGGCCACCGGCGGATACGGCACGGCGCTGGGCGTGGTACGCACCGCCAGCGCGCGCGGATCGATCGCGGCCGTGTACGTGGATGAAACCCGCCCCTGGCTGCAGGGCGCGCGGCTGACGGCCTGGGAGCTGACGCGCGAGCGCATCCCGGTGACGCTGATCGCCGATGCCGCGGCGGCGCACCTGATGAAGACCCGCGGGGTGGACTGGGTCATCGTCGGCGCCGACCGGATCGCGGCCAACGGCGACGTCGCCAACAAGATCGGTACCTATCAACTGGCGCTGGCCGCGCGCGCGCACGGCACCCGGGTCATGGTGGTGGCCCCGAGCTCGACCTTCGACGCCGGCGTCGCCGACGGCGCGGCCATACCGATCGAGCTGCGCGGGGAGGAGGAATTGCTCGATGCCGGCGGGCAACGCCTCGCGCCGCCCGGCGTGTCGGCGTGGAATCCGGTCTTCGACGTCACCCCGGCGGGGCTGATCGACGTCATCGTCACCGAGCGCGGCGCCATCGAGCGGCCCGACGCGCCAGGCTTGCGCAAGTTGCTGACGGCCTAGATCATCGCAGCGAGGATGAAGATGACGCGGTCGCTGGTTCTGGTCTTGAGCATGGCCGGTGTGCTCGGGATCGTCATGCTGATCAACTGGCAGGGTGCGCGCAACGTCGGCGCTCATCTCGCCACCGGCGGCTGGCAACTTCTGTGGCTGGCGCCCTGGTATCTGCTGTGCATGGTGTTCGATTCGGCGAGCTGGTCGGCCCTGCTTGCCCCCGCAAGGCATACGCGGTGGCTTTGCCTGTACACGACCTGGGTCGGCGCCGCCGTCAATTGGCTGCTGCCGGTCGCGCAGGTCGGCGGCGACCTGCTTCGCATCCGGCTCGTCCACCAGCGCGACGTCCCGTTCGCCGATGCCGTCGCGAGTACCATCGTCGACAAGACGTTGCAGGCTGTCACGGTGCTCGTTTTCGCGTTCGCGGGGACGCTCGCGCTCGTTGCCTATGTGGGTCAGGTTCCGTACGGCGCCGGCGTGCTGGGCTCGAGCGCGGCGGTCGGCCTCGGCGTGCTCGTCTTCTATCTCTTGCAGCGTCGCGGTTTGTTCGCCGGGGCCCTGCGCCGGGCGCGCATAGCGCGGAGGTTCCGCAGCGCGGAGCTGCAGCAGGGTGCCGAGCAGATCGACGAGGCGGTCCGCACCCGCTATGCCGACGGTCGCGCGCTGCGCCGCGCGCTCGGCCATCGCGTGCTCTTCCGCCTGCTGATGGTCGGCGAGGTCTACCTCGCGATGCGTTTCCTCGGCCAGCCCATCAGCCTCTTCGACAGCTTCATCATCCAGAGCCTTTCACAGGCGGTGCGATCCGCGGCCTTCCTCGTGCCGGGCGGGATGGGGGTGCAGGAGGGCGGCATCGTGCTGCTGACCATGAGCCTCGGTATCGACGCGGACATCGGCGTTTCGCTCGCGCTGGCCAAGCGCGCCCGCGAACTGCTCGTCGGCCTGCCGGCATTGCTGTGGCTGCAGTGGCGCGGGGCGCTGCGCTGGTGGCGGTGACCTCGTCCGCGCCGATGGGCGGCCGCGGGGACGTCGCGGCCGGCAGGAATTCACGTATCGAGAGAAATGCCATAGAGGGGTTCATGAACCATTCGCGAAACAACGATGCCGGGGCGCCAGTGGGCCGCGATGCCGCCGCGCCGGCGCCGATCTCGGCGTATGACCTGCTGTTGGTGTTCGGTTTGGCGGTGCTGCTGCCCGTCGCCTGGCTGCTGCCCGTGAGGTATTGGGCCAGGGTCGGTCGTCTCGGCGTTGGCTGCGCGTTGCCGCTGTTCGCGGCCGCGTATGCGCGACGGCACCGTGCGCACGTCGAGGCGATCGTCGGTTCCCGCCAGTTGGCTTGCGGGGCGGGCGCGGTTCTGCCTCGATCGCTGTCGCGGAACTTCGAGGACACGCTGCTCGCCCTGCGTTGCCATCGGCCGGGAGCGCCGATGCCTGTCGTGCACGTGGAGGGCGCCGGGCACCTGCAGCGGGCGATCGCCGCGGGACGGGGTGTCGTTCTTTGGGTCAGCTACTTCCACTTCTACAACCTGGTATCGAAATGCGCCACCGCCCAGCTGGGCGTGCCCGTGAGCCACCTCAGCCATCCGCGGCACGGCTTCTCGGGAACGCGCTTCGGCATGCGCTGGCTCAACTGGATCCGCACCGGTATCGAGGACCGGTGCCTGCGTGAGCGCGTCTATCTCGCGCCGGAAGGCGCGAGTGCCGCACTGGAGCGCTTGCGGCAGCGCCTGGGCGAGGGCGGCGTCGTCTCGGTGACGGCCCGGACCACGGGCAGCAATCCGGTTCGGGTGCCTTTCCTGGACGGGGAGCTGCCCTGCGCCGTCGGTGCGCCGCTGCTCGCGCATCAGACCGGCGCCGCGCTGCTGCCGCTGCACACTCTGCAGACCGAGGATGGGCGGTTCCTCGTGCAGATCGATGCGCCGATCGCCGTGGACCAGCGGCTGTCGCGCCGCGAGGCGATCCTCGCCGCCGCGGCCGAGTACGCGCGACGCCTCGAGCCGGTGGCGCTGCGGTATCCGGATCAGTGGAAAGACTGGATGGAGGTGGCCGTGGCGGCCGGCGACGTTGCGCACCGGGACCGGAGCGCGCGCCGCCCCGCGGCGGTCTGAGGCCGCGCACAACGGCGGTGAGCAGCCCCCGGCGGATTCGGAGCCGAATGCGGACCTTGGCACCCGACGCCGCGGCGAGAACCGCGGCACCGCGACGGTTGCTCATTAGACGGCGCTTCCCGCGGCCGAATGCGGGCCCCTGTCTACCATGCTCCCCGTCGCAGCGGCGCCGTGCAGGCGTTCGACCGTCTGGTTCATCTGGACGGTGCGATCGAGCAGGCTCACCAGGGCGTACACCGTCTCGGTGAACGGCGTGCGCACCCCCACCAGCTCGCGCAGCTCGAGGACGGCCGTAATCATCGGCGACAGTTCCATGGCGCGGCCGGCCTCGACGTCCTGCAGCGTCGAGGGACGGTGGTGGCCGACCCTTTCGGCGCCTTCTATGCGCTTCTCTATCGGCAGGCGCAGCGTCACGCCGAGCCGGCGAGCGATCGCCTCCGCCTCCCTCATCATCGCGTGCGCCAGTCTGCGTGTGGGGCCGTGCTGACAGGCCTCGGCCATCGTCGCGCGGGTCAGCGCGCAGATGTGGTTGAGCGACACGTTGCCGAGCAGCTTGAGCCAGATCTCGGAACGTATGTCGGGGATGGCGTAGGTCTTGAAGCCCGCGTCGTTGAGGTGCGCGGCCAGCGCCCTGATGCGCGGTGTATCGGCGCCGTCGAGCTCGCCGATCGTCAGCCGACGGCCTTCGACGTGGCGCACGACGCCGGGCATCACAATCTCGCCCGCGGGATAGGCCACGCAGCCGATGATGGCGTGGCTGGGGAGGTGCGTCTCCAGCGTCCCGTCCGGGTCGATGGCGGCGATGCGACGACCTTCGTGCGGGCCGCCGTGACGGTGGAAGTACCACCACGGGATGCCGTTCTGCAGCGGCAGGACGATCGTCTCCGGCCCGATCATCGTGGCAATGGCTTCTGCCAGCGCCGGCAGTACCTGCGCCTTGACCGACAGAATGACGAGGTCCTGTTGCCCCGCCTCCCGGCAATCGTCCACCGCGGCGACGGGGCGCACCAGGCACTGCTGCCCGTCATCGAGCCACAACTGCAGCCCGCGCCGCCGGATCGCCTCGAGGTGCGCGCCCACGTCGACGATGGAGAGTGCGTGACCGGCCAGCGCCAGCCTGCCGCCCACGAGGCCGCCCATTGCCCCAGCACCCACCACTCCAACACGCATGCGTCGCACAGTCTCCGCCCAGCCGCGCAGAGTATAACGCCGCTCCACCGCGCGCGCAGCCGCCTTGCGGCAATCCGCATCACCGCGAACCGGTTGCGTCGAGGCCGCGTCATGCCGAGGCGCCCGCTTCACGGTGTGCGGGTATCGTCTCGGCGTGATAAACTCGCCAGACTCCGAAGCGGCCCGCAAGGGCGCCAGAAGGCTGCCACGTTGAATTCACCGCCCGTCGAATGTTTTCGCCTCCGTAAGCCAGTTCGCTGATGGTCGATTTCGCCAAGGAACTGTTCCCGGTCAACATCGAAGACGAGATGCGGCAGTCCTATCTGGACTATGCCATGAGCGTCATCGTCGGTCGCGCGCTGCCGGACGTGCGCGACGGCCTGAAGCCGGTGCACAGGCGCGTGCTCTACGCCATGCACGAGACCAACAACGTCTGGAACCGTCCCTACGTGAAGTGCGCGCGCGTGGTCGGCGAGGTGATGGGCAAGTACCACCCGCACGGCGACACGGCAATCTACGACACGCTGGTGCGCATGGCGCAGGACTTCTCGCTGCGCTACACGCTCATCGACGGCCAGGGCAATTTCGGTTCGGTCGACGGCGATTCGCCGGCGGCGATGCGCTACACCGAGTGCCGCCTGGATCGCATCGCCTCGGAGCTCACGGCCGACATCGACAAGGAAACCGTCGAGTTCGTTCCCAACTACGACGGCAAGGAGAAGGAGCCGGCGATACTGCCGGCGCGCATCCCGAACCTGCTCGTCAACGGCTCCACGGGCATTGCCGTCGGCATGGCCACGAACATACCGCCGCACAATCTGCGCGAGGTGATCGACGCCTGCATCGCCATGGTCGACGACCCGGACATCGACATCGACGCGCTGATGCAGATCATCCCGGGCCCCGATTTCCCGACCGCAGGAATCATCAGCGGCGTGGCCGGCATCCGCGAGGCCTACCGGACCGGCCGTGGGCGGCTGTACGTGCGGGCGCGCACCCACACCGAGGGCGAGGAGGACCGGCAGAAGATCGTCGTCACCGAGCTGCCCTACCAGGTCAACAAGGCGCGGCTGTTGGAGAAGATCGCGGAGCTCGCCAAGGACAAGCGCATCGAGGGCATCAAGGATCTGCGCGACGAGTCCGACAAGGAAGGCATGCGCATGGTCATCGAGCTGAAGCGCGGCGAGGTGCCCGAGGTCGTTCTCAACAACCTGTACAAGCACACGCAGATGCAGGAGGTCTACGGCATCAATTGCGTGGCGCTGGTCGGCGGCCAGCCGCGCACGCTCAACCTGCGGCAGCTGCTCGATGCGTTCCTGCGCCATCGGCGCGAGGTGGTGACGCGGCGCACGGTCTTCGACCTGCGCAAGGCGCGCGAGCGCGCCCACAAGCTGGAGGGCCTCGCGGTCGCGCTCGTCAACGTCGACCCGGTGATCGAGCTCATCAAGACCTCCGCGAATCCCGCCGAGGCCAGGGATCGGCTGCTCGCCGCGACCTGGCCGCCGGGCATCGTCGTGCAGATGCTGGAGCGGGCCGGCGCGAAGTCCTCGCGCCCCGAGGGCCTGCCCGAGGACCTCGGCCTGACGGCGCAGGGATACAGGCTCTCGGAGGCCCAGGCGCAGGAGATCCTCGATCTCAAGCTGCAGCGCCTCACCGGCCTGGAGAAGGAGAAGATCATGGGCGAGTACGAGGAGGTGCTCGTCACCATCGCCGATCTGAGCGACATCCTGGCGCGCCCGGAACGCCTGATGCAGGTCATCCGCGACGAGCTCACGGAGATACGCGAGCGCTACGGCGACGATCGCCGCACCGAGATAGTCCAGGATCATCACGACCTGAACGACGAGGATCTGATCACGCCGGAGGACGTGGTGGTGACCCTCTCGCACGCCGGCTACGCCAAGTCCCAGCCGATCGACGTCTACCGCTCGCAGCGCCGCGGCGGCCGCGGCCGCACGGCGGCCACGACGCGCGAGGAGGACTTCGTCGAGAAGCTGTTCATCGCCAACACCCACGACACCGTACTGTGCTTTTCCACGCGCGGGCGGCTTTACTGGCTGAAGGTGTACCAGTTGCCGCAGGCCGGCCCGCAGGCGCGCGGCAAGCCGCTGGTCAACCTGCTGCCGCTGGTCGAGGGAGAGCGCATCACTGCGGTGCTGCCGATCAAGGAGTTCTCCGATGACCATTACGTGTTCATGGCAACGCGCCAGGGCATCGTGAAGAAGACCGCGCTGGCCGAGTACTCGCGCCCGCGCCCGAGCGGCATCATCGCCGTGGACCTGCCCGAGGACGACGATCTGGTCGGCGTGGCGCTGACCGACGGCAGGCAGGACGTGATGCTCTTCCGCAACGACGGCAAGGTCATCCGCTTCAACGAGGACGACGTCAGGCCCATGGGACGCGTGGCGCGCGGCGTGCGCGGGATGCGGCTGGAGGAGGGCCAGAACCAGCGCGTGATCGCCCTCATCATCGTCGAGCCCGACACGACGATATTGACCGCGACCGCCAACGGCTACGGCAAGCGCACGCCGATCGAGGACTACCCGGTGCAGGGCCGCGGCGGCCAGGGCGTCATTTCCATACAGACCACGGAGCGCAACGGCGAGGTCGTCGGCGCGGTGGCCGTCGCCGCCGAGGACGAGGTGATGCTCATCAGCCAGGGCGGCACGCTGGTACGCACGCCCGCGGCCGGGATCTCCGAGATGGGCCGCAACACGCAGGGCGTGCGGCTCATCAACCTCGACGACGGCGAGCACCTCATCGGGATCGAACGCATCGTCGAGGCCAGTGGCGAGGAAAACGGCAACGGCGGCGGGGAGGAAGGCTCCGCCACCGTCCACTGAGCGGCGCGATGGCGGCGGGCGCATGAGCACCGGCAAGGAACTCGATCAGATCCGCGCCCGCATCGACGCCATCGATCGGGAGCTGCTCGGCCTCATCAGCCGGCGCGCGGAGCTCGCCTGCCAGGTGGCGCGCGTGAAGACGGCGCTGGGCGAGAAATACTGCTACCGGCCCGAGCGCGAGGCGCAGGTCCTGCGCAGCATCATCGAGAACAACCCCGGACCGCTCTCCGACGAGGAGACGGCAAGGCTGTTCCGCGAGATCATGTCCGCCTGCCTGGCGCTGGAGCAGCCGCTGGCCGTGGCTTACCTCGGACCGCAGGGCACATACACGCAGTCCGCCGCACTCAAGCACTTCGGGCATTCGGTCAACACCCGCCCGTACGCCTCGATCGAGGAGGTCTTCCGCGAGGTGGAGTCCGGCGAATGCCATTATGGCGTGGTGCCGGTGGAGAACTCCATCGAGGGCGTCATCAGCCATACGCTTGATTCCTTCATGCAGTCGCCGCTGCAGATCTGCGGCGAGGTGGAGCTGCGCATACGCCACAATCTGCTGAGCCGCGCGCCGTCGCTGGAGGCCGTCGAGAGGGTCTACGGCCACAGCCAGGCGCTGGCGCAGTGCCGCCACTGGCTGGACCACACCCTGCCGAAGGCCGAGCGCGTGGCGGTGTCGAGCAATGCCGAGGCCGCGCGCCGCGCCAGCGCCGAGCTCGGGACGACCGCGGCGATCGCCGGCGACGCGGCCGCCGAGTTGTACGGGCTGACGGCGCTGGCCAGCGGCATCGAGGACGACCCGACCAACACCACGCGCTTCCTGGTGATCGGACACCAGGCCGCGGGCCGCAGCGGGGACGACAAGACCACGGTGCTTTTCTCCACGCCGAACAAGCCCGGGGCGCTGCACCATGTGCTGGGCGCGTTCGCGGAGGTGGGCGTGAGCATGACCCGCATCGAGTCGCGCCCGTCGCGGCGCGGGATGTGGGACTACCTGTTCTTCGTGGACCTGGAAGGCCATGCGGAGGATGCCATCGTGGCCGATGCGCTGCGGCGGTTGCGGGAACGCGCCGCGATGGTGAAGATCCTGGGCTCGTACCCGCGCGCCGTGCTGTAGGGCAGGCGACAGCGAGGAGTGATCGCCGGCCCCGGGCCTCGCCCCCGGCCCGGCCCTCCGCAATCAGCGACCGCCGCCGCGTTTACGAATAACCGTTCACGAGACACCCGTTGCCGGTCACCGGTCTATGAAAGTTTGCGACTACCTACAGCTCGCCGCGCCCGGGATACAGGCGCTGCAGCCCTATCAGCCGGGCAAGCCGATCGAGGAGCTCGAGCGCGAGCTGGGCATCACGGACGTCATCAAGCTCGCCTCCAACGAGAACCCGCTGGGCGCGAGCCCGCGCGCGGTGCAGGCGCTGAAGGGGGCGCTCGGTGAATTGCACCGCTATCCCGACGGCGGGGCGTTCGAGCTGAAGCGCGCGCTGGCCGCGAAGCTCCGTGTCGGCATGGACACGATCACCGTCGGCAACGGCTCCAACGAGGTGCTCGAGCTCATCGCCCGCGCCTACGTCCAGCCCGGCGCGGAGGTCGTCTTCTCGCAGCACGCCTTCGCGGTCTATCCACTGGTGACGCAGGCGGTCGGCGGGCGAGCCGTGGTCGTGCCGGCGGCCGGCTACGGGCACGACCTGCAGGCGATGCAGGCGGCCGTCACGCCGCGCACGCGCCTGGTCTTCATCGCCAACCCCAACAATCCGACCGGCACCTGGTCGCGGCGCGAGGATGTGCACCGCTTTCTTCGCGGCGTGCCGCCCGAGGTCATCGTCGTGCTGGACGAGGCCTATTTCGAGTTCGTCACGGAGCCGGAGTACCCCGACGGCGTGCAGTGGATGCGCGATTTCCCCAACCTCGTGGTGACCCGCACCTTCTCCAAGATCTACGGACTGGCGGCGCTGCGGGTCGGGTATGGCATTTCGAATCCGGAGATCGCCGACGTGCTCAACCGCGTGCGCCAGCCCTTCAACGTCAACAGCCTCGCAATGACCGCGGCGGTCGCCGCACTCCAGGACGAGGAGCACGTGCGCGCCAGCGCGGAGCTCAACCGGCGCGGCATGCGCCAGCTGGAGTCCGCGTTCCGCGCCGCGGGGCTCGATTACATCCCGTCGGTGGCGAATTTCCTCAGCGTCGAGGTCGGCGACGCGGCGCGGGTCTACGAGGCGCTGTTGCGAGCGGGCGTCATCGTGCGTCCGATCGCCAGCTACGGCATGCCGCGGCATCTGCGCGTGACCGTCGGACTGCCGGCGGAGAACGAACGCTTCCTTGCCGCCCTGGCAGCCGCGCTCGACGCCGTCGGGGCGGGCCGCCGGTGAACCGCGCACGCCAGTGCAGAGGCGCGCGAGGACGCCCATGAGCGTTGGCCGCCTGACGGTGATTGGCATCGGTCTCATCGGCGGATCGTTCGCGCGCGCCGTGCGGCGCGGCGGCGCCGCCGGGGAGATCGTCGGCTGCAGCACCGACGCGGCCGAGCTGCGCAGCGCCCTCGACCTCGGCGTCATCGACCGTGCGGAGGCGGACGCGGCGGCGGCCGCGCGCGGCGCCGACGTCGTCATGATCGCGACGCCGGTCGGCGCGATGCCGGCCGTGTTCCGCGAGATCGCGGGCGTGCTGGGCGAGGAGACGATCCTCAGCGACACCGGCAGCGTCAAAGGCAGCGTGGTCGCCGCGGCGCGCGCGTGTCTCGGCCGGCACTTCCCGCGGTTCGTCGCCGGTCATCCGATCGCCGGCACCGAGCAAAGCGGCGTTGCCGCCTCGATTCCGGACCTGTACGTCGGCCAGCGGGTCATCCTCACGCCGGAGCCGGAGACGCGCGCCGATGCGGTCTCCACGGTGCGCGCATTGTGGGAGGCTGCCGGCGCGCGCGTGGAGCAGATGCCGGCGCGCGAGCACGACGCGATCCTGGCGCACACCAGTCATCTGCCGCACATGGTGGCGTACGCGCTCGTGAACTGCCTGGGCGGCGCGGAGCCGGCCTCGGAGCTGCTGCGCTTCGCCGCCGGCGGCTTCCGCGACCTCACCCGCATCGCCTCCAGCCATCCGGTGATGTGGCGCGACATCGCCCTGGCGAACCGCGAGGAGCTGCTGCGCGCGCTGCACGCCTACCAGGGCAGCCTGGATGAGATCGTCGCCGCGATCGAGCAGGCCGACGCCGCGGCGCTGGAGGCGATCTTCGCGCGCGCGCGCGCCCTGCGGGAACGCCTGGGCAATGCCGGCCCGGGGCACGGTCACTCGAAGATCGGGGCGCCATGAGCAGGCCCGACACATTCGAGGTGAGCCCGGGCGGGCGCCTGAGCGGGACACTGCGCGTCCCCGGCGACAAGTCGATCTCGCACCGCGCGCTCATGCTGGGCGCCATCGCCGAGGGCCACACCCGGATCCGCGGTTTTCTCGAGGGCGAGGACACGCTGGCCACGCTGGCGGCCTTCCGCGCGATGGGCGTGACCATCGAGCGCAGCGCCGAGCGCGTGAGCATCGACGGCGTCGGCCTGCACGGACTTCGGCGGCCGGTGGCGCCGCTCGATCTCGGCAACTCGGGCACCTCGATGCGCCTGCTCGCCGGCCTCCTGGCCGGGCAGCGGTTCGACACCACGCTTACCGGCGACGCCTCCCTCAGCCGCCGGCCGATGCGGCGCGTGACCGAGCCGCTGACGCTCATGGGCGCGTGGATCGACACCAGCCCCGCGGGCACTGCACCCCTTCATATCCATGGGGGGCGCGCCCTGACCGGCATCGATTACGTCAGCCCGGTGGCCAGCGCGCAGGTGAAATCCTGCCTGCTGTTGGCCGGACTTTATGCCGCCGGCGCCACCCGCGTGTCCGAGCCGATGCTGTCGCGCGATCATACCGAGCGCATGCTGGAGGCATTCGGCTGCCCGGTATCGACCGTGGCGACCACGGTCACGGTGCACGGCGGGCCCGTGCTCAAGGGCTGCGACATCGACGTGCCGGCCGACATCTCCTCGGCGGCCTTCTTCATGGTCGGCGCATCGATCTGCCCGGGTTCCGACATCACGCTCGAGCACGTCGGCATCAACCCGACCCGCACCGGCATCATCACGGTTCTGCGCGCAATGGGCGCGGACATCACGATCCTGAACGAGCGCCGCCAGGGTGGCGAGCCGGTCGCCGACCTGCGGGTGCGTCACGCTCCATTGCATGGCGTGAGGATCGGGCCGGAGGTGGTGCCGGCCGCCATCGACGAGTTTCCCGCCATCTTCATCGCCGCGGCCTGCGCCGAGGGGGTCACCACGCTGGAGGGGGCGGGGGAGTTGCGGGTCAAGGAAAGTGATCGCATCGCCACCATGGCGGAGAATCTTCGGCTCCTGGGCATCGCGGCCGACCCGCTGCCCGACGGCATGGTCATCGCCGGCGGCCGGCTCGGCGCCGGCACGGTCGATGCCCACGACGATCACCGCATCGCCATGTCCTTCGCCATCGCCGGGGCCCGCGCCCGGGGCCCCGTGCGGATATTGCGTTGCGCCAATGTCGCCACCTCGTTTCCCGGCTTCATCGACCTCGCCCGTGGCGCCGGCCTGGGGATCCGCGGGGTCTGAGCCGGTATGCCGGCGCCCGCGCCCGTCATCGCCGTCGACGGTCCCAGCGGGACCGGCAAGGGGACGCTCTGCCAGCGGCTGGCCGAGACCTTGGGCTGGCATCTGCTCGACAGCGGCGCGATCTACCGTGTGCTGGCGCACGCGGCCATCGCCCGCGGCCTCGACCTGGAGGACGCCGCGGCGCTCGCGGCGGCCGCCAGCACGCTGAACCTCGATTTCCTCCCCGGGCAGGGCGAGGGCGTCCTGGTCATGCTCGACGGCGAGGACGTCACCAGCGCCGTACGCACGGAGGCCGCCGGCAACGCCGCCTCCAGGGTAGCAGCCGTCCCGGCCGTGCGCGCGGCCCTGCTGGAGCGCCAGCGCGCGTTCCGCCGCGCCCCAGGTCTGGTCGCCGATGGGCGAGACATGGGAACCGTGGTATTCCCGGATGCCGAGCTGAAGGTGTTTTTGACCGCCAGCGCCGAAGAGCGGGCCCGAAGACGCTATAAGCAGTTGAAAGGAAAAGGGACAGGTGTTAGTCTGCCGGCCCTCGTCAAGGACATCGCCGAACGCGACCAACGCGATCGCGCGCGGCCGGTTTCTCCCTTGGTGCCCGCGCCGGATGCCTGCGTCCTGGACACCACGCATATGGATATCGAGACGGTGTTCGATACGGTCATGGGCATGGTTCGCGAACGGGGCCTGAGCCCAGCGCCTTCCCGCCGGCCGTGAGGAGGGCGGCAGGCCGATGGCCGGTCGGGGTAACAGGCCCGGCGATGGAGGTGGCGGGCGGCCCTGGCGCCGCCGGCATGCAGCGAGCGTTAGGGCGGTTGCGCGGCCACCGGCGAGGCGGCGCGTGCAGCCTATCATTCACTCAACCCGCAGTGTATCGCGGCAAACAGAAGGGTCCCGGTTCCGCCGGGGTTTCGAGGTCAATTCATGTCGGAGAGTTTTGCGGAATTATTCGAGCAGAGTCAGGTGGGTGCCAAGATGCGGCCGGGCGCGATCGTGCCGGCGACGGTGGTGTCCATCGGCGAGGATATGGTGGTCGTCAACGCCGGACTGAAGTCCGAGGGTTTCATCCCCACCGATCAATTCAGGAATGAACAGGGCGAGCTGGAGATCGCCGTCGGCGACATCGTCGACGTGGCGCTCGACGCGGTCGAGGACGGCTCCGGCGCCACCCGCCTCTCCCGTGAGAAGGCCAAGCGCGCGATGGCCTGGACCCGCCTGGAGAAGGCGAGCGAGGCCGGCGAGGCGGTCACCGGCATCATCACCGAGAAGGTCAAGGGCGGTTTCACCGTCGACGTCGAAGGCATACGCGCCTTCCTCCCGGGCTCGCTGGTCGACGTGCGCCCGGTGCGCGACACCAGCTATCTCGAAGGCAAGCCGCTGGAATTCAAGGTCATCAAGGTCGACCGCAAGCGCAACAACGTGGTGGTATCGCGCCGGGCGGTGGTCGAGAGCGAGACCAGCGCCGAGCGCGAGACCCTGCTCAGCAGTCTGAAGGAGGGCTCGGTCACCAAGGGCATCGTCAAGAACCTTACCGATTACGGCGCATTCATCGATCTCGGCGGTGTCGACGGCCTGCTGCACATCACCGACATGGCGTGGAAGCGCGTCAAGCATCCCTCCGAGGTCGTTCAGATCGGCCAGGAGATCGAGGTCAAGGTTCTGAAGTTCGATCGCGAGCGCATGCGCGTGTCGCTGGGCCTGAAGCAGCTCGGGGAGGATCCCTGGGTCGACCTGGCGCGCCGCCACCCGGTGAAGTCGCGCCTGTTCGGAAAGGTCACGAATCTGGCCGACTACGGCTGCTTCGTGGAGATCGAGGACGGCGTGGAGGGCCTCGTGCACGTCTCCGAGATGGACTGGACGAACAAGAACGTGCACCCCTCCAAGCTGGTGCACGTCGGCCAGGAGGTCGAGGTCATGGTGCTCGACATCGACGAGGAGCGCCGTCGCGTGTCACTGGGCATCAAGCAGTGCCAGCCAAATCCCTGGGAGGAGTTCGCCGCCAAGCACAACAAGGGCGACAAGGTCCGCGGCGTCATCAAATCGATCACGGACTTCGGCGTGTTCATCGGCCTGGAGGGCGGCATCGACGGTCTGGTCCATCTCTCGGACCTGTCCTGGAACGAGTCCGGCGAGGAGGCCGTGCGCAAGTACAAGAAGGGCGACGAGCTCGAGGCCATCGTGTTGGGCGTGGATGCCGAACGCGAGCGTATCTCGCTGGGCGTGAAGCAGTCGGACAAGGATCCGCTGTCCTCTTATCTCGACACGCACCAGAAGGGCACCATCGTCCGGGGCATCGTCCGTAGCGTCGATGCCAAGGGCGCGGTCGTGCAGCTCGCAGACGGCGTGGAGGGTTACATCCGCGCCTCGGAACTCTCGCGCGACGAGGTCGAGGACGCGCGCAAGGTGCTGCGCGAGGATCAGGAGCTGGAAGCGATGCTGATCGGCGTCGATCGCAAGAAGCGCGCGGTCACGCTCTCGGTGCGCGCCAAGGAGAGCGAGGAAGAGGCCGCCGCGATCCAGGAGTACAGCTCAGAGAAGGAGGCGAGCGGCACCACGCGGCTCGGTGACCTGCTCAAGAAGAAGCTCGACGCGCAGTAACGGGACACTGCATACGGAGACGATCAGCAGCCAAGAAAAATGCAGGATCGGGACGGCGCGGCGCGATGCGCCGGCCGCTCCCGAGAGAAGCCGGCGCGGATTTGAACGCAAAGCGAGAGACTGGGGATCTTCATGACCAAATCGGAATTGATCGAACTGCTGGTGCGCAAGCAGGCGCAACTGGGCTATCGTGACGTGGAGCTGGCGGTTCGAACCATGCTCGAGCACATGGCGGGGACGCTGGCCGGCGGACAGCGGATCGAGATCCGGGGCTTCGGAAGCTTCTCGCTGCACTATCGGCCGGCGCGGGTGGGCCGCAACCCGAAATCCGGCGATCCGGTGATGCTGCCGGCCAAGTACGTGCCGCACTTCAAGCCAGGCAAGGAGTTGCGCGACCGCGTCAACGAGTCGGTCGCGACCAAGCCCATCATCAACGACTGAGGGCAGACTGCGGACTTTTCGTCCGTCCGGCGCGCACCTATACTGCCCCGAAGGTGCTCCCGAGGAGCACGCCGACCCCGGGCATTGTCACACTCCATGCATCGCATCGTCGCCTTGCTGCGCCTGTTGGCGATCGTCGTCATCATCCTGGGCGGCTTGGTCCTGCACATGCGCAATGCCGAGCCGGTGACGCTCGACCTCTATTTCGTACGCATAGACCAGCCACTCTCCCTCATCCTGGCGGTAAGCCTGCTCGTTGGCGCCCTGCTGGGGATACTCGGCGCACTGCCCGGACTGCTGGCGGGGCGGCGGGCGAACCGGCGTCTGCGCCGCGAGCTGCGGGCGCAGGCCATGCTTCCCGCTGCGACGCCGACGGAAACGGCCGACAAGGGGCCGGCCTAGCGGGGATGCAGGGTCTGCTATGGCTGCTGCTGCCCGTCGCCGCCTTCTCGGGCTGGCTGGCGGCGCGTCGCGAGCAGCGTCGGAACCGGCGCGAGCCGGCGCGCCGACTCGCCCCGGATTACTTCAAGGGCATCAACTACCTGCTCAACGAGCAGCCCGACAAGGCCATCGAGGTCTTCATCAAGATGCTCGAGGTCGACAGCGAGACGGTGGAGACGCATCTCGCGCTCGGCAACCTGTTTCGCAAGCGAGGCGAGGTCGATCGCGCCATCGCGATCCACCAGAACCTCATCGCCCGCACCAACCTCACCGACGAGGAGCGCACGCTCGCGCTGCTCGAGCTCGGCATCGACTTCATGAAATCCGGGTTGCTCGATCGCGCCGAGGGCCTGTTCAACCAGGTCCTGGGGTCCGGGATGTACACGCGCCAGGCGCTGTCGAACCTGGTCGACATCTATCAGCAGGAGCAGGACTGGCCCCGCGCCATCGATTATGCGCGCCGGCTCGAGACGGCCCGCGGCAAGAGTCTGCGGCAGATGATCTCGCATTTCTATTGCGAGCAGGCCGAGGAGAGCCTGCGCGCCGGCGACCTGAAGAAGGCCCGCCAGCACATACAGAGCGCAATGGACGAGGATCCGCGCTGCGTGCGCGCCAGCGTGCTGGCGGCCCAGGTGGCGCAGAAGGACGGCGACACCGAGCTCGCAATCCGGCACTACGAGCGCATCGAACACCAGGACGAGGAGTTCCTGCCGGAGGCGATCGAGCCGCTGGGCAAGTGCTACGCGGCGCTCGGGCGCAGCGCCGAGTTCTTCGAATACCTCAACCAGCTCGCCGGCCGGCATCGCGGCATCACGCCGGTGCTGGCGCTGGCCGAGATGGTCGCCCAGCGCGACGGCGTCACGCAGGCCGTGGAGTACCTGACCGCGGCGCTGCGCAAGCGAACCTCCACGCGCGGCCTGGACCGGCTGATTCACTACACGCTCATGCACGCGGAGGGCAAGGAGCGCGAGAATCTGCAGTTGCTGAAGGAGTTCACGAGCAAGCTGCTCGAGAACAAGTCCGTGTACCGCTGCAGCAACTGCGGCTTCATGGGCCGGCTGCTGCACTGGCAGTGTCCGGGCTGCAAGCGCTGGAACTCCGTCAAGCCCATCCATGGGATCGAGGGCGAGTGACATGACCGCCGGCAGCGGACCCCGCATCATCGTGGCGCTGGACTTCGCCGAGCCCGCTGCGGCGCTGGCCTTCGTGCGCGGGCTCGACCCGGCGCGATGCCGGCTGAAGATCGGCAAGGAACTGTTTACGCGCGCCGGCCCGGCGCTGGTGCGGGAGATGACGTCGGCGGGTTTCGACGTCTTCCTGGACCTGAAATTCCACGACATTCCCAACACCGTCGGCGCGGCCTGCGCCGCCGCCGCGGCCCTCGAGGTATGGATGGTGAACGTCCATGCCCTCGGCGGCACGGCGATGATGCGCGCCGCGCGCGCACAGGTGGACGCCGCGGCCCACAGGCCCCTGCTCATCGCGGTGACCCTGCTCACCAGCTTGGGACCGGGCGACCTCGAGGACCTCGGCCTCGCCGGGCCGCCGCAGGAGGCCGTGTTGCGGCTGGCGCGGCTGGCGGCGCGCGCCGGCATGGACGGTGTCGTATGCTCGCCGCAGGAGGTGCCGTTGCTGCGGGCCGAGATGCCGCGGGATTTCAGGCTGGTCACGCCGGGCATAAGACCGGCGGGGAGCGGCGCGGACGATCAGGTCCGCATCGCCACGCCGGCCGGCGCCGTGAGCAGCGGGGCGGACTATCTCGTCATCGGCCGCCCCGTCACCCGAGCCCCCGATCCGTCGCGCGCCCTGGCCGCGATCGAGCAGGAGATCATGGGAGCGGCGGGCGGTTCATGATTGCCTTGCGGTCCTCGCGCCTGCCCGACGAAGCACGCATTCCCGGTCGCGAACCATCGTGAAGACGGATACCGCACTGCACAGCCCTCTGCAGCCGCCGCTGCCGCGACCGGGTGAACGCCACACCTGGCGTCGGCTGTACGGCAGCGCCCGTGCGCTGGCGATAAGCCGCGCCGCACGGAGGCACGACTCGCCCGTGCTGGTCGTCACCCGCGATCCCGCCGTGGCCGAGGAGCTGATGGAGGAGATACGTTTCTTCCTCGACGGCCAGCCCGAGTTGCCGGTGGAGCTGTTCCCGGGCTGGGAGACGCTGCCGTACGATCAGTTCTCGCCCTACCAGGACATCATCTCCGATCGCCTGGCCCTGCTGGCGCGGTTGCCCGAGATGCGCCGCGGGGTGATCGTTGCCTCCCTGCACACGCTGATGCATCGGATGTGTCCGCTGGCGTTCGTCTCCGGCAACAGCTTCAGCCTGCGGCCGGGCGATCGCCTCGATCGCGAGGCCTTCCGCCGCCGGCTGGAGGCTGCCGGTTACCGCGCCAATCCGCAGGTGGCCGAGCACGGGGATTTCGCCGTGCGCGGCTCGCTCATCGACCTTTTTCCGATGGGCAGCGAGGCGCCCTTCCGGCTCGACCTCCTCGACGAGGAGATCGACACCATCCGGACCTTCGATCCGGAGACCCAGGTCTCCACCGGCGTCGTGCAGCAGATGCGGCTGCTGCCGGCGCGGGAATTTCCGTTGCACGAGCAGGCGATCGCCGCCTTCCGCCAGCGCTGGCGGCAGCGCTTCGAGGGCAAACCGACCAACTCGCCGGTATACAACGATGTCAGCGAAGGCTTCTGTCCGGCCGGCATCGAGTATTACCTGCCGCTGTTCTTCGACAGCACCGCGACCTTCTTCGACTATCTGCCGCCTGCCGCCCTCGTGGTTCTCGACGAGGGCATGGCGGCGGCGGCTGCGGAGTTTCGCGAGGAGGTGGAGACGCGCTACGAACAGGGCCGCCACGACGTCCAGCGGCCGCTGCTCGCCCCCGGCGAGCTGTTCCTGACGCTCGAGGAGTTCTACGGCGCCTGCCGGCGGCACGGGGAGATCTTCGTGCGCGGCGACGGGGAGGAGGGCGCGGCCGGGCTCATCGAGTTCGACACCGGGCTGCCCACCGCCATGCCGGTGGACAGTCGCGCCGCGGAGCCGTTCGCGCTGCTCGATCGATTTCTCGCCGGGTTCGCCGGCCGCGTGCTGATCGCGGCGGAGTCCGCCGGCAGACGCGAGACGCTGATCGAGGTCCTCGGGGGCCACGGACTGCGGCCGGCCGTCCTGGAGGGCTGGCGCGCATTCGAGTCCGGCGATGCGCGGCTCTGCCTGGCCGTCGCGCCGCTGACGCAGGGTCTGCTCCTGCCCGGCGACGGCCTGGCGGTGGTGGCCGAGTCGCAGCTGTTCGGCGAGCGCGCGGTGCAGCAGCGCCGCAGGCGCGCCGCGGCGCGCGATCCGGAGGCCATCATCCGCGATCTCACGGAGCTGCGCCTGGGCGCGCCCGTCGTGCACGAGCAGCACGGCGTGGGCCGTTACCGCGGGCTCGTCACCCTCACGGTGGACGGGATCAGCGCGGAGTATCTGCATCTGGAATACGCCGACGCCGACAAGCTCTACGTGCCGGTGTCCTCGCTGCACTTCATCAGCCGCTACACCGGCATCGATCCCGATCTCGCGCCCTTGCACAAGCTTGGCAGCGGCCAGTGGGCGAAGGCGCGCGCGCGGGCGGCGGAGCGCGCGCGCGACGTCGCCGCGGAGCTGCTGGAGATCCACGCGCGCCGCGCCGCGCGCCAGGGGCACCGTTTCCATCTCGACGTCGCGGCCTACAACGCCTTCGCGGAGAAGTTCCCGTTCGAGGAAACCGCGGACCAGGCCGCGGCCATCGAGGGCGTGCTGAAGGACATGCAGAGCGCCCAGCCCATGGATCGACTGGTCTGCGGGGACGTCGGCTTCGGCAAGACCGAGGTGGCGATGCGCGCGGCCTTCGTCGCCGCCCACGACGGCTGGCAGGTGGCCGTGCTGGTGCCCACCACCCTGCTGGCGCAGCAGCATTACCAGAATTTCCGCGATCGCTTCGCCGACTGGCCGATCCGCATCGAGCAATTGTCGCGCTTCCGTGGCAGGAAGGAGCAGGACAGCATCGTGCGCGGTCTCGCCGACGGCACGGTGGACATCGTCATCGGCACGCACAAGCTCCTGCAGCCCGGGATCGCCTTCAAGCGGCTCGGCCTCATCATCGTCGACGAGGAGCACCGGTTCGGCGTGCAGCAGAAGGAGCAGTTCAAGAAGCTGCGCTCCGAGGTGGACATCCTGACGCTCACGGCCACGCCGATCCCCAGGACCCTGAACCTCGCGCTCAGCAACGTGCGCGAGCTGTCGATCATCGCCACGCCGCCATCGCGGCGGCTGGCCGTGAAGACTTTCGTGCGCGAGTGGGACGACGCGCTGCTGAGGGAGGCCCTGCTGCGCGAGGTCAGCCGCGGCGGCCAGGTCTATTTCCTGCACAACGACGTCGACACCATCGAGAAGACGGCCGCGAAGGTCGCCGAGCTCATCCCGCAGGGGCGCGTGGCGGTCGCGCACGGCCAGATGCGCGAGCGCGACCTGGAGCGCGTGATGCTCGATTTCTATCACCGTCGCTTCAACGTCCTGGTCTGCACGACCATCATCGAGACCGGCATCGACGTGCCGACGGCCAACACCATCATCATCAACCGCGCCGACCGCTTCGGGCTGGCGCAGCTCTACCAGCTGCGCGGCCGCGTCGGGCGCTCGCATCATCGCGCCTACGCCTACCTGCTGGTGCCCTCGCGCGTGGACCCGCAGACCGGCCTGAAGAGCACTCTGAGCGGCGACGCGCAGAAGCGGCTGGAGGCGATCGAGGCGCTGGAGGAACTGGGCATGGGCTTCACGCTGGCCACGCACGACCTCGAGATCCGCGGTGCCGGCGAGATCCTGGGCGAGGAACAGAGCGGCCACATCCAGGAGGTCGGATTCGCCATGTACACGGAGCTGCTGGAGCGGGCGGTCAGGAGCCTGAAGGCCGGCCGGCAGCCCCAGCTCGACGCCGCCGCCGCGGTGCCGGCAGAGATCAACCTGCACCTGCCGGCGCTGTTCCCGGAGGACTACATCCCGGACGTGCACACCCGGCTCATCCTCTACAAGCGGATCAGCAGCGCGGCCGACGAGGAGGCGCTGACGCGGCTGCGCGAGGAGGTCATCGATCGCTTCGGGCCGCTGCCGGCGCCTGCGCAGAACCTGTTCGTGGTGACCCGCGCCAAGCTGCTGGCCGACGCCGTCGGGCTGCGCAAGGTGGATCTCAGCGCCAAGGGCGGTCGCTTGCAGTTCGATCCGCAGCCGAGGATCGACCCCATGACGGTGATCCGGCTCGTCCAGCAGCAGCCGAAGTCCTACAGGCTGGAAGGCGGCGAGAAGCTGCGGGTGCTCAAGCCGCTGCCCGACCCGCGGGCGAGGGTCGAGGAGCTCTTCGATCTGCTGGCGCTGCTCGGCGGCACGGCGCGGCCGCCGGCGGCCCGCGCCGACCGCAGCGTGGAGGCAGGATGAGTCCGCGCGCTCTCGCCGGCACCGCCGCCGCTGCTCGCCGCTGCAGGGCGATCGTCGCGACCGCGGCGTTATCGGCAGCGGCGATCGCGCCCGGCCTGGCGCGGGCTGAACCGGTCTATCAGCTCGAGTTGATCGTGTTCCATCACCTGCACGCGGCCGTCCCGGTCCCCGGGGCGAGCGGGCCGCCGATGGCAGCCGACCTGCCCGCCGCGCCCGGCGCGATCGAGCCGCCGCCGCTGCCCCGGGGGGCGATGCTGCTCGAAGACTCTGCGCGCCGGCTCGACCGCTCGGGGAAGTACCGCACCGTGCTGCTCACCGGCTGGCGGCAGAACGCCGCGCAATCCCGCCCGTTGCGCATTGGCGATCCCGAGGGCATCGAGGAATCCGGCGTGCGCGGGCATGCGATGCTGCGGGTCGGTCAGCAGCTCGCTTTCAGCGCCGATCTCGCGTGTCGCCGCGATCGCACCGTGACCGTGATCCGCGCGCGCCGCGCCATCAGGATCGGTGAGCTGCACTATGTCGACAACCCTCATTGCGGCCTGCTGGTCCAGGTGACGCGCGTGCGGGATTCCGCGGACTGACGCCGCGGCCGCGGGGCGTAATCACGGCAGCGCGTGCAGGGACGGCAGCGCTCGGCGCAGCAGTCGCATGACGTCGGCCATGCCGCCGTCGAGTGCGGCCGTCATCGCCTCCATGGTGATGGGACCGGAACCGCGGCCTGCCGCCCAGTTCGCGACGACCGCGCAGCAGGCGTAGCCGATACCGAGTTCGCGCGCCAGCGCCGTCTCCGGCATGCCGGTCATGCCGACGATGTCGCAGCCGTCGCGCTCCATTCGCGCTATCTCCGCCGCGGTCTCCAGGCGCGGTCCCTGGGTGGCGCCGTAGACCCCGTCAACGGCGGCATCGATGCCGGCCGTGATCGCCGCATCGATGAGCACCTCCCGGGTCCGCTCGCAGTACGGATCGGTGAAGTCGACGTGCAGGACGGGGCCGCCGCCGCCGTCGGCATAGGTGTGGTCCCGGCCCCAGGTGTAGTCGATGAGCTGGGAGGGAAAGACGAGACGGCCCGGGCGCATGGCGGCGGTGATGCCGCCGACGGCCGCGACGGCGACGACGCGGGTGACTCCCGCCGCCTTCAACGCGAAGAGATTGGCGCGGTAGTTGATTCGATGCGGAGGCAGCGTGTGGCCGCGACCGTGACGGGCGAGGAACGCCACCGGCACGCCGGTCAGCTCGCCGGCGCAGATCGGCGCCGACGGCGATCCGTACGGCGTGAGGATGGACAGCTCGCGCGGTTCCCGCAGTCCCTCGATCTCCTCCAGGCCGGTGCCGGCGATGATGCCGATCAAGCCGTTGTCCTCGCGGCGTAGATGCCGTCGCCGTTGCGCAGATAGCCGTGGTAATCCATGCCCCAGCCGAAGAGATATCTGTCGTCGGTCTCCAGGGCGGCGAAATCCGCCGCCTGTAACCCGGCGCGCAGCGCAAGGCGCTTGGAGATCAGCACGGCCGTCAGCACCTCGCGCGCCCCGGCGTCGCGGCATTCCTCGACGACGGCCGCCAGCGTGATGCCGTGATCGAGCACGTCGTCGACGACGAGCACGGAGCGGTCCTTCAGGCTCAAGCCGGGCTTGCGTAGCCAGGCCAGACGGCCGCCGCGCGTGCCGCCCTGATAGCGCGTGGCATGAAGGTAGTCGACCTGCAGCGGGAACTGCAGCCGCGGCAGCAGGGCGCCGAGCGGGACCATGCCGCCGATCATCACCGCCAGCAATATGGGGTCGCGGTCGCCGAGACGCGCCGTGATCGCGCCGGCCATGCGGTCCAGCGACGCCTCGATCTCCTCGCGCCCGTAGACCAGTTCGGCGTCGCGGCGCACGCGCGCCAGCTCCTCGTTGCTGGGCCCCTCACGCACGATCAGCTCTCCAGGTTCCGGTCCTGTGACAGTGATGTTCGGCCCGCCCAGTCCTTCGCAAACTGCCAGGCGGAACGCCCGCTGCGCGATCCGTGCAGCAGCGCCCATTGCAGCGCCTCGCGCTCGGCGCTGCGGCGTCCGGCGTCGTCGACCCCGAGCCGCTCCAGCCAGTGCGCGACGATGCGCAGATACTCCTCCTGGCTGAAGGGGTGGAACGCCAGCCACACGCCGAAGCGCTCGGACAGCGAGATCTTCTCCTCGACCGCCTCGGAATGGTGCAGCTCACCTTCGATGAACTGCGCGTCGAGATTGTCGGCGGCGCGTTCCGGCAGCAGGTGACGCCGGTTGGAGGTCGCGTAGACGAGGACGTTCTCCGGCGGGGCGTGCACCGAGCCGTCGAGCAGCACCTTCAGCGCCTTGTAGCCGGAGTCGCGGGCCTCGAAGGAAAGGTCGTCGCAGTAGAGGATGAATCTCTCCGGGCGGCCTTCGATGCAATCCAGGATCGCCGGGATGTCGGTCAGGTGGTCGCGCTCGATCTCGACCAGGCGCAGTCCGCGATCGCAATAGGTGTTCAGCAGCGCCTTGATGAGGGAGGACTTGCCGGTTCCGCGCGGACCCCAGAGCAGGACGTTGTTCGCCGGCAGGCCCGCGAGGAACTGGCGCGTGTTCAGGTCGATCTGGCGTCGCTGCTCGTCGATGCACAGCAGATCATCGAGTCGCGCCTTGCCCGCGGCGCGGACCGGGCGCAGGTATCCCCTGTATGCCTGCCGGCGCCACAGGTAGGCCGGGGCGCTCCAGTCGACATCGGTCGCCGGCGCCTCCGGGAGCAGCGCGTCGATGCGCGCGATGACGTGCAGCAGGCGCTGCGCAAGCTCGTCGGAAATCGTCATGTGATCGGGTTCTGGAGCAGGGATGGCCGCGGCCCATTCTAACCCGATGCCGCCGGCCCCGTGGGAGGGCGCGGCGGGCTCAGCCGGTCGCGGCGAGGTCGGCGAGGGCGCGATTCAGCCGCTCCTCGATCAGCCGCTTCTGCTCGAGCAGCCGCACCGTCTGGTCGCTTTCGCCGGGCAGTTGCACGCCGGAGAGGTCGATGTCGGTGATGTAGATGGGATACGCCGATCCGGTCGTCCGGACCGACAGCACGTGCCTTGCGACCACCCGGAACAGATCGGCGCCATGCGCCAGGGAGGAGAACTCCCGGCCGTCGCAGATCACCGTGTACCGATGCGAGGAGTCCTCGCCGGTCTCCAACAGCACCTTGATCTGCAGGTACTGCCGCCCGAGGTCGGGGTTGTAGCTGACCGGCTCGATCGTGAACTCGCGCCGGGCGCCGCCGGCGAGGTGGCGGAACTCGAAGCCTATCCGCCGGGACTCGCCGTTCGCGTTCGATCCGAGGGTCATGCGCTGCGAGGTGCTGCGGAAGAAGCGGGCGAGCTGGTCCAGCAGCACGTGCTGGTTGTGGAACGTCAGGGTCTGCGTGAACAGGCTGCCGCGCTCGTCGATCACGAACAGCTCGACTTCCCTCCCGAGAACCCGGTAGAAGGTCTGAATGGCGTCCTGGCGGTTCTGCTCGTACAGGCGGGGCAGCGGCTCGTTGCGCAACGCGTAGCGATCGAAGCGGGTGTGCGTGTAGCGCGGCACCGGCCTTCCGAGGAAGGCGATCAGCCCGGCATGATTGCCGATGCGCTCGAAGCGGATGCCGCCGTCGTCGCGCACGATCGCGTAGTAGTGGTCGGCGGCCTCGAGTATGTAGCGCCAGTGCCCGGCGGTTTCCTGCACGCTCCTGGAGATATCGTCGAAAAGCTCGTGGAAGCGCTGACTGATGTTGGCGCCATGGCCCGGCGAGAAGCAGTGGGTGGTGAAGGTTTCCGGTACCGTCGCGGAGCCCGCGTTGGCGCGCAGGCGCAGATACTCGCACAGGCACTGCAGCAGGCCATCCAGTCCCCGGTAGTGGAAACTGAACACCTCCTCCCAGCTCGTCATCAGCACCAGATCGAAGCACTCGCTAAGATTGTGGTGCATGCCACCGAAGCTCAACGGGTCGGTGCGACTGCTGGCGATCATGTCGGCGCTGCGCGCGGGGCCGGCGCGATGCTCGAGCCCGACGTTCACGAACAGCGCCGCCCGCAGCAGCTGCGGCGCCCGCGTCAGATCGGTGCAATCGGAGCTGCCGAGCAGGCCGCCGGGAAAGGTGCCCTCCAGGGCGCCGAGGATCGACCGGAGCTCGCGCGCCGAATAGGGTTGTGCGCCGGCATAGGCGGTGATCTGGGTCTCGCCGGCGATGATGCGGTTGAAATGGCACCAGGCAAGCACGTCGACGATGCTGTTGGATCGCCGGACGGCGGTGTGCTGGCCAATGTCCTCGGGCAGGACGGCATCGGTGAACAGCAACCAGTTCGGCTCCGTGGCGGCATCGCCGAGCAGATGTATGGACAGACGCTGCTCGGCGATGTCGGGTGCGATGCCGCGGTTCACGATCTCGATCTTGCCGGCTTTGCGTTCGAACGCCGAGTACAGCTTTCGCCCGAGCACGTGCAGGTCGCGCTGGCTGATGCGCGCGGAGTCCGCCTGCTCGCGGCCGAACTGGGACAGCAGGCGGTAGCTTTGCGTCAGCGCGGCGATGAGATCGCGGCGCTGTTCGAGCACCACCGGCACCTTCCACTGATCGCGCGAGTCCAGCAATGCGAGGTGAGCCGTGTCCCAGCCCCACGAGCCGACCAGCTCGCGCAGTACCTCGCGTCGCCAGCTCTCCTCGCCGCGCGCGGTTCGCGCCGTCAACCGCTCCTCCACCTTGAAATAGAAGCATCGGCGGAACAGGTGCAGTCGCGCCGTGTCGCCGCGCCGGGTGAGATAGTCCTCGACCTTGCGGTACATCAGCAGATAAGGGTCGATCGCATTCAGATTGGTCTCTCCGTCGTAGACCAGGCGCTTGTAGTGCAGGGCCAACAGGTCGATGTCCGGGTATTCCTGCGCGTAGGCCTCGATGAGGATGAGCTTGAGCACCGACTTGTACGGCGAGTTGATCGACTTGTAGATGTGCCAGACCGCGGCGCCGAAGAACTCCTCCGCCGGCACGCGCTCCAGGCCGCCGAAATCGATGTAGTCGTGCTGACCGATGAAACGGCCTTGCACCAGTGTCCTTGCGGCCGTGGAGTACTCGCGCTCCTGTTCCGGCGGGACCCGCCACCAAAGGGGATAGAGACCGGCCAGCACCACGGCGGAGCGGTAGAACTCGTCGAGCAGCAGATAGTGCTGCGAGCTGCCGCTGCTCTCCGCGGACAGCGAGGCGAGCTCGCCGCGCCGGAAGCTCTCCGGATCGAAGACGAAGAAATGGACGTCGAGGTTCAGGTCCTTGGCGGCCTCCTCGATGCGTGCGGCCTTCAGGCGCAGATCGGCCACCGCGGATTCTTCCAAGCCCGGCGTATGGCAGAGCCAGATGTCGAAGTCGCTGCCCGGCGTGTAGGCGATGGTCCCGCATGAGCCCATCATGTACAGGCCCATGATGTCCAGTCGCGGAAGGATCCGGCGCTCGTGACTGTAGGAGCGGGTGACGCGCTGGGCGGCCGTGAGGGTCTCCTGGGTCGGCGTGTAGTCGCGGACGCCGCAGGGGGTGGTCTGGTTGACGTATCCCGGCAGGAGCGGGTGGTTGCTGTGGAAAAGCAGCGGCAGCAGCTCCAGGAAGTCGCGCTGGCGCGGTGTGAGCGCCTCGCGGATCCGCCGAAGCCGCTCGCGGTTGATGCCTACGAAGCGCTCCTCGCTGGAGCGAGGACGCGGTGGGCGGTTCGGGGCGCTCTGCTGGCGTTGCATGGCTGCCGAGGTTAGCGGCCGCCGGGGGCGATCCTTGACCCCGGGCGCGCAGCGGAAAGGGCTTTGATCCCGCCCGCTTGCGCGGCGGGCGTCGAGGCGAACAATGGCTGTGCAAGGGTCCCGTTCGGCCGTGCAGACGAGGGGGAGATTTGCTAATCTACGCCGGCTTTGAACGGGCGGCGTCCGGACGACTGATCACCAGCGGCGGTCGCCACCACTCCGACCCGGAGGGCGCGCTGAAACCAGCATCGTTGCGCCCCTAGGGAAGCTCTGAGCGAGTCCATCCTGGACTTCTCCGAGCACGGTCGGCGAGAAGGGTGATTCTTGCCGGCCTGCGTCTTCGTTGGCCTGCGGCCATCGAAGATGGCGGTGCATGCGTGCACCGCAGGAAGCTCCGCCTTTTGCAGAGCTTCCCTAGTCCTAACCACGAAAAACAGCCGCCGCGGAGCCTCCGGGTCTCGCCTGGCGCGAGGAAGAAACACATGTTCAGCAGAAAGATGAAGATTGCGGGCTTTGACGACGAACTTTGGACAGCGCTGCAGAACGAGGCGCGCCGGCAGGAGGAGCACATCGAGCTGATCGCCTCCGAGAATCACGTCACCCCGCGCGTGCTCGAGGCCCAGGGCAGCGTGCTCACCAACAAGTACGCCGAGGGCTACCCGGGCAAGCGGTACTACGGCGGCTGCGAATACGTCGACGTCGTCGAGCAGCTGGCGATCGACCGGGCCAAGCAGCTCTTCGGGGCGGATTACGCGAACGTGCAGCCGCACTCCGGTTCGCAGGCCAACGGTGCGGTCTACCTGGCGCTGCTGAACCCCGGCGACACCGTGATGGGCATGAGCCTCGCCCACGGCGGGCACCTGACCCACGGCGCGAAGGTCAATTTTTCCGGCAAGACCTACAACGCCGTGCAGTACGGGCTGAATGCCGCCACCGGCGAGATCGACTACGACGCCGCGGAGAAGCTGGCGCTGGAGCACAAGCCGAGGATGATCATGACCGGCTTCTCCGCCTACTCCCGCATCCTCGACTGGAAGCGCTTCCGCGAGATCGCCGACAAGGTCGGCGCCTATCTGGTCGCTGACATCGCGCACGTCGCCGGCCTCGTGGCCACGGGCCTGTACCCGAGTCCGATGCAGTATGCCGACGTGGTGACCACCACCACGCACAAGACCCTGCGCGGCCCGCGTTCGGGCCTGATCCTCGCGCGCAGGAACGAGGAGATCGAGAAGAAGCTCAATGCCGCGGTGTTCCCGGGCATCCAGGGCGGCCCGCTCATGCACGTCATCGCCGCCAAGGCGGTGGCCTTCAAGGAGGCCATGCAGCCGGAGTTCAAGGTCTACCAGGAGCAGGTCAGGAAGAACGCCCAGACGATGGCAAAGACCTTCATGGAACGCGGGGTGAACATCGTCTCCGGCGGCACGGACAATCACCTGATGCTGGTGGACCTCATCTCGCGCAAGATCACCGGCAAGGACCTCGATGCGGCGCTCGGTCGCGCCCACATCACCGTCAACAAGAACGCGGTGCCGAACGATCCGCAGTCGCCGTTCGTCACCTCCGGCATTCGCGTCGGTACTCCCGCCTGCACCAGCCGGGGCTTCAAGGAGAACGAGGCCAGGACCGTCGCCGGCTGGATCTGCGACATCATCGACAACATGGGCAACGAGTCCGTGGTCGACGCGACCCGCGGCAAGGTCGCCGAGCTCTGCAAGGCGTTCCCGCTGTACACGGACTGACCGGGCGGGACCTGGCGCGACAGCCGTATCGCGGCCGTGGTGGCGGCATCGCCACCACGGCCGTTTCTGTCCCGCGGGACGCCACGTCCATCCCCCGATCCCCGGGCGGGGCGTGCCGGCGTCACGGCCACCGGCGCGATCCCCGGGATGCTGTGCCGAGCCTCCCTTCGCGCGCCGGGCGATTCACCGCGGCCACCGCGGCGGCGGCGGTCCCACGGCTAGCGTAGGGCGCGGAAAATTCCCCCAATTGCTGGGGGTAGTGGGTTAAAATCTCCTGCATGAAGTGCCCTTATTGCGCCTTCCCCAGCACGCGCGTCATCGATTCCCGCTTCGTCGGCGAGGGTGAACAGGTGCGGCGGCGGCGCGAGTGCGAGAAGTGCCGCGAGCGGTTCACCACCTACGAGACCGCCGAGCTCAACCTCCCGCGCATCGTCAAGCAGCGCGACAAGCGGCGCGAACCCTTCAGCGAGGAGAAGCTGCGCGCCGGCATGGAGCGCGCCTTGCGCAAGCGGCCCGTGGAGACCGAACGCGTGGACGCGGCCGTCAACAACATCAAGCGCAAGCTGCGCGCGAGCGGCGAGCGCGAGATCCCCTCCAGCCGCCTGGGCGAGTGGGTGATGCAGGAATTGCGGGAGCTGGACCAGGTCGCCTATGTGCGATTCGCGTCCGTGTACCACAGCTTCGACGACGTCAAGGCCTTCAGCGAGGCGATTGCCGGGTTGGAGAACGAGATCCCGCCTCACGTGCGCCGCAGGCAATTGAACCTCATCCTTCCGGATGACGACGGCGCTGCGCCGGCGGCGGAGGAACCCGGTTCGCGGTACGGCCGCAAGACGGGCAAGGCCGGCAGGCAGGCACACCGCCCGCGTGGGCGTCCGTGAGCACGGCAGCGAATCCGATCGGCTACACGGCCGACGATCATCGCCACATGGCGCGCGCATTACAGCTCGCGGCGCGGGGACTGAACACGACGCGTCCGAATCCGCGCGTCGGCTGTGTCATCGTCAGGGACGGGAAGGTCATCGGCGAGGGCTGGCACGAGCGTGCCGGCGAGCCTCATGCGGAGACGCTGGCCTTGCGCGCCGCGGGCGCCGCGGCGCGCGGCGCAACCTGCTATGTCACCCTCGAGCCGTGCTCTCATTACGGGCGCACGCCCCCCTGCAGCGAGGCCCTGGTGCAGGCCGGCGTTGCGCGGGTGGTGGCGGCGATGTCCGATCCGAATCCGCGCGTCGGCGGCGAGGGATTGAGGCAGTTGCAGTCCGCGGGCGTCGAGGTCGGCACGGGGCTGCTGGCCGGCGAGGCCGAGGCACTGAACGTGGGATTCTGCCAGCGCATGCGCAAAGGGCGGCCGTGGCTGCGCGCGAAGGTCGGCATGAGCCTCGACGGCCGCGTGGCGATGGCCAACGGCGAGAGCAGGTGGATCAGCGGCGAGGCCGCGCGCGCCGACGTGCAGCGCTGGCGTGCCCGCAGTTGCGCGGTGCTCACCGGCGTGAACACGGTGATCGCCGACGATCCGGCCCTGACGGTGCGCGCGCAGCCGTTGGTGGGGGAGATTCCCGGGCAGCCGCTGCGCGTGGTGCTCGATCCCGCCCTGCGCATGCCCCGCGATTCGCGGGTGCTTTCGGGCCCGGGGGCCGCGCTGGTGATCACAGCCGTTGCTGATCGCTCCTGGAAGGGCGCCGAATCCTTCCGCTGCCCCGGAGCCGACGGCAGGATCGATCTGCCGGCGGCGATGCGCGAGCTCGGCCGCCGCGAGCTGAACGAGGTGCTGGTCGAGGCCGGACCGACGCTGACGGGAGCGCTGCTGCAGGCAGGCCTGGTCGACGAGCTCATCTGCTACGTGGCGCCGAAGCTGATGGGAGACGCGGCGCAACCCCTGGCGCGCCTGCCGGGATTGAACCGCCTGGCCGACGCCATCGGCCTCGATCCCGTGGACCTGCGGCCGATCGGCGGCGACTGGCGCGTGATCATGCGCCCGCATGGGACGGTGTGACCGAACGCATGTTCACCGGTATCGTGCAGGCGATGGGAACAATCCAATCGATCGCGCCGCAGGCGGAAGGTGTGAGGATGCGCGTCGACTCCGGCCAGCTCGCGTTGGCCGACGCGCGCGTCGGCGACAGCATCGCCGTCAACGGCGTGTGCCTGACCGTCGTGGAGTTCGACGCGCACGGCTTCGCCGTGGAGGTGTCGCCGGAAACCCTGCGCTGTACCTCCCTCGCAGGGCTGGCGGTCGGCGACCGCGTCAACCTGGAGCTCGCGCTGCGCCTGGGCGACAGGCTGGGCGGGCATCTGGTCAGCGGCCACGTCGATGGGGTAGGGCGGGTTCGCGCGGTGCGCGCGGACGGCGGCTGCCTGTGGCTGCGGATCGAGGTGCCGGCCGAGCTGGCGCGGTACGTGTCGCGCAAGGGCTCGGTTTGCGTCGATGGCGTCAGCCTGACGGTGAACGCCGTGGAGGGCGCCACCTTCGAGGTGCAGATCATCCCGCACACCCGCGAGCAGACCCTGTTCGGGGGGTACAAGCCGGGCGATGCCGTGAATATCGAGGTCGACCTGATTGCGCGCTATCTCGAGCGGCTGATCGCTGAGAGAGATGCCTGAAGGGGCGGCCTCGCCGCCGGCAGGACGGCCCCCCAAAGCGGTTATAATCCGGCCATTCACCGGTTCGCCTCCTGGCCTCGCGCATGTCCTCACTCAGCACTACCGAAGAGATCGTCGAAGACATCCGTCAGGGACGCATGGTCATCGTCATGGATGACGAGGATCGCGAGAACGAGGGCGATCTGGTGATGGCGGCCGCCCTTGTCAAACCCGCGGACATCAACTTCATGGCGACGCACGGACGCGGCCTCATCTGTCTGACGCTGACCCGCGAGCGCTGCGAGCGGCTGAACCTGCCGTTGATGGTGCGCGACACGTATTTCAACTATGGCACCAATTTCACCGTGTCCATCGAGGCCGCCACGGGCGTGACGACCGGCATCTCCGCGGCCGACCGCGCGCGCACCGTGCAGGCTGCGGTGGCCGAGGATGCCAAGCCCAGCGACGTGGTGCAGCCCGGGCACATCTTTCCGCTGATGGCCCAGCCTGGCGGGGTGCTCACGCGCGCCGGGCACACCGAGGCAGGCTGCGACCTCGCCCGGCTTGCCGGCCTGGAGCCGGCGGCGGTGATCGTGGAGATCCTCAACGAGGACGGGTCCATGGCGCGCCGCCCCGAGCTGGAACGGATGGCCGCGCAGCACGGCCTCAAGATCGGCACCATCGCCGACCTGATCCGCTACCGCATACACAACGAGAAGACCATCGAACGCGTGGCGGAGACGGATCTGCAGACCGAGGTCGGCCAGTTGCACGCGATCACCTATCGCGACACCATCGCCGGCGATCTGCACATCGCGCTGGTGAAGGGAAAGGTCGAACCCGGAAAGCCCGTCGCCGTGCGCGTGCACATCGAGAATCCGCTGTTCGATCTGACCGGGGCATCGCGCGCGGATTCCGGCTGGCCGCTGCGAGACGCGCTGCTGCGTATCGCGCGCGAGCCGAGCGGCGTGCTCGTGATACTCCGCAACCAGTACGACAACGACCAGCTCGTTCGCAGTCTGCAGCGCACGCAAGAGCCCGTGACAGCGCAGGCCGAGGCGCCGTCGCCGCCCGCGCGCGACGAACTGCGCACCGTGGGCCTCGGCGCCCAGGTGCTTGCCGACATCGGGGTGCGCAAGATGCGGGTGATGAGCCGGCAGAGGAAATACAGCGCATTGTCCGGCTTCGGGCTGGAGGTCGTCGAATACATCACTCACTAGGAACGAACATGGCAGACGTCAGGCAGGTAGAAGGTGGAGAGACCCCTCCGGAGGACGCGCGCTTCGGCATCATCGCCAGTCGATTCAACGACGAGATCGTCAGCAAGCTCATCGACGGGTGCGTGCGGACGTTGAAGGAGCGGGGTGTGGCGGGCAGGCGCATCACGGTCGTGCGCGTCCCGGGCGCCTACGAGATCGCCTTCGCGGCAAGACGCATGGCGATGTCGGGGGACTTCGACGCGCTGATCGCGCTGGGTGCGGTCATACGGGGGGAGACGCCGCACTTCGATTATGTCGCCGGCGAGTGCGCGCGCGGGATATCGGAGGTGAGCGCGGATCTCGACATCCCCATCGCCTTCGGCGTGCTGACGACCGAGAACGACGAACAGGCGGAGGCCCGCGCCGGAGGCGCGATGGGGAACAAGGGCTCCGAGGCTGCCCTGGTCGCCATCGAGATGATCAATCTCACCCGGGAACTGGCCAAGTAGATGAACTCCGGGAAGCGCAGGGGGGGCGGCAGGTCCGCGCACGCGCGCGTGCGCGCCCGCCGCTGCGCGGTGCAGGCGCTGTACCAGTGGCAGCTCGCGGGCCAGGATCCCAGCGACATCCTGAAGGAGTTCGTCGCCGAGCGCGAGGTGGTCAACGCCGACATGGAGTTGTTCGAGAAGCTGACGCGCGGCATCCCGCGTCACATCGAGGAGCTGGAGGCGGATTTGACGAGCGTGATCGATCGTCCGGTGCGGGAGCTCGATCCGGTGGAGCGGGCGATCCTGCTCATCGGCGCCTATGAGCTCCGCCACTGCAGCGAGACGCCGTGGCGCGTGGTCATCAACGAGGCCATAGAGCTGGAGAAGATGTTCGGCGCCGAACAGGGACATCGCTACGTCAACACCGCGCTGGACAGGCTGGCACGCGCCCTGCGCCCGCTCGAGACGGCGGCGGGAACGGGGTAGCGGAACCGGGCCGCCCTCCTCGTCGGTGCCGCCGGAATCCGATCCACCGCCAGCAGGCCGAGCGCCATGTCCACCTCCGAATTCGAGCTCATCGATCGCTACTTCCGACGCGCCGGCGCGCGCCGCGACGACGTGGCCATCGGGATCGGCGACGATGGCGCAGTGCTGCGGCCCCGGCCGGACCACGACCTGGTGGTGGTGACGGACACCATCGTGGCGGGCGTGCATTTCCCCTCGACCATGACCGCCGCGGACATCGGCTACCGCGCCCTGGCCGTGAATCTCAGCGATCTGGCGGCCATGGGAGCGGAGCCGGCGTGGTGCAGTCTCGCCCTGACGCTGCCGCAGGCCGACGAGGAGTGGCTGCAGGGGTTCGCCGCCGGGCTGCTGGAACTGGCGGAGCGCTTCGAGGTGCAATTGGTGGGTGGGGATACCACGCGAGGTCCGCTGACGGTCACCGTCACCGCGCATGGCTGGGTGCCCGCCGGAGGGGCGCTGCGGCGCGCGGGAGCCGGTGCCGGCGACGGCGTTTATGCCTCGGGCACCCTTGGTGATGCCGCTGGCGGCCTGCGCGCGCTCATGGGGATGACGGTGTGCGACGCGGACTCCCGCACGGCGCTCACGCGCCGTTTCCTGCGGCCGGAGCCCCGGGTCGCGCTGGGCCAGTTTCTCCGCGGGGTCGCCAGCAGCGCCATCGACGTGTCCGACGGCCTTGCGGCGGATCTGATGCACGTGCTCGAGGCCAGCGGCGTTGGGGCGGAGGTTCACCTCGATCGCCTGCCGATTTCCGCGTCGCTGCGCGCCTGTGAACGCGGTGATGCGGCGATCGAGCGCGCACTCAGGGGCGGTGATGACTACGAACTGTGCTTCACGGTCCCGCCGGCGCGCGAATCGGCGTTGCGCCAGTGGCGTCCGGATGACGGGGTAACCTTGACGCGCATCGGGACGGTCGTGGCGTGCCCCGGATTGCGGTTCGTCAATGCCGATGGCGTGGTCGTCGATCGTCACATTTCCGGCTACGCGCATTTCTGATCGAAGCCTGCGCCGGTCGGGGATGTTAAGATTGCGCGCGGCCTGCGACCTGCGCGCGCGACGGAGATTCGCGCCGGCGCGGCCGGCGGGCGGCGCTCCCGTGGCATCGAGGCACCGTATCCGGCGGCGAGGCCATGCCGGGTGCCCTGAGGTCGGCACCCGCGGCGGTCCCGTGCGGTGCGCGCCGCGAGCGGCAAGACCTGACGACTGAAACTTTCTGGAGCGGAAATGATGAAGTGTGGCGGGTGGCGGGCGGTTGCAGGCGCAGCGATGCTGAGCGCCTGCGTTGGCGTGGCGGCGCAGGATCTGGCGCTGAGTGATTTCGGCGACATGCCGCTCATACGCGTCGCCGGCACGGGCCGCGTGTCGGTTGCCGTGGATACCGCGTCGGTGAATCTCGGCGTGGAGGCGCAGGCCAAGTCGGCGGACGAGGCGCGGGCGAAGGCGGCCGAGGCCATGACCGCCATGATCGCGGCCGTGCGCGCGGGCGGCATCGAAGACAAGGACCTGCAGACGCAGCATCTGTCGCTGAATCCCGTCTTCGCGCCCGACTCCGCCAGCAAGATAGTCGCCTACCAGGCGCACCATCAGCTGACGGTCAAGGTGCGCGACGTCGCGAGCGTCGGCAAGCTGATCGACGAGTCGCTGAAGGCCGCCGGCGATGCGGGCCGCATGTACGGGATCGGTTTCCTGGTCGACGACCCGCGGACCGCCGAATCCGAGGCCCGCAAGCTGGCCTACGCCGACGCGCTGTCCAAGGCCCAGGAGCTCGCGGAGGCCGCGAACCTGACCCTGGGCAGGCCATTGCGCATCATCGATATGCCGGCATCCATGCCCGGCCCGATCCCCTTGGGCGGCGTGGCGATGGCCAAGATGTCCGCGGAGGCGGCAACGCCGGTCGCCAGCGGCGAGCAGGAGGTTTCAGTCACCGTCGACGCGGTGTTCGCCGTGACCGAACCGACGCCGGCGCCGCAATAACTCCCTGGTCGCCGGGCGGTCCGTCCGCCCGGCCCCTTAGCCGGTCACCGCGCCGCTGGGCGTCTGGCCCTCCGGGATGCGCACGTGCAGGGCGTCGTTGCGCTGCTGGATCTCCTTGCGCATCTCCTTGCGCATCTTGCCCGCCTCAAACAGGCGCTGCTCGATGTCGGTCTCGATCTCGAGGCGTGGAACGGTGGTGGGGCGGCCATCCTCGCCCACGGCCACCATCGTGAAGAAGCAGGAGCACGCGTGCCGTTTTTCCTTCGTGCGCAGGTTTTCGGTCATGACCTTCACGCCCACCTCCATGGAACTGCTGCCGACGTAATTGACGTTGGCCATGAACGTCACCAGCTCGCCGACCTCCACGGGCTGCTTGAAGGTGACGAGGTCCAGCGAGGCGGTGATCACGTAGGTCTTGGCGTAGCGCGCGGCGCAGGCATAGGCGACCTGGTCGAGCAGCTTCAACAGCGCCCCGCCGTGCACCTTGCCGGAGAAGTTGGCCATGTCTGGGGTCATGAGGACGGTCATGTACAGCGATTTTTCCTGTCGGCTCATAGTCGGTGTGCGTGTCGTCGTTTGAGGAACCTGCCGTGGCAGGCTGGCGTGGGGACGCGAATGATAACGAGCCGCCGCGCAGATCAGAAGCAATCGCGGCCGCGGACGCGCGCGGGGGGGATTCGCCGGCGCAGGACCTTGAAGTCGGAGTGATATCGGTTAAACTATCTATCAATAGATAGGCATCCCTTCCGCTCCACCCATGGCCACTTCCGCACAAATCATTGAAGTCGCTCAGGAATACATCCAGAAGGTGGGATTCCACGCTTTCAGCTACAGAGATATCGCCGAGCGGGTCGGCATACGCACGGCAAGCATCCACTATCACTTTCCAAGGAAGGCCGACCTCGCGCGGGCCATCGTGGACCGCGTGCGCGCGGCGACCGCCGCGGCGATCGCCGAGATCGACTCGTCCCGCGCCCCGGCGGGCGAGCGGCTGCGCAGCTTCTGCGGCCTGTTCCTCGAGACCTGGGGAGAAGGTGATCGGCTCTGCCCGATGTGTATGCTGGCGATGGGCCAGGAGGCGATCCCGGCGGAGGTGCAGCGCGGCGTGCGCGATTTCTGGCAGGGCGGGGAGGCGTGGGTCTCCCGGACCGTGGCCGATGGGCAGGCCAGCGGCGAGTTCCGGCCAGACATCGACCCGAGAACGGTGGGCAGGACCTTCGTAGCGGCGCTGGAGGGCGCAATGGTCGCCGCCCGCGCGTTTTCGGACCGCACGCGGATCGAGGACGTCATCGACCACCTGATGGATTCTGTGACTGTCCGGCGAACCGGCGGCACCGGGGCAGTCTAACGGCTAGGAGGCACGCGCCCGAATGACCGTCCGACACTGCAACCGCCCTGGAACGCGCTCCATATACTCGGTCATGCTGACGGCCGCGGTAGCGGCGACCCTCACCTACAGCCTGCGGGGGACAGCCTATCAGCCGCCCTTCAATCTCACGGAGGTCGCGCCGGGTAACTTCGTACACATGGGCAGGCACGTTACGTTAGAGGATCCCGACACCGACGATATCGCCAACATCGGCTTCATTGTCGGCGAGAAGTGCGTGGCGATCATCGACACGGGCGGCTCGGTCGCCGTCGGCCAGGCGCTGAGGGACGCTGTCCGGGAGCGCACGCCGGTGCCGATCTGCTACGTCATCAACACCCACTCGCATTTCGACCACCACTTCGGCAACGTCGTCTTCAAGCACGACAACCCGGTGTTCATCGGGCATCACAAGCTGCCCGAGGCGCTCGGTGGCGACAACGCCTACGTACTGGAGCACTTCGGCAGGTATCTCGGCGAGAACCCGAGCAACGCCGACATCATCCCCCCCGGGCGGACCGTGGACTCGACGCTGGAGCTGGACCTGGGCGGCAGGACCTTGCGGCTCACGGCCTACCCGACGGCGCATACGCACAGCGACCTCTCCGTCCTCGACGTCGGCACCGGTACCCTCTGGCTGGGCGACCTGCTGTTTCGCGAGCGGTTGCCGTCTTTCGACGGCAGCGTCTTGGGCTGGCTGAAGGTGATCGGCACGCTCGAGCAGGAGCAGGGCGTCAAGACCGTGATACCGGGCCACGGCCCGGTCGGCGAGGACCTCGAGGCGGCGCTCAGCGACGAGAAGCGTTACATGGAGACGGTGGTCGGCGAGGTGAGGGCGCAGATTGCCGAGGGGAAGGACATCGACCACGCGGTGGAGACGGTGGGCCTGTCCGAGCGCGAGCGGTGGCAGTTGTGGGAGCAGCAGCACAAGCGCAACGTCTCGCGAACGTATACGGAGCTGGAGTGGGAGTAGGCGGGAATTCGAGCCGAATGCGGCGCCAGGCGGTGGCCGCGAACATCATTAGCGAACATCAGATACGGAGCTTAGGAGGCACATCATGAACATGCATACATACGGGCGCAGCCTCATCGCCGCGCTGGCATTCATTGGCGCCCTGCAGGCGGGGCAGGCGGTGGCCGAGGAGAAGCTCGAGATCGTCCGGCCCAAGGACGTAAAGTCCGACGTGGACCTGTGGGCGACCTTCCTGCGCGAGGCGTTCTTCAAGGATGTCGAGATCATCGAGGACAAGACCGTCATCGACATGAAGACGCCGTATCGCGCCGAGGATGCGGCGGTGACGCCGGTGTCGATTACCGCGCAGTTCGCTCAGTCCCCCGAACGGTATATCGAGAAGCTCTACGTCATCGTCGACAACAATCCCCAGCCGCTGGTGGGGACCTTCCATTTCACGCCCGATACGGGCAAGGCGGACCTCGCCCTGCGGGTGCGCATTGACCGCTATACCAACATCCGCGCGGTGGCGGTGCTGAACAACGGCGAGCACCACATGGTCACCAATTACGTGAAGGCTTCGGGCGGCTGCTCGGATCCATTCGGGGGCGACATCTACGAGGCGCTGAAGAGTGCGGGCAAGATGAAATTCCGCACCGTCGGCGAGATCCTCTCGGATCAGACCCAGCTCGGTCAGTTCAGCGTCAGCCACCCCAATTTCACCGGCATGTCGATCAACCAGCGCACGGGCAACATCGTGCCGCCGCATTTCGTCAACAAGGTGACGCTGGTCTACAACGACAAGCTGGTGATGACCGCGGAGACCGGCATCTCCATCAGCCAGGATCCGAGCTTCCGGTTCTTCTTCAGGCCCGGCAGCGGCGGCACGCTGCGCGCCGACATCGAGGACAGCAAGGGCAACAAGTGGTCCGAGGTTTTCGAGGTCACCGAGGCCCCCGCCGGGGCCGCGACCGCGGACAAGAGCACCTGACGGACGGCCCTGGTACGGCGTGACGCGCTACGAGGAGGGGGCGCTGCGCCGCCCCTTGGCCTCGGGGCCTGCCGTCGGCACGGCCCGCAGCGGCGCCACGGCGGTGGTCCAACGCCGCTGAGGCGGCTTATCATGGGCCCGATAACAAGAATTCGAATTGCCGCCCATGCGCCGCCCATTCTCCAGTTTCGGGTTCCGCCAGCTGACCGGATGGATGCTGGGCCCGCTGTGTTTCATGTTCTGCGGCCTCTACGGTCCGGAATGGGGCATGAGCATCGCGCAGGCATGGACCGCCGGTACGGTGGCGATCATGACGGTCTGGTGGATCACCGAGCCGGTGCCCCTCTGGGCGACCGCCTGCGTGCCACTTTTCGTGTTTCCGGCGCTCGAGGTGGCGCCGCTGTTCGCCGTCGCGCTGCAGTACGCCGACCCGGTGAATTTCCTCTTCCTCGGCGGGATGATGATCGCCTCCTGCATGCAGCAATGGGGACTGCACAGGCGCATCGCCCTGGCGATCGTCGACGCCATCGGCGCCAGTCCCCGGCGCATCGTCCTGGGATTCATGCTGGGGACGGCCTTCATCAGCATGTGGATCTCGAATACGGCCACCGCGATGATGATGTACCCGATCGGCATGTCGGTGCTCATCCGGCTGCGCGAGCAGCGCGTGGACGAGGTCCTGCTCGCCAGATTCGGGCTCGCCCTCATGCTCGGCATCGCCTACGCGGCGAGCATCGGCGGGATAGGTACCAAGATTGGGACGGCGCCGAATCTCGTCTTCGTAAAGCTGGCCGATCCGCTGCTGAACCACGACGTGGATTTCCTGACGTGGCTGAAGGTGGGCGTGCCGATCGTCGCCATCGCTTTACCGCTGGTCTGGCTGTATCTGGTCCGGGTGGCCGCGCCGCTGCCCGCCGCCGGATTCGTCGACAGCGCCGCCTACATTGCCGAGGAACGCCGACGCCTCGGCGAGATGAACCCGGGCGAGCGCATCGCGCTGGTGGCATTCCTCACCGCCGCGGGGCTGTGGATATTCCGCAAGGACATTGAGCTCAGCGGTTTCGTGATACCGGGCTGGTGGGACCTGGTCACGTGGAGCTGGGCCGACGTCATCGGCAGGCCGCTGGAGTCGTTGCCGTCGCCGCTCGCCCGGCTGCTGGCGCAGGATGTCGGTGATGCGGCCGTGGCGATGGCGGTGGGCACGCTGCTGCTGTTCATTCCGGTTCCGGGCGAGCGATCCCACAGGGCGTTGAGCCTGCGCAATGCCGCGCGCGTCCCCTGGGGCCTGCTGGTCCTGCTCGGTGGCGGATTCGCGATGGCCTACGGCATACAGCAGAGCGGACTGTCGAACTGGGTGGGCGGCTGGTTGCGTGACCTCGATCAGCTGCCGCCGCTGCTGCTCATGCTGTGCGTGTGCCTCATCACGGTGATCCTGACCGAGGTCGCCTCCAACGTCGCGACCGCCAACATCATCCTGCCGCTGCTCGCGGCGCTGGCGGCGGAGATCGGCCGCAATCCTGCACCGCTGATGATGGCCGCGACCATCGCCGCCTCGTTCGGGTTCATGCTGCCGGCGGGCACCCCACCCAACGCCATCGTCTTCTCCAGCGGTTACATCACGGTTCCGCAGATGGCGCGCAGCGGACTGCTCATCGATTTGGCCGCAGCGGTGTTGGTCGCGCTGGCCTGCTACGCGCTGGCGCCCTGGGCGCTGGGACTCCTCTGACGGCCAGCGCCGCCGCGGCCCGCAGCGCCGAGGCGTACGCACGTCTCGACTCAGGCGCGCCGCCGGACGTGCAGGACGTCCTTGATGCGCTCCAGCCGATGAATGATGTGTTCGAGCTGCCGGAGGTCGGCGACCAGCACGTTGAATACCATGTGCGCCTTGCCGGACCTGGCGTCGCTGTAGGTCTTCACCGCCACGATGTCGACCTTCAGATTACTGAGCATGTCGGAGACGTCGCGCAGCAGTCCGCGGCGGTCGTTGGCCTCGATATCGATACCGACCCGATGAGTGGCGCGTGCGCTCTCGCCCCAGCTCACCTCGACGATGCGCTCGGGTCGCTCGCGGATCAGCTTCTCCAGGTTCGGGCAGGTGGCGCGATGTATCGACACTCCCTGGCCCACCGTGATGTAGCCGCCGATCGGTTCGCCCGGCACCGGACTGCAGCAGCGCGCCGCGCGGGTCATGACGTCCGTCACCCCCAGGACGATGACGTCGCCGCGTGCCTCGCCGGCGGCCCGCCGTGCCGTGGGCACCTGCGCCTGTTCGGGCGCTGGCGGCCTCGCCGGCTGCAGCGCCTGTGCGATCTGCGCCGCGGTGAGATCGCCTCGACCCAGTGCGGCGAGCAGGTCGTCGGCGTCCGCCAGCTGCAACGCCCGGGCGAGCTCCGTGGTATTGACGGCGTCGAGCCCTAGGCGCTTCAGCTCGCGATCGAGCGTGGCGCGTCCCTGGGCGATATGTTCGGCGCGATCCTGCTCGCGGAACCATCTGCGCACCTTGGCCCGGGCGCTTGCGGTCTTGAGGTAGCCGAGCGCGGGATTCAGCCAGTCCCTGCTCGGGCCACCCTCGCGTCCGGTCAGGATCTCCACCGTCGAGCCGCTGGCGAGCGGCTGCGCCAGCGGCAGTATGGTGCCGCCGGATTTCGCGCCGCGGCACTGGTGTCCGATGTCGGTATGTACCGCGTAGGCGAAGTCGAGCGCGGTCGCCCCAATCGGCAGATCGATGATGCGCCCCTGCGGCGTGAGCACGTAGATGCGATCGTGAAAGGCGATGTCACGGAAGCGCTCGAACAGGTCGCTGCCGCTGCCGGGCCGATCGGATTCGACGCGTTCCAGCAGGCGCCGCGACCATGCCGAGAAGTCCGCCTTGCGTTCCTTGTAGTGCCAGTGCGCCGCCACGCCTAGCTCGGCGTGGCGGTGCATGGCATGGGTACGGATCTGGATCTCGATGGTGCGACCCTCGGGACCGATTACCGCCGTGTGCAGCGACTGGTAGCGGTTGGCCTTGGGGCGGGCGATGTAGTCGTCGAACTCGCTCGGGATCGGGGCCCAGAGACTGTGAATCAGGCCGAGCGCGGCATAGCAGTCCGCCACCTCGTTGACGAGGACGCGAAAGCCGATGGAGTCGAAGATGGCCTCGGCCCCGACGTTCTTGCGCTGCATCTTCTTCCAGATGCTGTAGATGTGCTTCGGCCGTCCGCTCACCTCGCTGTGTATGCCGGCGCGGCTGAGCTCGAACATCAGGATGTCGAGTACGCGGCGCACGTAGGCGTCGCGGGTCTCGCGCCGCTCGTTGAGCTGGCTGGCCAGCTCGCAGTACCTGGCGGGCTCCACGAAGCGGAACGAGAGGTCCTCCAGCTCCCACTTCAGCTGCCATACGCCGAGCCGGTTGGCCAGCGGCGCGAAGATGTCCAGGGTCTCCTCGCCGAGCCGCCGCCGCGTCTCGTCGTCTGCCCGCTTGGCCGCGCGCAGTTCGCAGAGCTGCCGCGCGAGGCGCACCAGCACGACGCGCGGATCCTGCGCCATGGTGAGCAGCATGCGCCGCAAGCGGTCGGCCTGCACGGCCTCCACCGCCGTGCGCCGCAGCTCCTTGAGCACAGAGATGCGCTCTGCCTCCCTGAGCAGGCGGGCGACGCCGGCGCCGACGCGCTCCTCGACCACGTCGGCGTCGATCTCCCCGTACTCGAACAGCGGCAGCAGCACCCCGGCGGCGAGCGTCTCGGCGTCCAGGTCGAGCGCCTCCAGAACGCTGACGCATTCCAGTCCCTGCGCGCGGCAGGCATCGAGTTCGGGCTTTGCGTCGGTGCGCTCCCGCAGCAGCAGCTCGGCTCGCCTGACGGGCTCGAGATGCTCGGCCGACAGGCGCTTCGAGACGATCTCCGTGGCCCCGAGTACGGGCGGCGGCGTCGGTTCGACAGGAAGCGGATTGTTCACAACGTGATCCTAGCCCATGCGGAGGCCGCGGAATGTGCGTCCCGGCTCACCAACGGGCGGGTTGGACGTTGCGAGCCCGGTCCGCCCCGCCGGCGCCTCCGCGCTCAGCGCCCCCACTCCGTGGGTCGCCAGCGCAGGCCGGCGGCGATGAGGCGTTGCAGCAGCGCCTGGTAAGGGACGCCGGCGTGCTCGGCTGAAGCCGCGAAGTCCTCGCCGCGGGCGATCTGCGGATTGGGATTGGCCTCGATGACGTACACGCGGTTCTGCCGGTCCATGCGCATGTCGATGCGCGCGTAGCCGCTCAGACCCAGGATGCGGTAGACGCGCCGCGCCAGGTGCCGCAGCTTCTCTGCCATGCCCTCCGGCAGGTTGCGAGCCTCGCGCGATGTGATCCGGTACTTGTCCTGGTACTTGCGCGACCATTTCACCCGCTGCGTGGCGATCCGCCTCGCCTCGTCAGGCAGGTTGTCCATGACCAGCTCCCAGACGGGGAATACCTGAAGGTGCTGATTGCCGAGCACCGACACGTACAGTTCCCGCCCCTCGATGTAGCGTTCGACGATCGCCCCGGTTCCGACGCTGTTGTGCACGAATCCGACGCGCTCGCGCAGCCGCTCGTCGTCCTCCACGATCGATGCCTGGGAGATGCCCAGGGACGCCTCCTCCGATACCGACTTGACGATCAGGGGAAACTCCAGGTGCCTGGGCCTGCGTACCGGGCGACCCATCGGCACGACCATGAAATCCGGGCTCAAAATGCGGTGGTAGTGCAGGATCTTCTTGGACAGCGCCTTGTCGCGGGCGAGCATGAGGCCGCGCGGATTGCAGCCGGTGTAGGGGACCTTGAGCAGTTCCAGGTAAGAGACGACGTTCTGGTCGTAGACCGCAACGCCGTCGAACTCCTCCAGGAGATTGAACGCGATGTGCGGCTTCCACTCCTCGATCGCCTTGCGGATGACGCCGAGCTCGTTTCGCACCCCCAGCGCGCGGACCTCGTGCCCGATCTGGCGCAGTGTGTTGACGACGTCGTACTCGGTGCGCCACTGCGCGGTGGTGAGATCCACGCCCGTGACGTCCTCGGGCGGCACGAGGTCGGCGTGCATGAGCGCAAGTATGCGAAGCTTCCTCACAGCGCCACCCGTTGCCTGCCGCTGTGCATGTTGTTCATGGTCTGAACCGTCAGCAGCAGGATGAAGTCGTGACGGGCCTGGTCCTCGGGCACGGCCAGGCGCAGGTTGCGCTCGCGGCAGCGATCGATCATGCCGCCGAGGACCTGGTCGATGGTGTACTGGTAGGCGCCCGTCCAGTCGGCGACCTTGCGCCTGGCCTCCTTGCGTATGCGCGAGAGAAACGTGGCCGCGCGCGTGTTGTCGGCGTGCTGGCTGGAATCCGAGAAGATCCGGCTCAACGCATCGTCGTAGAAGGTGGGGTGCACCTGCCCGTAGTGCGCGCGACGGCGGCGATAGTGCTCGCGCAGCGTGGTGCGCAGCTCCGGCAGGGGCTCGATGACCTCGCGGCTGGCCACGCGCGGCGGCTTGCCCGCCAGCGTGTGCATGAGCTGATCGACGTATTCGAGCTTGCGCAGCGCCGGCCAGCCCCTGTAGCGTGCCCGCCAGTCGGAGTCCGGCTGCAGCCACACCGCGAAGGTCTCGGCGAAATCCTCGTCGGGGTGCGCCTGCGCGTACCAGCGATCCAGGTGCAGGACGAAGCGCTTGCTGTACGGCTTCGGCGTGTACCAGTCCGGGTAGGGTACGGAGGACTTGCCGAACAGTTTCTGCCGCAGCGGCCGGCGGCGCAGCAGGTAGGCGTTCTCGATGGCATGCCCGGTCTCGTGCCGCAGGATCTGCATGCACCCCTCCCGGGTGCCGCCCTCGACCTCGAGCATCTGATTGAGTTCGAGTCGGGCGAGACGCGGGTGCGCGAGATAAAAGGGCACCGCGATGCCGGGCACGCCGTCGGGACTGAACCACTCCGCGGAGAGCCAGAAATGTGGACGGAAGGTGATGCCCCTGGCCGCGAGCTCCTCGAACAGCACTTCGATGCATTCGGCGATCGGCGTCCCCTCGATGGCGAGATCGAGATCGCAAAGGCGCAGCTCGAGCAGCTGTTCGTCCGACCAGCCCGCCCAGTGATCGGGCGCCAGTCTCTTGCCGCGGGATCCTGGACGTGCGCGTGGTGCCACCGGCACGGAGCATAGGAGATCGGTCGGCCTTTGCCAACCGCGCTCCGCGGCTCCGCCGCCGGGCGGCGGGGACCCTGCTTGCGCGTCCTGGATCCGGCCTCGCCGCCGGCGCGGCTCCGCGGCCCGCGACTCAGACGCGGAAGACGTACTCCTTTCCCGCCTCGCGCTCGATGTCAGGCGGGAAGCTCTTGTGCTTGTCCGCGTAGTAGCGCTCGAGGTGATCGCCCTCCGACCGCCGGTTGTAGGTGGCGAAATAGAGCCGGCGGATCTTATCGCTCATGTTCGGCTCCGAGGCATGCGGGGCGTAGGAATCGAAGAACACGACATCGCCCGGCCTGGTGGGGCAGTATTCGAATTTCATGCCGGCCATGTCGGCCTCGGTGAGCGGTTCCCAGGCGCGGAATAACCCCCGGTGCTGGTGACCCGCCACCATCTGCAGGCACCCGTTCTCGATCGTGGCCTCGTCGATGCAGACCAGCACGCTGATGAAATAGCTGGCGTAATCCTCCCAGCCGGCCTGGGAGTCCTGGTGGGGTTTGAATCCGCCGCCGCCGGGCATCTTGAAATTGATCTTCTCCTTGAACAGCACCGCCTCCTCGCCGAGCAGCTGCGAGACCGGTGCCCGCAGGGTCTCCGTCAGCCGTTTGAAACCGGCGTGAAACGGCGAGATCCGCTCGATGCGGTTGATGAGCAGCTCACCGGGGTTCTTCAGGCTGCGCTCGTGGTAGACCCATTGACGTCCCGGCACCTCCGGCGCCTCGGCGATCTCCCTGGTCCATCGCTCTATCGCCGCGACGTCCTCCTGATCGAACGCGCCGCGCACGACCAGGTAGCCGTCGCGCTGGAAATCGGCAATCTGTTCCTCCGTCAGCACCGGTGTCTTCAGCATGTCGTTGTTCTCCTCGGCAGTGGATGGACGGCCAACCGCCGCCTTATAGGGGCGGCGCGAGGGTCTGCTTTTGATCCAGGTCAATCGCAGGCGGCCGTGCGCCGCTGTACGGCGGGGGTGGCGCGGATCGTCTGCGTGGAATCGCTGCAAGGCGGCGCGAAGGGGGGCAAGGACGTTGTGCAAAAGGCGGAGCTTCCTGCGGTGCATGGATGCACCGGCATTTTCGACGGCCGCGGGCCTTTGAAAAGGAAGGCCGGCAGGCATGCGTCACACTTCGTGCCGACCGTGCCCTGAGAAGTCAAGGATGGACTAACTCAGAGCTTCCTCGAGTGCGGGTCGCGGGCCCTGATGCCGTCATTCCGCCGGCAGGTGGCGCGAGGAGGTGGCGAGGATCTGTTGCCGTCGGCGGATCTCCTTCAGCACGCCGTTGAACTGATCCCGCAACTGTGCCCGCATGAGTGCCGGTCCTATGAGCGGGGGGACCCAGAACTCAGGAGTGCTGAGGGCCCGGTACTCGATATGGCAGCCGTCACGGCCGGACAGCCGCCAGTGGCCGGCCATTCGGCGCAGATTGCCTTTGACCGCGCGGAAGCGGATCGACCGCGGCGGATCGAGATCGATGGCGAAGACGACGTCGATGCGGCGCTCGAAGAGGAGCACGCGCGCGACGCCCTGTTGCTCGACGCGCAGGGGTTCGCCGGGCGCGCTGACAACGCGGCTCGAGCGCATGTCGGGGACGAAGTCGCTGAGATGCTCGAAGTCGGTCAGAACCTGCCAGACGAGCTCGGCAGGGGCGGTGGTGGCGGCGCAGGCCGTGATGGCGTAACTGTCGCCCTCGCGCGTGACATCGATCCGCCCGAGGCCGTCGGCGCGCGCGCCGGTGGTCGTCAAGGTGATCGCGGCGGCGATGAGCACAACGCCCGCCAGCCGCGGCCATGGGGTCCGTGCGGCCATGCGCGCCTCCCCGGGGTCGCGTCGGCCGCCATTGTACTGCCGTGGGGGCCGGGTGCGACAGCGCGGAGGGCCGCGGGCGCGCGGCCGGGGCCCTGCGGCGGGTGGCCGCCGGGGCCGGCGATCTCAGGCCGGGGCGTGCTGGCGCTTAACGATGATCTGCCGCCACTGTGCCGGACCGCTCTCGTGCACCGATTCGCCGTTGACATCGACGGCCACCGTCACCGGCATGTCCCTGACCTGGAACTCGTGGATGGCCTCCATGCCGAGATCCTCGAAGGCCACCACGCGCGCGGCGGTGATGGCCTTGGAGACCAGATAGGCCGCGCCGCCGACGGCCATGAGGTACACCGCGCGATGCTTTCGGATCGCCTCGATGGCGGCGGGGCCGCGCTCGGACTTGCCGATCATGCCCATGAGCCCGGTCCGCGCCAGCATCATCTCGGTGAACTTGTCCATGCGGGTGGAGGTCGTCGGCCCGGCGGGCCCGACGACCTCGTCGCGCACCGGGTCGACGGGACCGACGTAATAGATGAACCGCCCGTTGAAATCCACGCCCGGCGGCAGACCCTGGCCGCTGACGAGCAGGTCCTGTATGCGCTTGTGGGCGGCGTCGCGACCGGTGAGCAGGCTGCCCGACAGCAGCAGGGTCTGCCCGGGCTTCCAGGTCGCGATCTCCTCGCGTGTGACGGTATCGAGATTGACGCGCCTGGCGGTCGGGCCGACCTCCCAGGTGATCCGCGGCCAGTCCTCCAGGGACGGCGGGGTCTGCAGCGCCGGCCCGCTGCCGTCGAGCACGAAATGGGCGTGGCGGGTGGCCGCGCAGTTGGGGATGATCGCGACCGGCAGGTTGGCCGCGTGCGTGGGATAGTCCTTGATCTTCACGTCGAGCACCGTGGTCAGCCCGCCCAGGCCCTGCGCGCCGATGCCCAGCGCGTTGACCTTCTCGAAGATCTCCAGCCGCAGTTCCTCGATGCGGTTGCGCGGCCCGCGTGCCCGCAGATCCTGGATATCGATGGGATCCATCAACGATTCCTTGGCGAGGATCATCGCCTTCTCGGCGGTTCCGCCGATGCCGATGCCCAGCATGCCCGGCGGACACCATCCCGCGCCCATGGTCGGTACGGTCTTCACCACCCAGTCGACGATCGAGTCGGAGGGATTGAGCATCACGAACTTGCTCTTGGCCTCCGAGCCGCCGCCCTTGGCGGCGACCTGGACGTCGACGACGTCGCCGGGCACCAGCTCCATGTGCACGACCGCCGGCGTGTTGTCGCCGGTATTCCTGCGCGCGCCCGCCGGATCGGCGAGCACCGAGGCGCGCAGCTTGTTGTCGGGATGGTTATAGGCGCGGCGCACGCCCTCGTTGACCAGGTCGGTGACGCTCTTGTCGCCCTCGAAGCGCACGTTCTGGCCAATCTTCATCATCACGGTGACGATGCCGGTGTCCTGGCAGATCGGCCGGTGACCCTCCGCGCACATGCGGGAGTTGATGAGGATCTGCGCCATTGCGTCCCGCGCTGCCGGCGACTCCTCCGCGAGATAGGCCCGGTGCACGGCCTGGATGAAATCGACCGGGTGGTAGTAGGAGATGAACTGCAGGGCGTCGGCGATGCTGTCGATGAGGTCGTTCTGCCTGATGAGAGTGGTCATGCGGCGATCCCGGACTGTGAGGAGCAGTGGTAGGAGTAGAAGCGGGCGCGGCATTCTACCCGATCTCGCCGCGATTGATCCGGCCGCCAGCGCAACCTCAGGGGGCGGCGGGCGAACCATTGGCGGTCCGCGCCACCTATACTCGATCCAGGGGGAAAGCGGCGCGATGCCGCGACCGGTTCGGGACTGGCAACGGCGAGGTGGACGATGCAGAAGAACAACGACCGCACGGCGCGCGACAGCATGGGCGAGGTGAGCGTTCCGCCCGAGGTGCTCTACGGCGCCCAGACGCAGCGCGCCCTGCAGAACTTCCCGGTGAGCGGGCTGCGCATGCCGCGCGCGTTCATCGAGGCGCTGGGCATGGTCAAGGCCGCGGCAGCCATGGCCAACAGCGAGCTCGGCCTGCTGCAGCGGGAGATCGCCGACGCCATCGGCATCGCGGCCATGCAGCTGTCCACCGGGCTTTACGACGAGCACATGCCCGTCGACGTCTTCCAGACCGGTTCTGGCACCAGCACGAACATGAACGCGAACGAGGTCATCGCGTCGCTCGCCAGCCAGCGCCTCGGCAGGCCGGTGCATCCCAACGATCACGTCAATCTCTGCCAGAGCAGCAACGACGTGATCCCGACGTGCATCCAGGTGAGCGGCGGCACGCAGGTGATCCGCGACCTCATCCCGGCCCTGCGGCATCTGGCCGATCGCATCGACCGCCGCCGGACCGAGCTCCACGACATCGTCAAGACCGGCCGCACCCATTTGATGGACGCGATGCCCATCACCCTGGGCCAGGAGCTGTCGGGGTGGGCGGCGCAGGTCCGGCTCGGCGGCGAGCGGCTGCAGTCGGTGCTCGAGCGCCTCTGCGCGCTGCCGATCGGCGGCACGGCGGTGGGCACGGGGATCAACAGCCATCCGGAATTCGGGGCGCGGGTGGTGAATGCGTTGAGCGCGATGTCCGGGATCGGTTTCACGCAGAAGGACAACCTCTTCGAGGGGCTGAGCGCCCAGGATGCCGCCGTCGAGCTGAGCGGACAGCTCAAGACGATTGCCGTCAGCCTGATGAAGATCTGCAACGATCTGCGCTGGATGAACAGCGGCCCGCTGGCCGGGCTCGGCGAGATCAGCCTTCCCGAGCTTCAGCCGGGCAGCAGCATCATGCCCGGCAAGGTCAATCCGGTCATACCGGAGGCGGTGTGCATGGTCTGCGCGCAGGTGATCGGCAACGACGCGACCATCACCGTCGCCGGCCAGTCCGGGAATTTCCAGCTCAACGTCATGCTGCCGGTGATCGCCTACAACCTCTCCCAGAGCATCGAGATCCTCGCCAACGCCGCGCGGCTGCTCGCGGACAAGGCCATCGCCGGATTCACCGTGAACCGCGCGCGGCTCGGCGAGCCGCTGGAACGCAATCCGATGCTGGTGACGGCGCTGAACGCCGTGATCGGCTACGAGCAGGGGGCCAAGATCGCCAAGGCGGCGTACGCGGAGAACCGACCGATCCTGGAGGTGGCCCTGCGGATGACCGATCTGTCCGAGCAGGAACTCAGGCGCATACTCGATCCGGTCATGCTGACGCGGGGCGGGATACCGACGCGCGGCTGACGGCGCGGCGACGAGCCTCGACAGGCGCCGCGCCGGGGATTGAGCGGCCTCAGGCGCGGGTGCGCACGTCGCCGAGATCCTCCGGGGAGATCTCCACCGTGGCGACGAACTCGAACAGCGGATGCGTCGGGGCGATCGTCTCGCCCATCCGGGCGATCTTCGTCCAATGCTCGCTGTTGCGGAACTGTTCGTCGTGGCTGAGTCGCGTGGCCAGCTCCACGAACTTCTCGACGTCGCCGGCGGCGACATGGACCTCGGCGAGCTTCACCAGCAGCGCCGGCTCGTTCGGATGGTCCGCCAGCGGTCCCATCAGCAGGCGCTCGGCGTCCTCGAATTGGAGGTAGGCGATCTGGAGATCGACCTCCTTCAGGATCGGCTCCACGCGGGTGGAATCCATCCGCAGCGGCACCACCGTGGCGGCGGCAGGCGTCGAGGGGTCGGCCAGCGCCGGCGACGGCGTGGCCGATTCGCTGCGCGGCGCGGGGGCGAGTGCAATGGTTGGGACCGCGTCCTGCTCCAGACTCCAGTTCGGCATCGCGTCCTCGTTCCAGATCCCCGATCCGTTCTGATCGGAGGAAGGGTCGACGACCATGTGCGATGCCCCGGAGAGGTTCATCGCGGCATCCGTCGAAGCGAGGTCCATGACCGGCGCGACCACGATCTCGGAGGTCGCGGCCGCGGTGTCGGGTGCGGGCCGGTTGACCTTCTGGGCGACCTCCTCGCGCAGGCGCGCGTCCTCGCGCTCGCGCGCGGCCCAATCCTCCTGGGTCTGTCGGGGGGCCAGGTCGGCCGAACGTCGGCTCCGCATCACGGTGTAGGCGCCGGCCAGGCCCGCGAGCACCAGCGTCCCCAGGCCCCACCACCACCCGTTGCCGGCGGGCACGGCCAGCGCATCGATCTGCGCGCCGGCCTCGCTGGAATCGGCTGCACTGCTCGTCTCTGCCGCGGCGACCTCGGGCGTCGCGGGGCGCGGAAGCTGCGGCGCGCTTGCAGCCGGGGGCGTGGCGGGTGCGACCACCGGCAGCGTGGGCGACGGTTGCGCCGCGGAGGAGGAGGCGGCTGGCGCGCCGGATGACGGCGCGTCGAGCCGTTGCTGCAATTCCCCGAGGGTGCTCTGCAGGGCGAGGATCTGGGCCTCGCGTTCCTCGGCCAGCCTCTGCAACTCCTCGATGCGGGCGGACAGGCTCTCGAGCTGTGCGCTCATCGCCGCCGTGTCCGCGGCGACCTGCGATTGGGCGCGGGTCTCGGCCGCGACGGCCTGGACGGCCGCAGCGGCGGCGGCCGGGACCTCGGTCGTTGTTGCCGCAACGGCGCTCGCCGCCGTCGCGGTCGCGGCCGGCGCATCGGCACTCTCGGTTTTTGAAGCATGCGCTTCGGGGGCGGTATCGCTCGCCGATGCCTCCGGCGCCGGGGTGACGGCAGGCGCGGCCGCGGGGGCCTCCGGCTGGGGCGGCAGTGGCTTCGCGCCCGCGGCCGTCGCGACCTCCGTCTCGACGGGCCGCGTGGCCGCTGCCCCGCTGAAGTCCGGGATGTGAAGCGAGACGCCGACGCGCAGCCGGTCCATGTCACGGTCGATGAAGGCGTCCGGATTGGCCTCCAGCAGCCGCGTCATCACCTCCTGCATGGCCAGGTCGCGATTCGGCCGCACCCGCCGGGCGATCGCCCACAGGGTCTCGTTGGGCATCACCGGTCCGTAGGTGTCGCCGTTCAGCGTGCCCGTCTTGCGCGCCCGCGGTCGATCCGCCGTGGCCGCGGCGGACGTCGCGGCGGCGGGAATCTCCGCGTGCAGCGAGCGGTCGCGCTTTGCGCCCGCCGGCGCGGACAGCGCGGCGATGCTCCGCTCCATCGCGTCGAAGTCGATCGATTGCGCGGCCGGTTCCGGCGCGACCGCGGCGGCCGCGGACCCGGGGACGACCTGGGGATCGAGCAGCACCGTGAACTCGCGTCGGGTGTGGGCGTTGGGCAGGACGACCTCGACGTAGAAGGTGACCACGGGCTCGCGGATGTTCTCGGTGCTGCGGATCTGGAGCCGGTACCGCCCGCCGCCGCCGTCGACGAAGCGGCCGGACAGCTTGGAGACGATGGTGCTGTTGGTCGAGCCGACCGCGATGTCGTCCACCGGCCGGAAGAACACGCGGGCCTGGTCGACGTCGCGGGCGCTGAGCTCGATCATCGGCACCTCGGCGCGGAGCGGCTGGTTCAGCTTCGAGCGGACCGCAATCTCACCCATGCCGATTGCCTGCGCATTGAGCGAAGCCATCGCGGCGAGTATCGCCACGTGCAGCCGGTTCTTGTCGTGCCTGGGCTTGTTCATGAGTTGAGCGCCTCGTCGATTTGCCTCCCTGCCGCCGACCCCACGCCAGCGGTCCCGGGTTACGCGACCCTTGCCCGCGGACCTAGCAGAATGCGTGCCGATGCGCGGCACGCGTCACGCAGAGGCGATTTCGCTCAACCAAAACAACGGGATAATTCCCGCCGGAGGGCGGCTGGCCGGCCCTCCCGGGGAGTAACCCGGCCACGTCAGCGGCTTGACGCGCGGTAGCGGGCGGGAGGGGCGCGGCACGCCGGACGCGCCGCGAACGATGAGCAGGGGGCGGCTATGCGGGCTGGATCGCCGCGCTCTCGAAGCGGCCGCCGTCGGCGCCAGGCACGAGCTCCAGACGGCGGCGGTGGTGCGCCGCCACGTGCGCCCGGTGCGCGATGCTGATGAGGGTCGTATCCGGCAGCCGCTCGCGCAGCAACTGATAGAGGTAGGCCTCCGTGTCCTGATCGAGCGCCGCGGTGGCCTCGTCGAGGAACAGCCAGTCCGGCCGATTGAGCAGCGCCCTGGCAATCGCCAGCCGTTGCTGCTCGCCCGGTGAAAGGCGCATGGACCAGTTGTCGGTCTCGTCCAGCCGCGTGATCAGTTCCTCCAGGCGGCACGCCTTCAGTACCTCCACGATCTGTTCGTCGCCGTAGCGCCCGCCCGCCGAGGGATATGCCACCACCTCGCGCAGCGTGCCCAGCGGCAGGTAGGGCTTTTGCGGCAGGAACATGATCTTGCCCTCCCCGGGCGTCTCCACCACGCCACTGCCGAATGGCCAGATCCCCGAGAGGGCGCGGAACAGGGTGCTCTTGCCGCTGCCCGATGGCCCGGTCACCAGCGTGTGCTCCCCGGGGGAGAAGGTCGTATCGAGGTCGCGCAGCAGCACCCGGCCGTCCGGCGTGGCCAATTGCAGGTCGCGCGCGGCGATCTGCGCATTGCCGTTGGGGACGATCCGGATGCCGCCGGCGCTCCGCCCTTCCTCGCTCGCCTTCATGATCGCCTGGTGGAAGCTGATCAATCGATCGCAGGTCGCCTTGTACTCCGCCAGCGAGGCGTAGGAGTCGACGAACCAGCTCAACGCGTCCTGGACCCGGCCGAAGGCGGAGTTTATCTGCATCAGGTCGCCCAGCTGTATCGCGCCGGAGAAGTAGCGCGGCGAGGCGACCACCAGGGGGAACACCGTGGCGAGCTGGCTGTAGGTCGAGGAGTAGCCCAGCAGCTGCAGGCGCGACCGGATGAGCGCCGCCCAGTTCAGCGAGATCTGCTTGAAGCGGCCGGAGAGGTTCTTGCGCTCGTCCTCGTGGCCGCCGTACAGCGCGATGCCCTCGGCGTTCTCGCGCATGCGCACCAGCGCGAACCGCAGGTCCGCCTCGTACTTCTGCTGGTAGAAATTCAGCCCGATGAGCGGCCGGCCGATCTTGTGCGCGAGCCAGCTGCCGAAGAGCGCGTAGACCACCGCCACCCACACCATGTACCCGGGGATGGTGACGGCGTGTCCGCCGAGGGTGAGATTCAGCGGGCCGGAGAGGGTCCACAGGATGAAGATGAAGGAGAACAGGCTGACCACCGAGCGCATCAGATCCAGGCCGAGGGTCAGCGTGCTGATGGTGAAGATCTTCAGGTCCTCCTGCATGCGCTGATCGGGGTTGTCGGTGCCGTAGTTCTTCAACTCGAGCCGGTAGAAAACGTTGTCGCGCAGCCATTCTCCGAAGTAGACGTTGGTGATCCAGCGCCGCCATCGGATCTGCAGCGACATGTTCACGGCGAGCTGCGCCATGGCGATGACGATGTAGGTCATCGCCAGTGCGAGAAACAGCACCAGCTGGTGCTTGAACTCGGGGAAGTCGCGGTTCTGTATCGAGTTGTAGAACGCGTTGTACCACTTGTTGAGCAGCACGGTCATGTAGACCATGCCGAGGTTCAGCGCCACGACGGCGGCCAGCATGCCGCCGGCGACCCATCGCTCCTCGGACTGCCAGTACGGTTTGGTCAGCGCCCAGACCTGTTTCAGAAAGGCGCGCGACGTGATGGTCAGACGTGTTTCCTCGGACATGTTCTGTTCCTGTCAGATGCGCAACGACCCACGGGGCAGCGGCCGCTGCCTTCGCTGGGAGTATCCAGGGATACCGGCGGGGTGCCCGGCCCGCCGGCACGCGCGGCGGCGGCGCCTCGCCCACCGCGGCTGCGCAGACGTCCTCGGCGCGAATCTCGGACCGGCGGCCGCCCGGCGGCGGGCGCGTCAATGTCAGCGTTCCGTGGCGACGATGACCCCGCCGCCCAGGCAGTCCTCGCCGTCGTAGAAGACCACGGACTGCCCTGGTGTCACGGCCCGCTGCGGCCGCTCGAACTCCACTTCGCAGTCCCCGCCGCCTGTCACTATGACCGCGCATTCCTGATCTGGTTGCCGGTAGCGGGTCTTGGCCGCGCACCTAAAGCGCGAGGCCGGGGCGGTCCCCGCGATCCAGCTCAGGTCCGAGGCGGTGAGCCGCCGGCTGTGCAGCAGCGGGTGATCGTGACCCTGCGCGACGAGCAGCGTGTTGGCCGCGACGTCCTTGGCCACCACGTACCAGGGTTCCTCCGGCGCGCCCTTCACCCCGCCCACGCCCAGGCCCTCGCGCTGGCCCAGCGTGTAGTACATCGCCCCGGCGTGTTCGCCGACCGTGCGGCCGTCCACCGTCTTGATCGGTCCGGGGCGCGCCGGCAGGTAGCGGCGCAGGAAATCGCGGAACGGCCGCTCGCCGATGAAGCAGATGCCGGTGGAATCGCGCTTGGCGTGCACGCCCAGGCCGGCCTGCCGGGCCAGGCGGCGCACCTCGGCCTTGTGCAGATCGCCGAGCGGGAAGAGGGTGCGGGCGAGCTGCGCCTGGGTCAGCCGGTGCAGGAAATAGCTCTGGTCCTTGCCGGCATCCACGCCCTTGAGCAGCCGGTAGCGGCCGTCGCGGTAGCCCACGCGGGCGTAGTGGCCGGTGGCGATGAGATCCGCGCCCCATGCGACGGCCTTGTCCAGGAAGGCCCGGAACTTGATCTCCGCGTTGCAGAGCACGTCCGGGTTCGGCGTGCGGCCGGCCTCGTACTCGCGCAGGAACTCCGCGAACACCCGCTCGCGGTACTCGGCGGCGAAGTTGACCTGGTCGATGTCGATGCCGATGACGTCGGCCGCCGCCGCCGCGTCGACGAGGTCCGCGCGCGAGGCGCAGTACTCCTCGGTGTCGTCGTCCTCCCAGTTCTTCATGAACAGGCCGCGCACCGCGTAGCCCTGCCGCTTCAGCAGCAGCGCCGCCACGGCCGAGTCCACGCCGCCGGACATGCCGACGACGACGAGCGCGCCTGCCGCCGGGGCCCGGTGCGGGGGGGCGGACATCAACTGTTCATTCACGATTCGCGGACTAGACTCAAATGAATAAAGCACTCTCGACCAGTCGTCTTCGGCCATGGACCGGTTCAACCGCATCTTCGCCCTGCACAAGCAGCTCGCCGGCGCGCGGGTGCCGGTCTCCTGCGGCCAGCTCAAGGCGAGGCTGCTCACCTGCCAGACCTGCTGCACGGCATCCTGCCCGGTCCGCTCGACCAGCTTCTCGCCCCGCTGCGCGCACGCGTCGACGATCTGCTGCGGCTCTTGTACCACAGCCGCTCCACGGATAACCAGTCGGAGCGGCTGGTCTCGCCCCAACGGCTGGCCCATTGCCGCGACAACCGCGCTTCGGTCCATCCGCGGGGCCGTGCACCGGGTAGCCAACGAGGAATGGCACGCGCGCGGGCGCGGCACGCGGCTACCCGACGGGCGGCTCCAGCGAGAGGTGCCCTACGGCGACTCACGCGAGCCGATGACGGACGTGCTGCGCCGCGCCGTGGAGGACGAGGTCGTCGGCCGGCCGGCTGGCCGCGGCCCGCGAGAACCATGTGTCCTGACCGACAGGCTCACATTTTGAGCCAGTGGGTGGGTAATGATTGGCTGCGCAGACGGTGCGGGGGAGTGTGGCTATGCGTTGCCCACGTGTGCAGTTTTCATTTCGGACCGAGGAGTGATATGAAGAAGGCGGTATCGAGCGATCGAGGGGAAGTTGTCATCATGCTACCGAGCACGGGGACTGGCAGCCATGACTTATGACGATTTCTTCCGCCGCGCCTTCGACAAAGAGGACATCGAGGACTTCGTGCCGTTCGATTATCAACGAACGCTCGCCACGGGTCGTTTCGGCCCGGAAGCCCATTCCTGGCCAGAGCTCCTCGAAGTGCCGACCGGCATGGGCAAGACGGCGGCGGTGATCCTGGCGTGGCTGTGGAAGCGAGGCTGGCGTGCCGGAGTACGCAAAGTTGACGCGGATCCGCAGACGCCACGCCGGCTCGTCTACTGCCTGCCGATGCGTGTGCTTGTTGAGCAGACGCATGGCAATGTCGCTGGCTGGCTCAATAACCTCGGCATCCTCGGCGCCCCCGGGCAAGGCGAGGTTTCTGTGCACCTGCTGATGGGCGGTTCGGAAGACGTCGAGACGGGCACCTCGGCTGAATACCCTGAAGAGGACATGATCCTGATTGGCACGCAGGACATGCTGCTTTCGCGCGCACTAATGCGCGGCTATGGCATGAGCCGGTATCAGTGGCCGGTGCATTTCGCACTGCTGCACAATGATGCGTTCTGGGTGTTTGACGAAGTTCAGCTTATGGGGCCGGGTTTGCCGACGAGCGCGCAACTTGAAGCGTTTCGACGCACGCTGCCGCTGGCGGCGACCAGTCGCAGCCTCTGGGTCTCCGCGACACTGAATCGCGACTGGCTCGCGACGGTCGACTTCGAAGATGTAAGAAAGCTACGCACACATCAACTCTCCGACGAGGAGCACCAGTCCGCCTTCGTTCGAGAGCGCTGTGCGGCCATCAAACGGCTGCTGCGCTGCGACCTGTCACTTGACGGCACGACCAAAGACCAAGTTGCCACTTATGCCGCAGCGCTCGCAGAGCGCGTGCGCAGGGCGCATGTGGCGGGCAGCACCACGCTCGTTATTCTCAATACGATCGAGCGCGCGCAGGCTTTGTTTCGTGCGCTGCAGCCCGTCGGCGGGCGCGGCAAGAACATCAAGTCCGGCTCTGAGACCGTCGACTCTGTCCAGGAGACGGTGCTCGTCCACTCGCGTTTCCGCGGTCCCGATCGCCGGCAAATCAATTCGCGCGTGTCTGCGCGGGTGCCTGCCGCCGGCCGCATCGTCGTCGCGACGCAGGCGATTGAGGCCGGCGTCGACGTGACCAGCCGAACTCTGTTCACGGAGCTTGCGCCGTGGTCGTCACTCGTTCAGCGTTTCGGTCGCTGCAACCGCTACGGGGAGTGCAATGACAATGGTGGTGCGGATGTGATCTGGATCGATCTCGGCGACCGTAAGGAACTTGCGCTCCCATACGAATTGGAGGCACTCGACGCGGCGCGCGATAAGCTGCGAAATGTAAAGAGCGCGAGCCCTGCCGATCTTCCATCCACAGATCAGAAGGCGCCGCTGTATCCGGTGATCCGGCGCAAGGACTTCGTGGATCTATTCAACACCGACCCCGATCTGTCGGGGTTCGACGTGGATATCGCACCATATGTCCGCGACACCGACGATGCAGACGTGCTGCTCTTCTGGCGCGACATCGGGGATGATCCGAATAATCCTACTCAACCGCCGCCGACGACGGACGAACTCTGTCGAGCGGGCATAGGCAAGGACGCGGTGCCGGCTTTACTCGGACGACTAGAAGCTGGCCAGGCTTGGCGCTGGGATCCTCTGTTAAGCTGCTGGCAACGTCACGGCAAGAACGACCGGCTGCGACCCGGTTTGATATTGATGCTTAATGCCGAGGCGGGTGGTTACCGCGGCGATCTGGGATTCATGACCGATGTGAAGGAGCGTGTCGAACCGCTTGTCGCGAATGAGCGAGTCAGCAAGGAACCTGAAGCTTACGACAGCGATCCGCGCAGCCTACTGCAAAGAGCAGTACCACTTGCCCAGCATCTTGATGATGTCGAGTTCGAGGCCCGTGCTCTTTGTCGCGCGTTGTCGGCTTCGGATACGGACACGAATGCCGTCGCACAGGCAGCGCGCTGGCATGATGTCGGTAAAGCACACGTGGCTTTCGAGGCGATGCTACGTGAAGCGCACCGCCAGGGTACCGGTAACGAACTCGGTCCCGGTTTCTGGGCAAAGGCCGGATGCAAACCAGACCAAAGGCCGGCGAGAGCGCGCTATCTCATTCGGGACGGCGAGCAGGTGATCGAGCGCAGGCATTTTCGCCACGAACTGGCGTCGATGCTTGCCTGGCTGCACTCGCAACATTACGCGGATGACCCACGGATCAATCTGATTGCTTATCTCATCGCCGCTCACCATGGCAAGGTACGGCTGTCGCTCCGGGCCTTGCCGGACGAGACCGAGCCACCGGACGGTCGTCAGTTCGCACGCGGCGTGTGGGATGGCGACGTCCTGCCGCAGATTGCGTTCAGGGACGGTGAAGTTGTTCCCTCGACCGAGCTCAAGTTAGAACTGATGCAGCTGGGGGAAAGAAGCCAAGGGCCATCTTGGACAACCCGCACACGTCGCCTGCTCGGCGACTTGGGTCCATTCCGACTTGCGTGGTTGGAAGCGATAGTGCGCATTGCGGACTGGCGGGCGTCACGAAGGGAACAGGAGGTTCAGCCGTGATTCACGAGCATGTCTTGAGTGGCTGTACACCGACTCCGCTGGCGTCGTACCTGAAAGCGTTGGCGGTGTTGCGGCTAGTCGCCGAGCAGGGGGGCGACATGCGCGCAGTTGGGGCCTGGCGCGACGACGTGTTTGTGCTACGAACGAAGTGGAGCGAGAACGAGTTGTTTGATTTCCTCCTTGATCGGTACGAGCCGACGCCGCTGGTGGCGCCTTGGAACGGCGGAAGCGGGTTCTTCCCGAAGGACAACAAGGGAGGGATCCGACCGATCGAATCATCGAACTGCAAGCGCTTCAGCAGTTATCGACGCGTAATAGAGGTGGCGAGGTCAGCGGTTGCCGGGAAGTCGTTGAAGGAGAGTCCAAAGGAGGACCAGAAGTATCTATTCCTCCAAGCCATGCGTAACGAGGTTCCGGATGCGGTGGTACGTTGGCTCGACGCCGCGGTGATTCTGACGGATGACAGTCCGCGTTATCCACCATTGCTTGGCACAGGAGGCAATGACGGACGCCTGGACTTCACAAATAACTTCATGCAGCGATTAGGCGAGGTAATTGACATCGCTACCGGTGAGCCAAGGCCCGATGCCAAGAGCCTGCTCCGCGCAGCGCTGCTCGGTACGCCAACGCCTGCTCTGGAGAATCGTGCTATCGGTCAGTTCGCTCCAGGCAGCGCCGGTGGGCCGAATTCCACTTCGGGCTTCGAAGGTGATGCGCGGATCAATTCTTGGGATTTCATCCTGATGCTCGAGGGTGCACTGCTGCTTGCTGCCGCGGCTGTACGGCGACTGGAGTCCTCTAACGCCGCGACTCTGTCTGCGCCCTTCACGGTTCGTAGCCGGCTCAGCACCGAAGGCGCGGGAGCGGGGAGCGACGATGGCGACGCACGCGGCGAGATATGGATGCCGTTGTGGACCGAATTCTCGTCTATCGAAGAGGTCTCGGCCCTTTTTGGAGAAGGTCGGGCAGCACTGGGAACACAGTCGGCGCGCGATGGGTTGGACTTTGCCCGTGCGGTGGCGCGGCTTGGCGTGGACCGCGGCATCGATGCATTCCAGCGCTTTGGTTTCCTTATGCGTTCTGGCAAGGCCTATCTCGCGACGCCGCTCGCACGGGTTGCGGTTCGGCGCAATCCTGACGCCGACCTGATCGATGATCTGGAAAGACGTGATTGGCTCGGTCAGGTGCAGCGCTACGCTCGCGATGACAAGGCGCCGAGCGCATTCTGTGCCGCGGCTGCACGGCTCGATGCTGCCCTGTTTGCGCTTACCCAGCGTGCCGATCGCGTGGCGATTCAGCAGGTTCTGCGACGCGTCGGTCGGATTGAAGCCCTGTGCGCGGATAGTCCGAAGGTGCGCGAAGCGCTCGGACAACCGGCACCTCGGCTGTCGCCGGGATGGGCGCGACGCGCGGACGATGGCAGTGCAGAGTTCCGAATCGCGGCAGCGCTGGCCGGACTCGCCCTGCGTGGCGAACGGCAAGGCCGGCGCGTACAGCTTACGCTGCGGCCGCATATCGTGCCCGTAACGCTTGACGAAGCGAGGTGGGATAAAGATTCGTCTCTGGTGTGCTGGGGGCCCGGCAAAATCGAGCGCAATCTGTTGGCCGTATTGCATCGGCGCAGCCTGGAGGCGCAGCGCCTCGGTGCGGAAGGTGAGCTTCTGAGAAGCGCAGTTGGTGCAACGCTGATCGATGTAAGGCGCTTCCTCGAAGGGGATACCGACGATCGGCGTATCGCCGAGCTGGTCGGCGGACTAGCCTGCGCCGATCTTGGAGCGGTCGAGACACCACGCGATGACACGGACCCGTTGCCTGCGTATGCATTGCTTAAGGTTCTATTCATACCCGAGTGGACGCTGCACTATCTAAAGTGGCTTTCGCCGGATCGCAACTGGCGACTGCCTGGCGAGATTCCCGCAAGATTGGCGGCCAATGACGTCAATGCAGCACTGACTCTCGCCTGGCAGCGGCTGCGTGCAATCGGAGCACGACTGCCCAGCCGCCATCCGCCGCAGGCCGTCGCAATCGATGGACCGCGGCTGCTTGCTGCCTTAACGATTCCATGCACATTGGCGGAGACCGGCCGACTGCTGCGCTGGCTGGACCTTGCGCCAGAAGCCGAATCTGGCTTCGATCCGACAGTCCAGAACCCCACCTGAGGAGACCAATGATGCCGCTCGATTTCACAGTTCTTGCCGCTGCTCCCCGCTTGCTACTGGAGGCCAAGCTCGCCCCGATTCAAGGGACGCGCTTTCAGCCCACGGGATTCCCGAATCTTGGGGCGGCGACCTATGACGGACCCGATGGGCGTCGCATGTTGCTTGTCGAGTCAGCACAAAGTATGGCGAATCGGATGGAGATCGTGTGTTGGGACAAGGTCGCCGATGACTGGGTGCCTGCGCTAAGAGGCTTGCCTGTCATAAAGGTCGTGGACAAGTCTAGCAGGCCGCTGACTAACTCGGTGCTCGAGGCCCATCGAATCAACTCGCCGTACATCCTTGAGGGCAAGGATGGTCGTGTTCTTGACCAGCTCAAGAAAGAGCTCGCTGCGATGGAAGAGGGTCCCGTTGACATCCGGAAGCTGGCGTCCGTACTGCTGCGCATGGACATCAACGCGCTCCTGCACGGAGTATTCCTGGCAAAGCAGGAGCTCGCGGGCGGACGTCTGCGGCTTCCGCGCGCACTCTCCGCTTTTATCGAAGCGGAGGATGTGCGCGAAGCGCAGAGCGGCGGGGTGAAGAACGATCACGTCAATCCTTCGGGCGATACGGCACGAGGTTTCGGAAACGTTCCCTTTGCCCGGTCCGAATTCACAGCTCCAAGGATCAGTGCTTATTTCAATCTCGATCTGACGCAGATTCGCGGTTACGGGCTCGGGACGGCTGTTGAAGAGCTTCTGGTCGCTTTGGCGCTGTTCAAGATTCGTGGATTCCTTGATTTTGGTTTGCGACTGCGAACTGCCTGTGACCTCGCATGCCAGGCAACAACCGTAACTCGACCCCAGGGATTCGTCTTACCAGAGCGGGCCGCGCTTGAGTCGGCGCTGCCTGACTTGGTCGAGCGGGTCGCCAAGGAGCAGCGGTGGCCTGAACCGCGAGAGCGCATCACAGAGATCGTCTGGGAGGCGTCGAGCAAAGGGTCGAAGAAGAACCAGAGTACGGACGCGGCAAGCGTCTGAGGGAAGTCCATGCTGACCATTGGACTCACGTTTCCTGCCGGTCGTTACCACGCAACTCCCTGGGGAAGGCACGTTAACGAAGCGGTCGTGGCGTGGCCGCCCGACCCTTGGCGGTTGACCCGCGCGTTGATAGCGACCTGGCACCGCAAGCTCTACGTTCGGCATTCGCGCGACCTGCTCTCGTCATTATTGGGCCGGATGGCTGCGGTGCAGCCACCCCTTATCCGGTTGCCCGAGAACGCGATTCATGCTCACACGCGGCATTACATGCCGACTAAGGGCGACAAGCGCACGTTGATTTTCGATGCGTTCGCGCGTATTGACACCGACGATCCGATCGTGTTCACCTGGCCTGAACTGCAACTGTCTCCGGATGAAGAGCAACTGCTCGACGCGTTGCTCGATGCCATCGGCTACCTCGGTCGCGCCGAGTCTTGGGTTGAGGCGAAACGCCTGAGCTGGGGCGATGAGTTTAACTGCGTGCCTACGGACTCGGCCGTAGACCCTGACACCGGAGAAGTATTGGGCGAGATCGTCCGCTTGTTAGCACCCTTGCCGCCGGGAGAGTACGCAAAGTTTCGGAACGATCAACTTGCTGCACACACGAGACGGCGGGCGAAGATTTCAAAGTCGTTGCCAGCAGACTGGCTCGATGCTCTGAGCATGGACACGGGCGACCTGCAGGCGGCCGGCTGGAGCTCACCGCCAGCCGCGCGGTGGCTGAGTTATCGCCGCCCGCCGCAGGCTCTGAAAACAGTTGCGGTTTCTCCCAAGCCAGTTCGAATCGAACGTCGACCGCCAGCATCCCTTAACACTGCTCGCTTCATGCTGTTCGGCAAACCGCTGCCGCGCATCGAGGATGCGGTGCGTATCGGAGAGGCGTTTCGTCTGGCGGCGATGGGGTTGGCGAGGCGAATTCTCGGTTCGGAGTCGATTCCCAACGAATTGTCGGGCCACGCGCTGCCTGAGACCAATCGACATGCACACGCGTTTTGGCTGCCCGAACCGAATGGGCGCGGCGAAATCGAGCACGTGTTGATTCATGCGCCGGGCGGGATCGGTCCCGATGCTGTGCGTGTACTGACCGCCCTCCGACATATTAATCGCGAGGAGGGAGAGCCGTTGCGGGTGATGTTGGAGGGTATCGGTCAATCGGCGTTGTTTGAGCAGATCACGGTTTTCGTGGCCGAGTCGAAAGTGTGGCGCAGCGTCACGCCCTACCTGCATCCGTGGCACCTGAAAAGACCGCAACTGCGTTCACCCGATTCGCTTCGCAACGCCTTGTTCGGACAACTTCGTCGCGAGTGGAAGGCACGAGGAGAAACGCTTCCCGATCTCGTGGAGATGAAGGAGGTAACATCTGTCCGCTTCGCAGGGCGAGAACTATACCCCGTGAATTTTCATCGTGTCCGCCGCAAGCGCGGGTTAGTCCAGCCCGATACGCTCGGTCGGATTCTGGAGATCCATTTCGCTTCGCCCGTCCGGGGGCCGCTTGCACTTGGATTTGGGTGTCACTTCGGTTTGGGGCTGTTCGTGCCCGTCGACAACGGAGGAAAAACGCCAACGAACACTGCAAGGGAGGGACGGCCAGATTGATCGGCACGGCATTCCCGGTCGGCCCTCCTGAAAGGCGGAACACGGGTTCGTCCTCTCCCTAAGCCAACGGTCCAGGCGGGCATTGGCCCAGGGCGGGTCCCTCAACCCTCCTCACTGGCTCGGCCTGTAGAAATCCGCGTCTATACTTCAACGAGTTACCTGCGACGCTCATGTTTCGGGGACTTCCAGTATGGACGCACCAGAACAGAGGGAGCTACCCCTCCCGTTTCCCGAGCTTGCCAAGGACATGCCGCTGCTGCCGGCGCGCATGGTCAATGAGTACGAGTTTTGCCCGCGCCTGGCCTATCTCGAATGGGTGCAGGGCGAGTGGGCGGACTCCGGCGACACGGCGGAGGGCAGGCACGTGCACCGTCGTGTTGACAAGCCGGGCGGCGAGATGCCCGCGGCCGAGGACACCGAACCGATGGAGCGCTTTCACGCCCGCTCCATCACGCTTTCCTCTAACAAGCTCGGCCTCATCGCCAAGATGGATCTGGTGGAGGGCGAGGGCAATGCCGTCACGCCGATCGACTACAAGCGCGGCAAGCGCCCCCACGTCGCGAAAGGGGCCTATGAGCCCGAGCGCGTGCAGCTCTGCGTGCAGGGCCTCATCCTCGAGGAGCACGGCTACTCCTGCAAGGAGGGCGTGCTTTATTTTGCTGGTTCGAAGGAGAGGATACGCGTGGAGTTCGACGAGGATCTGCGCGAGCGTACGCTGTCGGCCGTCAACGGGCTGCGGCTGGTCGCCGCCGGCGGGCAGATGCCGCCACCCCTGGAGGACAGCCCGAAGTGCCCGCGCTGCTCGCTGGTCGGCATCTGCCTGCCCGACGAGGTCAATTTTCTACGGCGCTCTGCCATCAATCCGCGGCCGCTCGCCGTGGGTCGCGATGAGGCCTTGCCGCTGTACGTGCAGGCGCACAACGCCTCCGTCCGCAAGGTCGGGGAGACGCTCGAAGTCTCGGTCGACGACAAGAAGGTTTCGACGGTGCGGCTGATGGACGTCTCCCAGGTGGCGCTCATGGGCAACGTGTACGTGAGCACGCCGACGCTGCACGAGCTGATGCGGCGCGAGATCCCGGTGTCGTGGCATTCCTACGGCGGCTGGTTTCTCGGCCACACCGTCGGCAATGGCCACAAGAACGTCGAGCTGCGCACCGCCCAGTACCGCGGCAGCTTCGACGAGCAGGTTTGCCTCCGTATCGCCAAGGGCTTGGTGCGGGCAAAGGTCCAGAACTGCCGCACCCTCATGCGGCGCAACTGGCGCGGCGAGCAGCCGCCGGAGGACCTGATGAGCGAATTCCGCCGCGACATAGAGCAATGCGAGCGGGCGGGCAATCTCGAGTCGCTGCTCGGCGTCGAGGGTCAGGCCGCCGCGCGTTACTTCCGCTCCTTCGGCAACCTCATTAAGCGCGAGGACGAGAAGAGCTTCGCCTTCGACTTCACCACCCGCAACCGCCGGCCGCCCACGGACCCGGTCAACGCCATGCTCTCGTATGCCTACTCGCTGCTGGCGCGGACGTGGGCGGTGACGCTCACGGCCGTGGGATTCGATCCCTACCGCGGCTTCTATCATCAGCCGCGCTACGGCCGGCCGGCGCTGGCGCTGGACATGATGGAGCCGTTCCGGCCGCTCGTCGCGGACTCAACCGTGCTCATGGCCATCAACAACGGCGAGGTGCGGCCGACGGACTTCATCTCGGTGGCCGGCAGCGTCAATCTCACGCCCGACGGCCGCAAGCGGTTCATCGCCGCCTTCGAGCGTCGCCTGAGCCAGGAGATCACGCACCCGCTGTTCGGCTATCGCCTGAGCTACCGCCGCCTGCTGGAGGTGCAGGCGCGGCTGCTCGGCCGTTTCCTGCTTGGCGACATCCTGGAGTACCCCCAGTTCGTGACCCGGTGAGGCAGGTTATGGAGGAACATCTGTTCGTGGTGACGTACGACATCAGCGACCCGCGCCGCTGGCGGGCGGTGTTCACGCTGATGAACGGCTATGGGGAGTGGATGCAGCTCTCCGTGTTCCAGTGCCGCCTGTCGCCCAGGCGCCAAGCGGAGCTCGTGGCGACGCTCGAGGAACTGATTCATCACACCGAGGATCACGTGCTCATCATGGATCTCGGGCCGGCCGAGTCGGTGCGGCCGCGCGTCACCAGCCTGGGCAAGGATTTCAGCCCTATTACAAGGGAAGCCGTTGTGGTGTAATCGGCATGTAGGTGGTGTGCGGGTTACCGGTGAGTCCGCCGACCCCTTGCGAGCGCTCTTGTGGCGTGCGGCGGCCGGGAAGCGCTCGATCGGTGATTGCTCGATAACAATCAGGTACTTTGGTTTTTGGCATGGCGGGATGGACGCCGTTGCCCGCGGTTGCCGTGCCCGGATTCGGGGACCGCTCGCATGGAGGCGACGCAAGGCACGTGGTTATTGGCATGGCAAAGGGACCGTTATCCGCAGCTAATCGCTGCGGCCTCATTGAAGCTTGTTCGGCTTGCCCGAGGAGCCGGCGCGGATCTCGATGTTATCCGCAGCTAATCGCTGCGGCCTCATTGAAGCTGCGTGGCGCGCTGCTCGCCGGTGTCGAGGTTCTCCGGTTATCCGCAGCTAATCGCTGCGGCCTCATTGAAGCTCGCTGGCGTCATTGAGGAAATTATCGACCGCAACGACGTTATCCGCAGCTAATCGCTGCGGCCTCATTGAAGCTCCATCGGCTCGAGGAGGAGAACAAAGCGCTCCGTGCCGAGTTATCCGCAGCTAATCGCTGCGGCCTCATTGAAGCCAGACACTACCTGCCGTCGAACATGTTTTATTCGTGCCGTTATCCGCAGCTAATCGCTGCGGCCTCATTGAAGCTGCCGAGTTCACCGTTCAATCACAGGCGCAACCATGGTTATCCGCAGCTAATCGCTGCGGCCTCATTGAAGCATCGTCACCGACTTTACGTCTACCGCGTCAATCCTTGTTATCCGCAGCTAATCGCTGCGGCCTCATTGAAGCCGGGAGGGTACGCGATGTGAAACTCATCTCCATAAACCGTTATCCGCAGCTAATCGCTGCGGCCTCATTGAAGCAAAAGTGGTTCAGAGAGTCGCAGGAAGCCTCCAGGAAAGTTATCCGCAGCTAATCGCTGCCGCCTCATTGAAGCCGAAAGAGCTTTATGAACTCATCATCATCGGTCGAGGAGTTATCCGCAGCTAATCGCTGCGGCCTCATTGAAGCGTCAATCGTGCTTACCTAGAGTCAATTACAGCTACTAGTTATCCGCAGCTAATCGCTGCGGCCTCATTGAAGCCTGCCGAATTCGAGTGGAAAACCGAGTTGTTCGAGCGTTATCCGCAGCTAATCGCTGCGGCCTCATTGAAGCGAACCGTCCCGCTGGGCCGACCGGGAGCAACCATCGTTATCCGCAGCTAATCGCTGCGGCCTCATTGAAGCTCCATCAATGCGGTCCCGGAAGTAACCGGCATGTCCCAGGTTATCCGCAGCTAATCGCTGCGGCCTCATTGAAGCGTCGATTCGAGGATGATCTCCGTGCCCGGCGCATTCGTTATCCGCAGCTAATCGCTGCGGCCTCATTGAAGCGTTTCAGAATTGCCAAGCCCAAGGGCGCGCCCCCGCTGTTATCCGCAGCTAATCGCTGCGGCCTCATTGAAGCGTAGTGCATGATCGACGGGCCGTGACCTACGATACAGGTTATCCGCAGCTAATCGCTGCGGCCTCATTGAAGCAACGCATGTATCCGAAAGCGAGGTTCTACCGATGAGTGAGTTATCCGCAGCTAATCGCTGCGGCCTCATTGAAGCTTCCGGTTCCAGGTGGCCAGATCCTTGCGCGCCCGCTCGTTATCCGCAGCTAATCGCTGCGGCCTCATTGAAGCGTTGACCATGAGTTCCAGAAGGAAATCGTTGACTGCAGTTATCCGCAGCTAATCGCTGCGGCCTCATTGAAGCCGGGACCGTCTCCGGCATCGGCTGCCCGGTGTATTCCGGTTATCCGCAGCTAATCGCTGCGGCCTCATTGAAGCATGACCCCGGACGGCAGGGTAATGCGGAAACGATAATGGTTATCCGCAGCTAATCGCTGCGGCCTCATTGAAGCGACAGTTGTGTGCCGCACTACTTGCAGTGCTTGCAGGTTATCCGCAGCTAATCGCTGCGGCCTCATTGAAGCTGGGTACGTGGTAGAACACACAGAGAGGCCTGAAGCGTTATCCGCAGCTAATCGCTGCGGCCTCATTGAAGCGTCAGGGCGTTCATGGGGGCGGCATGAAAATGCTGTTATCCGCAGCTAATCGCTGCGGCCTCATTGAAGCTGCGCCTTCGCCCGCTGGTCGCGCTCCATGGCGCCAGCGTTATCCGCAGCTAATCGCTGCGGCCTCATTGAAGCGCGGCGGTTTGTTGCCGGTTAGTATTGGCGGTGGTGGGTTATCCGCAGCTAATCGCTGCGGCCTCATTGAAGCGAGGAGATGGGTTGGGAACTCTGCCCGTTGAACGCGTTATCCGCAGCTAATCGCTGCGGCCTCATTGAAGCGCAGTATCGGCTGGCACTGCCGCCGGGGTAGTTATAGGTTATCCGCAGCTAATCGCTGCGGCCTCATTGAAGCAATGAAAACGACCAAAGCGTAACCATGCCCGCCTGCAGTTATCCGCAGCTAATCGCTGCGGCCTCATTGAAGCAGCGTCAACCCATTCACCACCGGCAGGAGTTCAGCCGTTATCCGCAGCTAATCGCTGCGGCCTCATTGAAGCTGGGACACCTTCCACGGCCGTCAGTCCAGTTGGTACAGTTATCCGCAGCTAATCGCTGCGGCCTCATTGAAGCGGCAGAGCGCGGTGCACCCACTTCACACGACGCCGCGTTATCCGCAGCTAATCGCTGCGGCCTCATTGAAGCCTTCAACATGGTCAAAGCCCTTGAACCCTGTTGGCAGTTATCCGCAGCTAATCGCTGCGGCCTCATTGAAGCCAGAATAACCCCCGGTCTTTGAGACATCGTCCCACGCGTTATCCGCAGCTAATCGCTGCGGCCTCATTGAAGCTGTTGGCTGCCCGAGGAGTTCCGGCCGGCGCAGCAGCGTTATCCGCAGCTAATCGCTGCGGCCTCATTGAAGCTCCGCGCCGGCTACTCGCAGCGACAAGTCGCTGCGCGGTTATCCGCAGCTAATCGCTGCGGCCTCATTGAAGCGGCGGTTCCTTCTGCTCTTCCTTGACTTCCTCCTTCGTTATCCGCAGCTAATCGCTGCGGCCTCATTGAAGCCACTCAAAGCAGAAGCAGTAAGTTTGGTCCATCCTTTGTTATCCGCAGCTAATCGCTGCGGCCTCATTGAAGCTGGGTCTTTTCGTACTTGACGATCGGGTCGTCCTTGGTTATCCGCAGCTAATCGCTGCGGCCTCATTGAAGCCAACGGTAGGTCGGCGTTTTCCCGTTCCATGCCATGGGTTATCCGCAGCTAATCGCTGCGGCCTCATTGAAGCTGCCTTGAGTGAGGACAGCTCGTTCAGTCGCTGCTCGTTATCCGCAGCTAATCGCTGCGGCCTCATTGAAGCGCGCGCCGCTACGGCTGCGAGCGGTTCCTGTACTTCTCGTTATCCGCAGCTAATCGCTGCGGCCTCATTGAAGCTACCAGCCGATCATCGACCATGCCGCGAAGCACCCGGTTATCCGCAGCTAATCGCTGCGGCCTCATTGAAGCTCAAGAGGCCCCGGAGTCCTGACAGGACCCCCGGTGCGTTATCCGCAGCTAATCGCTGCGGCCTCATTGAAGCCGCGTATGCTCCACCTCCATCCATGCCCCACAGCGCGGTTATCCGCAGCTAATCGCTGCGGCCTCATTGAAGCCAGCACAGCCCCTAACGCTGCTTGGCGGTCGCTTCGGTTATCCGCAGCTAATCGCTGCGGCCTCATTGAAGCCGGAGAACGCGACGGTCACTCTGCCGTCGGACGCGGGTTATCCGCAGCTAATCGCTGCGGCCTCATTGAAGCCCGACGGACTATGCGCGTGAGGGCACGTTGCAGGGTGTTATCCGCAGCTAATCGCTGCGGCCTCATTGAAGCTTCAAGGCTGGCGGAATCACTGGAATCTTATTGCTGTTATCCGCAGCTAATCGCTGCGGCCTCATTGAAGCAGCTGGTGCTGGCGTACTACCATTCATTCCTTCTGTGGGTTATCCGCAGCTAATCGCTGCGGCCTCATTGAAGCAGGACCGCCGCATCAATCTGCGCCAGAGAGAAGGTCGTTATCCGCAGCTAATCGCTGCGGCCTCATTGAAGCGCGAAGGTTGCGGAGATGACCGGACCAATCCTCCGCAGTTATCCGCAGCTAATCGCTGCGGCCTCATTGAAGCCCGCCATGCACAGACCTTGCGTCATCTGGTGCTCGGGTTATCCGCAGCTAATCGCTGCGGCCTCATTGAAGCGGCCAGGACGATGGTGGCGACGTGGCGGACTCCCTGGTTATCCGCAGCTAATCGCTGCGGCCTCATTGAAGCTTCATATAGCTTATTATATTTCGCTTCAGCAGCAGCGTTATCCGCAGCTAATCGCTGCGGCCTCATTGAAGCGTTTCCTCCTGCGTCTGGATGGATACGGTGAAACGCGGTTATCCGCAGCTAATCGCTGCGGCCTCATTGAAGCACCACCGGCGCGGCAGATAGTGATACTGGTGCGGTGTTATCCGCAGCTAATCGCTGCGGCCTCATTGAAGCCCGCGGGCGAGCTTGACGGCGATATCCGCCTCGGCGGTTATCCGCAGCTAATCGCTGCGGCCTCATTGAAGCTGCCTCCTGGTATATACGAGATCCCAGTACAGGTCGAGTTATCCGCAGCTAATCGCTGCGGCCTCATTGAAGCTAGTTGGTGGCTACTAGTTGATTCCCCCACTGGGCGGTTATCCGCAGCTAATCGCTGCGGCCTCATTGAGGCAAAACCCTCGACGACACGGCGAGGTCGGATGGCACCTCGTCGGTCACTTCGCCTCCGGTAAAGGATGTCCGGCGACTCTGCCGCCGGCGGTGGCCGCGAAGGCGTTCGGCGCGGCTTACTTCCGCTGCCGCTGCCGGAATGATTCGCGCGCGAGCCAGGCGGCGAGCCCCGGTGTGCCGGCGCCGATGGCCGCGTAAAGCCCGAGGGAGGCCCAGAAGGTCGCGGGCTCCTCCTGGCGGATGACGACGCGCTGGTGCGTCGCGCGCTTGCTCGGGAAGTAAGTCTCGCCCTTGCTCAGGCCGCTGCCCACCAGCCAGCCCATGCCCACCGTCACGGCCAGGAGCACCGTCACCGCGATCAGGAGCGCGGCGTCCGGCCTCAGTCCGCCGGGCCGGGCCGTCGCAGCCGTTCGGTGCGACGGTCGGGGCGCGATCGGATCCGGTGCCCGCGATACCGGGCGACGGCGGAGCGGCGTGCGGAGCATCGCCGTAATACTCGTAGTCCGGTTCCCGGAACGCCTCCTTGATCCTGGCGATGATCTCGCCGCGTCGGTGGCGTGCCCACGCGGGGTACTCCAGCCAGCGTTGCGGCGGATCGAAGTGGATCGCGTGATGCGCCCGCCCCGTCGGCAACTCGCCGCTGATCTCCAGGCGCTGCCACGTCCCTTCGCGCCATTCCTCGTAATACATGCAGTCGCGGCCGCGATGGCCGACGCGCCAGCCAGGACGACCTCCCGCCGGTAAGACTCAGCAGTGCTGGACGAGGTCGAGCGGGAACCGCCGGCCGGCGAGATAGTCCTCGATGCAGCGCATGACCAGCGGGCTGCGGTGCATGGCGCGGCGCTCCAGCAGCTCCTCGCGCGTGTACCAGCAGACCCGTTCCACGGGGTGATCGAGCCCGCGCCCGGGCTCATGGCGCAGGGCGCGGCTGTGGTAGCAGCAGCGCATGTACACGATGTCTGTGCCGGGCCGCGGATAGGTGTAGATGCCGATGATCGCCAGCGGCTCGGTGTGCCACGCGGTCTCCTCCAGCGTCTCGCGAACGGCGGCGGCGATCAGCGTCTCGCCCCGATCCAGGTGGCCGGCCGGCTGATTGATGACCAGGCGCCCTGCCTCGTCGCGCTCCTCCACGACGAGGAATCGCCCGTCGCGCTCGATCACCGAGGCGACCACGACGTTGGGCTTCCAGAGGTCGCCGTGCGACGGCATCGTTAGGCGTCAGGCTCGCCTTCGAAGGACAGTTCGTGCTCCAGCCACATCACGTTGATGATGCCGCAGGCCAGGGCGAACCCCACGCCCAGTATCCAGGTGAAGTACCACATGCGCGCGTCTCCCTCTCAATATGCCGTGTGCGTGTTCTCGACGATGCTTTCGGGCGTGAGCTTGCCGCGCATCACGCGGTACACCCAGGCGGTGTAGGCGATGACGATGGGCAGGAATACGGCCGCCACGCCGAGCATGATAAGCATGGTGCGGTGACTGGAGCCGGCGTCCCAGACCGTGAGGCCGACGTTCGGATCGATCGAGGAGGGCAGCAGGAAAGGGAACAGGCTGAAGCCGGCGGTCAGGATGATGCCGGCGACGCCGATGGCGCTGCAGAAGAAGGCCGGTGTGGCCGCGCGCCGCGCCGACAGCAGCAGCGCCAGGGCGAAGCCCGCGAAGCCGGCCACCGGCGCGAGCGCCATCCAGGGATGCTGCCCGTAGTTGCGCAGCCAGCCGCCCCGCACCAGCTCGACGGTCTTCTGCGTCGGCACGACCACGCCGCCCGGGTCCGGCAGAGCGGTGATCACGTGCCCGTCGAGTTGGCCCACCCACACCCCGCCGAGCGCGAAGGCGGCGAGCAACGCTGTCCCGAGGCGGCCCGCGGAGCGGCGCGCGCGCTCGGCGATCACCCCGTCGGTCTTCAGCTGCAGGAAGACGGCCCCGTGCGTGCAGAGCATGAGCAGGCTCACCGCGCCGCAGAACAGGGCAAACGGCGCCAGGTTGTCAAGCAGGCCGCCATTGCCGGCAATCCGCATCTCGCCATCGATGCTGAAGGGCAGTCCCAGGAACAGGTTGCCGAAGGCCACGCCGAAGACGACCGCGGGGACGGCACCGCCGACGAACAGGCCCCAGTCCCAGGCGTTGCGCCAGCCGGGATGCTGCAGCTTGCTGCGGTAGTCGAAGCCCACCGGCCGGAAGAAGAGGGCGAACAGGGTGAGCAGCAACGCGACGTACAGCGTTGAGAAGCCCACCGCGTACACCAGGGGCCAGGCGGCGAAGGCGGCGCCGCCGGCGGTGATGAGCCAGGTCTGGTTGCCCTCCCAGGTCGGTCCGACGCTGTTGATGATGACGCGGCGCTCGACGTCGTTTTTTCCGAGGAAGGGCAGCAGGGTGCATATCCCCATGTCGAAGCCGTCGCTCACCGCGAACCCGATCAGCAGCACGCCGAGGGCCAGCCACCAGATGATCTTCACTGTCTCGTAATCAAGCATGCTGCGTGGCTCCTCTCGGGCGATCGCGGAAGGCGTGCCTCGGCCTCAACGCGCGAGCGCGGGCGCGCCGCCCTGCTCGTAGTGGTAGCGGCCGGTGTGCAGGCTGCTCGGGCCGAGGCGAACGTACTTCAGCATCAGGAAGATCTCCACCACGAGCAGGAAGGTGTAGAAGCCGATGAAGCCGGCGAGGCTGAAATACAGATCGCCGGTCGACAGCGACGATGCGCTCAGGTGCGTGGGCAGCACCTCGGAGATGGTCCACGGCTGGCGGCCGTACTCGGCGACGATCCAGCCGACCTCGGCGGCGACCCACGGCAGCGGCATGGTCCAGACCGCGAGCTTCAGCGGCCATCTCGCCGTTGCGATGCGCCGCTTCGCGCAGGTGTAGAAGGACAACGCGAAGACGAACAGCAGGGCGAAGCCGCAGCCGACCATGACGCGGAAGGCCCAGAACATCACCCACACCTTCGGCACGGTGTCGTCCGCGGCCCGGCGGATCTGCTCCTCGGTCGCGTCGACCACCGCGGGCGTGTACTTCTTCAGCAGCAGACCGTAGCCGAGATGCTGTTTCGTCGCATCGAACGCCGCGATCGCCTCGGCGCTGCGGTCGCCGCCGCGGATCCGCTGCAGCGCGGCGTAGGCCTTGATGCCCTCGCGGATGCGCTCCTCGTTGGCGGCCTTCAGCTCCTTGATGCCCACCACCTCCTCGTCGATGGATCGTGTAGCGATGAGCCCGAGCACCCACGGGATCTTGATGGCGTAATCGGTGCGCTCCTCCTCCTCGTTGGGGATGCCGAACAGGGTGATGCCGGCCGGCGGCTCGTGCGTCTCCCACTCCGCCTCGATGGTGGCGAGCTTCATCTTCTGCACCTCGCCGCTGGTGTAACCCGATTCGTCGCCCAGCACGATGACCGACAGCACGGAGGCCAGCCCGAAGCCGGCCGCGACCGCGAAGGAGCGGGAGGCGAAGCCGACGTCGCGGCCGCGCAGCAGGTAATAGGCCGAGACGCCGAGCACGAAGCTCGCCGCCACCGTGTAGCCCGCGGCCACGGTGTGCACGAACTTCACCTGCGCGACCGGGTTGAAGATTAAGTCGGCCACGCTGGTCAGTTCCATGCGCATGGTCTCCATGTTGAAGTGCGCGCCCACCGGGTTCTGCATCCACCCGTTGGCAATCAGGATCCACAGCGCGGAGAGATTCGAGCCGAGCGCGACCAGGAAGGTCACCACGAGGTGCTGCACGCGGCTGAGGCGATCCCAGCCGAAGAAGAACAGGCCGACGAAGGTCGACTCCAGGAAGAAGGCCATCAGGCCCTCCACCGCCAGGGGAATCCCGAAGATGTCGCCGACGTAGTGCGAGTAGTACGACCAGTTGGTGCCGAACTGGAACTCCAGGGTGATGCCGGTGGTGACGCCCATGGCGAAGTTGATGCCGAACAGCTTGCCCCAGAAGCGCGTCATGTCCTTGTAGATCTGCCGGCCGGTCATCACGTACACCGACTCCATGATGACGAGTATCCACGACAGTCCCAGGGTCAGCGGCACGAACAGGAAGTGGTACAGGGCGGTGATCGCGAACTGCAGGCGCGAGAGGTTGACGACTTCTTCGGTTGGGAACATGGCGAGTCCGTGGTGGTAAGGGTTTCCTGAGGACTAGGGTGCCGGACGGCCGAGGACGTGCCGCTCCACGGCGTCGATCGGCATGCTCATGCCTTCGGTCCCGGGCTCGGAGAACCACAACTGTTTCATGGCGAAGATGAAGCAGAGCTTGATGACCAGGACCAGCGTGAGCTTGCGCGCCAGTGCGACATCGCGGATCCAGGGGAGTCGGGCAGGCGTTTGCGCAGTCACGGGTCGTAGGTTCGTCTTCGTGCGTGCATCTGTCCGCGGGGCGACGCCGCGTCGCGGCCGTCGTGACCGCCGCTGCCGGGGGCAGCGCGCGTACACGTCCGCGGCGGGGCCGGTTCGACTCCGTGGCTCGGTGTTCGCGCCGCTATTCTAGGCTACGCGGCGGGCTCTCGCGACGGCGCCGGCAAGGAACGCCGCGCGCCCGGCCGCTGCGGCGTGTCGTCCCGTCGCTCCGGAGCGCGGACCACCCGGGAGCGCGCGGGCGGGGCCGCGGGGAATTATGCTAACCTCTGGCCGCGGAAATGGCGGTACTGCGCGTGCCGCGGCGGGTGGGGTTGCCAGCGGCCGGGGCCACGCGAGGACCGTGCGGACTGTGGGGGAGGAAGCATGGCGGCATTGGGCTGTTGTCTGTGGTGGTTTCTGCTCGGGTTGCTGCTGGGCTGGCTGCTGAACTGGCTGATGGCGCGGATCTGTCGTTCCATGCGCGGCGGCGGGCCGGCGGCCCCGCACGGCGCCGGCCTGTATTATTCGGAGTCTTCCTCGCCGGCACCGGACTCGGCCCTGCACCGGCTCATCAACACCCGCTTCTATCCCAGGGATCGCATCGAGGAACCGCCGGCACCCGCCGCCGGCGCACCGGTTGATCAGGACCGGCCCGCCGGCGGGCGTCACGCCGACTAGGCCGGGGACTGCGTGGAGAGGCAAGACGCGATGGCGGGCGGCGAGGAGACGCGGGTCATCGACCACGTGCGGCTGACGGTCGCCGTGCTGCTGGCGATGCTGCTGTTGCTGCTGTGGTGGCGCGGGTACGGACCGTATTCGGCGGCGCCCTGCTGCGCCGGTGAGGCCGGCGCGGGCGTGTCGACGCCGGTGAGAACGCCGGCGGGCCAGCCGCTGCCGCCCGCGGTGACGATCCAGCCGGGCGCAACGGAAGCGCCGCGTGCCGCGGTGGAGGCGGAAGGACCTGGTGCCGAACCGCCGCCCGCCGCAATCGAAACGCAAGCCTCTGGCGCCGAACCGCCGCCCGCTGCGGCCGAAGCCCAGGCTCCTGCCGCCGAGGCGCCCCAGACCGCTGTCGAGTCCCCCGCCGAGCCGCCGTATGCGCTCACCGATCCCAACGCGCAGGTACGTACCGACACTGCGTCGCTGCCGCGCTGGGAAGGCCCGCGGCCGCCGGCGTTCGAACACGAGGTCTACGTGCCGCCGCCCGCGGTAGCGGCGCCCGTTGCCGAGGAGCCCGAGGCCGTAGTCACGGCGGACGCGCCGGCGCCCGGCGCGTCCACACAGACGCCGGAGCCGGCGCAGGCCGGTGAATCGGCCGCGCCAGCGATCGCCCCGGCGGCGGCGGAGGGACCCGTGGAATCTTCCGCGGCACCTCCCAGCTACGTGATCGCGGACCCCAACGCCCAGGTCCGCGCCGCCGCCTCCACGCTGCCCGCATGGACCGGGCCGCGCTACGCCGAACTGCATCACGATGTCTTTTACCCGCCGGCGGCAGAGCCAGCCGCCGAGGCCGCGCCGCAGGTCGCTGCCGGCGCGCCGCCGGCCGCGAAGCTCTACTTCGACACGGCGAGATGGGACCTGCCGGCGGATGCCGATGAACGGCTGGCACCGATCGTCCGCTATTTGCAGGCGCATCCGGAGGCCAGGGCAGTAATCCAGGGCTTCCACGATCCGCGTGGCCCGCAGGAGCTCAATGCCGCCCTGGCGCAGAACCGGGCCGGTGCAGCGTGGGCCGCGCTCGTGGCCGCCGGCGTCGCGCGCGAACGCATCATCGTGCGTCAGCCGGTGGACGCCACGGGCAGCGGAAGCCTTGCCGAGGCACGCCGCGCCGAGGTGAGCGTCGTGGGGCGTTAGCGCCCCCCCGCCGCGGCGGGGGGCCGGGCCGCGCGCGGTCGGACCGAGCACGCATGAAGGCCGAAATCGCCGGCCTCGAGCCGGCGGGCGGCGTCAGCCGTCGGCGGTCGGCGCCGGGCTGACGTTCTCGCCGGAGTTGCCCTGCACCTGCTCGACCTTAGGATCCTTCCACGACCCGGTGATCGTGTATTGCCGCGCGAGCAGCTTGTCGATCTGGCCCGGCAGCTCCGGGATCAGCTGCTTGCCGATGAAGATTGCGGCGCCCACCGTTGCGCCCACCGGTCCGAAGATGGCGCTCGCCACCGGCAGGCTGTCGGAGATCTGCGGCGTGACGGTGGCCACCTGATCGTAGTCCTGGCCGGCCAGGCCGGTGCGGCCCGTGACCTCGATGCGCGCCGAGGAGGCGTGCATCACCAGGTTGTTGGTGTAGGCATTGCCGCCATCGAATTCGAAACTGCCGCTGATCCGGTCGAAGCCCATGCCCTTGGCGAAGAGGTCGTTGAAATCGAGCATCAGGCGCTTGGGCAGCGCCTGTATGCTCAGCAATCCGAAGAAACGACCGACGGCCGGGTTGTCGACGTCGAGGAAGCGGCCGTCCTCGATGTTCATGGTCATCGATCCGTGCAGCCGCTCGAGGGTGAAGTCCGCCGGGCTTCCCGCCCAGGAGGCGTTGATGTCGATCGCCGTCTTGCCGCCCTCGACCGCCGTGACGCCGTAGCCGAACTGCCCGAGCAGCTTGCCGAGATCGGCGGCATCCACGTCGATGTTGAAGCGCGAGGTGTGGACCTCGTCGGCGTAGATCCACTCGCCCTGGGCGCTGACCGTCGATGCCGGCGACTCGAATTTCAGGGTCTCGATCTTCAGGCCGTTGGCGACCGGGGCCGTGCGCAGCTCGCCGCGGCCGAGGCTCACCGTCTGGTAGGCGAAATCGTCGACCTCGATGCTGAAGGGCGGCATGCGGCCGGGGTTGACGTTGACCGGCGTGACGCTCGCCACCGCGCGCGGCGGGACGTGCAGCTTGCGCAGGTCGGCCTTGCTGGGCATCTGCTTCAGATAATGTGGAATGATGACGTCGCCCTCGATCTGATCGCCGATGACGTGCAGCTTCCAGTGCGTGCGGCCGCTGTCGCCGCGTACGCGCACATGCTCGAAATTGCGCCCGAGCGCCTGCAGGCGCCCGGCGCTCAGGTCGATCCAGATCGGGATCGGCGGCGCCGAGGAGTTGCCGTCGGCCCGCCCCAGGGACATGCGCTCGTAGAGCGCGTCCAGCCAGTCGTTGATCGACAGCTCGGAGATCGTGCCGGTGATGGAGAGGGTGTCGTCCGCGGGCAGGTTCGCCGGGGAGTTGCCGAAACGCAGCGCGGCGCGTCTCAGCCTGGTGGTGCCTTCCACGCCCCCGGCGAGCAGCAGCGCGCCGTGCAGCTCGTTGCCCAGACTGAAATCGATGCCGCGGCTGGTCGTCTGCGCCAGGTCGACGTGTATGGCCAGCGGGCGCGATTCGGCCCGGCCCTTACCCAGCGGCGAGGGCAGATCGAGCTGCATGCCCGCGAGCGTGGAGGCGACGCGCAGATCGGTGACCCGCGCCGCGCCCCCCGCGGGCTTGCTCAGCTGGGCGGTCACCTGCCAGTCCGTCTCGCCGACGGCGTGTTCGAGCGCCTTGTGCCGTTCGAGCCAGGTCGCGATGGCGGGCGTCAATGCCTTCAGGCGCTCGGCGAGATAGGCCGTATCGCCCCGTCCGCCGAGGGTGAACTGCGCGTCCAACCGCCCCTTCTCCGAGGTCCCCTTGATGCTCAACTGCACCGGCTTCTCGGCATAGACGCCCTCCAGGCCGGTGCCCTCGAAGTCCCTCTGGGTGAACGTGAGCACGCCGTTGACCGACTCGATCTCGCCGCTCAGATGCGGGGAACGCACTACCGCGTCCTGCAACTTGATGGTGCCCTTCACCTCGTTGGGCACCGGCCGCAGCGGTATGCGCAGGCTCAAGGCGAGATCGATCCGGCCGGCGTCGGTCAGCAGATTGGGCACCTCGGGCACCTTGTCCTTCAGCGGACTTTCCAGCAGGTACCTGCGGCCGACGGCGGTCGGGGCCCGGGCGGTGCCGTCGATGAGCAGCATCCTGTCCGTGGCGAACAGGTCCGGAATGAGCGCCGTGGTCTCGGTCAGCGCCGCGCCGAGGGTCTGGGCCTCGGGCACGAACACCGTCATGCTGCGTCCGGAGAACACCACGTCGCCGTTGACCTTGGTGACGATCGGCCACTTCGGACGGAACAGCAGTTCCGCATCCACGACGTGCAGGCGCGCCTCGAAGCGGCCGTTCTTGCCGTCGAAGGGAAACTCATCGAGCGGCCCGCGCACGACGATGCCGCCGCCGTCGATGCGTCCCGAGGGAAACGCATGGCTGAACCAGTTGTGAACCTTGGGCTTCACGCCGGTCTTCGGCAGGTAGTCCTTGATCCGCCTGGCGCTCACGTGGTCGATGCGCGCGAACAACTGCGCCAGCGGCGCGCCACCCGCGCGCGTGGCGATGTTTCCGAACGCGGTCAGGTCGAAGTCGGCGTTGGCGACGCTGAGCCCGTCGGTGGTGATCCGCCATCCTTCGCCCGTGCGGCTCAGCCCGAGCCTGCCGTCGAGGCGGGTCAGGATGATCGGCTGGTCGTAGAGACGCGGGGAGGAGACGGTCACCCGCTCGCAATCGAGCGTGACCGTTCCGCTGTCGGCGGCCACGGCGATGGAGCCGCGCAGCCCGTCGAGTTCCGGCAGGCGATCCGCGCCGCGGATGCCCAGGTCCTCGAATTCCGCGCTGAGTGCGGTCTGCGCCCCGGGCGCCGCCGAGGGCGTGTATCGCAGCCGGAGGTCACGCAACGCCCCGTGTGGTCCCGTCGAGGTCAGGGCGTCGCGGACCTGCGGCGGCAGGGCGGTGATGCTGCTGGTCACGGGGACCACGTCATCGAGCTTCAGGTAGCCGATGTTGATCTGAATCTCCGGCGCGGTGGCAGGCGCCTGCGCGCGTTGCACCTGCATGACGATCCCGCTGTCGGGCCAGGAGCCATTGGCGGTCTTGACCTGCAGCGAGCCGACCTGCAGCAGCCATGACCCGGGTTCGGTCCGCTGGGCGTCGACGGTGCCGCGCAAATGCTGCAGTCGAACGCGGTGGCCGCGCGCGCCGACCTCCGAGCCCCCGGCGGAGAAGAGGCCGACGACGCGGCTGACCCGCGCATTGCTCCAGTCGCTCCAGAACTGGAAATCCAGTTCCCCGCCGACCACCTCCAGACCCAGCCAGCGCTTGTACTCGAGCAGCAACTGCGGGTCGATGCCATGGCCCTCCAGGTACATCCTGCCCGACCAGGTGCTGGTGAGCAGATCGCCGTCGGCGTCGAGGCGGAACTCGAACTCGCTGTCGGAGTCGGGAAGCCGGGCGCGGCCGTCGATCTGGCGGCGCTGTCCGTCGCTGCGTATGTCCAGCGAGACGTTCGAGAATATGAGGGGCTTGAGCAGGCGATCGTCGTTCCAGGTGATGGCCGCCTCCTCGATGGACAGCTGCCGCTGGGTCTGCAGCCAGTACGCGAGCGCGTTCTTCCTGAGGCTCGAAACCGCGGTCTCGCCCCCGCCCACACCCTCCAGCCGTATGCTGCCGTCCTCGCTGCGCGCCAGCGAGATCTCCATGCCGCTGACCACGAGCTGGCCGGGGACGACCTCGCGCCGCTTCAGGGATCGGATGGGGTCCAGCGCGAAGCTCGCCTTGGCGAAGCGGGTGACGGATCTTCCGCCATCCTCGCCCGTCAGGCGGACGTTGCTCAACTCGATGACCGGCGTCCAGCCCTGCCAGTTTGCGGTGATCGTGTCGAACTCCACCGGCTGGGCGATCTGCCTGCTGACCCACTGCGTGATCGGCTCGCGATAGCGATCGATCCCCGGCAGCATCAGTCTGACCACGCTCACCATCACGGCCACGCCCACGACCAGCACCGCCGTGGTCTTCCACAGTATATTCAGGAACTTGAGGGTGAGGCGCTTGACCATCAGGCAGAATCAGAGTAGCACCACGTCGAATTGTTCCGGCGAGTACATGGGCTCCACCTGGAACTGGATCGGGCGGTTGATGAATTCTTCGAGTTCTGCCACGGCCTGCGATTCCTCGTCCGTGAGGCGGTCCACGACTTCGCGCGCCGCCACCACCAGCAGTTTCTGCGTCTCGAACTGGCGGACCTCCCGCAGTATCTCGCGGAAGATCTCGTAGCAGACGGTCTCCGCCGTCTTGATCGAGCCGCGACCCTGGCAGGTCGGGCAGGGCTCGCACAGCACGTGCTCGAGGCTCTCGCGCGTGCGCTTGCGGGTGATCTGCACCAGTCCGAGCGAGGTGATCTCGCTGACCACCACCTTGGAGTGGTCGCGCTCCAGGCTGCGTTCGAGCGCTCGCAGCACCTGGCGCTGGTGATCGGGGTCGGCCATGTCGATGAAGTCGACGATGATGATCCCTCCCAGGTTGCGCAGCCGCAACTGCCGCGCGATC